>Ga0325405_1000003_pt1 | contig 208349 bp, 83 predicted proteins | sample PopdelMetagenome_21_FD_205663 | JGI IMG/M metagenome (GOLD analysis project Ga0325405, IMG submission 205663) | Populus deltoides microbial communities from Bellville, Georgia, United States - Xylem-Control-R2 | ecosystem: Host-associated > Plants > Phyllosphere > Stem > Wood/Secondary xylem...
TGTGTTGTTGTTAACTATAATTTATACAATAAACCTCCCTGTGGTTCGACCCCGGTCTTGCCGGGTTATTTATTACTTCGACACTCCTGCACTTGGGAGAAGACATCAATCTTTTGGTCGTGTCAGGTTTCTATACAAATTTAAGTAAAATTCCTTCAAATCTCATTGTTATTCTATATTTATATTTCTGCAAAATTAAGTATGCTCTATGTTTGTTAGAGAATCCTATCATTTCTTGACTTGCCTCTTCATTCACATCAGAAATTTATTTTGTTTTATTTTGTTTTTTTTATAGTTTTGTTTTGTTTTGAAATCAAGTATATTGGCTGGAAACGTATGACCAGATCTTTAGATCATTCTTAGGTGTAACAACGACACGTACTGGTTTCTATTTCTATTAGTGTGTGTGTGTGTGTGTGTGTGTGAGCGCGCAAGCGTGTGTAATGTTTTCACCTCAAATGTGACTTTGTTAGTAGGATAATGGTTTATTAGATAACCTGAAAATGGATCAAGAAGGTATTGCTAAGAGCACCATTGAATCCACAAGTCTAGATTCAGATAGACAATAATAAAATGATTTTAAAAAAAATAAAGTAATATATGGCTATCTTCAATATCTTTCAACTTTTGAGGGATGAGACCTTTTTAAGGATCTTACAATCCTAAAATATTACATATGCACCCAAAACATTAACGCAAAGAAAAGTGAAAACAAAACTCTGTTTTTTTTTTGTATTTTTATATGAAAGTAATTCTACTATTTATTTAAATAGATTAAAATTCATTGAAAATATTTTTTTGGCATAAATTTCATAATAAAAAAACATGTATATCTATATATAAATTTTTTAAAATTAAAGCCAAATAATTACAGCTTGGATAATCCTATTATAACCCATCCTTCCAACCCTATCGTAGGTCTATTGATTACAACCTTGTCACACCTTGAAAAGTAAACTCATAATGGCTTCATACCCCCAACACAAAATTAAATATAAAAGGTTTAAAAGGAATAAAAATGCCACTATTATTGATGCATGGAACCATGCACTGTCATTATTGAAAATATTTTTTTGGCATAAATTTCATAATAAAAAAACATGTATATCTATATATAAATTTTTTAAAATTAAGGCCAAACAATTACAGCTTGGATAATCCTATTATAACCCATCCTTCCAACCCTATCGTAGGTCTATTGATTACAACCTTGTCACATCTTGAAAAGTAAACTCATAATGGCTTCATACCCCCAACACAAAATTAAATATAAAAGGTTTAAAAGGAATAAAAATGCCACTATTATTGATGCATGGAACCATGCATTGTCATTATTGGTGGCAAGTTTTGCTCAGGATCATTAGCATATTCTTCTCATCTTCTATTATACACCATCAATGAAGTCTACTACCATCAAAGAAAAGAGATCAAGCTAAAAGAAGTTTTGGGTTTTTTCTCTTTCTTTTATTTTTATCTCTTTTCATGGGTTCTTTGTTGTTGCTAATATTGTCATTATTGTTCATTAATGGTAGTGCCGTTGTTGAGTGTATTTTTGTGGAGGGAAGAAGAATGTTTCATGGTGGTTATGGTTGTTTGGTGAAAGAGGAATAAGAGAAAGTTTTATTGATTTTTTTTAAGGTTGTTAGTTATTGGATCGAAGGGAGAATATTCGGCAGTGTGTTTGGTGAAGTAAAAGAGAGGTAGGGATTTGTTTGGGGCTTGGTTGATGGTTAGTTGTCTGCTACTATTGGGATTGTGGTTGCTATGTGATGGTGAGGAGGTTGTCAATGGTGGTGTAGGTGCCTAGAAAGATATATAGTTAAGGTTATTGGTGTGGGTTACCACATTCTGGTGTGGGTGAAAAGGTTTGGCTGCTAGAGTTTTTCTTTTTCATTGTTAAAAAGAGAGTGTGTATATGTTTACTTTTCTTATTTTTTTTGGACAGAAGCTCTTTTATTATTATTTTTTCTATTTCTTTATTTTATTTTTTATTTTTTCACTCTCAAATATTTTCTCTCCCCCTTTCCTGGTCTCTTTTTTGGGTCTTCATGGTGTCTTTTTCTCTTTTCCCCAAGCATCAATTTATAGTGTTGGGAACCATTTCAAAATAGAAAATAAAATCTATTAACAATTAGAAGATCTCTTTTATTTTTTCATATTTTGACGAGAATCTTAAATCTTGGTAATTTTATGGTCAAAGATCATTTTTTTTACATTCTTGAACTATGTAGAATCTTTTCCTTTCCTTATTAACTTTAATGAAATCCATAATTGAAAATGCTCTAAATATCTTCATTAAAACTTTCCATGTAGTCCAAGTCAACTATAATCTTTTTAATTTTATTTGAATCTAAATATCTCATTATCTTATTTGATCTTTTAAAACTTTGATGTTTATTTTGGTCTTTTTTTTCTTTCTTGCCTATTACTTCACTAACTAATTTTATTTTATTTTATTTATTTAACTAGTTCACAAAATAAAATAAGTGAAAGTTTCAAAAATTATGAAATAACTGTAAATTAACTCAATTGTATTAAAAATAATTTTTTAGAAATTTTATATTTTTTTAAAATGCATTGTAAAATAAAGGTCAAAATGGATTATGAAAACTACATTGAGCTTGTTAGATGGCACATGCTAGATAATACCAAACTATTGGCATGCTTAACATATTTTTGTATAACTAACACAATTCTTGGTTATTTCTTGCTAATAAAAGTCATGGTTAATAATTAGTCACTTCATTTTAGTTCTAGATTGATGATCTCCAAAGAGCCCATCATGAATCTTAATAATGACCAATAATGCTTTATTTCGTCCTAAAAATCCGAGTGAAACTCTAGTTTTATGTCTCTTTTATAATATTTCTACTAAGAGAATATAATTTGTCATTTTCAATCTAAAATTTATGCGAAGTGTCCTATAAATAAGCTTTTATTTGCTATCTTCAATCAATTTATGGGTTAAAAACATTTGTTTTATTAATTAATACTTCTGCATTCTTGACAATTGAATTTTACTACTTTGCTCATCATTATATCTATAATGCATATCAACAATAGCTAATTTATCAATAATGTTTATAAGGATGATATCATAATAATCAAAGGTTATTTTTTTTTTATCTCATGATCTATGTTAAGCCAAGTCATTACCTTCTATATTATTTCATCAAATTAAATCAAAAAAACCTTTTGATAAGTTTGTTTTTCCACTACATAACATAATGTTAGTGTAGGATGTTCACACTTATGTTTGTTAGCTAACTAGTTGATAATAAGAAGAATAACTTGTTACTTTAACTGATTATGCTTATAACTCGATAAGTATTTTTATATATATGATTAAGGCCTCGTATCCTGCTTAATTATTAGTGCAGGGAAAATCAATCTAAAATGACAAGATCACCCCATAACCTCCTAGGAAAATTATCACCACCAATTCCCTACCTTATTTTTAGTTTTAAATTTATCGAAAAGTGATCAACATGTTAGACAATGTAAAAGGCATAATCATCCACTCATGCAACCTAAAAGGAATAATTATCCACTTATGAAACCCCTATTTTATCTTGAAAGCTAACTTCCACTCTTCCCAAAATCAAATTTGAATATGATATTTCTTTTTATAAAATGTAAGAAATTTGTAGATCAAATGAGACAAAGCTAGAGAACCAGCGAGTCAAAGTATATATACAAATATAAACAGAGAAAGGGAACAACCTCCCTTATACGTAGGGGAACAAACTCCCATAAAGGCTACAAACAGCCTAAGCCAAAAGAACTAGAAACTAATCTATAAGCATGAACCAAGCTTATCTGCAGTGGAAACATGAGCCAGTGACACAAACTAACTCGTCAAAAAAAAAAAAAAATCAGCCAAAAGCACCCAAGCTAGCAAGAAACACCCGGCCAGCAACACCTAGGTAGGCAAAACATGTGAATGAGAACACCCAACGGGAGCTTGAACAAATGAAAAGCTTTCCAACAAACCAGCAAGCTGACTACCAGCATATCAGCCTAAACCCAAATCTCGTTGACCATCCACAACGGGAACTACAACCAACCAACAGACCACAACAGTAAACCCCAAGCAGAAGACATATAACCATTACCAACAACTCTAAACTCAGCATACCAACACCTTGACTCTAGAAAAGGAGGCTAAAAAAACACCTAGAAGCTAGCAGCCTGACTATAACCATAATAGCCTAGACAAATACCTCATAAACAAATCTCAACATGAACAACAATCAACAAAGCACAACATAAAGCAACAAAAAAGCCACATGACACGACCAAAAAGTTAATATCTTCTTCCAAGTGTAGGAGTGTCGAAATAATAAATAACCTGGCAAGACCGGGGTCGAACCACAGGGAGGTTAACTGTATAAACTACAAATAAAGAAATAGATAATAATAGAAAAGGAGTTGAATAGAGCTTTGAGATGTGATATTGATATAAGGATTAAACAAGGATAAAATAATTGTCAACGTTAGAGGATCCACTAATGGTATTTCAAACAAGTATAGTATAAATTCTTTTTATTACTCAACTGGAAACCACACACAAAGGAGGTTCCAATCGGATTATAAATTGTTAACATGATTACATTAGTTATCTTATTCGAATAATGCTAATACTTGTAAATGTTGTCAAGTATTCATGATTATAACTTATGTTAACAACAAATCAAGTTCCTTTCCTTTCATAGCACATGTGTCGGTTATACCATACGGTTGGGCTATGAAAATGTCAAGTATTTGTTGTACCAAGGGATATACAACATAAATCTAGATTAACCATTTAACAAGCAAAGTATTAAGAGTGAATAAGATAACAAATACAAAACATGTTAGCATCAAGCATTGAGGTCCATGTTGAGTTTATACTATACTTATTTTTACACTATTAGTGTAACCTTTTCACCTTGACATAATAAACTTAATTAAACAAAATGAAAGAGAGAAATATAGATAAACAAGATAAGAACATCAATAAGATATAAGTTAACTAAGTAAAGGAAAGGAAATGAAAAGCATAAACAAGAGATTAATATAAACAAAACTTAAGCATTACAAAATATAAAGAGAGAGAGCAAGAACATGATCTTGATCTGAAAACCAAGATGCCAAAATGCATGGCAAATGCCTCCTTTTATAGGCCAAAATTTGAAACTATTGATTTGATGTCTAATTGTTGGGTGGGTGGCCACATCTTGACTTGGTGACAATCCTTATCTTCTTGTCTAAACAAAACGTCATTGATAATGTCAAAATTTGAACCGACTTAAATCATGAAAGTTCTAAAACATTGTCTCAACTTTCCAATAAAAAAAGAATCGATGCATTTGGACTTCTAAACTCAAGATATGGGCTGAACACTGAACAGTGTATAGGCTGCAGGACAGATTTTGACTTCTCCGTTGTTGCTAAGATTTGGACTTCCAAACAACAGAATTGAGTCTTGGACTCCCATGAATATTTTAGGCCTATGTCTTACCTTTCTAGCCATATAAATCAAATTGAAATCCAAGATCTACAACTCCAGATATAACCCAATGACTGAAAAGTGTTCAAGTTTGGACTAAACCAGCATCTCTTTTTTTAAGCTTAACCTTCTCTTTGTCTTCTCAATTTCAGTAGTTGAACTCATCAATCAATCTTTTGATTTATGTGATAGGCCTGCATTTAAAATGAGCATTTACCATAAATTATAGCTATCTTATATTATCAGACTTGTTATAATAAAACATGCTTAAGCTAGGGAATTTAATGACACTTTAAGTGCAATATTATGATATAAAGCCTTAGTGAAAATGCACTTTTAAGTACTAATCACCACATAACAACTACTAAACAACACAGAGCAAACCAGGAACACCAACACCATTACACTAGAAGCCAATAGAGGCTTTCTAGCAAACCCTTTAACAGATTAGGGCTTAGGAGGCTTAAGAGGTTTGCTAACAGCTCTTAATCGAGATCGACCAGGCCTCCTACCAACAGTTTTAACCAGACCAATCAAAGTATCAGATGGGATAAGCAAGCTTTTACTCCTAGTCATGTATGGTCTCTTACTCTATGTCGTACGTCACCCGCATCGTGTCGGCTATCGATTTTTCATCTCGTTCATTTGCTTGATTGGTTCGTTGGGAGTCACCACCTAGTAGTTAATTGAGGGCTATTAGGAAACCCGAGTATACTGGTCTTGTCAAAGATTCATGAGTAAGGGACTGGTTGTGATTAGGAAAGGTATTAGCACCCCTAACGCACCCCATCTAAGGTAAGCTGCTTCGTGGTTTTGATGTATTAAAGAAGTTTTAAAAATTTTGTCTTTTCATCGAATATTAGAAATACGACTTACGTATAAGTTTATAATTCTTTATCGTGAGCTGCCAATCAAAATATTAAATTCTTCTTTTGCCTTTGCGATTTTATCATAAAAAAATAAAACAAATCCATAAAACAAATATAAACACACACATTCACTTTTACTATATTTTTATTTCTTTTCTTTTCTTTTCTTTTCTTTTTGGCATACACACTATGTAAAAATTCAACAACTAAACAAAAAAATTACATCAAACAACTTAAAAATTACAAAATAGACCCCCAACAATCAATAACAGTGTTGGGAAGCCTTCTGGAGCAGCAGGAACAGTGCTGGAACAGTGGCGGCGCGTTGCTACACGCGCCCCCGCCACTGGCAGCGCGTGGGTTCACGCACGCCGCCGCTGATGGCAACAAAAATCAGTGGATCGGGAACCTCTTCCTCTTTTTTGTCTCCCTAAGCCGACGGTGACCTGCAAAACATACGAAAACACAACAGACAGTTAATTTTAATTTTGTTCTTTGTTTTTCAATATGTTCTTCTTTCTCTTCTTCTTCATTTTGGGCAGATCTGTTTGTTTCTTTTTCTTTCCTAATCTTTTTTGTTTCAGGTGGTGGCAAGACCAAAGGGTCACCGACGACTAGGCTTCTGTTGGGTCTGGCTGGTTGAAAGGGTGAGCAGTGAACTCTGTGCGCATGCTGCTAGAGGCTGGTCTGTGGGCACTGTTCAAGCTGGGTCAGTCGAGAGAGGGAAGAACGACGGCTAGTCTAGAGAGCAAGAAGAAAAGGGAAGGTGTTGGGGCAGGGGCTTTAGATGTGGCTGATGGTTGTGGCTTGGAGGTGGTGTCGCTGTGTTCTGCAGTGAGAGGAGATGCTGGTGCTGAGGACGAAAGGAAATGGGGAAACAATGGAGGTCGGTCTGAGGGGACAATGAATGGGGACAATGGCCTTTTTTGTTGGCTGGCTTTGTTTCTCTGGTTTTGGCTGGGGAAGGGAAAAATGAGGGGGAGCTGCAGTTGGGGAGGAGGAGGGCAGAGTCCGATTGGTTTTGGTTCAGAAAAATCAAACCGGGGAGGGGGGCAGCTGTTTGGTTAGATAGGTTTAGGGTTAGGTTGTTTCCCTTTTTTTTGTATTTTTCTTTCAAAATTACCCCCTTTGTGTGTGTTGTAGAAACTACTATTTATAGGTAAAAATCTTGCTAGGTTTTCAAACTTGGTCCCTCAACTTCTTTTTTTGTAAATTTTGATTTTATTTTTATTTTTTGATTTTTCTTATCAACATCGCCTCGAATGAGGAAAATCGGTGATTTTAAAATATAACACGTTAAAAGTCGAACGTGTTCCAAAGATCTTTGAAAATTTAAATTCTTTTGAGATGATGTTGAAAATGCTAAAAACAATGCAAAATATATTTAAAAAATGTATTTTTGGATTTTTGTTGTTTTTCTCTATTTTTGGATTTTTCTGAAAATTTATCAAAACATGGGACAAAATTGGGTAGCAACACTCTGGATAAGATTCGCGTCCTAAGAGGGATCGTCAGTAGCAGATAGATTATCAACAACATTACCAAAATCCTGGGCATACTAAGAGCAATTAGGAAGCAATTTCTCCTTTTCCCCCCATCTAACAGCGTCCCCACTACTAGCTTTAGCAACCTGAGGACAAGGAAGAGATTCAGCAGGAGGACTAGATGGGACAAAGCCCTCTAGAGCCACATCCTCTAGAGAACTAGAAGGAGAGACATGCATCCTTTTGGTCATCCCAGGACTAGGAGGAGCTTCTGTACTGGTGCTATTATTGAGTCAATCTTCATACAAAATGTTTCATTATGTAACTAATTTAACATGTCATCCAACCGAGGAATTGGAAACTTGAAACCCACTGTTACTTATTAATGACATTTGCTTTGTTTTTATACACCTCTATTCCTCATTAATGTACCAGAAATCCTAAATCGTTCCCTATCTGTACACCAAAGGTATATCTTAGTGGTTCATCTTGATATTATCTATTATCATATGTTCAAAGGCAAAAATAAATTCACCCCAGTGATTGACTTTAGATTTTGAATGATATCATTGATGTATACCTCCATATTGTATTTGATTATATCATAAAAGATCAAATTCATGGCTTTTTAGTATGTAGTACTTACATTTTATAGGTTAAATGACATTACTAACCAATAATACAATCTTAGTGAGCTAGGACACCTTAAAGTAGTCTTTGACACATTGTTTTCAATAATAAACTTATGATTATAGCCTAATTCTATCCATAAAGATGAGGATTTCATTATTAGTTTTTTGAATTAATAAACATATCATCCATTAACATTGGATATTCATTCTTTAAATGTGTAAGATTAAGATTTCTAAAATCTATTCATACTCTCAACTTGCAATTCTTTATAATTACTTTTATAATGCTATATATCCACTCAACATATCTTATTGGTCTAAAAAATCCACCATTTAGTAGTCATTCAATTATCTCTTTCACATGATCAATCACATCTCGAGCCATTCTTCTTGGAGACTATTTGTATAGCTTAAATCCAAGCTTGATTGGTGATAGAATTTTATTTTTTTTAATCAAACTTCTATTTAAACCATATATTCCATTCTAATCTCAATCAAGGTAGTTCTTATAAGTGTGAAGTAACGACACTAGATTGTTTTATAATCTATTAGTAAATTCAAACTTATATAAGTTGGTTTAGGCTTCTCTTCAATCCTCATATTAACTTCAATTAAAGGTCATGGATTGTTCTTATCTATCATCCATCTTAGATGGTAATAAAGCAAGACTTATTATATTAGACACAAACAATTAATAATCGTGATCTAGTTTTATTGAGAAAATTTTGTTCTTATGGTAAAATATTTTTAGGCTTTATCAAAAGCCTCAAACACATGTAAATAAGTCTTGATAATTCATTTATTTTCATGTTTTAAATCCCTGCCCAATATTTCGAATTGCAAGTCACTTGGGCAAACAAAGTCTAATATTACTCACCCCATTCACACAGTCTTCTTGTTAACTAAAAAGTTGATTGGATGACCCATATTATCTATTCCCATGAATTGGACCAGTCCAACACCATAGTTATAAAACCATCCATCTGCCATCCTTGAGTTCACCATAAATGGCTTGTCGTCTACTTCAACTATCTTTGTTGACCCATCTAGTTGCCAAAACATTAATGCTTGATGTAGAAATAATGATGTACACATATTAACATGTATTTAATCTCCTCCAAGTAAGGTGTTATAAATTGGCTTTCTTTTAACCATAAAGAAAGTTATACTGGAGGTTTATGATCCAACTGTTAAATCCACTTACAACACTTATATAATATCTTTTTGCCTCATGTAAGATTTGATATGACCATTTTAAATAGAATCATGTCAGCCTTGTTGTGGCTAATTTTTGTTTTTATCATGGTTAAAGGCATAATTATTCAGTCTTACAATATTATCAACCAAAAATCTCTATATTAGTAAACCATTAAAACTGATTATGATGTACCAAGTTTTAAGATAGTGACTCATAGCCAAAATTGTTAAAATCGCGAGTTAACTAGTAAACTTTTATGATTTTATGAGTCAGCATGTATCTAACGTGCTAAATCAGACTAAAAACTTAAAACCAGTTAAATCAGACTTAATTCGTGCAAAATCGATAAACTCGATCTAATTTTACAAGTTTACTAAATTTTTGATATGAATCAAGTCAGGTCCAAATTTGGCCTTAAAATGTCTGCTAACTAGTTTTGCGAGATTGAGCATATCTTTCAAACCGTATGTTGAAGAAAACTGAAATTTTACAAGGAAATATTAGATACATGAAAATATATTATGGTAAATTTTCAGGTCAAATGGAGTTAGGGAAATAATATTTCAGTGGGTCAAAGTTAGTAAACTAATATTGTCAAATATGTCAAACAAGACCATCGTGTACTGTTTGGGATATATCTAGAGTTACCGGTGGAATTTTGCTTCGATTAAAGTTGGGATAAAAAATAGATATCTGAAACTTTCCAACTATATATCGTAGGTCCAATAATTCATCCAAACAAGAGAGAACGACATGTTTGAAATCAGGAGAGAATGACATGTTTGAAATCAGGACTCAAATATGTCAAGAATATTCAAAAAATAAAGATTCAGGCTACATGGATGAATTTTAATATGAATACTTTTTTATTATTCTATTTTATTCATTTATTTATTTTTAAATAATTATTTTTAAATTGAATTTTTTCTAGAGCATTAGACATTGTTTAGGGGTTTATTTCATTATTGAATTTACGTTAGTTAATTACTAATCTAAACTTATTAGCTTGCAACCTAAAAGGGGTCTATCATGACTTAATGTGACGGGAACAACCAGGTTGTCACTAGGTTTTATGTGCTTCCTACCTTTCAGTGATTTCTCTGTATTGAGAAATTTTGTTCTGAGACTTTTTATTTCTCCATGTCATTAATTTATTGATTCATAATATCTATCTCTCATTTTATTTAGATCACTCATTGATTATAATATTATTGACTCATTTTATCAGATTTTAATGTAATTTAATTTCTTGACTAGAATTATCAATATATAATTAGTTAAAAAAATTACTTACAATTTTACGAGTTTACGATCCGAGTTTATATTGTATTTTTCGTGTAGTGTCAAAAAATTGTTTTTGACAACCTTGCTCATAACCACCATGTTATTGGTCGATCACAAGTTCTGACCGGTTAATTTCGATAGTTTTTGCCTTTTATTATGCATTATATTTATTGTCACTATCAATATAAGGCAGCTGGGAACTGACCAAAAACCATGTTTGTTGATATAACATCACCATGGTTACTCATTTCTTTTTAAGAAAGAATTTCCAATGTATTCATTTATGTTATTGCATTCTATTCATCTAGTTATTGCATTAAGATTACAAATTCACTAACTTTTATCTCTTTAGGGTGTGCAATATCATAAATAAGGGTTTTAGTTTCTCTTTTATGTTCTATCATTTTCTAAGAAATTATGAGCATCAACTTTCAAATTATTTTCTTTTTTAAGCTGATTTTCCTTATTGATGAAGATATTTATGGTAGCTAGCTTAAGCTTTATGATAGTAAATGTTTTGTCTATTGGATAATGATTTTTTCCTTAAATTTCTCAACTATCATTTTACTTATAAAGATTTTGGTTACTTTTTCAATAGGGTGACTTTCTTAGTTTCTTTAAAAGCATTGTCTTTTATTTTTTTATTTCTTAAGTGGTTGTTGACTAATAGAAGGTATGTGAATAAAGTTTTATCGTTACACATAAAGTAGAATGTATATTAATACTTGAAGCTATCTCCTTATCATGTTGCTTAACTATTAGTGCTTTTAGTCAATACTATATTACTCATTTTCTTTACTCAAGTTCTTTAATTATTTGCCTAATATATTGGACAGCTTTGTCCTATTGATGTTTTTGGATGATTTCTATCGTGTTTATGGTACTTGAATTGACCTTATTTTCCTCAATGCATGATTACTGTTTTTTACATATTTACATTATTATCTTAGCAATATGTTGTCTACTTTCCTAGAGACTTCTTTAGAAATCTATCTCTTAAGTTATTTAAGATTTAAATAACCCTTTGAATGTATGAGTATATTGTTTGGGTTGGAACTTTCTTCATTATTTCTTCCATGATTTTTTGTTTGGAATGCTAATTTTTTAGCATAAATTGATCATTGAACAATACTACTATTTTATATAGGATTAGGCTTAATCATGTCTAGCATTGATCGAGAACAATCTTATACACCTAATGTTAGCAACCTAAAAGTGCTTGAGGTTATTAGTCATTGATCACATGACTGGTCTCTTCTATATCCAAATCCTATTTTCTTGGTAAGGTGTATGGTTTTGCCCTTTCTTTTCTTACCAATGTATTTTGTTATTGCATTATTCTAAACTGGATTTTAGATAATTGACCTTTTTTCTACCATCTTTCTAGATCTAGGAGATGTTAGTGGTTTATAACCAAATCTTTACCTTCATCATTAGTTTTGGGTGATTTTTTTTATGTCTGGTATTTATGCTGGTTGTTGTTAGTAGGTCCTTTACACTTTAAAGTCTTAATCTATCATTGAGTTGTAGATTGTTCAGTTTCCCCCAAGTCTTCTCCTTTAGGAAGAATGAAATGACAAGTAAGACAACTATACCTTTTTCCAAGTAGTAGTATCTGTGACTAACTATTGCCTCTATCATGGTTTATCATACCTTATTTTCTATAAGTTTTGCTTTCCAGTCCTTGTAGTTTAAAGGTAGTTACTATTATTATCAGCTCATTTTAATCATTGTTTCCAAGAAACAAATACAACAACCTCAATTCCATCTAGATTTAATTCTTGAAGATAATAATTATTGGTGCCATATTTTCATGAGTCATGTTATTTGTAGTATTTATACCCTTTAAGTTGTTTCGATAGTAGGGATTATCTAACTGCCAAGGAGTTTGGATTACTCTACATGCATAAGTTAGCATAAGATTTCTTTAGGTGTTTTCATGTTAAAAGAGTATTCTATACCATCATTGACCACTTTGATTGCCTTTATTACTTTGCTATCAGGCTTCCTAAGTCCTTTAAGTGGTTTTTAATATAACAATCTCAAAATGTCTTGTCTCTTTGAATTCTAAATCCAAAATTAGCTATTATTGATCTTCCTTAAACTCTTCATCGGAGTCTAAATCAATCATTAAATGGGAATTAAGACCTCCTTCAAGTAGCCAATTATGTAAGTTGCCTTTAATGACTTCTTTTCAACTTGTTTTCCTAACATCTTTTCATTCCAAGCATCATCGTCTATAAGATTGTGGATAACAATATATTTGGTTTCAATAAACCTCTTTTTAATATTTTATGCAACCCTTTTAGAGTTAAATTACTACAGTCCTGCTTTGTCATATCTATGGTACACTTGCTTTTGAGAGTTATAAAGTTAAATATGCTTTTTATTGATTATTCTAGGTCTTGAATGATCTAGCCAAGTCAGTTAGTGTTACATGTAGTTCGATTATGTAAAAGTTTATAAAAACAAGCCTTAATTTCATTTCAACATTTATGAAATTAGGTGGTAGTGTAGAGAACTAATGAAAGATAGTTTTGGTTAATGAAGAACTAAACAACCTTAGTTTTACAAAGGGATTGGTATCATCATCACCATATTGATGAATGAATTTAGAAATATGTTCCCTTATTAACTCATTGTCTTCCCTAAAGAACTATTTGAAATCAACAATTTTGATATCTTTGAGAATTGGATAAAGTCAATTGACTCACTTAAGGCATGAACAAGGGTATACATGATTATTTGTATGTCTAATATCTAGCCTCATCTCTCATAAGTATTGGGCTAGTTTAATCCTATCAATCCTTCATCTTGGTTATTATTTAATAAGGGGTTCTTGAGGTATATGAGGATTTACATCGCCTATAAGGCATTGTATTGCCAAATTATAGGTAAGGTTATCTGTAGGCAAGGTCTGCAGGCAAGGTTATTAGGCCATGTAACTTGTTTAAGGCTGCTTGTAGGCTTATAAAGTAAGTGGCACCTTGTTGTTACCCATTTTGGGGGCTTATATAAATATATAAAAAATCAAAAAAGAGAAAACCATCAGAAAAAGGAAATACAAAAAAAATTGAAAAAAGTTGAAAAAAAATCAAAACAATATATCAGTGGAGAGAACATGTAGAATGCCCAAAAAATTGCAAAGACTAGCTAAGGAGGATAAAAAAGGTTGGAAAATTAACAGTTCAATTTTGACTAATAAGAGACCTTATTGACTGAAAAATTAAATTTGGGAAGGAAAATTTGATATTTAAGGACTTAATTGGATTTTTTCAAGGTTTAATTGAATATATTAAGGGTTTAATTCCAAAAAAAAAAATGGTTTTTGAGTTCAATTTGAGCTTTAATTGGAAGAAACTAAAATCTGAGGGTTAAATTATAATTTTAAAAAATTAATTTAGTCAAATCAATGGATTAATTGGATAAATATTGAAGTTTGATAGGCAATTAGGGACTTGATTGATGAAATTCAAAATCAAAGACAAATTTGTAAAAGGTGCAAGACTTTAAGAACTAGCAAATCAAGGGCTAAATTGAACAAAAAAAGAAGTTTGTTGATCAATTGAAGATCAATTTGCATAAATCAGAAACCAAGTACTAAAATGAAAAAGGTGCTGAACTTTAGGGTTGGTAATTGAATTTGACAAGGATAAAATTAGAAGTTAGAGGGTAATTAAGGATATAATCAAGAAGATTTAATAGTTTAGAGACCAAATTGAATTTTAGCCAAATCCTAATTTAAAAAATCCTAATTTCTTGATGGTTAACCTAGATGACATATTAGTTGGAATAAAGGGCAGATAACATGTTATCTGCCTACTATTCATTTTCTTATTTGACAGTTCTGGACTAATCAAGTTGACACCTTCAAATAAGTGAATATGTTTCTACAAACCTTCAAATTTGAGTAAAGTTAGATCCAAATTAAAGTTGTGCACCTCCTCTACCAACATCTGGTCGTCTCCGATGATGTTTTACATCAGAGTTGGCCTCGAAAGTGGTCAACTTAGTCAGCCTTAACTATGACACTCATTTTACAAAACCACTTATTCTTTGTGTGTTTACACTTCAAAACTTCTCATTGGGGTTTTATCAATGGTTGATCATGTTTCTCTCAATATTAGAAGGCTAAAAAATAACTCTTTGGTATCCAAGTTTAGGAAAATAACCAAAATCTCCAAAACTAAGTTTGTTGCTAAACCACCATTGCAAAACCAGCAAAGTGCAGGGCTTCTAACTATTTAAACCATTCAAAACCCTCCTCGTCTTGATTATAATGTAAAACATTGATCAATCATGATCAAAACTTTGATAAAAATCTCGACTTGAAACCTTATAAATACCCACTAAAAATTCAGAGAAAAAAGGGAGGAAAAAGAGTTAGAAGGGACTAGAAAAATATTAATAGAAAGCCCTAAGTATGAATATTCAAGAGCCTAGCACAAAGATTTCTTCAACTATGAGAGAAAGTAACAAGCATAAAAAAGAAAGAATAAAAGGGCAGCAACCACCGTTTGAGGTTAGAATGTAAAAACCTTCATTTAGTCTAGTAGATGATGTCTATGAGGCACATCTCTAGCTTGTTCATGCATGTTTGATGATGTTTTTAAGCATTTTTGGTGTTGTATTGTTTTTTGGTTTCAATTAATACATAAAAATATTGTTTTTATTGTTTAAATGTTGCTTTGAGTTGGTTGTTGATGTTCCTAAACACTTAGATGATGTTCATTGGATTGATTTTGATGAAATAAAACTGTTTTGAAATCTGCAGAATATGGCAGTAAGGTTTGTGATATTAGTTCTATGTTGGCTAATACATGTTCTTGTCTTTTGGTTTTGGTTTAGGCCTATTGGATGTTAAAATATCAGTTTTGAGCTCTAAATTCTCGAGTTTATTTGCTGTTTTAGTTTGACAGTTTTTTATATTAGAACTTCATGCATGATTTTGATGATTTGATGTTATTTGTTAGTTTTTTTATTCAAATATGCTTGGTATTGGTAATGTGGTTTATTAGGACCCAAAGTAGTGGGTTTAGAAGTCAAAAATGCATTTTCTAGGGATGGGCAATAGTTGGGCATTTTTTAGGTTTTCCAAGTCTCTGTTCTTCAGGTTTTTTGTAAGAACATTGTCTTAACTCAATTATTTGGACCAGCTTTGGTATAAAAAAATTTGTTTTGTTATGTTTTTTTTTTTTTTTTTGCATGTGTGATCTAGTTTAGATTTTAATTTTGGTTTTGGTTTATTGTTTTTGTTAGACTAGTGTTTGTGGTTCAGTTTATGGTTAAACCGACAATTTTGAGTCAACTCGAGTAGGTCAAATTCAGGTTAGAAGTGTAAGGCATTGTTTGGTTTTCAACTTTTTTTATAAAGAATTTTTTTTGCTTAAATGTGTGTTTGACAAACATGCTAAAAATCCTAAAAATATTGGAGCATGTCCTAAAATTAAGAAAAATCTCACAAAAAAATATTTTTGCATGTTTAAAAAAACAAAAAGTATTTCATGGATTTTAAAAACAGTTTGTAAAATTCCAAAGGATTTTAGCCTATATATATATATATATATATATATATATATATATATAAATTTAGCAAGAAAATATATTATCAAGTTTTAATATAAGAATAAAAATCCTACAAAAGGGTTTAATATCCAAAATATTAAGGGTAATAATTTGTTATTATTTACCTTTAATATAAGGATAAAAAATTGAATGGGGTCAACATCCAAAATATTACTAGGTGTAATACAACCTATTTATTTTTAATATAAGGATAAAAATTACAAGGAGTTTTATCTGCAATATTATTTGAAAGAAACCTAAAGGATAATTAGGGATATTTCTACTTGTTTCCTATTGTATAAGGGTCATGGACATTTAAAATATCAAAGGGAAAAGTGAAATTTCAATAATCACCAAATATCTTTGGATTTCTAACTTCATCTCTTTCACAACTCATTAGTTCCAAATGAGCTTGCTTTCTTCTAATATTTTTTTTAAGCCAGGATCTTTTAGATGAAGTTCTTGACCCAAGAAATCAGGGTTTGTTTATTGTAGAAATCATGTCGTAGGTTCACTGATAGAAATAAAAATACTATTAGACCATAACAACCACAAACACAAAAAAACAATACAGGGTTAGATCTAGTCCTGGGAATCCAATGGTTGGAAATGCTGGGTTCCGTGGTTTGCAACTGGAAACAGTTAACCATGGAATTTCTTTGGAAGAACCAAATTAGGCCGTTACAAGGAACGGACGATGAAGCCATTCAAATTGCATCAATCAATGAATTAACCAAAGAGGCTCGTCAGAACAATCCCATTTTTGCAATATGTCTACAGGTCAGTGCTGCGGAGCCACACAACAAGACAATTCATCCTGACATGAAGGCAATCTTGCATGAGTTCTCAGAACTATTAAAGGAACTGACAGGTCTACCACCCATCAGAGAAGTTGATCACTGCATCTCCCTTAAGAATAGAACCAAACCTATTAATGTTCGACATACCGTTATGCATACTATCAAAAGGAGGAAATTGAGAAAAAAGTCCATGAAATGCTAAATTCCGGCCATATTCGACCAAGTACAAGTCTGTTTTCATCACCTGTACTGTTGGTGAAGAAGAAGGATGGAACTTGGCGTTTCTGCACAGATTACAGGGCACTCAATGCTGCCACCGTGAAGGACCGCTTCCTTATTCCCACAGTTGATGATATGTTAGACGAGCTCTATAATGCTTCATATTTCACCAAGCTACATCTTAGAGCTGGGTATCACTAGGTACGGGTTAATCCTATAGATATTCCAAAAACTGCTTTCCGCACTCATAACAAACATTATGAATACTTGGTTATGTCATTTGGCTTGTGTAATGCACCCTTTACATTTCAAGCTATCATGAACTCTATATTTTGACCTCATCTTAGACAATTTATATTGGTTTTCTTCGATGACATATTAGTCTATAGTCCTACTTGGGACATGCATTTGATGCATGTAAGACAGACTCTGGCAATATTAAAGCAATATCGGTTCTTTGTCAAAACTAGCAAATGTGTTTTTGGCCAACAAGAGCTAAAGTATCTAGGGCACATAATCACCAATCATGAAGTGAAGGTAGATGAAAATAAAATTACAGCAATGGTGGTATGGCCACGACCCATTAATATTTCTGAGCTACGTGGGTTTTTAGAGTTGACAGGATATTACAGGAAGTTTGTAAAAAATTATAGCATTGTGGCACGAGCTCTCAACAATCTCCTTAAAAAGGGCCAATTCGGATGGCATGAGGAAGCTGAAACTGCTTTCCTTGCGCTCAAACAAGCCATGAAAACTACACCAATGCTAGCAATGCCAAACTTCAAAGATGTTTTCACTGTCAAAACTGATGCATCAAGAGACGGTATTGGAGCAATATTAACTCAGCAAGGCAAACCAGTGGCATTTATGAGTTGAGCACTTGGGGTGGCAAAACAATCTTGGTCTACTTATGCCTAAAAGATGTTGGCCATCATTGAAGCTATACGTCTGTGGCGGCCACATCTTCTAGGCCGAAAGTTTTATATTCAGACGGATCAACGAAGCCTAAAGTATTTGTTAGAGCAACGTATCACCACACCAGAGCGATAAAAATAGGTAGTCAAGCTCTTAGGCTATGACTATGAGATCACATATCGTCCCGTACGTGAAAATTCTGCAGCTGATGCTCTCTCTCACAAACAAGGTAGTCTTGTTCTTCACCGTCTTTTTGTTCCTCAGGTTACCTTATGGGAAGAAATTAAGCAAATGGCAAAGACAAATTCGTACATACAATCTATGAGCCAGGCAGCCACGAACCAACTACACAGCCACTATGTGTGGTGCAATGGCCTACTTCGTTACAAGGAACGGGTCATCATCCCAGCAAATTCTACCCTACGTGCAAAGCTGCTGCATGAAATGCATGATACCAAGATAGACGACCACTATGGTGTACTGCGCACCTATAAAAAACTGGGACAACAATTCTATTGGCTAGGGATGCGTAAATCGATCCAAGAATATATCAAGGATTGTGTGGTGTGCTAGAAAACAAAGTCGGAAACATTAGCACCCGCAGGTCTCCTCCAACCACTGCCCATTCCTTACCAAGTGTGGGATGACATCACACTGCATTTTATTGAGAGGTTACCCACCTCACATGGCAAGGATACCATCATGATAGTCTTCGATAGGCTCAGTAAATCAGCTCATTTCTTCCTTTAAAACATCCTTTTACAGCTAAAAGTGTTGCAGAGAAATTTGTGGAAGGTGTTCCATGGCATGCCAAAGTCTATCGTCAGCGACTGTGATCCAGTTTTTGTGAGCCATTTCTGGCAAGAGTTCTTCAAGATGTCAGGTACTAAATTGCAGTTCAGCTCCGCGTATCACCCCCAGACCGATGGCCAAATAGAAGTTGTCAATCGATGTGTTGAACAATATCTTAGATGCTTTGTCCACCAATGGCCAAGAAAATGGAGCTTTTACTTACCTTGGGCAGAATACTGGTACAATACAACGTACCACATCTCAACCGGCATGACCCCTTTTCAAGCACTATATGGAAGGCTACCACCCACTATTCCATCATACAATGAAGGATTATCGCTAGTGCATGAAGTGGATCAGCAATTACAGGACCGAGATGAATTACTCCAATAACTCAAGGTCAACTTTGCACGCTTACTTAATCAGATGAAACAAATCGTAGATCAAAAATGAAGAGATGTGTCATTTGATGTTTTTGATTTAGTGCTTCTGAAACTCCATCCTTATCGACAGCAAATAGTTTTTAAAAGAGAATACCAGAAACTTGCTAGCCGTTTCTATGGACCCTATGAAATTCTGGAAAAAAATCGACCCCGTCGCTTACAAACTCCACTTACCAGCAGAATTCCATGTCTCCCTGCTCAAACGGTATTACATTAACACAGATGTTGACAAACACAACACAAAGATACCATCATTTAGTGAAGATAGGGAAGTTCTACTGACACCACAGGCTGTTATCGATCATTGCTGGATCAAACAAGGCGCCCAAATTGTTGAAGAGAGTTTAGTGCACTGGAAATATCTACCAGTAGAGGAGGCATATGAGTATCCACCAAATAGCTGCTGGAGTTGTTTCCAGACGTGAACCTTGGGGACAAGGTTTCATATAATGGGGGAGGTATTGATAAGTCACGTCAATCAGCAAGGGCCTTTAGGCCAAATCCCAAATATATGAGTTGAAGTTGAATGTGAATTGTTAGTTGCATGTGCCATGCAGGAAGATTGGGACATGAATTGTTATCTGCATGTGCCATGCAGGAAGATTGGAACGTGAATAGTATATGCATGTGGCATGCAGGTATGCAGAAGAGAGTTTATAGACAGGCGACGTGTATATATGGTCACGTAAAGAAAGAAAAGATTGTGTTGGGGAGGACTGGGTCACCTGCAAGACTGGGTCATTTACAGTTGCAAATTTTTCATCACTTTTATTTCAGTTTGTTATAGTTGTTATGCTTATTGTTTCGTACGTGTTACATTCAGTTTTTACGTGGGTAATCTCAAATCGTGAGTTACCAGCTTTCCTTTTATTTCAGTTTCCTGTACCGGTTTTGCTTATTTAAGGCAAACGAAAATTATCAATAATGCAATCAATCAGTATCTTATTTTAAATTTGTGGTACTTTCTCACCCGAAGAGAAACAAACATTTATTGTTGAATATTTGTTGGGGCTTATCATTGTACCTTTTGGCTTTGTCTTTTTTAATTCATTTTTTTTTCATTATAATTCTCTCAGTATATGCTGAGGAAGTATTTTCGTCAGTATTTACCGATGAATACAGCAAGAAACTATTCTATCAGTAAAGTTCATCGCAATCTACTGATAGAAAATTTTCATTAGTATTTTCATTTGTTTTTGCTATTTTTCTAGTGGTGAAATATCTTTTTCTTTTAGTTTACAGTGTTAATAGAATCTGAATTCATATTCAATATTTCCTCCAAATTTATCGACAACGAAACTAAAAAAGTGAAAAGGTTATCTTATCCAAATAGTCTTTTGTTTTGGTTAGTGGGTTCTAACACAATCAATGAAAAAGCAACTATTTTACAGAACGAAAAGAACAAATACTTTGAAAACAAAGAGAATCTGTAATGACGTGTGAGATTATTAAAGGCATGTACCTATGATGATTCTCCAACAATGAGGACATTGTACAGGATTGGATAATGTTAGCTTCGTTTTGAGCTTCCAAATATGATAACTTATTCTGTTCTTACAACATAATAACAGCTATCATATCGGTCAATTTTGGGTCGGCCAAATATATATATATATATATATATATATATATATATATGACAAAAAAAAAAACAAAAAAATGAAAAAACAGGTAGTTCAAGAGAACAGATTCATATATATATATGACAAAAAAAAACAAAAAAAATGAAAAAACAGGTAGTTCAAGAGAACAGATTCATATATATATATGACAAAAAAAACAAAAAAAATGAAAAAACAGGTAGTTCAAGAGAACAGATTCTTGCCGATGGTTGTCCTAACATGGAACATAGTTTACGATGTAAAGGACATTTTTGGAGCTTTCTAAACAAAGGTCACCCAACCAATTTAAATTCCAGACAATTATGTTGCATTGCACATAACTAGATAGGTTGATGTAGTGTTGCCGAGAGCTATTTTTAAAAACATATGTTATTTTTAATTTTGAGACAATTAAAAAAAAAGATTTTTCTAAGCATATAATCAAGAGCTAATAGCATTAAAAGATATATGATTTGTCTTTTAAGCAACAGATAACTAACATATAAAAAACTTGCTTAAATTGTTTTGAATTTCATATAAGAATCAATTTGTAAAATGTAAAGGGATATCAATCTAACATAGACATGGTTTGAGCAACTCAAAACAAAAAGTGGCGCCATAAACAAAAAGTTGTCGTAGGCTACTTCCGAAAATGCGTGCTGCTTTTAATTGTAAGACAATTGAAAGAAAGAAAAAAAAACGCTTCCTAAGCATACAATCAATAGTTGGTAGCATTAAAATGTATATGATTTGGCTTTCAAGCAACAAATAACTAACATGTAAAAAACTTGCTCAAACTGTCTCGAATTTCATTTAAGAATTAAATTGTAAAATATAAAGGGACATCAATTTAACATAAGCATTGTTTGAGTAACTTAAAACATAAGGTAACATGATGAACAAAAAGAGTATGGAAGCTTAACAACTGTTCGCAAGTAAAGAGTAACAAATGCTTGTCAACTCCTTATTACTGCAAGGACCAAAATAACTTAGTTAAGTGTCTATAACAACATTTTATGTATTCATCTATGGTCTAGACTTAGTGTATAAAATAAGTATTGTACATAGCGCAAACACTCGCTTTATAAGGCAAATGTTTCTCCCAAGTGAAAGCAACCTAAGAGCATCTAAAGCCTTTAAACTTTCTTGGGCAAGTATTGGCCAAATAGTTTTCTCTACCAAATTCTGCATATGTAGCGAAAAATGAAAAACAAAATATCTCACATCGCAACACTGGTAATTTACCTCATCATGTTTAATAAATTCCTCTATGAAAATAAATTTGTAATAGAAAAACACATAAAATTTGTAATAGAAAGTGACATACACATAAAATTTATTGAACAATAATTATATAAAAAAAGTAAGGTTGTACATAACACATAAAAATTATTGAAAAATAATTAAAAAAATACAAGACTGCATATATGAAATATCTTATAAAAAAATTAATCTATATGAAATTAAGAAAAAACCACAGATAAATCATACCTTGTTTTCTAAAAACTAAACACACCTAATATCATTTAAAAATAATTACAATCTATATAAAACATAAACAAAAAATTTATTTGAAAAAATATACACAAATAATACATTATTTTAAAAAAATGAAAAAAAATATATAAAAAAAGAATCAGGCCAAGCGCTTGTGGGCCTAGTTAGTGGGTCTGACAAGCATCCCAGACCCACGTTACTTGGGTCTGGCGTGGATCTAGCATGTTTGCCAGACTCATGTTATGTGGACTTGGCTAACCGCCAAGTCCATGCATTTTGGACTTGATGGTCAGCCGAGTCCAAACATCTTAGGTCTGGCAATCATGCCAGACCCACATCAGTTTAGACTTGCTAACCATCAAGTGCATGCACTTTAGACTTGGCTAACACCAAGTCCAGACATCTTGGGTGTGGCACCATGTTAGACACTCGTTACTCTAAACTTGGCGTCTTGGGTCTGACAAACATGTCAGACCTATGTTAGTTGGACTTGGTTGTCTGTCAAGTCCATGCATTGTGGACTTGGTTGACCGCCTAGTCAAGACTTCTTGGGTCTGGCAACCATACTCGACTCACTTTACTCTGAATTTGGTTGATCACCAAGTCTACGTATTATGGACTTGGCTGGCACCATGTCCAGACACCTTGGGTTTGGCAAATATGCTAGACCCACGTTACTCTAGCCTTGGCTGGCACCAAGCCCAAGCAATTTAGGTCTAGCAACCATGCACATGGGTCTAGCATGGTTTATTTATTTGATTTCAAGGGTAAAACTATCATTTTACTATATTTTAAAAAATAAAAAGACAAAAGTACTCCTCTTAGCTAGTTTTAAAAATTCTATCTTGGAGGGCAATTATGTTATTTTACATTGATTTGTTTTTAAAAGACATTTATTATCCTCGTTCAATTCTTTAATAATTAATAAGTTGTGTAAAAGGACTAAAATACCCCCAACATAAGACCAGTAATTTTTTTTTTAGAATGGTAAAAATGTAATCACACTAATATAGTAAATGGTAAATTTTATGTGTACTAGAAATTCCTTCAATTTTACTGTTTTTTTAATTTAATTTTATGTTGTATCTTGAATTGAAGAGCCTTAAGAGAAACGAATAATAAGAATAAATCATGATTTCTGATATGCTGATATTAAGGTTGTAGGTTTATTAAATCTTTGATCAACCATACTTCCTTGGTGAGCATGCTCTGGCATTATATCAATATAGGCATACCTTGACCAGATTGTCTTCATCCTTCATCTGAAATTGAATTTTTCATATATCATATACAAATCCTTATAATCTAGCTTTAGAGTGGATCTGTATTATATGTATTTAAATGTTCCTACGTTGTATTATAAATTATTCACTTAAGAGCTATAAGGTTGTATTTGGTAATTAGTGTCGACATAAGGGAGCGACACAAAAGGGATAAAAATACATTTAATTCACGTCCATGCAATTTGGACTTGGTGTCAGGCAAGTACAGGTGCCTTGGGTTTGACAAACATACCTGAACCACATTACTTTGGACTTTGGCTGGCCGCCACATACATGCTCTTTGGACTTGGTTGGTGCCAAATCTAGGCGCCATGGGTCTGGCAAACATGCCTCACCCATGTTACTTAGGTTTGGCAAACATGCCTCACTCAATTTTTTTTGCAATGGACAGCACGATTTTCTAGAAGTAGAAAGGGGAGGGGAGGAGGGAAAAACCCTTGGTCGGAGCTCCTATATGGGCCGCCTCGGCACACACACCTCGCCATTGTGTTTAGGGTGGCCAAATGCATTGAAATTCGCCCTATAAAACAGGTCTCGGTTTTGTTTTAGGGCCGCACGCGCCATCCAAATGACGCGGGTGATGCCCACCCATTGGCACATGCTTAGCACGCATCAGCTATTTCTGAATATAAATAATAATTTATATACATACAAATACTCAATTACTCATGACCCCACATGATATTTACAATAAAATCATATGAAAATGATGAAAACACCCTACATGCAACCTTATTTTTGTTGAAACTCAAGGGTAATTTTATATTTGAACTGTTTCAATAATAGAAAAAGATGGAGAAGCCCCTCAACACATGCATATTTTTCCCCATCAGGGGCATGGTTGTATCTTCAGTGTTTATTTTTTTAAAAGACAAAAGAAGCCCTCAACCCAAAGGTTAAAATTTTATGCCTTGAAGGGAAATCAGTATCTATATATTATAGCCCAAAACCCCGAACGAACCATTTTGTCCCAAAATCATTCTTTCAATTCCAAATGTATCCCATGAAAAAGACAATCCTAACCCCAACAGTATGCTTAACAAGTGTCTATGGCAAGGATAATTTTATTATTATACTGCTCCAATTCACAGTAACTTGTGTCTAGGTGAACAATAGCATACTGAACTCTTTTAGTATTTTTTGTAATTGAACATGTATTAATATTCTCGTGCATGAAGAGTTTTGTCATTCTAACTCTATAGATGGAATATGTGGCTGAGTGTTGCTACTCCCTCTTAGTCTTCACATTAAGACGTCAGTCAAGTCGATAATATTACATTGCTCACTTTAAAAACCAACAATAACGATGATAACACAAATATTTGTTAGAAGGTTATGTTGGATTCTTGAATATTATATACGCAGTGTAAACAATAAAATAAAATTATTTAGGAGTTTCTAAGATCCCATTAGACAGATCTAAAGTTGTTTAGGGATTTATATATGAAGATTTGATCTTTCTCGGCTTTGAATAATTCTTTAAATGCTATGTTTTCGCAAACCATAAGTCGTCCAATTGTTCGGCCTTCAACGGTAATCCACATGAACCACCAGTAAGAAATCTCATAAATCTTTATTTAGGAGAGAGGAATTCCTATGCTTAGAGTGCTAGCTATCTATTATGTGACTTGCATAGTTTTTTTTTTCTAACAGACAACCCCACAAAAATAAGAGGCGTAACTTACTATTTATAAGAAAATCTAAAAAACCCTATAAGTAGCGAAATATCAATTTTCCCCTTGAATAATATCCATATATTAATTCAGGATAATTTTAGAAAATAACTCAATCAAGTTCTTACTTGGTTTTTCTAGGTCTAGAAATATAATCCTTGTATTAATTATATTCTACTCCTTAATTTCTAAAATATATTTTAATTAAGTCATACTTAATTAAATCATCTCAGTTTAATTTCAAATTAATGTGAGTGACACATTAGGTTTCTAATATGCTGGCCTAAATGTAAATTATAATTCTAATTAAATAGAATTAAATAAATTAAACAATTTAATTTATTATTTATTCATCAATTGATTAATTTATATTTGAAGATTAGATGCATCGTTTAGCAATGTGACATGATCCCCTAAATATTAGAAAAGTCATTAGTGGTTTGACTTAACATTTGAGTAACCGGTTTCTTAGTATAATTAATATCCTTTCATCAATAATGTTTGGATTTAATATTAAAGCATGAAGTATGTTTGCCATGTTAAATCATGTTTGTTCTCTACATAATGATCATTGATTGTTTGAATGAGATTTGAAATTCTTTTTAAATCTCATTACACCTTAGGCCAAGAATTTCTCAATCAATATTATTTAAGAATAGATGAAATATTTTTTTTATAATTCACCTAGGGTGATGAATCCTCTCTTAATCACTCAAGTACCTTCATATAGTTTATGTTATACCAAATGTCTAAGCTTCCGTTATCTCGATTAAGATAACATGTAATATGATCAAAGCATAACATTCTCTATGTAAGATAACTTAGTGATCTCAAGTCTAATAATCACTTACACAATCATCATATAAGCCTTTCTATAAACATTAATAATCTTTCCATATAAAATTCTCATGCGGGTTAATTTAGTGTACATGTCTTATGACAAGCACTTATATATTAGTTCTAAGTATCTCTTATATCTCAGCTTATGAGAACAACTATTTCGTTTCATAAAAGAAAAAAGATAATATACATTAGTCTCTACGACTCTAATAAATATCCAATATTTAAGATAGTATAGACCAAGAATATTTTAAGAACAATGTTTTGATGCAATAAGAATTTCATAATTATAATAATTTTATAATTTTCTTTACAAAGTATTTGTGTCATTAATTATCTTTATTCTAGATTTATAATTCAAATATTAGACTCATTGATTACAGGGATATTAAAAATTCAAATATTAGACTCATTGATTACAGGGATATTAAACTAACATGTTATATGTATATGTATAGGTTGATCATAGGTTTGAGGAGGGAAATTGTGTTATATATATAGATATATATATATATATATATATATATATAGTAGTTATACTATATTTTGTAAGGGGTTAAAATTGTCTTAGAGTATTTTGACAACAACTGATTTAATCAGATATATAGACATCTTTTCATAAGGAAAAAAAAATCCTACACTCAAATTTAAAATTTGAAGACGAATGGGTGTTTTCCTTGATATCTAAAGAGGGAATGTTTCAAAGATATGTCATCACTCACAAGTTTCAGGTAAAGCCGCCCAATTTTCCAAAGCACGAGCTCAGTCGCTCACGTCCTGAACTTGACTTGAGGGCTGAGGATGCTGCATGCTGAATATTGGATGTGGTGATTATTTGGCTTACTTTTTTTGTTTAGTGTAAACTGAAAAATAAAAATTTGCACAGCTTTAAATTTAATTTTTTTTTAATTCTATAGCACGGTTATGTATACATGTATTTAATTACTTTGTAAATGTAAATTAGGAGAATTAATTGTTTATTCTTTTCTCTAAAAAACATAAACGCCTCTATTTGAAGATTATATTATACTGGATGGGTTGTTAATTTTATGATTAAGAAAAGGAGAAACTACATTATTCTAAAAAAAATTATTTATTGAAAGGAAAAATAAAATAAATGGTAAATAACAAATAAAAGAAAATAAATTTGTAAAAAAAGCTCAACAAAAACAAAACTCCATAAATAAGTTTTAAACAAATTTTGTGAAAGATCATGTTTGATTTCAAGCCTATTGACGCGAACCCGAATAGTAAGAATATTTAAACACGTAAATAAAATAGAAACAACTAAAAAACTAAAATTAAATTGATAAAAAAAACTCGACTCAATGATTACTTGAATAAAAAATTAAAATTATTAAAACCTCAAACTATTATTGAAAGTATATGAATAAACATCTCAAAAATAATTAATCTTAGAAAATCCTGTATAGTTCAATAAGGAACCAAGAGTATAAGTAACCTTACATACATAATATTATTCTAAAATAAAATCCGAGCTAAACTGTTTGACCCTTCAAATAAAGTATATATAATTTACAAAATAACTAAATTTAAAGCTGACATTAATATTCAATTAAAAATAGCCTACAGTTGTAAAATAAATATTGAAACCCCAAAACTAATTAAAATAACATCTTCTCTTCGTAAAGAAAGAAGGACCCGAACTTTTCTTGTAGAAAACTTGGATTGCCGACTTAATAAAATGCTTGTAGAATTAAATTTTTACCCACCTTTTGTGACCTTAATCAATTAGGAGGACTTTGTAAGCTAAACTCCCTGATTGCCGACATTAATTTCCTTGAAATAAAAGGATGGTGCTCTCGACTTTGACTCATTGTAAAATAAGGAAATCCGGTAAAATAATTAATTTCAAACTGCCAACTAAGAATCCTTGAAAAGTTAGGAGCCATTGTAAAATAAAGAAACCACTTGCTGCCGAAATTGAGTAAGGAGGCTACCTTCTAGGAAGTCTACGAACCATAAGGAAACTACCTAGCTTTACCTCATGTTCAAGCTCAGTAAAGATCTCCTTTCTTTGCCTCATGTTCATCTTTTGTTGAGTCTTTTAAACTTGTGTTGGCTAAAATATCTTGAATGAATCAATTGAAGGTCTTTCTAATTTTCTTAGCCTTTGAACTTGTAATTGGCTCAATCAACCCCTCTAATAGATCCTTTGATGATGCTTGTTGGTTCTCATTATTCCTCGTCTCTTCAAAAGAATTCAATCTTGTTCTTCAAAATTGTCGGCATAAGTCGATAAAGAAAAATTTGGTGCAAATTTGTCTTTTTTAAAAAAAAAAGTATTTCAGACTCAACTGTTTTGAGCCATATCTTTTAGACTCAATTTTTTTAAGCCTCTTTTGTTGGCCTATTATTTTAGGCTTTTCTTACAAACATTACCTAGTATTACAAATAGACAAATTAGGTGTCGGTGGTAAGAAGACAACAAGCAAAAATTCCCACAACAAACATGGGCAATTTCCAACTTGTCGTCATCCAATCATGGAAAACATTAGCATATGGATTCAGGAGGAATCTCCAGGCTTTCCAAAAAGGCATTTTGGCCTCTTCCATGGGAACTCGGCTATAAAAGGGAGACCCTTCAAGCCTTCAGGGGCAGACTATCATTTTTCTCTCAAAAAACACAATCTCTTACAAAAAAAAAAATCCTTCTATAACCCTCTCCTCTGCAATCAATATCTCATGCATCTCCATCCTTGATTTCTAATACAAATTTAAGTAAGATTCAGTTTTTATTTACGTTCTTGAAAAATTTATATTTCTGCAAATTTAAATATGCTCTGTGTTTGATTAAAGATCCTAACATTGTTGGTTTTGTCTTGTTCATTCGCATCAGAAATTTGTTTCTTTTCCCAAACTCAGTATATCGACTGGAAACCTATGACCTGATCTAAAGATCATTCTCAGGTGTAACAACGCAACATACTGTGTTCTTCTCTTATTTGGTACTCCATGTGTGTGTGTACTGTGTGTGTGTGTGTGTATTTCTATCAAAATTTATGCAAAGTTTCCTCTATATTTTCAATATCAAGTTATCAACCAAATAATTTCACAATCTGCAAACAATACTTGTTCCATTATCTGGGACTCTCAAAACTTAATCATCACATCAACATCCCATTTTCTTCCATAATTATTCAATAGAATCAAGAAAATATTTTTTTATTACTATGACCAATTATAAGACTAATACTTAAATAGATAAATCTAAAAGAAGTGCAACAACTTATAAACATAATTAAAAAGACAATTTATTTAAATACATCATCCATAATTAATTTTATAAGAAACATAATTCAAATACAAAATTCTATTACAATAAAGTATTTCTACTCCCAAATTAGATCAATTGATTTTTCAAATGATACATAATATCAAATCTTCTTCTCGGATCGATGTTGTGAAGTACCTGAATTGTTTTTTTTTATGCTAGGCATGATCAGCCTCTTTTTTTTTTACTCAATGATCATCCAGATTTTATTCTTAATTGCCCATTTACTAGGGCATTAATCCCCATTATCCAGAAAATTAGTTTCTCCAATTGCCTATGAACTAGGGTACCGATCTCATTCACCAGAGAATTAATTTCCTCAAATCGCTCATTAGTGAAGGCACTAATTCTATTAATTAGAGAATTAGTCTATTGAATCATCCCTTAAATAGGACACTAATCCCATTAACGAGGGAGTTAATCTCTCAATTTTTCTTTTCCCGTTTTTCATTTTATGCTAAGATTCAATTAAAAAAATTAAAACTACTTTTTAGAAAATTAAATAGTTCATTTTAAGATGTCGAGCACCTACCTAATGTTTATACGCGCGAGTTGGTCTCCTACTACTAATTGGGTCCCACAACCTCTCCTATACTAATAGAATTAATACATCATTTTCCATTCATCCATCTATCAGTTAATTTCATTCTCCATATAAATTTCAAATTCTCACTTTATTGGTATAAAAAATTCTCATTCTAGCCATGTATAAATGTCATTTTCTTTTCTTTCATTCATTTTTATTTTTTAATCGACACATCTTTATTCAGCTTACTTACTAATTAATCTAACCAAAACTGATTCTTTTACATAAGGTTGACCAGGTTTCTTACCCATAACGAGTAAAATTCTCTTTTTGTTTCTTTACAACTAATCTATTTTTAACCCTTTGATAATTCAACGGAATTTTTTAAAACATATTTTTCTACATTAATAAGTTAAGAAAAATTACAATCCTCCTCCTTTTTAACAAGCATTGGCTGAATTCTTTTCTCCTTTCTTTGAAATTTCCTACCCTTTTTCCATCCATTAATTTTCATGTAACCATAATCTCATACAATCCTAATCAATTGCAATCAAAATTCCCAATTCTATAATTTTCCCCTTTTGGCTGTAATTCAAAGATAATAAGGGGGGGATTTTTATCATTTCAAAACTTGAAATTAAGTCATTACCCAACCATAATACATATTTACAAGCTTTAATCAAGCATAATGACATTCATTCATCACCCAAACAACACATTTTCATCCTCACATAACCCTAACATTTCCATTTCATTAACAAAACCACAAATTAAATGCAATTAATCTTGTTGGATGTATTTGTTACCTTAATTGGTTGGTATTTCAAGTGTTGGATGTAGGAGAAACAAAGCTCCCCTCAACTCCCTCTTTTCTTCCTTTTTCAAAACCCTAACCCTTAATTTATCCTATGAATAACCCACTAAAACCCTTAACTTACTCTTTTGATTTGTTGCTTAACCCTTGCACACTCTAATTTTTCTTTTTCTTTTTCTGTTTTTTTTTTTTGGATGAATATAACAAAAATTTGGAAGAAGAAATAAAAAAAAAATCCCCTCTCTTATGTTGAAACCACCGCCAAGAGACAAATTTTGGGTATTTATATCCAAATTTTTCATTAATTACATATTAACCTCTATTTGTATTATATTTCCATTTTGTCCCACTTCTTTTCCTTTTAAATTAATTTATGTCTTATCACTTTTTTTTTATCCAATTTCACCCTTCTCTTTTATCTAAATTTATTTCATTTGGCTTAATCCAATTTATTTTCCGGGTTAAATAAATTCTTTTATTTTTCTAATCGAGAAAAGATTTAATTAGGTTTTTACATTGTGTCTCGATAGATAATATTTATTATTTTCTATCTCTAAAATATCCATGTAAAAAAATCTTAATTCCAAAATTGTCTAACTAAATGTAAAAATAAAAGTAGTTATTTTTATAATTTTAAAACTTGACCTGGAGCAAGGTTCCAATAATGGATCGAGAGGTTCTACCCCACTATTTTTTTTAAAAGAGCAAAAGAATGTTACTTTCACCTAAAAATTTCAAAAAAAAAATCAATGAATTTTAACCTGAGTTTTACCCCAAGCCAATCAAGTTGGAGATCAACCTAGTTTTTTACTCGGTCAAGGTAAGTCAAATCTTCCTCTCCTTTTTTACGAAACCCGAACTACTTTAGATTTAGATCGGCCAAGTCTCGGGTTGACTTGTCGGATCGATCCAGGTTTTATAACTAGGATTATTATATTATTATTAATCTCAAAAACTCAATATAAACTATAGTAAAATAAAAAATTAATATCTAATTATTTTAAAAATATATATAAGTTTGACATTAAAACATATTAGAGAAAAAATATTTTTTATATATTATATTTTGGGTTATCCATCAGTAACTAAACATAATAAAAGATAGTTACTTTTTCTTATAAATCATTATCAAACATTGTCTGTCCCCTTCATCACTAGTGTCTTCTTCTTTTAACCAAAGCCTAGCTAAATGTCAAGTGCCAGGCACTTCATGCATTAAATTTGAAGAAAATGGGAAAATATTGGTTTGCAGGCAAGATATTGTTCTGAACAAAGCATGGAAAAACGGTGAACCAAGAAGTGGTGGCAAAACTATGCTGTTCTTCCATTCTTTTACTCAATTTGTTAATTCTCCTTGAAGACAAGGGCACAATATGATAGGAAAATATATGAAGTCCGAAATGAAAATAAGCATACCATCAATGTAGGATTTAAAGAAATCCCTGTATCTCCCTCCATTTTTTCTTCTTAGAGCACCATACTGCAAGGAATTAGAAACCAGTCACCATACACTATCTATGATGAACCACTAGGAAATTTCTTGTAAGCTGCGGATTGTGCAATGCATTTTGAGTTTGAAATGAAAGTCCCTCCCATGTTTGCTTGTTCCAAACTGTAGCAGTTTCAATTCCCACTCCACAACTAGGTAAGTTGCTTTAATATCTTTAGGGTGGCTGTATTTGGTCCTTTCCTGCTAAGGAGAGCCACTTTTTTACAGCAAACTGCAAATTACACGTAGAATGGTTGCCACTTGAAAGATTTGGTGGCTAGGGGGAAACTACGCGGTCCTTTGCCAAACTAACAAGATTGAGAGGAGCAATTGGTTTTGCAATTTGATCAAACGTATGAAATATCAAATATCTACTGACCAAATTATTCTCTTTTCTCAAAAAAAAGAAAGCATGCACCTCTTTACTTACATGTGTTCGTGTGTCTGAAGAACATGGATGGTTAGGATTTTGCACTTGTCTCTTTGTCAATTCAAAAACACCAAACTCGTGGTAATAATTCATTCCGTTGAAGAGCAGCAACCACTCAGAAAAATTAATAAGAGGTGGGCATTTGAAAAGTAATATTGTTTGTTCTACAATTTTTCTTTAATACAACAAAACCACTCCTTTGCTCAAGTACATCCAGCATGCCCTTTGAGAAATTGCCATTGAATTTGCGAGTCGCATAATTCTGTTATGATATTGTAGATTGTCCGTCATGGAGTGGGATCAAAGTACTAGCGTGGACTAAAACAAAATCAAGACAGAAACTCTCCTAGCAGAGAAAACAAAGAGGTTCAGATTTGATTTCTAGCCACTGGAAACGTGTTTTCATCTTTATCCAAAACATGTAAAGAGGAATCCAGGGTCTCAAGCTGCAAATCATCACCTTAAAGTTTCAGCAAACCAATGGCAAGATATATTGAATTATATTTTGATATTTTATTTAATAATTTAAGCTATTTGGTTGAAACAGTTTTTTAATATGATGTTAGAGTCTTGGTAATTTCATCATCTTTATTTCTTTGATAAAAATTAAATATAAAATAATATAAATCTATACAAGTTTCAAACTCAAAAAACTTTCACTTGAGACCTTACCTAATAGTTTAAATTATTAAGTTGAAATGGTTTTTTGATATATCTCTAGCCGTGTTTGCTTATTAATGTTATTAATATGATAGTTGTTCCTTTTTGAAGTGTTTTTTATTTAGAAATATATTTTAAAAAAAATATTTTTAAGATCTAAAAACACTAAAAAGTTGATTAGAAAAAAAAATAAAATAAAAAATCATTTTTTTTTCCAAAAACACTGTTGAAACTCTAAATCAATGGGGCTTAAGTAATTTATTTATTTTTATATCATACTGCATTTGATGGTTAGTGACGCATCACTCTGAGAAAGAGTTGCTTGTTAGTCTCTACATACACATTACACACTTCCTCACTCCTCTTCAGTTTACCTTTATATAAAAACAAGCAGACAAAAATTACTTACACTGGAATCTTACATAACATAAACCATACCGACCTCTAGAAGAGACACTGGCGGAACCTTGAGTGCCACATCTGGCCCTCGGCAGTTCCGCCTGAGAAAATTGTACCCAAAATTAAGAGCCAATCTCTTCAGAAGTGATGATCCTTGCTTTGCTTTAACATGCGAGTGCCCAAGTATAAATGCAGTACCAGCTTGTTGGGCTGATAACAAATCTTCTAGCTCTTCTTGTAACTGCAAATGCATATCAGCTGGTGAATGGGATCCGGACTCATCATCAATAGCAAACCTCACTCTTCTTTCTACTACCCCAACCGGTTCCATTTCAATAACATCTGTCACGCTTTCTACTGTAGAGAAACCACCAGATATACTTGCTAGCTGCACACTCTCCTCAATCTCATAAGCTGGTATGCCTGAGAGAGCGACAGTTCCAATCACTGCCAAGCTATACTCATTTGATGATTCATTGGATTGAGATGCATCGTCCTCAGGAAATGAGTTAGTCCAGTGACTTCGATGCCAATCATAGTTGATGAAATCAGCCAGTCTAGCAATGAGCTCTGATTCAAAAGAATCAACATCCTGGTGCACATCACGATATCCATAACGGACAATGCACCTGTAAGACCGATGACCTGGAGGACCCACACGACCAACAAGATACCTCTCCGCAGGGGGCACAAAAGGCACAGGCACTGATTTTACGCACACAAAGACAAGGACACGATGGAAGGCAGGGAGGTTGGTGACAAAGCGTGAGAAGTTAGCAGGGATGCCAGAGGTGAGATCAGTGAAAACTAAGCCAATGCCTGGGACTCTAGCAATCCCCAAGCTTGGACCTAAGGCTAAGAGCCATTCTAGTGATACCTTGTTGTGTAGATCAAATTCATATTTCTTAATGGTGGCATAATGCCAAACAAACATGATGGTCATCAAAATGAGGGCTAGAAGGATGGGGAGCCATGCACCCTCGGTGAATTTGGTTAGTGAAGCTGAGAAGTAAAGCAACTCAATGGAACCGAAGAAAAGTAGAAAGGATAATGCTAGAATAGGGGGTTTGTGCCAACAAAGGATGATAACAAGGGAAGTAAGGCATGTGGTCACTAGCATCACTGTCATCACTGCTAACCCTGCAACAGATAAGAACGAGTGAAAAAGTTCAAGTTCAATGAATCCCTCATTACTGACCTAATTTTAATGTTGAACTTCAATAATACTACAATATAATAAGGTTAATGCAGAAATTAGATTGATGGAATGAAATAGTGGTAGGCTTGCCGCAGAAGATTTAAGCTTAAAATTAACGGTGTTCCTTATCAAGTATCAACAGAAATGAACTTCAATTTCCAATCTAACAAGTGCATGTGTTGGGGTTAGAAACTTAAATGGTGCAACTAACTTCAACTTCCCTATAATTAAATGGCAGGTTAGAAAATTATGAAGGGAGGTGTGACTTACCTGATGCATTTCCCATGTGCTTCGTGTCTCTAAATCCAATTGTCACAGCAATACAGAGGATCATGAGCATCCAATTGATCTCAGGGATATAAATCTGGCCGTGTATCTTGTCAGAAGTGTGAACAACCTTAACTCTTGGGAAACATCCAAGCGACTGGCTCTGGTTTATGATAGAGAATGTTCCACTGATGATTGCTTGGCTTCCCACAACAGAAGCAAGAATAGCTATTATGAGGACAGGTATCCTTAACTTCCCTGTTCCAGAAAATTGTCATGACGTATTCTCATTGTCAAATATATATACTAGTTAAGTATAAGCACAAATTGATAGAGGAATTGATATAGAGATTTTGCACTTTATTTTCCTGACTTTTTTCTTTCTTTCCAAGTGCAGGGACCTCATAATTCATTTCAATCTGAATTAGCTTGCATATCTTAGTAATTCTGCTAACAAAATTATAACCATCCTTCAGCCAGCTTTCTATCAATTACATGCATATGCAATTTCCTTAGAAATTACAATTGAAGACATACCTGGGACCGAGATATAAAAGCCAATATGGTTTGTGTTGTCATGATGCTGTGACAAATAAGCAGCTTGCCCCATATATGCCAATATAAGGGCTGGATAAACCAGAAAGGTGAATGCAATCTGAAATGGGTCAAAGAGTAGGATATTTTATCATGCATTCAGAACCTACTTTCTTTGACAAGAAAAGATTCTGAAAGACTATATAAGTGTCAGATTTACCTGAATTGCAGTATACGAGAAGTGGCCAAGATCAGCAAACATTGCCTCGGAGCCTGCATACAGAGTCACACAGAACATTGGTACTTGGTAGCTGAATTATGAAAAGATTGAATCATTCAGAGGTTCATTCGTAGAATATGATCCATCAAATTTATATCATGGAAAGAAAATTATAAGATATTCTGCTATTGGTTTAGCAATATATAGCAAACAAGGAACAGGGTGAGCTTAAAAATTGGTTTCCAGTCAAACATGCAGGAAGGGAAAAGGCAAACAAGAACCTGTTATGCACAACAATATTCCACCCAAAGACATCCACCCGCCTTTCTTTGTTTTCTTCATGAACTTGAACATGTAATATGGAGAAAGAGCTTGATAGACGTGTGGGTTCCAGTGGATTATATTATACAGACCAAGGGCACTTATGCATAGCAGCCATGCCAAGACAACTGGTGCAAAGAGAAATCCCACCCGATGTGTGCCATAGTGTTGAAGTGTAAAAAGGCACACCAAGATGAAGCAAGTGATTGGAACTACTGCATCTGCAATACGGATGGCATAAAGAGTGCTATGAGACAAGAATAGCAATAAAATAGGATATAAATGATAATCTCTTTGGTCTATATTAATAACCTTTATAATGTATATTAGTAGTAAAAACAGTGCAGACAGTGATACATTATTATATTTTCGGTTATTTTCCTTTCTGCTATTGCAACATATATTGATAGCCATTAATCACTTTGAATTCATGTTAGGAATTTATTTACTCCCATTCACCCATTTCAACTCAGCGACAATAAAAAAGCAGTAATAAGCATAACATATTACTAGTACTTTACCAATTTCACATTCTTACTTGCGTAGCTGCTTATCCACATGGCCTAAAACAAAATTTTGACAGGACTAGAAAGGGATAAGAAATTGGGGAGACGATCAGTCAAGACCACAAGATGGGCAATTGAAAGGTCCCCAAACTTCAGGCCAACTTATTCACCAACTGGACCAGAATGACCAAAGGAGACCCCCTCCCATTCTTTATCATTTTCAGTGGCCCTACACAGACACATCTTACTATGAATAATTTACATCACCTTGGTAACACTTGAAAATCTCCCGTTTTCTCATAAAACCATAAGCTCTCTTTCTATACTCCAGAATGATCACGTAAAAAATGGTTCGGAAAACTCAGTTATATGATACTTAACTAGCATGAAATAGTCAGCTGTTTTTGCAGGCATAACCTGCTCCCATTGCAGCAGACGTTTTCTCCAAATATTTGGTTTGGACAGAAATCTATTTCTAGGTTTGAATATCATCTGCTATTAAACGACTCTGCATAAAATATTTAAATGCTTCAACTCAATTCAGCTTAGAAGCTTACATTGATGATGGTTACTGGACATGGAAAGCTCGAGACCAGACACTGCTGTGAAGACTGCAAATGAAATAATTTTAGAATAAAATGCTAGTCAATTATATGAATGGAAGCGATGCTAAAATAATAATTACATGTTACAGGAAAGAATTTTACCAGAAATTGCTGGAGTGAGCAGTCCATCTCCAATTACCATGCAAGTGCCAAGAAGAACCAAGATTAGCAATGCAGTGTGCAAGGCCTTGTGCTTCTCAAGGTACATTTTAACCCTTGAGCTGTCCTTCTCTGGAGGGTTCTCTAGTTTGTATGTGGAGAGTGATTCATCTGCAACCTGTCTATTGGGCAGAAGGCTAACCTTTGCATGCCGGCATATCAATGAATACAATGCAAAAGTACCACCTATTGGAGCAGATACAAAAAATAAAAATAAACTTGATGATTGAGTAATACAAAATTGCATAATTGCTCACACACTTACCCTCTCCATTGTCATCTGCTCGAAGGACCACAAAGACATACTTGAATAAGGGGACCAGAGTGAGGGTCCAGAAAACAAAAGATAGAACACCAAAAATCTCTTCATTGGTATCTGAATGTTGAATGTCTTCTGCGAATGTGCTCTTGTAAACATAGAGAGGGGAAGTGCTCAAGTCACCATATACTACTCCAAGGCTCTGATAAGCCAAAAGCAACAATGTCTTCCAAGAATCCTTCTGCAATGCAATTTCACAAGCAAAACTCTCAAGAATCAAGCGAAGTGGCAGAAGCATATCAGGTGACCAAAATTCTATCAAATGAATTTGAGTCAAGACATTATGCCATATTAAATTTTTAGCATTCCAATTGGAAATGCAATTGAAAGTAAAGAGCCGCAAAAGGTGAGCTCAAAATGCAAATGCAGATACCTTCGAAGTATCCCAACACTTGCCATGCCCAAGATCCATTGGGTCCTATACCTCAAGCTTCACACAGAATGTTTTGCTGTTATTGGAAGAAGCTAGCGGTAGATCTGCACGGAAACATATAATTTGATCGAACACACACTAAACAAGAATGAGAAATTTGAAAACGCAAGTGAAAGGAAATCATTTTTATGAAATTTTAAAGGCCATCCATGCATATCAGAGCTTTAACACCCGCAAATAGAGGAGATAAAAGGAGGTCAAATTCAATCCACTTTTTCCAGAAAACCCACATGCCATCCATACCTCCATCACATGCCCACCAAACTCTTAGGAAAATGAGCACGTAAAATTTTAATGTAAAATTGAAGCTTCACACAGATGTAAAATTTTTCACAAAACCAAAGAAAAATCAAAACCAAGTGACACCCACTTCCTAACTTCTGGTAACAACTTGGAAGCCATAAAAAAAAAATTGAAGCTCAACTTATACGCTACAATTATTCAGAGAGAGATAGAGCATCATAAAACGCAGAAGGGCCCCCTATTTTAATGCCCCACTGATTTTTTCTTACAGACAATTAAATGGATAGCTCACTGTTTCTTGTAATTTAGTCAAAGCTAGGGCTGGTCCAACAGCGCAACCCAATAAAGACAGATAAAAGGAAATAAAACAACAGCAAGCAATACCAACTTCCTCAAAGGTTGAGAGGAGCACGTATTACTACAATTTATTAACCTCAAGGCTGCTGCTGCTGCTGCTGCATTGTTTCAGAGGGAAAAAGAGGAGGTAAAGAATGTATAGAATCTTAAGAGAAGGCAACCCAAAGGCACGATCACATGATGTTCGTCAAATCACTTCTCCCACCAACAATAAGTGCCCATGGAAATAAAGCCATCATATACATGTCCCCACCCACACACACACTCTCTCTTACCTGTTGATGATAAGAAAGAAAACCTTTTCTCCAAACCAAATGCTTTACCTAACAAAACAAGCCCTTCGAATATCTTTTGCTTGCAAAATCTTTCAATTAAGACTGCTAAAAAAAACAAAACACTGAAAAAGGTGAACTGTTGCTATAATGGCCATTAATTAAACAAATGGGTCTCGCTAGTGATTCAAGAAAACAGAAACAAAACCAATCGCAACAATTCTCATTTTCAAAAACCTTACCTAAACTAATCTCCAGAAATTGGCCTGAATGATATATTATACAAACCCATGTGAGCAAATATATATTATCTCCAAATTAATGACCTAATGATCACCAGATTATTTCATAACTACTTTTCTAGCAAACATCACCAGATTAGTGCCCAGCTCAATTTTTTACGATGCTTAGCGTAAATCATAGATTACGATGTTTCTAACAAAATAATCAAATACGCAACTCATAAAAATAAAAATATGTGTAAAAACAATAAGGTTTGTCGAATTGGTGCTTTCATAACTTCATTAATCCACCGAGCAACTTAGAAACCTTTCCGGGCCTAGCGGTACATTTTTTGCATACTAATGGGAAAACCATAAGCTCAAACGAGTCAGACGCGCACTCGCTAAAAACAATCATACAAATATTGATCATTTTTTTTATTTTTAATTAAAACTTATTTTCACAGTTATTACTTGAAAAAAATACTTCACACAAAATATTTCTTCAAATTTGTTTTTGAAATTTAAAGTTAAGTTATTCATGTACTTTTTTTATTGAGATAAAAAAAAAATATTTTTTTTTGTGAGATGTATTTTTTTTCAAGTAAAATGTAATATGAGCATCAAAGAAAGTAAATTTTAATTATAAATTATAAATTATAAATTATAAATTATGAATCAACTATTTTTACACACTTAAAAATTAAAAAATATTATATAAAAAATTAAAATAATAAAATAATATTCCTTTTATAATATTAAAGAGCAAGTTATTTAAAAATTATGTATATTAAGCTAATACATAATTATTCATAAAATAAAAAATAATATCATCATAAAAAGCTTGTCTTCTTATAAATAATGGCATAATTAGATAATCGCTTAAATATTATTTTAATAAATTAATTCAAAGAAATTTTTTTATCAAAAAAATGAAAGGATATCTAAAAATAATGAGGCGTTAATTCGCTAGGGTTTCAAGCTTTTGAATCATAAAAATCTTATTTTGAAAATTATTTTCACCAAAGCACACCCCAAAAATATCTTAAATACCTCAATAAACTCATTTTAAACCCTTAAAAAGCCTATAATCAATCTTAACAACCAAAATCCAATTGAATTAAAAACAAAATGGGTCTCATATCTTAATTACTAAAACATAAAACAAGTGAAGTTTTAAATTGAAACATGAAACTCTCAAAATATAAAGATAAAAAATTAAAAATTTTAAAAATAAGGGGATAAACTATAGATTTCACACCTATGAACAACAACATCCAAAATGATTTTTTTTCTGTTTTAAATTTGGTTCTTGAATTTCAGTTGTGTTTTCATGCATCAAGAAAAATATTAATTGTAAACTAAAAAGTTGATGTTTTCATATGATAAAACTAATCAAAGAATTATAGGCATCAATAAATATAAAGAGATTTGCTAACATTAACCAAAAACTAAGTTGGGAAGTTAAAAAAATAGATGTAAATTAGGATATATTATCTTTTATGGCGAGAAGTTCTTTAAATTTATTTATCTAATTTATGTTAAAAGAATTTTTTTATATAAAAAGAGCACTAATTTAAATTGCATTTAAACATTTTTTTTCCTATTATAACTCCACATTTTCTTATCATGAACATTTTTTTTAATATAGTTTTTGGAGTCATATTGAATATTTGATAAAAACTGAAAGCAATTAGAATAAATATATATATATAAAAAACTTTTAAGATATGAAATAAGGATATGAAAGGCATCTCCTTAATTAAAAATCCCCTAATGCAAACCCTTTTTTATGATATTCTTTAACAAGAATAATTATTTTTTAAATAACAACTTATCAAAACCATAAAAACAAGTTTTAGTAAACCAAAAACTTATGTTTTGATTTTTTTTTTTATGCAAATGTATTAGAAAATAAAATAATAATGTAATGCTTAGATGCTAAGACATAAACCTTTTAATAACATATTTTTTTAACCAATCACATGATTATAAAAATAGACATTTGCATGCAAGATAACAAATAAAATTATGAAAAAAAAAATAGTATTTTTATTCTATAAAAAACCTACTTTTGTGACTCATGTAATTGTTTTGTAATTAGAATTAAATTAATATCCTAAAAATAATTTTTTATTTTATTTAAATGAATTCAAATCTATTTTTTTTAAAATAAAGGCTCATAAAAATAGTTTAGTAGTTTTACCCTACTAGGCTAGTTTCTAGTCCAAAAAAAGCAGGCCAAACGAGTATGAATATGTTTTGAAGAATCATGATCTTTTCAATTGAGAAACCCAAATATATGTTTTATACTTAATAAAATAATTTTAATATATATAATGTTGAATCATGCGTTGTACATGATGTTGAATAATAAAATTAAAAAATTAATGTGAAAAAAATAAAAAAAAATACAATGTGAATCGAAGATGCACTATGTCTTGGTACATATCCTTTTAGCTTTTTTTTTAATATATATAAATACATGTGGTAATATATAAATCAAGGTTTTAATTCGAGACCTTAAATCAAGGGTTTTAATACGAGACCTTAAATCAAGGTCTTGGTGCAAGACGAAGCAAGTTAGGCTAGAGTACAACCCTATGCCTTCCACATCACGAGCTAACAAGTTAGGGTCTGAAAAATCCACGCCTTTTTTTGTGTTAGCTCGGCAGAGAAAAACGTTTCCATGGCATGCCGTAAAAGCTACACTCACTTTTTGGAGTCAAACTCGCCCACTAGCTAGCAACGGAAGACAATTTGGACACTCAAATTGGTTAGACGACAACGGAGGCCAACAACACCGTGGAGAGTGGTGCAAGGACGCTCATACCATAGGCTAGGTAGGTTGAGGCCTAGCAACTCTTTTTCAAATAAATGGTTTTTTTAACACATGAGAACTTATCTATTACACAATCCTTTTACAAACTCTAGATTAAACTCAATCTTTCTACTAGTTAAGAATCGAACCTATACTAATTTTTTAAAAAATTAAAATTAAACCCAATTATTTTACGGGCTAAAAATCAAACATATCGCCTAATCTTTTTATAAGTTTAAGATTAAAAAATCTTATACAAAATCTTTTTCAAAGCTTAAGATTGTAAACCTCTATTTGCTCTCAACCATCAACATTCTTGAATAGTGGATTAAAATAGTATTTTTTAGTAGTGGATTAAAATTCTATTGCAATAATATAGAAAATAAAATAAAATAGAATTTAATTTTTTAAATATGTGAATTTAATTTATTTAGTAATTGAATTTAAATCAAATATTATAATTGAATTTTATTACAATAAAGAATTGATTTATTTAAATATTATAAGCAACCTCTAAATTACACCTCAATTGTAAGTCGTAGAAATCAATCACATCTACTGCAAAATGAACATAAAACAATGACTTTATTGAATATTAAAATATGAATGATCTGTCAAACTAGTTGAATCAATCCTATAATATCAAATGTTAATCGCTTTAGTTATATATAATTTAATTTGTTAAAAAAAGTAATACTTTTTTTGAAGAAATTAAATAAAATATGAATATTGTTTTTTCAAATTTCATTATTTTGTAAAATTGTTGAATTTCCTCGAGATAACATGAAAGCAACTCTATTGAAAACAATTTTCTCTCCTCTCACTACAAAACATGACATGTCAATAATATGATGTGTCAAATTCTCAATTGTTTAAGATAACATCAACAAAAAAAAAATGCATTGCAGGTATTTATTAATTGATCCCAATCAAATTTAATTAATTTGACAAAACTTTAAAATCCTGTTTGTTCTTACATTTTAAAAATATTTTTAAAAAAAATTAAATTTTTTTTATTTTTTTATTTTTTTCAAATTAGTATTTTTTGGTATTTTTAGATCATTTTAATGTGCTGTTGTTAAAAATAATTTTAAAAAAAATTATTTTAATATATTTCCGAGTAAAAAGCATTTTGAAATACAACCACACTTCCAAACATGATTTTAAAAGCCAGGTTACACTTAATTATGACTTATTTAAAACCCAGTCATATAAACAAATACTTTTTTAAAAAAAATCTAACTAAGATTTAACCAAATAATTCATGCGTTGATATAATTTCTCAGTGGCTCAAGTATATAGCTTTTTTTTAATATATATACTTTTTTTTTTATTAATAATATGGTTTTTTTAAAATAAAAAATTAAGGTAATTTAAATCAAAATTGGCATCAATTCTATTAATTTAAATTCTAGAGAAAAAAAATACATTTCTTGAGGCAAAACTCCATTAAAGTTTGAATATTAAAGCTTTAATTGGATGAATCAAAGGCTTAGTTATAAGAACATTAAAGTTTGATTGTCAATTAGAAACTTGATTATAGAAATCCAAAACTAAGAATCAAACTAAAACAGACGTATAATTGTAGGGGCTGAAATTGACCAAATCGAGGGTCAAATTGAAAAAAATTAAAAGTTTGATGGTCAATTAATAATCCAAGTGCACAAATCATAAACCAAAGATCAAAATAAAAATGACGTTAAACTTTGAGGCCGATGATTGAGTTTAATAATGGTGAAATTGCATGAAATTAAGAGTTTGAGAGGCAATTATGAATGTAATTAAAAGTAATTGAAAGACTATGGACTAAAGTGAAATTTATCAAATACCAAATTAAAAACACTTTTTCTTTACAAGCTCACTATTTTGATGAAATTTTGCTTTGTAAGTATTGTAAAGAGGGCACATATGTTGTTACTCATTTTTTATCCCATAAAAAATCAAGAAAAGAAAAAAGAAAAATATAGAAAAAGAAAATCTAAACTAGAAGATGATATACATGAAGAAAGCCTAGAAGATTGACCAAGTTGGTGTTTAAAAAAAAATAACAAGTGAAAAAGCTGGAGAACCAACATGTATAAGATTGGTAAAAGGCCCATTTAGTGAAAATATTTTTATTTGGGGTAAAAAAAATATAAATTTGGATAGGTACGAACTTAATAAGAGTTTTTGAAGGCTTACTTAATTTTATCGAGAACTTCATTGCAAGAAAAATTGATATTTGAAGCCAATTTAAGCTTTAATTTGAAGAAATTAAAGTCTAGAGGTCGATTTGCAATTTTAAATGGTTAATTTGGTCAAATCAGGGGCTTAATTGCATAAATATTGAAGTTTGATGGTAATTAGAGACTTGATTGAAGAAATCCAAAACCAAGAACCAAACTGAAAAAGACATGTGATTGTAAGAGATGAAATTGACTAAATTAGGGGCCAAATTGAAAAAAATTAAAAGTTTAATGGCCAATTAAGGGTCCAAGTGCACAAATCAGAAACCAAGGACCAAGATGAAAATGGAGTTAAACTTTAGGGCTGATGATTTTGTTTGGCAAGGGTGAAATTGCATAAAATTTCTAAAAAGAGGGACTAAAGTGAAATTTATCAAATCCCAAATTAAAAACCTTAATTTGTAGGGCTTAACCTAGACGACATGTCATTTGACCACTGTTTAGCTTATTCTTTAGCAATTTGGTTGATCGAATAGGCACTTTCATGCGGATGAATATGACGCATCTTACCACTTTTAGAACTATAACCACCACCCTTCAATTGAGAAACACTCCCTTTATAAAGATCAGCTACTCTTACCAAACATTTAGATCCTATTTTTTCAACGAAATCAACATCTTGTCCATGATCAGCCATCATTGTATTTTCAAATTCTCGGTTGATTTAGTTGACACCTTCAAACGAATGAATGTGAAGTTATAAACCTTCAAATTCAGCAAGAATGGATCGATTCAAAAGGTATACTTATCCTCTACAAAGTTCAGGTGGTTTTCGATGATGTTTACATCGAAGTTGCTCCAGCGAAACCTCAAAATTGATCAACTCAGTCTTGATTGAGATACCCATTTGTGCAAAACCACTCAACCTTTTTGTGTGTCCACACTTAAAAATTCCTAGATGGTTCTTATCAAAGGTCATAAATTGTTCATCCAAAATTAGAAGGTGAAGGATGCATACCTTTGTCTTCAAGCAAAAGAAAACCATCTAGATAAATTGAAAATTAAAAGTTTGATGCTCAATTAAGGGTCCAAATGCACAAATAAAAACCAAGGACCAAGATAAAAATGACGCTAAACTTTGGAGTTGATGATTAAGTTTGACAAGGGTGAAACTGTATAAAATTAAGAGTTTGAGAGGTAATTACGAGTGTATTTAAAAGAAATTGGAAGAACATGGACTAAAATAAAATCTATCAGATCCTAAATTTAAAACCCTAAGTTCTAGGGGTTTAACCTAGATGACATGTCATCACCCACTATTCATCTTCTTCTTTGGCAGTTTTGGATGATCAGGTAGGCACCTTCCAAGAGTTTGTTGTGGAGTTCTAGACCTCTAAATGACACGAGTTTTTTTGCAAATAGGAGAAGAGCATCCCCTCTACAACCCCATTTTCATGAAATTAGACGTTTACATCCCAATTCTTCCATAAAAATCACCAACATCTTGTCCCTAATAAATCATCACTATAATTTCAGATTATGGGTTGATCAAGTTGGCATCTTTGGATAAATAAATGTGAAGCTATAAATCTTCAAATTAAGCAAGGTTGGATCCAAACAAAAGGTAAACACCTGTTTTACCAACTTCAAGTGGTTTTTGATGACATTTACTTCGGAGTTGCTCTAGTAAAGCCTCAAAGTTATCAACGAAGTCAACCTAGACTGTGACACCTATTTTCAAAAGCCACCCATTCTTTTTCATGTGTTCACACTTATAGCTTCTTAAAAGGTTCTTATCAATGACTTTGAAACCTCTGTTTTAAGATGAAATGGCTAGAAATAACTTCTCGCCCTCCAAGTCTATCAAACCACTAAGTACCCCTAAAACCAAAACCACCATTGCAAAGCCAGCCTAGTATAAGAGATTTTAGTTGCTAGATTTTGTCAAGAACTCTCTCATTTTGATGAAAGGGTTGAGCTTTGATCATTCTTTGAGGAAATCCACCAAAAAAACCTTGAAAAAAAGCCTATGAATACCATTAGAAATCAAAGGATAAATAAGAAGAAGAAAAAAGAGAAAAGAATGTGAGGATATATTCTTTAAAAAGACCTTAGAATGAAGGTTCAAAGACCTAATATAGAAGGTCCAACAAGCTTTGAAAAGAATAGAAATTGAAAGGGAAAGAAGGAAATAAAATAGAAGGGAAGTAACAGCTTATAACCAACAAGCTTAAAGAAAGTATAACCATGTGAAAACTTAATGGTGGAGTCCATATGGCCTACCCATTCATGCTTTCTTAATGTTTAAACATCTTTTGATGTTGTTTGAACTCATCTTATATTTTTGGATTAATTTTGGCGTTGGAATAATCTGATGTTTTTCATGTTCTTTCACATGGACTTTGACTTAGCTTCTTGTTTTTGAGTTGTTTTGGGTTGATTCTTGGCACAAACATGTTAGTTTGTCATCTTTAGCAAACAATCTAGGGTTAAAACAAATCAATAACATGTATTCATGCATTTGGATTCTAGAGTTCTTTTGATCGCCCAAACATATTCTGGTTAAATTATGGTTTTTGAGTGTTAATCGAAGAACATAGATGCTTGATTCTTGATTTACGCATGATTGCGAACAAAACCTTACTTTTTATTGGTTGAAATCTGGTCTAGTTTGATGTTTACGTTGCTAGGTTTATGTTTGACTATTTTTCATTGTTTTTCGTGTTTTTCATTTTTTGAGTGTTTGATCCATTTTCATTAGAAAATTGTATGTTTTTTTTTTGTGATTTTTTAGTTTTTATTTGTTTCGGTTTAAATCTCTATCCTAGTTTAGTTTTGGGTGTTGGTTTGGTTAATGATTGAACTCGTGTTTTCTGGTCGACTCGATCTGGTTAAAACCGGATCAAATTCTTGAGGCTTTATTTGGTTTGTCATTGTTTTGATAAAAGGAATTTTGGCTTAAGGGCACGTTAGTCAACCAAAATCCTAGGATTAAATCATACTGAAAACATATTATTGATGCAAAAAAACGCTAAATTATTGCTAATAAAGTCGCTCGAAAGATTCTCTACAAAGAATTGGACCAAAATGGGTTCAAGTCATGTAGCTAAGGCAACATTCTTTCTAAAAATACGAAGAACATTGTCTAACAATCCAAAAAATGTCCTACAAACCCAACACATTGTCAAGCCTCCAAAACTAGCATTTTTTGACTTCTAAAACATGATTTCTTCATTCTAACAAGTTACACATAACCAAACATGTTTGAATAAAAAAACTAATAAATATCATCAAAATCATGCAAGAGGTTACCAACTTAAAACAACCTATAAAAACATCAAATTTAGATTCAAAACTGTCTCTTTAAACACTAAGAATCCAAACCATTCCTAGAAACCAAGAACACACACTATCAAACTAGAAAAAACATCAATATCCCTACTGCCACATTTCTAAATCACTATATTTCATTTAATCTAAACATCCAAGTATATTTTAAACATCCAACAACATTAATAGACAACTCCAAACAAGATCAAACAAAGAAAAAAACAACATTTTGTGCATTACTCAAAATCAAAGGTAAAAGCAATATAATGCTATAAATGTTCAAAAACACTATAAAACATGAAAGAACATGCTAAAGATGTGCCTCATGGACAACATTTACTAGGATAAATGAGTGTTGTATACCTTTCAAGCTGAAAAATAGTTGTTACCCTTTTGTTCCTTCTTTTTCAAGTTTGTTACTTTCTATCAAATTTGCAAAAATCCTCGTGCTAGGTTCTTAAACTTTCACATTTTAGAGTTTCTTTATCAATCTTTTCCTAAAGGTGGTTAAAAACACCAAATTTATTAACTTGAAAGTGCTTGCTTGATAAGCCAAACACAGTCGAAGAAGAAGCTAAATAGTGGTTAATCGACACGTTATCTAGGTTAAACCCTAGAAATTAGAGTTTTTAATTTGGGATATGACAGACTTTATTTTAGTCTCTATTCTTCTAATTACTTTTAACCGCACTCATAATTGCCTTCCAAACTCTTAATTTTATGCAATTTCACCTATACCAAACTCAATCATCAACCCCAAAGTTTAACACCATTTTCATCTTGGTTTTTGGTTTCTGATTTGTGCACTTGGACCCTTAATTGACCATCAAACTTTCAATGTTTTTCAATTTGGCTAATGATTTGGTCAATTTCAATCCTTACAATCACTTACCTTTTTACAGTATGGTCCTTGGTTTTGGATTTCTTTAATTAGGTCTCTAATTGCTATCAAACTTCAATATTTATGCAATTAAGCCTCTAAATTGACTAAATCAATCACTTAAAATTGCAAATTAACCTCCAGACTTTAATTTCTTCCAATTAAAGCCTAAATTGGCTTCAAATATCATTTGTTTTCTTGCAATTAAATCCCTAATAAAATTAATTAAGTCTTCCAAAATTTTCATTGAGTCCGTACCTATGGGCCTTTTGCCAATCTTATACATACTGGTCCTCCAACTTTTCCACTTGTCATTTTAGGGTTTCAACACTAACTTGGACAATCTTCTAGGCTTTCTTCATGTATATCCTCTTGCATTTTGATTTTTCTTTTTCTATCTTTTCTATTGTTTTTTTCTTGATTTTTTATGGGGTTAAAAGAGGAACAACATATACCCCTTTTTTACAAGGCTTATGAAGCAAAATCTCATCAAGGTTTTACATAGTAAGCATGTAAAGAAAAAATATCTATTGGACTTGCTGGGTGATCTACTCATCTTGAAATTCCAATGACTTTTCTTTTATAAAGAAAATAGTTTCATTATCACGGGTCACTTGCCCCTTTTAAAATTTAAAAATTAGTTTATTTTCACGGGTGATCTATTTCTTATGAAAATAAAACATCGACCTCTTTTCCCAGGCAACCTACCTTTTTTATGACCATCAAGCCTCTATGCTTCCTTGAAATTGATCTATTAACATGGGCGACTTGTCCATTTTGAAAATCAAAGAGTTGACTTATTTTCATGGGTGACCTATTCTTTTTCAAATTCCATAGAGAATTTCAGCAATCTTCCATTCTTCCTTGAAATAACTCTATTTTCACGGGCGACCTGTCCATTTTAAAATTAGCCTACTTTCATGGATGATCTGCCATTTTTCAAATTTTAAAAATAATTTCAGTAAGCCTTCATGTTTTTCTAAAATTGATCTATTTTCACGGGTGAGATGCCAATTTAAAATTAAAAAATTGATTTATTTTCACGGGTGACCTACCATTTTCAAAAACCAAATACTAGGATCTACATTTGATCTATCCAAAACCTGTCTAAGACAAACTTTAAAACAAAATACCCTCCAAGGGTAAACTCTTAAAATAAGTGTGTTGTCTTATAACCTTAATTATCCATACCTTATGGATGAGATGACTTTGCCATTTCTCGGCTTCTGTTCACCTATATAAATTTCACTGCCTTTCCTCTTGATTGACGAATCATGTGCCAACACTATTTCAAAGTTGAGGCTTAACCATATGCAATGCATGCCTTTTGAAATATAGCCCCCCTTTTCTTCATAATCTCTTTTTTTATTGGTGAGGGTTGTAATTTTTGAAGTGGTCTCCCTTGTCGGCCCACCCTCTTAGTTTATTTGAGAAAGTATATTCGAGTTACTTTCATATTTGAGTATTAAACTGCCTTTATAGCCTTCTCCTTTTGTGAATATTTAGGTCGTAATGAATGCTATCACATTTTTCCTAATTGGGAATGAATTAAAACTCTATGTCTTATGACAACATTATTTTTTGTGTGTTTTTTTTTTCAAATACTTGTGACACACACTTTGGTTTTTCTTTTATGGTGTTTTTCCTAATATAGATTTCATAAGGTTTACTTTGTCTTTTCGAAAACCTGAGATTTTTCAATGAAATGTGTAATAACAACATTCATGCAACTCTTAGGATTTGAATTAATCTTTGAAGAAAGATATTTCATCATAGTGATTGGTTTAGGAGATGACCTATTTTGCATCGGGTTAAAAAAAAGATCAGATACTTGTTTGAAGTTTTGTGTTTGGATTTTCTCAATGCAAACAAAGACAAATACTTTTTCACTTCATCATGATTCTCATAAATGGTTCTTTACATTTGAGAGTGTTATTTATTAGTCCTTCCCACTTGCTTGATTTGAATAGACTTTTCAATGCACGTAATGAAGGCTAAGTTTTATAGCTATAAAAGAAAAGGAGTTCACAACTCAAGCTTAAATGGTGTTTTAGGGTTCTTATGGGTTTATGATCACTTTCACTCCTTTATAACCTTTCATACTTTTTTGCTATTCTTCCAGCATATGTTATGCTATCAAAGACCTTCACTTTTAGAAGTTGAGATAATGGATCTTTCCAGATTTTTCTTTTCATTCTAAACCTTTGATTGAACAACTAATCAGCTTTTCTTTCCTGAAATCTTTGTATCTGCTTATATTAAAATACCAATGCCATTTTCTATTCCATTTGTAAGTTCCTCAATGATTTCCTTTTCTTTGTTCGTCAAAACCACAAAAGAAGCTTTTGTTTGTGTGTCTTTTCAAGATTTATCATTTAGCAAAGCTTTTTTCTTTTTCTTTTTAGGTTTATTGGACTTTTTTATTATGCAGCCTTAATCAAGACCTCATTGATTCCATTCATAGGTATTCTACTTTGTTTTTGGGTTTTCCGACCACTTCTCATCGTTAATGGACATTCTCAAATACCTTTATTTTCATCATTTTCTAATACTTACCCTCGATGTAGGGTGTGATCTTAGCCAGAATTATCTAACAAAGAAAAAAAACTTTACTTTAGCTCAAATTGAGACTGCAAGTGACATTTTTATCTCTAAGGGATATAAAAAGTGGTCTTTCCTCATTTCAAGTAAGATTGGTTAGGACTGATAAATTCTAACCTCATTACCATATCGATTTCCACGAAATTGTTTTGCGAGTTCATGACTCATGAAAACTTCATCGTCTTTGTTTCATATAGCTTTTGCACAACAAACTTTGATGGTTAAGTTGTTCATCTAGATATTTAGCCATCTCCTATGGAGTTTTTAGGTGAATCGTTGAACTTGACATATCATTGATTTTTCTTAAAATCGTTAGCCAATTTCAAATCTTGAAATACTTTGTTTAAGAGAAAATGATTTTTGAAAAGGGTTTTTTTTGTTGAGCCTTTTGAGATCTTTTTCAAAATGCACAAGATATAACAACAAGGAATAACAAAATTTTATGATTTAAAGAAGATAAGTACACTACGCTTAATATTTTTCACAGAGTCAAAGTTCACAAGCTTAGGCAAATCGTCTACAACCATTCTTATCAATAACAGAGTTGCCTTAAAGAATGCTTTCTTCACTATACATGGGCCTTCTTAGTTTGGTGCCCACTTATTCTGACCTTTGTCAGGTAGATGTAAGATATTTCTCAGCTCTAGATCTCCCTCCTAAAACACTTTGGGTCTGACTTTTTTGTCATATGTTTTAGCTATTCTTTGTTGATACAACTGGTGATGATAGATTGTAGCTAACATCTTTTTACTGATAAGATTTAACTGCTCATATCTCATCTTGACCTAATTAGCTTCCTCAAGTTCTGATTCCATCAGTACCCCTAGAAATAAGATTTCTGCTTCTAGCGGTATTACTACTTCTATAATGTAAACCAAGGAATAAGATGTAGCTTATGAAGATGTTCTTATTGTGGTGTGATATGCATGTATAGTAAAAAGGAGCATTTCACATCATTCCTTGTATGTGACTACCATCCTCTGCATAATTTTCTTGATATTCATATTGGTAGGTTTTACAACAGTTTCATCTTTGGCCTGTATAGAGATGAATTTGAGTGCTTGATTTTCCATTTTGTTCAAAGCTTTACTATGATTCTTCCATTGAAGTTATGAGCATTATTAGTCACTATCTTTTCAGGATCTCTATATTGACAAATTACATCTCATTCAATGAATCACTTCACTATCTTTTAGGTTATATAAGCATATGAATTAGCTTTCACCTATTTTGTCAAGTAGTTAATGGACACTAGGATAAACTAATGTTCGTTGTTGGCTTTTTGAATGACATGTTTAATTACATCAATTCTCCACATTGCAAATGACCATGGAGATGTCAAATTGAATAGAGGAGCTAGAGGCACATTTATCTTATGACTATATACTTGACATTTATGGCATTTTTCTGACATATTCTATGCTATCCATTTTCATGGTCATTGAGAAATACCTTGACTTCTGTATTTTCATAGTCGTCATATGTCCACCAGCATGAGTTGCATAAATATCTTCGTGAACTTCTTGGAGCGTTTTTTGCTTTTATCCCATCAAAACATCTTAACAATGTTCCATCTGATGACCTCTTGTACAACACTTCTACATTGAGGTAATAATCCATGGCTAACCTTTGCAAGGTTTTCATATCTATATTGAATGCCCCTAGGAGGTACTTCCGGTGTTAGATAAACTGTTTGATATTATAATACCATAGATTCTTGTCCACTTCTTTATCGATTGAGCAATAGTGAGTTAGAGAATTTCTGACTTCAATACTTATAGGTTGCACTCTGTTCCCAAAATCAATTTTTGTCATGAAAGCTAAAGTGGCAAAAACATCAACAAATTAATTTTTTCGCTTTCCATATAAATGAATTTTATCTTGTCAAATTCTTTTACTAGTTGGGACAAATATTCTTAATATGATTTCAGCTCCTTATCTTTTGTTTGCTATTCTCCTTTCACTTAGCAAATTATCAGTATTGAGTCTCTATAAACATCAAATTTTTTTTCCTTCAATTCTAATACAAATTCTAATCCAAGGATGCAAGCTTTATACTCAACCGTATTATTGGTGCACTTAAACTAAAGCTGGATCGAAACAGGATATTGCTTTCTATTAGGAGAAATTATCACTACTCTTGCTTCATTGCCATATACATTTATTTCTACGTCAAAATACATTGTCAATCAGTCTGATTCTTCTTCTTTTTCTACTACCAGAACATCTTCATTTGAGAAATCAAAATTCAAAGGTTATAATCTTTAATTGCATTGTCTGCAAATGATCAATGATAACACATCCTTTCACGACTTTTCTTATCATGTACATCGTGTCATACTTAGCCAACAACACCTGCCATCTTGGTATTCTGCTTGATAAACAAGGATTTTCAAAGATACATCTGAGAGGATCCATTTTTAAAATCAACTATGTAGTGTAATACAACATGTACTGTCAAAGTCGTTTTGTAGTCTATACAAGTGCACTATAAAGTTTTTCTACCATTGTGTATTTGGACTCGCAATCTACTCTCTCTCTTTTCTACCAGACTCATTATGTTGCTCGAGTACACATCCCATTGTTTTTTTCGGTTGTTGTCAGATATAGAATCAATGGTTGGCCAAGAATGGGAGACACTAGTAAAGGTGGACTTTGCAAATGCTACTTGATTTTATCAAAAGTTTCTTGGTATTCCTCGTTCCATAACCTAGGATTTTTCTTTCAAAGGAGTCAGAATATTACGTCACAAGTTGTTGTGATTTGAGATATAAATCGAGCAATGTAATTCAAACAACCCAAGAATCCTCTTACTTTTTTTTTTCCTTGTTTTAGGAGCTAGCATGACTTGAATTGCTTTTACTTTATTAAGGTCGACTTCTATACCTTGGCTACTCATCATTAATCCAAGTAGCTTTTCAGATTTTATCCCGAATAAGCATTTTATAGGGTTCAACTTCAACTGATACCTTCTCAACCTTTCAAACATCTTTCTTAAATTCTAACAATTGTCTTCCCCTTCTTTAGTTTTAACAATCATATTATCCACATACACTTCAATTTCTTTATGCATCATGTCGTGGAACAGAGTTACCATTGTCTTTTGATAAGTGGTCCCAATGTTTTTCAATCTGAATGGCATCACCTATAGCAAAAGGTTCCCCATGGAGTAATGAAGGTTGTCTTTTCTTTATCTTCATTGGCCAATTTGATTTGGTTATACCAAGAGATACCATCAACGAAGGACTACATCGAGCTTCACATCACTTTATCAATCAGGACATCGATGTGTGGCAATGGAAAGTTGTCTTTTGGGCTTGCTTTATTTAAATCCTTATAGTCTACACAGACTTTGATTTTGTCACCTTTGTTGGGAACTACTACTGTGTTAGATACCTATTGTGGGTACCTAACCAACTCTAAAAAACTAGGGTCTTATTGCTTTTCTATCTCGGCTTTCACCTTGATAGGTATTCTTTCTTTATTTAATGGCACCTTATGTGCTGCAACCAGTCATATCTGTGTAGGACCAAGTAAACACATCAATACACTCGCATATTAATGAGATCATGTTTTACCATTCACTAGCAGTGATTAGAGTCCTTATTTTCAATTCTCTTTCATCCTGCCATGTAACAAACGACATTAATTATATCTAATTCTTTTTTTGTCAGTATTTAATCATGCTCCAACTGCTTTACTAACCAAGTGAATTCTTTTACATCATCCTCTTCCTATTCATTTTCTTTCATTGCAATTGTGTACTCATCAAAATTTGACCATTCATTTTTAGTGTAATGTGCTTGTGATTTTTTGAATGATTCACTTTTAGATTTCCTAAAGCAGAAGGTGTTTTATTGTAAGTCTGTATTTTACAAAGATAAAGAGAATGAAAAAATTATGAAATGCATGATCTCATTTATAGAAAAGAAAAGATCAACTACAAAGACAACCATATGTTGACATCTTCAACAAACATTGCCAACTTGATATGAAAGCAAAGACAAATATAGAAAGAATAAAAGCACACCAAAATGACATTGTCATTTACTTTTAAAAGACTATATGAGCCTCTTGGGTCGTCTAATTTTGGAACCTTTCATTACTTACTAGTTTTCGTACAAAGGTCTTTGCAGACATTTCTTCCACGGTGTGAATAGTTAGTTATGGTAACAATTATTTTCCTTCCATATCCTTTCCTTTCTCACTAGAACTTTTGACCTTACTGTTGTTTTGTTCCAATGCGTTGATTCCTATAGCATCCAAGCCTTAGGTAGGGATATCCGTCTTATCTTTCGAGTGCATTACATAAATAACCTTCAACCTTATCGAACTTATCCTATTAGGATTCTTAGAGATTGACTCATACTAGAAAGAAAGTCTATGCTTTAAGAAATATTTGGCCATCATTCTAACGGTTTTAAAAATACCGTGTTTTCTAGCACCCATTATGTATTTACAATTTCAAAAGCATGGAGATTTTCATCTTTACTCCCTTCAGCTTCTATGTAGGGAATTGCCATATTCTTCACCATTACTAGGGTCTCTTTGCCCTTAAGTGTCACCAATGTTCCATTCATAATATACTTTAAACAGTGATGTAAGGATGATGTTATGGTGCTAGTGGCGTGTATCCAAGGCTTTTTTAATAACGTGTTATATGATGGATAAATGTCCATCACTTATAAGGTTACTAAGAGCACTTGCAGGCCGATGAACAACTTTATTTCAATGGTCCCACCATTTGCCTTGGGGAACCATTATAAGCCTTAGCTATCATGGTGTTTGGCAGTATATGCATTGAATCAACTGGCATTTCATCCAGCACATGCTTTGGGAGTACATTTAAAGCTAAATCGTTGTCCACCAATACTTTTCCAATGTGCAATCCTTACACCTTACAATGATGTATTAAGGTTTATTATGACCTGTTCCTATAGCATTGAGCTCGTTTTTAGTGAAGTATAAGTAATTTGTCACATAGATTCTTCCGACCAGATGCTTCATAGTCCTATAGGCAATGTCTTGGGACATTTATGCCTCGTTCAACACTTTTTGTACTGTATTGTGGTGTGGCTTAGAACTCATGATAAGATACATCAGGAATATCCTGGCATGGGTTTTCTTCAGATGTTATACCACACTTCTCAATATACTTCATCAACTTTAAGAATTCACCAGCATCTTCCTAACTCTCAAGTTTGTTTATTTCCATATATTTGATGGCATCTACAACCTCTTTGCCTTTGATTTTTTGTTACCTTTCTATTTCTTCAATGTATAACACCTCACACTTTGAGTTAAGATATCAATCTCGATTTAGAACATAGGAGCAAAACCCTTAATACTGGGAGAAGTTTTGTAATTATAAGGCAATGCATTATAGTTCCTATTATAGGAAACGACAAGCCTTGTCACGATGAGTTTTGGTGGACTGCTCTCGGTATTTTAAAGCCTGTATATTTTTGCTTTATTCCCTTGAAGACTTATCATGCCTATGACATCATCCTTTTCCTTATTCTCTATTTGTAATAGACCATAAGTCATTATTTTTATCATCTTCTGGTTAAACGCTTCATATCCATTAATGTTATGTCCCATTACCTCGTAGAATATACAAAAATTGTCACTCTTTCTTGAACCTAATTCATTTTTTACTGGAAAACACCATGTTTACAACAACATGTCATACATCCTATCCATGATTACCCTTAAAACCTTCCTTTTCTTTCTTCCAAACTCCACATTTACTTCCCTACTACTAGAAGCATGGTGTTAGGGGTATCTTTAAAGGTTATCTATCATGCTTTGAATAATTGCAAAAGCTTCCTTTTGAATGCTAAGCAAGCATTAATATTATGGTCAGGGTTTCCAATATGGTACTTGTCGTAGGTCACCCGCGCGACATCGACTTGGCGATTTTTCGTTATCGTTTTTTGATTTGATTCGTTGGAGTTGCCACCTAGTATTTAATTGAGGGCTGCTAGGAAACCTGGGTGCTGGTCTTATCAGAGATTCACGGGTAAGGAACTGGTTGTGGTTAGGAAAGGTATTAGCACCCCTAATACACCCTACCTGAGGTAAGCTGTTTTGTGGACTTGATGTGTTAAAGAAGTTTTAAAGATTCTGTTCTGTCATCGAATTTTAGAAATATGACTTACGTGTAAGTTCATAATTCTTTATCCGTGAGCAAATCAAAATATTAAATTCTTCTTTATTCTTGCAATTTTATCATACAAAAAAAAAATCATAAACAAAATACAAATCACACATTTCCTTTTCACTATACTTTTCTTTTTTTCTTTTCTTTTATTTTTTTGCTTTACATCCACAATACAAAAATGTAAATTCAAATCAACTAAACAAAAATTACACTAAAAAATTCAAAACTAAACAAAAATTACATTAAAAAAATTTAAAATTTACAAAATAACCCCTAAAACTCCAGGAATTGCAGGGAAGGCTGTATGCACCACCGGAAGAGTGGCGTCGCGTCTCCTCTACGCACCCCCGCCACTGGCAGCACGTAGGTTCACACGCCGCCACAAGAAACCCAGGTGCGCAGGAGGGTCGGTCGCAGCTTCCTCTCTTCTTCCCCTCCTCGCCAGCGATGACCTGTAAAATACTAAAACAACGCAACAGGCAAACTATTTTAATCTTCTTTCATGGTTTTCGGATATGCTTTTCTCTCTTCTCTTTTAGATCTGCTTCACTGCAGATCGACTCTTCTATGGGTTTTTTATCTTCCCCTCCGCTTCGAGTAGCTTGGCAGAAAAAGGAAGGATGGCTTTGATCTGTAGGTACCGCTGTGATCGGGCCGCCACTGGAGGCTATTGGGTCTACGAGCGTTGCCGGAGGGAGGAGGCTGGCAGGAAGTCGGTTGCAGAAGATGAAGAAGAGTGTTGCCCTGGCGCTGCCGTGTGTGGGCTGTTGGCTCACTGGTATGGACGGCGCTGCTGCTGCTTGCGGCGACAACCGGTTGAGAGAAATGTAATGGCTGGCTGCTGTGGGGAGGTGCAGCAGCCGGTCTCTGTCTATATTGCCAGAGAGGGAAAATCTTGTGCTGGAAGGGAACAACTGGGATGGAAATAAGAGGAAATGGGGAAAAGTTGAGCCGGCTGGAGAGGGAAAGACGAAGTGACTGAGAGAGAAACCAGTGACGGCTATGGGCAAAATGGAGGCTTGTGCCTGTGTTGTTGGCCGAGAGAGGAGAAGAAAATGGAGCAAAAGCTCGGGGAAAGGGGGAGGCTTCGGATGAGGGGAGAAGATTGAGTCAGTTTGGTGTGGGGGGTAGATCGGCTGTGGCTGGTTGAGGGAGAAGAAAAAAAAGTCAGAAGTAGAGGGGCCGCCGCTCCTTCTTCTTTTTGCCAAGTGGGGGCAGCTGGGTCTTTAGTAAAGATGGGTTTTTAGGGTTAAGGTTTTTAGAGTTTTTGTATTTCTCCCTCTTTGCAAAATTGCCCCCCTCCCTTTTATGTGTTATGGAGACCAGTATTTATAGGTAAAAATATTGCTTGGGTCTCAAAATTAGTCCCTTAACTTTCTTTTGTTTTTGTAAATTTGATTTTTCTTGTTTTTTGGATTTTCTTATCAACATCGCCTCGAATGAGAAAAATCAGTGATTTTAAAAATAACACGTTAAAAGTCAAACGCGTTCCAAATATCTTTGAAAATTTAAATTCTTTTAAGACGATGTTGAAAATGCTAAAAACGATGCAAATATATTAAAAAAACATATATTTTTTTGGATTTTTGATGTTTTCGCTATTTTTAAATTTTTCTGAAAATTTATCAAAACATCGGTCAAAAATTGGGTAGCAACAATACCAATTTGGGAGTGGAGACTTTAATGGTGGAATAGAAGAAGGGCCACATGACCTATACTTAACAGTTTTACATACATTTCTCCTAAGGGCATAGATAGAGATATTAGTTATTCTTGGTTTCTTGGGTAGGCTCTTCTTGGATTATTTTCAGCTTGGGATTTTAGCAGGTTAGTGGTCTGGTTTACCAAAAGAGGCTTACCAAAGTTAATATTAGATATTTGAGAAGACGAGGTCTGGTAGCTTTGGCTTTGGTAGTTCCTCTTACTTTTATACCCTTTTTCCACAATGCTCACTTCAGCAACCTTTTTCCTCCTAGTAAACCACTTCTTCTTAATAGGTTATGATATTCTACTAGTTTTTATCTCTTGTTTTATTCTCTTAGCAATAACAATAACATCATTAAAATATTGAGCGGAGCTACCCATCAGATGCTTATAATACGGGGCTTTGAAAATATTGATGAATAGAGTCACCATCTTTTTCTCTAACAAAGGTACATGCATTGCCTTATTTTTCCACCTATGAGTGTGCTCCCTTATAGTTTCCTTGTTGCTCTTCTCCATCACTATAAAGCTCGTTTGTTCCGAAGTGATGTCATTATTGAACTTGTATTGTTTCAAAAAAGTATTAGCAATATCACTCCATTTCTTGATCCTTTTGTTATCCAAGGTCATATACCAGCTTAACACAAAACCGATCAAGCTATATTGGAAGAAATGGATGAACAACTTCTAATTGCATATGACTTTTGCCATTTTATTACAGTATGACTTTAAGTGCTTATTAGAGCATTCTAGTCCTGTATACTTGACAAATTATGGCACCTTAAACTTCTTGGACACTATTACATCTAACAACAAACATATCTCAACTGCTCTAACTGGGTCATAGGCATCAAATCCCTCAATAGCCCTTAATTTTTCCTTCAAGGTAGCCCACTTATCTTGATTGAGAAGATTGAAGGAAAGAATTTGGTTTTGAACCGAAATCTATTTTGATAAAATCATGATTTTTAAGTGATAGTTAAAGTGCATAAATGCAAGATATCAACAAAGTATGGCTAAGACTGCTGCTTTTTTTATGGACATAAAAAAGAAAAGCTTTGCCTTTCTCTATATAAACAATGATAATGAGTATACTAGCTTTCAAATGTAATTTTTTTTCATAAAGTATTAAGAAAAAAACATAGACCCAACCTTTTAAGAAATATCTCTTTGTGATTAGTATATTTTTATTAAGCATTGGCTCAGATTGAATTGTCTTGACATCTACAAAAGGATCAGAACCCTACTTATTTATATAGAAATAGTGGCTATATATTAGCCTAGAGTATAGCTAATCAGTATACAATATAGCTTATCATGTATAATTATACATCCATATACATTTATGAATTATGGAATGTGTATAAAAGGTATTTGAAATATAGGTCCTCTTGTTAGAGTTTATAATAATAGGCTTCACAAAATGATGGAAAATAAAGAGAGGGCTCCACTTTTAGGCCCACTACCAAAAAGAGCTGGAAGATGATAAAAATAATATGGCTCAAATGGCTAGCTTACTCGAGCAACTCCTATGAGTGCCATCTGGGGAAGGGACATCTAGTCATCAGCTAACCATGTTACTGTCACCAACAACTCCAGTTATCTTCGATTCACAAAACTTTGGGGAAAATCCTCCTATTAGACCACAAGGAATAACAAGTATTCTGATGACTCACTCAATTACACCTACTCAAGTGTCGACTATAATAGATCTAAAAATGGAGGGATCCTATATGGTTGACCATAATTTTAGTATAAAATGTTAAACCTATTAGTAGCCTAGTATTTAAATACTAGGAGTTGACTAAAAAATTTTCATAATTATTTTGGATATTCACCAATTTTAATTGAGAGTATTTTTCATCACAATATATGAGTTGTGAAAAACACTTTCGCTTTCCAGGATAATGAACCCTGTCAGGGCACCTATATGGATTATTTCTATAAGAATTTACATGGGCATATAAGCCCATATTAAATTTAAAATGTCAGATTTATTCACGAGCGTAAATCTTTATTTTAAGCCATAAACGAACCACCAATTAGGAATCCATTAACACCTTTAAACCACATCCAGACCACACAATACTGCTTACCTTAGGTAAAGTACACTAGTGGTGTTAATATCTTTGTTAGTCACAACAAGTCTCTTACCCTTGAATTTCAAATAAAACTAGTCCACTCGAGTCTTTTGTGATCCTAAAATAAATAACTAGGTGGTGACTCCTTGATCCTGACAATGCAACGCTGCACATACACGTGTGACATAATTTTTCATCTTCTATATTCATCAATCTATATATGTTTGAAGCATATCTATTAGGAAAACGTACACTCTTAAGTCATTGCTAAACAAGTAATTGTACATTCTTGTATAATGCGAAGCTGGCTTTGGACTTTATGATATGTGACCCATTATAAAACCACTCCATATTTATATAGTGATTAAAAAAAGGAATATTCATTCTAGCCTTCATGTTGTTATTTGTTTTCCTTTTCACATCCATCACTATGTTAAAAATGTTTTGAAACACATTCTTTTTTTATATGCACGACATCTAGATTATGACGAAGGAGATTAGTCTTTAAATAATGAAGCTCTTAAAAAATACTTAGCTTTAACAAATTATAGGCCATATCAAAACTAGAAAATTTCTTCTTAACAGATTGAAAACCAAATACAATACCCTCATACTACGACATAAAGTCATTGAATTCTTCATCTGACGGTATTGTTGATGCAACATTCCTTTAAACTCTACTTACAAATTAGTTCTTTCTGTGCTTTCTATATTTGTGATCAATTGGAAAGAACCTCCGGTGGGATTTTTTTTTTACTACCATTTATTCATATGAAGTTCTTGTTATTTTCCATAATGTATAGACATGCTAATTTTTCACGCGAGCTCCAACTAGAAACCATCTCATATGGAAGAAAATCATTGATAATTCACATCAAAGCTGTCTTCATCTAAAAATTCTATTTTCTTGAGACATCATATGTCAAAGTCTTAGATGATATCAATCAACAGTCGAAGACAAACACTATATTCCTACTGGGACTATTAGGACTATGACGATAAATATGAATATGAACTTCAGCCATATACAAATCCTAATTGGTAAGTTGTAAATGATAAGTATCCTCGACCAACAAGAATATGGTGTAACAAATGACTTGAATGGATTAAATCCATTTGTACATAACCCAACATATACGTTTCGTGGTTCCATTGAAAACTAAGAATGCACCATATTAAACTACTTTTAGGCTTTACCATCAGAAAGGTGTGTCATGACTCCATCTACCGTATTATGTGAATGATGCTATGTCATCTGCTCAACAGTCTTTGCAGACATGAATAACCTTTTACATTCTAAGAGTGATTGACAAGTATCTTAGTTTTCTATATGTGACATGAGTCCTTCCCTTACCAGTTATAAGATTATAACCAAGCATGTCCACAAGTTCTACATTCAATCAAATCTATATTTTCTAGATAATATAACATGCATAAAGTATGGACACATATCAATTTTTTGGTATCATAGATCAAAGGGTTTCATCATAGATTTAGCAGCATTGAAGTTCTCTTTCAACCAATTTCCTTAAGGTAAAATGCTTCTCACCCATTTGACTATTCTGTCATAACTAGTCTCACTCAACCCATAATCTGACTTAATGGTGAACATAGGTGCAATGAACAATAATTTACTAACAATAATTTACTGTGATTTGTGCTCCCATTCTATAATGGTTTGTCAGAGTATTTCAAAAGATCAAAAAACCTGACTGTGTCTGTATTTGGTTCTTCATTTATGATTGAACATTCTCCTACATCACTTTGATTTATTCCCGTTGCATCTGTAACCATACTCCTATAATGATTACTATTATCAGCAACAACTCCATGCACATTACTAGAACTAGAAGTTGACCCAACCATCATTTCTATCATAGTTTCATAAGAAACATATAGTTCTCTGTGTACTAACCAACACAAGTATTTTTCACAAATTTTTTTTTTATAAAAAACACATCATAACAATATCTAAGTTGACCCAACATTAGCTCTTAGTCAAGAAAGAGCTCTCTATAGTTATAGTGAGAGAAGCTCTCGGTTAGAGAGAGCAGGTTCCTCTTCATTGTGCAGCGTTTCATCTGTTTCTCGGTGGCTGTGTTTCATTTCTTTCTTTTTGTTCTTAGAAGTAACGATCTTTCTTTGCTTGGTTTAATGCATATGGAAAAATCTAAGAAGAAAACTTCACTTCTTTGATTTGTTCAGCACGATTATCATTGACAATCTTCTTGTCCCTCGGCTGGTTCATCTAGTGCAGTTAGGGCACAAAATCGGGGCAAATCACCTGCCTTGCAAGATTCACAGACCCATACCTTAGCCTCACCCTCACCAGCTCGAGCTAGTATGGACTTTGAAGGTGTTTCTAGTTCTTACCGTGGTGTTAGGGCTTACAATAAGGGCAAATGCCTTGACATGTAGGATACACCAACTACTGTTCAAGCACCACCTTCTCTTGACCCCTTTGGGCTTGATGAGGTTCCTCTTGATGGCTCCATGTCTGGGCATCCCTCTGGTGATCATCTAGGTCGATCTGGTACACTCGGTCCTAACCTACAGACTGCTAAAACTTGTTCGGAGGCTAATGCTAGTTCCTCATTTCCATCAGACTCTGGTTATGATCACTCTCCTGGCCTAGAACTGAGTCCCTAAGCTCCCCATCCCTTTGGGTCCCCTTTTCGTCTAGTGTTGACATTTCACTTCCCACGATGGACGCTAGAGCCCCACCTGAAGACCATGGTAGAGCCTCTGTTGGCTTTCCACCAGGTAATTTGTTTGTACATTCTTGGAGCGAGTCTCCATTTTTAGAGCATTTTCCTGATTTTAACTTTGCCACATCCTACCATCTGATGGAAGCTGATTTTGGTAATCATAAGGATTTATGGAAATTATGCCTAATTGGTTATGTAGCTGGGAAATTTATGGGTTTTACTGCTTTGAATAAACTCATTGTTAGCTCCTGGAATTGCAATGCTAAGCTAACTATGCATGATTCTGGTTGGCTGATACATACATTTTCCTCTGAAGATGACAAGCTTGCCGTCCTCAATGGTGGCCCTTACTCTGTCTTTGGCCGACTTTTCATCCTAAAAACTATGCTTGAATATTTTTACTTCACTACCACTAATATGACTACGATGTCGGTTTGGGTCTGATTTCCCAACCTTCCCCTGAAGTGTTGGTCCCCAACTTGTTTATCAAAAATTGCTAGTGTGATTGGCAAGTCTATTCATTGTGATATGCCCACCGCTTTGATGTCTCGGTTGTCGTATGCTAGAGTATTAATAGAGGTTGATTTGCTTGTTGATTTGCCTAATTCCATCAATTTTGTCTTGCCCAATGGTATGCCTTTATTGCAATTGGTTGTGTATGAATCCCTCCCTCGGTTCTGTAAGCTTTGTCGGGTTCTTAGCCATACAGCTTCTACATGCACCAGAAGTGGTAGTAATAAGCATAAGAAACACACCCCGGAAGCTTCTAATCCTCCAAAGCCTCATCAAAATTCTGGTTGTTCTAGTCCTTCTACTGAAACTGTTGCTGTGGAATAACAGCAGACATATAGTGGCAGGTCCCATGGTGAGCCATGTTTGGATCCGATGAGTGCGGAAGTGGCGGCGGAGGTGGATTGGTAGACTGCAGCTCCTAGGTGTAAGAGGGCCAAATATGCCGAAGTCGGGCCAGTGGATCCTGCTTCCCCTCTCCCAGGTGTTGTGCCTTGTGCTCCAAAAATAATGCATGTTATTGATGACTCCTTGCAGGATGTCAATGTTGCTGCAAATGGAGAGCCCTCTAGAGGCAGAAAGCAATATATGACTCATAGCAGGGCTGCTCCTACTACAAAAATTGGCCAGTCTGTGATGATTGATGGTGAAGGAAGTGGTTCTACAAAGGTTCGGCCTATGACAGGCAATAGGCTTCAGGGTAGACATGAGGATTCAAATGCTCCATCTTCGTCCTTATGAATCCCTTTGGTTTTTGTTGTTGTTCTATGTAGTCCTGTTTTGGCTTTTTTGAATCTCTGTATGTGGATTTGCTATTTTGTCAAGGGAGCATGTTCCCTTTGCTACTTAGTATTTATTGTATCTTCAAACTTGCTGGTCTTTAACTTTTTTTTTCTCTTGCTACTGTTTCATACAGTGTTGTACATGCTATTTTGTTGTTCGGGCTATTCTCAACGAAGCTTTTTGCTCTCTGGATAGTTGTGTCTGCCATGGCCTTGTTATTAGGCTGGCTTTGGTGTCTTATACTCTCTGGCCTGTTTTACATCTTTTGTTGCTTGGTCAGCTGCTCCTCTGCTGGCTTTGTTGGTCTTTATGCTTTGTTTTGCTGCTGTCTGTTGCTGCTATGCAGGTCTGCGTTGCTGGGAGGTTTTGATGCTGCTATCTGCAGCCTGTCTTGTATAGCTGGGTTGCTTGCTTGTGAACTATTTCCTGCTACTGGTGTCTCCTGCCAGTAGATTTACTATTGCTGGGTTTTCCTGCTGCTACAGTGGTTGTTGCTACTGCTATCTGTAGCCTGTGCTTTTTGTATAACTACTCTTTATGTTGCTTGTTTGTGAGTTGTGTCCTGCTGCTAGCGTCTCTTGCCAGTATAGGAGCCTTGCTTTTTGTGTAGCCAATGTGGCACAATTTGAGCTGCTTTTCTGCAGCCTTTGTTTGGCTCTATAATGTTTTGTCTAAAGGAGCTTGTTCCCTAGCCTCTATATGTATATGTTTGTATATTATGATTTGCTGGTCTCCAACTTTGTTTCATTTTGATCTATAAAATTTTTTACATTTGATAAAAAAATATATTTCCTCCACTAATATTTTTCAGATTATATAATGCGTAATCAATAAAATTATCAACTCCATTACAATAATCCATCTTGCGCAACTCTTCGGATAAAACTCAATACATCCAAGAACGATAATCCATTACTTATATGAAATCTATATAAAATATTGATGACAACACGTATTAATTAATAATGTGAATTTAATAAATTATCGGTATCCAGTTAATTAGCTATAATTGATTTAATTCAAACTTATTCAATTTATTTTAATAATACCATTAAATGATTATAAATTTTCTCTAAAAATTTAAATTCCTCCAAATTTACTGAAATTTTCAACTTAAGAATAAATTTGACAAAAGTTAAACACATAAACAAACTACATATACTACATAAAAATGCAAAAAAAAAACTAACATTTTAAAAATAGATTACAACAAAAAAAGGGTAGTTTTACTCACTTGATGTGGTGAATTAAAAAAAAAAAATAAACTAGAACATGAATACTGATAGACTTAGTGTTACGGTGGTTAAATTTGTGAATTTGTGATGATGATAGCTTAATTTATGACAAAATAAGTGAGTGTTGTGTGCGATTTTCTGTAGAATAAAAAGGAAAAAGAAGAAGAAACAGGGGAGAGGAATAAGAGGTCGTCTGTCAAGTTGTAACTTAAATATTACTGACGATATTATTTCTGTCAGTATTTGACAATTTTTTTGGTAGTTTTATATATTTTCAAATAGTAATTTTCATAGTTTAATTAGAAGTATTACTTTACTATGCTAAAACATTTGGGAAACTTAATGGAGCTTCACCTCCTTTTTTTTTCAAGTTAACCTTCTTTTTTTTTTTCTGTTACTTCTTTTTTTTTTCTTTTAATTTCATCCCTTTTGTTTTATATAATTTCATTATTAGATTTTTTTAACAATCATTCAGGTTATTTTTGGACCGACCAAGTCGATTGAATTATATTAAGACAACTTATACATGTTTTAGTTTTAAACCTGAACTAGGTAAAAAGTCGGGTTGAAAGATTTTTTCTATTAATTTCATCATTGTTTTTTCAATTTTATCCTTAGACTTCTTTTATCAGTTGGGTAGGTTGGCTTTGGATTGGCAAAATCAACTAGGTCATGTCATAGCAACTCCTATACGGTTTAATTTTAAACTTGGGCTAGGCAAGAATTGGGTCAACATTTTTTTCTTTTATGTCAATTTCATTTTTATCTTTTTAAAGGCCAAGCAGATTGCCTTTGGATATTTCAATTTGATTGGGTTATGTCAAGCCAACTTGATTAGATCATATGAAACCAACTTTTATATAATTTAATTTTAAATTTAAGCTACATAACAAATTAAATTAAGAATTTATAAAATTAACTTATTAGATCGAGTTTAATAACAATATTGATTTTTTATTTAACCTTCAACTAAAAAATCATCACGAGTTGATTTGTATAAGATCTAAACAATACTAGCATATAAACTCATAAGGCTCGATCATCTACCGTAATTTTTCAACCACAACCAGTATCTTTATTTGCTTTCTACTAAACTCCTCTTTACATAATATTTCTGTATATATGTTATATGTTATAAAAGAGATGCTTTTCAAATCATTGATTTTTGTTTTGTTTGAGGAGAATGCTTTTCTTCTCTTTTTAAAAGAAGATGAGATGACATCCCGCGCGCTGCCGCGGGCTTATAAAACAAATGCACTTGATAATGTTATAATTGTGAACCAGAGCTAGATAAGTAATAGAAATTAAAGGTATGATGGAGCAAATATTTCATGACGGAAAAAAAAAAGTTGTGTTGGTGATCAAAAACTTAGAGACTGAACAAAATGATTTGTAGCAATTTACAGTGTTTTGTGAGAAAAGATACAATGCTTTCGCCACATGATTTAGCTTTTCAGTTAATAAAAAGCAAAAAAAATTACAAAGCTAAATTCTCTATCAACTTAATATTAAAAAAAAAACGAACAAAGATAATTTTGGAAGGAAAAAAACCCACGAGAAAAAACATTGCAGCAATTGACAATGTTTTGTGAGGAAAACTATAGAGCTTTTCCCAATAAAATAAACTAAAAAACCATTTAGAAAAATATTGTAGCAATTCATAGTGTTTTGTGAGAAAAACTACAACGCTTTCCTCATATGATTTAACTTTATTGTAATTATAATTTTTAACCAACTCAATATTCAAAAAACAATCAACAAAGATAATTTTGAGAAAAAATCATAAAAAAATCACATGGGAAAACACTACAACAATTCACAGTGTTTTAAAGAAAAAATAACAAAGCTAAATTTTTAATCAGCTCAATATTTTTTAAAAAATCGACAGAGATAATTTTAGAAAAAAAATAACAAAACAAACACCAAAAAAGGCAAAAAAAATCATGTTGGAAACACTACAGCAATTCACAGTGTTTTGTGATAAAAGCTACAATGTTTCTCCACATGATTTAGCCTTATTTGTAATGACTTGTAATTGTAATTCACAAATAACTCAATATTAAAAAAAATAAAATTGAAAAAGATAATTTGAAAAAAAATATAACAAAAGAAACCATGCGGAGAGACACTGCAGTAATCTACAATGTTTTATGAGCAAAACTACAATGCTTTCCTCACATGATTAAGCTTTATTACAAAGTTAAATTTTAACCAGCTCAATATTAAAAACTAAAATAGAAAAAGATAATTTCAGAAAAAATCATAAAAAAACCATGCGAAGAAACACTGTAGCAATCAACAATGTTTAAAGAAAAAAACTACAAAAAAAATTCTCAATTAGTTAAAAAATAAAAAAATAAAATAAAACAAATATGTGGAAAAACATCGTAGCAATCCACAGTATTTTAAAGAAAAAAATTACGAAGCAAAAATTTTAACCAGGTCAATATTTAAAAAGTAAAATCAACAAAAATAATTTAAAAAAAAAAATAGGAAAGTTGAAAAAAAAATAATATAAAAAAGAGAAAGTTAGTAAAAAAAACACTATAAATTACTATTGTAAACAACAGTGAATTATATATGAAAAAACAGTAAATTTTCCACACCATTTAGATATTGTTGTAATGGTATTTGATGATTGATTACTGTAGTAGTTTTTTATTCGGACAGTCGGTGAACAAAATCTAAAGACCGAGCACGTACAAGCCAGAAGGCAAGCACTAAATACAGTGCAAAAGAGAGGGGAGGAGAGGTTAACGTGCGCTACAAGTCTGATCTCGCGTAAGCTGCCGTCCCATAGCACCTGTTGTCTCTCCAAAACGCGTAAGTGCTTGCATCTGCACACGTACAAATCCTCATGGACCAAAAACTGTGGACTCCGAAACTGCAAAGGAACTTCCAAGTTGCATATATTAAGTGTAAAATGCTTTTTAAAATAATTAATTAATTTTCATTTTTTAAATCAGAATATCTATGTTGAATTCACAGTAAACTAGATATTATTATTGTTATTTCAAAGATCTCATATTAAAACTTTAGAAAGGGCCGGTGGATCTACAAAGTTGGATGAAAATCTGCTTCCAGAGAAGACAGCTACTGTTTAAAACTAAACAGAAATGGAGTAATTTTAAATTAATTCATCTGAGTGACAAAAAAGTAATAGATATTCCTATGCACACAAATACTTCATGACGTGAAAATAGTTTCTTACGAATTTTCACTCAACTTTCACCACTTCATGATGATTGGTCAAGATTAATGGAAGTCTTAGGTACCTCAATGCAAATGAGCTTCCTGTGTAGACTTCCTATTCTCACAACCTTAATTTGACTACCAACCTCTGACTATGTCAACCCCGTCTCTCTCTTCTCTGTCTCATCTTCTCCATATAAACCCCCACAAGCCCCTCATCAATCCCAACGATATTCAAAATCTTCTCTCTACTACCCCCATTACATATTCTCTCAGCTCTCGATCGATTTCTTATGGCAAACCCAGCGAAATCCGGTAAAAATCTCAAACCAATTCTGTTCTTTTTCATCATCGTATCCCTATCTACTTCATCATCAGCCAGACCACTATATACCAATCTCTTGCAGAGCCTAACAGCAACAGAACCAGCTCTTCCCATGGAAAACATGGGTGATGTGTATGTGAATCCCACTATGGAGAAAGATTCTAAGCATGTTTTACCATGCCACATGGAAATCGGCGAGGGGTCCAATATCGGATCAACAAGACTCGCCAGTAAATTTGGACCCATGATTCTGAATGTGCTCCCAAAGGGAACAGTACCGCCATCTGGACCAAGCAAAGGAGGCAACAGCCTTAACGATTAAAGGCAGAGAGATGAACGTTGAATCAAGTTCTAATAATTCGAATTTATTTTATTATTATATAATATATAAAAGTGGTTGACCTTGAGTTTATTTAATACGTAGAAGCGGTTTGTTCTCATCAGGTGACACAAGATATAACTTGACGTCTTTTTTTTTCTTGTATTTGTTATTATTCATATATCGTATTTATATTTGTTATATATAATCCGATGAGATAATCATTGGATTTATTGGCAATTAGAATTTCTGGACTGTCAATTTAATTTAAGTACAATTTTGATATTTTTAATTGCCTTTACGAGGTTTTTTTTTTATATAATAATAAGATCAATCATAACTCAGCATCTAATAATTTTATTAATAAATATACTGGTACATAATCTCTATTTATACAATTGGGAGAGTTCATCTTCAATTTATTTACATGAAATTTATTTACAAATATTCTTTATACAATACTAGAATTTATTCAATATATAAAAACTAAATAACTCGATAATTTTTCATAAGAAATCATGATATCAAAAAAAAAATACTTGTAAAATATATAAAATCATGAAACTCATAATAATATTAATTGCATCCTCAAGGGTATTAACAATTATCAATGATACATGTAAAATCAATTTCCACTAACTTATTCTTTTTTTTTTTTTGTAGATACATCAATCTATACTAGATTCAACTTTAATACATTTTCATCAATTATTGGTGAGCTTTTATTTCATCATAGTACTCATTTAATTATCACAATCACATCATAGTTATTCTTGTTCACAACATGTTCGACTCATACTTCAATTTACTTTCTCAAATACACTTAACTCTTGCGAATATATATATATATCCAAATCATCTCTGGTTTACACTATTGTTTCCATCTCCAATACATTTAATTTATAACACTTGTTTTTTTTACAAACATGTTTATGCCTTTTTGGCTTCTCGAGTATTCAATTTGTTTCAACCAATATTTAGGTTATTTTAACTCATTATATACCATTTTAGCTCTCTCTTATGATTCATTTCAGATACCCATTCATGTTCTCTCAACATATATTTTGTCGTTTTAACTTTTTGTGTTATTATTTGTCTAGTTCAATCTCGTGTAGTTTGTATTCATTATCATTATGGTTCATCATCTCATTTCCTTTTTACATAGAACATGCTATTATCTTTCATACTATTTTTAACTCATTTTACAGTAACTAGGGATGTTGTTTGAATTTTGACAAATTAGCTAGGAAGTGATGCAATTATGGTTGATTTCATGTAATTGAGCATGAAAATAATATCAATTAGGCTGAATTTTGGTCAATTATGTTTTGGGTTGAATTTTGAGATAAATTGTTGTAATTGAGGATGTTGTTTGATTTGTGATAAATTAGTGAGGAATTGATGAAATTTGAGTTTATTTCATACAATTGAGCATAAAAAATATGTCCAGTTGACCGAAATGGGTTTTACTAATTTTTACATAATATCTTATAACATCTTTATGTTATGTTATTGTCATAACTCAACTTTTTACCTCTATTTCTCTAAAAAATATAAAAAAATTCAATAAATTTCTTTTCAATTTTTTTTAATCATTTCACTATTTTCATTTTGTATGCCAAGCTAAGTGAGAAATGGTAAGATAATGATTAAAAAAATACAAAATATAAAAAAATAGGTAAAAAAAAACAAGGTCTCAACAAAAAGGTCTCTAGGGTTTGACTAATCCAATTGTAAGTCCAATTTTGCCTATTTGAAACTCAACCAAGGCCTTAGGTCTCCCAGGTCCCGGATCAACCTATCAGACCGGGTTTCAAAACTATAATTGTTTTACCTTTTTTAACCTTGAAGAACCTACAATGAATATTTTTATAATTTATGTGCTTAACTTCTATATATCAATGTTTTTATGCATGAAATTGATTTACATATGTTGTTTAAGTTCAAATATATTTTTAGCAATAACATTCTCAAAAAAATATTAAATAAAAAAGTAAATATTAAAATTTTAAAATAAAATAAAAATAATGATTTATTGGTGTAGGTTTATTAATTTTTTGTTGTGTAACACTTTGTGCAGATATGATAAAATAAAAATCCAAATATCATGAAAATACTCTTTTTGTGTGACACATTGCATGCTTTATGGGCATGCAAAGTATCTAAACTTCAATTGATAAATTGTATTCATAATAATGCTTTGTTAAAGAAAATACCTTCAATCATAAATTAATTAAAACCCAATTTCATTAATCCAACATCTAATAATGTAAACTCATTGTCAAATAAAACTAAATATATTACAAGTATATATTGATGTAATTATTGAAATATTAAAGTCTAAAAATCAATTATAAACTTTCAAAGCAACCACTTAAGATTCTAAACCTCTTCCAAACCATCTAAAAAAAAGGTGATGCGGACACTTTCCAAGATATATTAAAATTATATTTGAATAGTTTGCAACTTGACCCAATAAAAATTTGCGTTGAAAAATAGTATAATCTCAAGAATTCTTTACAAAAAAAATTTATACTAGAAAGAATCCTAAACTAATAGGATATATCTAATGGATATGTATAAACCTAATAAATAATAATAATCCAATGAACCAAAATTTAAATAAAGACTCTAATATCTCTTAAAGGCCTACTAATAACTAAAAAATATAAAAAAAAATAGCCCAACTAATATAAATAAACAAAATCGCTTTCATAATTTGCTAGCATAATCAAAACACAATTTTAAATGCATGGTTCTCTCTCGTCTTAATGAATTAGAATTGGATCAAAAATCCTTTTGTCTCTTAAGTTATGACCAAAAAAGTAGTGAAAGGTAAAAATTAACAGATTTGAATCTTCTTATTCCAATCTTGTTGTAATGTCTGAATGCCCATTAATAAGCCTTTCTCAACATGAAATAAATTAATAAAGTCTTTTTAAACCTCTTAACCCTAACTCTTGTCATTAGACTGATTATAACCTCTAACAGATCTCTTGGTGTTGCTTGAGTTGTATCATTTCTTCTCTCATCAAAAGAATTTGTCCTCGAATCATCTCCTACATCAAATAAAAAGACATTAGAAACATTAAATGTAACATCAACACCATACTTACCCGATAGATCTATTTTGTAGGCATTTTCATTAATTCTCTTTATAATATGAAAAAGACCATATTCTTGAGGCATCAGTTTTGATATCCATTGTTTAGGAAACCTTTCCTTCCTCATATATACCTAAACTAAATCTTCTAGTTCAAACCTTATTAATTTTCATCCTTTATTAGCCTTGAATGTATATTGCTCCTTTTTTCCCCTCTACCATTGTCGTATCTATGCATGTAAGTCTTTAACCTGTGCTTTTTTATTACCATCAAGACTAACAATTTCATCAACATATAAAGGAATCATGTCTAATGATGTTAAAAGATTAAAACCATAAACAATCTCAAATGGTGAATAATCGGTAGTAAAATACACACTACGATTATATGTAAATTCAATAAATGACAAACAATCTTCTCAATTTTTAAGATTATTTTTAAATGATAGCTTTTCTCAATCTTTTCAAACAATCCTTCGAACACCATGTAACCAAACTACCTCCCTAAAGAATAGCCCACTATATTAATTCAAACATCAATTTTATGGTAAGATATGAAATGTGTCTTCTTAAAAAATCTATCCACAGCACAAAAAGTATGAAGTCTCTTCCTTTCCTTGACCTAAATAAAACCAAAATAAAATTCATAGAAATATCAACACAATGTTCTTTAGGAACAGGTAAAATTATATATAACCTATAAGGCATCATGTTAGACTTAGATTGTTTACATGTTATGCGCCTATCACAAATTCTTTACATATTTCTATTAATGTTAGGCCAATAAAAATATTCATGTAAAAATTCTAAAATCATAGTAATCCTAAAGTGTCTTATTAAGTCGCTACCATTAGCTTGCATTACAAGCAATTCATGTATTGAATAATTAGACACACATAATATTTTATCTCTAAATAAAAATCCATTATGCCTTAAAACTCATTAGTTACCGCAAGTTCAGATTAGAAATAAATTTCATCGAAATCAGCATCATTCTTTCACTTTCTTAAATCTTAAAGGTCTAGTATTCAAAGTATTGAGAAGGACATGCCTTTACGATAATGTATTTGTAACTATATTTTCATTATCCTGTTTTTATTTGATGATATATAGGAATGTCTCAATAAATTCCACCCACTGACATGTCTACAATTCAACTTACATTGACTTTTTCAAATATTGACGATTGATATAGATCTCAAACTTTTTAGGCCAAAAGTAATATTGCCAAGTCTCCAAAGTCCTTACTAATACATACATCATTTTATCATATATAGAATAATTTAGAGTTATACCATTAAGCTTTTATCTAAAATAGGCCATGAATATTTTATCATGTATTAAAGTAGCACTAATACCTATACCTAAAACGTCATATTTAATCTCAAAAGTTTTTGTATAGTTAGGCAAAACAAGTAATAGGGTCAAAATAAGCTTTTCTTTACACAAATTAAAAGCTTTCTCTTGTTGAATTTCCCTTTTAAAATATATTATCTTTATAATTTCAGTTAATAGAGTAGTTATTATACTAAAATATTTCACAAATCTTCTATAGAAACTAGTCAATCCATGAAAACTTCTTACCTCACTTACCGTCTTAGATGGAGGCCATTCTTTTATAATCTCAACCTTAGCTTTATCCATCTCAATACCTTTTGCACTAACAACATATCCAAGAATAACAATGATCTATATGCTCATCTAATCCTTTACTGTAAAACTATCATTATCAATAGTTATACTACAAATCTTATTTTTTATATGGCATCTAATATGAAAGATATTCTCCCTTTCTTGCTCAACATCATCTTCACTAACCTAAACATTCAAAAATCTCCTTATAACAAATAATTCACCATTAACAACATATTCAACATTAATCTCTCGCTTATGGTTTGACTGAATATTATTTCTTTCTTTTTCCTCTATTGCCACAACATGCTTTTTAACATATGAGGGTTCGACAATTTTAGGTATTGCTAATGGCTTTATTTGTGCATTACCCCTTCTCTTGAAATTCAACTTCCAACCGTGAAAGTATCACAAATATTTGTCTGGTCTTACAATACCTTTTCTTTTCAATTATTTTTCCACCTTTATAATCATATTCACCATATCTTCAATTTCTAAATAATGTTATAATTTAATCATATTAGCAATAAATATATTTAAACCATTTAAAAATCTAGCCATTGTGGCTTCCTTTTCTTTAAAAACATTGACTTTAATCATAACTATTTTCATCTTTTTGAAACACTCATCCACACATTTAGAACCCTGAGATAAAAATTACAATCTATTATAATCTTTAATATAGTAATGATTACGGACAAACATCTTCCTCATGATTATTTTCATCTTCTTCTATATGTCAAAGGGTCCTTCTTCATTACGCCTCCTACATACAACTAGTTGATCCAACCAATTAATAACATAATTAATGAATTCAACTACAACTACTTTTACCTTCTTTTCCTTTAAATATTGATGGAATCAAATAAAAATTTCACCTTATTTTCCTAATCCAAACATGCCTCTAGATCATTCTTTCATTGAATATTGGAATTTTAAGTTTTATACTACCTAAATTACGATTTAAACCATAGTGATCATCAAAATTCCTTAATTGGCTTAAATCCCTATTTGATTGAAATTTACCACCAAACTCTCTCCTTGTTTATGTCTCATATAAGAGATTTTAGTGTGTATGAGACTTCCTTTCATGATTAACTACATCATTCTCATCCTTATAATTAGAGTTTTCAACTACACTTTCATTTGGAGGAGAAACTGCTTGTCTAGTAGACCTTTTAACCTTATTCCCTTTACGACTAGGAACATTATATCTACTAATCATCTCCGTACTCAATATAACCATCTTTTCTATCAAAGCTTCTATCATTACCTCAAACCTATCTTTCCATTCTATAAGATCTTTCACCTTTAATTGTATCACACTTTTTATAACATTATGAATACTTGCAATAAAGGTTAGTAGCAAAGAAAAATTTTCCCATATATTTCCTCGCGTGTTTACACTCAATTTAATATCACTTTGCTTGAGTTTCATATAATTCAATCAGATTTTTCACTCTAATAATCTTACACTACTATTTACCTTCTTTACTTAGGTTCTTAAAAGCAATTTATCAAATAATTAATCAAAACAACATAGGGACTTTTTATAATAGATACTCAAGAATCAATGAAATATACAAAACTAATCAAAACAAAACTTGAGGACAAATTTATGAATAGCAATGTAAATTTATGAGAAATATAATAATAAAAAGAAGACATGATATAAAAGAAATGGAGTTTATGTTAAAGATTCAAAGAAAACTAACTAATTCAACTTCAAAAATTCCAAGAAAACAATTAAAATAAAGCAAGAAAGATCTATACGACCCAACTTTAAATGAAACAATGCAAGAGAATCCAAGAAAAACAAGAATTCAATTCATCAATATCAAGATTTGGTATGTACCTATTCGACAAAAACAAAAAAATATTAACAATTAAAATAAAGAAAGAAAGATTTATACTACCTAAATTTAAATGAAACAAGGCAAGAAAATCTAGAGAAAACAAGAATTCAATTCGTAAATATCAAGATTTGGTATGTACCTATTCGACAAAATCAAAACAATATTCAAGAAACTTTCAGCCAACCATAAAATTCAAGGGTGTGTATTCGCTTATGTCATAACTTGTCAATTCAATCAATTCTTGCAATTTTTCTTCAACTTTTCCCTTTTTTTATCCATAAAATTTGGCAAGCACAAGATTTTTTTTTACTCTAGGTAGAAGATGAAGATCACGAACATAATTTTCTTTTGATGTGTGCGACAAAAATCAAGAAACTAAGAAAGATGATTTTTTTATATATATAGGGTTTGACTCAAAATTTAAAATAATAAGAGAAGAATATTGTCTTTTTTGTTTTAAGAAATAAGACCCTAGCAAAAGCTAGAATGAAAGAAAATCAAGAAACAACACAAACTAAAGAATAAAAGGGTTATAACCTAATAATAGCACAAGCTATTATACCAACTAATGCGGACACCTCCTAAGATACGTTAAAAATCATATTTGAATGGTTTGCAACTTGACCTAACAAGAACCTATCTTAGAGAACCAAAGTTATATAGAATGATCACCCCCACCCTGCATCTATAAAGAGACGCAAACATGTAGTATAAAATCACAACGAAATTGATCAATCTTTCAAAGAGTTTGCAAGTTCAATTAAGAACTTAGTATGAAAACCACTCAACCATATAAAAGATAGCAAAAATGTTGACTTCTATAGTCTAACCTAAAAAGTCTCTTTAAAAGAATATTTATATTAGAAAGAATCTTATGTCTAACATGATATATATAATGAGTATGGATAAACCTAATAAATAATAATAATCTAATGAACCCAAATTTAAGTGAAGTCCCTAATATCTTTAAAATGCCTAATAATAAGAAAAAAGATAAATAAAACAATAATTCAACTAATTTAAATAAGACTAAAGTTATTTTTGTAATTTGTTGGCAGAATCCTCAACTTCAAATGCATGGCTCTCTCTATTCTTAAAGAATTAGAAGATGTAACATATATCGCTAGATGTCTACTTTTGTCCAATTATCTTGGATTTTATTTCATATCATTACAACTAAGAATAAACCACACTTGTTCTTTCAACCCTTATTTTATCACACACCATTCAATAATTATATCATGTTCATCTCATAGTAATTTAATTATAAATAAAAGCTAAAAGAGTAATAAATCCAATCTCATGCACTTATATTTTGAAATATAAAAAAGGTACGATCTGTAAATATATATATTGTGCTTATCTTATTTATTCTCTATTTAATCCATTTGTTAACTTATGTGTACTTTTTATTTCTCTTAAAAAAATTTAAATTAATGTTCAACAAAAAATATGATTATTATATTATTGATACATGCCATGTAAAAGTTATGTAAAGATATACACTAACTTGCATGATAATATCCTAGATATATATTTCATACACAATTCCAAATATAGATAGAAAATGTCACTAAAGAAGGAGAGAGAGTAAAACCTTACTTTCAATTTCAATTTAATTAGGGTACTTCAATTAATATAGTTATCAAATATTTTGTAATTATTTATTATTAACTTTTTTCTTGTCAAAAACAACTCATGTTACCATGGTTATAAAAAAACTTGGGCAATAACATAACATTGGCTTTCGTTGTAACACCAATCATTTTGTTCATTTTATATTTAAAGTGTTACAATTTAAGTGTAGACTTTAATATTTAAAGGTGTAAAACTACATAGTGAATTATACCATCGGGTATTAACGATATATAAAAATAAATGTGATGCAAAAATTTAGACTTTAAAATGGTTAGGATTTAACCTGTTAAGTTAAAATATTCTTCACAAAGGAAGATTTACCTTGAACTTTAAACAAGACCAATGAACAGAAATGCAAATTAGAATAACAATCAAATAACAATGCAGTTTATCTTATAAAGGATGCATTACAAATTATGCATATTTTCTTTACATAACTAATCTCTTACTCAAACTCTAGCATTTTAAATATATAAAAATAAAAAATATTTAAAAAACAATAACAATTATACTCACTGCCTCATTTAATCGGATTAGAGCAGGTAGTGCTAAAAAGATTTCATAACTTCCGGGTTTGCAACTAATTTTTTTCGAGATCAACAATGCACTTGCGAAATTTAGACTCCCTTGGACACGGGGAAAGGTTCCATTGAATGATATCGTAGAGGTTCCATGGGAAGGACAACATTCACCTTGGTAATAGCGTAGAAACTACGCAGAATATATGCGCCTTACTGTTTGTAACAAAAAGTCAACTACTTTTATAGCAAATTTGAAAGTTCAATCTGATCCACTTGACCGCATCAACGCTAGATCCTTACAAGATGGTATAGCTATAGAACATTAGAACTAACACCAACACACAACCTCTAATCAAAAGGAAGGACAAAACAAAAGAGCTAGGGAAATTGATCACATAAATTTTTATTTTCAACTGAAATCAGAAAATGGTCGCGACGCCATGTATGAATTTAATTGATCCTCCTGCAATTATTTCTAATCTCTCCTCTGGATCCAGTGAGGGGCCTGATATCTCCCATCTTGATCATGCCAGCAACAAAATCTGATCTGAAGGTGTTTTCATTGGAGCTATAGGTACGGACTATTGAATCAGTGGATCCTCCATTGAACAATTGTTGATCAGAATGGAGCAACCCCCTCCTGTTAATCAAGTTCTTGTAATAATTGTTCTCAAAACGTGTAGGAGTTTGCAAATCAAGTGGTGCCAAGTTGTTGTCCCCCGAGCCAGAAGTGCGTGGGCAGTTTGACCTTCTTGTCTGAGCCAAGGAACTGTCTATGGTGGTCTCATTATATATGCGTGCCCTAAAGTTTGTGCATCTTGCTTGTCCAATTGTGTGGGAACCTTACATGTATAAGAATTCAAGAGGAAAGTATTGTTTCGTCATTAACTATTTCATTTGAGACACGATAATACAGTATGAGTCTTTTATTTTCTTTTTTCTTTTTTTTTATAGAAAAAATAATACAATAATAAGTTAGGAATAGCTGAAGAAGAGGAAGTACATATTGTCATTTAGTTATATAATGTCAATTGTGATCTACTCTTGAAAGTGTATTTTTTAGGGGAAGATAGGTAGGACGTGAACCTAATTCTATATCTTCCTTGATTTAAAGTCACTTTTCACACAGTCAAGATATGCCATTAAATTAAATTGCAGATATATAAAAGAGGTCAAAGAATAATTTATTTTATTTTATTTATATATAAAAAAAAAACACAATTAATGGGGTCTTAAACAAAGCATGAAAAATTAAGTGAAGGGAGAGCAAACCAGATAAAGCCACCATATCTCTGGTGGACAGGCCAAGAGCATTGAATCTAGAAATGAGCTGGTTCAAGTTAGAAGTTGGACGTGGAATGCTATTGTTGGCAGCAGCCTGGCTCGCAGTTCTTGCATCTCTCCTTCCAAGTTTAACATCCCATTCGGGTCCTCCAAGCTACGAATAGTACACGAAAATCCATGTCAGTAATCACATGAATATCAAACAATTTATACCTAGCTAGCTAGCTAGTTGTCTGGAACATTTATCCGGCGCCATTGACACCAAAAATTAGGATAAAAAACTCACAATAACAGTGGAGTCTCTAGCAGCAATTGCCAGTACATCAGCACAAGAGACCACACCAGGACATGCTTTCTCAACTGCGGACTTTATGTTGTCAATGACCTCAAATCCTCTCGCAGAATTCCGGTTTGGAGCTGCATTTTTCTCTCCGGTGAAAGAAGACGTGTCATCAAGTAAAACTGATCCATCACATCCCTGACATACAAATCAAGATGATACAAAAGTTAGACAGTGTCTATTTTTAACACGTAAACCATGCATGTGGCATTGTATTAATTAGTAGGAGAACCTATCAGGTAAGTCAGTGGAGAAAATTAAACCAAAAACAAAAAAGTCAGTGAAGAAAAAAAAAAAAAACACCATTCGTTTGATGAAAACAATATAACATTTGTGCTCCTTTAATTAATAAAGAAAAAGTTCTTGTGTTTTGTTTTTAAAAAAAATAAAGCAAACTTTATATGGTGAAGGAAGTGCCAAAGTATATCATTAGACGCATAGGTTGCTTTCACCCTTGACAAGCGCTCATTGACCTTTATGACTTAATATAAATTCTAGTTACTTCGAGAATTGGATCTGTTTTGTTTTTTTTTCCCGCGCAATAAAATATGAGAGGAAACTAACAATATTGCATGCATGCAAAAGCGAAGAAAAAAAAAAGGATCACTTCCGAGAATGAAATGGCTAGGGGAATTACATTAACAAAACAGTCGTGGAAGAATAAACGAAGAATTGATGCACCCATACGTGCTTCTTTGTTTATGGCAGATTGAACAACAGGTTTAACTGTTGAAAAGAGATGTGGGCAAGATTTGGAGTAGAAATCTTTTGAAAGCTGAGCATTGGAGCTCCCCATGGAGAGCATAACTAGGATGGCCAAGGTTACAATGGCTTTGGAAAATGACGAAGAATCCATTGATGAAGCAAGAGCTGTTAGATGATTAGCTAGTAAGATTTGTTTGAGATGTTCAAAAGGAGTGGAACAAAGTGGTATTTATACACTGAATTAGAGAGCCTTCTCGAGGTTCTTAGGCTCGGCAGGTTACCTAACTCAGGCTCTTGGTGCATGGTATTTTCTACGTTACGAATATAGTTAAAGATGACTATTGCTAAGTGATTTTTATTGATTGATGAAAAGATATAAAAAGAGAAGGGTTAGGATTAGACTTTGAGAATGAAAACACGTTTTCTCGGCTTTGAATTGTCTTGCTACAAAGACTTATGATGTGAAGCGTGAGAATTTGTCAAAAATCTAATGGTTTAGGTAAGAATTGGCAAACACAAGGGGTCCCTTTAATTTGAAGCTCCTTGATCTCTATGATTCTGTGAAGACCAAGGGCGCGCATGAGATAAATCTCAATATAAATATGAGGGTGACTTGCTCTCTTTTGAAAATATATATCGTACAAATAATCTTTGACCGTAAGCCAAAAGTACAGAATTTATCCCTCTTGGAATTTAGTGGTTGAAGTCGTTAATTTGTTTGCTTTATGCTACGCGGGTTTTAATTACCTATGACGCGATGGCTACAGAAGGCTTCTAATTGAGTGCTGGATCTCTAACAAGTAACAAACCCTTCTTCGAATCTAATTTTCGTTCCACACCATATATAATCCGAGCTAGTGTCTATACTGATCATCGATCACCCTCGGAATGAGAATAAGACAGCATGTTCACTGTTGTTTCTACATCGAATTTCTGTGCACTCCTAGAAAGATTTTAAGCGTGCACTCCTTGAGCATTTACATGAATAAAATATCTTCGAAGGTTTGAACCTAAAAAGTCGAACAAAGAACCACTATGCCACCTTCTTAGAGCTTACTGTCTACATAACGAGGCAAATAGAAGTACAGAGAGAGAGAGAGAGACGCCCATTTACAAATTATATTTAGCAATGAATGGAGTTAGTTGGAGCTAGACTTTTTTCGACGTGCTCGATCACATGTTTATACTTTAAGCGTTGAATTTTGTAAAGTATGTCCATGTGAAAAGAATCAATCCTTCTAATGATGCAGAAATGGGCTGGCTTAAAGCATAAGATTTGCGCTATCTACCTCTTTGACTTTATAATTTAGTTAGGCGTGTTGATATTGAAGTTTGGTCTTAATATAAATTTAGATAACCATGAAATTTTATAACTTTACAAACGGAGTAGCCCAGCAGATTTTTTACGTCCCTTTCATAGCCAAAAAGAATGACTTTTTCAGGAAACATGGCCTGAGAAAGCTGGTTGGCTGTTTAGTAATTTGATTTTTTTAAAAAAAAAATTCTATCAAATAATTTGACAGAATTAATATTCTAATTGAGTACTGGATCTCTAACAAGTAACAACCCTTCATCGAATCTAATTTTCGTTCCAAACCATAATCCAAGGGTCTATACTGATCATCGATCACCCTCGGAATGAGGCCTATCTATCTAGAATAAGACAGCATCTTTACTGTTGTCGGAGTGCTCAAACTTCTACTTCAACATCATGTTCGTTGCTCTGTCTGTCATTGATGCTGTCCCTTGTACTGTTTAGGGGACGACTATATGCGTGAATTTATTTTTTCAACTGCTACTCGCGGATAACTTGTGCAAGTTCTCTTAGATACTCGCCCTAAGAGTATCGTTAATATACTGATTAAATTAAAAATAATATTTTACTAGTAACATGTTATATTTATAAATGCATATACCAACGAAATAAAACATGTAATTGTTTTGGCGTGCTTTATCTATATATAAGTTTTTTATTTATTATTGATGGATTCATCGATAGTTCATAAATTACCGACAAGAGTTTTTCAGATGGACTATTTTTATCTATGATTTCGTTGGTAACATATATATCGACGGACTGCTGGTGTAAATACTAACAGAAATTTATGTCGGTAAAACTGTTAAATCTAGTAACAAAGTAAATTGCATTAAAAGCAAATTGTGTAATAAATAAATTGCAAGATAGATACAGCATAAAACCGTAAAAAGAAAATTATAAATAAAATGATAGATTAAATATAAAGATAGAGCACTGAGTTGAAATTAAATAAAAAGAAAATAAATTGTAAAAACATAAATTGCAAAAGAGTAAATTACAAGGATAAATATCTCGACAAAGCTTGTATTGAAATTGCATATCAAGGTAGGCAAAAAATAATACAAAGAGTTATACTGCTTAAATACTATTTTAAGATCTAAGTATACTTATGATGCAAATATAGAAAGAAAAAAAAACCGACTTAAAAGTTAGTTTTTGACTAGAAAAGGGTTTTAATTAGGATAAATTGGTGAAGGAAACAAATTATTGATTTTCAAATCAATAGAATAGGATTTTAAATCTTTTAAAAAATTTAAACAGAAAAAATCTTGTGTTAATTTCAACTTAAAATTGATGCTGTTTAGCAAGAAGTGGTCGTGCTAGCTGCCAACTTTTTACTTGAGAAAATGTGTCCGTGGTTGGATTTTTTTTTTTTTTTTTTTATCTACCAATGAAATCTACTGGGGCAAGGCCATCTCCATCGTTGGTCCAGACAAGACAAGATTTTATTAATAAAGAGTTTCTTTTAATGTTAAACACCACCAGTTGAAATATGCCACATGTCACTTGAAAGTCAAATTTATGGTGACTTCCATCGACCATTAACAAGTAAACCTGTTATGTTTACCGGAGCTAACCACGAATTTAATTGTTAAAAATATTCCATAAAATTGATAATGATAATAATAATAATAATAATAATAATAATAATAGTTTAGTTGTTTTTCCTTTAGACATCCTCGAGAAAAAAAGAGATAAGCTTAATTTAAAAAATGTAGCTAACTAACAGCCTCAAACCCGACAAAAATCCACCAAAAAAATCAAGCAGGATTGACAACCTTGTTCTGCCACAAATCAAATCATTTTCTGTGTTTTTTCTAGGTTTCAGCATCGGCGTGTGGGACAAATGCGCCAGCTCTCCACATTGTATGCCCACGCGCCAGGGCGTGAGGCGCATGTGCCACCCCTATCTAGTTCAGGTCCAGCATTCTCCAATCCGTTCCAGCAGCTCTCATAGGTGTTTTTCGGATCCCAAATAAATTTTTATTCAGTTTTGAATAAATCGTACCACATTTATAATTTTTATTCTTCGTTATTATTGTGAATATTTGAAGTATTAGGTTACATCTCACGCTCGTGGCTACCCTGGGGGGGGTAGGGGTATGAAGCACTGTCAGTTTATTTTTGTTTTAGCAGAATAAGGATGCAATCTATATACCCTATGATGGGATTGGACTGACGGGAATAAAACATTTTATTCGAGATATAATAGTTTGTTCTCGATATGATGAGTGTTTGTTTGAACTTTGTAAATTTGTCTTGGCATGACACTGAGTTGTGTTCTTCTGGTTGCTAAAGATCACCCCATGAGCTTAAACACTACCTACCTAGGTTTATTCTTGGATATCGCATTCAATGCAAAACAATTTCTTGATGTTAGTGTTGTTCGATCTTGCTTTGTTCATTGATATGTTTATATATATATCATTACTCAAAATTAGCTTCAGAATTATAAATTTTAATTAGGTTATTACTTGAAAATTACATTAAGCATGAACGAGTTTTGATTTTTATATTTTTTACTTCTTTTAATTATTTGAATGTTCTTCGTCAATTTAAATCGATCCATGAATTGTAAATTTTAATTAAATTTTTTTTTATATATCGCATTAAAAATAAGTAAATTGATATTATTTGGATTAACCCAATACAATTTGATATTGACTTATTAAAAGTAAATAACAACTTTTTGTACTCATTTCAAAAGTAAGGATTAAGCATTGTTATTAAATTCAGGTCTCAAATCACCATACTAGACCTTAATAATTTCTTGCCTTCAATAATAAATGTACATATTTCAATTTAGGTGAATTTTTATCATATAAGTATAACAAATACCCTTTTATTATTAAAAAAAAAAAACATCTTATTTCAAGTAAGATGAATAAATTAATTGTTATTTTTTCTATTATATAACCAGAACCTTTAAAAATAAAGTAAAGTTTCTAATGATTATAAAACTAGATGATAATTTCTATTTTCAATTTTATATTGGCTAATGAAGAGTATATAACAATTTTTTGTGCCCATTTCAAACAAATAGGATGGGTCAAGGATGAATTAACCATCATCATCATCTTCGTAGGTTTAGTGTCAATATTTCATTAATGAGATTAGACCTTGTTATCAAGGTTAGGTCTCAAATCACCATCCTAAATCTTAATAATTTTTTACCTTTAATAATAAATACACATATTTCAATTTAGGTGATTTTTTATCATATAAACATAATAAATACCTTTTTATTATTAGAAAAAAAAAAACAACTTACTTCAAGTAAGATGAATAAAGTAATTCTTATCTTTTCTATTATATAATAAATTGCTTACCAAGAACCTTTAAAAATTAAGTAAGATTTCTATTCCTATATTTAACTCAACAGAGACTCAATTTCATGAGATTATATATATATATATATATATATATATATATATATATATATATATATATATATATATATATAGTAACGTCATGATCCTTGTGTGTGAGATAACAAGCAAATTAAATGGTTATGGTTCCTTACAAGTTTCTCACGCTTTATTATCTCCTGGTAGCTTGTTCTTCTCTCGTAGCTGATTGCATGCTATCACCAAATCACCACTCGAAAACAGCCCAAAAGCGTTTGCTATATTTGAGCCATAGTTTTCAGCACGGACAGTTCAAGATCTGGGTTTTAAATTTTAATTAGATAAACAGGTTATTCGGTTATTTTTTTAAAAAAATAAAAATAATATTGTTGTAAAAAAAATTAAAAATTAATAGATTGTAACCAGGTTTTTGACTGGATCTTATCAGATCAACCAGGTTACTAATCAACCGGGTTACACTGAATTTTTTTTTTTAATCTGGTATAATTACAGCCTCGAATCGGCCGAGTTTTAAAACAACGATTTGAAGGAGTTTGTGAAGTTATAAAAAAGGAAAACACGCATGGGGTCATTTTTCACTACTGCTTCGTTAATGTCAGTACATGAAATTAATTCTGGCATGCTTTATCCTTTAGTATATGTATTACAACTTCTCAATCTTTCATGTTTATTAATTATTTAATTTTTTTTTTTGCGTTTTTTCCTTATTAAAAACTGATGATCAGCAATCTATTTGGACAATGCTGCCGCTAGGGTTGTGATGGGTCTCTTCTGTTGGATGACATTGCCATCTTTACGGGTGAGAATTAAGACGGCCGTTCCTAACAATGGCTCTATTAGAGTGTAATTGATGACATTAAAGCTCAAGTAGAAAGAGCTTGTCCTTGCGTGGTGTATTGTGCTGATATTGTTGCTCCGGCAGCCAGAGACTCGGTTGTTCATGTAAGCTCCAAAATAAATAATTAGTAGCATGCAAAGCATAAAATTTCTCACTCTTATTTTAGTCAATATTTATGACCTAGACTATCTAAATGTTGGTATTTCTCATTCTAGAGTTGAAACATAATTATGATAGCGAGGCCAGTAATACTTTTTAGGCCTATGTAGTTGGGTTGGGAAGAAAGATTCTCTCACAGCTAGCAGAGCTTCCGCAAATTCCCATGCGATCTTGTTTATTTTTGTGTTTTAAAAATATTTTTGAAATAGTTTAGATTTTTTTTATATTTTTACTTTAAATTAATATTTTTAAGATCATTTTAATATGTTGATGTTAAAAATAATTTTTTAAAAAATAAAATAAAAAATATTATTTTAATATATTTTTAAATACGCCCCACTTCTAATCTAAGCACTCTCGTATCAAGCTTTTCTGCACAAGGGCTCTCTTTATAGGACATGGTAGCTCTTTCGGGCGATACAGTTTTATTTGACTACGGCTTCGTATTATCATAGCACAAAATAAAAAAGGAAAATAACTCAGCTGTGATTCCATTGGCTCGGAGGAAAAAAATTAGAGACAATTCTCCATTTCAGCTGATAATTTAAGCTTAATCTGAAAAAAATCATGGTATAAATTTGACTGCTGCTGCTCTCAAAATTACTTCAATCTGCATCCTTATGATTGCAATTCAAGATTTTTACGAGTGCACCAATTAAGACTCACCGTGACTTCCGTCGAACATTCTTTTGTTGAGAAAAACAACTCGGCTTGTATCAAAATTCATTTGCAGAAAGCGGCCCATCTTTTATGACTGGCAGCAGTATTATATTATTATAAATAACTAAAAAAAAATCAGAATTTTATTGTGGACTGTTTAGTGCAGTCCACAGTAAAACACTGATTTTTTTTTCCTGCTGCTTTATGGTTTTTGTTTTTTTTTAAGTTCTTTCTTTTGGCTGTTTTTTTATACCTTTTGAAAAATTATTTTTTATATTTTTTTGTTTTTTTAGCAAATTTTTTTCTTTAATTTAGTTTATTAATGTTTTATTAATGTTAAATTTTTTTATTTAGTTATTAGATTTTCATGACATATTTTTTGGATTTAACGGGTTAACTTAAAATATATATATTTTGCTTTTTATTCTTTTTAATTAATTTTTTTAGTTTAGTTTAGTTGTTAATGTTAAATTTCTTTCTATTTAGTTATTAGATTTTCATGACATATATCCCGAGTTTCACGAGTTAACCTGATTTCACGGGAGAACCCAGTTAATTATGGGTTGACCCGTCAATTTTTTTATTTATTTTTATTTTCATAATTTTTTTTGTTTAATTTAGTTTGTTAATGTTAAAATTTTTTTATTTAGTTATTAGACTTTCATAACACAAATCCTGGGTTTAACAGGTTAACATGATTTGACGAGTTAACCCGGATTTGTTTTTGATTTTTTCTTTTTAATTTATTTTTTTCATTTGTTTCAATTTGTTAATATTCACTTTTTTTTTATTTAGTTGTTAGACATTCATGACACGGATCCGAGGTTTAACGGGTTAACTTGGTTTGACGAGTTAACCTGAATTTTTTTTTGCTTTTGTTCTTTTAAATTAATTTTTTTCATTTAATTTAAATTGTTGATGTTAAATTTTTTTTCTATTTAATTATCAAACTTTTATGACACGGATTCCGGGTTTGACAGGTTAACCTAGTTTAACGAGTTAGTTCAGTTAATTCTGGGTTAACCCATTAATTGGTTTTTTCATTTTTAATTATCAAACTTTCATGATGCGAATTCAAGGTATGACGGGTTAACCCAATTAATTCATATATTTTTTTCTTTTTATTCATTAGTTTTTTTTCTTCCTATTGGTTTTTTTCTTTGTTTTTTTTCTTTTTAACTAATCTATTTAATTATCACAATTTTATGACACGACTTTACAATCAGACCCACGTCCAATGCTATTGGGTCTGGTATTGCAGTCCAGACACGTTTATACTAAGGGTTAACTCAAGTTTAATGTTATTATTAATATTATAAATATTACTCTTGGATCAGGCGTTGCAACCAAATCTAAGACTTTTACGTATAACTTTGCAAAAAAACTTAACATTTTTAGATTTTAGTTTTTTTTGAAATACAAAAAATAATTAACTCGTGGCATCGCGTGGCTCTAGGTTCCCTTCAAGGAACTGGAGTAACGGAGAAAAACCATTACCATCCCATGAACTGGATAAAGAAACAAAAGAGAGAGGAAATCGTGATATCATTCAAGATGTTTCGCCCATCTCAGAAGCTAGAGCTTGCAACATAGTTCCACTAGAAATTGTGTAGAAACAAGAATCAGAAACTCAAATGGTCAGCAAAATGAAATAAATGCATAATATTTACAAATCTTGTAAACAGAAAACTCATTACCCGTAAATTTTACTCCCTGCAAAATAGAACTTGGAAAATTGCAGAGAAATCTATCCAGGTTCATTTCCTTGAACATTTTTCTATGGAAAGACATAATCTTTCGCCCAAGGATTTTCCGTGCATTAAACTACTACACCCAAACATTGCCATGCACACGAGTTAGGAGGCATTTACAGCAGAACATGAGTATTAAACTATTCTACTTGTACATGTAAAATTTCATGGTTAGTCTGACTTGATAGCTCATCCTATAGTATAGAATATTCTCCATCTCGATCCAATCAGTCCAACTCATTACTTGAACCAACCTCCTCCTCTGAGAGTTCAAATGCATCGATTTCTGCAAAGTAAGCTCTCTGCTGCTCAATATAATCCTGTGGCAGGGCATGCTTCTTCTCATCTCCATCAGGCAGTGCCCTGCATCGTCTCTGTAAAAACATCGTAGAGTTAAAAGTCAAGCTAAATGAGTTTAGATATGCATTTCTTTTAAAATCTAGAGCAAGAAAGCTAATTTACAAAATGATGCAAGAAGAAACAGAACAGTTAATTTAACAACCGACTCTACATAAGACAAACTATTTCATGACCACAGAGAAGAACAATTATTAATTCCCTTAAAATTGCCAGCGATGCTTCAAATAAATACTCGATCAACAGTATACAGGATGCAACCTGATTATGCTCCTAAAAGAAAATAGTAAAAGGGTTTCAGAAAGCAAAAGGTGCGAAGCACTTATCAAATGCTTCTTTATAAGAGCACAGCCCCAATTTCTCAGCTTGAAATCAATGGGAGAGGGTAGCAATAACAATAGAAATCATCCATATGATCACAGAAATCAAAATGACCCAATGACCAGGAGATGCACGCCTCCTTACAAAATTTTAGAATTAAAACTGATTTGCTTAACAATAGTGAAAACAATGCCAAAGCCAATGGTTAGAAGTACAGACTACATTGATCCCCCAACCTTTTTGCGATGCGCTGCCAAAGACTTGGATGGATGAGTAACTCCAACATCATTCATTTTATACCTACAATGGAGGCAAAACCAGAAAGACTTTTGTTAATGAAGACTGGAAACAAGGTTGAGAGAGCATAATGGTATGACAACACATTTGTTTTTCATCAACCAGAAAGATCTATAATGAGAGAATCTGCACATAAATGAATACATAGGGAAGCACATTGGAGCAAAATATTACATGAAATTAAACCAATTAGCAATATTTTCATGCAACAACAAAAATAAGTTTTTTAGTTGAAGCAGCATATGCTATTACAATTGCTAAGATTTTAGTTCATGGACTTCAAGGCTTTTCATATCTGTGTTCGACCAATATCAAAGTCAGAGAACCTAAGGAAAACCGAACTCAGTTTCACCAAGTTTAAGCATAATGTTGTTTACTACACCTTAAGCATCCATCAGAATACATCTATGAGAGATGAAACCAAAATAAATAACATGAGTGGAATAAGGAAAAAAAAATACATTTACATCCTTTTAGACCATTCTATCCCTCCACTTTGCACAGAGTTTCAAATAATTAGAAATTGAATTGCTAAAAGACCACAGACCTCTAGAACATAAGTAGCTATCCTGTTTTAACATGTGAATTCACAATTGGCACTAAATACCACAAAGCCACAACCATCAACATTCAAAATTCCACAATTCAATCAGTTATTCATTTACAGAGGGAGTAGATGCCTTTTCAAACAATAAAAATCCAGTTAGACATTGCCAATAAAATGTTAGACACTGCCAGCTCTTCTGAATACAAACCTATATAAATCGATGATTCATTCATCACAAGAACGATGTAAAGTAGCTGGCTGTTTCGAATCACAGTTATAACAATATCTATACGTGTATTCATCTTCATGTTAATGAATTCGTATTAAGTGGGTAAAAGAAAAAAAAAAGACAAAACAAAGATTAGTGAATGAAACTTTACGAGGCGAATTCGGTCTTCGGTGCAGGAGTGAAACTTGCCCTCCCTTTACTCTTCCTTTTACCTTCGGTAGACTGTCTCCGAGTGTAAACTGAATGCGGCTCAAAAATCTCATCACCGAAACTTCCTAAATATCTCACATCATAAAACATGATCAATCTCATTAGCTCTCAGAATTCAGGAAATGAATAAATACATAAACCCGGAGAAATTTACCAAACAAGCATACTCCCTCCACAATAATATTGCATCCAAAAATAACACAGAGAAATCGAATTGTGCTATATCAACAACAATACACAAAAGGGTAAAAACCCATTAAAGAATAATACCATTCATGGCGAAAGTTAATAAGATAACAAAAACCCATAAATCTAAAATCACGCAAAGAGCAATTACTCGATAAAAAAAAAAACGAACTGGAAACCCTAGATTACCAGGAAGAGGAGAGGATTCAGGTGGGTGAGAAGGTGTCGGGGGCGAAACGGCGGCGGATTTGGAAGCAGGGGTCTTGTGGGAGGGGGTGGATCCAGGTTTGTTTTTGGTGTTTGGGAATTTATGAAGAGAAAAAGAGAGATTGGATGGTTTCTTAAAAGAAGAAGAAGAAGGAATGTTGTTAGTCGATGATATTGAGGAAGATGGTGAAAGGTTTGTGCAATCTGCCAGTGGCTTTCTGCTGCTTCTTTTCTTATTATGATTATTATTAATCTTAATATTCTCTGCTTCCATTGTTTTCGATAGATTCTGCTGCTGTTATTAGACACTATATAGATGGTGTGAAGAGGAAGCTAATAATGAGAATACAGCGACCGATATTTATTTGTATTGACGAGCGGGAAATTCTGCAATCGGAGGAGAACGGAGATGTTTAGATAACCGGCCGTGATTAAAAGTATTCTTGAATCGTTAAATTCTTTTTTTCGTTTAAACAGCATGAAATTTTCTTAAAGCGTAATTAACTTCAGCGTTAATCTTGACTCGATTATTAATCCAAATTTTAAATTAAACTATTTAGGTTATTGATATGAATTAATTGATTTAGATTAAAGGTAACATAAACAATATTTTTTAATTGAAAAAAATATTATTTATACTTTATAAAATGAATTAAAAAATATATAAACCAGTAAATAAAAAGGAGTTGTTAATATTAATTAAATACTATATTAAAAAAATAATTTTTATAATATATATATATATATATATATATATATATGCAAATATCTTGTATTGACTATCATTATTTTTAAATGTTTTCATTTATTTTATCTTAGTGGTTAATTGTTATTGCTAAAAATATATGATTTCTTCTTTCTTTTTTTTTCTATGTAGGCTTTCTACAAATATAGCTAATTTATATGAAATATAAGAGGAAAGAAATTCAAGACAAATCAAACTAATCTCTTTAAAATATCATGTAACTAAAAAAATGTAAGAAAAAATTCACTATAAAAAACAGTTAATTTAATAGAAATAATTAATGAAAAAAATAAATAAAATAAAATAAAAAATAAAACATCAAGTGCACAAGCTTAATCTTAATAAATAAATAAAAAATGAAGCATATGTTTGGTTTTTTTTTTTACCTCAGTATTGTTTGCTTCTTTTTTTATTATGTGGATGACATGATCTTGCAATGGCAAGGGACATATTGCCTTTTAGGCTACTCCCTCCAATCTGGCTACCATTGCATTAGCTAAAAATCGAGACGGTTTAGGTCTAAAAGCTATTTTCAATTTATTTTAATTTAAAAACCTCCACAAATCACCTATCTTTCTTAAAAACACCTCAAAATCACTCTAAAAAATAAAAAAAAAACTAGAAAAAAAATCTAAACAAAACCCGATTTATTTTTTCAGGCTTGTTAATAGAAAAAATCTATCATCATTGAACTTCTCGCGTCGAATTAAACCAATTGACACCATAAATGACAAGATTCCCATAAAAAACGGTCATTCACCATTTTTTTTTTCTCTCCTTCGCCATTTTTAGGTGATTTTCTCTTCTCTCTTAAACTTGGGGACTAAAATGTTACAAAAACTAAAGGAATTGCCGTGTAAGAAAAAAAAAAGTAGGTGGTCTAAACAAAAACTTTTTTTGAGATTGACCATAAGATTTTCATATTTTACATTTTAGTCTTTTTTTGTTGATTTTTTTTCTTTCCTTAACAAATTTTAATAAATGAGTCATTAATTTGAATAGAAGGCTTTTGCAATTTGTTTTGAGATTTGGAGTCTCATAAAACATTTATAGGTTTTACTTTATTTTTTTAGTTTCAAAGAACTCTTGCAAATTTCAGTTAAAGCCTGTCATCAAGAGGTTCTTGCTATTGAGTCTCAAAAGACTCTCATAAATCTTTCTTTACTTTTGAGTATTAAAGGAATCTTATAATTTGTACTCAAAACTTGAAGAGTCTTAGAGGACTTTTGCAGGTATTTCTTAAGTTTTTGAGTCTCAAAGAACTCTTGCAAATTTGAGTTAAACCCTGTCATTAGAAGGCTCTTGCAATTGAGTCTAAGAGACTATAAAATCTTTCATTGCTTTTGAGTTTAAGAGAACTCTTGCAATTTGTTATGCAAATGAGTTTCAGAGGACTCTTGAAAATTTTTCTTTACCTTTTATCTTAGTGGATCCTTATGAATTTAAGTCAAACTTTGCCATCATTAGGCTCTTATGATTAAGTCTTAGAGTTACTTTTGAGTTTTATAAGACTCATGTAATTTGTTTTACATTAAAATCTTAGAGGACTTTCATACAATTTTCTTTACTTTTTATCATAAAGGACTCTTACAAATCTAAGTTGACCCTCACCATTAATAGGCTTTTGCAATTAAGTTTTAAACAACTCTTGCAAATCTCTCTTTACTTTTAAGTCTTCGCAAACTCTTTCAATTTGTTTTGATATTTAAAGCTTTAAAGGATCCTCGCATGTTTTTCTTTAGTTTTGGACTCTTAAAAGATTCTTGTGAATTGAGTCTAAGAGACTCTAAAAATCTTTCATTACTTTTGAGTCTAAGAGAACTCTTATAATTTTATTTTTTTTGCAATCAAGTCTCAAAGAACTCTTACTGATTTTTCTTTATTTTTTGTCTTGTCAAACTCTTGCAAATTTAAATCAAACCTTTCTATCAGGAGGCTTTTATGATTAAGTCTTAGAGGACTCTCATAAATATTTCTTTACTTCTGAATTTTATTAGACTCGTGTAATGTTTTCTAAAATTAAGTCTTAAAGGACTTTTATAAAAGTTTCTTTATGTTTTTGTCTTAGAGGACTCTTGCAAATCTGAGTCGACCATTGCCATTAAGAGGCTTTTATGATTGAGTTTTAGAGGACTCTTACGAATCTCTCTTACGGATCTCTCTTTACTTTTAAATCTTAGCAAATTCTTTCAATTTGTTTTGATATTTAGAGCCTTAAAGGACCCTTGCAGGTTTTTCTTTAGTTTTGGACTCTTAAAAGACTTTTGTGAATTTAAGTCAAACACCGTCATTAAAAGGCTCTTGCAATTGAGTCTAATAGACTTTAAAAATCTTTCATTGCTTTTGAGTCTAAGAGAACTCTTGCAATATTTTTTTTTGAAATCGAGTCTCAAAGGACTCTTTCTGATTTTTAGTTTATTTTTTTTTATCTTATCAGACTCTTGGAAATTTAAACCAAACCTTTCCATCATAAGGCTCTTATGATTAAGTCTTAGATGACTCTCACGAATATTTATTTACTTTTGAGTTTTATTAGACTCAAGTGATTTTTTCTAAAATCAAGTCTTAGAGGACTTTCATAAAATTTTCTTTACGTTTTGTCTTGGACTCATGCATATCTAAGTCGATCCTTGCCAATAAAAGGTTTTTATAATTGAGTTTTAGAGGACTCTTACAAATCTCTCTTTACTTTTAAATCTGAGCAAATTATTTCAAAATATCAGATTTATATATCAAAATCACTTAAAAATTCATATTAGATTTATATTTCAAAATAATTCAATAACAAATCAAATATATAAACGAATCATATTTATTTTAAATATAATATTATTTTTCTAATAATTCAAAATACTTTTAAATAATATTTATAATAATTTCTCACTCTATATCATACACACATATCCATATACACATATTTTATAAATACTTACAAGATATATTTCATCCTCATTTACATATATTATACAAATATTTTCAAAAATATACTTATACCAAATACTTATGCTTAAGTATTTCCAAGAAATATTATTACTCAAATACATGTATTATACAAATACTTTCAAAGATATACTTATATCAAATATTTACACGCACATGTATTTCCTCACACGTATATAAAACACCTATACCCCATACATTATATATAGTATATCCAGTGATATACTTATATCAAACATTCACATACATATATATTTCCCAACATGTATATCAACACAACAATAAAAACAGTTCAAAGAAGACAAAAAGGAATCACAACAAGATGAGAAGGATTCTAAGCTCCACATATTACAAGAACTTTTAAAAAATAGATTATAAGGTTTTAACAAAAATAAGGCTAGAGGTTTTAACAAAATTGGGCTCTAATACCACCTTTGTCATGATCCGAATCCTGGGTTCATGACTGGCAGGTGTCGAAAGGACACATCATCTATGCTAAGCCTTAGAACGGACATATCAAAAAAACAAGTTATTCAAAAATACGTCATAATACTCATTACATTGTCAAAAATCCAAACTTAATTAAAACAGGGTAACAGTGGAGCGTCTAAGACATCAAATTAAAACTAAAAGGAAAGTCTCGTAAAATAAGCAAGGCATACCGACCAAAACTGAAGAAGAAGGAACACTCAACAAAGTTCACTTGCTATCAGAAACTAAGAACCTGAAATAATATTAAGAATGAGGGGTGAGTTCAACCAACTCAGTGAGGAAATAACATTTAATATTCATTTTAGATATTAATAGTTTGCAAGACGATTTATTTTGATATACATATACATATACATGTACATGTACATACTAAATGTATTATCATAAATTTGTGGAATACATGTCAGAGATCAGATGACACCCGAAGGTGACTAGATAACACGACTAAAAGATTGATGTCTTATCCCAAGTGTAGGAGTGTCGAAGTAATAAATAACCCGACAAGACTAGAGTCGAACCACAGAGAGGTGAGCTATATATATATATATAACAAAGTGTTTATGAGAATTTTATGGGATATTGATGTAAGGATAAAACAATTGTCAAGGTTAGAGAATTTACTAATGGTATTTCAAATAACTATAATATAAACTCTTTTTATTACTCAATTGGAAACCATACACAAAGGAGGTTCCAATCAGATTATAAATTGTTAACATGATTACATCAGTTATCTTATTTGAATAATGCTAATACTTGTAAATGTTGTCAGGTATTCATGATGTTAATTTATGTTAACAACAAATCAAGTTCCTCATAACACAGATGTTGGTTATACCGTATAGTTGGTTATGAAAAGATCAAGTATTTGTTGTACCAAGGGTTATACAACATAAATCTAGATTAACCATTTAACAAGTAAAGTATTAAGAGTGAATAAGATAACAAATACAAAACATGTCAGTATCAAACATTAAAGTCCATGATAAGTTTACACTATACTTATTCATACATCATTATTGTAACCTTTTCACCTTGATAAAATAAACTTAGATAAACATAATGAAAAAGAGAAACATAAATAAATAACATAAGAACATCAGTAGAGTAAAGGAAATGAAAAGCATAAACAAGAGATTAAGAAAAATATAACATGAAATAAAACTTAAACATTACAAAAATATAAAGAAATAAATAAAGGGCATGATCTTGATCTGAAAACCAAGACGCCTAAATGCATGGCAAATGCCTCCTTTTATAGGCTAAAATTCGAAACTATTGATTTGATGACTAATTGTTGAGTAGGTGACCACATCTTGACTTGGTGACAATCCTTATCTTCTTATCTGAATAAAACGTCATTGCTAACATTATAATTTGAACATATAGTCTTCATGAAAGTTCTGGAAAATTGTCTCAGCTTTCCAACAAAATAAGAATCGGTCTATTTGGACTTCTAAAACTCGAGATATGGGTTGAACATTGAATAGCGTCTGGCTGCAGGACAAATTTTGACTTCTCCGTTGTTGCTAGCATTTGAACTCAAAAATGGCACTTTTAAATCTTGAACTCTCATGAAAGTTTTAGGCCTATGTCTTAGCTTTCCATACATATAAACCAAACATAAATTCAAGTTCTACATCTCCAGTTATGATCCAATAACCGAATGGTGTTCTAGTTTGGACTGAACCATCATCTCTTTTATAAGCTTAGCCCTCTCTTTGTCTTCTCAATTTCAGTAGTTAAACTCATCAATCAATCCTTTGATTTATATGATAGGCCTGCATTTAAGATGAACATGTACCATAAATTAAAGGTACCTTATATTATTAGACATGTTACTATAAAACATGCTCTAATTAAGGAGTTATTGATACTTCAAGTGCAAAATGATGATATAAAACCTTGATAAAAATGCACTTTTAAGTACTAATCACCAGATGATACTCATAAGTGACCAGATAACACCCAAAGGTGACCACTGTGGGATGATCAATTGCCACAGGCTGATGTCTCTCTCACCGGCCAGGTATACAGAATACTATGTGCACATAGGCTAATTACTCTCCGTTAGCATGGAGTTACTGATAAGTCCTATATCAAGGCATAATAGATATTCACAGAATCATCAAAGAAACGTATATCATATCAAATAGAATTTAGTTCGACATAATTCAAGAATAAATGAGTACTCGAAAAATAAAGCAACATATATAAATATTCAAGAAATTTCCTAGTTGTACTTATTGTATAATCAACATACATATTTATTTATAATATATGCATATTAAAGATTATCCAACTCACCCGAAAAATATAGAACTAAAAAAAATATCAGATGAAAAATCTGAAAAACCTATTGAGGATTGTTAGGAGAACCTACAATAAATATACGAAATATACTCAAAAACAACTCAAAGCAACACAAATAAAAGATTTAAATGCATAAAAGAAAACCAGGTTTAGTCTCCTAGGTTTAGGGACTAAAACGATAATTATCCAAAACAGGGACCAAAATATAATTTTACCAAAACTGGACGAAACTATAAAAACATAACCATATTAAAATTTCACCCATAAACCATCCTCAATTCTTTCTAGAACGAACTAGGGACCGAACTATAATTTTTATAAAGTTTAGGGACTAAATGTAAATTCTCAAAATTGAGGGACCAAACTAAAAATATTCCAAATCAATTATCAAACTGAGATTCATCATCCTTAAACTTATAATAACACTGTCCAGAACCTTAAAATATATTTAAGGGTCAAATTATATTTTTTTTCCAAAGTTTAGGGACTAAACTGTACTTTTCATAAATCAAGCACCAAAATAAAATTTCATAATCTTCAACCTTAAGACCATTTTGTCCAGATTTTCCAATAAGGTTGAAATGAATTTCTTAACCCATAAAAATCAATTTAAACAAATCAACTCATAAATTTTTATTTCTAACAACATACTCAAAATCAATCACTTAACATAAAACCCCTAATAATCATAATTTAATCTTAACAACATAAACTTCAAATCCTTATAAACCCTAATATCTTTTTTTTTACCCTTCTATAAATAAATCATAATCAAAAGTAACATGAGAGAGAGAATCACTTACTTGCTATTTCCACCTTTCTTGAACCCGAAAAACTCAAGATCATAAACTGAAATCCTTGGTTTGATGAGGAGAGGGTAATGACGACCATAAGAATTAGAAAAGAGAAAAGTAATTCCCTTACAACTTTTTCTTATATACCTAGGTTAACTTAAGTTGGGTTTGGGTTGACTTAGGCTTGATTTTGGGCCAAAACTTTGGATCTTACACAAATCTTCTTGATTATATCCTAAATTACCCTATAACTTCTAATTTTTTGCAATTTTTTCCTTGCCAAATTCAATTAACAACCCTAAAGTTCAACACCTTTTTTTTCATTTTAGTCTTTGGTTACTGATTTATGCAAATTGACCCTCAATTTACTATTTATCTTTCTATTTTTTTCAATTTGGCCTTTGATTTTATAGATTTTAGTCCCTGAAGTTGCGTGCTTTTTACAAATTGGTCCTTAGTTTTGTATTTCTTCAATTACGTTTCTAATTGTCCATCAAACTTCAATATTTATGTAATTAAGCCCCAGATTTGACTAAATTAGCTTTTCAAAATTCCAATTAAACCCCAAATTTAATTTCTTCAAATTAAAGCCCAAATTGAACTTTTCTTGCAATTAAAGCCTCAATAAATTTAATTAAACCCTGAGAAATCCCAATTGATTCTTTAAACACCTAATTTTGAATTTTCCTTCCTAAATTCAATTTTCCAATTCAAAAGGCCATCATCAGTCTATATTGGACTGCAAATTTTTCCAACCTTGTATATTTTAATCTTTCCCAACTAGTCTTTGATAATTTTCTAGAAGTTCTCCATGTTCTCTCCACTAATATATATATTTTTTTCATTTTCTTTTTTTTTTTGTTTTTTTTCATTTTCTCTCTTTTGTATATTTATGTGGGCTCTAAAATAAAATAAAATAAAAATGATATTATTCAACTAACAATATCATCCGTAATGAATTTAAAAATTCAAAATTTTAAAAAGTGTGGTTGGATCGCGCAATGCCGAGCACTTAGGGTGTGTTTGGTATTGCGATAGCTGTTGTGGTTATGGTTTGAAAAAAATTATTTTATAAAAAATACTTTTAGTTGAGGTTGGGTTGTAAAAATATATGTTTGATTAAAACTGTGGTTGAAATTGAGGTTGAATAAAGAGTAGTTTAATGTGTTTGGTTAAGAATGCTTTTGAAATTGAGGTTATAAAATAATTTTAAAAAATATATATTAATATTTATGGTTTTTAATTTAAATATTATAGATTTAACTATTGCTATTACATCATGAAATAAATCATACTTGATATAAAAAATTTTTTATTGTTCCATTAAACTATCTACAATTCCATTACGTACAAAATTCATTCGACAAGAACTACAAAATTATGTAAAATATTATCAGGAATAAAATTGAGATTACAGTACGAGTAAATTTAATTCACCTTAAACTATTTTAAAAAAAAACAAAAAAAAATTGTTGTTCACGTTCACGTGAATAGTGCAAGTTGAAATCAATTAACTGCACTGGTTTTTCAAAAAAAAAAAACTGTTCACTAGTGAACAATGCGACAGGGGAGCATGGCTCCACTGTTCATTGGAAATCACCACTAGAAGTAGCAAAATGTTGCTTCTCCAAACCTGCGGCACGCTAGTGAAAGTTGGTGGGTCCTACCAAGTAAAATCATATTTTTTCGTTACCAAACGCTGATATGTGTGGCTGTGGGTGAACCTCACTCGCAGCCACATTACCAAACAGCATCTTAATGTACAACTTTAACCACCAAATTATGAATCATGACCCAAAACTTGTAAAGGAATTATGCGACAAAATACACATATCCAAATACATTTTGTATACACACAAAATCATTAGAGAAGATGGCTTAGCAAGAGTAAGGTGTGAGAAACCAGGCTGGCTGCAATGCTCCTTTGCTTTTGTTTTAGTCTTAAAATACTAGTATGATGTTTTAGTGTTGAGAAAGTAGTTACCTCGACGTGGGTAGCCCCACACATGTTGGCTGTTGTAAGGTTGGAAAGTCCCTCTCTCTGTCCTAACTTTCGGATTCTTCCCTTAAAGAAGCAATTATGCGAAGGGGCTATTCTTAGTTTTATTTAGAACTCACTCAAACGCCATACCCACCAAACTACATGTCTTTCTCTCATTGACAACAAAGCCCTTCACCCACTTTCCTTCGTTAACCTTGTTCTTTCTTTCTTTCTTTTTTCCTTTTCATTCTACTACCGAGCTTTACTCTAATATTTTATAGCACAATTGTTGATTATTGTAGTTGTTCATGTGTGTGTGTGTGTGTGTGTGTGTGTTTGTGTGAATTAATTCATTGTTTATAGAAAAGGGTGGTGTGGGCATTTCATTCAAGGTAGCATGTATAATTAATTACATACAGCATAAAGGAATCATGGTCTATTAATCATAATTTAATGTATATATATATATTCAGGTATAACAAACGGTTTGGTGATAACTACTTAGGAAAGTTGGCATGAGTTTAAAAGAGGAAACACCTTTCCTCCTCCTCGCTCTTCCTCCTCCTACCTAGCTCACCTTGCCTTTCCTTCTGTTATACAAATAAAGGCCAATCTTCAAATGGACTGCTCAATTTGTTGCTCTATGCCATTGATCTTAAGGCCTCCAAGGAATACCATTTGCGGAGCATGCTACGAGGGAGCTAAGAGCGTCATCACCTTGATGAACAAGCTTGAAAGTGATGAAACAGCTGACAAGGCCACCAATTCCCTACCTTCTTCGCCACATCCGTGTAAGGCAAGCTCTGCTTTTCTACTTGCTAGTTGATTTCTTTATTTGTTAATTAGTTTATATATATATATATATATCCATCAATGCAGTAGACACATGCCTTTAGCGATATTTAATCAATGGCTAAGAGTTTCCATCAGCACCACCTAAAGAAAGAACACAAAGATCACTGATTTGAGGTGTATTTCTAGGTCCTAGCTACAATTCTTACAATTGCACAACTGCTCTTTTCTCTCTCTGTCTTCAGCCTCAGCCACTTGCTAATATTCCAAGATGGATGATTAGTATGAAGGATAGAGAATCGGAACTGAATGAGAAGATAAGTTTTCTCAGTAGCTTTATTGCCTTATTTAAAGATCAAATTCTCACGGACATACAACTCAAGCCTGGCAATGATGGGCCTTCCATATCTGCACACAGAGCATTACTGGTGAGCTCAAACACAATATGAATATTTCTATTATTATCTACGGAATTCGAAGCTGAATTCTATGGGAATTGCTCGGAAAGTGCTCCTACCTATTAATTGCTTGGAATATACATTCGATCTTGTGTCCAATGCTTTTCGAAAAAGCATTCTTAAGCAATCATGTCTTGTAATTAACTGTGTACTTGTTGTCCTTGTAAACGCCCAGGCAGCAAGATCTGAAATATTTAAGAACATGCTGGACTCAGATGCGTACAAAGCTCCTGCAAGCGACACCATAATGCTCCCTGAATTGAACCATCAAGAGCTTGAGTCTCTATTAGAATTTCTGTACAGTGGAAACTTGCCTAGCGAAAAGCTGGAGAAGCATGTCTACTCATTGACCCTTGCAGCTGACAAATATGATATCCCATACCTGCTCAAATTTTGCGAAAGGCATATGCTCAGATTCCTGAACTCATCTAATGCTCTTGACGTGTTAGAAATCTCGGATACTTGTTCCAACAAAACACTAAAGGAGACTGCCTTGAATTTCATTGTAAAAAACATGGAGGATGTAGTTTTTTCTACTAAATATGAAGCTTTTGTACCAGAGAACCCACATTTAGCTGTGCAGATTACGAGGGCTCTTCTGATGGATGTCAAAAATAGAAGAAATAGTGGAGTTTGATCAAAAGGGCATCCAAGTATTCTATAAATTGACGCCACATTCAAATGTGCACGATTCATCTCTATGGGAAATAAATTACTGAGAAGTTTATTAATTTATAACCACACCCCGTTATTCTCACATTTCACATTTTAATTATATAAGAGGTTCTTATAGTATTGATTTTTTTTTAATTGAGAATCTTTTTAACATGACACATGAATTATTAATTTTTATTTTGAGTCATAATCCGAAAGATGAATAACTTTAAAGTATGATTCAAAGTTAGGAATTGCTTTTTATAAATTATGTCCGACATAACCTTAATTTATGACAAAAAAAAGAGAGAGAGAGAGAGTTAAAATGACGGTAAATTTAAACTATTTTTTATTAAAATATTCAAAGAAACCTTTTTGAAAAAGAAAGATATTATAAGTAATAATTCATAAATTAAAAGTTCAAAATTTTAACTTTGGAGTAAACCAAAATGTTTACTCAATTTTATTTTATAACTAATTTTTTAATTAAGTGAAATATTATTTGTAATCAATCAAATTTATAACTATTTTTTATAAACATTCACAAAACAACTTAAATGAGTTTATAAAAATCATGTAAAATATAATCTAAGACACTCAAGTAGGTTGGGTAATTATATCATTACAGTTTGTTGGAAAATAGAGGTTTCCTTGTTAATTAATGATCAAGCTAATTTTTCATTAATTTTTTTTTTAAAATGATATGTGTCACATATTGATTTAAATTAAAAAGCAAATTGATAAAAAAATATAATAAAAATTAAAAAAATTAAAAATTTATCACATATTTTCATTTATTTACAACTGGAATTGTTTTTTTTTTCACACCCGAAAGATTTTTTTAATTTTATTTTGAGAAGTTAAAAACAAATAAAATTTGATTAAATATTTTAATTTTGTTTTGAGAAGTCTATATGAATTTCAAGTGTATGAATCCCGTCCATCTTAACTATTTTTACTAGTTTATTCAAATACAAAGTGAACCACTATAAATATTGATCAAATGATACATGGCTATTTATTTTTGATATAAATAATGCACATCCATAGTTATTTTTATAATATATAATGGAATATCAATATGCTTATTTTTGTTCCTGCGTGAACAATTGAGGCTACTTTTTGATCTTGTTACTTTAATGGCATGACTTTAGGTTATTGTTGTATTGTTTATTTTTTTTTGGGCTAGTTTTTTTTACTATTGGCCTAGTGCATTGAACAATTTTATCTTATTTATGCTCTTGCTTGATTTCTAGCTTACTTACATGGTTAGCCCTTACCTTTGCTATTTTAACTTGTCAGTGGTTGCTTAATACAAAGTTACTTATCATCTATATGATGGTCTTTTTCACTTTTATGTGTAATTATTTAGAAATACGCATTTTAAATTGTTTAAGATATAAAGTGACCTTCTTAGTGGATGAAGATGATGTTTGTATTAGAACTTTTCATGCCCTTCATGTCAAGGTCCTTTATTTTAGAGTTAATATATCTCTAGCAAACATCTACCATTATGTATTATTGTTAGTCTAATTAACTCAATTTTATCTAGCATTAATCTTATATGGCTAATCTTTAGTATTGCATGTTAGCAATCTAAAAGGTGTTTGTCGCTGTTGATTACTAACAAACAAACTAGTCTTTTCTCATCCTAAAACGTATTCTTTTGGTATGACATATAGTCTAGCTTTATACTTCCTTACTTGTTTGTTTAGACATTACATTCTTTTGAACTACATTTTGGTTAACCGACCTTGTTATTATTTTTTTAAGGTCCAAAAGATGCTTGTGATTAATGACCAATTCATCATCCTTGTTATTGATATACTTTTTTTTATAATAGTATAAGTGCTAACTCTAGCCTTTGTCATGATCGATCAGGCTTTAACTAATGTATTTCTCATTTACCAAGAAGTTTTAATATAGAAGCAATAATCATTATTACCTTAAAAAGTGAGTCATTTTCCATCTTTATCTTTATTCTCCAAGAAGCAAATATAAACAACTTTTAATGCCTTATATATTCAATTCATAAAGATGACACAACTATTGATTTTATATTTTCATGATTCATGCCACTTATAATATTTCTTTTTCTATATTTGTTCAATAAAAGGGATTATATGATTGCTAAAGAGTTTGGTTTGTCCTTCCCTAATCAATTGGTTGAATATCTCTTCAACTTTCTTAATGTCCAATTGAGTATTTTTTATTTTTAGGATTTTTTAATAAAATGAGTCGAGTTTGGTTTATCTTTCCTTGATCAATGGGTCAAATATTTCTTCCCTTATTAGCTTTTTTTTGGATTTCTTAATAAAATAAGCTCAAATGATTTGTACTTTTTAAGTTTTGTAATCGATATTAATTGTTGTTGAAGTTATTGAAACTTCTTATTAGAGTCTTAACTGACCATTAAATGAGCAATCATAACTTTGTTGAAGTAATCAATTAGGTAAGTTCCTCTAAATGGTTTCTTTTCTGCTCCGTTAACCAATATCTTTTTATATTAAACAATATCATCTATAAGAGTATAAATACTTAAATATATTTGGTCTCTACAAATCATTTTTTGATATTCTATTACATCCCTTTTAAAATTAACTTAATGCACCTTTACTCTATTAGGGTTGTAGTGTACATGGTTTTCAAAGTCTTAAAACAAAGGACAAAGCTTTTTATAGACTCCCCTAGTTCATAGTCTATCCTAGCCAGGTCAATAATGTTACCTTTGGTTTAGTTATGTAAAAATGTTTGTAGGAACAAGCCTTCATTTCTTCCTAACTATTACTAGAGTCAAGTGGTAGTGTAGAGAAATAGTGAAATATAGATAACATTATTTTTGTAAAAGAATAAGCAACATTATTGTCATATTGATTATTGAACTAAGTAATGTGCTCCCTTTTTAATTGGTTGTACTCCCTAAAAACCATTTAAAGTCAACAATCATGATTCCTATAGAAATTGGATATAGCATGTCAATCCATTAATGATATAAATGATTGTATATAGGTATGGATGTACATCCAATATTGAGTTCCATCAACTATTAGGGTAATTCAACTCTATCAATTCTTCATTACTTGCTGGTTGACAATAGGTCCTTAGGATATAGGAAGATTAAGATTGTCTTATAAAAAGATAGTTTATGGGACACTAAACTACTTAAGTACATGTTGTATTTTTTTATATAGATAATGTGGTTGAGACATGTAATTTGCTTGAGACTACTTATACACTTATGGTGTAAGTTGTACCTTGTGAATGATCGTATGCTCAAATTAGACTAAGCTTGTTATAGTGTTTATTGTGTGGGCATGTGATACCTAGAATGTGGTTGAAAACTTTTAAACATTCTGAATAGAATGCTTGTTATCAAAGTATATCCTAAGACTTGGCCCCCAAGAAACTATCCAAAATGAGAGTTTAATCAACTTTACTTGAGCTTGTTATAGATTTGACTGAACTGATTGGTAATTTCTTGTATGGTCTTATTAACAACTATAATATTATTATTGTAAGTTATGTTATCAATATTTTCCATTTCTAGTTGGACAGCCCTTAAATCAACATTAAATAGATATAAGTTCTTGTAAAAGAACATACATTCAAAAGGAGCCACCACTAACTACCAAGAGTTTGGCTAAACCTGTTAGGATCATCTAATCATGCAATAAAGCCCTAGAAAGGGATATCTATAAGTTTGTGCTAGAGACATAGAAACACTAACATACCTATGGGCAATTGATAGATACAATGATGATGGGAAATATGGTAGTGTTGTGGACTATATTAGGGCATTATGGTTTTTGTCCAATTGTAGTTCTTTGTTGATGTTAAAGATCCATCATATGGAATGTTTGATTGAGGCTACTCTTTTAGCTTTTGTTTTTATAAGTTTTCTTTGGACTTCTTGTGGCAAGTGAAATGATCTCTATCAGTTATGCGGACTAGCTAATCGTCATTCATTATAACCATGTTTTTACCAATTTTTTTTTTTTTTTTGCAAAATTACTAATATGCTATTTTTTTAACAAATTAGTTTCACTAGGCATGTCAATCTATTGATTGATTGAAATGAAAATTTATTGATTGATAATTGTTAACCTATTAATCAATCATTAACTCTTTGATCAATATACTACATGTTATTTACATCTTCTTTCCACTTAAAAGACACTATAATTAGGAATTTAATGCCAAGAACCTCACAAATCAAATAGAATATGTAATTCTTAACTTGGTTTAACTTCAATCTCATTTGTCTTCGTAGTTTGCTAAAAAACACAAAGTGAACAACTTATCTTGATCGAATGACACATGATTGTTTATTTTTGGTATAAATCATACATAATAATGTTCTCTTTTATTTTTTAAAATACTACTAAGATATCATTTGACCAACAATCATGTAGTAAGACTAAATTCACCTTTTAAAACAAATAGAAATTAAAATATTCATGTAGTTTATATTGAGAATTTATGTTTTCATAGTTTATCTTGGGATTTTAACTATGATTGCTAAACATATCTACTTAACTATCAATTTAGTATTACAAAAGTTCTATTTCTCAAACTTTATTTTTATTAAAATATGGATTCAAATCCATTTATCTTATATTTAATTCCATATGCACTATACAAGTTGGAATTTTTTTAATGTTTAATTGGTATTTTTGTTGTAATTTTTGGAGTAATTTGATATTTGCTCATTAAATTATACGTGTTGTCAATAATTGATCTCTTGCATTTATGTTATCCATGATTGATCCCTTGCATATATGTTTTTCCTAATCTTTATGGGTATATCTCTGAAATAGTCAAAGCCATATATACTTCCTCCTAGCTAGGAAAGAAAAAGATATACTTCTTGTTTAGAATTGTGGTCATGTATCATGGGTAAAAATAAAGCTAGCATATTGCATATAGTATGCTCACATGTTGTAACCGGAAAGAGAGTTTGTTTGGCCTCCTATTTTTCTAATTTTTACGTTCTTTGTCTTAAATGAAGTGATTAAAAATACAAAATATGTATTTGACGAGGATTTTAATACTTCATTTCTTAAATTTTCAAGGTGGAAAGTAATTCTATTGTTATTATGAATTTGAATTTTTAAAATTATATTTGTCTATTAACTAAAATAAATAGACTCTCATCTTAAAAAAAATATTCCTCGTGCCTTTTAAAATGAAAACTAATATGTGTGTGGATGCGTGTGTGTGGATCTTAATTAAATTATATAATAATATATCAACTTAAAAAACCCTATGTAATTGATAATTTTTTATTTTTTTGCTTATATTATTTAATAGATTTAATGTATTAATGAAAGTAGTTATTAAATTATATAACATTCCTATTTATTTTAAAAATAATAATGTATGTGATGTTTTCATTATTGTTTATTTTTTTAATTAAATTATTTAAAAAAATTCATTTCATCAATAGAAGAATTCACCTTTTCAAAATAATTTAGAAATCTTTTAGAAAAAAAACTTAACTTTAGGTTATGTCCTTAATAATAATTTCAATTCATACTACACAACAATAAATTACCAATAATTAGGTGATTTAAATCCCAACACATAAATAAATAGTTAAACATGTTTAATCTAATAATACAAAACAAAGCAATTATTATAGTACGCAAAACAACACAATAAGACACAATAAGAACGAAAGGCTCCTAGTCATAATTTAATTAACTATCTATAGAAATTAGTCATAATTGAGAAAAACATCCATGTTTGGTATCTTTGCCACCCAATTAGGTTGTTTTATTAAAAAGATCCATAACTATTCTTAATATGTGACATCTCAGGCTTGAACCTTCGCCTCCTTAAGTGAAGAGAAAAAAAATAAAAAAACATATGAATGAAGATATATATATATATATATATGATAATTATTTTTTTTAATTACTTTGTTGTGTTGTCAATCACCTACTTGCATGTACAATTATTCTTTTGGTTATTGATTTGAGAGCTTAACATCAAATATGAAGAAATTGTTAGTTGGATTTCATATCATATTTTGGGTATTAGAGCTTGACTTATATGAGCATGGTTAGAAAACATAAAAAAGAAGATGTATAGTGAGTTTTGAGAAATGTGAAAGGCTAATAAGTGTTCTTAACCCTAGATTCTACTCTATAATTATTATTATTATTTTTAAAGGCTAGTGGATTATTTTTGCATTGATTTATCTATGTGCATTTCCCCACCCTAGGGTTTTATCATGTTAAAAATTATTTCTCTCTAATTTTTCATTCAATAGTTACTTTGTTATATCGTCAATTACCTACTTGCATTTACAATTATTCCTTGGGCTATTGATTTTATTTCTTAGAATCAAATATGAAGAAGAGTTGGTTAGCTTTAAGATCAAGTTTTGGGTATCAAAACTTGAATGTGCATATAAGGCAGAAGGTCATTGAATCTTAAATTAGATGAATTTGATCCTAAAATTGGTTGAAAAAATAGAGTTTAAGTATGTCTAAATAAGTGAAAAAAGAAGATAATTAAGATGATAACCCTTAATAGATATAGTCTTTAGAGAACCAATTAAAATACATTATGGGATTACTAAAAAATATTAAGAGAAAAAAAATAGTTCAGACAGTTTTAAGACATTTATAATTAAAAACATGTGATGAAGGAGCCTGTGGAACTAAGATGGTATAACCATTAAAGATGAAGACATGCATTGAAATTCTACTATGTAATGTTGAAGTTTAGAGGTTTTCCATTGTCAAGTAATATACATGCATCTAAAAAAATAAATTTTGCTAAACTATGAATTATTGGCATACATTCACACTTTGGAATGGAAGTTTACAATTTCCTGCATATCCAAACATGCAGTTACAGATTTATTACAAAATTAATTTTACCCATGTGGTTATGAAGATGACTTGAGAAACAAATGACAATATCTACATTAAGAACATGGTCAAGGTGTATAGGATTATACTATAAATATTTGAAATTAAGGTGTTATGCTAGGCGTTGACTTCTGCGATCCTAGCATTTTGGTAAAATATAAAGTTAGCTTGAATCTAGGTTCCAAAAGGAATTGCTTCTTTTAATTATCAATACATTGATGATGCTAATATAAAAGAAAGGTATACAGATGGAATGACAAGATCTAAAATTATGAACTCAATCATGAAGGGTGAACATGAAAGAGAATGAGAGAAAATTCACTTCAATTGTTCATAAAGATGAAAATTTTTAAAACAATTATAGCAAATCTGAGCATATCAAAGAAAATGGTAAAATAAGCTAAATAATTGGAATGTAAAGAAAAAAAATAGTTGGACAAGACAAATGCTAGAAGAGCCAGATGAGAAATTGATATTTATAGCTTATAATATGAACTTTAAAATTCTATAACTATTAACTTCAACTCAATGGTTATTGGGTAAGTGGAATACTTATGATAGTATCAAGGAAGAATTATTTTGGGTATATATTCCAATTCTTATATAAAGTTATAACTTTGTATTATATGAAATGACATCATTAAGAATTGGTAGTAAAGTTATAACTTTGTATTATATGAAATGACATCATAAAGAAACCTTTGGATCAATAATTGAAATATCTAAAGTTACAAGTAAATTCACAACCTTAACTTTATCTGTTTGGGTGGTTAAATTAGAAATCTAAATTGTAGGTGATAGAATAATGACCTTTCAAATTATAATTAATGAAAACTTTAAAAATGATATTACTTGTGATAATGTGCCAATGAATGTTTGTTAAGTGATTCTTGATAGTCCTTACTTATGGGAAAAAGATGGAGTTTTTCATAGGAAGGATTATATCTAGAGACTTGTCAAAGATGATGTTGTCTATCACATTCATCCTTCTAAAAATTAAGAGAAGTTTTCTTAAATGGTTGTTTAAGAGACTAAGCATTTAATTTATACTAGTTGATGTCATCTTTTAAATCCCATAACATTAAAGATAGGGTCAACATTAGTGAATGCACGTCAATTCAGAAAAAGAAAGTAGTCCTATTTATTGACATAAAAAACAACTTCACGTTTCACCTTCATATGTAATTATTATCTATATTAATTACATACACACATGGAATTTAGTGTTACTAGCTAATTTGTGGCCAACAATTAGTCTAGTTAAGGACAGAATTTGAGATATTATCCTTCATAAAAATTATAGATAAAGGTGTTAAGTTTTAAATGAAACTAGAGTTTCCCAAATTAGAGTTATAAAACTCTAGATATAGATAGAACCTAAGGATATGTCAGGCTGGAAGCTACTAAACAAAATTAATGTAAAACTTTAAATTGGAATTGAGATTAGCAAATGAGAGAATTTGAGGTGGATGTCTCATGGAAAATATGGTTAATGATTTTAGATTCCGCAAGAAACAAACATTACGCCATTTGGAGTTATAAAACTCCAAATATGGATAAAACACTATAGAAAGGTTAGGCTGTGCGGTACAAGGTAGATTCATATTCCATTGTAATTTAATAAGTTTACGTGTGTAAATGACAGAACTAAGTTTAACCTTCTTCACCATAGTTGTGTATTTGTGTCTTAGCTTACTATATAAATAAAACTTATTTAAAATGGAATTCTACAACTTTAGTGAGGAGAAAAACACTAAATAGTGTTTTGGTGCCTTGTTATGAATTGTTAAACATAGTGAGTCTAAGTATGAAATTAAAAGAAGTATTTCTTGTACAAAGAATTGAGTATGTGGATAGTAAATAATGTACCAACAAAAAATATTTGTATGGTTTAAAGGGAAAACCATTGATAGGATCTTTTATCGATGTAGCTCACTCGACCAAAGGAGCAAGTAAGTAAAGTCTTATCTACAGTTTTGTGATGTCAATTAAGTTTTTGTTAGTAACTATAAATGCTATGTATGAAATGAATCTAGATAAATTGTAAATAGTTATATGAAATAATAATGTGATTAGACTACTTTCGTTAAGGCAAAAGCCAATGCTGTGATTGTTTCCGAAGTTGTTCAGAAATCAATGTGATTTGGTTGTTTTCTCTAAGGCGAAAGTCAATGTTTTGATTATTTCTAAAATTGTTTGGAAATCAATGTGATTGGATTTCATTCGCAAATACGAAAGCTAATGTTGAAATTGTTTTCTAAAGTTGTACGAAAATCAATGTGATTGGGTTGCTTTTACTGAAACAAAAGCCAATGTTGTGGAGCCTCTAAAATTGCTCGAAGATTAAATGTGTTTTGGTTGTTTTTACAAATACGAATACCAATGTTGTGTTATTGCACAAACTATTTTGAGAATTATGATAAATTGACTTGTTTTCGATAAATCAATGGCCAATAATAAGTTTTTACAAAATATTTGATAATTACATAAATTGAAGTACACTAATTTACTAGAAATTGAGAGTAAGACCTTAGTCATGTCAATTAAGAATATCTTGATGTGTTATTATTGTGAAATTTATGACTATTATTCATGACATTTTCTATAGGGTTGGATAAAAAGGATAGGTGCTCTCACTTTTGTTTAGAAGAAAAATTATCTTTATGAAATTTTCATGAAATATCTCCATACATGTTTAAAAGAAAAATTATATTTTAATATGAATTTATGCTTAATAAACTTTTATTGCAGGACCTTCTCGTATCGGAGAACCTAATAGTTAGGTTGTAGTCGGATTTTAGATTCAAAACTTTTATTGTACATGTAAATAATTTTGTAAACCTAACTAAAAGGTCTCCTTCAATGACATTTTCTATCTATGTTTGAAATTATATTTGAAATCCATATATAGAATATTGTTATGCAAGTTGGTGTATATCCTTACGTAATTTTCCATGGCATGCATCAATAATATAATCACATTTTATGTTGGATATTAATTTAAATTCATATAAAAAATAAATAAATAAAAATAAAAGGTATGCATAAGTAGCAAATGGATTAATTAGAGATTGAGTAAGGCAAGAACAATATATGCATTTATGGATGAAAAGTTTAAAACATGTGATTTGACGGTACCTTTTTTTTTTAAATAATTCAAGATATAAGTGTATGAGATTAGATTTATTATCTTTTCAGCTTTTATTTATAACTAAATTTATATGGGATGCACATGATGTAATTACTGAAAGTTGTTAGATATAGTGAGGATTGAAAAAATAGATGGGGTCGATTCATTGTTAAAATAATGTGAAATAAGGTTTAGGATAATTTGACCATGTTTGTGATAATGACTTGTAACATGGAAGGAGTAGTCAATAACTTGGTACTCTAGATATAGAGAAAATTCTATCAAAATTTTAGTATAATTATTAATAAATAAAAGAGCATTACTACGTGTACAAGTGTAAAAACAAAATAGCCATAATAAAGGTTTATACTCGATGGAAATGTGTAAAATTGTTGTAAAATTTAATGTTTTAACATTCTTTAGTTAGTGGGGGTGTTATATTATTTTATTAATTTTGATACAATATATACACTTACACATAATATTTTTTTTTACAAATAAGAATTTACAGCCCTTGTCACACCCAACATCGCGGCAACCCACCCTTTTTTTCTAAGAAAAGAATTTTGAAAAGGAATGGTCACCTAGTAGTATGGTCATTAGAAACCCTAAGTAGTCTTCAGAGTTCTAAGGTAAATAAGTAGTTATGCTAAAGGAAAGATACTATCACCTTAAAGCATCCTACTTGAGGTAAGCTATATTACTAGTTGTCATCTATTCCTGATGCTTTGTTGTACCTAATTTGTCAGTGGTCTACTCACGTGAATGATGGTGGGTCTACAATAATGAGTTAATGTAAACCCCATGATTTGATAATATAATGTTCAAGTTAATTAGTGGAAACCCCAATTAAAGATAATAATAAACCTATAAACAAAAGGTAATTATGGTGGAAGACAACGAAAATAAGCATGTGTGACATGAACAAGGGGGAATTAGTAAAATTGATTGTAAACTCTATTTTTAGTAGTATAAAACCTGGTTAAGTAAATACATAAAAAACTCAAAGAAAATACTAATAATTGATGGTTTAATAATAAGTGTAAGTGGCATGAGAACAAGGGTAGGATGGGGGTGTGTGTGTGTGTGTGTGAAAGGAAAATCACATATAAGCTACCATATAGCCAACGATTTTAGGAGGAAGAAATTAAAAGAGATGAGGTTTCATTCTTTGTTCTTTTTTCTAACAAACTTCAAAGGGGTGTTAGGTTGTTATTTCTAACTAAAAACTAAATCAAAGGTTGTGGGAATTATAGAGGATTGAGTGTTTTTAATGTTTAGTTAGGGTTTGTAAAAAACTAAGATTATGGGTGGAAAAGAAAAGGTTGGTACTTGGATCCCCTAATAAAAACTCTTATAAATTAGTGTTGTTTAAGGGTATTGGAAGGTTTGTCTTCCTTTAATTTAATTGATATGATATTTATTTGATTTTCCCTAAATTGTAGTAGAGATTGTTAGGTTATATGAAATTAGAAATTGATTAGGGAAATGATAATTGGTTAAAATTCATGGGGATTTTATGTTATAAAAGGTATAATTAGTAAACAATTTCATGAGTTTGAGGCCAACAATGGATTCTCATACCATAGATAGCTAACCATGTTGTTGAAATTTATGAAGTTTTGGATTTGAGCATGATTTGGAGTTAATTATATGTTTGATTTTGATTATATATGTTATGGTGATGATTTATATGACTAGGTTTGATTATGATCATTTTAAATTGAGTTATGATGTGTATATCATAGTTGTGTTTAAGGATGATAGGTATGTGAAATTTCTATGAAATTGATAGGTTGAATTGATACTCATTATATGTTTGACAAAATGCTAAACATTGAATTTGAATATGGAAATAGTTGATGAAATACTTAGACATTAAAATTAGGGTATGAAATTGGTCGACAAAATTCTTGGACATTGAAATTGAATATGAAAATAGTTGATGAAATACATAAATAATAAAATTAGGTTGTGGAATTGGTTGAAGAAATGTTTGGACATTGAATTTGAACATGGAAATAGCTAAAAAAATGCTTCTGAGTTTGAATATGGAAATAGTTGATGAAATGGTTGGACATTAAATTTAAATATGAAAATAGTTGATGAGATGCATAAACAATAAAAGTAGTTTATGAAATGGTTAATGAAATGCTTGGAAATTGAATTTGAATATCGAAATAGTTGGTGAAATGTATATATAATAAAAATAGATTTTGGTCAAAAAAATGCTTGACATTGAACTTGAATATGAAAATAGTTGATGAAATACTTGAACATTAAAATTATGTTATGGAATTGGAAGACAAAATGCTTAGACAATAAAATGAATGATAAAATGGTTTATTTTCACAGGCGACATGCTCCATTTTAAAATTTAAAAAATAGTCTATTTTCATGTGTCACCTTTTGTTTTTAAATTTCAAGAAAAACTTCAACAAGCGTCCATGCTTCCCTGAAATTGGTCTATTTTTACGGGCAACTAACCCTATTTTAAAATTCAAAAACTAGTTTATTTTCCTGGGCAACCTACCTTTTTTCAAATTTCAAAAAGAACTTCAGCAAAAGTCCATACTATTCTGAAAATTGGTCTATTTTCACGAGTGACTTAACCCATTTTAAAATTCAAAAACTCGTATATTTTCAGGCGCCAACTTTCCTTTTCAAATTTCAGAAAGAAACTTCAGTAAACATCTATGCTTATCTGAAATTGATCTATTTTCACTGGCTACCTGCCCCATTTTAAAATTAAAAAACTAGTCTATTTTCACAGGCCACCTACCCTTTTCAGATTTCAAAAAGAATTTTAGCAAGCGTCCATGCTTCCTGAAAATTGGTCTATTTTCACAGGCAATCTGTTCCATTTTAAAATTCAAAAAGTAGTCTATTTTCAAGGGTCACCTGCCCTTGTCAAATTTCAAAAAGAACTTTAGTAAGCGTTCATGCTACCTTGAAAGTGGTCTATTTTTGGGTGACCTGTCCCATTTTAAAATTTAAAAAAAAAATGATCTATTTTCATAGGCCACTTGCCCTAATCAGATTTCAAAAATAACTTCAGCAAGTGCTCATATTTTTCTAAAATTGATCTATTTTCACAAGCAATCTGCCTTATTTTAAAATCTAAAACTAGTCTATTTTCATTAGTGACCTTCTCTTGTCAGATTTCAAAAAGAACTTCAATAAGTGTTCATGTTTCCCTGAAAGTGGTCTATTTTCATAGGTGACCTGTCCCATTTAACAATTCAAAAAATGATCTATTTTCACAGGTCACCTGCCCTTGTTAGATTTTAAAAAGAACTTTAGCAAGCGTTCATGCTTCCCTGAAATTTGTCTACTTTCATAAACAACCTGCCCCATTTTTAAATCCAAAAATTGGTATATTTTCATGAGTGACCTGGTCTTTTCAAATTTAAAAAACAACTTCAACAAGCGTTAATGCTTCCCTAAAAGTGGTTTACTTTCATGGGTGACTTGCCCCATTCTAAAATGCAAAAAATAGTCTATTCTCACGGCTCACCTACCTTTTTTAGATTTCAAAAAGAATTTTAGCAAGTGTTCATGCTTCCCTAAAATTGGTTTATTTTCACGAGTGACCTGCCCCATTTTAAAACTCAGAAACTAGTTTATTTTCACGGGCGACCTATCCTTTTTAGATTTCAAAAAGAACTTGTACAAACGTTCATGTTTCCCTAAAATCGATCTATTTTCGTAGGCGAGTTGCTCTATTTTGAAATTCAAAGTAGGTTTTTCATCGAAATCCTTCAAAAAATTTCTAAAACAAAATTTAAAATAAAATACTGTCCAAGGATAAACTCTTAAAACAAGAGCCTCGTCTTATTGCCTTAGTTATCCACACCATATGAGTGGGATTTCTTTGCCATTTCTCAATTTTTGTTCACCTATATAGATTTCACCACTTTTCCTCTTGTTTGATGAATCTTGCACCAACATTATTTCAAAAGTGAGGTTAAACCATATGTAATGCATGTTTTTTCAAAATATAGCCCCCCCCGTTTCTTTATGATCTCTTCTTTTGAATGTTAAGGGTTGTAATTTTTGAGGTGGTCACTTTTTCTAGCTCATCTTCATAGTTTACCCGAGCAAGTTCATACGAGTTACTTTTAAATCTTAAGCTTCAAGTTGCCTTTGTAGCCTTCTCTCTTATGTGAGTATTTAGGCCATGACAAATACTACCCTGATTGACAATGAATTTTTTCATCTTAGCTATTGTTGTTTTCAATTCAGTTGACCTAAACTCCTGCATCTTAGCGATTCTCTTCAACTAGAACTTTGGTGTCACAACTCGGTTAACCTGAAATTCTAATATAACAATTTCTTTTAACCATAACTCAAACTCTTTGTCTTCAGCTTAGTTAACCTGAGATCCCAATCTGGCAATCCCCTTTATTTAGAACCAAAATCTTTGTCTTCAGCTCAGTTAACCTGAGATCCCAATCTAGTGATCCCTTTTAACCAGAACCAAAATCTTTATCTTTAGCTCGGCTAACCTGAGATCCCAAAGTGATCCCCTTTAACTAGAACCAAAATTTATCTTTTAGGAGAACCGTATTCTCACAACTATTCTTATGTGCAACTCTTTTCTAGCAGAGTCTTGTTATCTTGGTGACTCATGTTTTTAGCTCGATTAACCTGAAATATCAATCTAATGATTCCTTATAACTGTCCAAATACATCTTGATTGAATTCGAAACACTTTTATTACAGGGTTGACATCTGATACTTTCAATCATGAGGTTTGAACATTTTGACATTCTTCGATGCCAAAGAACTGAAAAGTTTCTGATGGCAAGATTTCTCTCCTCCTCTTCCTGATAAAGGGTTATAACTGAGATCTCTTGCTATCATTGATTATTTTTCAACTGGTTTCATTATGGACATTCTTGTAAATTTTTAAAAATATTGATGCAATACTTTAGATGACATGCATGCATCCTCACCTGATTTGAAATATATTCTCTCTTATTTATGCTCCATCGTTATAGGGTATCTTGGTTTCTCATCTAAAGTCTTCTCAATCCTCTGATTCACCAGCTCATTTGAGTTTACCATATGTAAATCCTCCGCTCGAATGTAAGTGCTCTTCCTGGATTGTCCACCGCGATTACTACTCTCATTGCTTACCAAGCCTGGCCAATCCTCCTAAGTGTGGTGTTGCTTGCTTTATCATGAAAAAGATTAATAAATCATTCAACTTCTTGAATTATTTTAAAAATCACCCCCTGATTAGCTGTGTCCATTCTGCCAATAATTAACAAAAGGTTTTATGGTGTCGATATTATCTTAGATTGCAAATCATCCATGTTGTTGCCCCCAATTAAACCATATTCTTCAAGCATATGTTATCATCAAATTTCATGGAATCATCAAGTCATCTAGCCATGCATCTCATTGTTTATAGTAAAGGCTCGTCATTATATGCCTAGTGTTCTTCGCAGTAAATGGCCTTCAACCCGTCTAATCTTATCAAACAACTCTTCTATATTTCTAGCAACCATTACATGTACTTATATAGCTATGAAGATGTTCTTAATTGGGTCATGCTTCCCTAATATGACAGCATTTCCTATATTCTTGAAGAAAATCATTACAGTCATCCTTTGCTAATGATCTTCAACATCTCTTTAACTAATACAGAGATTTATCTTCAGAGATTCTCCCTTATTTCAAGGCTTTGTAATCATCTAGACTCGATCGTGAAAAGAACTACATTATCATCATATGGTGAAATGATGATAATGTATTTCTTTTATCACCCCACATCCATATGGTGAAATACACCTTGAATCAATGGACTTTAAAGCAAATTGTTCCCGGACAGTCTAGGTAGCATGTATCCTTTCAACATTTCTTTCAGAAGTCATAACCATATTTCAAAGAATAAACCAAGCTTTTAGATATAAAGATACCCCTTAAGTGCAGTATTGCTCTCAACTACTATTGGAGTTCTTCTTAGGCAATATTAAACTCATTAAAAGATAAAATTGAAAATTATAAAAAAAAAAAAAACAAAACTATAACCTTAAGAAAAAACGTTGTTCACGTAAACAGTATTATGTGAGGAAAGGGATGGTGATTTCCGATCCTCAATTAGTTCTATTAATTTTATTTTTATATGACAAAACTACCTTTCAACCTTTCAAATAATTACAACTTATTACTTTGTAAATACAAAATCCATTTGTTTCACAAAAAAAAATTCCTAAGCTTAGTTTTCTTCATTTGAAATTAGTTTTTTTATTTTTCATATCCACCTCGATAGGAAAAACAAATTACCTGTGCCCTTTTTCAACATCATTTTTAATATTAATTTAATCGAACGCTCTTTACTTGTCTTTAAACTTAACATCACACAAACAACAATCGTAATTTAATAATTATCAACTTTAATTATTACAGCTTTAATTTCCAGCACTTATGCCTCCACCAAAAGCTGCTTAGCTTATAAGCACACTAAGGTCACATAGCCTGAATTTAAATCAATATATACGTTGGGGTGAGTGATGATGAAACGTCTCATCTAATAATCGAAGAATGTTTTCCATTGAATTTCTTTTATAAAAAAAAAAAATAGAACGCGGAAGTTAATTAATATTACCATATACACCCAAGCATGGCGGTCCTTGTTCTCATGTGTACGTAGTAGAGATAAGAAGTGAATTATTGTCTCCATTGCAAATTAATCTATGAGAAACCTTGAGATGGAATTTGTGGTGACTTGCTAATCGATTGACTGTCTTGAAAGCTACAACATGCATCGAATATTATACGTACCAAATTGCCTTATTTCTACCCTATCGACCGCGACAAAGATCAATATTTGCCAGATTTCATTGAGGGAAATAAATTGTTGGGAAAACATACATCGGTACTTGTCGTCTTCTTCTTCGCATGTAAAGAAAGCCAGATAAAATCAAGAGGGACATGAAAGGCATGCATACCTGTAAGAGACATTTCAATTACTAGTTGTTTTCAAGCACTGTTTGCGTCTCTTTGTACATGAAAGACAGAGAAATAGTTGCTGTTTTGGCTTGATGTCTTGCTTTTGTTCGCAACTTCTTCAAGCCCCACAAAAATTGGAGAGGTCTCTTCGCTTTTCTAATGGTTGAAAACCAGAGTTTTAGCTGTTGGAAAATGACTCTCCCCCACTTGGCAAAGATCACAGATCTAGCTTTTGTCTCATACATGAGGCCATGATGGAACGTTACTGAGCACCGTAAGTCTTCTGACAGGGCTGTTTAACCGACTCTTGGAAAATAAGATAATTGAATTGGATAAATGTTCGATTTTTAGTGTTTTTCTGGTAGAGGATACTTATATTTTGAGATTTTATATAATAGTTTAAGTTAATAGATTAAGATGGTTTTTTAATATGGTATTACAGTTTTGATGATCAAGTGATCACGAGTTTAAGTCTCACCATCTCTATTTATTTGATAAAAATCAAGTACAAAATAATATGGATTTATGCAAATTTTAAACTCAAAAGACTTTCATTTTAGAAAATATATTAAAAAAATAATATAAATTATATCTTAAAACTTTACCTAATAATTTAAATTATTTAGTTAAGATAGTTTTTTGATATTTTTGAATACCTGTACTTAATGCTAAATATTGTTGTTGTTCTCACCTAACACGCTTTTATTTTTTTATTTTAACAAAAAGAATGATTTTCTTTTTATCTTAATGTCAAAATATATATATATATATATATATATATATAGTGCCATGACTTCTTGTCAGTTGGTGCTACTAACTTTCAAAATTTGACAAGTATCATTTTTTTTCTTATATGTATTTTGATTTATAAAATTTTTAAAAGATATATTTTGGTTATTATATTTTATTTTTATTAAAAATAAGTTTGTAATTGAAAGTTTATGATAAATACAACTTAGTCCTTGCATAACTAAAAACTTTCAATATAATCCCTACATGTCAAATCGTAGTCATTGTAAAAAATAGTCAAATAATTTAAATATGTTTATGGACAAGGTATGAAAAATTTATAATTACAAGTAATTTGGGAATTGCCCGTTAGTATTGTAGCAACTTTTGCTTTTTAAATTATTTTTTTATTTTAAAAATATTAGATTTTTTTTTGTGTTTTTTAATAATTTTGATGTGTTGATGTCAAAATTTAAAAAAATATAAAAAAATAATATTTCATTACATTTTTAATTAAACAACAATTTTAAAAGCCACTATACACAATAATATTAAACACATTTTAATCTTCCACTCATTGTCGGATCATGCACATTTTGTCAATACTAAGATTCTAACTTTTTAAAGTTTTATTTGGAATTGTGATAGCAGTTACTTTTTAAAATGTTTTTTGCTTGGATATGCATCAAAATAATTGTTTTTTTATTTTCAAAATTTATTTTTAATATCAATATATTAAAATGATTTAATGATTTGAAAAACACCAAAAAGATTAATTTGAAACGAAGAAAATAATATTACAAATATTTTTTTTCAAAAATATTTTTAAAACACAAAAACAAACAAGCTTTAAATCTAGTAGCAATCTATCTATTGCCATATAAAGGAGAAGGAGGAGAAGTGTTTAAATGATGAGAATCGGACCCCTAGCATGGTGAGTCACAGTCACTCTTCTTACCACCCCCGCTACAACCTTTGGTGCTAGATAAGGTAAGCGTTATGTAGATTTAAGTAGGTATATATATATATATATATATATATATATATATATATATATATATATATATATATATATATAAAACAAAAATAGTATTTTTTTCAAAATTATGTACTTAACTCCCACCTTGCTTATTAACCTATTTATTGTGTGCCTAATTTTGACAAAGTTTATGATTTGATATGTATTGGATTAATTGAATTTATATATTTGCTAAAAGCCATGATGACCAAATATTTACACCAAAATATTGATAGAAAATATTGATTCTTCAAAACAAAACAGAGGAAGGAAACTGAAAACAATTAAGTATAGTTGAATTAATCGCGTTGCAAGAGTCATAATTGACCAAGAGGTTTGAAGGAGTAGTCAATCAAGAGTCACGATTGACCAAAAACAAGTCATCTACTATAAGAGTTTGAAAGCAAATAGCTTAATTATATTCAAAGTGGGAGTCCTTAATAGAATAACTTGTCATGAATCGATTTTTTACCCTTTTTTCTTATTTTTTTGAAGAAAAAAACCCAAAAAATAGCAAAAAACAATAAGAAAATCAAAAATATATAATTTTGATGTATTTGCATTGTTTTTGGCATTTTCAGCATCTTTTTAAAAAAATTAGAAATTCAAAAATATACTTTCAACGTGTTCAGTTTTTACTGCGCTCATTTCAAAATATACTTTCAACGTTAACGTCGCCTTTAAAAAAAACCAAAAATTATTTGGACAAGGGGTGCAAAAGTGCAAACAAAAAAAAATGAGAAACCAAAGTGATTTTGGGTTGCTAAAGTTTGCTTTAGGACCATGCAATTAAGAGAAAAAAAGACAAATTATTTTGTCTATAAGTAGTTAGGGAATATAACACACAAAAGGAATGAGCATTAGCAATAACAAAAAGGAAAGAAATAATTATAGTAGCAAAGGGCCCACAACACTCTTTATCCCACCTAGAACAAAATACAGAAACAAACTCACGACCTCACTCTTTCTCCCAAAAATCATCAAAAACAAAAGAAAAAAAAGTCAAAAAAGATTTCCCACATTTTTCTCTTTAGCTCACACACTCTTCTAAAGGACACACATAAAAAGGAGGAGTTAGAGAAAAAAAAAATAGCATATTCATTTAGTTATTTTAAATACTACCTCCTATCCACACAAGAAAAAAAAAATCAAACAACCTTATCTCTCCCTTATTTACAACACTGGTCGCCACTCACAAAAAAAAAAAAAAAGAATACACTTAACCTATATAAAGCCACTTACAAACCTTTTCCATCACTGTCTATAACAATCTTCCATTACCAATCAACCTTCTTCCTTAACCACAAACCATTTTAACTTCTAGCCACAACCACTACCCCTTACCCTTAATCTCTTCCATCACTATCAACCTTATCTCTTTCTTTACCAAATAAACCCATTGTTAAAGCTATCCTTTATATATCAAAACAGTCACCATAACATCATTCTTTCTCCCTCTTCATTTCTGCCCTAAGATTGATAACCTCTATCTTTCATAAAACAAAGAAAATCGATCTCTTCCATTAAGACAGTCCCCTTCCCCCAACCCATACACACCGGAAGAACACCAGCAAGACCTATTAACCTAGTTGCAACTAAACCAGTTGTTGGTCACAACAACATTGTTAGCCAACGCCCTTAGCAATAGTCCCTCCTCAATTTTACCAGCAGCCTCTGGTTCTACTGTGAGCCATCGTATGTTTCATCTCTCTCTAATAACCCCCTCATTGTCTAAGGTCAACCACCATAAGCAGCAACAGACCTCACCAGCGATAATAGCATAATCTGTGGTGTTTCTCCCTTACAACTCCTCTAAGACAAACAGATGTTGATTCCACTAAGAGATACAACAGAGGCATCCACCATGTGTAGCGACCATCAGCCTCTTCAGCAAAACAATACCAGCCACAGACAAATGCAGTAACAGCACAACCCCTCTTCCTATTATGAACTCCTTTCATAACCAACTCTAACACTCTCTAGTAGTGATAGTAACAACCTGTAAAGGAAAGAATTAAAAAGGAAGAGAAGTTACAGTAGAGGGAAAAAAAAGCTACAAGAGAGAAGAGGACTGAACCCTCAATTAAGCAGATCTCCTTCCTTAGACTTATGTTTGCCTTACAACTAGTATAAGAGTGAAGAGGAGCGCTTCATATCTAATAGTGACAATGTGTGAATCCACATATTGGCATTGATGGTGACATGTGGATACAAGTGCCACCACTAATTCAGCGGTCCTCCAGTTTTTAACAAATTGCTAAAATATTGTGAACTTTTGAACAATTGCTCATTATTGTATGTATAATTTTTAGGTTGATTGGACATTGCTGATTTGCATTGATATTTAAAAAAAAAATGATTTGATAAATTATGTTGAATTTTGAGATTATTTTTTAGACTGAGATTGCTTTTTTAGACATTAAATGTTGATGCATGAATTATGTTTGGATTTATGTTGATTTATTTGAATTAGAATGAGATTTGAACGAAGTTCGTGAAATTAATAAGTTTCATATGGAATTCTTTTTTCAGCTTTGAGTTGATGAATGATAATTCATCTTGACTTGATATCGTGGTTAAAATAGCTTGAGAAAAACATATTATTTAATAGTTAGAATTGTGACCTACCTACAAGGTGTTTTTTAAGTATTAAATAAATTAGTTTCATTCCACAAAAACAACAAAAACAAATCTTCCTTTAAAAAATACAACTTTATTTGAAACTCGCATATGCCTAAGTCTCTCAAAAATAAAAAATAAAAATTATATTTGCATAAATAATAAAAAAAATACATGGCATGATTTAGCATCTTTAAATACAAAAATTGAAGAAAAGTAGTTTTGATGATATCTTCGTATATATTTTTTGATTTAATAATCAATTTATGAAATCCTTGAGAACTTGGCCTACATTTTAAAAAATATTTATTTTGTTTGTTCGAATATCAATGATTATGAACTTATGCACAAGATGTATTCCCGATATTATAAGGAAATGCAAAAAATAGGTTTTGACATTAGAATTGTTATGTTTTAACCTGATAAGATAAGAATCCCTTTACTGAGGAGGATTTTTTTAAAATCTTAGACAAATCAACATTTAGAAAATACAAAAATACCTTAGTTTATATCAGACAAGTAAACAATTTATCTTAGGTAAGTTGTTCTAGGGGTAATACATCATCCCAATACACAATCAGTCTTCTTATCCAAACTTTGAGACTAGTTATGTTTCCTAGTGACTAAAATACTAGGTGGTAACTCCATTTATTTTTTATAGATAAAGGACAAGAATTCATTTTCCTTTCCACCCACACCCCGATGATCCTGGTCTAAGAGGTTGTTCATCGCGATGTTGCACATATGCGACAAAATGACGACTCCATTAGGAACCTCGTGGATCAAGCTTTGTTGTTTGTCTGATTAATGTGTTTTATATTTATTGGTTTATACATTTTTAACATGCTTCCTTTTATGCTTTAAATTATTTATAACTTATTGGTGTGTATATTTTTATTATCAGCATGTATACTTTTTATGCTTTAATTTTTTATATTATGCATGTATTTGTATATTGAATATATATGCCTTATTCATCACTTGCTTAAATACTTCTTTAAGAGCATACACAAGCTTCTAGGTTAGGTGGGGGATTAATGGTTTGTCCCATGACTATTGGTCAGGGTTCAGATGCATGAAACACCAAATTCATATTTAAGTGCCTGCTTGGTAATGGTGAGCATACGTGTCTTAATCATTCCTCACAACGCCTATATATTGTCTTTACAAAGACCATCACTGGGCAGATCTAAGACCCTTTGAGACTAGGTACAAAACCTATCCATGTTCACTTATTGAATAGAACTTTTTCTTAAGATGTATGTGCCGCCTGTAAATTGCATCAAGGAAGTCCGACATGTAGCATCCTGAATTCTAGGACTTTTAGGTGGCAAATGATCATCACATAGATTATATAAGAATCTGATTTATTACAAATTGACTGAGATGAATATGAATTTCATCGTCGATGTAATAAAACACTAGATAACGACCATGGTCACCCCTTAAAGGGTGAACCCATATGCAATTTACTTTTTTTCTCATGCATATCATATTTATTAGCTTTGCAATATTGCATGTCTTTGATTTGTAGGAGAAATATAGGCGTCCTAAACACACACCCCTACCAAGATCTACAAGAAGAAAATATGAGAGTTTAGCCTAGACAAAAGCAAGATAACTTTCTGAGAAAAGAGATAGCTCAATTAACTGATGTCATAAGACAAATAATTTTGCTCTGAAAGGTAGCCTATACATGGAAGTCAATACTGAGAAGCTCACTATGAATATGCCACTTTGTCCCTCTTCACACCCTCATTAAAAGATTGTTTCTGATATTTATCTAGTTAATCAAAGTTTGCAAATTATTACCTTCAACACCTGAGTTGTTCAAAGATTGATGTTGTCTTGCCTTAGAATTCATGCAATTTGCTGCAAAACCAAATACATCAAACATCTTCACCTTTGTCTAAAGCCATTAAAAAATCACAAGAGTTTCAAAATATCAAGTCCAAAAGTTGGTGAGCAAGGAACAAATTGATTTTATAAAGGATAATGTCATCTACTACATTGTCATTGGATCATCTTTAGCATAACAAATGGTTGGTAAATGCTGACGAGACAAAAATATTGCTAAAGAAGCTGATATAAGAAGGGTGTTGCATTGTTAGTCAGTTTGTTATGAACTTTGTTATTCTACATTTTTGTTTTAAGATTGCACCTCATCTTTTTAGTAAAATATGTATTTCTTATGTCTTTATTGTTTTGAAATCAAAAGATATTTTTTTAAAAAAAAGTAATGACTTAGCATTATATTGTTTTCCATTATTGGATAAATATCATGACAAAACTCTTTGAACCCCAATGTGTGACACGTAAAATTCTAAGAGGAAACCCTTTAACTCGTAAAATCAACCATTATGACCGATCCCATGGTTCTATTCAAAATATTTTGATCACATCAGTTTTGTAAAAAAAACCTTTTTGCCAAAATAATTTTGAAAAATTACTTTTGCTTTTTGATTTCAGAAATAATTTGATGTTTGCTTAAAACAACATTTAGACACCCTTTTATAAGATGGCAAACGAATCTTTCAAGCAATTCTCTTTTTAAGGAAACCAAAAAATTTTGAACCAATACATGAAAAATGAAAAAACTTACGCCCATGTCTCTTAGGCTATATTTTATTGTATGTATAATTACATGTAGTTCAATTTGGTAGTCATTGATTCATAAAAACATTATTATGCAAAAGTTACAAATCATCATATTGGATGAAGATAGAATTTATTGGTTCTAACCATTTGTGCTTGAAATTATAAACGATCATCTTTGTTATCCCTTCACGTTTTAAAAATATATCCATTGTAGTCTCCATTTGAGTCTGAATAAGTTTTTCTTTGTAAAAGTTTTGATTAGAATCACACCCCACACTAGGGACAAATGAAAATTTCAATGATAAAAAATTCATCCTAACTAGGATCACACCCCACAGTATAGGGCAAATGGAAATTTCAAAAGTCAAAGGTCGATCCTGACTAAGATCACACCCTTTACCGGGGGCAAGCAGAAATTTAAAAATCAAAGGTCAAAAAGAGGTCGTGAAAAAGCCAAAGAGCCCGAGAAATCTGAATGTTGAGGGGCATACCTAAATGGGAAAAAAAACAATAAATGATCGAGTCAATGTCAAAATAAAATGAATATGCCCCACGAAAGCAATCAAAATGGGCAAATCAAAGAATCATGATGAAAGAAAAGGACACTATGACAATGATCCAAAGTCCTTGTAACCTTTAAACACTCTTTGAGCCTACAAACCCCTTTCTTTCATAGCTAGTAGTCATAGCCTGCATTATATGCTTTTTAAAAACATTTCTAATCAAGCAAGCAAGCAAATTAAACCGATAAATGATGTTCTCAAAATGTGAAAGAATTGTTTTACAAAAGTCATGGCGCTGCGAAGAAAGCTACTCATTATTATTCATTCTAACAAAGTAAGTGTTAAAAAAAAAGATAATTATTTTCTCAAACAAAACCTCAAATTTTTACTCGAGCCTTCTACTTTGAAGCCCGCAAAAATAGAAGATCATCTCATCATATACCTTCATCAATTCCAATCTTGCTAAGATAAAAGATCAAAGTATCTTCTTCTTTTCCTAAAATGTTAACCCCCTGGGAGTTGTAAGAAATTCAAAACAAAATTGTTTTAAGCTTACATCGGATAAATTTTTGTCTTTAAAAATGAAAAAATTCATTTAAGTCATAGATAGCCCTACTTTGAACTAACACTTCTTTATCAACCTTTACCTTGCCAATTCTCAACTAAAACACACACAAAACATGCATCCTAGTTATGAATGACTTGTCTTAGAGTTACAATCAAAAAAACACTTTCAAAATTACATCTTATGATTTCTTTACAACAACTAGTCTTGAGTGGATATGATCCTTGAAATTTACGAGTTGATTCCAGAACATGAAACTAATTTTTTCAAAAAAGGTCATTGATCAGGTTTGTAAAGTCCTTAATATAAATGACATTGACACTTCTTATGAATCATCCTTAAAAAGTTGAGCGGCCAAGGGGCAATGCAATGGAACCTGTGAGAGATAACAAATAATACCCAGATTAGTTGGGGGGGCAAAGAGGCTTATTATGAATAATCAAATGATGATCCATCAAAATCCATCAAAGTTATCAATAGCATTTGATAATTATAAGTGTCTCTTAATGACAGTCGAAAGAACGAGCATAGCTAGATCAGATGAAGACGACTTTTCTCGAAGATAGTGGACTATTTGATGAACTTCAGAAGTAGTTAAGAGTAACGCTGCACTTGAGAGGCATCTTCATGGCTAAAAATTTGGTTTACCCTTTGAAGCATGGTTATGATACATGAAAAATGTTATCACATCAATGCATTAGTAAGGTGCAATTTGAAATAGTCGTCGATAATATATTATTTGATAAACATTTTAAAGAAGTGAGAATAATGGAGCGCCACCTTTCAATCAAAATAAAATAAGTGGGTAATAGTGCAAGCATACCACAAATTGGGGTGCGTCGTCTAACAAGAGGGCAACATCATGGCTAAGAAAGTTTGTCACATCTTAAAGAATGGTTAACTAAGTAAAGCTTTATTTATAGCCTAAAGGTTCAGGTTGTGCGATAAAAAGACAATCAAACACATTGACCAAAAGGGTAAAACCTTTATGGGCTAAAAAGGCAAAAGATTAAGAGAATCCATTTCAAAAACTGCAAACCTCTTCCATCAAGCAATAAAGAGATGGCAAGAAAAGAGGGGCTATATTTCAAAACAGGTAAAATCCATGCATAAACATCATATAGATATTTTCAGGAATTTCCCTCAAAATAGCTAGAAAGGTTCAACAAATATGAACCATCAAAACCGGTCCAGAAATTGCATGGATAAAGAAAATCAATCATGGGCTGGTCGCCCGAACATAGACCATTAGTGAGAAATCCTAGATATTTTTCACACCGGGCAGATCATATGAACACATGTCATTTTATCTTCGAGCTTGTCACTCTTTAAAATGACTAAATTTTCGAGCTTGTCACTCTATAAAATAACCAAATCTTCAAGCTCGTCACTCTTTAATATGACTAAATCTTTGAGATGACCGCTCTATAAAGGGTCTAAATTATAAATTTTCTTCAAGATCGTCACACTTTAAAAAGACTAAATCTTCGAGATGACTACTTTATAAAAGGTCCAAAATCTGATTTTTTCTCGAGTTCATCACTCAATAAATGATAGATCTTCGAGATGATCGCTCCATAAAAACTTAAAATTACAAAACTCTCTTCAAGTTGATCTCTACTTCAAATGATAGATTTTCTTTAATGTACTAATATTGGACTAGTTTATATATAGGAAGCAACCTACATAATTCTGATAACTAGTTATGAGCATAACTTTTATCATAATAGAGTTTGAGACTAACATTTTTAATCTTTGATGAGAAGAATATTGTTTAAGGTTATTGATTGATTTTTTGCGAAGAGGTCTGTGAGTTTGAGAGAGGAATTAGGGGGTTTTCTTGTGGGGTATGAAGAATCAAGTACAATTTGTATAACCCTGGGTAAATTGCCTAAAAGGTAAATTGCCTAAAAGCTGGAGAATGCTATCTAAAAATTAAACTAAACTGAGTAGACTTTTGACATGTCAAGCATGTTTTAAAACATGATAGATAGTTTTTATATGAACAATATCATTTGTCATGTCTAATTGATTCAATAGATAAATTTCAAGTATAAATATAATGGGAGAAATAAAGAAACATGAGGGGCATTTTGACATTAAAAATAAACATTCATATGCCAATCATAGAAAAACAATGATTGTTCACAACAAAACATGGAAAGGAATCTTAAATCGATGGAGTATAATAGAATGAACTATGTTGGAAAAGTATTGATTAACTAGAAGTCCTGAAGGAGCAGACAATTAAGAGTCATAATTGACCAAGAAAAAACGATTAACCATAAGAGTTTGAACATTCATGAAGAACCAAAAAGTTTAATTATATTTAGTGCAAGATGCCTTAATAGAATAACTAATAATATGTTACAAGATTAGCTTAGGATTCATATGTTATCAATAAAGAAGAAGTTTAATTTGTATTAGTAATCAATAAAGTCTCTATATTTGATACCAATATCTATATAGGATTAGAGTGACATACTCATATAATATTCAAACTTTGTACCAATATAAAAATAGTCATTTTGTTACTATGAAATATGGCTAGCATCGCATATGCAATTTCAATTCTTCAATTTATTCAATCTATGTGTTGCTTTCTTTACTACATTTATTTTCAATTTTTATCTTTATATTTTTAGTACCTTTGAATTCGTGCAATCCATCTCTCTCTTTCTACGTAAACAATAGTTCTTTTTCTTATGTGATATTAATCGAGAAAGATATACTTTTTAAGGTCCAAAATCTTGGTATTTCACTTCCTGCTTGATTTCTCTAAAGATTAAGTTTTTAATTTATAGTTTCTCTTCCTTAAAAAGTAGAAACAATTATTTGGTAGCATAATTGATTAGTCGATTATCTGATAGATAAACACCAAAAAACACTATTTGTATGAGCAATAAATTACAGAGACTAGAATAAAAATTTTAAAATATTTTAGGTACTAAAATATTAATCATTGAAAATCATATATTATAAGCACATGATGTGTCAACCCTTAACTTAATAAAATAGTATTTGGTGAACAGTCATTTCCTGACATGCTTTCTACTTATAAATAGTGATTTTTTTCTTATTTCCTGAAAAGTTTATTACTTTAATTAAGTTCAAATACAATATTATACATATTCATAATTAGCTCTTGCATGTTTAGATGGATGTAACAATTGAAATATAATTTTGATTGAATAATTTATCATTAGCATTATCATCGTAGTTTTTTTAAGAGCTTATCATCCTTCCTTAAGTTGTTTTAATATTTTAAAAAACATAGTATAGACTAGATAAGTGACTAGTGATCAAAAAAAGTTTGAACTCAAAAAAAAAAACATTCATGTCGTGGGAAACTTTTTGTCAGTCAATGGGTCAATCCTAAAATCTCTCGATCCATCTCCTAATCAAGTTTGTGTTTCAAATCAAATAGTTTGGAAGTTGTCTTGACGTGATACAATCAACTTGACAAATTCAAATGTAAGTTAAAAAACTGGCAAAAACAAGTTCTAAATTAAAAATAAATTTCTAAATGACATTATTTTATTAAAAGTATTGAGATGACAACCTATTTTATTGATTTAGGTCTCTCGGTATAACCCACGACCTAGATCATGGACTCCAGCGAGTTTAAAATTTTATTAAGAATTGTTTTTTATGTAATCATATGATAATAAAAATAATCGCTCGTAAAATCAAACACTAACTCAATGCCATGACATTTGTTTGACAATAACTCCATAAAAAGTAAATTGAAATAGATTGTGAAGCATGATTTCTAATCAACTAAAGTTAATCAGTCAAACTTGTAACTTGAGTCATGGACTTATTTGGGTCATTAAGTTTTTTATATTTTTTTAATTTTACAATAAAAAAATACACTTATAAAATCGAAAACCAATCAAATATTGAGGTGCTTTTTTTAAATCATGATAAGCCTATAAATATCAAACCAAAACCAAAACAAATTACATTGCTCAATTAAGAATCAACAAAATAATAAATGATAAATTAAGAAAAATCAATAAAAATGTAATTATGAAGGTTAAAATTGGGGGATATATAGTAAGAAATGCTTAGGTCAGGGGAAGTCCATTTTCCTACAATCCCTCTTTTAACTTTTCCATTGAATGGCAGGTCTTAAGTTTGAGTTTACTTTGCCTTCGAGCCTCTTTAAGTGAAAAACTATTAGCCAGCTAGCCCTAAGACTCGAAGTCTTTATTTTGACAAGGCAAAAGAGAACAAAGGGAGGGAAAGCGAGATATATATATATATATATATATATATAATGAAGGAAAAAACAAATGCCTAGCCACATCACGTTGGCCTAGGGCAGCCTATATGCCTAGGCCTATTTAATTATTTTTCTTTTTTAAGCAACGCAATGCTTGCTATTCCAAATTTTAGCAACCATATAAGGCTGAGAAATTGGACAGACGACTCTCGTGGGTAAAACTCCATTTTTAACCCATATTTTCAAGCAAAAACATCTAAAAAATACTATAGACCTGAAAACACTCATTTGTGATATCAAAGTAGCATTTAACTGATCAAAAATTTAAAATCAACTCCAATCTAAAACATTTCCTAAATTAAATGAAACTCATTAATACCTAATTGACCATTTTTTAGGTTAATATCAATGTAAATAGATAATTTTCTCTCAATGACTAAAATATAGCAACTCACTCTTCTTTTTCAAACCATGGACTAAGAAAAAGAAAAAATAAAGTTTCAAACCAAAATTTAATTTTCAAATGGAAAGACCAAAAGGTTATCATTTTGAAAGTGGGACCAAAGTGAACATTTCATATCAACCTTGAAATTGCCACCTATTTTTTTGGATTTTCACTTTGATCTTTTATCTCTTAATTTAATCATTTCTTAACAAATCATAAGTAATTCGCTACTATTTTGGCCACAAAAGAATCAGTTCAAAGAGGAAAAACGTTGGATGGACAAAACAAAAAAAAAAACTACGGATTTTTGTAGAAAACATGTATTCTTTTCATGTTTTTTTTCATATAAATATGAAGATACATTAATTTTTAAGTTTTAGAATACGAACTAGATAATTGCATTCGCCACACTACATGTCGAATTATTTTTTTAACATAAAGAAATATTAAGGTATTGTTAATGTTTTTTTAGAAGAAAAGAAATTAAAACTATATAGAAATTGACTTGATATGACCTAGTCGACTTGGCAGGTCTAAAAATAACACAGATGACCGACAAAAATATAGTTTAACTAAAAAAATCAAGACTATATTATTTTTTAAGTATTGACATGACAATATATTAGATCGACTTGGATCAACACAAATTAACCTGTCAAATCTGTTATCAAGATCATGAAACCTTGATATCTCTAAAGAAAGCAAACAAAAACATTATTAAATTCAATTCTTAATCAACTAAATATTAAAGAATGAGATTGAAAATAAAATTCAACTAAAAAAATAAGTTGAGTCAGCCTCGATTAACCTTACAAACCTGGGTTATGAGACTGGAATAACCCTATAAAAAACAAATCAAAATAAATTATGAAACTCAACTCACAATCAACCCAATTTTGAAGGATAAAATAAAAAAACAAAACAAAACAAATCAAAACAAAACAAAAAACCACCCAAGTCAACCAAACAAGCTCATGACTTGGGTCATGAAATCAGGATAACCTCCTAGAACACAAACTGAAATAAATTATGAAATTTAATTTCTAATCAATTCAATATTGAAGGATGAGATTAAAAAATAAAATCAACTAAAAATGGGGAAGAAATACATGTCAACTAGCTTAACTCGTGACTTAGATTATAAGACTGTGATAACAGCATAGAAATAAAATAAAATAAAATAAACTATAAAGCTCAATTCTCAATCAACCCAATGTTGAAGGATTAAATTGAAAATAAAATCAATTAAAAAAAGCATAAAAACAATAACCTAAGTTAACAAGGGTTAACATGTCAATCTCAATCAACCCAATATTAAAGGATGAAATGGAAAAAAAAAAAAGAAATAAAAAACCAACTCAAACTTGTTAACTCGCAAAACTTGCAACCTGAGTTATGAGATCATAACAACTCCCCAGAAAACAAACCAACAAATAATTATGATTATGGAGCGGAATTTCCAACTCACCTAGTGTTGAAAGATGAAGTTGAGAAAAAAAAAATAGATATAAAAAACAGGGGAAAAACCCAAGTCAATATGGCTGACCCATAAAACCCGCGATCCAGGTCATAAGATCAGGATAACTTCATAAAAAGAAAATCATGACAAATGCTAAAGTCTAATACCCATTAAACTTAATATTAAAGGATGAAAATAAAATAAAAAAAAGTTGAAAAATATATTAAAAAAGTTCTTAATTTTTTTTTTTAGGACTAAAGTGTAAAATGCCTTGTCATTTCACTGCTCACTGTTGCTGTGAAATGCCGAGTTTTAGTATATTACTAGTTATTAGACATACGCTTCGTCATGGGTCGAATAATATTTTTTAAACAAAAAAAATACAAACTTTTCAAATGCATTTTTTAACAATAAAAATCCAAATTATAAATCAAAAGGTCTATGCTTGAATTTAATTAAATAAATTGAGAACCATTTGTGCCAATAAATACAAAAAAAAAGTGTTAAGACCTCTATTTTACTCATCTAGCTGCAGGTTGAATAATTAATTTTTCTAACATAAATGAATTAATGTGGAGGTATTATTAATATGTTTTTTTTATAGTGAGTAAAAAATATTATTGTTAATTAAAAAATTTATGCTTACATATAATAAAATATAGTGAAAATTATACACATTAATAAAGACATGTAAGATCTCAAGCTCATTTTTAACGTGGTAGAAAAATAAAACAATTTTGCAATTGCTACATTAAAACAATATTTCCTTAATAATATAAGGATTTTTCAAAAAACAAAAAGTGTAAAGAAAAACAGAAAAAAGTTATAAAAAATCACAAATGAATGAATATAAGAACAAAAAAAATGGTATAAATAGACTAAGTGTGGAGTGATAAATATTCCAAGTGTAAAGAATAAAAAATAATTTTTTTTCAAAAAAACATTAAAGAGAAAAAAAGGAAAAATTAAAAAAAATATATTAGATTTCAAAATGAGCAGGCCACCCATGAAAATAGATCAATTTTAGCAGGGAAGCATGAACGGTTGATGAAATTCTTTTTAAAATTTAAAAGGGGTGAGTCACCAGTGAAAATAGACAAAAACTTTTGAATTTTAAAATGAACAGGTCACCAGTAAAAATAGACCAATTTCAGGGAAGCATGGACATTTGCTGAAATTCTTTTTGGAATTTAAAAATGGTAAGTCGTCCATGAAAATAGACCAAAACTTTTAAATTTCAAAATAGACAGGTCGCTCATGAAAAATAAACCAATTTCAGGGAAGCATAGACGCTTGCTGAAATTCTTTTTAAAATTTAAAAATGGTAAGTTACTCGTGAAAATAGACCAAAACTTTTGAATTTTGAAATGAGCAAGTCGCCCATGAAAATAGACGAATTTCAGGGAAGTATGGATGCTTATTGAAATTCTTTTTGTAATTTAAAAAGGGTAAGTCACCCGTGAAAATTTATCAAAACTTTTGGATTTCAAACTTAACAAGTCAATCGTGAAAATAGATCCTTTTTTTAAAAAAAAAAAAAAAAGCAAAGTTTTTTTATGGGTGGATCAAGTCAAACAGACTATTTTTCTTTACAAGCTTACTATGTAAAAACCTTAATGAGATTTTATTTCGTAAGCATTGTAAAGATGGAGCATTTATTGTTACCCAATTTTGACCACACAAAAAAATCATCAGTGATTACCCATTTTTTATCCCAAAAAAATAAAAAATTAAATAAAATTAAAAAATACAAGAAGAAAGCCTAAAAGATTGCTCAAATTAGTGGTAAAGGACCAAGATGACAAATAAAAAGGTTGGAGGACTAAAATGGTTAAGATTGATACATTTGCAACCCAATTCTGATTGACAAAGGCCCCATTGATGAAAATATTTTTATTTGGGTTAAAGAAATACAAATTTGGATGGTTAAGAACTTAATGGGAATTTTAGAAGGCTTAATTAATTTTATCGAGGACTTAATTGCAAGGAAATCAGTTTTAAAGTCAATTTGGGTGTTAATTAGAAGAAATTAAAATCCGAGGACTTCATTGATTTTTGGGAGGTTTAAATTGGATGAATCAGGGGCTTAATTGTAAGAATATTAAAGTTTGATGAGAAATTAGGAACTTGATTGAAGAAATCCAAAACTAAGAACCAAACTATAAAAAGACGTGTTATTGTAAGGGCTAAAATTAACCAAATCATGGGACAAATTGAAACAAATTGAAATTTTCATGGTCAATTAATTTCAAATTAAACAAATTGAAAACTAAAGACTCATTTATAAGAGGCGTTTGAATAACGGGATTCAAATTAGAATTTCTAGGGTGTAATTGCAAGGGTTAAAAGGATTTCGACTCAATTAAGGGAGTATATGCCACGATTAAAAGAAAATGAGTTAAATTGATTTTTGCCAAAAATCCATTAAGAGCCCTAATTTTTAGGGTTTTTAGCAGATGACGTTTCATTCGGTTTTAATGAAATGACACATCGTCCACTAGTTTTCTTCTTCTAGGAAAAAATGATGATCGAGTTGGCACTTGCTAAAAATCAATTAAGAGCCCTAATTTTTAGGGTTTTTAATAGGTGACGTGTCATTCAGTTTTAATGAAAGGAGATGCATGACACATTGTCTACTAGTTTTCTTCTTTTTTTCCAGCAGAAAATGATGATCGGATTGGCACTTTTCAAAAGCTCATTGTGGAGTTCTAGACCACCAAATAGCACGAGGTTATTTGCAAATGGAAGAAAAACATCTCCTCTATAACCTTATGCCTATGAAATTAGACATATACACCCCAGTTCTTCCACATAAATCTCGAACATCTTATCCTCAATCAGTTTTCCTTGCATTTTCAAATTTTGAGATGATCGAGTTGGCACCTTTGGATGAATAAATGTGAAGCTACAGACCTCTAAATCGAGCAAGGTTGGATCCAAACGAAAGGCATGCACCTCTTCTACCAACTTCAAGTGGTTTTCAATGATGTTTATATTAGAGTTTCTCCGGTGAAGCCTCGAAAGTGGTCAATTGAGTCAGTCAAGACTATGACACATATTTTTCAAAAACCATCCATTTCTTTTGTGTGTTCACACTTAAAGTTTCTCAAATGGTTCTTATCAATGGCTTTAAAACCTCCCTCTCAAGATTAAAAGGCCAGAAATAGATCTTTGCCCTCTAACTCTAGCAAAACCACCAAATACCTTTGAAATCAAAACCACTATTGCAAAACCAGCCTCATAAAAGAGCTTCCAGTTGTTAGCTTTTGTGCAAAACCCTTTTACTTTGATTAAAAGGCTAAGTTTTGATTAATCTTTAAGGGAATCCACCAAAAACAAAAGTAGAAAAATTATATAAATACCCCTAGACATTAGAGCTGAAAAAAAGGAGAAAAAAGGGGGGAAAAAGAGGGAAAACATGGTGAAATACTCTGTTAGTAGATCTTATTGTGAAGGTTCAAGAGCCTAACATAGAACGTCTAACAAGCTTTGAAAAGAAAGAGAATGAAATAGAAAAAAGGAAGGAAAAGAGAACAAAAAACAACAACCTATAATCAGCAAGCTTAGAGAAGGTATAACCATGTAACAACTCAATGGTGGAGTCCATGTGGCCTACCCATTCATGATTTCTTAATGTTTAAAACTCTTTTGATATTTTTTTTTAACTTGTTTTAATTTTATGATGTTTTCTAATTTTGTTTTTATTAATATGTAAAAATATTTTTTTATTGTTTAAATCTTGTTTAGAGTTGTTTTTGATGTTATGGAGTGTTTTTTATTTTGATAAAATAGAGTGGTTTTGGATTCTGCCAAAAGGTGGCAGTGGGCGTCAGATGCCTTTTCTGTTTTGTTAGTGTATGCTCTTAGTTCACGAGCATGGTTTGGGTTCCAAGTGTTCAAAGAGTCAGTTGAGAATCGAAATTTGATGTTTTTTTGCTATCATTAGGGTTGTAGCTATGAAGTTGAAACTTTATGCATGTTATTGATTATTTGATGTTATTTGTTAGTTCATTGGATTCAACTATGTTTAGTATTGATAATGTGGTTTGTGATGATCAAAAGTAGTGTGTTTAGAAGCCTAGAAGGCTAAATCTGGATTTTGGCATTAGCTCTTCAATTTCTAAAAATTTTCTAGATTTTGGGTTCATGTTCTTTGTATAAACTTTGCGTTAGCCTCTTTTTTTTAGTTATTTTGAGTTAATTCTTGGTACATACATATTATTTTGTAATCTTTAGCAAATAATCTAGGGTTAAAACGCATCAATAACATAACATGAATTTATGCATTTAGATTATAGGGTTCTTTCGACTGTCAAAACACATTTTAATCAAATCATGACTTTTGAGTGTTAATCAAAGAAAATGGATACTTGATTCTTAATCTACGCATGATTATGAACAAAACCTTACCCTTGATTGCATGAAAACTTGTCTAGTTTGTAATTTGTGTTTGTTGGGTTTCGGCTTTAATGTTCATCCTGTTCTTTATATTATTGGTGTTTGATCTGTTTTTATTAGAAAATTTTATATTTTAAAGTTTTCTTTTAGTTTTGATCTGTTTTTAGTTTAATTATTTATTTTGCTTTAGTTTTGGTCTCGTCTTTATTTTTTTAGTTCATAAGTTACTAGATACTTCAAAACCTAGATAGACAGGATGATTTTTTACCGTTCTTCCACTAGACCCTAGCTTTAATGACTGTCTCACGTAACCATGCTGTTGCCTAACATTTGAATGAGAAGAGGAGGATTTTGTTTGAAAATCTGTAATTTTGTTATTGATAATTTTGACAACTACTTATAACAGGAACAAGAAGATGGAACCTCAAAATATATATATATATATATATATATATATATATATATATATATATATATATATATATATATAGAAAGAGAGGGGCACTCTGACTTCACACAAATCATCAGAAAGCCAATGTTTTCCTCATCTAGTAAAATCCAAAAGAAAGAAACATGAGCAATAATCAATTGAAGTTCAGACTGTCATCATGGCTAACCTTGGGTTGCATTACTTTGCTACAAGCCTTAAGTGCCCCCCGCTTCATTTTCTCTGCTTGCGCATCCCTGATGGAACAAAATTACCACATCTCACATGTGCAACTCAACAATCTAATTGTTGCTTCAGAAACAGGAAGGCTATTTGGTTTCGTATCGACAGCCGCTGCCACCTGTTTTCCTGCATGGATGATCCTATTCATTGGCCTGGTTTTTGGTTTGGTTGGTTATGGCGTGCAGTGCTTTTGTATTTCAAATAGAATTCCAGCTCTATCTTTTTGGCAAGCTTTATTGCTAAATATTCTTGCAGGGAACAGCAGCTGTTGGATCAATACTTACTGTCAATTGTTAGCCACAAGAAACTTCAAGGACAGTTATCGGACGATAGTCGAAATAACATCAACTTATTCAGGGTTGAGTGGAAAGATATTGACTTCTATAGTTGAAGGAATTGAAGGAAGGAAAGGCTCTACAAATTCAAGTATTTACCTCCTCTTGACTTGCCTGGTTCCTGTGGCCGCTGGGTTAATTGTTGCTCTCGTTCATATTTGTCTCGAGTTCATGGAATATGGGGACTCAGATGTATTTCCAGCCGTCTTCGTTCTCATCATTGCAACTGGAGTGTATACAGTGATCGAATCCGTTGCACCATTTTTCGGGTTTGTGTCCTTGCGATTACGCGCAGTGATTTTAGCACTGGTGTTAACCATACCGTTTGCAGTTGCACTATTGACAGCTGCTGCAGACTGGTTTTCAGCAGAGAAATATCACTCCCAGGTGACTCGAAGGGAATCGAATGACTCTGGCGAATCAAACCCCGAAAAGGTATCCAAAGAAGTCAAGATTGCAATAGGCGAAGAAAGAGAGGCTGATCAAAAGGCAGGGGGGGAGGTTGACAGTGACGACAAGGGCTTGTTTAAAGCAGGAAATGATGCTGGGATGAAACAACTACTGTTAAATGTGGATTTCTGGATGTTCTATTTGGTGAACGCATGTGGACCTACGCTGGGAATGGTTTATTTAAACAACCTAGAGAGAATCACCCAGTCTCGCAGCATGGGCGAAGCATCATTTTTATTGGAAATATCTTCTGCGTTTGGCTTTTTTGGAAGGATGTTGTCTATCATGTTCCACTGGTATACAAGGTTAGAGCATTTTCCACTACTTGAAACTCTAACAAGCTGACTGCACCTTGTAAGATGTAATAATCACGTATCTTTTTATGGAGATATTTTCCTTCGTTGATACTATATTTGTATAACCAGGGAAAAATCGGTAATAGCCAACCCAGCGTTGACAGTGCTCCTAATGATCCCCATGCCCATTGCTGTCTTCTTGCTCCTCGACAGCAACAGATGTTTATACATCAGCACCGGAATCTTGGGAACCTGTTCAGGAGCCTTAATTGTTATAAATTCAATGACAACGTCTGAGCTGTTCGGCTCCAAGAACTTGGTTGCGAAACAAACCATTGTTCTAACCAACATTCCCTTGGGCTCTCTGCTTTTTGGGTACTTGGCAGCTATTAACTATCAAAACGAAGGTGCTGGCGATCATGGAGTGTGCACAGGGCTGCAATGCCATCACAAAACTTTCATCATCTGGGGGTCCATTTGCTTCACAGGAACAATTCTAAGTTTTCTTCTGCGTCTTCGCACGCAGAACTTCTATTCTCAAAAATCCTAGAGTGTTGGCAATTGAAGACTGTTGTCCATGTCTTCTTTGGATGATTCACTCTATCAGTTCATCTAGTTCCCACTAAGATGAGGCTTTGGGAGAGGATTTGTTACATTCTACATTTTTGTAACGCCAACAAATTCATTTTTACAACTTGCTACATCACATTTATCACAGCATCCCTCAACTAAATCCAATTTTAAAACCACCCATCCCCATGTGTTGTTAAGTCTTTACACATAACACGGAGTCGACAACTCCAGTCTAAAGAGAGGAATTTCATATAATGCTCCTATTTTCAATTTACCGTACAACGATGATACAACTACGTCGCCTACACCAAGAGAGGCGGGTGGTGGGGGGCGGGAAACCTAAGCCATTTCACTACCAAAACCCCTCAAAAGCCAAGCTAACAGAACAACGCATGGGTCATGATTACTGTCGTTTTCCTTAAGAACCACGAGCTTCTTATAAAAACCGAGCTAAGCACAACAGGGATGAACTATACTCGAAAGTTATGATATTTGATGCATGTATACCTACATCTCTCCGCACTGATCATATAAGACACTGTTACTCGGATGAACTACCATAACCTTTCTAAGATAAATGATACGGTCATAAATCATGAGATTTGATGCATGAACATTAACATCTCTTTGCACTGAGATATATGACATTGTTATTTTCCCACATGAATCACACCAATGAATCCTAATGTGAATGTCAAGGAGTCCTTTTACATTAGGCGAGAACCTGCACACAGTAACAGCAATCAACATACTGCTAAAACTAAGGGTACAGATATAGTTATAATTAATCTCAATATACTCATCAAACTTCGTTCAAAAAAAAAAAAAAACAGGGTAAAATCCATTTGGTCATCACTATGTATCTGAATCTGTAATGGATGGATTTCTATACCACCTCACCTTAAACTAAAAAAGAAAATAAAAAGTAGCTTCGTAACTTTGACATTAAACAGGTACACCAGTATCAGCTGTTACGCACATGGTATATATTTTCCTTGATATCCTTTTTGACTCAAGTTGAGGATTTTCGTTGATAGAACAATTCTGATAAGATATACTGACAATGATGTGAATTATTGGGTTGTATTACAAATCTTCCATTGGAAGGGCTTGTATGTTGTGGCGAACTAGTACATAAAACAGAAGAGATATCTACCTGCAGTAACAATTCAGGTTGCTTTCTTCTTCCCAAACAATAAGCTCAAAGAGTATGTATTGCCTTTTTGTGCAGCAGCTGCTAATCGATTTCCACCAATCTAAGACATTTCAACCACAAATTCTACTATTCAAGTGGTGTTCAAAATGATGAAAAATAATAAACATTAACAGCTATTAATCGTGTGGCTGTGAAAGAAAACTGGATTCACAAGGTATGATGGTGCGGTTGAAATTAGCCATTAAATGTTTAAGTGGAACATATTGTTCTGATAAGATACCTTGTCCATGAGCCAATACCCAACAGTTGGCATGTACTGCACTAAATACAGAACAGCTAGCACAGGCTGAAAGATGGAACGAAATATTAATATTTGCAAAAAACTATGATAGCAAGGAAATAGAAGAACTTTATCAGCATATTCTTACACATGAAAGGAGAGGAGATATGCACATTCCATTGCAAAATCACAAGTTTGATACACAAAACATATTAGAAAATGCTAGTTTATGTGGATAAGTTTTTGTCCTCAATTTGAAAGTTAAAAATATAATATAAAATAATTCCTCGTACGAAACTTTATTATTTGCATATAACTAGGAAAATGCCATAGATGTTAATAAAGTTGATAATATGCCTAGTTTCTATGGTATATTTTAGTTTCAATAGAGAACTCCTCATATTCAGATTTTCACATAGTTATACTAAGGTCCTCATAGTAAAAGCTAGTTGACCAATCTAGATGGGAGAATTGTATGGTCTCAAATTTGAAAGGTTGAAATAAAATCCAGAATTCTATCATCATTCCTCAAATTCTCATATTAACAGTCATCCTAAAGTGTTGCCCCCATGGTACAGGCAGCATTTCTGTTTCGAGAAGCATTATATATCATTTGTTGTCGTCAAGAGTGTCGTCGTATATTTATTAGTCTGATTATTATATTATAAACTAGTATCAATTTGTGATGGTTCCCTAAGAGGTACCTGAGATATATTAAACACTCAACTGCTCAAATTAGAAGGGCAGGCTATTGATTTCTTACATATCCAAAAAAAAAAAAAAACAGGCCAAAGGAAATCTATGGAGGGAAAACTGATCTTCTGTGCATATATCCACCTTGGCCCTAGCTCATAAACATCCCACATTCAAACTAATCATTCATGATCATACACTTGCATGTGTATACTGAATGCTTTAGGTTTAAAGCTGTGACTCTCACTTTACTTTTACCAAGCACACCCAACATACTAATAATCAGATAGCAAGGGAAGTTTATTTGAGTTTTACAATTGAAGTAATTTTTTAAGAAACCAGATCAATGAGGCTAAACCCTAACACAGCCAAAAAACCTAAAAGAAAACAAGAACAAGAAAACAGAGCGCATTGAAACACACCAGTACCCAGTAAAGCTCAATTAAATTTTAAACACAAGAATTACTGAACCCTGAACAGCCAGACGCAAATATTCAAGAGGCTTGTCAATTTTTCCAGGTTCGATTTAAAATTTAACACCTAGATTTAAGATCACAACTCTATTATTAAAACCTCAATGTCTGCCATGAGGTGGCTATATTGTAAGTTATAACTAGTGTGCAGTCATGCGGCATATTTCATTGACGGGAATTGAACCTACACATGGTGGATTCACAATCCACTGCGTTGATCCACTTGGCTACATCTACCCCTAGTACTCTATTTACAAATTACCAAGATTCAAATTTCTAACATTTAACATTCAATTTGACCTTTTTTATTTTTTATAAGTATTATAAGAAAGAAATACAAAAGTAAAAAAAAATTATTATTTTAGGAGCAATGCCAACCCTCTTGATAGAACAAGAAATTGGTGATTGCTCCTTTTTTTTTTTCAAAGGCTCGTACACACAAAGACAAAAGCCTTATCCATTTACAAAAGTCTTATCCATTTGTAGATGAAACTTTGACAGCAACTACGTCTAGAGGGAAATTATGAGCACTACGTTCATGCATAACTTCCCTGCCAAGGTTAGCATGGTTAATAATATCAGCCCAGGTATTAATTACACGACCTTGGCTATCAACTACAGATTGGTTGAAATTGAAACCATTTAGATTGAAAGCCATGGTGCTATTAATACATTATAGCTATCCTTGAGTTGGACGAATTATCCGAAGAGGATCGCTTAACTGTAGCAAGAGCATGAAAAATTGAGCGTTTCTTATCACAACCCTTTTTCATAGCCGAAGTATTTACTGGTTCCTGGGAAAATATGTCGGTCTAGTAGAAACAATTAGAGGGTTTAAATTGATTCTTTCCGGAGAATTAGATAGACTTCTTGAACATGCCTTTTATTTGGTAGGTAACATTGATGAAGCGACTGCGAAGGCTACGAACTTAGAAATGGAGAACAACTTGAAGAAATGATCTTAAGTCTTTGTGTATTGACCCCAAATCAAATTGTTTGGATTCAGAAGTGAGAAATCACACTAGATTAGGTAAAGATAGACCTTTGAATGTATTTCCAGATAAATCATGGTAGCCAATCCCAAGTATTTGTGAATTACATTTCTTCGAGTGGAGTATTTCAAGAAACCTGGTGCTTATCAACAATTCACAATGCTAACAAAATTAAATCTCATAGAATGATGTTTTCATGATACAAGCTTTCCAATGTTTCCAGGACAGAACATACTTGGAGTGTGGTCAAATGTCACAGAAGAAATTTCTCAATATTCAACGAAGTTATTGTGATTCAAGGTTAGTTGTATAGTGAAAGTACTAGAATCAAATTTTGTTTCATTTTATTTTAATCTAATAGAATGATTCTCTAGTGAAAATTCAAATACCTGATCTGATATCCAAACTTCCTTTAAACCATGGGTTGCAGCAATAATTGTCAGTTCTGCACACCTTTCTGACGACACTCTCCTCTGTCAAAAAGAAAAAACAGCAAGATCTATATTAAAACCAAGCAGGCAGCAAAGAAGTAATCAGTAGTTACTGAAGAAAGGCAGATGGATGAGAACACATGCTATAAGAACATAACTGTTTTACAATATACCAATCTGCACAATCATAGATGTGCACACCTTGCTGCTTCACAATATTTGGGTTGTCCAAAAGACAGCAAGAAAACAAGTTACAAGTAAGCCAATTCCTCTCATAACATTACAGTAAGAAGCTCACCTCAAAAGTACCTTTCTTTCCTGAGGTTGTCGATCCAAAACCATTTGATGTTTCTATTGGCCCAGGACAAACAATGGTCACCTTAATCCCTTTCTGACAGAGCTGCAATAACACAAGTATAAGAAAGAATGCAAGGACTAAGCAACGAATAAGAAAACAGTTGAACAACATTCATTATAAGGTGAAGCATAATAATTTGGAATAATGTATTGTTTACCAATACTAAATAGCATAAACCATTACAAACATCATTGCCCACAATATAGCCTCTTGTGCGTCTTGACTGATGTGGTTTGGTTCTGATGTTTGTTTAAAATAAGTATCTTGATGGACACTTGGGGGAATGGACCAGGAAAACAAACTCCTTATACCCCACTTAGTTTCAATTGGGACAAACTGCCATTCTTTTAAAGTTATAGGCCCTAGAAACTCTCCCTGTAAATTAACCACATAGCACATAATAGAACCAACTAATCATAAAGCTCTTATTCCTAGTGTACCATCAAAGCACACATACTATGCAAATCATTCTTCTCAGCTTGGGTACATTTCAGTTCAAGTACATACTAATCCAATCAACTTAATTATTAACACCAACATCTTTTATTTTCTGCAATACCATACAAATCAAGGAACTCGTGTTTAAAGTTTCTTATCCACATCATACACCTTTATAAGTTCTAATTAGCTAATTGGCCAAATCACGAGCGCATATTTCAAAGTTTATTCTTTTCTGTATGTTGCATGCAACATACTTGGCACAATTAGCCCAACCACCTTCCCAAGTTCCAATTAGCCAATCCAGGCAAAAAAATTTCGAAGTTTATCTGCTATCTCCAGCATTAAGGGAAATAAACTAGGAACAATTAGCACAACCACCTCTAATCCTCTTCCAAACATTAACATGAGAGAGAGAGAGATAGATAGAGAGAGAGAGAGAGAGATGAACCAACTAAAACAGAACTATTACAAAAGCATGATGGAGAATGAGTCATCCTCCAAAATATGAAAGCAAATGGAATATAATAAAAGAGAAATCCGATCTCTATCGGCTCAAGAAACTCCCCTAAAAGCACTTAAAGCATGGCACTCCAAATAAGAAAGTAAAACAATCCTGTCCCTCACCAATTGTGTAACACGTAATGGTTTTTAAGAATTCTACCATCTCTTCGACCAGGGACATCATCCAAAGCAGCCCCTTCTTTCACACAAACCATTTTTTGTGAAAATCAGCCAGGTCAGCAGTTTATATCCACTTATAGTGGTTTCTGTTGCATTTTATGATCTTACATAAACATGAGAACTATTCACCAGAACATTTTCCCAGTAACATCTGAGGTTATATATGGACTTCGTACATGTTAGTCATTAAACTAGAATAAGATAATCGTAAGTATTATTCTCTTATGGTATCTCTTGAATTTGGTTTCACTATTATCTTATGAAAGTTCAATGACCCGGAGTACCACCAATAACCTAATGAATTCAACGTAAAATGCATTAGTCATACTCACTATTCAGTGGTATAACTTGTATAAATTTTGACACATTAAATAATAGTAGTGTCGGATTCTAAGGGTAAATGAGAAAAAATCAATTAACAACTTGCTAGTTTAAAAGCTTTATAAAAGGAAATCATATTTTTTTCATAAATTTGCTAGTGTGCCAAAGTCAAGATATTTCTATGCTTGAATTTTCATGTGGTTTATTGGCTAGCTCCTGGTGCAGGAGATTTTTTTTCTAATGCATAGTTTTATGTTAATAAACATAACTTTCAATACAGCCATTGAATCAGACTAAAATTTTGATAGATGATTTTAGAGACCATATTTCTCATAAGTTTAAAATTTTGTATCCATCCGAATACAGGAAGGCCTTCAAATAAAGTGCAAAAGTTACTGATCGGAATTAATTATATTTTCCTAGTTGATTTAGAATTCTTTTTTCTATTTGGTTTAGAACTCTTTCATTATTTTTTCAACTTTGTTTAGGTTGTTTTTTTTATAGTATAAATAGAGTTATTTAGCTTATAATATAAGCAGACTACTTGAACAGAAAATATTCGTTAATAAAGTTTTGAATTAGGATTTCTATAAGATCCCTTTTCAATGACAAAATTTTATGTTCTTATGCTTGTTTTTTTTCTTGTGTTTCTTTTGTTTACGTCAATTGATATGAGAACCCAACGATTCTAGATTATTACTTGTTGTGTGATGCTAAATAACTATGGCTAGAAGAGGTCGCAGAGCAGAACGTGTTAAGGTAAGAAAAATGAGAACATCCCCTCGAGAGAGAAACGTTGTAATAGAAGACATGCAAAGACATATTGCAAAATTAAAAAGAGATTTTCAAGAACTAGTGAGAGAAGACATGTGGAGACAGATTGCACAATTAACTTGTCAATTGGCGAAGGTAAGGAGCTTGAGGGATCGTGAGAAACGTGATTACAGATTCATGGCTAGTTTTGAGAACTCGTTTCAGAGGCATAAGGTAATTTCTTGATTGGGATGAATATTATATGATATTGAAACTGAATTTTTTGATGATTCCGGTTATTGGGTACACTGGAATTAACCACCAAAATATGACAAGGAAGAAGCTCAAGATATCATTAGGCTCGAGGGTTGCAAAAATCCTAAAAACTCTGTAAATTGGGATCCATAAGCATGAAAGTGATGAATCCTTTGATACTCTAAAAGAGTGTTTTGTAGCTAACTTTGAAGATATTGAAGTACTATAAATTTTCAACCACAAAGAAATCAATGGACCAACCTATTATTTATTGCCAACAATCAGTGTCTAAAGTTCATGTTTGAAGAATTAAAGTTGATGTTTGAAGAATTTCAAGGTGGTTTTGGAGTTGTCAACAAAGATGTGTTATTGTTGTCAATGACAATAAAGTTATGTTAAATTTTGAGTTAGAGTTTGAGAAGGCTACTACAAGAGTTGTTACACATGATCTTCAATGTAACGTTAAGATTGGCTTCGTTGTCAGGGAGGATGATCATGTTCCTAAAGGTATGATGTTTTTAACAAAAGGGTTGAGCATGTAAAGGGTTTGGAACTTTTGATTGGACAGCCATAAGATCGAGGTAAGAAAAATTTGAACTCGAGACAAGTTCTCTTTAACCTAGGAAGACTAATGCAAAAGATTTTTTTCTAATAAGCAGCTTTATGATAATAAGCATAACTTTCAATCCGGCCATTGGATCAGGCTAAAATCTTGATAAACAATTTAGAGGCCCTATTTCCAATAAGGTGGGAATTTTGTATCCATTCGAGTATGGGAAGGCTTTCAAATAAAGCTCAAAAATTAATGTTCAAGATTTGTTATATTTTTCTAGTTAATTCAGAATTCTTTTTTCTATTTGGTTTAAAATTCTTTTATTATTTTTTCAGCTTTGTTTATGATTTTTTCTAATATAAATAGGGTTACTTAGCTTATATATTAGACAGACTATCTAAATAAATATATTCAATAATAAAATTTCAAATTAGAGTTTATGTGTAATCCCTTTTCGACAGAATTCTATGTTATTGTTCTTGTTATCTTACTTACGTTACTTCTATTCATTTTATGGATCGAAACAAATGCAACCTTTTTGGCCATTATTGCAATACTTTTATGTTATAGTCACACATAGCAAGAATTCTAGTCTACCACAATGAGCAATTCCCAATACATTTGACTTAGAAATAATATATATACCTCAGAACGCAAGGAATGAAAGTATCCATTTAGAGCAAATTTTGAAGCAGAGTATATGGCCTGACCCGGGGTGGGTGTCTTGCCTGCAGCACTGCTCATCTGCATGCATAGTGCATTTAAAAAGTTAGTGTATCATCGTGGATAGATGGTATGTACAATTATAAAACTAACCGATTTTTTTTAGAGAAGGGTGAGAGGCAAGAGCTCTAACATAGATAATTATTAGATTTCCTTGTTTTTTATATATATTTTGGTCCTTTGTTTATAATATACCAATCAAAGCAATGTAGCTAGGAAACTAAGAAAAGAGAACACAACTTTCTAGCAACCAATCTCATGAGTGACAAGTGTTAAAACAGACTATAAGAAACAATTGGTTAATGTGTAAATTCAGTAATAATTTACTTATCAAGTTGAGGTGTGCATCCAAAACAAAGACTGGTTAAAATATAGATCACTAATCCAAACATACCACAACAAAATGACCCCGCCCCCGGCTCAGCATAGAAGATGCCAATAGTCGTGTGAGAGATATTGGCCCCAGGACATTGATGTTGAATGTAGCCTACTTCCATGATAGAAGCACCATTAGTAGTTTTACAAGAGAGTTGCAGAAAAAAAATTGATAGTATCATATTAGTGATCCTTTGATAAATGCATCCTGTTGACTGAACTCAACTTGTAACTAAATACAGGGAAGACAAAGCAAAATAACTCAAGTAAACTAGTGTTATTTTTTAAGCGATTGGACTAGATCATCATCAGGATGCCTACTTCCTTGATTTGATACCTTGAGACTTTCCTCATTCACATCCAAAGCTGTTGATTTCTGCCAAAAAATAAATAACAAAATAAAGTCATTCACCACTGGAAGACAAATCAATTTTACAAGCATATCAGTAGGTTATCACAATGATGCATAAAATAAACAGAACCTTAAGACCTTAAACAGTTTACCACATGGTATTGCTGCATATTCAATGCTTTCAAAGACATGTCTACTAAGTAACCTGAAGTGACATGAGGAAGTCTTGATTGATGAAATATTTCTACAAATCTCTAGTCAATATTGTGTTTGCAGAATCAAAATGTAGTTATACTTGATAACACACTGATCATCCCTAAGCAGCATCCACTTTTAGCACAGAGTAAATAAATTGAAATAACAAGGCAGCACAATCATGAAATTTAATCGATGGCGATAAATTCGCTTTCCCAAAATCTTTATGTTTTTTTGTCACAACAAAGAAATCTTAAGGCTATTCTAGGGCTTATGACCAAGCATTCTCACATCTTAACATAAGTAAGAAAACAAAATGAATGAAACTTACACAACCTCTTGGGGCATAATGCTACTTGTTTTTTGGTCCATCAACAACCAAGAATGCAAATACTATATCACATGTGTAATCACATTCTTTGATAGGAAATGGTAGGGAATGGCAATAGTAGGCAGGCTACAGTGAAAGAGGTTCGGATAAAATTATCCTCACAACAATTAGAACCACATACCATTTCTTTTGCAATAGCCAATGGTACTTTCATCATTTTTAGTTTTTGTATAATTCAGGCAACCCTCCACCTCCACAAACACAAATATTTGCTTTGTTTACTTTTTGCCTCACTCAATGACAAATTTTTGTCTGCCATCCACTCATCACCACAAAGATCTCGGTCCGGGAGGACAATCACCATGACGTCGCACACATGCGACATTAGTTATGAGTACTTTTAGATAAAAGTGCACACACTTGAGAAAGTAGAACTGCTCTCTCAAGAATCAATTTCAATCTCTCTTTGAAAACACACCACATTTGAATCTCAAATCCCTTTGTAGAAAATGTGAAAGCCATCATGGATAGTTTTGTTTGTCCTTTAGTTATCTTCTTTCAATATCTCAAATTCTCATCATTCTCCACATCATTTCCAGCAAGGTTGTTACTTCTCTTGACCTCAACTCAGTCATTCTTTTCTTCTCTTCTACATTATATCCTCTCATTTTCCACAATCCTAATTTAATTTCCCAAGCAATCCTCACCTATAGTGTCTTGCTAACACCAAATCCAATGGTTTTTTGTCAGTTCTCCTACAATTTCCTAAGCCTAAGTTTTGCAATCAGCAGAAGCACCTTTTGCCCTCAAATACCAACCAACCAAGTTTCAATTCAATCAACAAACTATAAGGCATTGTTCCATTCCTCACATGAAAAATAAAACTTACCACGCCCAAGCACATAAGGCAGATTATTAAGAACATGTCTATCAGACAAAAGGTACACAGGAAGTTGGTTAACAATGTTTTCATTCTAGAGGCATAAGATTGCTTCTGGGCATAGTGCACCATTGACCTCCAGCTCATACAGTAAGTATAGACTGATACGAGACAACCTCCAAATGGTTGATAATTTGTTAATGGTTGGCAGGAAATTAAAAAACAAAAAACAAATGCATCTTTCAAAGGAAAAGGTAAAGCAGCTTCAAATTACAAAATTTAAGAGATTGATGAACAATTTATGCTTAAAAACATGAGTAAATCAGTGCAAAAACAAGGGCCATGTCAGTTGGACTATATATGTATGAACCAAGCCTTGCTCAAATCATGACCATGGAGATCCATTTTTATTTTATTTTTTTTTCGTCATGAATGAAAATAAGTCTCTCAAAATGGGAAGTAAAGCGAGATAACCCACTATAAAAACCGTTGTTAGTTTGTAACATTTCAAAGCAATGTTTTAAAGATGGTAAAGTGAACTAGAGGTCCGTTATTTGATGAAAGGTAGAGAAACATTCACAACCTTGTTGAAGAATCACAGCGGTGCATGATATCTTGATAGGACATACTGAAATTTGCAATGAGATAACAGGTTCCTTAGCTAACTAAGAGCAGCTATTGATTTTGTAACATGATTTCCCTTTACTTCTTTATCACTACACTACAATGACCATTAGAAAATGTATATGCGTGTGCCTCTTTGGCTGATTATGTACATGTATAGCAATGTATCACTATCCCAAATCAAAAATTTCATACTTACTGGTCGTTCATAAGCTGCATTGTGGATCATATAATCAACACCAGCACCAGAGAAAAAGGACTCTGCTTTCTCTACGGCCTCCTTAAGAAACTCTTCACCTGATGCCAAATCCAAAGGTATAATCTTTACTTCACCAGGTGCATGTTTACCTGCAAGTATACTAATGGCCTGTTAAAAAACTAGTAAAGAAGGAAATGGATGGCTAAGCTCCACATTGGATGAATTGATATACCAGTAAGTTGGTTTTTGACACGCTCCAATTCTGCTTCATTCCGTGATGAAAGAATTAGTTTGGCACCTAAACTTGCCAGTTGTTTAGCAAGAACCTCACCTGAAACCCACCATGAAAAGTGAAAGAGATGAGGAGTTTATCTAGGACAAGGAAATTAAGAAAATTTCAAACATAAAAATACACCACACAACAGATATGGAGGGCAAAAGCTTCGTAAGGACAGTATGGACCAGAAAACCATTTTCCTATACGGCCAGATTTTCTCATAGCAGTATTGTGCCGTTTAATTGCACAAAACACAATGACCATATAAATTGATAACCATAGGATTTTTGGGTACGAGATGCAGTTGGAAACACATTATATGCACTCAGAAAATAGTTGTAAAAGAAAAGATTAAACTTATCACGTAAAATAAAAAAGGGCACACCAATTCAATGGTTAACTTATTAATTGCACATGCAAGCTAAGTTCTTTCTGATCAGAGAAAATGAAATCCCAAGCTATGTATTAAAATCAATCAAATTCGACAAAAATACATCAAGAATTCAAAATGGGAATTTCCATACCTATTCCACGGCTGGCTCCAGTAATCCAAACAACCTAAAAAAATCATATGTAATAAGTATACAAAACAAATACACACACACGCACACGCACGCACGCACGCACACACGCACGCACGCACACACACTTCAATGTTTCAAAACAATACACAGATTATGATATGAAATCGAAAGAAAATTAAGAAAAAAAATTAAGAAAGACAATATTTTAAATTGGGTTTTTCACCTTATCTTCAATTTCTTCACGCTTGGCATGCCTCTTTGACATCAAAGTGAAATCCCCTTCAATTTAAAATCAAATTTTAACAAAAAAATAAGAAGAAGAACATCCCCATTAAAAATAGATACAGTGAGCTCGCAATTGACATGTAAATGTATGCATATGATCTCAGTATACATACCATCAGAAGTGAGGAACTTGAAGAGTAAAGCAACGAGAAGGAGAAGTGAGAGAAAAATGAAGATCATTGTTCGTTGTTTGTTCTTCGCGTTTTTCTTGGGTTATTGCGAGATAGATTGATACCAAAAATACCACAGGGACGCTTTGGATAGTCCGAGGTCACAAGGACAACATTTGTTTTCCAAAAGCATCTATCTCCAATCGGAGATGCTAGCCAAATTTATAGTATAATTTTTTAAATAATGTAAATAAAGCTTCTTTATTTATATACATTTTAATAGTGAAAAGTTATTTAGAATATCTAATTATATTTTAATATATTTAATATAATTATTTTAATAATATAATATAACCAAATTGATTTAACATATCTAAAGAATTAAACAATTCCCAATTAATTTAATATTAAATAATAAAATTAAAAAAATAATTAAAATTAGTACAGGTAAACTCGTTAAGTTTATAACACGAGTTATAAAATTAAAATAATTTTATAGAAACCAAAAAAAACATAAATTTTAAAAAAAAACTAATGAATTATTGCAATGAATAATATTTTTATATTTTTACAAGACATATAAAAATAGCATTTTTCAAAGAAAAAAGATACAATAATGTTTTGTTTAGCACTCCCCTTTAAACATATAAAATGAATATTGGTGAGCTAAAATAATATTTTTATTATTATTATTAACTCTTCATTTTCTACTCTTATTTTTAAAATTTATTTTTATTTAATTATATAAAAAAATTATTAATACAATTAAAACATTTGAGGTGTTCACACCTCAACTTTATTTTTCTTTTAAGTTTTTTTTTTGGTTTTTTTCTTAATTTTTTAAATTGGTATTTAAAAAAAACATCTCAATCTTTTTTTTATTCACGCTTTTTTTTTAGTTGCTTTTACTATTTATTTAATAATGATAGTTTCAAAAGATTAATACCTGACAAAATATGAAATAGTGTTTATAATTTTGAACATGTGAGAAAATAAGAGATAAAAGAAGTATTATTAAAAATGATGAAAATACAGCATAAAAAAAAGACACAATTTATTATGGGTTACAATAAATAGGTGTTTTCTTTTTCTTTTTCTTTTTCTTTTTAGGTTTTTTTTATCACTTAACATTATTTATTCCCAATCTAATCTTTTCACAGTAATTGATTTGGGATGGGTTCCATGTTTTATTTTGATTGGCTTCACATAAAATTTTTACAATGTCAAGAATAAGTTGTTAATACTTGATTTGGCAAAATAAAATTTAATTTTATTAATTCAAATTAATTAAAATCTTGAGACCCAATTTTAAATTGAAATAAATATTCAAACTTTTTTTCTTAAGAAATAATATTTTTATCTCAATTTTCTAACTTAATTTTTAATAACTTAATTTTTAATTGTAATTAAAATTTATTATTATTTATTGATGCATATAATTTTTAATTTATTTTTTTGAATACACATATAAATATTTTAGTTTACAGGAAAAATTGATAGTAATAAAAACTTTAAGGATGTCAACACCTTTTTATGCATTGAGAAAAAATGTTTTATCCCGTTACGTAAGGTAATGAATCAAACTAGTATTTGTAAGTAAAGATTTCAATTTGAAAGAAAAAATATATTTTGTTAGCAAGAATTTTTATTTTTATTTATTTTTTAATTTTATTTTAAAAAATATTTTTTTTAACAACATATTTTTTAAAATAAAAACTAAAAATAATTAGAATAAATCTTAGTACCAATTTCAATAATTTGAGTTAAAAAGGAAAAAATATATCTCTCAAATCAAAATCCTATTTTTTTCTTATCGTGTATTTCCTTTAATTAAAAAATTATTTTTTAAATAAACAATTATTATGATTTAAAAGTAAATTTCAATCAAGAAACAAAAAAGATTATAACTTGATAATTTAAACATGATTATAGAAAAAAATAAAATGATCATTAATTGAGAAATTCATGTTAGATATTTATATATAAAAAAGATTTTATTATCATTGTACAATCATGAGCATATTTCTTTAAAAAATTGCATATTAGGTTAACATATAATAATTAATAGTTGCTATTACATTAAAAAAAAAAACTATAATCTTAAATTAAAACAATGGCCTAGTTGGATAATTTCTTAAAATCATTTTATGAATTTTATTTATAGTAGATTTTATTTTAAATTAAAAGGAACAATTTAAGAAAAAATATTAATAAATTTTTAAAAAGATACCACGCATATAAGGTCAAGTGCTTGGCCCTGAACAAAAACTCTTAGATATAATTAAGCCTATAAGGCCAACCATGTGAACTTTTTTTTTTTTTGGTAGACTGTATCATATTTTTTTATTAATAAAATATTTTTTTAAATAAAAACTAAAAATAATTAGAATAAATACTAGTAAGAATTTCAATAATTTGAGTTAAAGAAGAAAAATTATATCTCTCGAATCAAAATCTCATTTTTTTTCTTATTGTGTATGTCTTTTACTTACAAACATTATTTTTTAAAATAAATAATTATTATGATCTAAAATAAACTTCAATTAAGAAACAAAGGTAATTATGACTGGATAATTTAAATGTGATTATAGAAAAAAAAATAAAAGGTTGATTAATTAAGAAATTCATGTTAAATATTTATAAAAGAAAAGGATTTTATTGTCATCATATAACCACCTATTTCTTTAAAAATTGCATATTAGGTTAATGTATAAAAATTAACAAATTAGTAGTTAATATTGCAATAAAAGAAACTATAATCTTAAATTAAAACAATGGCCCAATTGGATAGTTTCTTAAAATCATTATGAATTTTATTTATAGTAAATGTTACTTTATATTAAAAAGAACAACAAAAAATTGATGAGCTTTCTAAAAAGATACAACACATATACGCCAACATGCTTGCCCAAACAAAAAAATCTTAGATATAATTAGGCCTATAAAGCTTGCTTCACAAGCTTTTATTAGACGTGTTTGAGAACGCGGTTAAAATCGCATTTTCTTAAATTTAAAAAAAATTGTTAAAAATTATATATATATATATATATGTAAATTGTTTTGATATACTGATCTTAAAAATAATTTTTAAAAAATAAAAAAAAATATTTTGATACATTTCTAAACGAAAATCACTTTATACTGCAACTGCTAGCACAATTTCAAACAGACCTAATCACATACCAACTGTTTTTTAACAAGATAGATAACATGTCATTTACCTGAGTAGATGGCATGTTGTCTACCAGCATACTTTTTGGCCACTTAAATAACTAGAAATAATCCACCAACTATTTTTTAATAAGACAGATGACATGTCATCTACTTCAGTAGATAACATGTTGTCCACTAGTATATTTTCTGGACATTTTGATAATTAGAAAATCAAGGTCTGAATTTTTTTACCATAAAAATTTATTTTTTTAACTTGATTTCACATTAAACACCATCAAAAAAATTCCAAGTAACCTCAACAAACTCATTTTAGATCCTAAAACACTCTTTACAATTTCAATCTAAAATTAAAAAAAATAAGAACTTTCTAAAATTCAATCCATTTTTTTCCAGCATTACTAAAAGGTTCAAAATTATCTCAATGAAACTCTCCTCTTTAATGTAAAACTATTGACATCAAGATTTATCTTTGTTGTAATTATAATGTGGTCAACAATCTCTTTATCACTCTTCTTTTTTGGTAACTTTATCTCGCTTCTCCCAACATCTAGTAAATAAAATAAAAAAGATATGAAGTTCATGATCAAAATATTAACAATAAACTAAAACTGCTTAGTGTTTCATTGTGCAAGTCTACAGTGAAACGCCGAGCAGTCTTCTTTTTTTTTTTGTTTTTTTTCTTTTTCTATGCCTTTATGGGTTTTTTTTCTTTCTTCTTTGTGTTTTTTTTCTTTTAATGAATTTTCTTTGTTTAATTTAGTTTGTTAATGTTAATTTTTTTATTTAGTTATCAGATTTTCATGACACGGATCCCGGGTTTGACGGGTTAACCTAATTTGACGAGTTAACTCGAATTTCTTTTTGCTTTTTTTCTTTTTAATTAATAACATATACTAAAACTGTTCAGTGTTTCACTATGCAGTCCACCGTGAAATGCTAAGCTGTGTTTTTAAATTTTTTTTGTTTTTTTTTTTGCTTTTTATGCCTTTATGAGTTTTTTTTTTTGTTTTTTTTTGTGTTTTTTTAACGAATTGTTTTGTTTAATTTAGTTTGTTAATGTTAATTTTTTCTTTTAGTTATCAAACTTTCATGACATGGATCTCGGGTTTGACGGGTTAATCTCATTTGATGAGTTAACTCGAATTTGTTTTTGCTTTTTTTAAAGTTTGACGAGTTAACCCGGAATTTGTTTTTTGCTTTTTTTTCTTTATAATTAAGTTTTTTTGTTTATTTTAGTTTTTTCATGTTAAATTTCTTTCTATTTAATTATCAGACTTTCATGACACGTATCCCGGGCTTGACGGGTTAACCCGTCAATTTATTTTTATATTTAGTTATCAAACTTTCATGACGCAAGTCCTAGATTTGACGGGTTAACCTGGTTTAAAGGGTTAACCCATTTAATTCAGATTCTTTTCCTTTTCTTCATTAGTTTTTTTCTTCATGTTATTTTTTTCTTTGTTTTTTTAATTAATCTATTTAATTATCACACTTTTATGACACGACCTTGCAGCCAGACTCACATTCAAGGCTCTTGGGTCCAGTGTTGCAGCCAGACTCACTTAAACTTGAGCCATGTAAGTTTAATATTATTATTAATATTATAAATATTACTCTTGGGTCAAGCGTTGCAACTAAACTAAAGGTTTTTGGGCATATCTTTCAGAAAAACCTAACACTCTTAGATCTTAGCATTTTTTGATATTTTTTATGTAAGAAAAAAAAATTAACCCGTGGCGCATGCCTTTGTTTTTTTTTCTCTTTTCCTTTTTAAGCATTTTTACTGTGAATTTGCATAGTACAGTTTACAATGAAAAAACTGATGCCTTTAGTTTTTTTTGTCTTTTTTTTAATTTAGTTTCTTAATATTAAATTTTTTCTATTTAATTATTAGACTTTCATGACATGGATCCCAGGTTTGACGGGTTAACCCAATTTATTCAGATTTTTTTTTCTTGATTAGTTTTTTTTTTCCTGTAGGTTTTTTTCTCTTTGTTTTTTTCTTTTTAATTAATCTTTTTTTAATTTATTTCATTAATAATAAATCTTTTTTCTATTTAGTTATCACACTTTCATGACACTAATTCCAGGTTTGACATGTTAACCTGATTTGACGGGTTAACCCGGTTAATTCAGATTTTTTTTTTATTTTTCCTCATTAGTTTTGTTCTTCTGATTTCATCTTTTAATATTATATGCAGTCCACAATGAAAAGGCTGAAGCTTTTAGTTTTTGTTTTTGTTTTTTTTGCTTTTTTTTTTGCCTTTCACTATGGACTGCACAGTGCAGTTCACAGTGAAAAAGCTGATGCCTTTTTTTTCTTCGTAATTAATTTTTTTATTTATTTTGTTAATATTAAATTTTTTTTCTATTTAATTATTAGACTTTTATGACATGAATCTCAGGTTTGACGGGTTAACCCAGTAAATTTAGATTTTTTTCTTTTTCTTCATTAGTTTTTTTTCTTCTTATAAGTTGTTTTTTCTTTTATTGTTTCTTTTTATTTAATACTTTTTTATTTAATTTAGTTTGTCAATATTAAATTTTTTTCTATTTAGTTATCGATTGATGCTTTTAGTTTTTTTTTCTTTTTGCTTTTTTGCTATTTTAATGTCTTTAACTATAGACTACATATTGAGTCCACAGTGAAAAGGCTGATGCCTTTTTGTTTGTTTTTTTTTCTTTTTTAATTAATTTTTTTCTTTTAATTTAGTTATCAAACTTTCATGACACGAATCCCGGGTTTGACGGATTAACCTGATTTGACAGGTTAGCCCAGTTAATTTTGTGTTAACCTGTCAATTTTTTTTTATTTAGTTATTAAACTTTCAAGACACAAATTCAAGGTTTGATGGGTTAACCTGATTTGAAGGGTTAACCCAGTTAATTCAGATTTTTTTTCTTTTTCTTCATTAATTTTTTTCTTCCTTTTGGTTTCTTTTTTTTTAATTAATCTATTTAATTAATACACTTTTATGACACGACTTTGCAGCCAGACCTACATCCAAAACTATTGGGTCTGGTATTGCAGTCAGACCCACTTAAACTTGGGTCATGCAAGTTTAATGTTATTATTAATATTATAAATATTACTCTTGGGTCAGGCGTTGCAGCCACACTCAAGACTTTTGGGTATAGCTTTGCAAAAAGATTTAATACTTTTAGATCTTAACTTTTTTTTTGATATTTTTTATGCAAAAACTATTGACCCGCGGCATCGCGCGGGTCATATAACTAGTAAATTCTAAAATGACTCGCACCATCAAATTTATGATCTTTCAATTTCTTTCACTAAAATTCTACTTTATAAAATTGATATTTCATTTAATGTCAAAGTTTTCTTAGGCATTTTGCATACATGAAAGTATGCAAAGAGAAGCAAATCACAACACAAAAAATAATGTCAACTTTAATGGAATGAATAATATAGCAAAAAAATAAAATTTGATAATAATAATAATAAAAGAAATTGTAGAATGAACAATGTCATCTATAGGAGGGAACAGTGTGGAATAGTATAATTGTGTCTAGTTTTAATTTCCTATGTAATTATATGCACATGTTTTCACTAATTCCTAAAACAATTTCCTAAAAAATATTTTTTACCAACTCAACTAATTAAACATGTATATTTTACATTTCAACTATTTGAGTATAAGTTTTCAAAATTAATTGTTTTCTCAATCAACCAATTAATTTTTTAATAACATGATTCATTATTATCAAATTTTCTTTCATTTCTTTTAATATTATCACCCATCCAATCTTTTGGATTGGGGAATATTTTTTTCAATTTAGGCTAACTATACTTAATTGATTAAAATTTAGACCACAACATAGGGTGTAGCTAGATCATAAAAAGTAAAGGAACTAAGTTAATAAATTATTTTGTTTTAATTTAATTTTTACTTTTTTTTCAAAAATAAATATTGACAGGTAATTTAATTAAGAAAAGTAGCATGATGTGTTATGAAATCATGTTTCTTTATTTGTATCCATCGCTTTGCCTCCTATTTCAATCTTTGTTTATTATTAATGATTTTTTAGCATTTATTAACACATATACGGTGATCAATTAATTTTATTGAACATGGATCAAACTTTCAATTCACATTTTAGATTTTTCATCACGTGTAAAAAACTTAACAGCATCCATATTTTTTTATGCTAGATTTGACTTTTCATCCGACCAACAAAGTAGTGCATACACTAGAACTAATGATTACTAAAATTAAATAATTTTGGTCGATTACAAGTTGCTTCACTCACAAGTTTAGTATTCCAGAGCTTCTGTTGAACCATCTGAACAATACAAACATAGCTTCACTCTTGTTTAGTATTTTAGAGCTTGTGTTGAACATTACAATGAAGCCCGCTATTTTTTTCTTGCCAAATGATTTACATATAGCAACACCATACTAATCTTAAGATCATAAAAGTAAAACATTTTTTTATATATATATATTTTTTTAATTGAATTCAAAGTCTCAATGTCCCACGTGCCTTTAAATGTCACTAAGATGCAAAACAATACTCCATACTACTTTCACTTTTGAACAACTAAAAAACAAGTGATTTCTATCTTTCACAACTTGATTGCAGAATAAACAATTAAGATCTATACTCCTCTCAATATTTATTTATCAAGCTTTAGTTGTCGCTATGTTTAAAATGGTGAACCAAGCTATAAAATTATATCTCAGGATATGAAATTAATATGTATCTAAATAAAAGAATCTAGAAAACAATTCATATTAGTTATTTGTCTAGTTTAACAAAAAAAAATTTAAATAATATAAACATAAAATTAAACTAAAATCTTAAAACAGAATAAGCATGTTTGAACAAAAAATGCATAACAATATTTAAACTAAATTTGTCAAGTATCACATAATTGTTGAAGCATTAAGAATCTAATTCAGATGAAAATTGTTGTTTTCAAGGATCAATCATTTGTCTTAAAGTCTTATTACTCGTCTCTTGATGCAAACAAAAAATTACAACTAACCTCCCAGTTTTCTAACACCACCACCTTGTTTAATTGCACTCCTAAACAATGTCAATTAACTTTAGAAAATATTACTCAAAATCTCTCTATAAAAATAAAATCTATTCTCTATAGTAGAAAAAAAAAACAAAGGAGAAATAAAGCTTAAATCTAAAGAAGGTAATATCCAAAATTGAGGTGAAGAAGAGTCTGAAAATCTTTGTAAAACACTCTTCCTTCATGCCTCTTTTGTAGTAGATTTTGAAACCAAAATTGATGTGGAATTACTCCAAAATTAATTTTCACCATTTATCAGCTATAGGGTTTGTTTGTGAACGCGGTGCAAACTACATTCCCTTAAATTTTGATTTTTTTTTTGCTTAAAATAAAAAGAAAAAATAAGCTTTTAGATTGTTTTGATAAGCTGATGTTAAAAATGATTTTCTTGAATAGAAACATTTCTTCAAAGAATGAAGTATTCTTCAAAATATGTAGTATTCCTTGATTTTATTATCATATTAGGTAAATATCCTCAATACTTGACTTGTGTATAAGAAACTAATATGTATTACTATTGTAAGCATATCAAATAAAACACAATACATAGTTTAAAGGCATATCTTGATCTTTTTGGGATCTGATATTGCCACTTTTACAAGACACCCTCATACTTTGAGGTATTTATAAGAAGATCTTATACCTTTTGACAATTCATATGATGTCTTTTCTACCTTTTATAGGTTACTTTATTAAGTATATAATTGATAGTCAGAATTGTCTTCCCCCATAAGTTCTGAGGTGCTCTCAAATTTATTAATATGACATTCCTTATTTGTTTTAGAGTCTGCTTTTTTACGTTTAGCAACATCATTTTATTAAGGTGAATAAGGAGTAATAGTTTGGTGAATAATATCATTTTAAGGATAAAATTCATTAAAAGGGTGTCTCGAGCCCTTCATCTCTATTATTTCTTAGAACTTTTATATTCTTATTATGTTGATTTTTAACGTCATTGTTGTAATGTTTAAATATTTCAAAAGCATCATTTTTGCTTTTAAGTAAATAGATAGAACAATACTTTGTGTAATCATCTTAAAAGTTCTCCAATAGTTTTTCCACCTTCAGTTTGCATAAATTTTAAACATCAATATTTTAGGGAATTAATTTTAAAGGTTTACTTGTTTCAAGTGTTTGAAATGAAGTTTTTATGAATTTTTTGAAATGAAGTTGTGGTAATAATTCAAGATTAATTGACTTTTACATATAATTATAATTCACATGTTTTAATCTATCATGCCATATATCATAAAACTTAAGTAAAAAGAAAAGACATTATTAATCATCTCATCTTTGGTTAATGTCACACCTAACTTGACTATGAGACCTTTGAAATTAAAGGAAAATATGGAAAATGGAGTCGTCATTTAGTTTTTTAAAGAGACTAAGAAACTTAAAATATGCAATGGTTTTAGAGAATCGAGTAAGAGGCTAGTTATGCCTAAAAGAAGATAAAAATCACCCTTGTCGCTTTCTTTCAAATGAAAGGTTTCCTTAGCCATGTGTTTTCTTTAAATTTATTTTATACATGCCATTTATTGTTCAAGTTATTTTTTGAGCTTACTCATGAGTCGTTTATTATTAGTGGATGTTCATTAAGTTATTATCGAGCCTTGAATCATGAGTCTCATAACTCGACATTTTTTATTTTTAATTTGTTTAGTTTTTAGTTTAAAAAACCATCATGTTATGCCTACATTGGTCTCTAAAACTAGGTGATAATTTATCTTAGCTATTAAAACTATGTTTAACCAAAACATTTCTAATTTGATGAGCACTTGTTAAAAACTCCTAAATGTATTTTTGAACTCATTTTAAGGTCAAAATCATTGTGTTAGGTCCATATAGGTCCCTTAAACTAGGAGACTTTTCTACCTAACCATTTAAAAAGCTTCAACAAAACTTGATGAAAACTTATCGATGCATTTTTATGCTTATTTTAAGTTTAAAAATCACATGTTAGGTTTATATAAAGAAACTTTTAAAAATACAAATTGAACTTCAAAATTCAAGCATAACTCATTGTTCATCCAAGAGAAAATAAATCCAACATATAAACAGTTAACTAAACTTTGTAATTCGAGTTGTCAAGAGGGATAGAAATGAAGAAAAAAAAAGTATAATATTATATAGACATATTCTAAAAGGCAAGATTAGACGTGAACAAAGATATTCATTCCAAAGAGGACATGAGTTTATACCTTGATGAAGCTGTTATTATTGTTATGAAAAAGGATGCTATTGTTTCTTGATTTATAGCTTCAAAACGATACAATTTGTAATTGGGCCTTCTATAAAAGTTTCTGATCTCGTTCTCATCATTTCAACTCATTAAGCTTGTTTTATTCTAATTTTTATAACTTTAGATGTAGGCTGAAAGTCAAAACAAGGTTTAGGCTATAATAAGATTTTGTATAGATTTAGACATCAACATTTATTCCATGTTTTTAACTTCAAAACAATATAACTTGGTTTTAAACTCTTAATCATTATCTTTTTAGCAAGCCAAAGAAAGCGTTGAATATAGGTATTTGGCTTTAGTAAAAACCTAAAAACCAAACAATATTATAGTTTGACTAGACCAGACTGCCTCATCTAAATCAATCATCTTTTAGTGTAATCCTTTTTTTTTTTGTTTCAATTTATCTTTTCTTGTTCTTTTTTCATTTCACCCCTCTTTCTAACACCACTACCCTTTTATAATCCTTAAATAAGGTTCTAAAATCTCTCATTCAACACTTAATCTTGATCCTTAAAAAACCAAACAATATTATAGTTTGACTAGACCAGACTGCCTCATCTAAATCAATCATCTATTAGTGTAATCCTTTTTTTTTTTGTTTCAATTTATCTTTTCTTGTTCTTTTTTCATTTCACCCCTCTTTCTAACACCACTACCCTTTTATAATCCTTAAATAAGGTTCTAAAATCTCTCATTCAACACTTAATCTTGATCCTTACTTTTTCCATAAAAATCTTGATCGTCTAGCTCTTTCATCTTAGCTATCCTTATATAACATTTTGTAGCAAGAACTAAGGCATGAAAATGATATTCTTTTATGGTTGTTTTATAGCAGAATGAAAGCAAGTTTAGGGTGTCTTTTGGTTGTATTTTACAACAACAAAAATAGCACCATGGTTGTACCTTTTATGGTAGTGTGGATGCTAGCTTAAGGTGCTTTTTATAGTGATGACATAACTGATCTTAAGATGAAATGAAGGTGTTCTTAGCTTGTTTTACAAATTAAAATATAGGATGGAAAGGTTGTTTTTTGTAGCTAGTTGTATGAAATTTGTAACAAGAAACAAGATTTACAAAAGGTTTTTTTATGGGGAAGGTATAATAGTTGCATAAGTTGCAATGGTGTACCTTTTGACATGTTTTTATAGCATATAAAAGGGTGTAAGGATTGAAGTTTTGAGGTAGAATGACATGGTTTAGGTTTGTATTCTTGGTAGAATGTGTAGTAAAATAAAAGGTGTAAAGATGCATTTTTTAGCATTTTTTTTATTTTTAGTGTATTAAGGACAAATATGACTAGAATGGTAACAATAATGTTTTTAAATAATCATGAGAGAAAAATTAATTTTGAAAAAAATAATTTTTGCACATATAATTAGTTTATAATTAATGTCAATAACAATCAAAACATACAATAAACAACCCTAGTTGTCTAACGATGGCTCTGATACCACTGTTAGGTTTCCCAAAATATATAAACATAAGGGAGATGATATTTTAAAAAACAAATTGGTAGTCCCAAAAATCTCGTTATACAATCTAAGATCATCTAAGGTTTGAGTGAAGATTACCTAAAGATCATATATTCTTTTTGATATTTGATTAACTTCTTTAAGGTTAGGTTTTTGCAAACAACAAGTCATCTAAGTGTCTGACTTATAACAGTAATCCACATGAACCACTAGTGAAAAATCTTTTAAAATCCTTTTAGGAGATAACGGTCGTTAAGCCTTTAAGTGTTAGCTCTCTCTTTTATGCTTTTAAGTATTTCTTTATCATATGTTTTGTAACTTACATTATTTTTCTGTAGGCAAAAAATATGAGGTATCACATTATATTTATAGGAAAACTCGATAACTCATAAATGATAAAATATCAATTTCATCCCTAAATAATATCACATATATTATTTCATGATAATTTTTAGAAATCTATTCAATCGAGTCTCTATTTAATTTTTCAAGGTCTAGAATTGTAATTCCTTGTATATTACATTCAAGTCCTCAATTTATAAAACTTATTTACAATTAAGTCACATTTGATTAATTATCCAGGTTTCTAATAAATTGGCTCAAATATAAATAATTTTTTTTCACTTTGCTTCCATTCTCTCAAAAATTATAGTTTACATCTTTAATTTTATAAGTTCATAACACTTTACATAGGGTAAAAAAAAAGTTAACAAAAAATTTATTTATTTACAAAATTGCCATTATCTTTCAATTAATAACTAAATAGACATTGTAGTGTTAAAATATTGCCATAAATTGTTTTTTAAAAAATCTTGTTGTAATCCATAACCTAATCCCAACAAATCCCCTTTAAGAATGATTTTCACAACAAATCATCTTTAAAAAAATAAATAAGGTAAAATTTTAGTGAACAAATGACACCTCTCTCTTTTTTTTTTCTTGTATGAACCCACCTAAAAATATCATCTCTTTCCAATTTCAAAAACTCTAAAATCATCAAATTAATTATTCAATGTCTCTATCACAATATTTGAAATACCAATTTCTACCAAAATGAAATAATTTTGTTGATTTGAAAACCCCTAGACTTTTTAAAAATTTAAAAGGCATTAAAACATCCTCTAAGGTTTTTTTTGCCTTTAGAATTGAAAAACCCATTTTTACCCAATAGATCTCCATCTCATGTTTAAGAATCTTCAATGCTAAAAAAAATTAAATTAAAACTATCTAGAAAAAGATTCAACAAGACCTGATAAAATGAAAGGATTCAGGCTAAAGTAAAAAAAGATCATAGCCACCAAAATTATTCTAATAACAGTAACAATTCTTCCTCTTGAGCTTTACTTTGTGTTATGCCTCTATAGCAATTCATTTTTTTATTCACATGACAACTTTAACAAGGAGCAATTTGTGTGTGAACAGAAGGATCGTGGATCACTTTCTTTTATTTAGTCTAGATTGGGTCATAAATTTACATTATGATTGATATCTACAAAGAAATTGATGCTATCATAAAGCTCCTTTAAAATTGAGAGTGAAAAGGGAGGATTAAGGTGGGGAACTGGTGGACAAAATTTAGAAATTTAGGTTAGGATTTACAAATTAAAAATATGAGTTTGTGGGTATCTTTGTTATATTATACATGAGGGTAAATTTAACTTTTTCATTCAAATTATATTGATTAAAGATGTAAATTATAATTGTTTTAAAAAATTAAGGCAAAGTGAAAAAAATGACTAAACTACGAGAAGATTAGGGTAATTTTCCCTTAAATAAATTAAATACTTTAATTTATTATAAATTCAATAATTTATTGATCTATGTTTGAAGATTAAGTGTATCACCTAACAATGTATCATGTGAGTGTAAAATAATTTTAAGAGAACAGAAGCAATGATAATTTTTTTTTTTACTAAACTACGAGGTGGTTAGGGTAATGTTCTCTTATATAAATTAAATAATTTAATTTATTATTAATTCAATAATTTATTCATCTATATTTGAAGATCAAGTGCATCGTCTAATAACATGTCATATGCATGTAAATATTTATTTTTACATGCACATGATACATTGTTAGATGATGCACTTAATCAAACATAAATGGATATTATAGATAAATATGCGTGTAAATATTTATTTTTACAGGAACACGACACGTTATTAAATGATGCACTTAATCAAACATAAATGAATATTAAAAATAAAAAACCTTTATTAATAAAATTATAATAGTAACTGTACCAACTTCTTCCTCATTTGGAACTGGCCTAAGGTAAGCTCGGTCCTTTTTTTTTTTAATTTCTTTTCTTTAATGTAGGTTGTAGAAATTTACTATTCAATATCCTAAATAATGTATATTTTCACTATTTATGCATGGTTATTTATTTATTATTAGCTTTGTATTAATGATAGTTTCATTTTGTGAAAATGTGTTTTCATCTTTTTACGTCTGCATATTCGTGTAAATATTTTTTTAAAATGAATATAAATAATAAGTTAATGAATTTTTATCAAGTTAACATCATGTTTTAATTAAGTTTGGATTTTAATAGTTAGATAATATATTTTTTAGTTTTAAAAACCAACATAGATCTAACACGATGATTTTAATCGAAAATAAAATTAATAGTAAGTTAACAAGTTTTTTCATAGTAGGGATTAACGTGGGTGGAGCATAATATTATGCTCCAGTCTTGTTTCGTGGAAAAAAATGAAAAATGTAAGAAGTATAAATAAATAAATAAAAAATCAAGAAGTTAGATTTAGAGTTTGATTTTAGCTAAATAAATATCTATTAAGAGTCAATGTCACGTGTAAAATGAATTTAAAGAACGAAAAGTATCTACCACTCTATTTGAACTTATGCTTATCTAAGGACTATGTTGTCCGTCCATCCAAGCTAGTGTCCCGGCTGCAACGCAAACCCTTGATTAGATTCCAGTGCAAGTCAAAGCTTCTAACTTTATTAATAAATATATTTTTAATAATAATCTCTTAAAAGGGAAAAAGAACAAAGGCGGAATAGAAAGTGATCTTTTTTCTCCAAATTCTCCTCGCAAATTTTTTCAATTCCATCTTCTCTCACAGAAAGTATCCTCTCTCTCTCTCTCTCTCTCTCTGTTTTTCTAGTCCAAGATAACAAAACAAGGATAGAAAAAGCAAAGAAGAAAAGAAAGGCGGCCTTCAAATAAAATCACCTTTGAGAGATTGGCGAAGAGAAAAGGAAAAAAAAAGGGAAGAGATATGTGTACGGCCTTAACTCCTGCTATGAGGCTTTTGTTAACCACTTCTACTGTTACAGGTTTTCCCTCCAAATCCCTAAGAACAACAACAATCCCTAATTTGAACCAATCATGTCTTGCAAGAAGAAACAGCCTCTCTTTCTCTAAACCAACGGTACCCTCCTCGCTCTCTCTCTCACTCTTTATCTGTTTGCAATGTTCGTATTTTTTTTTTTGGTTTTATATGCAGTGGTTTTTTAAGATGCAAAATTTATGATTCTTTGAGCTTTGATGAATTGGGCTTTTTGCTGTGCTTTTATTTCTACAAAAATGGTGCTCATTTGTGTGTGTTGGGATTTGAGAGGTGGGTCTTGTTTGTTTCTTTTAGCTTTTACTCTCTCAACACTTTGGAAGAGGAAGTGTTGTTTGGTTATAGGTTTTGAGATAAAAGTATTAGATATTTGAATGAAAGATTTTTGAAGGTGAAGGTCTATAATGGTGTTCCGTTCCTAATATGTTTTCGGATGATTGTTTCCTGTTACATAAACTTCAATTGCATTCAAAATTTGTTCTGATTGACATTTAAAATCCGTGATTAACTAAATTTACTAGCTTTTTCCCGCTGTATTGCCCCCCCCCCCCTTTTTTTTTGGGTGCTACTATAGCTGTTAATTTTATCTATTTATTTATTAGCGTAGGTCTGTATGATTCTATATAGGAAAAAGTTCCATTCAGTCTGCTTCTATAAGAAAACAGGAAAGTTGATAGCTTTGCATGTAATCACAAGTAGTAAACGGTAATATTCCCTGTAAGTGTTTGGGGAAGATCACTGGCTAATAATTGGGTTACCAAAAAGTATTTTTTCTTTGTATATGGTTTGCAGATCAATTTTTGGAATGCCTATGAAAATTATGTTTGATTTGATGTTGTATGTCAACGTAAATGCCTGTTCTTGAAAGTTTATAGGACATTGCATGTTGCATTGGTCTTTGCATCAAATACAGTGCTTATCTGATCATACTTCTAAATCTTGTGTGTCAGTTTTAGGTTCTTGGAAAGAAACTGTAAACACTCAACTGACAAGGTGTGTGGGGCACAGGGATAAATGAAGAACAAATATTCTTCTTTTAGGCCATGATATAAACATGTTAATTTTCACTACTTTCTTGACAACTAGGGTTTATAAAGTATTTATAAGCTCTTGTAAATGTGTTTCACCTGTTTGAAAATTAAATCTATCAAGGTAAAAGGAGAAGAGTGGAAGCAATTATTTTGTTCTCCATGCTGTCTATCAGAAAAGTTAGATATCAAAGGATAGATGAAGAGTGGCTTTTTGAATAGAAAAGGAAATGAGCAAGAATCCTTAATTACTATCTGTGATTCCGGGGTTGACATGAAAGCTGCATAAAAATGTCACTTTTATCACTCCTCCTTTGGGAATTAATTGGATTCATCTGGTTGAAATAGAGATTACAATTTATATTCCTTGTTTGCTGGATATGCACAGGGCCTATGAATAAAAGGAATTGTTATAGAAGGAAGCTTGCTTAATTTGCTTTAAAATTTGATTTTCCTCAAATGCATCAAGTCTGAACCATCCTTGTTTGATTGAAAAGGGCAAGGAAGTTTTTTTGAAATATCAAACTTTCCCTAAAAATTATTCATATAAATGCTTCTTGGGGTTGTGGGCATGGCATGTGAGAAACAAGTGATTCAGGTTATTGAGCACCATCAACCTAGAATTTGATGGTAAGAAAAGATGCATGGTGTGGATAATTGAACCTGTATGTTTACTGTGGGCTATTGGGATGGAGAAAAATGGGATAATTTTTTAATTGACTGGAGGCTTTATTTCTATTTGTGAGATTAAAATCTCTTTCTGCTGATCTTTGCCCCATGTTTTACTAGATTTGTAGACTGTCTTGTATTTTTAGCATACCATTTTTAGGTAGCTTGTGAAATAACCCTATACTTGTTTTCTTTCATTTTAATAAATTTCCATTTATCCAAGGAAAAATTTTTGGGCCTACTAAAACCAATTATCATTCATTATTAAACTCGCTTACACACTGATCTGCGACACCAGTCAAGTATGTGCCTTTAATTTTCTGCATGCAAGGCAACTCCCCCGGTTTTCTATATATCACTTTCAAAAACCTTCTCTTTTTTCAGATTTATGATTTGTAAAATATGCCGCTTTTTACTGAGTTGAGTTGATATTATGTAAATTTATGTTTCTTTTGAGTGTGGTATGATTTTATGGGGGTGATCAGACAGACTCAAGCTTTATGTAAGCTTGCTAGGTCTTAAAATATATTCATTTTGAGGGAAAAAAAAGAAAGAGATGATAATATTTGTTTCTAGTAGGCCACGTGAGCTTGCCACGTGATCAAGCAGACTACTCTAACGAAACATGCCTCAAAGCTCATGTGAGCTTGAGCTTGTCTGATCACCACTCTCTGTGTGCAGTTGGTTTTCACTAATGATTTACTACCAGGGAATCTGTTTTTATGTAATGGAAATAGTGGCTTTGTGGACATAAGAGGAATGATCAGGAAATGGATGGTTGGAAAGCTGAAGAGGAGAACACTGAGTGCATGTTTGGTTCAAATGAAGATACTGGCAGCCAAATTCCAACACAAGCCCAAACTATTGTGGAAGGATCAGGGACAGTTGTGTTGTCAGAATTTAAACCTGTTCCTGATGTAGACTATCTACAGGTGTGTAATCTTTCCATTACAAACTTGTTCTTCAGTCAACAGAATTTAGTTTTGGCAGTTAATTGTTAAAATCAACCTTGTCATCTTCTTCAACAGTAATATCATTTCTCCACCACTGACATACTGGGTTTGACAATTGAGAAATTGTTTACTGATGCCTAATTTGGGATATCATGTGTTATAGTACTAACTTTTTAAAAAATGCCCTTGCAAGTTAAAGGTTGGGACCACTAACAACCAAGAGGACCTGCATAATAAATTTTCCTGATGGACATAACAATGATTAAGTGATCATCTGCTGTCTGATCTTAGGCATTTTATATAGATAGTTTTATTTTATTTTTTAATGTGATTCTTGGGGACAAATCTTAGAGAGTAAAAGTGAGAGTAAAAGTTCATCTCTCTTTGTATTGGTTGCAGTTTTGCAAGCACCCCAGCATTTTTTTCTGTTGTGCTAAACCTTAGGGCCTCGGATATCTGTTTGAAAGGTTAAGTTTTATATGCATATACAATTGTTTGCAGGAGTTATTGGCCATCCAACAACAAGGACCAAGATCTATTGGGTTTTTTGGAACCCGGAACATGGGCTTCATGCATCAAGAACTTATTGAAATTCTCAGTTATGCTTTGGTTATAACAGTAAGATGCTATGACATAAATCTCATTTATTTCATTTCTATTTGTCTCCTTGGAATACCCATTAAGCATTCTAGAAATTTACTTGATACTGGGCCTCACCGTGGACTATGTAAGTAAATTCTTCTGAGATTCTCATCTTCCTGAAATGCAACATGATTTCTTTTCCTGCAGAAAAACCATATTTATACATCAGGTGCATCTGGGACTAATGCAGCTGTTATAAGGGGTGCTTTAAGAGCAGAAAAACCTGAACTACTTACAGTAATCTTGCCTCAAAGTTTGAAAAAACAACCGCCTGAGAGCCAGGAGCTATTGGCAAAAGTAAGAAATTAGTTTTGACATTCATTCATGTAATATTCCCTCTGTTCTGACATTATTCAGCCTCTGGGTGCATGCAGGGGTATTTTAATGATAGTCTTTTAAATCTCAAAACATTGTGCAGCCAAACCCAAACCCATACACATAATTATGTTATTGAATTCCTGTTAAAAAGCATCTGAAATGTAACCTCAAAAATTTGATATGCTTTCAGACATCATTGAACTTGTAGTCTACTTAATTTGTTCACCTATTAGGTGACTTTTTGAGAGATTGTCATTGCTTACAGTAAATTAGACGGTAAAATTTCAGCCCACCTCTCTTTGAAAGTTTCTAAGTACATTTTGTGGATAGATTAGGGTTGAAGTTAGATGTTCAAAATATTCCCTTGATCCCAAGCATTCAATTCTAAATCTTTTGCTATGAATTGTTTGGTTTGTAATCATCTGACTGAAAGTCAAAGTTCTTAAGGTACTGGCACCTTTTGGAGATATGGCTACCAAAAGAAGATTCCTATTTTACACAGAGCAATTAGCCTAAGTGCGAAATTTGTTTATAATTTTGGCCAATTCACTTTGGAAACTTTAGGCATCAAAGATAATACTTTAGGGAGAGAGATCCTTATTGTTGGCTTATTAAACTTTTAATTTGTTGCTCTACTATAAAGTTCTTCACATAATGTGAATGGGACTGTACATCCATTTGGATGCTAGTTGCAGAAGAGTCTGCAATTTAACGAACCATGACTTTTTATGAAAATAACTGGGGTCTATGAATATGTTTATTTTGTTGATGTACTGAAAACGAATCCCTGTTTATTTATTTAATTTTTAAAAAACAGAACTACAAAGGAATCCACCAAATTGAGTTAATAGGAAAAAAAAATAATATCCATCGCTGATGGCTACTGTTGGTGTTGTGGTAACTGGTTATGTTTTTTTATTTTATTTGCAGGTGCAGAATGTGATAGAGAAGCCTCACAATGACCATCTACCACTGATTGAAGCCAGCAGGTTTGTGCTAACATGTTATTCTTTCAGTTACTCTTCCAGTATTTTATTTTTTACATCATTTTCTTTTGAGAGGGTACTCTTACAGTAATGTAATAATTACCTATGAATCTGTCCCAGTTAATGATTTTTTTCCCCCTTAAAAATTATGCCAACCAACAAGGATAGCAAAATAAAGAATCTTGGCTGATATCATATTTGTCGAAGGTGAAATGATAATGAAATGTTTCTCTGCTCTTTTAAATGATTTGATTAATAAACATGTTGCCTGTGAAAAGTATTGAATGATGAAAGCTTTGACCGTAAATAAAATGCAAAGTTGCTCAACATTAAATGCTGAAAATTCTTTCTCTGCACGTGTAGACATACAATATGTGACAGATTAGCTATGAGAAAGTATTTGCCTTGCTTTGCTTTTCATGCATGTTATTTCTACGTTTGTATATTGTTTTATTTAACAGCATGATCCCCAAGAATGGAAAATGAAGGTTTGTGTCGCAAATAGAACCGAAAGTTCTGTGGTTGAAAATTATGCAGTTCCCTGCTTTTAAGTCAAAATTTACTGCTTTAGAATTGAGACCTTTTTACTAAGAACTGTAATGGCATAACCATGTCAAGCAAACAAAGTTACAAGGGGTTTGGATTTGAACCGGTATCATATGGAACTAATTTTGATTTGATGATTGATAAAGCCTCCACAAGATTAACCAAGTATGCTGATTTTCTGGATCCACTTATGCAAAATAATACAACACAAATATTGAAATTGAAGGATGGACTGCCTTCTCAAGCCATTGGCAGTTGCATTCCAATAAATTGGTCTGACTTTTATTGTCTGTAAATTTTGCCAACTTGTTTGATCTTACACGTGCAAAGCAAAGTAGATTCAACTGGTATAGGAGCTCAACTGAAAAGCAAGTTGACATGCAGTGTTTAAAATGTTTAGTCTAGTGAATGAGCTTTGGCTGTTAGTTTTAGTTTGCAAGTTCATTAATTGCTCAGTTGAGTTCTGCGTCGGTGGGAAGTTCTATAGAGTGGTTGCAAAGTTGCTTAATGCTGAAGTTGGAAAATGACTGCATCTTCTATAATAAACGGAATTTATCTGATGGTTTTTAATGGTGAAATTGCAGGCTGTGTAATATGGACATTATTTCCCATGTACAACAAGTTATTTGCTTTGCCTTCCATGATAGCAGGTTGCTCATGGAAACTTGTCAGGAGGCCAAAAATCTCCGGAAAATTGTAACTCTCTTTTATCTGGACTGAAGCAATTTGTTCATTCTATACATTGTTTTGTAAAAGAGAGGTGGACGTCGCTTATTCTTTTTTGTTTTTTCTTTTTGTAAATGAGGCAATGAATTGGGAGAAATCAGTTGACTTTATGCTTATTGTAACAGTGATGGAGCCAATTTGCTCCACATAGTTGGATAGATACCGTAAAAAGTTCTTATTCACCTGATTTTAGTAGAGGATATGGGACAAGAACTATGCCTTCCCATTGAATATGCTTCCATGCATCATGTTGTTTCTGTCTTGCCTGCGTCGAGCATTTCAATCAATATTTTGTGATTGATCTTATTTTATTTCTTAATTGAATCACATTGTAATGAACCTAAAAGCATTTTCCACTCTTTCAATGGATTTAAAACGCACAGAAGTACATGTATGCATGCTACTTTCTCGTTTCCATTGAAGTGAAATAATACCAGTTGTATTCATGCTCCCAAAGCCGGAGTAACGCCGCTCTGGTTTTCTCGGTTCAGCAACTCTGATTCTTCACTCTATATGTATTAAGTAATACTTTAAAACGTATGAGAAAAGCACCCTAGCTTCCCATGTGTTTCACTTATTAATATATTATATTATTATAATTATTATATTATATTATATTATAATTATTATTATATTACAGAACTGTCTTTATTTTTTTTGTTTTTAATTTTTTTTGTTTGATTTAGTTTGTTAATGTTAAATTTATTTTATTTAGTTATCAGATTTTCATGATACGAATCCCAGGTTTGATGGGTTAACTTGGTTTGACGAGTTAACCTGGATTTTTTTTAATTAATTTTTTTTGTTTAGTTTAGTTTGTTGATGTTAAATTTTTTTCTATTTAATTATCAGACTTTTATGACACGTATCCTGAGCTTGACGAGTTAACTTGGTTTGACTGGTTAACTCAGTTAATTCTTGGTAAACCCGTCAATTTTTTTTTTCTATTTAGTTATCAAACTTTCATGACGCGAATCCCAGGTTTGACGAGTTAACCTGGTTTGAAGGGTTAACCCAATTAATTCATATTTTTTTTCTTTTTCTTCATTAGTTTTTTTTTCCTGTTGGTTTTTTTTTCTGTTTTTTTAATTAATCTATTTAATTATCACACTTTTATGACACGACCTTGCAGCCAGACCCACATCTAATATTCTTGGGTTCGGTGTTGCAGCCAGACTCACTTAAACTTGGATCATACAAGTTTAATGTTATTATTAATATTATAAATATTATTTTTAGGTTAGACATTGCAGCCAAACCCAAAACTTTTAGGTATAGCTTTGTAGAAAAATCCAAAACTTTTAAATCTTAGTTTTTTTTATATATTTTTTATGAAAAAAATACTCACAGTATCGTGCAGGACATATATATATATATATATATATATATATATATATATATATATATATATATTTTGTTACAACTTCATAGTTGTCTGAAATATTTCTCAGAATGGCGTTTTAGATGTGTGTCCCAGTTCTCCCAACAAGCCCACCATTTCCTAAGCCAGGCGCTAGAAGACTCATCACGCGGAAATGCACTCACCTCTGATTTCATTTATGTGAACGAGGTGGGTTCTGTATTTGACTCGATTTCCTTAAATCTCCCTCAGCTTAAAAAGAAGAAGAAGAAGAACCAAAACATTGCTGTTGTTTAAATAATTTTAATTTTTTTTTTGTGTTTTTTATATTACTTTAATATAATAATATCAAAAATAAATTTTTTAAAATAAAAAATATTATTACAATATATATATATATATATTTTTTAAAAACCTTTTAAATCACAACCACAGCCGTAACTAAACTCGCAAGCGCCCTCTTAACCACACGATGACAAACGGGTGGAAAATTAACCACAGCTGTAGTCGTTGTTGATGAAACTGCTTGTGAGACCTTGGATAAAAGTAATGATCGGTGAGAAATCTAGCGTCCAGGCTTTTGTAGCAGATCAAACATCAAAATTCTGACAAAAACGTACAAAATAAAGCTGCTGCCACAAACATTCGGCGCATATATATATAATTGTTTATTTTGTAATCATATCTGTGCATTAAATGCTCCCTTCTATTGCAATCATGAGATTTTCTTCGACTTCCACCTCTCTGGTCGCCACTCCCGAACAAGTAACTCTCGAACACGACCTTGCAGCTCACTTGCGTGTTCGCCACCCGCCATTCTTCAAAGGTTGCACTAAAAAACCGGTCTTCACTCTCTGTAATCAATTGCTTCCATGTTTCCTACTGATGGAAACAGTACCAGCCTGAATCCAGAAGCACCTGAGTTCTTTCCTCATAGTTACCTTGAAAACGACATGGTTGCACCTTCGCATAATGTTGTTAACTATAGTGACCAAGATCTCCCAAATTTCTCGTTTCTTCCTGCAATAAATCAAAACCCATCTTCTTATTACTACTACCACTGCTACTCTACATCAGGACCATCTTCTCATCCTTATCCTTACTATACTGACACCGATTATCAATATCCTAGCAATGCACAGTACTGTGTTACGGATGCTCACAACCATAACCTCTTGGTATCTACAGTACTGACCAAGCCAAGCCCTATCATGGCAGTCTCTGAGGAAACGAAAATGGTGCAAGCCCAAGATGAGCCCAAAAAGGACATGCAACAGTTGGTGACTGCAAGGGTTAGCACAGGAAGTAAAAAGAGAGGAGATTGTAGCAGATATGTTGGTTCTTTTAATGGGAGAGAAGGGAGGTATAGAGGGCATGAAAAAAAACATGCCAAGAAGGAATATTTGAGAGCCAAGTCTAGTGGAAGTAGTAGAAATCGCGAGAGGCAATATTCTTCCACCGGAAGGAATATGAGATCTTGTGGTGGTGCCAATTCTAGGCAGAAGCATTCTGTGTTCCCTGTGCTGCCCGATGGCCAAGATACCACAGTTATGATCAGGAACATTCCCAATAGATACACGTAATTGGTTCACTTTCTGTCTCTCCTTGAATCTGTGTGTAGTGGGGTTTCTTCATTAGCTACACTCTGTTAGTTTTTTTATCAAGCATGCAGTATCGTATCAGTACTAATCCGGTTCCAAATTAGTCCAAAAGTTGCCTCCCTTTATTATTCTGAATTGTTTTTTCTAGTTTCTCATGTTATTTCTCTACAAAATCGCTCCAAACAGTTCCACTTGTTTTCTCGCAGCCGTGAAATGTTAATAGAATTCCTTGACAGACATTGCATGATGGAGAATGAAAAGGCAAAGAAGCATCAAAATTCTGACTCTGCCAAGGAGGCAATTGTGTCAGCTTTCGATTTCCTGTATCTGCCTATTGACTTCGAGTACGTTTCATTTATGTTTTTGATCTTGAATTTCCAATTGCTTTTGCCCATCAGAAACGTTTATTGGTGGGTTTAATTGAGAGTACTTACACATTTATTCACAAAAGCGAAACTTTATGGGCTCTACACAAACTAAAACAACATCCATCACTTTTAATTGATGCCGGATTTGTGTTGGGATGCAGAAGAGAGGCCAACAAAGGTTATGCTTTTGTTAACTTCACAGATGCAAGAGCTGCGTGGAAGTTTTACCTTTCCACCAACCATCAAGCATGGGATGTTTTCCAGTCCAGCAAGATACGTGAGATAGCCTGTGCTAGGCTCCAGGTACGGTAATCATGAGAGTATTTTTCTTGAGAGACAGCACTCACAAGACTCCCTTGATGATTTCTCTTATCTAAACAATATGGGGTTTGATTTGAAAATGTGATCTCAGGGAAAGGAGCAGCTAGTGAGGCATTTTGAGAAGTCAACTTTTGAATGCGACTCTGATGAGTATTTACCAGTAAGTTTCAGCCCAGCCAGAGATGGTTCAAGGGCAGTGGTGGAGCAAAGGGCAGTGGGTAGACGTATTAGTAACAAAATCTAGCTATGTGGCCTAGCTATTAGATATGGTGACCAGGACGTGACAAGAACAAGATTGTGTGCTTTTGTCATTGTCATTTTGTGGCCATCAATATCAGGCCTATGTAGCTACCTTGGCTACTGTAATAGTTCAGTTTCAGTTTCTTGTTTAATACTTGCTAATTACTACCAGTTCTGTTCGGGTTTGTAAGTTTGGTCTCTACTAGATGATGGATGATTGATCTTGAAAAATAACATAGAGAGAATAACATAGGTTTTAAAAATATTTGGAAAATAGCATAATTTGAATATAATAATGTTTTTCAATATCAATTATGTACAGAACCGTAATTGAGAATAGTAATTGTGGCACTTGTGTAGTGATGTTTCAAATCTTCAAAATCCATCTTAATCCACTCTAAAATCACTAAAAATCCAACAAATCTTCAGAATTTATTTTCGGATAATTTTTTCAGTCACCAAGAAGTCTTTTATGGACAATAATGAACTCAGCAGATCATTAAGAGTCTAATGACACCCTTTTCAGCCATAATAACTGTCAAAAACAAGGAATTCCCATGGCTTCTTTCTCAATTTTCTCTTCTTTCTACAGTGAGGGACCCAAACGTGAAAGGAAACTAACTATAAGGACCAAGAGTAAGATGAATATTTAAAACAATTTTGGAATGTCCAAAATGCTCCTTTAAATTGAAATAACTTAGAAAAAAAACCAATTACTCCATCTAGATTTTGTTTATAGTACAAGGTCGCGCAAAGCATATCCTTGGGGAACAAATCCCAAGAATATCTTGGAAAACTAATATATATTTGTTTATTAGTTTGTGGTTATTTTTTAAAGTGCTTTTCATTCAGAAAAATATACTAACAATATTTTTTTATTTTTTAAAAATTATTTTTGAGATCAACACATTAAAATAATTTAAAAACATTAAAAACATATTACTTTAAAGAAAAAAATTTAAATTTTTTCAGAAGTATTTTTAAAAAGCACTCCCAAACAGACACTAAGCTAAAACAGCCAGCCAGCTGGAGCGGTCCCATAAGATACCTTATTCCCATGTTCAACGAGCATTTAGAACAATTATGCTATGATTGTAAAACTATGCTACTTGTAATTAAGCATGGCATAGATTTCACTTTAATCATAGCCAAAAGATATCAAACAAGCATCTGAATTCTACAAGAAAATCTCAACATACCAAGAGGTTTTTTAGAGTGAAAGCAATAGACTAAGAATAAAAGGATGCAATTATGCTGAGAAAATTAATAACAAGAGTGATAAATAAAATTGTAAAGAAAGCACAAAATTCTCAAAATCAATTAACAAAAATTTAAAGCACAAAGAAAGATAAATTGCAAATCTTAATTGAGAGAGAGTTGTATTAAGTTTTTTCAAATGAAGTTAGCCCAAAAACAAATATAAATATATATTTTTTAAGAGTTTATACTTTGTTATTATGTTTAGTTTGATTGATGTGCTTTTTAGATGAACATAATCATTTGAGTATTTTTTTCAAATAATATTGAGTTGAGAGTGATATTAAATTAATACTCGGATTATAAGGTAGATCAAATATTGTAAAAGGCTTATTCCTTACCCACACAAGTGGAAACATTTAGTGAATTGAAAAATCTAAAAAAAAGACTATATGCATTGCCGAACTAGAATATATCATTGTGTTTTTTTTACTTTCTTCCGTACCTTTTCACTTATATAGTTTATTTATATTTATATTTATTTATCTTCTTTGGCTTTAAGCTTTTGGCATCAACTTTTTATTTCTTTATAAGTTTTCAATTTTTTTATCAAGGTCTATTTACTCTTCCTAGAACTAGCTCTTGATTTTATATTTGGTATCAAACTTTAGGCCCTTGAATAAGACATAGAGGCTTAAAAAAAAAAAAAAAACCAAGGCACCTAGGTCACCTTGGTTTCAATTCTCGTATTATATTTATTAGAGTTATAGAAGAAAAATCTATTTACTTTCATAGAACCTTGAGATGTGGGATATTGTTTAGAATGATTTCAAGATTTCAATAGAAACTATAGAAAGTTTTACTAGGGAAAATCCCATAAAAAAACTTAGCACCCTTTAAAAGAAAAGAAAAATTATTATTAGCACTAAGGGTTTTAATACTTTGCCTTTTGTTCTGTATGATAATAAATTTAATAGAACTTCATCTTCACTATGGCTATAGCTCATGATATATAGAGAATATTTGATTTATTTTCATGAATCAATAACTCAAGCAAAGAAATTCAAAATCAACACTTTGATGTATGAATTTGAGACAACTAAAAAGGATCCTAATAAAAGCATTTAGAAGTTGAGCATAAAGTTTGTGACTATATGAATGGTTTTTCTAATCTTGAAACAATCATCAAGAAATATAATAAGATGATGTGCAAGATATTAAAGTATTTACATGTTTTTTGAGATCCTAAAGTGACAACCATTGAAGAATCAAAGGATTCGAGAACACTTAAATATGATGAGTTTTGGGCCTCTCATTATCAATCCGTTCAATGGTAACAAATAAGAATTTCACATAATAAAAAAATGATATTATACTCAAAACTTCTTATGATTACAATAGTAAAAATGATGAAAAAGATATTACTCTAGGTCCAAACATAACTTTTTTTGGTATCAAAATTCATCCTGGCATAAAAAAAAATTATGTGAAAAAAATCAAATATCTAAAATGAATTAAATAATTATCGCACAATAAACAAAACATATTAAATGAAATAAAAATGCAAAAAAAAAAAAAAACAACAAGTGCTCTTCAAGCTTGTCCACACCACATTTCCAACATAAACCTCACCCATTCTTTATCATCAAATATTTGTTATGGAACTCGCCTAGAAAAAAAAAACATAATTAACCATTTATCTGTATAATTGCTAGAGAACCAAAATTATAAGATGCAATTTTCAAAGAGTGTCATAACCTATTTTTTCAAAGTATTTTATAAAAATATAAAAAAATTATAAAATGTCTTTTTGATGTGATTTAGTCAATTTACGATTATTTTGATTTTTGACACTTTTGTTTTATTTCATACAAGTTATTATAATAAAAATTAAAAATTAAAAAAAGGATAGAAAAAATAAAATAAAAAGAATAAATTAGGATGTGAAATGACAGACAAAGAAAAAAGAGGGACCAAGATGACTAGATACTAAAATACAATAGAAGATCTTAAAAAATAGGAAGAGATAAATAAATAGAAAAATTAAGCAAAATTGTAGAGAGATAATACAAAGATCTAATATTATTATAGTTTAAATTTTTCTTGTTTTGAAAGAAGTCTAGACAATATAAATGGAAAGGATACAAAAAACAAAAGAAAGAGAGAAATATTTCTTTTATAAAAAAAAAGAGTAAGTAAAAAGAAAGAGAAATAAAAGAGAAAAAAACACTGAACAAAACAAAGAGAAAACTTTATTCATATTATTTTTCCTCACAAGCCAAATCCTAGCCACCCTTCCCTTTCTTGTCCTACCAATCTTTCCTTTCAATCATGGTAACCATCAAAATCACTCTAGCAACAATGCTAGCTTCATCATCTTCTCCTCCCTCTCACTATCTCTTTGCTAATCTTATAAGGCCAAAGTCCAGTTGATAGAGCTACCTTTATAGAGGAGGCACACAACTAAAAAAATCACACCAATAAAAACCACCATTAGATTATATCAAATCACCTAAGAAATTGTCCATCCATCAAACTGGTAAAGTGTGGAAGAAGAAGGAGAAGAATTGAGATTTCCCCTTCTTCGATCTCTATTTGAAGGTGGTGGCAAACTACACAACTTGTGTAGGAAGAAGAAGAGGAGGAGTCCTTGATCTACTAACCCATGCACCTTCCCACATTGTCAGCGTGTGTAACAACATTTTTTAAAGTCGATTTCAAACCCTAACTTGCTAATTTATTTGTTTTGGATGATTCGTAATATGTTTGTTGACTTTTGTTATGTGGATGCATATTTTATGGATGTGTTTATTATGGGATTTGTGTGTGAATATTTCTAGAATGGTGTGATTTTCTATTTTTTCCACCATGTGTAATGATGATTTACTGTTATTAAATTGAGTATGGTAAAATCCTTAAAAGGGTTCTATTGTCAAACATTTGAGATTGGTTGTTTAAAAAAAATATGATTTTGTTTTCTTAAAAAAATATGAGTAAATAAAAGTTTTGTTTTTTTAACCGAAAAGTCAACTCAAGGATGGTAAAATCATTAAAATGGTTTTTTCATTGAGAAGTTAAGATTTTTTTGTTTTTTTTAAAAAAATTAAATAAAAAAATATTGTTATGCTTTTATAAAAGTACTAACCCGAGTGTAGTAAAATCCTTAAAAAAGGTTTTATCCTTGAGAAGTTGAGACTTTTTTATATTTAAAGAAAATATAAATAAAATATTTTTGTTTTGTTTATACTAAAGAATTCATTAGAGTATGGTAAAATTCTTAAAAGGATTTTGTCCTCGTGAAGTTGAAACCTCGCTATTTTGATTAAAAAAAATGCAAATCATATAAGTATTTTTTTTAAATGTTATTTGATCTTGTGGTTATTTGGAAGTATGGTTATTTGGAAAATTTGAATATTAAATTAATATGACAAGCAAATTTTATGGTAAACAGCAAAATGAAGTATCATCAAGGATTATTTTTTAAAATTAGCATTGTTTGACCAAAAGTTCCGTAAAAATAACATAGAAAAAATATATTTAAAAAATAGCATAATTTTAATAAAGGCACAAATGAGAATCATGACTATGAATGAAGTCAAAATGGAAATCATGACTTTTAAAAGTTATGGGTTGGAATTGTGACTTTGACAAATAAGTAAACTTTAAACCCAAACTAACTCTAAATGCAAATCCTAAATAATACCCTAACCTCAAACCACAACCCTAAATTCTAAAAGCGATGCAGATAAAAAGCATATCATGGATAACAATAAGGACAAAAAGATAGAGTAATGATTGAAATAGGATTAGAATACAAAGAACTATAATTCATAGTTTTATTTCTGGGAACAAAGTCTGATATATTCTACATCTTTAGGATGTTTACATCACTTTTAAATAGTTTATATAATGTTAACATAGTAAAAATTTCATAATCCTAAAATAAAAAGAAAAAGACATAAAATATGAAAATTACATAAAATCTGCAAAAAATCAAGGAAACATAATGAAACTAGCTCAAACAAAATATTTGGGCCCTAATTTGAAGGTCTTTGTGAGCTTGGCTAGTTAAAGATAACTTCCTATAGAATTGGGTCTTAGAGATCACATAAAACAATTTGAGTCCAATCCAACAATTAAATCTCATTTCCACTATGATAGTCTAGCACAACCAGATCTTTTCTTGGATTTAGTCTTGTCCCACTAGTCCATAAAAAACATATATTAGGCCACTCACATAAATTATTTGTGATAGATCTCTATCTAGCAATGATAAATCTTCATCTAACTACTCATAACCTTCAATTTTTACTAGCCTAACTACATAAGAAACCAAACTCTAAACATTAACACTACTCACTAGCTTGGCTATATATCTTACAAGTTTGGAGTTTGGATTTAGGGTTACTGTTTAGGGTTAATATTTGAGGTTGAGATTTACATTTAGGGATAATGTTTAACATTAGGGATTAGGGGTTTAGGGTTTGGATTAATATTTGGGGTTAGTGTTTGAGGTTTAAAGTTTAGAATTAGGATTTAATGTTATTGTTTAGGGATTAAAGATTAAGGGCTTGGATTTAGTGTTAGTGTTTAGTGTTTGAGGTTTGAGATTTGGAGTTAGCGTTTAGAGTTAGTGATTAGGAATTTGGGGTTTGGATTTCGAGTTAGTATTTGGGGTTTGGATTTAGTGTTTGGGGTTTGAGATTTGAATTTTAAGGTTATTGTTAATGTTTATGGTTTAGGTTAAGTCGGGGTTAAAATTTACTGTTTTTTTTTCTCAAAGTCATAATTTCCACCCATAACTTTGATTAAATTGTGGTATTTTTCTAAAATAGTCTTAACATAAGCTAGTTTGCTAGAAAATTTGGCAAATTGTGTTACAAAGGAAAAAGACACTAATATTTCATGGGGTTTTTATAAATATTATAGTATATAAAGAATTGTTAAAGAAAGATGTTAAATACTATATGTTAAAGAATAAATAAAGAGAAGGAAAAAAACATTGAAAGTAGAAAATTTAATAACAAAAAGGACAAGTGGTTTTTTTTTATGCATTTTGTAATCCTAAACCCTTTAAATACGTAATGGATCCAAGTGAATGCAAATAATTATCAAAGATGCATGTAGCAACAATTCTATTTAATATTGTTAATTTAGGTAGTTTTACATTTGCAATTAAATTTATTGGTGGATATGGAATAAGTATGTAATCACCAAGTTATTAGATAGTAAGGTTCCCCTTTTTAAGAATAAGGTAACACATATAACTCAATAATAGAATAATTAATTCCTAATCAATTCATTGTTGAAGGATGAAATAAAAAAAATCAATTAAAAAAAGAATCAAAGATAAAACAACCCAAGTCAACTCAAGCTGATCTATTAAATCCATAACATGAGTTATGAAAACGAGATAACTTCATAAAAAGAAAATAAAAAAAATTATGAAGCTCAATTTCCAATAAATCTAATGTTGAAAATTGTAATCAAGAAAACAAAAAACTAAATCCATGAGATTAAGATAAATACATAAAAAGCAAATTGAAAAAAAATATGAAACTTAATTCCCAAACAAACTAATATTGAACAATAAAATTGAAAAAGAAATTATTTTTTTGAAAAAGAAGATTGAGTTATTGGAGGGTGAAATTAAAAAAAATCAATTAAAAAATAAACAAACTAAGTCAACCCAGGTCATGAGATCAGAATGACCTTATAGAAAGCAAATAAAAAACATTATGAGGCCTAATTTTCAACCAATTTAATGTTGAAGGATGAAATAAAAAAAAAATCAATTAGAAAAAGCGAAAAAAAAAAAGACTCAAGTCAACCTGTTAAACCTATGACCTGAGTAATGAGATAATGATAAATTCATATAATGCAAATAAAAAATTATAAAGCCTCACTTCCAACATATCTAAAATTGAAGGTTGAAGTCAAAAAAAAAAAACTAAATCCATGAGGCCGGTATATAACCCAATAGAGAAACAAAATCTAAAAATATTATGAAGCGTCATTTCTCAAACAACCTAATATTGAAAGATTAAAATTAAAAATAACAAAAAAAAATTGAATTGTGGAAGGATGAAATTAAATAAAAAACTAAAAAAACAAAACAAAATACTATTATAATAAATAGTATTTTGTTAGTGTGGTTACAATGATTTAACCCCATGTTTTAGCGTTTTGTTAACATAAAAAAACCTAGTTGTTCTATTATGTTTCTATTGGTGGAACATTGATTTTTCTTTGAAATCACCAAAGAAAAATCAATGTTCTATTATATTTCTATTGGCGGACATTTGTTTTTTTTTTTTTTTCTCTCTTTCCCTCGATTCTTGTGCCATGCCTTACAATTTTTCAAACCATCTCCTTAGCTTCTTTGTTTTTTTTTTTTTTTATTTTGTCTCTGATCTTTTGGTTGATATTTGTTTTATTTCAAATAACTTATAAAAATTAAAATTTGCTTCAATTTCATCCTCATTTGATTTTTTTTACTCCTCTTTGTTTTTTATTTAGTCCTTGATTTTTGGTTAATATTTATTTTATTTGAAATAACTTATGAAAAATAAAATTTGTTTCAATTTCATCCTTATTTGATTTTTTAAATTTATCTTATTTAATCCTCGTTCTTTTAATTGCTATGTATATCATCTGAGATAATTTTTATAGTGTAATGTTTTTGGCAATTTCACCTGCAATCATTTTTTTCCTATCAAATTTTATTCTTATTCTTTTGATTGTTTTTCTTTGCTTTGCTGAATTTTTTAGTTTGAATTGATTTGGATTTGAGCTTCTTGGTTAAATCCATTTTGGAATTTCATGGATTTCAATTTGAAAAATTAGCCTAGCTTAAGGACGTTTATTAAGGGTTGCTTTTTTTTTTTTTATCATTATTTTAAGATAATGTTTTTTTTAGATTTTATCTTTTGATTTTTATTTTATTGAAGATTAAGCTCATTGTTTTTTTTATATGCTTTTTACATCCTTTGTTTTTTTTTTAGTTGGGTTATATGGGGTCATTTTATGTTTTTCCTTTTTAGATATATTTTCTCAAAATATTCTTTTCTTTAATTAAATAGAATTGATTGGTTGAATATAGATGAATACTCACTTCATTGTGTTTTGTTCAATTTGCTTTTACCGGACATTACTTTAGCTAACCATGCAACTTTTTTTGATATCATCCTGCATCCTTTTGCAGTTGAGTTTAAAACAACTCGGCAAGCTCTTTTGGTTGTGGGTGATGTTCACAGTCAAATGGCGATGGGTCTTCAACGATCTTTTCTTTCTTCTCCTTACATGTATGATATTAATGGCTCATCTTTTTATTTATTACTGACAAGTGTTCTTTTATAATTCATTTTCTGTTGTTGCCTTCAATTTAAATTAGATTATAAAATTAACCGATCTTATTAGATATACTCAAGTTAATGACCTGAGTATCGAGTTCTTCTTACTTTTTTCAAAACACAATCACCCTGTGGTGTAGTGCGGGTTCCCAGTCTAGTTTGATATTAAAATTTATTTATGTCATATTTTAGTTGAAAGGTGCAAGAGAAAGTTATCGAAAAAGTTGAGGAGAGAGAAAGCTCTTGGTTGACCGGTTTTAACCACCAATTACTTTTATTTTGGTGTTTATGGATTCAGCTTTAACCGACAAAGTCATTAGAGGTGGTTTCAACCACTAATGATGATGTAAAAAAGTAGATTTGGGCTTGGAAAGTCTTTTTAGGTTTGATTTTGAGTTTTTAAACATATTTGAATGATGTTTTTGGGTTGTTAATGATTGGAGTTTTTAAGCTTGGTAGAATAGTTTATAATGTTTTAGAGTGGAAATAATTGGAAATTTTAGTTTTCAGGGTCCAAGTACGTTAGACGCTGACTTTCCGTCCATCAAATACCTTGGTAGAATAGTTTATAGTGTTTTAGGGAAGATATTAGCACCCCTAACACACCTTACCTGAGATAAGCTGCATTGTGTAGTCTGGATGTGGTTTAAAGATGTTGATGAATTTCTAACTAGTTGTCCATCTATAGCTGAGAACAAAGATTTATGCTCATGAATAAATCTGGCATTTTAAATTTATTATGGGCTCGTATACCCAAATAAATTCCTATATGAAGAATTTATGTAGGTGCCCTGACAAGGTTCACCCATCTTGGAAAGCGAAAGTGTTTTTCACAACTTGTATATTGTGGTGAAAAAATACTTTCAATTAAAATTGGTGAATATCCAAAATAATTTTGAGAATTTTTTAGAAATACGTGAGGGTAGAAAAAAATAGGAAATTCAAAATTAATTGTAAAATAATCTTCCAACAATAAAAAATTTATTTAGAATTGGACGAAGATGATGTTTGGCAAAACATAAATAAAATGCTTTTATCAAGGCTATTTTAACCACGATATCAATTCAAAACAAATTGTCGTTCATCAACTCAAAATTGAATAACACCAAACATCCACACAAATCTCTTTAGTAGATCCTTGATGTACTTGCTTGGGTTGATGAAGATGTCATCTCTAGTTTGCTTAATTTGCAACCCAATGAAGAAGTTCAATTCTCTCATCATGCTCATTTTGAATTCGTCTTGCATATATTTTTCAAATTCTTTACAAAGAGATTAGTTAGTAGCATCGAATATAATATCATCAACATATATTTGTAGAAGTAAGATATCTTTACCTTTTGTATTTGTGAAGATGATGGTGTTAATTTTTTCAATTATGAAATCACTATCAATGAGAAAAGTCTTTAATATCTCATACCAAGCCCTAGGTGCTTGTATTAAACCATACAAAACCTTTTGAAGTTTGAAAACATAATTGGGTAAATGAAAGTTTTTAAAATCTTAAGGTTGCTTAAAATACATCTCTTCCATGATGAAATCATTTAAAAATACACTTTTAACATCCATTTGAAAAGGTGTAAAATTAGCATGACATACAAAAGCTAAAAACGTTCTTATTAATTCTAGTCTAGCCATGAGTACAAAAGTTTCTTCATATTTAATACATTATTATTGATTATAACATTTGGCAACTAGTATAGCTTTGTTTCTAACTATGATCTCGTGCTTATTAACTTTGTTCCTAAAACACCATTTTGTTCCTATAATGGATTGATTGCTAGGTTTAGGGACTAATTCCCACACACCATTCCTTTCAAATTGATTTAGCTCATCTTGCATGGCTAAAATCTAATTTGCATCATTTTCAGCTTTTGGAAAGGATCTGGGTTCTATATGAGAAACAAAAACAAAATGCTCACTAATGTTTCTAAAAGATGTTTTAGGCTTAGTACCTTCAAAAGGATTACCAATAATTAACTTAGGAGGATGAGAGTTTATATACCTTAGCTCATTTGGTGGCATAAATGAGTTTCTTACCATGTCTTGTTGATTGCTTGTGCTTGGGTGCCCTTTGTATATTTCTTCATTGTTAGCCTCCATGGGAGTCTTATCATTTTGACTCAAATGTTGAACACTTTTATTAATGTCATCTAGAATCTTAAAAATTTATCATTTTTTAGTTTCTTCAAAAGTAACATACATGGATTCCTCAAGACAAAGTGTTCTATTATTGTATACTTTATGAGACTTGCTAGAGGAGGAATAACCAAGAAAAATACCAACATCAGACTTTGAATCAAACTTATTCAAATTATCCTTGGTGTTAAGAATAAAAAACCTTAAAATATTAAATGTTAGGTTTCTTATCTCTTCAAAGCTCAAAAGAAGTCTTTTTCAACTCTAGTCTTAAGGTAACACGATTTAAAATATAGCAACATGTGTTCACGACTTCCACTAAAAAACATTTAAGGGTATCATATTCATTTAACATTGTTCTTGTTATTTCTTAAAGAGACCAATTTTTTCCTTTCCACAACCCCATTTTGTTGGGGAGTTCTAGAAGTTGAAAAGTTATGGTAGTATCCTTTCTCTTCATAAAGCATTTCAAATAAATCACTTATAAATTCACCACTATGATCATTCCTTATGTTTATGATTGAAAAACCCTTTCTATTTTCAACTTCCTTTGAAAACTTTACAAATTCATAAATAGTTTCATCTTTTAATTTTAAAAACAAAACCTATGTATATCTTGTAAAATCATCCACAATCACAAACATATATCTATTACCACTTATGCTTCTAGCTCTAATTGATCCAAATAGATCTATGTGTAGAAATTCTAAAGGTAGTTCGGTAGAAAAGTAATTTTTGGCTTTAAAAGATGTTTCTATTTGTTTACCCATTTAGAAAGCATCACATAACTTTTCCTTTTTGAATGCAATATGATGAGGATACTTTAACTAGTTCATTTCTGACAAGTTTAGAAAGAATGTCCATACTTATATAACCTAGTCTTCTATGTCAAAGAAAACTATTATTAATGCTAGTAATAAAATAACTTTCTATTCTCATGCATGCATCAATCTTAATCTTATAGACATTTCCTTTTCTATTACCAATAAATATAACTTTATCATTTTCAAGGATTAAGTGACATGTATGGTCAAACATAATCTTGTAGCCTTTATCACACACTTTACAAATACTTAGCAAATTATGTTTTCGACTATTTACAAGAAATATTTTTCTATTTTAGGAAATGACTTACCTCTAATATTACCAACTCTAATGATCTTTTCTTTTGAGTTGTCTTTAAATGTGACTTTTCCACTATTGATCATGGTAATGCTTGAGAATAATGAATCATCTTCGATCATATGTTTTGAGCAAGCACTATCTAAGAATCACTCTCTATATTCCCTTGATTCCTACACATATAAAATCAAGATGAGGTTTTTGGTACCTTTCTTGAGTCCTTTGTGGTTAGTGGTGGTTTCTTTTGAAATCCAAATTATATTACTAACTTTTTCCTTCTTTATAGGAGATGTATAAATCAAGTGACCAATATTTCTACGATAATTACATGTTTGGTTTGGGTTATAAGATTGTTTGGCTTTAACAAAAAAATATTTTAAATATTTTTTATTCTTCTTAGGTTGATAACCTAAACCTCTTTTGTTGAAAACACATATTTGACTATTAGGTATGGTTTCTAAGATCTTAGAACCTATAGTGAATTTAGCTAGTGTAGTGTTTAACTTATCAACCTTTTTCTTTAAAGTCTTGTTTTCCTCTTCAAGTTGGTTCATCTTATCATAATTATTAACTAAAATGCATGTTTTTTTTAAGTATCTTTTTAAAAAAGAAAACATACATGGTTCTTTTTCAATAAGCTATAATTGGAACTTAACTTCTTGTATTCATTATACAATGTCTCAAATGCATCATGCAATTCATTATAAGAGAGATCGAATTCATCATCCAAAGAGATTACCTTATTATCTCACTTTCAGTTGTCGTGAAACACATGCTTGCAACATGCTCTTCATCATCACTTGAGCTAGACTCTAAGTCATCACTTCATATTGCTTTCATTGTTTGTTTATGATGATGATTCTTCTTTTATCTTAAAAGAGAGGACAATCAACCTTTATGTGTCATGTCTTATTGCACTTGTAGTATCTAAGTGCTTCCTTGCTAGATTCTTTCTTATTTACATCCTTCTTAAAGTTTAAGAACTTTTTCTTCCCTTGTTTTTTTCTTAAATTTTTTTGATATTGTCTTGTAATAAGTGTAATATCCTTCTCCACTTCTTCTTCATCATCATCATTATCAATATGATGTACAGTTTTGAATGCCAAATTATTCTTTGACCTCTCTTGTAGTTCTTGCTTTTGCAATGATTTCACGAGTCATAATGATCTGATGAGTTCTTTCAATGAAAGTTTGGTGAGGTCCTTAACTTCTCGGATTTTTGTCACCTTTGCTTCCCAAGTCTTCGGCAAGGACCTAAGAATTTTTCTCATGATATCAGCATTATTACAAGTCCTACAAAGAGCATCCAAATTAGTAGTGATAGTTGTTATTCTAGTAAACATACTAATTATGGATTCATTTGGAAGTATTTTAAATAACTCATATTGATGAATTAACATGTTAATTTTTTTTTATTAATTTGCCTGATTTGTTCCTTCATGTGTTATCTCTAATACATATCATATATCTCTAGTATTGTGGCATGATGTGATCCTATTCAATTCTATTCTACTCAATGCATAACACAAAGTATTCTTAGCTTTAGCATTAATAGATAACAAGTTATTATCACCATTCGTATACTCACTTCTATGTTTAGGAACCCTTATATCATTTTCAATCTTAGTAGACTTGTGAGGTTCTTTTTCAATAGATAGTCATAAATCATAATAAATAGATTAAAAATATATAATCATCATAGCTTTCCAATAGGTATAGTCATTACCATAAAAAAAAAAAGTGGCCTAAAGGTTGATGATCCTTCATTTTGAATATTAAAACTAGTGGTTGTCATTCTACTTAAAGTATAAACAACTTTATACAAATAAGAATTAAGCTTTGATATCAATTATTGTTCTAGAATTAAGGCATTAATAACACCCAAGAGGGGTTAAATTAGGTGTTTCACCAATAATAATAATTATTACAATTAACTTAATTAAATACAATTAACAAAATTAACTAACAATATAATTAAAGTGGTTAAAGTAAAAAGTATAGGGATAGAGATTACAAACTCGATTTTTAACGTGGTTCAGCAAACCTACATCCACACCTCAAACACCGAATCAGTCTTGAGTATTATATTATTTACTAATTCAAGCCAAAGATTACAATGTCTTTAATGAATCCTTACCAAGCCCTTTTTCACTACTTAAAGAAATACTCACTTCAAGGTTTTCACCATGGTGTTGTACCTCACCAATAACCAAGAGTTTTTCACTTAAACTCTTGAAGGATTACAATTTGTTTAAAATGTAGCAACACTCTCTCAAAGAGTAGATAATACAAATGAAGCTTATATCTTTATAGCTCACTCAATAGTATTTAGAATGTATGAAGGTGTTTAAATATAGTGAATGTGATGATTTAAACTCTTATGCAAGATTATAAAAGTTTTAATGCACAAATATTAGTATGATATAAGATTGATGATTTGAAGTTGTATTTCCTCTTACGATAGCTTGTATATGATATATATTGAATTTATGTGTTTAATTCTACAATTAGATAAGCTATGTGTGTGTGTATGTGTTTTTTTCTTGAAAAAACTAGCCATTTTATAGCCGTTATTATTCCTCTGATAGATGAAACGGTTGACCGATTTAGATTGGTCAAGCTAATCGATCGATTCCTGTAAATTCCCATGTGTTCATCCCTGATGAACAAGCAGTTGACCGGTTCACTTGGTATGGCCAAGCGGTTGATTGGTTCTTGCAAATTCCCATGTGTATATCCCTAATAAACAAGTGGTCAACCGGTTCACTTCGTATGGCCAAGCGGTCGACCGATTCAACTGAAAATCTAGTTTTAGCATTTTTAAACTTAATGAATCTTGAACCGACTAAAATGCATATCAATCCTATAATGTATGCAATATGTGAATTTATTTTAATTTATGCTATCATGTAAAATATAAAGATTAACATAATTTTCACTAAAATAAATCTTTAAAAACTAAATATTTACTTACTTTGCATCTTTGACTTGTTGATTGATTTCTTCATTTAATTCTTTTATGCTTGTTGATGATTTTCATATAAACATGTTTAAATTTATTCTCAACAAAGCATATTATTAGTCTATTTCCAAGGTAAATTGTGTCGTAGCACTAGAGAGATGGTCATTCCTTCCAAAGTAATTATGTTATCACATTAGAGATAATGAATCCATCTCAGCCTTAGAAGGGTAAGGGGCTTATATCCTGAGGACAACGTATCCTTATTGTTGAGGCAATGTTTATCATATCATTAGAGAGATGTGCAATCACACTAGGAAATGACATCAATCCCTTTCAAGTTAAACTATGTCGTAGCACTAGGAAAATATTCATTTCTTTTAAAGTAATTATGTTATCGCACTAGGGATAATGAATTCATCCCGTCCTTGAAAGGTTGAGGGGTTTGTGTCCTGAGGACAACGTATCCATCCCCGTTGTTGAGGCAATGTTCTTCCTATCTTTAGAGAGATGTGTGATTGCACTAGGAAAACCATGTCAATCCTTTCCAATGTAAATTGTGTCATAGTACTAGGGAGATGTTCATTCCTTCCAAAGTAATTATGTTATCACACTAGGGATAATGAATCCATCCCATTCTTGAAAGGTTGAAGGGCTTGTGTCCTAAAGACAACATATCCATCCCCATTGATGATGCAGTGTTCATCCTATCCTTAAAGAGATATGCGATTATACTAGGGAGACCATGTCAATCCTTTTTAAGGTAAACTATGTTGTAGCACTTGGGAGACGTTTATTCTTTCCAAAGTAATTGTGATATCGCACTAGGGATAATGAATTCATGTTTTCTTTTTGAAAGTTGAAGGGCTTGTGTCTTGAGGATAACATACCATTCCCGTTGCTGAGGTAGTGTCCATCCTATCATTTGAGAGATATGCGATTACACTAGGGAGACCATGTTAATCCCTTCCAATATAAACTAAGTTGTTGCACTAAAAAGATGTTCATTCCTTTAAAAGTAAATGTGTTATCACACTAAAGAGAGTGAGTCCATCTCATCCTTTAATGGTTAAAGGGTTTGTGCCCTAAAGGGAACATATTAATCCAAGTTGATGAGGCAGTGTTCATCCCATCCTTTAAGAGATGTGCGATTACATTAAAGAGACCATGTCAATCCTTTCTAATATAAATTGTGTCGTATCACTAAGGAGACGCTCATTCCTTTCAAAGTAAATGTTCTATTGTACTAATGAGAGTAAACTCATCCCATCATTGGAAGGTTGAGGGGCTTGTGTATTGTGAAAAACCTAGAAAGTAGAAAGCATCGTTACTTTGAAAATTTTAATTCAAAACTTACATTCTTAGTTATTGACCATAATACATTGATGTCTCCCCTTGAGGTATAATTAACTAGAATAACATTATAGTTTCGGCCCTAAAAAGGAGCAAATGGTGTTTCTTCAATAAAGGCTTTTTTAGGTGATCGCTAAAGGGAACCTTCCCAAATCAATATAATTCTTTGGACTATTGTGAAAGTATGATTGACGAACAAGAAGGCAACGCTCATACTCAAGGATAATCTACCTTTCTAGGTTCAGAAACTTAGATGAAGTCCTCAATTTGCAATAAGTTTTGAGGTTGTACGGCTTGAACCAACATTTTACTGGTACCTATTGAAAGCTTTCCAAAACCTTGAGGACCCAACTTTAATGGTAATTAGAGATGATAATAGTTTGGCTCTTGAAAGAGTAATTGATAGCTTTTTGATCAATTTCTTATAAATGACACCACTAATGAAGTCAGAATTTATTCTATGGGCTTATGGGCCAAGATGATATTTAGGATATTTGATTAAACTTTTGGTTATGACAATCTAATCCATCTTTTCCATGAGAGATGGCTGGTGGATCACGCTTGATACTTGCAAAAGGTCCCCTTTTATGTTTTAGGGGCTCTCTGATGATTAAATGAGTATCATATAAGAGAAAAAACAATATAATTTAAAAGAAGGCCTTAAAAATATATGTTATTTGTAGTGGAGAAAAACTAAACCTCTTTTTGAAGGATTTCCCACCTTTTATAGTCCCAAAGGCCCCTCTTTTTTTTTTATTGAAGTGAAATGGTTAAAGTATAAGGAAAATATCTCTAACTTGTCATATAAAATATCTCTAACATGTCAAGACAAAATATCTTTGACTAATAGTCCAAACAGGGAGTATAAGATTCTTTGGAGTTAAAAAGAACATATATATGGGCTTAGCACGTGATTGAACTTAAAGATGAAAGGTTTAACAGTTTGTTAGACCCAAGTATCTCTAGGCCTAGCGCCTGGCTGAGCATGGAGATGGTGAGTATGACAGCTTGCCAGACCCATATATATAGGGCATAGTGCTTGGCTAAGCCTAGAGATGAAGGGTTATCACCCTATCTCTAGGCATTCTTTTGAAAGGCATATCCAAACAAAAACAATAAATGTTGATCCATCAGTTCCTTTTTCCTTTTATTGTTTTTTTATTAAATGTGTTGTTTATGTTGAAATTATCATGATTTTGATTAACATGATTTTTTTTTCAAAAGAAAACAAAATGGATTTTGGCATATTGTAAGCAAGTAAATTGAATCCATATACAAAGCTTAGAAGATACATTTTATTTTATTTTATTTTTGTTTAATTTTTAAGCTTTAGTTCTTTTCTTTTAACCATTAAAGACTTAAACTTTACCGGTTTGGAAGAAATAGATCAATATGGGATGCGAATTTTCATATTCTTCTTTTCTTTACCTTTTGTTCCTTTAAATAAATGGGAATTCTTCTCACCACAACAACTCAAAGAAATAACTATTGAGTTAAAAGATTCTAACGTAAATTTCTTATGGGTTATGAGATCTAAAGAGCCAGAATTTAATAATGGGTTTGAACTCGAAAAAGAGTATCACGGGTATAGGAATTATAGTGAGAGTGTGGGTAAATCAAGGGTTCTCTTTAAAGGATTTCAACCTTAATGAATGGATTAAACCAGTCTTCCATGGTTTGATGGAAGAGTTAAACCTGAACCAACTAGATCAAGGGTATGAAGGAGAATTCATTTTTCAGCCAACCACGCAGGAATTTCTCTATAATTGATTTCAAGCGTTGATATGCTTTTACCTTGTATCCTAGGGATGATCCGGAGAAAGAGAAGTTGAAAGTTGGATTGAATTTGGTGATTACAAGGGAAAAGCTTAATTTGAAAAGGGTTTAATAAGAAATCATATTAAATCTCTGGGCAATAAGAGAAAAGAGAGGAGAAAATGATGGTTAGTTTTTTTTTTTATTTGATGCTAAAGTTGTAATATTATTATTGTAATGTGTTTTAGTCATTAAATGAAATATAATGACAAACCTATAAATAATTCAATAAAATTTGTTGACTTCTTTTTTTAGGGGATGCAAAGTGTTATAAAGCAATTAAAGTTTAGGATATAAAATATAATTTTTCAAAACACAAAGGCAAAGTAAAAAAAAAAATACAAAAAAATATAGTTTCTTGAATTCTCCCCAAATGCTTCTAAGAATAGCAAAGATTTTGAGAATAGTATAAATGGCTTCATTGCACTTGTTTTACTATACATACATACATACATATATATTGCACACCATCTCCAGACACCCACATTTATCCTATTTGACTTTTATTCAAACCCAATCTGTTGGTCGTTCTTTATTTCTTAAATGCTCCTCAACTTATTGTAATAAAGTATCTTCCACCTATTGAGTGCTCTTTCTGAGCTAAATACATACCCTCTCTAACTTGTAAAAACAAGCATCTTTCCATGTCTTGTTCAAGTCCAAAATTCTGATTCTGATTCCGATTCCGATTCCGATTCCGATTCTAGGGATTTCAATTCCAATTCCCAAGGAGAATTGACTAAAAACACATCACCAATTATGAGGACTAGTTTCTGCGCCAACCTATAAAAATAGAGACCATGAACTAGCAAATCAATTCAAATATTTTTCAAACATCCTTTACAATCAAACAAACACAACCAATAGAGCAACAACCCAGCTTTGAACTAGCTATAAACACTTATCGAACCAACAAATTCCGACTAGCCACTATAATATTAGTGAACATATCACCAAACCATCAAACCCTAACCAGCTACTCTAGCCTAAAACCTCCTTTTAAACCTCGGCCAACCTGAACCAACACAGCTTAATCAAACATCTTCAGCTCTCTCTAACAATATAACATATTTTAAAAAAAAATAGATTAGCTTTTATTTGGGTTTAGAAATTGCATTAGTCATGCGAAGAGAGAGAAATTATAGAGAAATTAAAGAAATTTTCTGATATTTTGTTTGTTAGTATTTTAAACACACACACACACTAATCTAACAATGCTTTAAAAACAATTATGTGCATGATGAAAGTAAACTAATAAATCTTATTTAAAAAAAATTGCTATTCCTATAGCTAATCATTCAAAGACAAGGATTCATTTCCTAGAATCGAAGCACGTAGAATAAATTCAAAAGGTATGCATCATAATCAATACTCATGGCTAAGGTTGTTATAATCACGAATTGACTCATAAAATCATATAATTTTACGAGTCAATAGATGTTAACATGTAAAATCGCTTTAAAAACTCGAAAATTGATAAAATTGGATTAAAATCCGGTGAAATAGAATAAAAATGCGAGTTTAGAATCGTTTTTACGATTTCAACAAAAAACATATACTGCGGTATATGTTTTCTCTAGGCTCCAGCCCTCTACAGTCCACATCAGCATTAGCCACACACATATACAATATTTACCTTAATCTCTTTCTCTTAATCTCAGCGATTAACCAGCCACCATGAGATCAACGGTTTCCTCTTCATCAACAACGGCACGAATGTTCTTTTTTTCTCATCATTAACGACTTTCTCTTCAGTTTTCATCAACAACGCTATTTTTTTTCCATCATCAACAACATCCTCTTCAGTCTTCAGTCTTCACTCTTCATCAACAACGCTCTCTTCTTCAGTCGTCATCAACGACTTCCTCTTCAGTCTTCATCAATAATGCTCTCCTTTTTTTTCCATCATCAACGGCTTCCTCTTCACCTTAAGTTATTCTATTTATAATGTCTATTGAGTTTAAAAGTGAAAATGTGATATTCCCCTATACAAATGCTGATTTTTTCAATCCTGATTGCCCATGATTTTGAATAACAATTTTTCCCTTTATAATGTTTTGCTTGATGGAATGATTAGTATGATGATTTTGAAGTTTGATTTGGACAGTTCTCACACACTTTTGCATGCTAGGACATGCTATGTGGTGTTTCATATCTATATTTTTGTTATTTTTTCTTCTTAGTAGGGGTTGCTCAACCTGTATTTCTGCTATAGCATCTTAAATGAACCCTGGTGAGTTTCTGCCTACCTTGTATTATTAATTACACATTTGATTGATGTTGTAATGAATGCTGGTGTGCGAAGGTGTTGTTGAGTTCGTTACAATAATTCTTCTTCTTTGCACTTTTTTGCAAGTCTTTTCCCTTGTTGATATGTTTTTTTTTTTAAAAAATAACTAAAAAAAATTGATTGATCATAGCTAAGATTAATTATATTTGTTGTTGGAAGCGAGCCAGTATCATCTCTATATTACTACGCATATTTCTTTGGAAAGCATGTTCTCGATAAGGGTAATGCTCAATTTCTTATGTTGAATTTTTCTTGCTAGAGAGGGATTTTTAGCCCCGGCTCCCTTTATGTAGTTGATGGTGTTTCTGTCTTATTTTTAGCCGATGCTTGAGATGTTGGAAAGAGATTGCATTTTCTCAATTTTCTTGTGGTCTTGGATAGCTTTACCTAAGCTGTGTTTGTATTAAATACAATTTGGTTCTAAAAATCATGTTTGAATTGATTATAGGGCTCATTTAAATTGATTCTTAAATTACTGAACACATGGCATCTGGAAAAAATTCCTCTGGTAATAGGCTTGATGTGGGATGGCAACATGGTATAAATATTAATAAGAATTTGAGAAAAGCTAAGTGCAAGAATTGTCAAAAAATTATCAATTGAGGCATTTTCCGTTTCAAACATTATTTCAAACATCATTTGGCTTGCAACTATGTATTTATTTTTATTTGAACCATGTATTTTTAGATGCTTGAACTATGTGTGAATTTTTATTTGAATCATGTATTTTAAGGTGCTTGAATTATGTATGGAAAAAAAAATTTCTTGTGATTTTATGATTTTACAATCTGAGTTTATATTAATTATATTTGTTGTTAGAAGCGAGCTAGTATCATCTCTATATTACTACGTATATTTCTTTGGAAAGCATATTCTCCATAAAGGTAATGCTCAATTGCTTATATTGAATTTTTCTTGCTGGAAAGGGATTTTTAGCCACGACTCCTTTTATGTAGTTGATGGTGTTTCTGTCTTATTTTTAGCCGATGCTTGGGATGTTGGAAAGAGATTGCATTTTCTCAATTTTCTTTTGGTCTTAGATAGCTTTGCCTAAGCTGTGTTTGTATTAATTACAATTTGGTTCTAAAAATCATGTTTGAATTGATTACATGGCTGATTTAAATTGATTCTTAAATTACTGAACACATGACATCTGGAAAAAATTCCTCTGGTAATAGGCTTGATGTGGGATGGCAACATGGTATAGATATTAATAAGAATTTGAGAAAAGTTAAGTGCAAGAATTGTCAAAAAATTATCAATTGAGGCATTTTTCGTTTCAAACATTATTTCAAACATCATTTGGCTTGCAACTATGTATTTATTTTTATTTGAACCATGTATTTTTAGATGCTTGAACTATGTGTGAATTTTTATTTGAATCATATTTTTTAAGGTGCTTGAATTATGTATGGAAAAAAAAATTTCTTGTGATTTTACGATTTTACATTCTGAGTTTATATTGTATTTTTCATGTCGTGTCAAAAACGTGTTTTGGACAACCTTGCTCACGGCTACTAGTGATATAGAGGAGAAAAAGATTACAATTAGTAATTAGTTAAACCCTAGCTACTAATTAGTAAATATAGTCCAAGTTAGGAGATACTAATATATAAAATTGAAGATTAACCTTAAGAGAAGTCAAGGGGGATGAGGAGGTGGGTTTGGTTTAGCTACTATGAAGAGAGATAGAAAGAAATTGCTTAGAGTCGCGAGAGATGGAAGAATGAGAACGAGAAAGAGAAGTCAGAGGGAGATAGGAAGATGGGTTTGGTTTAGCTATTATGAAGTGAGATGAAGAGGAGTTGCTTATAGTCTAGAAAGATGGAAAAACGAGAAAAAGAAATCAAAAGGAGATGGGGAGGTAGGTTTGGTTTGGCTACTATGAAATGAGATGGAGAGAAGTTGCCTGTAGTCAAGAGAGATGCTTTGATTTCTCTGATTGTGATTGTGATTGTGATTAATGACTATTTGGTGAAATGAGAGGAATTTTAAAATTAAGTTAATTGGTAAGAATTTAAAATTTATATATTATTTAAAAAAGATATTAGGCTTTTTTTATAAGTTCCGGTTTAGTTTAATGATTTTATTTTTTTGAAACCAAATCAAACCAAGTCTATTATATATATATATATATATATATATATATATATATATATATATATATATATATATATATTTTTAAAATTCATTTAATCAGTTTTTTCTTTTAGTTCAAAATTTTTTATTTTTTTATTATTTTTTACACCCCCGTGGATGGAAATATTTCGCAGTCTTATTAGAAGTGGCAAAGCGTATGTGTGAGTGAGAAAGAAGTGAAGAAGTTTGTTGTGAAAAGAAGAGACAGAGGAAGAAGCAAGTAAAAATGGCGGCGAGAGGAGGAGCTTTGCTGAAGTACCTGAGAGTGAGTGTAAAGGCCTCACCTACTACTAGAAACCCTAACAACAACGGCCTCTTCGGTCTCTCCTTCAATACCATCTGCCGCCGTTTCTCCGAGGAAGTTAGGGGCACCTTTCTTGAAAAATCCGAGGTCTCCGATCGAGTTGTCAATGTTGTCAAGAACTTCCAGAAAGTCGATCCTTCCAAGGTAATTAATAAGCTTCTTCTTTTCTTTTTTTTACAAAATCAGATTTAATGCTGACTACTTTTCTTTTCTGGGTATTTAAATCTGTTATACCGTTGATTAAATAAACCTACAAATTAATGATGTGTTGGTCAAATAAATTGAAACCTTCATTTTTGTTCTTCTGGGTGTAGGGTTTTAGCTTTTGTGGGTAAATTTTAATCATTATTGCAACTTGAATGAAATGAAGAAGAAGAAGAAGAAGTGGGTGTAATTTTGTGACTGTTCATGTTGTTAATCCAATTTCTTTTAGGAAACAAACAAAATGGAAGTTTGATTTATTTGTGTTGTGACTTCTGAGAATCTGAATTTGTTATGCTCATTTTTTGATGACTTCTAAGTCATTGCTCTACTGCTGGCATTTTGAATTCTTGTAGTGTTTCTCACCGGGCTTTGGAAAGTTTTGATTATATGGTTTATCTCAAAGTTGGCAATGTGAAGTGAAAGTAAATATTGTTGGATTTACTTTGGAGAGTAAAATCTGTATGGAGGACTTGTAGGCTTAATTAAAATGGTGTTTGATGATTAGTACATCTTGCTAAGTTGAAGACAAAGATATAAATTTGTATTCTATAAATGTTCATTCTATTTTTCATGTGTAATCATTGAGTTGATCAGGGCAATGCTGCCTTCGATTGAATTTTTGGCACTCTAGATTAAATGCATGTTTAGGTTTGGTACGTTGGATAGACATTGTGGCCTGGTTTTTGAACATTGAGGTGGTAGGGTCTTCTGATCTTCAATCTTCAAAATTATGTGATAAAAAGTCATGTTACAGTGTTTTTGAATCAGTCTACTCTCAAGGAGAATTTTATCGGAAAAATATAATGGCATGAAGGTTATTAGCCCAAAACAGAGTACAGAGTTAGATCATTACTTGCCACTGTTTCCAATCTTTCCGTTTGATTTTTGCACCATGATGTGGATCTATCCTTGCTCTCTTTTCCACTTTTTTACATCAAATCGCTTGTAGTACTCTGTAATATGATTGGTAGTGCAGTTGGTCATAATCACTCATTCTCAGTCCTAATGATTGTATCAGAATCGAAGTGTTGGTCCCTTGAAAATTCCTGATTTATCAATGGTTTCCAGCTTATACATTGAATTCTTACACCAAATGATCTCTGTTCTGAGATTTAGATTGCATTGTTTTCTACATCATTGCTAGTGACAATTTTGCTATGTTAAAGGTTTTGATAGCATAGCAATATCTCATGTTCATTCATTACAACTGGAACTTTGTTTGTTGGATGGATGTGATGAATCTTTATAGTATGTTTGATGCCTAGAATGTGCTGAATTGGTTTGTAGTAGTGCTTGGAGGTTGCATGTCTAATTTAGGAATTCGAGTTGTTATGGAGACTTTATGCAGATATGTTTCTGCTCAAACACGGGCTCGTTGTTTGGATTTCCTATCCCCAGATATTTCACGCCATTTCCACTGGTTTGTTATGTCAGTGAGTTTGTTGCAGGATAGATGAGTTCCTGGCGTGGAAATTTGTTTAGTTTGCTGAAGAGGTTTCATTCATTTTTAGCAATTATTTTACCTCATTTCCCTACGGTGGAATACAACCTTGAGAATTTGAATGAAAAATGTAATGCTTTTCTTAGCATATAGTATTTGGTGTATTTCAACATTTCTTTCTGATGAATCTGTACTCTGTAGGCACTTGTAATTTCTCATTGGATACTTGAATTCAATGCTTGTCTTATCTCATCTAAAAAAAGGGAAAGATTGCATAGATTCATTATACTGTCCTCTATGCATATCTGATTTTGGTTGATATTTATTTTTTGCCTTATCAGGTTACACCTGATGCCCATTTCCAGAATGATCTTGGGTTAGATAGTTTAGACACTGTTGAGATTGTGATGGCCCTTGAAGAAGAGTTTCAGTTTGAGATCCCAGATAATGAAGCAGACAAGATCAGTACCGTCAGTCTTGCCATTGACTTCATATCTTCACACCCTCAAGCAAAGTAGGGGAAGTGCGAACCTGCCATCTTCACTTCCTTCTTTTTCTACAAGGATTAGCTGCATGAGTAAAATCTCGTATTTTGGTACCTATTTTTCCTTTGAAAACATGTTTGATATGTCAGTCGATTCATCCATCCTGAATTATGGTTGAAGAGGATTGTTTCAGTATTTGTGACTTGAATGCTTGCTCATCCAGTTGAAGGGACTTGTAATGTTCTAATGAACCAAACTACTGGTTGACACGAGTTGTTCACGTCTATCTGATATCTATAATAAAAAAAAAAAATTAGAGGTCATTTCCCATCTAGGTGCTTGGAACTTACTAATGAAATGCTCCCTGTGATTGGGAAAATATGGAACTAGGTTTTTGGGGCAATTAACCATAAAGATTTGTTGGTACAAGTGGTAGTCAGCGTGGATTTGGACAGAAGAAGTCAGTAATTAGGCCATATTGATGCAAGTGCTGAAATGGAATCGAAATCATGGTTCGGTATTTTATCCTCGTGAAATAATAGATGCGCCATTAAAGCTGTGAAACTATCATAGGAAGTGTCAAAAAGTTTATAGAAAAGGTTTCTGTTATCCTTTCTTATAAGCGATTGAAGGGGTCTGGTTGTTCACCGAAGCTCCGTTTCATGTTTATGGCACATTGGTAAAACCTAGAATCCAACATCTACGAGGACGGTAGCTCAACAATAACATTTTCCAACGCCTACTTATTGCTATTGCAAGACCAAGCTCCAAAGGCTTGTTTGCTGGTGTGGATGCGGGTGCGAAACATTGAGGTTGAGGTTTTACTAGAATCACAGCAGCTACCACGTGATTATATATAACACCGTGATTACACTGAATTTCAACACCTTCCAATATGCAAAGCCTTGTGACGAAGAACAAATACAAACACTGACAGACAAAAAATATATTTATATGCCATGTAAAGCTCGTGTCTAGTAGCAGAAATTGCAGATTGCAATAACAAGCAATGAAATGGCATAGATTATCCAAGCAGCCCCCTTGACACCAGGGGGGAATGGGATTGAAATGGTGATGAAAAACACGGTGGCTGCCAGGAAAACTGCAACTTTACCCAACACTTTGGATGTCCTCGGAAACTTGGCGGGGTTGATAAAATGTGAAACAAAGAGGCAAGAAAAGAGAATTGCAACAAGAATAGAGAGTAAATGCAAGGAATCGGGTTTGGAATGAGTAATTTGGTGAAAATGAAGGGCTATTTCAAGTCCTGATGTGAAGCAGATGCTTATAAGCGTCTTTTGCCATTCCATTTCCTGCTTAGCATGGAACATTTTGACCAGCTCTTCTTCTTCGTTCATGGTGGGAGGTGGTAGCTGCTGTGATTCTAGTTGTCCTGCTCTATGCCAGAGTCGGGACAGAGATTCTGGAACTGAAAGAATAAAACCCTTGATAACTCGAGCACCATTCTCCATGGTTTTCCTGTGCTGGAAGCTAGAATGCTTGAGAAGACTAGGAAATAATTTAAAAGAAACGAAAAAAACAGTCGAAAAAGTATGCTTGTGATGCTGATATTACCAGCTTATTTATACCTGCAGAAAAGAAAGAGATGGAGTTTGTTGATAATCGGATTCGGACCTCAAGATGAAGTCATCAAACGAATGCTGGAGCTTGAGAAAAGTCAATCGAACTTGTAAATTTTTTAAGGTCCGATTAATTGCCAGCTCATTTAAGGTCCGATTAAGGTCCGATTGACTTTTCTCAGACTCCATCTCTTACTTCGACAAACTCCATCTCAAATAAAGGTCCGATTAATTTTTCTTGTGTAAATAATAATCATATATTTTTTTTTTATGGACCTTATCTACGATCTAGGTTGAATTCAATTAACCCCCCAATAAATCATTTCTAGACATGACTTAAGCTGTGATATGGAGTGATTTATTTTATATTTGTTAAATCATCAAATAATTACGAATGATGAAACTAATTGAATTTTAGAATTGTTAATCAGGTTTAACACATTGCAGTACAATCAATATTATCCTATAAATAACAACCAGTAAATTAAAAAAAAGAAAGCAGGAGTAAAAAAAAAAAAATAACTGATTAAATCAAAAAAATTTAAAATTAAATAATTAAAAACTAAAACATGAAAAAAACTGATTAAACCAATTAGAATATTTAAAAAAATATTCGGTTTGGTTTGATTTCAGTTTCATAAACTTGAAATCGAAAAACCTCAATCCAACCAAACCGATTTAGTTAAAAATAAACCGAACCAAATAAAAAAATCAAACCGAACCAAAACCAAGCCCATCAGAAAGTCTAAAAAAACAATATAGTTTTTATTTTTAATATAAAATAACCGAACCAAAATCGAAACTAAACCGAACCAAAATCGAACCCAACTGAACAGAACCAAAACCGGTCGGTTGGTACTGGTTTCGGTTCAGTTTTTTATATTTTATAAAAATTTTGTTTAATTATTTTTATAAAAAAAGAACTGAACTGAGAATGATTACTTAAAAAAAAAAAAAAAAGCATGAATTTATTGTTTTAGGTACAGCAGAGGCTCTGCATCAAAAAAAAAAAAAAACTTAGAAGAAGAGGAAGAGGAAGAAGGAGGAACAAAATTGCCTGTGTTTATGATCTTCCTGTTGAACACTATTGCGAGTACAGTTTTCCTTGTAAATTTGATTGCGGAATGGGAAAAATTGAAGATTTATTATCAACATTTGAGCAAACTGAGTTTTTCGCTGTTGAAATAAAAAAAACCTCTGTCTGACACTGAAACAGAGACGTGCGTTTGTAGACCTAGAAGAATTTGTTATGCTACCATTCATTTTCATTGAAGCTAGAATTTTCGACATTGGAAATCTCATCTGGCAATTCAACAATATTCCTTCATATTTTCTGTGACCTGTAACTGCCTTTAGCCATATTACCATCATAGCTATGAACAAAAACACCGCTCTCGACTAGTCCATGGCAGCTAGCTGGTTTTGGGAGTCCTTATTTGGCTTCAATTCTTCTTCCTTTTCCAGAGAGAAATGAGTGTATATACTTAGGTACTTGACTACGAGTGATTTAATTCCGTCACGATAATAATTTTTCCATGCACAAGTAAATCTCATTTTAGCGTCATTATTTTTTAAAATATTTTTTTTATTTAAAAATATATTAAAATAATATTTTTTTTAATTTTTTAAAATTTGTTTTTAATAACATCATATTAAAATATCTAAAAAAATATCCGTATATTTTAAAACAAAAAAAATTATGATGACATACCAAATTTGAGAGGCTTGGGAATCGGGTGCAAGGATGGACTCAAAAGGCATTAGTGGGGACATTTATGGGAGGCCTGAAAATAGAAATTGCAAAAGGAATAAAAATGTTCAAACCCAAGTCATTGAAGGAGGCAAAAAGCCTAGCACGAATGCGAGATGAGCAATTAACTAACCAACAAAGAAACAGTAAGCAATTACCCTTCAATCATGATCAAATTGCTTCCTTCTCTCCAATAAAGACACCAGTTACCATGCCCATGAAACACCTTGCTTTGGATGAAATGCAGAAGAGGTGATCTCAAGGTCTTTGCTTTAATTGTGATGACAAATTCACTCCAGACCATAAGTGTTGTAAGCTCCAGCTTTTGTTACTGGAAAGGTACTACGATTTGAGCATGGAAGATGATGAGTAGCCCGTAGTTGATGAACCTCAAATATCACTACATGCTCTTACTGGATGGTCAACTACCAAAACTATGCGAATCATGGCAAGAATTAAGAATCACGATTTGACTGTCCTCATTGACAGTGGGTCCACCTATAATTTTATTAGCGAACGAATCGCTAATTGGCTACAACTTCCAGTGATACCAACCAAGCCTTTCAATGTGAAGGTGGAAAATGGGAACCCATTAAAATGTCAAGGCAGATTTGAAAACATACAGGTCTTGCTTCAAGGTATTCCATTCTTTCTGACTCTTTATGCTTTACCATTATGTGGCTTGGATTTGGTTTTAGGAGTTCAATGGTTAGAGCAATTGGGGACAGTGGCTTATGATTGGAAAAAAATGACCATGGATGTCGCACGTCAAAAAATCAGCGCGGTGTTCGCTGGCGATTATTTATTATTTTTGCTTGGTTCTTTGGAGTCGCCACCTAGTATTATGGTCACTAGGAACCTATGGTCTGCGAGAGTCTGAGTAAGGGACTGGTTGTGCAAGGGGAAGACGCATCACCCCCAGTGCGCCCTACCTAAGGTAAGCTGCATTGTTGTTTGATTATTCTTTCTAGGTCGAAGTTCTATTCGTTGGTCTTTTCTAAGGTTCAAGGCAGATCTCCCTTCATGAGGGAGTCTCTACCTCATTGGGTTAAATCCTAACCATTCTAAAGTCTGAATTTTAAAATTGCTTTTATTTACACCTTGTATCTTTAATACCCGAGAGTGTACTTTATTGTGTAATTTTACATCCCACAAATATTAAAGTCTACATCTGAATCCTAAAAAAGTTGAAATAAAAGTTTTTGACATTTTGGCCAAACCCTAACAGATGATCATAAACTAGTTATGATATCCATTTTTTTTGGATTTTCAAAACGTGAGAAAGATGCAATTTTTTATTTTGAAAAGAAAACATGCTTGGAAAATTCTTTAGGACTTGGTCGTATGCAATAAAATTTTTTTTTGAATATTTATGAGAAAACCGGGCATTTTAATACCGAACTTGTATCTTATCATGTAAGTATACAACCCAATATTAAGCAAACTTGGTAGGAAAATATTTAAGAAAATCACAAATTTTTTGAAATGATTTTTTGAAATTTTTTTTTTGAATTTTTTTAAATTTTTTTGATTTTTTTAATACATAATAATTAATTAAATTTATTAAATCTGTGGGCCGGTCCGGCCCAAACAGTTGGTCTGGTCCAGGACCCTTGGGTTGGGCCGGTCTCGGCCCAACAGGTCCTTCTCTCTTTTTTCCGGGCCGGGCCAGAACCGGCCCGACCCCTTGGGCTGGGCCAGAACCGGCCCGGCCCAAGCAAGTGGCTA
>Ga0325405_1000004_pt1 | contig 191739 bp, 113 predicted proteins | sample PopdelMetagenome_21_FD_205663 | JGI IMG/M metagenome (GOLD analysis project Ga0325405, IMG submission 205663) | Populus deltoides microbial communities from Bellville, Georgia, United States - Xylem-Control-R2 | ecosystem: Host-associated > Plants > Phyllosphere > Stem > Wood/Secondary xylem...
ATAAATAAACAACATAAGAACATAAACATGATATAAGTTAACTAATTATAGGAAAGGAAATGAAAAAGCATAAACAAGAGATTAATATAACATGAAAGAAAACTTGAACATTACAAAGATATAAAGAGAGAAAACAAGAACATGATTTTGATCTGAAAAATAATATATCTAAATACATGGCAAATGCCTCCTTTTATAGGCTAAGATTCAGAACTATTGATTGGTGGACTAAGAAAATAGTTGGTGGCCAACCATTGATTTGGTGGCTGGTTTTTGACATTATTGGCTGCTGGTTCTTGAAATTGTTGGCAGATTTTTGATATTGTTGGCTGGCCAAAACGTCATTGCTAACATCAGAATTTGAGCCCTTTGTTCCATGAAAGCTGTGGGCAATTGTCTCAGCTTTCCAGCAAAAAAAACCAGAGCTCATTTGGACTTCTAGAACTCAAGATATGAGCTGAAAACCGAACAGTGTTTGAGCTGCAGGACAGGTTCTGACTTCTCCGTTGTTTCTAAGATTTGAACTTGAAAACGGTAGAATTGAGTCTTGGACCCTTCATGAAAGTTTTAGGTCTATGTCTTATCTTTCCATCCATATAAAGTGGACCTAAATCCAAGTTCTAAAACTCCAGTTATGATTAAATAACCAAATGGTGTTCCAGTTTGGAATTGAACCAGCATCTCTTCTCTTAGCCTAGTTCTCTTTTTGTCTCTTCACTTTCAATTGTTAATCACAACAATCAATCCTTTGAATTGTGAGATATACCTGCATTCAAAACAAGCATTTACCATAAATTAAAGATATATTATATTATTAGACTTGTTATTATAAAACATGCTTTAGTTAGGGAATTTAACGATACTTTAGTGCAATACAATGATATAAAGCCTTAATGAGAATGCACTTTTAAATACTAATCATTCAACAATAGGTTAATTTGACTCTCTCATGATTTTGTTTATTTCTTTTATTATATTGTTGTCGTGCTTTGTTGGAGTTTTTTTATGTGGTTCTCTGGATTTTGTAATTGTACTACTTTTGCCCCTTCCTCTCGTTCAATATTTTTTTGTAGTCCTTTCTTTGATGATTCTCATATTTTTATTTTTATTTCTTACTTCTGTCTTTTTATGCTTAATTATCACATAATGGTTCTGTTTTTTTATTGGACCTAACAATATCATTGTTTATATTCTCTACTTTCTTTTTATGCTTGGTTATCCATGTTTAATTTTTTTGTACTGCTTTTTTTTTCTTTTTTGTTGTCTGTGAATGTTTTCAATTTTGTTATTCATTCTAACCATTTTTTTTTCTCTTTCTAGCATGTTTTTCATCCCTCCTATTGCACGTGAGCGGCGTCGCGGTGATCGTCCACTCTTTTTGTATGGGTAATCAGGAAAATGAGGTAGACGAGGATTTCTTGTCTTTTATTAGTGAAAAAAAAGAAGCGGGAGTCGCCACCTAGTTTTTTGTTACTAAGAACCATAATTGATCTTAGAGATTGGGCACGAGGACTGGTTGCGTAAAGAAAATGTATTAACATCTCAAATGCGCTCTACCTTAAGGTAAGCTGCATTGTTTAATTATTTGATATATGCTAAGGTATTTCTAATTGTTGGTCCGTCTAAGGTCTAAGAAAATTCTTCATTGGTAAAAAGATCATTATCTTATCAGATAAAACATAACCGTACTAATGTCAACAAAATGAATTAATTAATTTTTTATGTATATATTAGGAATACGTCTTATGTGTAAGTTCGTAATTATAGATATTGAAAGAAAACCAAAATAATTTTTTGTGTTTTGTTTTGAAATATTGGTCTAGTTCTCTTAACTTTAATAAACTGGTTATTAAAGCCAAAATACATGCTAAGACATTTTTTGAATTTTTTTTTGTTTTATGAAAATATTATATGATTTTTTTATCTTCGGGGGACTTGGTCGTATGCATGAAAACAAAACTTATCTTCCAACTACTGAGGAAAAGGAATTCTGGGACTCGAAATGAGGAGTGTAAAGCGGCATTCAATAAAATCAAGCACTATTTACAAAGTCCATCTTTGCTTGTTCCTCGTGCATCAGGAAGACCTTTAATGCTATATCTGACAGTGACTAAGACAACTATGAGATGTGTACTGGGCTAGCATGACGAAACCAGGAAAAAAGATGGGGTTATTTATTACCTAATTAAAAAGTTCACTGAATGTGAGTTTAGATACACGGTAATAAAAAAGCTCTGTTGTGTGCTGGTATGGGTGGAAAAAAGATTATAACATTATATGTTGTATCACACCACTTGGTTGATTTCAAAAGTGGATCCATTGAGATATATCTGTAACAAGCTTTATCTCTCAAGTCGAATTGCAAGGTGACATGTTTTGTTGGCAGAATACGATATAGTGTATATGATGAGAAAGGTCGTAAAAGAAAATGCAATTGCTGACCACCTAGCTGATAATGCTGTTGAAGATTATGAGCAATTGGATTTTGATTTCTCTGATGAAAATGTACTAACAATAGAGGAAGAAGAAAATAAGTCAAATCAAAGGACCATATTTTTCGATGGAGCGGTGAATGTATACGGTAATGGGGCTAGCGGATAACAAATTCTCCTAACAAAAAGAAGTATTCGATTTCAGTTAAACACTTTGAATGCACAAACAATACAACTGAGTATGAGAGAGAGGGAGAGAGGCGTTGTAGGGGAGGAAAACTTCTTCTTCCCTTGCTTGTGCGCGTCTAGGGAAAGAAGAAGCACAATGTCATTCAAAACGGCATCGTTCGATGCTTCTCTCTCTCTCTCTCTCTCTCTCTCTCTCTCTCTCTTATATAAACAGTGCATGAAACGACGTCATTTTGAACAAAACATGTCGTTTTATTTAAAAGAAAAAAGTGTCAGAATGTGTTAATTTCCAAATCAATCCTCTATTTTTTATTTATACAATTAAGTCCTCAATTGCTATTTTAATTTTAAGAATCAGTTCAATTGCGTCCCTACCAAAATTGGATGTCAGCCCTAAAGTTGGTCTCCTTTTTCCTTTCCGTCCTTGGTCTCGAATTTATGCAATTTGACCCTCAATTGATCAATAAACTTTTGATTTCTTCAATTTGGCCCCTGATTCGATCAATTTTAGTCCCTTAATTTATGCGTCTTTTCCAGTTTGGTCTTTAGTTGTGAATTTCTGCAATCAAGTCCTTAATTGACCATCAAATTTCAATATTTATGCAATAAGCCCCTGATTTGATCAAATCAACTCTTAAAAATTATAATTTGACCCCTGAACTTTAATTTCTTCCAATTAAAGTCTAAATTGACTTAAAAATCAATTTTTCTTACAATCAAACCCTCCATAAATTCAATTAAACCATAAAATTTAATTGAGTACATAAACATTTGATTTTGGACTTTTCTTCCTTAAATGGAATTGTTTTTGTCAACGAGGCTCTCATTAGTAAAAAATATACTGTCAAATTTTAATCTTTGTATTTTTAAACCTCCTCAACCAATCTTTGACCATTTTCTAGGCGCTCTAACATCCTCTTCTCACTACTATTATTTTTTAGTTTTCTTCAGAATATTTTTTTGACTTTTTTTGTATTTTTTCCTTTTTGTGTGGGGACCCAAAAATAATAACAACACTTCCCTTGCAATGTTTATAGTTGTGAGTGTGCTGCTTCACTATGTCTAGCTTATTTCATTGTCTCGTGCATTTTTTTTGGGTGAAAAGTCATTTATTTTCTCTCTTGAACATTTTATGTGTCATCATTTGCCTTTTCCCAGCTCTTCTTTTAAGGTGGTTTTTGCATTTTGTGTTATGTTAATTCCAATTTTTGTTTGTTGGTTTCATTATGTACTTTTATTTTATTTTGTTATGGAAAGTCATTTATTTTCTCTCTTTAACATTTTATATATCATCATTTGCCTTTTATCAACTCTTCTCTTCAGGTGGTTTTTGCATTTTGTGTTATGTTGATTGCACTCTTTGTTTGTTGGTTTCATTATGTTCTTTTATTTTATTTTATTTTGTTGTGGAAAGTCATTTATTTTCTCTTTTTAACATTTTATGTATCATTTGCCTTTTCTCAACTCTTCTTTTAAGATGGTTTTTGCATTTTGTGTTATGTTGATTTCACTCTTTGTTTGTTGGTTTCATTATGTTTTTCAACCTTTGCTAGGATGAAATTTGGGAGTACATTGAAGGTCAAATGAAAAAAAAAAAGTGTCTAAATCTAGGACTAAATTGAAATGGCATCAAAGAATCGCAAGTTAAAAAATATTAAATAAAAAGTTGTTATGCATTAGCGGGTGAAGGAGTTGTCGTGTTGAGGTGACACATGCAATTTCTTCAGAGCTTCAATGGTAGTCTTTTTTAGTATCGTTTAATCATTTTGTCAAAGGACTTCATCATGAAGCGATGTGTGTCGACAGCGAAACTTTCATATAACTCCAAATAATCTTGTCATCTTCTCTCATTTCTTTTTCTATCTATTTCCTTTTTTTCCCCCTTAATTTGTGAGCAACAACTGGAAAAAAAAAAAAAAACTATTGTGATTTATAGTGTTTTGTATATGTATGCACATTGAAAATATCATTAGTTTTAGTTTATTTTATAATTATGATTTGTAATGTAATGTACTTATTACTAAAGTGCACGACACACTAATTTGTTTAACCACATTACCTTTTGAATTTTTCAAAAATACACAAACCCCTTTCATTGTTTCCGTCTCCAAGAACATGTTGGTCTTTACACTTAGTTTTGATAATATGCTTCCGTATGTCCAAAGAACAAGGTACCTGCAAAACTAAGTTCTGCTAGATAATGGCTCTAAATAATATAAGTTTTTTTTTTCTTTTCTTTTTTCCAAGTGCTGCGATGGAAGTTGGTTCCGAACTGTAGGGTAATGGGAACGTTTTGGAATGTATTTGGACCTGTATTTTTAAAAAATTTGAATTTTTTTTTTTACTAAAATTTAATATGGTTTGTATGTTTTAGATTGTTTTGATGTGCTGATGTCAAAAATAATTTTTAAAAAATAAAAAAATATCATTGACATGTATTTTGACACAAAAAATTATTTGAAAAACACTCGCAACCACACTACTAAACATGCTCGCTTAGCTTTTATGTTGAGCTGGGGTGTTGACATCCTTTCATAATTCACTTGCATAATTTCGAACGAGATGGATTACCAAAAGTTCAACACCCTTTAATTTAATCATGTCGTTTCCACAACAAAATCGATGTATTATCTATTTCATCGAAATGAGAGGAATAAACAAACTAGAAAAATCATAGATATCAAAGCAATTGGTGATGGTGTAAGAAGATAGCTACAGTTAAAGAGGATGGAGAGGAGATGAGATGGCTTAGCGTAGGTCCTCATGTTAAACGACAATTTTAGTGGATTGAATGACAACTTCAAACTTTAATGTCTGGAAAATCTGAAAGTTATGTGGTTAGATAAATTAGTGTTTAAGCAATTTGGCTAGGTTTTAGTGGGTTCCAATCAGGTTTAAGCTGGTGCCCATCAGGTTTCAGGTCCTCAAACTAAACTGCTCCCGACAAATCTCTTCATATAAACTCTCAAGATAAAGAGAGTTCCAGAAGCATGTACACATCACTTCATATATCCCTTGAAGGTCTCTGCTTCATCTGTTTCATGATTTCAGCACCACATGAGCATGTTGGCTTGCAAGTTTGCGACGTATCTCAGGCCATATCGATCCTGCACTACCCGAAAGTGCAATGTGGACGGGCAATAAATAGAACGGAGCAGTTACTAGGATTCTAGCGACAACCTATGATCATCAAAGTTTCATTTTACGACCCAGAGCACATTCTATTATAACAGGAGACCCTTCTCACTGTCAAGGATTTTTTTTATCTTCTGTAATCCCACAACAGCTGCTTCGTAGCCAGGAGAACATATCGTGGATGCCTGATAGAATCCAAATACAAAATGCCCAACGAGTTTGATACCCAGAGCCTGTCGCAGTGAGGAGCCATTCCTTCAGAACTTATTAAAGATCAGTGAAGTTACATTGCATCTCTCCTTGATTTGATTAAACCATAAAGAAGTTCAAAAAGACTAGATAGCAGGTGGCCATGAAAATCGAAATTGCAAATCAAAGAGATTGGTAAAGTGATTAAACACGTTTCTTTGATTACAGAAAACAAAACAAAGCTGCTCAAACAAATCAGAATACTAGGTGGACATGATAGAGAAATTGCAAACCCAGGAAAAAGATAAGAATTTATCCTCACCAAAGTTGGGAACATTTAGCTTCTCCTTAAATCCATTTGTCAAATTTGACAACAACCGATTATAATAATTTTCCAACAAAATACGACCATCCTACTGTCACCATTACTCTTTTAGTCTCTGATTGAAAGAATCTCCCTCTCAACTTTGTGAGCCAGGTCGAGCTGGACCCAAGTAATTTGTAACCAATCCCATGATTGCAAACCTAGTTTTCAAACATGTTAGAAACCAGTAAGTAAAATAAAATAGGAAAATCAAATCCTTTCAGAATCAAACTCAGTGTCTTGTACTGCTGGATCTATGCTAACAGAACAAGGTTATCATATAAACACACACAGAGAGAGATATATTGAAAAAGAGAGGACTTGAAAACTCATTGAACCCCGTCACATGTAGTTTAATTCTATTTTCTGACAACATAGACTTCTAAATAGTTGTTGATAGAGTGAAAACCCAATAATAGCATTTTGTAACAACTAGCCACTCACATAAACAGCTGTACCATTGCAGGTATCCAATTCTTCAACACTCATACATGAGAACCCTTGTTTTCTTCACTTACCAAATAAAATCACCAAGAAGCTCAAAATCAGGAGTACCTCCCTTGAACCACATTATGCTCTTTCAAAGTGTTCAATTATGGAAAAGTGCGAGCAAGATAAGAAACAACCAAAATAGAGTACACAGTGAAGCAAAGAAGTGTTAAAGGGGATCCCAGAATTACATTCTGATAAACTCTGATTATAATCGACGACAACTACTTCATCCTAGTGAAACTTGAAGACCCTTTCCAGAGGTTAGACATGGTGTATGGTTGTTATTTTCTAGCATCTATGGGCTAATCTGGGGATGCTTGGAACAATAAAAACTTATTTGATCAGTTCATGAGCCTTCTCGAAGTCTAGTATAAAAAACACAAGAGTGTTCTTATTTGATCAGTTCATGAGCCTTCTCGAAGTCTAGTATAAAAAACACAAGAGTGTTCTCACACAAGAAACAATTGCATTCAAAACAACAAAGTTCTGGTATCCCAATACAACATGTCCAGTTCAAACTTCTACGAGCACTAGCTGACTAAGCTCAGGAGCAAAAACATCTAAGATATCCCATTTCCCTTTGAACTCCTTGAATTCAAGCAATGTCAAAGGAAACTATAGGTTAGAACTGCTAATTCTCAACAGAACAATGCTTACAGTCCTACAGTGACACCAACCTATGATTAGTAACCTTTCAAAAATCTTGCCAGAAAAATGCCCTTATCCCTTTCACATTGGGTAGTTCCATAGGTTATAGAAATAAGAATCAACAGGGGTATATTCTTACCAATTAGCCTAGTGCAAGAACTCTTCTTGTAAAACCCAGTATCTATAACTAGTTTTGCTTTGAAAACCAACCATGCATCCAAAGTTGGGTTCTTACATAAATTAAGATTATCTTTTGGTAAGAAAGCTCTTTCAGACCCAACAAGTATTTTTGGAGTTTCTCTCGTGAAATACATTAATTGATGCAAAAGAGCAAGGTTCTCTTACTCAGATTATGTGATCCAAGGACTTAACACTGTTTTAGAACTTTTGACTTGGCAAATTGAGACAACCAAGGCAGAACTTAAAGCTACAAAGCATATCTAAAAATTAAGAGAATCAAATCAGATGACTTGCAAACTTTTACAGAAACACAACAGCTTGACTTGACCACTTCATGATAAAATGGTAGGAGTGTGTTCCTTTTTCAGATAAATATCAATGCCTGAATAGTAGACAAACCCATGACCTTAAAAAGGCTTACTTCCTTGCCCCCCTACAATTTCGAAAAGATCTCCAAGTATATGATAATGACACTGACTAGCATTTAATGACCTTCATAAATGCTATGTATTAGTCTTGTTCGATCTTTATATCTATCTATCTATCTATCTATCTATAAACAGGACAAAGTAAAAAAAAAAAAACAATCTAGCCCTCAACTCAGGAAAATCACATAATCTAAACAAGAGGATAAAATCAAGGGTGAACTTACATGGATGCCATGGAAATCTGCTTAAGATCGTTTTCCATATTCCTCATGTTTGAGAGAGATTGGGCACAGAATATGAGAGCAAGCCACGAGCACAGCTTGTACTGCCACCCAGTCAGCACCAAACATCAATCAACTTGTTAGTAGCAGTATTAGATGATTAGATTAGATTAGATTAGATTAAAAATGTGCTGAATAAATAAATGAATTTAATTAATTACCCTAAACATGACGCCTGCCACTCCGAGGATAACCGCAATGAAACCTGAGTAATCAACGGGTAGATCCTGCGGTGAAACCATCGGTGCAACAAACGGTTTCGCGGCCAATGGCTGCCGTGGATCGTTCGCCGAAGCCGAGATGTTGTTGTGCGATGACATCTGTCTCTTTCCCGATCTAGAGAAACAATTATCAGTGAGTTGATTACTGTGTTTACGATTTATGCTGACAGAAGGGGTAAATTGATGAAGTAATTGAATTACGGCCACATCATCTGAAGGTCTCTTCAGATTTAAGGTGTTTGTTGAGAGTGTTTTCTAGTTCGGCCTGATTCATTAACCGAGGGCTGGCACAAATCAGGACAGTGAAAAAACCGAATTTTTTTTCTTAGAACGACGTAGTTTTAAAAGCTTTTTCTTTTAAAAAAAATATCAAATTTTAGATTAACTTGTATCAACTAATCTCACATGATCCGAGCCTTAAACTAATCTTTTAATGATTTTTAATTTTTTTTGAAAGACATAAAAAAAAGTTTTTTAATGCTTCTCTTTATCTTAATTATAGTTGTCAAAGCCTAGAATTTGATGTAAAAAGGATTCGGGGTTATTATATTAACGTTGATTAATTATTTTTTTATCAAAACAATTTTATTTTATTTTTTAAAAAATATTTCTCAGTGCTAATCCGGTTGAGTTTGGATCGGGTTTGGCCGAGTCAATCACATGTCAACTAGTCGGGTCAATTGTATTTGACCAAGTCAATATCCTTTCTAATTCAAATTAAAACCTGGCCAACATCAAGAAGTTTCGTTTTCGAGTATTTTTTGGAAGGTTTTGTGGGGTAAATTGAGAATTAAATTTTTATTTTTTTGCTACTTGTCATCCACAAATAGATGGTCAAATTGAAGCAGTAAACAAGATTTTAACTCAATTATTAAGAGTTATCATTTAAAATAATCTTAAAAATTAGAAAGATTGTTTGTCATTTATTTAATTTGCATATAATCGTAGTGTGTATTTTATTATTGATTATTCATCATTTAAGATTGTTTATGATTTTAATCCTTTAACATCATTATATTTTATTCATTTACCTGTTGATGAAAGGGTTAGTCTTGATGGTAATCAAAAAGCATAAATGATAAAAGACTTACATGCAAAGATGCAATAACAGATAGAGAAAAAGAATGAGCAATATGAATTCAAGGCTAATGGAGGATGCAAATTAGTAAGGTTTGAACCAAAAGATTAGGCTATGGTGCATATGAGGAAGAAAAGATTTCTTGAACAAAAGAGGTCAAAATTAATGCCTCGATAAGAAGATCTTTTTTCATATCGTAGAGAGGATTAATGAAAATGCTAAGTGGATCTACTAGGTGAGTATGTTGTTAGTGTTACATTTAATGTTTCTAATCTCTCTTTATTTGATGTAGGAGATGATTCGAGTATGAATCCTTTCGAGGAGAGAGCGAATGATGTGATCCAAGCAACACCAAGAGGTTCGTTAGAAGTTCTAGTTGGTCTCGTGACATGACTTAAGGTTAAGAGGTTTAAAGAGACTTTCAATTGATTTCTTCAGGACATATGAGTTAAGCTAGACTTCAATAAAATATTAAATAATGAATAACAGACCTTAATTAATTTAATTTATGTTCAAGAATGACTTAGGGCATTCAGACATTACAAAAAATTTAGAATAAGAAGATTCAAATTTGATAGTTTTAACCTTTCTCTATTGTTTTGGTCATAACTAGAGATACAAAAAGAATTTTATTTATGTTCTAGCTTTTTTTAGAAAGTAGAATAGCTTTTCGGTGATATATAACACACCTTTTAATTCATTAAGACTAGAGATAACCATGCATTTGAAGTTAGGTTACGATTATGCCAGCAGATTACAAAAACAACTTTAGTATTATTTAAATTAGTTTGGTTATTGTTTTATTTATCTTTTAGTTATTATTAGGCTTTTTAGAGATATTAAGACTTTTATTTAAATTTGTGTTCATTGGATTATTATTATTATTTAGTAGTTTTTTCATAAGAATTAGAGATATTCTATTAGACTTAGGATTCTTTCTATTATCCATACTTTTTTACTAAGACTTATAGAGGTTAGACTATTAGACTATTTTTGAATAAAGAAATCTATATTCATGCTATCTTTTATTACTGAGTGATTCTCATACTAAGTTCATGATTGAACTTACAAACTTTTTGAATGATTGATCAAATTCATTGTGATTTTATACTACTTGTTTGTGTCTCTATATAGATGTATGGTAGGGGTGATCATTGTACATAACTTTAATTCTCCATAACAAGTTCTTGTTAGGTCAAATTACAAACCATTCAAATCAATACACCTTTGTTAGAGTGAGCTTGACCCTATAACAAGTGTGTTGCTTTTTCACCTAGAAAAATAATGGTTATGAAAGGCTTTATCTTTGCCTATATATATATATATATATGAATTTTTGTCTTCAAGTCTTTATTTCCTATGAACTCATTTCTATTCATAGCTCTATTGGGTTTCCTAAATATCATACACGTAACGTAAACAATAAAACAAAAGTATTCAAGAGTCCATAGGATTCCATTAGACTGGTTTAGAGTTGCTTAAGGATTTATTACCTGAAGATTTGATCTTCTTCGACTTTGAATAATTCTTTAAAGGCTGGGTTATTACAAACCACAAGTCGTCCAATTATCCGGCCTCCAACGATAATCTATATAAACCAATAATTAAAAATCTTTTAAATCCCTATCTAGGAGAGAGAGATTGTTATGCATAAAGTGTTATCTCTCTATTATGTGGCTCAAGCTAATTTGAAAATCAATCCCCTTAAAGTGAGCGATTCTTTTTTTATTATTATTTCAACACTTTTATTGTTTTTTAATTTTACCTTAGACTTTTATCAATTCATTTTTTTTCCACATGTGTTTTAATAGTATTCAATTTTGATTTACTAAGTTAAGGTTATGTTTTAGACGTGTGAGTACTTATACTTTTGTTTTTGAGCTTTTAGCATAATAAGATTTGATGAGAATTCAATTATGATAGTTTGTGTCTTTTTATTAATGTTATTTTTTTTTTATTCATGTGAGGTGTCCGGGTCAACTTGCGCACACCTCAACTAATCCCCATGGGTCATGAAGTCAATGACCAGATAAGCCTCTGGTGGCCATTAATATTAGCAACCACAAGACTTGAACCTGAGACCACAGAGGGAGTAAACCCCTTGGTCCCAAACTCTTATCACTGGGTCACCTACTAGATGGTTAATTTTTATTTATATCAAATGTATATGTGTCATGCAATTTCAGCATTTAAATGCCCCTAAGAAGTTAAGAACCAAATAACATATGATGACCCAACTTGATTTTGAATGTTTTCTTGCCAACTAGCCTAGGAATATGGCTCCCGAGTTTGATAATTGGTTAATCAATTAGTCCTAACAATCTCATACATTCTTTCTAACCAAGGTAGTGATAGCTTATGCTTGGTGCTTGATAGGTCAAGGTAGCTTGTGGCTAGTACCTGCAAAAGGTTAAATTTGATGGAGGTGGAAGCTCTTTAATACTTGACTGTGTTTGTTTCCCGGAAACTGGTTTCCGAGAAACCACTTTCCAAACTTTCTTGTGTTTGTTTGTCATTAGAAAAGTTGGTCAACGGAAAACACTTTCCGGTCAACAGAAAACACTTTCCAGTCAAAGGAAAATTTGGCTTGGTTTCCAGGAAAGTGTTTTCCTTTTATTTTGGGCAGAAAACATTTTCCGGGAGTTATGAAAAATTTAGAAATGTCATATTATTTGCTGATTATTATAGAATGTATATCATGTATTTATCAGAATAGGAAATTAATATAGGATGTTGTAATCATTACAATTACTCATGTATCTATTAGAATAGGAAATTAATATAGGATGTTGTAATCATTACAGTTACTGCAGTGTTCTGCTGTCTCTATATAAATAGGAAGGTTGGCTAAGGCACAACCTAACACATTCCATTATTCTCAACTTGGTATCAGAGCCACAAAACCCTAAAATAAATTAAACCTACTTTTCTCACAACCTCTTAGCCTTCCTTCTTAAATGGAACAGCCGCCATATACATCTTCAAATTCTGCAGCACCAGCAGTCCAGCTTTCTTCTTCTTCGGCAGTGCAGCCCTCTTTTCTTGCAGCGCCTCCTGTGCTTTCCTCTGTTGTGTCATCGCCTGGATTCTCCTCTACCATGGGTGGTGAACGCCTCCTCTTGTATCCCACGTCTGCTGCCTCTGCTGCCTCTACTACCATAAGCATTATCTCCCTTTCTCACACCCATCAAGTCATCTCCCTCAAATTAACAAACACCAATTATTTATATTGGCGTATGCAAATGCTGCCTTATCTCCTAGGCCAAGGAGTTTTTGGTTTTATTGATGGCTCCAACACATGTCCATCAACACATGTTCTTGCCCATGATGGTATCTCTCTTCAGGTAAATCCTCTTTTTCAAACCTGGAAACAACAGGACCAACTCATTCTAAGTGCTCTTCTTTCCTTCATATCTATGGAAGTTTTGCATCTTGTTGTTGGTTGTCAAAGTTCTTGTTCAGCTTGGGGCATTCTTGAGCGAGCTCTCGCTTCTACCTCCAACTCTCATATTATGCAACTTCACGGCTCTCTTTAGGATCTTCGACAGGGTGATGAATCAATAACTCAATTTATGCAAAAAGCGAAGGCCTTATTTGATGAATTGGCCGCTGCTGGTCAGCCAGTTTCACTTGAAGATTTCAATTTATATGTGTTTCGTGGTCTTCGGGGAGAGTTTAAAGACTTAGTTACTAGTCTTATTACCAAGGCTGAACCTTTATCATATGCAGATCTTCACAGCCATCTCCTCACACATGAATTTCTTCACAAATCTTCTGCTACCATACATGCTCCCCTGCTACCCATACCCAACATTCCATCTTCTGCTCTTGATGCGTAGCGCCAGACTTTTGGCAATTCTGGCCGCAGCAGGGGCCGCTTCAATGGTGGCTGGCGTCCCAACCAGTCCAACAGCAGAGGCAACCGATTTACTGGCTCCAGACCTGATCATCGCAGCTTCCAAAACTCCTTATTCGGTGACAATAGGCAGGGTTCTTGGCAGCGCAATAGGGGGAAAAATCCATACTGCTAATCTCTTCTTATATCACATTTGGTCCTCAAACTTTTGATTGCTATATATATTTTGTTTTGCATATTTGTTTTTCAATTTCATCCCTTAGAATTTAATTTTTATATTAATTTTGATCCTTATTTTTATACTTGTTATTTGCTTTTCCCTTATTATTTTTTAATTAAAATTTTTTATCAACCAAATTTTATCCTCATTCTTTTGATTGTTACTTATTTTATTTGAAATAATTTATGAAATGTTAATTATTATTATTTTAATTTTTTCATCTTTTAATTTTTTTTTATTTTTTTATTTAATCTCTATTATTTTGATTATTATTTATTTTATTTGAGATAATTTATAAAATTATATTTGTTTTCAATTTCATTCTCAATCAACTTTTTAATTTGTAAGATTTGTTCCTCATTATTTTAATAAACTTGAAAAAAATAAAAAATTAATAAGTTATTTTCCAACTCATTTTCTATGATATAACCAAACACTGGAAAGTGTTTTCCAACTTATTTTCCATTACACTACCAAACATGGAAAAATAATTCACTTTCCCGGAATTCACTTTCTAAAAAAAACTAATTTCCAGCAAACAAACGGGGTCTTAAATAAGTATCTTTATAGAGAGAGAAAATACAAGAATATTCTGTAAAAAGATGCTCTGAAAATATATATGCAGTAAAAAATGAAGATTGTGAACCTTTGTTCTAAAAGTCTCATGATGTATTTATAGCCCGTGAGTCTTGTCATTTTGTGAAAAAAAGGTTTAGAGTGTAATCTCACCCTGATAGCATTTAATGAAGGATAAATATCCCTTACATCCATATTAATATTTGATGAGAATATGGTGGGTCATTGCAGGACTTTTATGCACCTAAAAGGTGTAGGGAGATTAGGGTTTAAGACATCAAATATAGCTAAGCCCATGAAGATTGAGTTCTTCCTCGAGGTTAGACCCAATGGAGGTTAGTCAGTCCTTTTGACGTGCCAATGGAGGATGGTCATTCCTTTGGGTGTGCCTAATAAAAGATATTTGTTACCTTGGATTTGGTTAATTGTCAAATTTAAGTGCCTTGAGTCTGACATATTTGTTAAACCCACGTTGTCTTAGACTTGACAGACTGCCAAGTCCAAGTGCCTTGGGTCTGACATGCTTGTCAAACTCATGTTACTTTGAATTTAGTTGACTGTTAAGTCCAAGTACCTTGGATTTGATATGTTTGTCAAACCCACATTACCTTGGACTTGGCAGGTTACCAAGTTCAAGTGTCGGACATGACACACTGCTAAGCCCAAAATCATCTGGGTGTGCCTAAAGAATGAGGGTCATAATGGTTTTTTAGGCCTGTTAAAAATAGATTTATCAATAGCTCATCAAGTTTTTGTAATGTTGATACACAAAAACTTGTAAAAATACTTGGTTGTTATGACGAGTTCGTTGAATTTTTATTATGTGAAAAAAAGGGTGAAAACTTTGAATGATATACTAAAGATCTTGTGTGGAGGGGCACGAAGGAAGTCATACTTCAAAAATTTCCCTGAAAGATAAAAGAAAAACATAGGGAATGAGCTTGTACTTAGAAGTGTTTCTAAATGACTGAGGGGAACCTATTAGAGGAAATCAACTCGTTTGGAGAAACTCATATCTCCAAACTCATCGAGTATAGAGCCTATATTTAGAGAATTTCTAAGTGGCTAGTGGGAACCCAAAAAGGATGAACATCTACTTAGCAATTTCTAAGTGATTATAGGTTCTTTGGAGAGTTAGAGCTTGCAGTTTTTCTATCATTGTCATAGGGCTTAAGAGCCCCCCACTGAGAGTGGTGATAACATGATGTTGCTATTTGTAATAAGAAGACCAAGTTCATCCTTGGAGAGTGGTGCATATTACATTGGGTAGACTACGTTCATCCTTTAAAGATTGGTGCATATAGCACTAAGGAGATCATATTTATCCCTTGGAGAGTGGTGCATATATCATTGAGGAGATCGCATCTATCCTTCAGAGATTGATGCATATAGCATTAAGGAGATCACATTCATCCTTTGAAAAGTGGTGCGCATAGTATTAAGGAGACTACGTTCATCCTTTGAAGATTGGTGTATATAGCACTAGGGAGATCACATCTATTCCTTGGAGATTGATGCATATAGAACTGGAAAGATCACAGCCATCCCTTAAAGAGCGGTGCATATAGCATTAAGAAGATCACATCCATCCCTTGGAAAGTGATGCATATAGCACTAGGGAGACTACGTTCATTCCTTGGAGATTAATGCATATAGTACTGGAGAGATCACATTCATCCATTAGAGATTGGTGCATATAGCACCTAGAAGACCACGTCCATTTCTTGAAGAGTGTTAGGACTACCGCCTTTAGGGATCACCTAAAAAAATGAAAATTTATTTTGAATAAATCATTCATATTTAAGAAACTTACATTCTTATCAAGGATTATACATCATAAGGTGATCTGAGTGACAAGTACTTAGAGGCTCTTAGAAGGAAACATATCATGGAGGTGGCACTAAGATGTTGGCTTCGAATACCCTGATTACTTCACTTGGAAAATCACTGACGTCGGCTATCCATGTAAGAACAAAGAGATTCATGTCGAAGTACACTGACTTCTTCAACTCGTATATGATTTTTTATGAACTACTTTACTTTAGACAAGCTTCTATTTGGTAAAACATAAAGTTTTCTCCAGAGAGCATGTTCCCATACTCCTTTTATTAAGGTTACTAGCTCAATCAATTCTTCCATCTTGAGCATCTCTATGTTTAATCACCTCTAATATGCCCGTGTAGACTCGACCTCTTGTTAGGCAACAATGAAAAGCTTTGTGAAGGTTTTATTAGTGGGTATGCTAGTATTAAAGCATGCCACTAGCTTTGCACATAGGTCACTAAAACCTTTAATAGAGTTTGGTTCTAAGTTGTTCTACCAAGCACACACAGATCCTCTATAGGTTGAAGGGAACATCTTGCATATTGAGTCATAGTATTAAATGATCAACTCTAAGTTACTGTGCATATTTTGCACATGCTCTCTTAAGTCGACCAAGCCATCATAGTTATCCAAACTTATATTCATGAAAAGGTAGTCTTTAGGGAGTCGAGTGTTCAATATGCATTTGGACAAGGGAGAAACCCTCTACTGATAAGGACTATATACATTCCTATGGGTATACTTATTCCCTTGAATGTGCTCATACACAAACTGTCTCCTAGCTCTTTATCTGATTGGCTCCTAAGAGCCCGAAAAATTTGGCGTAGAACGACGATTACAATGACCACTATCCATCCTATAGTAACTAAAAGAAGTGTGCATTTGGAGTGTTTGCTCTGTGCATGGGTGTGATAAAGGCATGAGTGATCCCTTAGAGAACTTTCATGAATATCATTATGTCTAGTCTCCTCTAGGTAGTGTGATCGTCTACGGGCTCCTTGCGCAGCTGGTGGCCCTGATGTTAAGGCATTGTGTGTTGTTAAGGGTGTTAAGACTTGCTGAGATGGCAAGGTTTGATTTTTTCCTCGACTTGTCAACACGGCCTAGGTGAGGAGTTGCACCTGACTAGTGAGTTGTTGAAACTCTTGCTAGGAAAGAGTGTCCGGGGTAACAAGTTGATTTGTCTCGCTTCCTAGCCTCGAGGGGCATTAGTTATGTGCCATGAAATGCTAAAAAAAAGTTTTAGAAAGAAACCGAAGGCTTTTTGATCAGTTCCCACAAACATTGCCACCGATAAAGTCCCAAAAATCCAATTAACCTAGGAATAAGGCTCCCGAGTTGGATAATTAGTTAATTAATTGGTTCTAGCAATCTCATTCATTCTCCCTACTGATAGCTTATACTTGGTGCTTGGTAGGCTAAGGTGGCTTGTGGCTAGTACCTGCAAAAGATCCCTTTTGATGGAGGTAAAGACTCTCCAATGCTTAAATAAGTATCTTTTTAGAGAAAGAAAATATAAGAATATTCTAGTAAAAGATGCTCTGAAAATATATATGTAATAAAGAATGAAGATTGTGAATCTTTGTTCTGAAGGTCTCATGACATATTTATAGCTCATGAGTTTTATTCTTTTATGAATAGGAGAGTCTGGAGTGTAATTTCACCCTGATAGGATTTAATAAGGTATAAATATCTCTTACATCCATATTAATATTTGATGGAAATATGATGGTGCTTGGAGGATTTTCATACACCTAAAAGGTGTAAGAAGAGATTAGGGTTTAAAACGTCAAATGTAGCTAACTTCATGGAAGTTGAATTCTTCCTCCAAATTAGACCTAATGGAGGGTGGTTATTCTAGTGGACATGCCAAGAGATGGTGGTCATTCCCTTAGCCTCAAGGGAAAATGGTCATTACCATGGATTTGACTAACTGCCAAATCCAAATGCCTTGGATCTAGCATGTTTGCGAGACCCAAGTTATTTTTGACTTGGCTAAATGCCAAGTCCAGGTGCCTTGGACTTGAAAGAATGTAAAGCTCAAGTGTCTTGGATCTAGCATAATTTGTTAAACTCACATTACCTTAAACTTGGTGGACTACGATGCAAACCGCGTTTTCAAAAATTTTAAAAAAATATATATATTTTTTTTTTTTGCTTAAAATGAAAAAAAAATTATATTTTCTAATTGTTTTGATGTGTTGATATCAAAAATAACTTTTAAAAATAAAAAAAATTATTTTAATATATTTTTAAAAATAACACTTTAAACCACCACAGCTATCACAATCTTAAATATATCCTTGTCCCACACACCAACCACTCCAATTTAAAAAATATATAAACTTGTTTGCTGTTATGTCCAGCTGTAATCTTTTTCCTTCCGTTTTCTTTTTACAAGCAGTGAGCCTACTTTAATATCAGAACTACTGAAAATGATGAAGGTAAGACCAAACCCAGATGCCACAAATCCAACAAGAGTAATTCTTATGTTAATTGAAGCAGAAATCTCGTTATAATTTATTTTAAAAGAGAATAGAAGAACAATGTTAAGTCTGCAAACCAAACGAGGTTTGATCCTTGCAGTTATAAAATGACCAGGCTAATGAGAGATTCATACAATTGGAGATTAAGTTCTGAAAGGAAAAAAGAAAAGAAAAGAAAAGAAAAGTCTGCCACCACACCAGATCCGTTCTTTTTACTAGAGAAATTATTACATTTAAAAAAAAAAAAAAACCAATTCATATAGCTGGCACTTTAGAAGAACAGCAATGAGCCTGCCACCACCAAAGCAGGTGCGGCCCTTCTAATTAAGGAAGAATCTCTAAATTGATAAACCATTCTCTATAGAGAACTAAACCCACTTAGCATGCTGAATATTCAGTCCACTACTTACCAATTCTTTCAGGGCCTCGTTTCCTTGCCCCTCTCTTCTATTTTTTTTCTCACATGGTAGTAAAGCAGGTGCAATTGCATTTAGAATGCACAACCAAATCCCTTGACATGCAAGAAATTTTACTACTTTTCACCAGATGTTTTGCCTGGCGCAGATTAAAGAAACCAAATTCTCAAAATAACTGGTGTGTGGTACAAAAAAATATGGGATTCTTTCGACCTTCAACTTCTGAATTTAACGAGTGGATAAAAAATAAACAGAAACATGACACAAAAAATTAAACAAATTCTCAAATTAATAGAACCACTAACAAGATAATGCATCCATGTGCCATTACCATGAATCTCCATTGAGGGACCATGTCTGCTGTACATGAGAGAGCATGAGAAGATCTTTTAACAAGTCCGAGCAATGATTAGAGGGAATAAGATCCCAAAAGAGCATTATTTCTACAAGTACATCCACCAGAGAGGCCAAAAATTAAATAATAACACGAGGCATTTGTCGGCAAGACAATTGTGGAGAATTGCAACTATCCACGAAACTGACCTCGGCACCATTGCATGTTCCTGGGCTCCTGGGCAAAAAATTGCATGCCCAATCCTGGTGAAACTAAACCAATTTGTACAGAATATCTGGACAAACGACTAGTGACATCATCATTCCAGGAATACGGGAAATTCAAGCTTTGCACCACGGCATTCATTTACCACCTCTTTCCCCAACAATCCTTATTTCATGGCAATTACCAAAAGATTTATGCAAGAGCACGACTAAATTTTTTAAATGTGTAAACATCATTGCTAAATCAGACTGCACATCTGTTCTCCCCACTTACTGGAAAAAATGATGGGGAACCCCAATTTCTCTCTAGACATTCAATTTACAAGTCCAGATTATATTTCTCAAGAATGACATCAATGGCCTACATCAAAAGATCTAACAGCCTCCGTTTTATTTAAGGAGGCAATCTAGCATCCAACCTCCTTCAACCCCGGTGTGTGGTCTATGGTGAGTAAAGGGCCAGTATATAGCTTAGGCGAAAATCGATCAAAGTACACAGGACGTGGAGAAATTGACCAAGAAGAGAGAATCAATTAATCAATTATCATAGTGAAAGACATTGTACCCTGTCAGGAAGATTCCTAGGCATGGGTAGAGCAGTGGCATATCTCTGAAGACAGGATTTCTGGGCATTTACAGATGCATCCGAGGATGATGAGCTCTCAGCCCCATCACCTTGAACCCGGCCGTGGAACTTCGCAAAACGATTGATAACAGAAAACCTCTCTAGATCTTGGCATTCCACTCTCAGGTCTGAAACCGATGCTCTTTTATCCAATCTGCATGATTGGTGGGCAAATAATAAAACTAATGAGCATATCTCTGTACCCTTAGAAATTCCTGCTAAGGGAGATGCCAAAGAAGAAAGAAAGAAAGAAAGAAAGAAAAGAAACACAGGTGAAACAAACTGCAATCATGCCCGCATAAAACCCAACATTAAGCAAGCTAAATCTACATCTGCACAATCAAGTTCAAGCATACTCAATTGTTCACATTCTAATGACCAATGTGCACTGAAACTTTTTTCAAGACGCAACATTCTAGACTGATAGAGCAAAACCTCTTTCAATTTTGTTCAGATTTACACATGATTCCTATGTCATTATTCATAGCATATTAAGTCTAAAGAAAGAGAAAATACTTGACAATTAGAGAAACATCAAAAATGTTTGAATCAGATAAGTAGACATACAGAGGAAGGGTATCTTAACATGTACCAGACACCAATAATATAAAGCAGAACAGAATTCAAAGGCAAGCAAAAATGAGATTACTGCTAAAGACACCAAAGTTTACCTCAACAAATCACTCTCCAGCTTTCTTGTTCTACTGATAAGGTCTTCCATGACTTTTGAGAAGTACTGATCACTAATCTTCTCAGATGATTTTATCTTCTCAGGCAGGCTTAGAAGAAAAAAGTTTCTTGTTATCATACAGATCGAAGAAAATTTCCCAGCAAAAACTATCAATCTTACAACCAGTAAAAAGCGTAATGAGAAAACAAAAGGCCCAGTGCATACTTATTGACCACCAAAATCAAGGTCCTTAATGGAGAATTTAGAGACAGCCCTAACGACTGCTCATAAGACTCAAGCTGCACCCTTACGGTTGCAAGCCCAAGAAATTTACCTTTGTACCAATAACACCCCCTAAAAACATGCTATAAAAACCTTAGATAATATGGAAGAAATTCTTACTGGTTTCCACTGTTGGAAGGCGCTGGAGTATCCCTTCCAGTACAAGAGAGTGAGCTGCATGCATCTCCAAGTGTTGATCTGGCAACAGAGTATGCAGCATTCTCATAATGCAAAACAGCATCTGAAGAGAGAATTGATGCCATGGGAGGGCAAAGGAGCATCTGCATAAGCTGTGTGGTCGATATAAGCCTCCTCTTTGATCTAAGAACTGGCAGACCATCGTCTACCATTTCAACTTCATCTTCAACCTGTTATCGTAAATTAATCCATTTGAACATGAGGTAACTGAAAGACAACTGCAAAAACAAAAATAATAAAGGATGAATATAGCTTGTAAAGCTCCTTTAGCCATGAGCAAACCTTCTCTGTCAATCTATTTGTTGCCTGTGCCCAGTCCACTTCAGCTACACTGCAAATAACAAAGTCCACATATGTTGTCATCACCAGGAAAAACAAGTATAAAATGAATCAAACAAATCCAGCAAATAAAATCAAAGGAAACGTATCAATGAACTTCTGCAGAGGGGAAAAAAGATAACTAAAACGATGCATCAGTTTCATCAAAAAGAAAGAAAGGCACTCAGTAAATGCAGAGTTTATGCCAGCCACCTGATATTCTGAAGCCTTTGAGGACAATGCATCACTTCCTTATGCCATGTTAGAAGCTCAGATATGGAACTTTTACGTTTCTTTGGTCTCATAACCACCAGACTCACATCAGCAGAATCAGGCTGCAATGACTGAGGGGAAGAAAAATTCTCACAGGCTATTGATGGGCGGGTTGAACTCTTTTGGACTATACCAAAAAGACTAGCAGCAGCAGCATCTCCTTGCTCAATCAAACTATGAGCATGCAATGGATCATCAGGTCTTCCAGTGGTGAAAGGCAGTTCTGAAGTTTTCACGGTGACAGTTCTTTGAGCATCATGCATTCGTAATATCTGTCCATTTTTAAAGGTACCATACTGATCAAACCAGGATGGAGCCATCTGGGGACTAATCTGGGAATGTTCACCTCTGACAGAAACTTCACTGTTGCTATTAGCGGAACTCTGAGAATCATTCCGACCAAATGCAAGCACTTCCTTTGAGGGTGAATTCGTGTCATTAGTATCACCTGTTTTTCCTGAAAAGCTTAGCATTTTGGAATCTCCAGGAGGTATTGAAGTATGATTTGCTGATGCATCTCTGACCATATTATTGAGTCCATAAAACTGCTGATCTCCCTGAGTAGCTACCAGCTGAGGATCCACATAACCATCAGGACTTTTAAATCTATTCAAACTTCTATTACCATGATTGAGCCCCACATTTTCCATGCCCTGCATTTGATGCAGTAGGGAGTAATTTTGATGCAAAGTATTGTTGGGTTTTAAAGATCTGCCAAAAGCTTCAATTTGTTTCCGAGTACTGGCCAGGTCTGAAAGAGATGTTTCAGTAAGATGATTCACAGTAGAGTCTTTATCATGTGAAGCACTCACTGTCTTCTGGGCCCGATCATTCTCAGGTGAAGCTTGCCGCAAGTGGTCTCCTTTTGGCAGTTGTTCTTTCTCAACAAAACCATGTGAATTCATCGAACAGACACCAGGTTCGGCTTGACTGCTCCCTCCAGTTTGCATAATTTGATCTTCTGGCTTCTGTGGTTGAGAGAAAGATGTGCCTGAACTGTTATGTGATTGAAGATTGGGTTTAAACATATTGGACAGAGCCTGAAACGGCTGAGAACCAAATGGACGTAGCTGAGTTGGAACACTGGTCCACATAGCAGGTGATGTTTTTGAAGAAACGGCGTCTTGTGATAAAGCATTGCGCTGAGGAGCTGGAGCTGGTGCAGCTTCCAGCACCGGGAATTGTTGAGCAGAATCTCTTGCATGGTTTTGGTTGTTGCTACTCGGCTGGGACATCTCAGAAGAAGAGGCATTATCATTATTTGAAGTATGCCTCGATGTGTCAAGCACCAATGGTATTGCAGATTGATTAGTTTGACCTCTCTCAGAGGACTCCGCCGTCTGTTTTGGTTGAGAAGAAAATCGATCAAAAGATTCATTAACAGATTCACTGGTTGTTGCTTGTCCACCTGTATCAGTCCTGTGCAGAGTGGAAAGATGACTTCTTGAGTAAGGGAAACCAGGGGGAAAGACAGCAGGAAACTTTCTTTGAGCACTACTGCCAGCATGTGTCGAGGTGCTGCAAATAGCATTCCTCAAATGTCCATGAGAAGTTTCATGTGGAGTTAAAGACTGAAAAGAGGGTGTAGGTGCCGACCATGTAGAATTCATCACATTTGAGGGGTTCTGAGAAGGAAGGGCGTGCTCTGGAATGAGCAACTGTTGGGATGGAGGCGCAAGTTGTAAACCAAAAGCTTGAGAAGCAGAAGATTGATTCTTCTGAATGTGAAAAGATGCATCAAGAGTTTCAGTTTCAGGCATCTCAGTAGACTGGTTGCAGTCGAGAGAACTAAAGTGCATTTCATTTCCCTGTTCCCTTGATTGGTCCACCTTGTGAAGAAGCTCCAGCATATTTTGACTGCTATAAATTTGAACACAAACCATGTACCAGTCATGTCAATGATCAAAAAGTGAATCGACTACACATTTGACTGCTAGCATGAAAAGGACACCATACAATTGGATAGTGAAGTGATCGTACCACAAATGCTCAATGAGTTTTTCACCATCAAGATAAACAGCCATCGGCGACAAAATATATTGATCAACAACTTTCAAAATAACAATGAAGGACAATTACAGAATCCAAAACATGCAATACCTTGAAATGGTTTTATTTGGTGAGCAAACAAATCTGTCAAAGGGAGTAGACAAGCCAGGTGCAGAATCTGGAAGAATGCTTTTTGGAGGAATCTCATCTAAGCCTTTTGTTTCTCCTTGAAAGCCACATAAATGACCCTGTAAAGAAGTGTTGAAAGAGATATTATTAAATAGTATGTGGCTTGTTTTCATTCCATGGAGAAGTCAAACAACATGACCGAGAAAATTTTCTAAAAGTACAGCAGGAAAAATCTGGAATGGAACAAGTAGCGATCTCCAAATTACCTTCTCAATTTCATCAGAATCTCTAGCTACATGACTTGGAAAGTTTGGCTGCCCAGTATACTCTTGGTCAAGACCATTTAACCTTTGAGAAAACTGCTGATGCGTGAACTGTGAATTTGCAACATGTTTTGTTCCATATGAAGGTTCCATGTCAATATCCAGATCCCCCATGGGGTGATACTGAAATTTACGAATTCCAGATGGCTTTCGACCTATATTACTGGATGACTTTTGTTTTCCTCCAGACAAAGAAAAAGAATCATTTGCACCTAACCATGCATTTTCCCTCACACCAAAAGTGGAAGCCTGGTGGGTTGTACTGGGGAAGCTATCGGTTGTGTGTTCATCTGTATTTGAGCTCTGCATTTTGAGAGTTTCAACTGCCCCATTTGCTAAACTACTATTGCCTGATGACTCAAAGGGTTGATCATTCTTAACCATATGAGGTTGGTACTTTCCACGAATTTCAGTTCCTTTATGGTTCACTGACAAACCAGCATGTTTCCAGATATCAATATTGTTACTTTTTGGAAGCTGTTGACTGCTTTCTGTATCAGCCCTCTCAGTGCTTGAATCTAGCAATGCAGCAACATTATTCCGGTTAGTATCTTCTTTGTTGACCAATGGGCTTCTCATGGAAGATTTTGCACATTCCAATTCAGTAATTGAATTAGAAACAGAAGTAGCCTTCCATTTATCAGAACCATGACTCATCACCTCAAACAAGGGACTTTTTTTATCAGCATTCTGAGAATCTTGGCATGATTTTTCGTTTCCCTGATTTTTCAAAGCAGCAGTTGTGATGGAAGATGCAGAATCCATGAAGTTCCAGCCACTTGGACTACGTAATGGTTGGCCACTGGAATTATAAGATGGCATGCTCTGTTGATTGGCCCAAGGGCCTTGAATGCTCTTTGCATTTAATTCTGCATCTGAAGAATGGGTAGCTTTTCCATAAAAATGACTGCCTTCAGCAGCTGCTTTTTGTAGGAGGCTCCTATCTGAACGCTTGGTTCCATCCCCTGGAAACTGTTGAATATGTCTATGAGGAGAACCAGTCTGCAACCTCTCACTGTGTTCATGTGAAGTATTGACTCCAGATTGATGAACCGCTGGTATATTATTATAACTCATACCTGTATTGGTTTTATGAGACACAGGGAAGGGTCGAGAGTTTAAGCTAGAGGCTGATTGCAAGCTATTATCAGCCCAATTTGACTGCTGTTTGCTACTATCATTTACAGTGGGAGTCTGCTGATTCCCAGCTGGAGGTTCATTATTTCGGCAAGTCAGACCACTCCACTCTTCTTTTTGCCCGGTATCACCACTAGAAGTTTCTGCTACAGCAGATTGCATAAGGGCACTCCAGCTCCCACTTTGAACAGAGGGCAATGTACTGAAAAAGTCTGTTCCATCCAGCATATTGTAACCTCCGGAACCCATGCTGGCACCCCTGCCAAAGGTATCCAATAAATTATCATCTGACCCAAACAAAATCATAGCTTCAGTTGGATCTAGGGTAGCCTTGTTCTGGGAAGGAGCAACCTGTACGGCTGTTTCCTCTTGTGATGTTTCTGATGGACCAGCCAGGTCTTGCCTCGAGCAAGTTTCTTGCACTAGCCCATTGCTTTGCTGGGGATTCACTTGCTGCTGCAATTTTTCCAAATTAAATCCACTATCTATACCATGACCATCAGAAGAAGTGATCATATTTTTTCCCTTATATCCCTGTCTAGAAACCAAAGTTCCATCTTGCACATTAACCTGCTCTGGAAATCCAGTATACTGATTGCTTGGTAAGGAGCTGCTGCTGCCTGATATCTGCTGCGTTGAAGGCTTATCCATTTGGACAGGAGAATACTGACTTGAACTGACTCTTGTTCCAGAGATAGGGACACCATAAAGAGATTGATCCACATGCTGTGGAACCATACCCATTAAGCATGCGGTTGCCTGGCCCTGTTCAGGGGAAAACATATGTCCTCTAAAGGATCCTTGCATAACTGGAGGCGCACCTCGCTGCGGCCAGTGTGAGCTAGCTGCCATAAGCTCAGGCTGCCATGAAAAATTCGATGTTTCATGAATAGGAATTCCATTGATCAAAGCCTGTGAGTTGCCAGCTGCCTGTTTTGCAAAAGCGGAAACCTGATTCACTGAATTCAGCTTCCTAGCATCTTGTTGCTTCTGAAGTTGCTGCTGCCTCTGCATTTCTTGCATTTGCTTGAGCATGAATTGTTGCTGTAGTAGCTGCATGTCACTAATCCCTGGCTGTTGTCTAGGAAAAGGTTGCAGCATGCCAGAATGCTGGCCACTGATTTGCTGCTGAGCTCTGAAAAAATCATAATTAACTGGAGATTCATTAAAATCCATCCTGGCCGAATTCTTCTTGAGAAAATCAGGACCATTTCCTAGCTGTGAATCAAGCATTGAAAAGCCTTTTGATGACATACTACGCCGATCAGATTCTATATCCACTCCCACAAAGTTTGCTTCATTCTGCCTTGACTGGAGAACTTGATGACCATGCATATAGCCATTCAAAGGTGGCTGTTGGCTTTCAGGCTGGCTTCTAGCAAACTCAGGCCCTGTATTTGAATGAGAAAAGTACATATCAAGCTGCACACTATTCACCTCCTCTCTCAGTATCAGCTTATTTCAAAAGAAAACAAGTGACAAATGACATAAAGCCTACAAACTTTAGCACGCACAATAACTTCAAACCATAATATCCATAATCTTGGATTATAAAATGGGAAAAACCACACCTGCTTTAATATGATATAACTCTACTGCAAACCACACAGATCACTGAAAAACAACAAACTACAATATGCATAATTAATACCTGGTTGATGTACATTGTCATTTTTTAAGTTAGAAATAAGAGATGTGCCAATCTGCCAGTGACTTCCAGCCCAGTGATTATTATTTAAGCCATTCCATGTCCCATCAACAGCCTGTGCTTGGTGCTGGCCCTGGGACCAGTTATCCTGCCCAAAGAAATTGTGGATCCTATCTCCAACTTCGTTGCCAGGCATAGATAACCCACCCCACCAGATATTCAGCAGCTTAAATTTTGTCAGAAGAAACCCGCTACCTAAAAGGAAATCAAGTTTAAATCTCTATATTCCAACAATTCAATTAAACAGAACTTTACTGCATGAAAAACTTTACAAGTACAACTATGTTAACACCTCTTCTCGGTTCATCAATTGTCACCTAAATAGCCACGTTCCAGTCACTCAAATCTCATTCTGCATAAAATCAAGATCTGAAGCATCACAATGAAGTAATGGAAACATGTGATGATAAGATTTGTGTGTTTGTGCATGTGTGCAGAGATCATTTTACAAATACATGCAGTCAACCAAACAACTTATTTGGGATTAAGGAGATGGTGAACTACTAACATTGAAGGTGAATAGCTGTACCATACAAATAGAGTCGGCCCTCAAAAAATACAAGATTTACATAATAAATTGCATAAACAATGATATCTCACAGTTAAAAATATACATAAATATTAAATTTAATTATCTCTTGTAGTTAATCTTTGCTTATCTACCCATAAGTAATCAAGGGAGCAGTAAATAATATTTTCTTTTAAGTTCAACAATATTGCCAACAACCATTTTTACTGGAATTTGAACTCTCGACTTTTACCCTACTTTTGTTTAGCAAGTAAGAGGTGCATCACTCAGTAAAACAAGCAGGTGCACAACACTGATCCCCTAGAATTAAAATATACCCATATGTCCATTCTTTACAAAGATTATTACTAATAGTAATTAAATTTCTGGAATTAACATGACCTGCAAACAAAATGAGAAATGGAAGGCATGAATGAACACAACAACCTCATGCTTATTTGCTGAAAAGGAACATTGGGACATTTCTTGTGGTTTCATGTAAATACAAATTTATGTCTTTTTTCTAGATAATTAGTTATGAAGCCTGTATTTTCTCCTCTGTTAGTAAATATTAAGACAGTAGTTGAGAATGCAAAATGAAACAAGAACCTAAACCATCATGAAAAACCAAGTGTAAAGATCTAGCAAGTAATGATCAGCCATTGAAGCATAACATTAATTGTCTCCGCTTATTTGAGTCTAAAGACCTGCATTGGATGCAATATCTCCACTTATTAGAGTCTATATGACCTACATTGGATGCTCATGCAATATCACTAAGCTTGAAAGGAAAAGAATGAGATTGATTTCTATAGCTCCATTTGTTTTCGTAGTGCAGTCTGCGAGATTTGAAAGTGTTTGGTTAATCACAGTCTGACTCTTGAAATTTTGGTTAAGAAAAAGCTAAATTTGTAGCTTTTCTTAAGCCTAAGTTTTCAAACAGTAGCTGCAAAAGCTACCACAATGCTAAACACACACTATGTGTCAAACAACATTTCTGAGCAAATATAAATCCATCTCAATCAAGAACTTAGTAATTCAAGAATACCATGTAGAATTAATATTGAACACAACCACATCCCTTTCCACCAATATGGAGTCACTAAACATGAAAAATTAATCAACTGCCAATGTTATGGCAGTTCAGAATAAATCCTCAGAGACACCCACATCCAATCTGAAGTCTCAACACAAGAAAAGTTGTCAGGCGCTTCAATCTTTCTCAAAACCTGTATGAATTTAATATTCCCTTGGTGTGTGTGTGCGTGCGCATGGGTGTGTAAAATAAAAAAAAAAACTAAGTGAAAATCTCAGACATTGTCAACTAATCTAACTTCCAAAAGTCACTGCTAGCTTAAAGGAGAGCTCTATAAATTTCTAAGGCAATAGGGCATTCCTGCTACAGAAAAGTGCATTCAACCAACCTACAGAAGATATCCTTCAGCAGCAAGAAGCTTAAATTCAAATTGCAAGAACTTAAAAGATGAACCTCTTCTTTCTGTTGGTTCACGCTAGGAGATGCTTAAATTCAAATTAAAGATGAAATTAATTGGTGAGCTTCTTCTTTTCATTGATTTATAAGGGATGAATCTGCTGGAGGGAAAAGGACCTCTTCAACCAAGGGCCCTAGTAAGCAGAAACCTCCCAAATTCTAATCCCAGTAAACTTCATTGACATGGATGTCCTCCCCCCTCAGAATGCAGTTGTGCAGGCGAAGGGGGCAGGTGGAATAGAAAGCTTTCTGCCATATGGCTTGATGCCAAGCATTCAATTGTAAAAGAGGGAGCAAAATCAGAGAGTTGTTAGAAGTTGGATTAGAGGATTTTCTTGTTTGTCAACCTTGAACTGGAAAACTTAAAGAAAGGGGGGGGCAACAGGTGAGCAAGGTGTTGCTTGCAGTCCTCCCATAGTGATTACTGGCCTTCTCATAACTGAACCTCTTTTAAGTCACTTTCCAGAACACTGAGGCTGTCGATCAATATTTTTCCAATTATTTGAAGAAAGCAATTAGAAATGTCCACTTTAAGAAGCCAAATTTACCTCTAACTAATATTTTTCCAATGGCTTTGACGTTTATGTATACACAAGAAAAATTCTGTATCAATGTTAGAAATCATAAAAGGTATCATAAGATACACAAATTCAGATCATAACAAACCAAATGAGATTGAAAATCCCTCTCTCTCACTCACTGGAAGACAAATGCTTACCAAACATTCAAAGCCCAAAGACAAAACAAGCAAATGAAAACATAAACCAGCAGGAAACGAAACACAAAAAACAATTCCCTCTTCTTCTATCAACAACCAGACAATGCCCGAAACCCTAAATTTAAATAAAAACCTCACATCTATAGCCAAATTACAAAAGATCGAGAACAAAACAACAAGACTTAAAGCTTAGATAATATTTTTTTTGCAAAAAACAAAGAAACAAGCAGCAATAGAGCTGCTCATCCGTAAAGCACCAAAACCTTAGCTCATATACGGACTCAGAATTTAAGAAAGAGAAAAAATAGGGTTTATAGAGAGAGAATTAGGATCGCACTTTCACGTTGACGCCTCAATTTGAGCTCCAAATCGATCCTCCAAGGGGTCGAAAGTTTCTTAATCTGGGGTTTTGAATCGAAAGAGAGATAGAGGGTTTAGGAATGAGAGCTCAGAGAGAGAGAGAGAGATAAAGTTATCAAAATAGTGAGCGAAATTTTCAACGAACAGAGGAACACAAAACCGAGGTTCGGGTCCGAGGCTAGGTTTGGAGTCCGAAGCTGAAGGCTAAGTAAAGGAAAGCGTTTTCTGGGAGAGGGAAGAAGAGAGAGCAAGTGGAAGTGGTTGAGGGTAGAGGGGAAATTAGGTGGTCCTGCTGTTAAAATCTGCCATGCGGCAAAATAACAGGTGGAGCCCACTTCTTTTTACTTTGATTTGCCATTTCGGTTTGATGGACTTTTATGATTAATTGATCTTGACCTTTTCATTTAGTGAAGGAAGGATTGCTTGTATTTAAACTTCTTCCTTCTTTTTGGTCCGTGGATTTGGTAGACCGTAAGAGGGAAAAAAAAATTTGAATTCCGATGGCGTTTGATATGGTCGAGTTCATCTGCATTTTATATGAAATATTCACATTCATCACCTTATCACATTTCTCGACTTGATTATACAGTGGATGACAGAGGTTATACAGTGGATGAAAGAGGTCCTCTCCATGTATTAATTTGAAATACATGTTGATGATGCTTCAAAAAAAAAAACTAAGTAATTTAGGAGTAAGGTTTCTATGGTTTATATATTAGATAATTGATTAATCTTTTAATTCTAGCAATCTGATCCTTTCTTCTTGGTCAAGACGGCTAGTAGCCGATACCTATAAAAGGTCATCTCTTATAGATTTGAGGACTCTTTGATGCTTAAGTAAATATTTTTTTTAGAAAAAGAACAATGATATTTTAGAGAGATACTATAAAAATAAATATGCGATAAAAAATAAAGATCGTAAACCTTTTTTAGCTGAAGGATTCATATAATAATTATAACTCATAAGTTTTGTCTTTTTATAGAAAAGAGAGGTTGGAGAGTTATATTTTCCTGATAACATTAATGAGAGAAAATATCTTTGACACATGTATTAATATATGGATAAATATCTCTTACACATCATTGATGAGGGATAACTAACAAGTCCTGATAAGACTCTTATACACATAGGGGTACAGAGATGAGTATCATTAACCTTAACATTTCATGTTAAAGATCATGAGAAAAAAAAAAACAAGTGGAATCTTATGTCTCAATATAGGATCTAGAAAGGTCATCACTGGTTCTCTATTTATTTGGGCTTGATATGATGACAAGTTCAAAGATGTTGGGTTTTGGCAGGGCTCAGCACGTAACTGAACCTAGGAAAGTTAGGTTTTGTAGCTCGCTAGACTTAAATATATGTGAGCTTATCTCAAAGCTAAGTCTAAGGATGTCGCGTCTAGCACCTCACCAACCCACGTGTACTTGGGCTCAGCGCATAGTTGAGCTTAGGGATGTCTGGTTATCACCATGTCTTTGGTCCTTTTAAACACGTGTTTTAGGCCAAAAATAATAACGTATATAAAACATGTTGATCCATCAATCCCCTCTCCCTCAAGTCTTTACATATTAAACACGCAAAGATATTGAAAGAGTACCAACTTTAATGAAAAGCTTTTTACCTAAGAGTTTTATGACCCATCAATAAAAGACATTTTACCTTCATCATAAGATTTATTTACCCCACGTATAACTATTAGGATTCTTCATGGTCAGGTGGCTCATCCTTATTTGAAAGAGATGGTCAGATGGTCTATTTTCATCTAAAAAAAGTGTCGTCTCTTGGATAACAAAATGGTGGTGTGCATTCAATGTAGTAATTGAATAGATTTCTAGATATTTAAGATGACATAAAAGGTCATTCATCCAATAGCGAAGGAGAAAAGTTTGTTTCATTTATAACCCTAATCATTCTATATTCCATTTTTTCTTATACTTTCACTTTTATGTAATTTCTGAAAAACATCTTTGCTGAAAAATCCTCAAGCCAATTATGCTTTAAATTGAGGGGAAATCGTCATCTTATGTATTTTCCACCAAAAACTTCTTTTTTATTTTTTATTTTAAACACCAAAAGTAGTCAGATATGTCCCTGAGAATAAGGATCTTGCTGCTTCTAGTGAAGAGTTTAGGTTCCAACCTGAAACTAAAATAATCCACCTCTGGTAGGGAGGAGAGTAGTTCTCCCCTCATAAGAAGTTCTTCTCCTGCTATTACTAGGTAACCTCATGGGAGAGTGCCTCAAGCCCCCGAGGATGATGCCCTTGGCACTCTATGTGTAGAGGATATGGAGTTTGTTAATGGTCGGTAACCAGGAGAGTACATAGTTCAAATGTCTGTTGAGGTTGAGTGTATTAGCCAACCAATCTTGAGCTTTGCCTGGGGTCACTTTAAAATTACAACCCCCTCTTTCATGTATTTGTTAGGGTATACCTTCACTTTCCAAGGGTTTGTGAGGGAAGTTTTTAGATACTAATAGTTGGATCTGGGCTAGCTGCACCTAATCAGTGGATAATCTTATCCGTATTTGATAAGTTTCTTGGGCTTGTTGGAATCAAGCCTAGTGTTAATGTCTTTAAGACCTATTACCACCTAATCGCTAGCACCGATGATGGTAATGACATGCGTTGGTTATTTACCTTCATCAACAGACCCATAGGAGCCATGAATGGAATTCTATAGGGAAAGCTTGCTCATATTAAGAATTGAAAGGGGAGGTGACTGATAATGATGTATAATAGGCCAATCAGCCTCAAAGGTGGGATGCAACAGATTTAGGGTTGTTTCTATTATTGAGGAGTACCTCTCTCTGAGGTGAATAACATGCCTTACTGAGCTCAAATGAGGAGAAAACATGTGTTGCTTTAGCTTCGACCTCAACCGAGGATGACATTAACAAAATGGCTAGAGGGAATTACTAGGTCATGTTACAAAGTATGCAACTTCTTTATCCCTTGTTTTTTGTACATCTATGATCACTACTGACTTTGTTTTTGTGCAAGACTAACAGTTGAATGAGAAGGGGAAACTTTAGTAAGGTTTATAAAGGAGAGTTAGTTGAGGTAAAACTAGAGAAACAAATGAAGGACAGCCCCATCATTATAGATGAACTCTCTATTCTTAATGACTCTATTCTTAAAAAAAAAAAACAATGATGAGAACCAAGACACTCGTAAAAATGGAAACTGGGGGTAGTTGTACTCCCATACTTGAGGGTTAAACAGATCTAACCCTCTTTAAAGTAATTGTGGGCGTCGATGCCCTGTTTAAGAGAACGAGGGTCTTCACCCCTATGAAGACTAGTGTTTTAGCCTTGACTATAAAGGTTTTTATGATGGCAATCCATCTGCCTCCACTTTCAACTTTTTTTGTAGAGGCAACAATTATTGGGCCTTTTACCTAGGATAACGGTTTGAGGATATTTTTGCCAACCTCACTCTTAATCGAGCTCCTTTAGTTTTTCTATTTTACCTGAGAAGGAAAGATAGGTTATGAAGGCTATTGTTGGTGAAAGGTCAAACCTTAGAGAGACTGGCCTTGAGGTGGTAAGGTAGCTGGAAAGGATTCTCACCATTCCTTCAGACATTTTAATGGTGTCTGATGAGAGCTATAACCGTTTTTTGACATTGAGTGGAAAAATAGCCTTTAATGTAAAGAATTTTCTCGTTTAACCTATATTTGATTTTATAACCATTATTTATAATAATTTTGTTTTTTTTTATAGGCTTTCATTATGTATGCCCATTCAAAAAGTCATGGATGGCCGAGAGGAACCAAATAAAGGAGGCCATTGCCAAATATAGGGCAAACCAAGCTACCCTTCAATGACTAAGGAAGGAGAAAACTAATGTCGAGGTCGAATTGAGGAGCATTAAGGTGACCTATACATCACTAAAGGAACAAATACAAAGTGTTGTTGATGCAGACCTCTTGATCACTTGGTTAAGCAACCCAAAACGAAGATGATACAACTCCCAAAAAGCCAAGAAATTAGGTTTTCCCCTCATCTTACCTTCTTTCGACTCTTACAGGATTGGATCCAACACCAAATAAAACCAACTTGGTAGCACAATCCAAATAAATGTATACAACTCAAGAAGCAATAAAAAAACATGAAAACATGTAAAAATAAAATTACAATGATAGTCTCATGAGTAGTAAGTGAATCTATCCGAATTATGAATGAAACTGAATACTCGAATAAAAATAGTTGGGAAGTATGCAAAAACTATGGAAACAAACACCTAAATATGTTATATATGATGAATATATACTACAAGAATGAAAATAACATAAACAAAACAAGTTTCAAAGTTGATGCAAAAACATACTCATTTACGACAAGTTAAGTTTGAATCTAAAACCTAAGGTAAAAGATGTCCAAATGAGCTAAATTTTGATAAATAGTGCAATTTCAAACCAAATAAACAAAATATTAAATTTGAGTAATTTATGATAAGGTTTGATATGTGGACGCAAAAACATTATAAATCAAATCTAATCATATCTGGAATTGAAACCCTAAGAAAATGATATCCAATTGACCCCAAAATTAATATATAGTGCTAGTAGGACCCCAATAATTATATTGTCTAGTTTGAGCTATTTTTAAGTTGATTTGATCTAATTTTTCCTTGTTTGGTTTTTCTGCGGCAGGAGTAAATAAATGTCTATTTGAACAACTATTTCTTTCTCTCTTTTTTTTTTTTAGTTTTTTATGCTATTGATATATTTTAGATGGTAAAAAAAACAAAATAACAACTATTTGCTTATATGCTGCAAATTTAAAGAGAAGAAAAGTTTGAACACTGAGGAATTTTTTGCAGAATTAACAAGAAACAAAAATTTTAAAAGCATATAACCTGATTAATGGACCAAGTTCTGATACCAAATGATGCAAATCTCTTGATCATGTGGTCAAGAAACCCATATACTAAGACACCAATTCCCAGAAAACTAAGGAAACCAGATTTAATATCTTTTATTTTCTTTATTAATTACGACAACAACTCTGAACATTTATTTTTATTTTTATTTTTATTTTAGGCTTGTTTAATTAAGGGTTTGTGTTTAATTGTAATGAGGTTTTATACAAGTACATAACTTGGGTCTATTAGGGTTAAAAGCTTAAGTTTCAGTATTTATAGCTTTCTTATCAGACATGAAGGGGTTAGACTTTTCAATAATAAACTTGTTATTTTTACCGCAAAATTTGTTTTATGTGTTGGTGAGATATTATCCCTTATTTGGTTTTCTAAAGCATTAAAAATGACTTATCAAAGAACAATTGACTTTGTGGCGTTATTCTTATACTTCTAATTCGCGAATCAATATTCATTAGGTAGAGGTTTGTTTTCAATAGTGCTGGTGTCTAGATATAGTGCTGGTGTCTAGATATAAGTTATTTTTATGTCACACTCTTATCAAATCTGATTTATTTGGCTTTCCAGAAATTGGTGTCTTAGCATGTGGGTTTTGACCATATAATCAAGAGGTTCCCATGACCGCATGATCAAGAGGTTCATCTTTTATTTTTAGTTTGGGGTTATTGCTCTAAAGAGACCATATCAATCTCTATCAATATAAGTCGTGCAATCGCATTAGAAAGACTGAGTCAATCTCATCCTTGATGAATTGTGCAATCACATTGGAAATACCAAGTTTAATCTATGCCAAGATAAGTTGTGCAATCGTACTAGGGAGACTGAGTCAATTCCATCCTTGATGAGTTTAGGACTATTGTCCTAGGGAGATTGAGTTAATCACATCCTCGGTGAATTGTACAATTGCACTGGAGATACCGAGTTTAATCTCTACCAAGGTAAGTTATACAATCGTACTAGAAAGACTAAGTCAATCTCATTCTTTGTGAGTTTGGGGAGAGGTCCCCGAGTATTACATAGAGAAAATGAAAACATCATCACTTTGAATAAATTAATTCATATATAAGAAACATTTATGCTAATCCATTGACTATGGTATATTTTTATTGCCTTATAAGGTAGTTAGCTTGATGGTTTGGGTATCCAATTTCTGCTAAGATCATAGTCTTAGTTCCATAGAGTTTCTTTAGTAGGTGTCTACATAGTTGACATACTTTTCCTTGGATAATTGCTAAAGAGACTTCACATCTTTTATAATTTAAACTAACATTCCATTTGTACTTGTTAAACTCTTTTAAGCTCTTAAGGTTCGAACGATATTTATAAAGTAGACAAAAAAGTGTAGACCAAATTTGTTTGTTTCACCAAGTCCCCAAGAAAAAATAGATAAATCATATTCTGACTTAAAGCAGCAAAAATGTTGGATAGCCTTTTAATTCTCTTAAAAACAGTACATATCCAATATTTGCATTAGATTATACTTCTTAAGCTAATTTGGCTCTTCTATTAATAAACTTTATTGTTATCATTAACAAGATCATAAAAATGAACATTATTCTCCTAGTTGAGTGATGTTGCAGCTCTGAGAAGATTCTATTGGTTGGTATACTAGTGCTAAAAATCTTTACAAATTTAACATAAAGGTCACTAAAAACCATGATAGAGGTTGGTTTTAGGTTACTGTATCAGGTTCGTCGGGCCTAACGAATCCCTTGAATAATTAGCACTACCTCAATGAGGAGTCGAACTTGATTGAGAAGTTATCGATGCTTTGATAAAATGGTTGAGCTAGCAGCCGCATGAAGGTCCGTGACACGTTCTATTCCAGGTGTGTCTAGATTATTTGTCTTTGATGATGATTAAGGATGTCAATAAATCAGTTCTGAAAGAACAATCGATGACTTTTTTTTTCATTATTTCTCACAGACAACGTTAATGATGACGGCCCAAAAAAATCCATGCAACTTAGGAGCAAAGCTAGTTTGTTGGATAATCAGTTAATCTCTTGATTTTAACAATATGATCCATTCTTCTTGGCCAATGTGTCTAGTAACCAGTACCTATAAAAGCTCTCATTTGATGGATTTAAGAACTCTTCAATGCTTAAGTAAATATCTTTTTTAGAAAAAAGGTGATGATATTTTAGAGAGAGACTCTGAAAAAATGCAATAAAGAATAGAGATCGTGAACCTTTTTTGGCTGAAGTATTCATAAGGTCTTTATAGTCCATGAGTCTTGGTTTTTTATAGGAAGGAGGGGCTTGAGTATCATCTTGCTTTGATAACATTAATGAGAGAAAATATCTCTAACATATGCATTAATGATTGATAAATATGTACACATCATTAATGGGGGGTAAATATCTCTTACACATCATTAATAAGGTATAAGTGATAGGTTTTTAGAAGACTTTTATACTCTAGGGGTGTAGAGAGATGAGTATCATTGACATTAATATTTTATTATAAGGATAAAAAAAAAAAACATAAGTGGAGTCTTGTGGCCAAATATGAGGCCTAGAAAGGTCGCCAGTTCTATATTCATTTGGGCTCGACATGATGACAAGTTCAAGGATGTTGGAATTGTCTACTCGTCAAACACACATGTACTTAGGCTCAATGTGTAGCTAAGCTCAATGATGTTGGGTTATCACCCTGCCTTTAGTTCTTTTAAACATGAGTTTTAGGCAAAAGATAATGTATATAAGCATGTTGATCTATCACATCCATACATTATAAACATTTTAATATTCAAATCCATACAACAAAAGAAATGTAAAGCACATTTTAATGAGTACAATAATCATAAGGAAATGTGATACTCAATTTTTTTTCATGTAATAACATAATATAGGTTAATGATTCATATTATAACACTTTATTTACAAAAATAGGAAGAGACAATGAATTTATTTCATCATCATTCTTTCTAAGGTTTTAAGAGTCTCTTGAACTTTTCCTTAACCATCACTTTTAATGGTAATGTTATTTTTTTTTTCTCAATGTTTTCTTTCAATAATCCTAGATTTAGGTTTAATGCCTTTAGATCTTATGTTTTTTCTTTGCAATAACCAATTTAAATGGTTTTTTTTTTTTTTTTACCATTATAGGTCTTTTATTTAAAGATTATGATTTCTTTCTTTTCTTTTCTCCCATAGAGTTTAATATTTGTATGAAGTCTGTGGAAATTTTAAAAGTAAATTTAATATAACTATGTTTGTTAATGTCGTGATGTGATGATTTAATTTTTTATTCTAAATTCTTAGCATGCTTATTTTTAACATGTTCTACATGTGCTCCTTGAAACTAGACTGGCATAAACTATTTAGCTGTAGGATTTCCACATTTTATGATATTCATGTTGCTTCTTAAGAAAATTTAATACACATAACTATTGAATATTCAAGGATTATTTATTTATTATGGTAAAGCTATAATAATGACTATGGATTCATTCTTTTCATTATCAATATGAAATTTTGATGTTTTATATTTTAAGTCCTTCAAAGATTGTATTGTAAAATGTTTTGTGATAATTTGATTTGAAAATATTTGTGAATGGTTGTCATAACTCAATTTTAGGTTTTCCCCCAAAATTATCCTTTTCTTTTAAAACTAAAAACAAAAAAATCTAAAAAATAAAAATAAATTGGCAATTTGGCATGACCAGGTCGAGAAGAGTTTCAAATGTATGGAAGAACCAAACTGAGAGTTTGGACAAAATCAAGAACCTAGTTGTACCAAAGATTGAAAGACAATGCAGATTTAAGATTAAATTAAATAATCATTAGATGACTTTACATAAAAATTAAGTCCGAGGACTTAATTAGACTTTTAGTACGCCAATTTGATTTAGTCACGAGTCCAATTAAAGAGTTAATTAAGTTTAAGAATTAATCTGAGTCAAATTAAAAGAATTAATTAAGTGCAAAGACTTAATTAGACTTTTAACGGGTAAAATTGATTTTATTATGGACTTAATTGTAAAAAAGTAAGTTTGAAAGCTTAATTTGAGCTTAATTGAGATTATTGAAATTTTAAAGGACCAAATTTATTTTTTCCAAACTTGATTTGGTGAAATCAAGGATAAAATTGCAAGAAAAAACAAAATGTAGGGGTCAATTAAGGGTCAAATTAAAGAAATTTAGAACCAGTGATTTTTTTGCAAAAAAAATAGTAGTGCCAATGACATCTGACATTGTTCGTCATCTTCTACCTTTATACTAGAAAAAGTTCATTGTGAAGCCACTTTTGAAGGCCATTTAATGCTCTATCTCTCATCCAAACGAGACAAAAGACACATTTTCCCACCCCCTAACTTTGTAGTACACCCCTAGTCCTTTTCTACTTTGTTCACAGCCCTGCAACTGCTGCAATAAACAACTAAAACGTCTAACATGACTAGTTTTTATAGTCTTGTTTTGTAGTACCAGATTGTTGGTTTCTGGCCAACAATTGAGATCATTCCTAATAAAATCAATGGCCATAAACCATGCCAAAGAAACATTTCATATTCTTCTTTCATCTCTTATGAATAGGGATGAATTTCATGCTTCATGCAAATAGAAAAGAAAAAACAAAAACCAAAAAGACTTGCACTAGCCTAAAAAAAAACCTTCCCTTGTATTTTTCAGTTTGATTACCTCAATAAACAAAACCACTACCGTCTTGTAAGCACTAGCCATGCAGAATATGAAATAATTCATGTTTTACAAAGACAAAACAACTTGGTCACTAGGTTGGGCTGTGACCAAATTATATGGGCTGGATTTATGCCCAACCCATATGGCTTGGTTGGGTCCTCAATAGATCTCACTTTTCTAACTCCAGAGAAAATAAGTTGAAACATAAAAAAAAACATTATGGTTTGAATAAGTATCCTAACATGTAGAGATTTACACTACAAGTTGGTGATCGACTCCATCCTAAAGAACAATTAATATTCTTGTGAACCTACAATTCTCACTTATTATCTATACAATTAGGATTTCTCCAATGCATAGCTTTCCCAAATGATATATGTTATGAATACATTTGGTCTAGATAGGATAATCTTCAACACTTTATAATAGGTACAAGAAGTATTTAAAGTAAAAGAGCACTTCTTTAAGAATTTTCAAATGAAAGATTTATTTCTAGTAATGAGACATCAAACAGGATTATTCATAGTAAAACTTGATACTCTTTTAGTTTTTTTTATTAATTGTTAATAATAATAATAATAATAATAATAATAATAATTTTAGTATAACTCATCTCTTTTATTTTTTTTCTCTTTCTTATTCCTTAAACCAATTTAGTCCAAGTTCATTCAATCTCTACTTCTCTTATGCTAACAAGTGTGACTGGTGAGTATAGCAGTTGATGGGTATCTTTATCTATTTTCTTTCGTGTTTTATGCTGAAATGACCAAAAGAGAGTTGGACAATGTAGTAATGAAACTAGTTTTGTTACCCACAATGCTGATATGAATTTAAGGTGGTAATAATGTTCCTAAGAGCATATTTTTGTTTTAATACAACAAGCACAAACTTATAAAATAAAAAGTTGAAACGGTTAAAACTTGATTTGATTGGACAAGATTATAAGACGATGTTGTTCGACTTTTTTTAAAAAATCACACGATGTTTTTTTAACATAAAAAAGGGTAAGGCATATGAACTCTTTGAAAGTGTCATTAACTCAGCCCCAATAGACAACCTTGAAACCTCTCAAGCTAATTTCTTACTTAGCTTGAGCTTCAAATTAAATTGTGTGGGAGAGTTATTACAATATGACCTAGTCGATTTGATAGGTCCAAAAATAACTCGGATGAATAGTAATAATTTGGTTTTTTTTTTTTAAATCAAGATGAAATCTTTTTTTTTTTAATATTGAGACAATAAAATATTAGATCGACCTCTATCAACCTGGGTTAACCCATTAAAGTCATAACTTGGGTCATAGACGTGACCACAATGAGCTAACTTGCTTGGCTATCTATCTCTGTCTTTTCTATTCCCTTTTTCTCTCCCCAGATGGGCCTGTATTAGGTTAAGGTGAGATGAAATCCAAGATGAAACTAAAGCGTTATTAGAGAATTAGATACTAAATTAAAAAAAAGGCTTGGCCTCAAGTCAAATAAAATTCAGGATCAAATTAAAGAGTTATTAGAGAATTAATGACTAAATTGAATGAATAAATAAATAAATAAATGGTATGTGTATCATACGCTTCAGCTTGTGAAGGGAGTCGTTGTATTAAGGAGGTGGATGTAGCTTCCTTAGACCTTCAATGATGACCCTCCTTAATGTTGTTGGAATTGTCTTGGCACATGCTTCCTTTTAAGGTGGTGTGCGGTAACAATGAAACTCTAGTATGGCTCCAGTAACCAATTCTTCTTTTCTTCCTTTTTTCTCTTTTCCTTTTGGTTTTCACATCTAGTTTCTTCTTTGTTAAAGAATTTTACTACATTTTTTCCTCAATTTTAGTTTTAGTCCATCTATTTTTAGTCTTTTGTAAGAAATTAAATTAAATTATTTTTTTTTTGCAAAATCAAGTGTAAGCCCGATATTAGGATGTATTTTCAACACCACAAGACAATATATATTTTTTTTAATATTAAAAAGATAATATATTGGATCTACCCATGTTAAACCAAGTTAATTTGTCTAATTTATGATCTGAGTTATAAAACTGTGATAACCCTATAAAAATAAATTAAAATAAATTATAAAACCCAATTCCTAATTAAACTATTGTTGAAGAATAAACATGAAATAAAATTAAATTAAAAAAAGAATATAAAAAAATGACCCGGATCAAATTGAGTCAATCAACCAAATCAATGACTTAAGTCATGATATTAAAATAATTCTATATTGAAGGATGAAATTAAAAAAAATCTAATAAAAAAAGGACAAAAAAATATTTCAAATCAATCGAGGCTAACCTTCCAAGCCTGCAATTTGAGATTTGAGACTATGATAACCCTATAGATAGCAAATTAGAATAAAATTATGAAGCCCAATTCTCAATCAACCTAATGTTGAAGGATAGAATTAGAAAAAATTAAATAAAAAAGGAAAAAAACTAAAATCAACTCGAGTTAACCCACCAAAAACATGATTCGGGTCATGAAACTAGAATAACTGTAATCAATCTTATTTTTTAAGAAATGATGAAATTGAAAAGGAATCAATTAAAAAAGGAGAAAAAAAACAGTGTTAACTTGGGTTAACCTACCAAACCTGCGACCTCGGGTTATGAAATCGGGATAACCCATAGAAAATAAAATAAACTAATTATGAAGTCCAAACCATAGTAAAACTAATATCGAGGATGAAATTAAAAATAAAAAAAAACTAAAAATAACATTTTTCTAGTGAACTATGCTTTGTAAGGTGGTGTTTAATGAATTTACCTCCTCTTTTAGTTAGGCTACAAACTGGTTTCGATTTAGTTTTACTCGATGCTTTTTTATTTGACTCGATTTTTTCCAGCTTGACTCTTTTTTTTTAAGTTTGTCTTGATTTTTTTATTTGACTCGATTTTTTTCCAGTTTGGCTCGGTTTGGTTTTTTCGGTTTCAGCTTTATAAAATTAAAACCGAACCGAACCGATCGGTTTTTTAAAAATTTTAATCGGTTTAATCGGTTTTTTTTCAAGATTCGGTTTTTTTTGTTATTTTTTTCCAGTTTTCTCGATTTAATCGGTTTTTCAGTTTTTTTGCTTACCCTTAGTTAATAGTGTTTAATAGGTTACTCAAGTTTACTCAGGTTGTTTTTTGTATATTTTTTAATTGATTTTTTTAATTTTATCATTCAACAATGGGTTAGTTGAGAATTGAGTTTCATAATCTATTTTGATTTGCTTTTTATGATAATATATTTGTCTCACGAGTTTGACATTTTAACCATGGTTAAATTAGTTTGTTTTTTTTTTCTTTCTAAGAGGTTATATCGGTCTCATGACCCGGGTCATAGATCCTTCAACATTGGTTTTGCTTTTTATTGGATTATCCCCATCTCATGACCCGGGTTGCAGGTTAACCCAATTGACTCATTTCTCTTTTTTTTTAATTGATTTTTTTTAATTTCATCAATTAATATTGTGTTTGATTAAGAATTAGACTTTATGATTTGTTTCAATTTGTTTTTCATTAGGTTATTCTAATTTAATGACCCATAAATAATGCTTAACAGTTAACTTAGGTTGCTTTGACTTATTTTTTATGTTAATTTTTTAATTAAGGTTTTTACAAATTTTATCATTTAACATTAAGTCCGACAAGGATGATTGAATCGAGTTTTATAATTTGTTTTGACTTTCTCTCTACGGGGTTATTTTAGTCTCAAGACCAAACTTACGGATTTGACATGTTAACCTAAGTTAAATCATGTCATTTTTTAAAAAATTTTATTCTATAAGGCTGTCTCGATTTGATGACCCGTGTAATCTGTTTGATGAATTGACTCAAATTATTTTTTTATGTTCTTTTTTAAATTAATTTCTTTTTTAATCTCATCCTTTAATATTGAAATGGTTAGGGATTGAAATAAAGTAATTTGTTTCAATTTGATTTTCATGGGGTTATCTCAGTCTTATGACTTGTGTTGTAAATTTGACATGTTAACTTATGTTATTTTTTAATTGATTTTTTTTTCAATTTCATCATATAATATTGAGTTGATTGAAAATTAGACTTTTATAATTTATTGTGATTTGCTTTTTTTAGGGTTATTATAGTCTCATAATCCGAGTTACTAATTTAACATGTTAATTCGAGTTGACCCATGTCAATCCAATATGTTATTATTTTAATATTAAAAAAAATCATCTTGAAATGTTGTTTAGTCAAATATTGTTTTTACAAATTGTATATGTTATTTTTGAATCTATAAAGTTAACCGAGTTATATTGGGTAAATCTTTATACAATTTTTTTCTGTTAGGAAAAAAATATTAACAATATTTAAATAAATTTTTTAATTTCAAAAAAAATTTAACTTGACGGATAGTGGGAAACAATCCTCTAGTGTTATATTATATATAATAATGTTTTTTAAACTAAATTTAAAATTAAATTAATTTAAGATATAAATTGTAATTTTTAAAGAAAATGAGACAAAATAAAAAAATAACTAAACTACATTTAAGAATATTAGTTACAAGGGAATTTATATTGAACAGTTGAGATTGCTCAAAAAATGATCCAAAGGCTTATACTTCATGCTATCTACATCTATTCTTCTGTGTTGCTGCTGCAGTTCGGTAGGGTTTACAATCAGAGTTCCCCAATCAGTGATTTTTAAACTAGAGAACTAAATTGGATTGGATTTCTCTGAATCTGAAATCGAACATCCCTGAAAATTAATAAAAAAAGAAAAAGAAAAAAATGTTGATTCAACTTCCTCGGCTGACAAGCTCTCTCAGAAGCCCATTCGACATCGACCAAGCCTATCTCCAGAGAAAAGTCCTCCTTCAAAACTACCTCAAGAAGCCTAACAAGTATATGCCAGTACTTTTTCCCCCTAAATTGAATTAATATTGTTTTAAATTTATGTTGATTTTTCTGTTTTCTTTTTTTTTTGACGTGATTAGTACTGCAAACTCGCTTCATGAATCAGAACTCGCGAGGAAGATTATTGATGGATGGGAAGAAGGTAGTGTTTGTCATATAAATATTTATAGGAATTTCTTGTAATATTTGATATAATAAGATGATTTTTAAAGTTGATTGGGAATTTATGGAGCAGCCTCAACCGAAGTGCGACAAGCGTACAGGCAATTTATTGGAGGAGTTGTGGAGTTGATAGATGGAGAGGTGCAATCAGAGGAGTTCCGCGAGGTGGCATTGAATGTGTACCGCATATTTGGGGAAGAGGAGAGTGCCGACAGCAACTTTACCCAAAAGAAGTAAGAACTTGATTCTCCAATACCAATAGAAACACTTTTGTTTTGTTTTTTTGAGTCTGTGGTGTGCATGAGTTGAGTGCATCGGATTTTGTTTATGCTTCCTAATGAGATAGTGACCGGAATTCAGCAATTGTTGTTACTCGTTCAAATGCAGGTCGAAATTGCAGAAACTTATTGGTCATGCAGTTTCAGATGCGAGGTTGCAGAAAGTTGCCGCTCTATCACAGAGGCTTTATGGTTTGCAACCAAGAAACTCTGGAGCTGCACTTATTGTAGAAAGTCATGTCAATGGGAGTGGGGATGATCTAGAGTTTGGTGCTGACCTTGCTTTCCAAGCGCCAGCTAGGTTTCTGGTGGATACTAGTTTGGAGGATGGTGAACTGTTGGGCGAGGAAAGTGCTGCTCCTCTTTCCATGTTTCATGATGGATGGTATGATCATGGTGACCCGGGACAAAATCATTCTACTACTGATGGTGGAAATTTCGATTTAAGTTGGTTAAGAGATGCATGTGACCAGATAGTTGGAGAAAGTACTTCACAGCTTTCCCAAGATGATCTTCCAATGGCTATATGCCGTGTACTTGATTCAGACAAGCCCGGTGAGGAGGTACTAGTTAATAGTTATTATGTTCGTAAGCTATGGATGTCGGTTTTAGCATGGGAACCTAATTCTTATTTACTTCTTTCCCCCTTTTAGATAGCCGGTGATTTATTGGATCTTGTCGGGGATAGTGCTTTCGAAATTGTACAAGACCTCATACTGGTATGCTAACTATTGCTCTAGTTTCGCATTACTATCCAGTAAATCATGAAATTACAAATTACAATTAAAAATTAAATTAATTAAAATTAAAATTAAAAAATAAACTAAAATGTGTTGTCATTTTACTGTTCATGTTCATGTTCATGTTCATGTTCATGATTGACTGCATGGTCTCACATTTCACTTTGGATTAGAACAATTCTCTTTCTCTAAATTTTTATTTTGGTTCTCAAACTTTTTTCCCTTCATTGCATCCTTTTGATCCCAATTGAAAACTAATTGTTTTGTATTTTTTAAGAAAGGGTGAAATTGAAAGATAGAAGACCAAAGTAAAAAAAACGAGGAAAATAGATGGCAACTTTGAATTTCATATCAAAAGATCAATTTGATCCCCATACTTTTTAGTTAATAAATTATCGATCCCTTTAGTTATTGGAAATTCAATTGTCATAAAAAAACTTTTTCCCCTCATTTTTAGTCTCTAGTTTATGAGAGGAGAGGGAAAGTCATCAGAATTCGGTTTAGAGAGAGAAAATCATTGTTGATACTGATTTTGACCACCAAAATAGTTGATTTTGGTCTCAACGAGTTCCATTTAATGAGAGGAGTTTGATAGTGGTTGATTAGAACCTTAATATTGCAAAAAAAAAAAAAAAGAAGATCGAAAGGAAGAAATATTTTACACGGTTTGATTTTGTGTTTTTGGACGGTTTTTCGGGTTTCTTACGTTGATAAATTGGCTCCTAGATATTATGAGGGTGTTTTTTTAATTAAAATGGGTTGAAAAAGGGTTTGTAGGGCACAAAATATTCTGCTCTGATTTTCCAACCACCTTAGTGGTGGTTAGAATCCATGTAGATAAGCAGCATGTTGTCTGATTATTTTTTTATTTTAAAAAAGGGGCAAATAACCTGTAGCTCACCCTTTATAAAGATTAACAAAAATAAAACTAGGCCTAGGCGCGTGGGGTAGGCCTAGGCTCTTTTTTTGGCTTTTTTGTTTTATTTATTTTTTTATTGTATATTTAGGTTAAAAAAATTAAAGAAAAAAAAATTAAACCCGATTAAGTCCATCACTCAAGTTGCATGTTTGACTGGTTAAGCCATAATGTCCGAGTTGATCTATCATCTCAATATTTTTTTAAAAATAATATGCCATATTGAAATTTTTTTTCAAGCGTTTAGCTTATTTCGAATTTGTCTTCATGATGTGTTTGATTTTTTTTTCCTGTGGGATTAATTGTTTAAAATTGTTTTTTACATGATTGTCACGGCCTGGGTTGCGGGTGTTGCAGGTTAACCTAAGTTGACCTAGGTCGCTTTAATATGTCACCATGTACTCTTTTTTTCCCTAAAAGAAGTCATCTTGTAATTTTTTTCTTTTAATTTGTTTTTTTCCAGTTTCATCCTTTAGCTTTTTTTTTTATCCTATATTTAGGTTAAAAAAATCAACTTAATAAATAAATAAATTATTAAACCCAATGGATTTCAAGACCCGAATCGCGGGCTTGGTAGGTTAGGCTACAAAGCATGGGTCAATAAATATGTTGGAGGCTCAATTGTTTTTGAAAAAAAAGATGCTACACTGAAAGTTTTTTACACATTTGGTTTATTTTGAATTTGTCTTCATGATATGTTTTGTTTTGGTTTCTGTTTGATTAATTGGTTTCGATTTGCTTTTTGCAGAGTTATTTTGTCCTCTTGAATATTTTTTTTTAAAATCCATACCACATTGTTATTGGTCATCCAGGTTGCGGGGTTGCGGGTTTAATGATATAGCTTAAAAATTTCCTGCAATCTTGATTTTTTTTAAACATTTCAAAAAAACTTGGTTCGACCTGAAGCGCTGGTCAATGGACTTGTATGTTTCTCTTTGCTGATATATGATGTATGATGCTTCCTTGAGAAGTTAGAACATTGCTGTTCTAAGTTTATACATAAGGTTATTATAGATTAATTTCATCTGAAATCAATGCAATGTCTTCCACTGAATTGTGACTCCCTATTGGGTTCATCTTTAATCTACCACGACCTGTAATTTTGTATGGTATCACTCTTCTGGGTTTCTAGTATGTTTATCAGTGAGAGATGCACACTAAATTGCTGGAACAACTTGATTGGAAATAATGCATATGTTATGTTTCTTAAATTATTATTTCCCTATCTGTCTCTTTCTTTTGATTATTTGATGGTTCAATGTCAAACAAACCTATCACTTATTTCTCTGGGGCTATATTTGAAAGTTTCTATTACTTTTTCCCCAGCATCGCAAGGAACTTGTTGATGCTATCCATCGTGGATTGTATCTACTTAAATCAGATAAAACAGCCTCAAACACTCAATCACGCATGCCTAGTTATGGTACTCAGGTACAAAAAGAGTTATATAATTATGTCATTAATTTTTCTGCAAGTAGTGACATATCAACTTCTTTTTTTAGGTTACCATCCAAACAGAATCTGCGAAGCAAATTGATAAACTCCGGCGCAAGGAAGAAAAGCGAAATAGACGTGGAACAGAACATGGGGTTGAGAGTGATGTGGCAGTTGCAAGTTTTTCATCTTTACTTCAAGCAAGTGAGAGGAAAAACCCATTTGACAATCTTATTGGGTCTGGACCAGGACCCCATTCGTTGTCGGTGACTGCTCTTCCGCAAGGTACTCTCAGGAAACATTACAAGGGGTATGAGGAAGTCATTATTCCCCCAACACCAACCACAGAAATGAAACCTGGAGAAAAGCTGGTAATTTCTTGTGGTGTAGATTAATCTCTTTCATGATATATTGTGAAGATATTCTGTGCATTCTTGCTTCTGTTTTCCTTGATAGTGATAACTGTATGTCCTGTTGGTGATATTGGAACTAAAGGTGTTTTTCACAAAAGAGAGGAAAGAAAAAAGATAACAATAGAAAGAAATACAGTTGATTATCATTGTCTGGCAAAATAAGATAGTTGAAGTAATTCTCTTTGCTTATTATTATGTCTAGAAACAAATGTTGAGATGATTGTTACAAGTTCTGAACGATACCTTGTCATTTAGAGCATTTGTTTTTTGTATTGATGATGAGAGGAATCATTCCATTTCTTTTCTGGCAAGCTTCATGTTGCCCTCTTAATTTAGGTCCATTTGATAGCTGTAAGAACCAATTTATGAATACCCCTTCCATTCTCAAACTGTATTGATACTGAGGAAAATGTATGAGCTTCAAGCTGCCAAGAGAAATTGTTTGCATTTCATTTTCCCAATTTTCTTGCAAAAGTGATGCTAAGTTTTAATCATTGATTTGCAACAACAGTGCTTGCTTCGATTTGAAGAATATACACTTGTTTTTCCCAAGGATAGACTGTTTGAAGAAACCAGGCATCACTTTTCAAACTCTTAGAAGTTTAACTGTTCTGAACTCCTAGATTTCTACACTTTACCAGAGGATGGAAGGTGGTGATTTGTCACATATAAGTATTCACTGATGACATGACAACTGAAACACTATCCAGAAGTGTTGTCGCCATGCTTTAGATGTTTTCTGGATTTTGGATCTTTGCATTTGATAAGAACTCAGGACTACAATATGGACGCATTGGAAGAGGCCTTATGCACTTGCAGGTTGGAAAACTGGGACCTTCTTCAAGAGAGGGCAGTTGTCAAGGACTTGGAAGCTTTTTATGGTAGCTAAATGAAATCTGTGCAACTTCTTGTGTAGAAGATTAATGTTAAGTAGTGTGTTACTCTGGGGGTTGCAGGATAAAGTTGTTTAGTGACAGGACAGTTTGTGGTAACAGTGTCTCTCTTTAGGGTTGGTATGGTGATTCATTGTGGAACACTTACTGCTTAATTCTCATTTGCTTGTATTGCTCTCTGTATCTCTCTCTTTCTGTGCATTGCTTGTTCAAGGAAGGTTGCTGTTACTCTAGTAGTATGCTGCTCATTGATATTGATTTGTCTCTCACAATGTTACTGTCATCTTGATATTTTGTTAGATTGAGATAAAGGAGTTGGATGACTTTGCTCAAGCTGCTTTTCATGGCTATAAATCTCTAAACCGGATACAGAGCTGGATATTTCAAACCGTCTATTACACTAACGAGAATATACTTGTGAGTAATCTGTTCTGTGGTTAACATTTAATCATTTTAGCAACTAGGTTCATTATGTATTTCTGATCTGTAAAGCCTTTCTTTATGGCAGCCAGTTATGTAAAGCCATGTATTACTACATTTATTTTATTTCATTTCAAGTCTGTGGACCCCTAGCACATAGAGTTTTCCTACTTTTAGTTTCAGTCTCAAAATATAGTCATTTTCATTCTTCTATCTGGGTGAATAAACTAGAGATGGAGGATTGCCAAACTGTAATTGCTTAATATGAGTGGTGGGATTTTTTATGGAAAAGGGGGGAGGGGTAAGAGTGGGGAGATAAAGTAAAGTTGGAGCTTCAGTTATGCTTCAAATAGTTTGAGAATAAATGATAATCTGAAACTAAAATTTGAAGTGCTAATGGGTTTCTAAGAACCTATGAATTGAATGATTTTAGATGTTTATGACAGAATTGGTTTTTGTTGTCAATGGGGAAATCCAGCTGAAGAGATAGGTTGTTCTTGATGGCAAAGCAATATATGGCTTTTACTCACTGCTTGTTATAAAGCATGATCAACCATATGTTTGGATTCATTGCATGAAGGATTGCTTTTAGAATGTCTGAAGTTTCTTTGTATTTGCAGGTTTGTGCACCGACAGGAGCTGGCAAAACAAACATAGCTATGATCTCTGTTCTACATGAGGTATTTGATCAATGGGCTAATACTGTCTTGTGTTTTTGTTTGAGACTTTGGGCAGACTGCTTATGGTTTACTAGAGAGGGGCTGTATGGTGCCACATGAGTGGGAGAAATTTCTTTTAATGCCTCTTAGATATATCACCTTATTTTTTTTGATCAGTAATACCATATTCACATGGACGATTCTATTCTTTTGGTTGGTTTTTTTTCCTCGAACTATAAGTTACTGGTTGTTTAAAAGTTTATCCTATAGTGATATTGTTGATATCAAGTTTCTTTTTTTTGGTGTACAACATATGATATTTTTGATCTTTCTTAAACAATTGAAAGTGTAGTCTAAAATACTGCACAGGATGATATATATATTTGAAATTTATGTGGTTAGTAAGTTGGCCTCTTCTTCTTCTTCTTCTTCATTTATTCATGTCTTCAGATTGGACAGCACTTCAAGGATGGGTACTTGCACAAAGATGAATTTAAGATAGTTTATGTTGCTCCTATGAAGGTATAGCCCACCTGTAAGACATATATTGTCCACTTCTGTGTGTGTGTTTAGGGTGAAGAAGGGGGTGGGGGGGGTGTTGGTTTTGTTATTAACTTCTTGGATCTTCCTTTTCTTTTCAGGCGTTAGCTGCAGAGGTCACATCAACATTTAGCCATCGCTTATCTCCATTGAACATGACTGTGAGAGAACTTACTGGGGACATGCAACTGTCTAAGAGTGAACTTGAAGAGACTCAGGTTTTATTTCTTTCAATTGTTTTGTGCTTTTATGCAGTAACTGTATGCATTCTATAATGGTTTCTCTCTTTGACTTTCTCTGAATCAGATGATAGTGACAACACCCGAGAAATGGGATGTCATCACTCGTAAGAGCAGTGATATGTCTCTCTCAATGCTGGTGAAGCTCTTAATTATTGATGAAGTACATCTTTTGAATGATGATAGAGGCCCTGTGATAGAGGCACTAGTTGCCAGGACTCTGCGACAGGTGAAATTTTCTAGAACCATCATTGCATTGTAATTTTGAAAAGTACTTCCCTGTGATCATATTCATCTGTGGGATTATTTCTATCAAATTCTTTGTAATTTGGCAATGCTTCACTGTAAAATGATACAGTGTCTTTTTTTCTTCCCTTTGATAGCTTTTGCCTATTTTAACCACAGTATTGCAAATTGTATGCATTAGTACCTTGATTTTGTTTATGTTGAGACTATTTTAGTCATGGCTGGAGTGTAATTTTCATATTTGTATGTATGTGCTAGAGAATTCCTTATTGATGTTACTCCACTAACATTCTTTCAAATCTTTCATATCATTATAAACCCTTGTACGAGTGGGTGGAGAACTGATCAGTCTTTTCTTTCCGTCTCCATTTCCTGTTTTGGGTGACAGGTTGAGTCAACACAGACAATGATACGCATTGTTGGACTTTCAGCCACTCTACCCAATTACCTGGAGGTCTTCTCTACAATATAGTTGAAACTTTCTTGTATATATTTCAGAGGTATTATCCAAATCTTTAAATCTTTAATCGTGAATTTTCCTAGGTTGCTCAATTTCTCAGAGTGAGTCCAGAGACAGGTCTCTTCTTCTTTGATTCTAGTTATCGTCCAGTGCCTCTTGCCCAACAGTATATTGGAATTAGTGAGCAGAACTTTGCAGCTCGCAAGGACTTGCTGAATGAAATATGTTATAAAAAGGTATTTGTTTGTAGATGGATTCTCTTTGGAAGTTTATCAATCTTTACACTGAAAATTAATTGGAGCAATGGTACTCTTTGTTTCAGGTTGTTGATTCATTAAAGCAAGGTCATCAAGCAATGGTATTTGTTCATTCCAGGAAGGATACAGCAAAGACGGCTGAGAAACTGGTACATTCTTTTTTCTTTTTTTTTTTTAACTTGTGATGTTTATTAATAACAGATATTGCTTGTAAATGTTGTTGACATTTACTTGCTAGATCAGATTGATTGGTTTAGATGGCTTTCTTCTTTGACACTACGGGTTCTGCAGTTTTCTATTTTCATATGTTATTTTTTTTCTCAGTTATCTACATGTATTTTAATGTTTTCTTGATATTTACACGTGTCTTAATATCTATTTGTCTTCTGCTGCTGGTGAATGATTGTCCACTAAGGAATAATCCTCTTTTATGATTTTTTTTATCGGTCAGTTACATGCACACACTATTTTCTTTCCTTTCCTTTTATTTTTTTGGGTGGGGTGGGGGGTGGCTGGGTGGGTTGGTGGTGTTTTGTGAGTTAGCTATCCTGACTGACTCACAATTAGACACCAGAACTATCAACTGAGCATTTGGATGAGACAGAATATTATGACAACCAATGAATGATGATATTATGATAAAATTTGCATGATCCTGTCTGTATTGGATTATAGATATGTAAGTTGACAATGTATTTCATCTGAATTTTATGAAGAACCTTCCCATCCTACTTAATTTCTGATTTCTAATTCTTCTTGGAAAACCACCGTGCCTCCAAAGTTTAGCCTTTTATCTAGACTGGGGTTATTAGTAAGATTAACACTAACGACTTGTTGCATGTTAGGAGGCTTCATAAGTTGAGTATGTCAATCTTGGGCCTCCATTTTAATATTTGTAATCCTGTTTTAGTGGAAATTCTCAAAGCCATCTGGTTCTTCATTGTCAAATTTGTGGGAAATGTAAGTAGGCTATTTGGTATTGAAGGTGATACTCGGGTGATCCTGGGTGGGATGTTAAATTTGTTGCCAGTTTGTTTCATGGGTATCTGTATGAAAAATTACAAGGCTGTACAGTCAATCCCATTTTGGCAGTTACATGATGTGTTTGAATGGAGATAAATGCTATAATTTTGTAGGGATCACTTTTCCTTGACAATTTTCTCGTGACAGGATACTGTTTCTTGCATCTTTGTGGTTCAGGATTTTGGGGATGTTACCTTGCTAACATCAAGCAAGACTGGAGTGCTATTTTATTTTCAGTTTGATATTCTTCTTGCCTGGTTGGGAGGATATGCTAACTTGAAGTGTTCATGTACATCCTTTCTCATTAATAATGCAGTCATCCTTTGACTGAGAAATTAAGGAACAGGTCTTGCAACACTTTGATTTGTGGAGTGTCAATGTGTATCGATGTCTAAACTCAATACTCATTAAGTCATGGAAACAGAAACTTATGCCTCCACAGATATACATGGAGAATGTGTATGTTTTGACCAATATTGGTGCATAGTCATAGTTGTTAACAATATATTTTACAGGTTGAACTTGCACGGAATAATGAAGATGTAGAGCTCTTTAGAAATGATGAACATCCACAATTTGCCTTATTCAAGGTGGGAACTGATGTATTTCGTTTTTTTTCTTGGTGCTTGTGAGGTTTATGACATTAATAGCTATCAAATTTATGCATTTCAGAAAGAAGTCATGAAGTCCAGAAACAAAGATCTTGTTGAACTCTTTGGAAGTGGGGTTGGTGTTCATCATGCTGGGATGCTAAGAGCTGACCGAGGTCTAACCGAACGGCTTTTCTCTGGTGGACTTTTGAAGGTAGAGTTCTGCTTTGCGCTTTGAAATTTTGCCTAACATCTTTGCTGAAATTAGATCATTTTCTGTTCTAGGTACTTGTTTGCACAGCAACTTTGGCATGGGGTGTAAATCTACCTGCTCACACTGTTGTGATTAAGGTTTGTGCTCATTATCAGGCCATGTATGTTCCTTGGTTTTACTGTTGCCAAAATTCAATCCTTTCTGCAACCTTTTTCCATAGCTGCAACCATAGACAAAATGAAATCAATCTCAATGTATGTAAAGTCACCGACCCGTTTGGCATTGTATTAGCTTTTGCTTTTCAAAGTGCTTTTCAAATTGCTTGTCACCTAATAAAGCATCAAATTGATGCTTTTTAGATGTTTTTCAATGATTTTTATGTGTTAGTGTCAAAATGCTTTTAAAAAATATCATTTTAATATATTTTCAATTGAAAAGCACTTTTGAAAAACACCCTGCACCACAATACCAAATACCTGCTGCTTATTTGAAATTCTTAACTTAAAAGACAATTGGTATCTTATTAGTTAGAGAAAGTAAGTGAGCCTTTCCTTAAAAAAAAAAGTAGAAATCACACTTGGAAGTAAAATTTCATTTCAACCAGGTGAACTAAAACCTTTGAATTGATATTAATGCAACATCTCATTCGACATGCGGCTCATTAAAGTAATTATCAAAGTGACATTGTTTAATAACAGAAAATGCATTGATTGCAGTGCTATGCACTTGAAGTTGTTCTTCATACTGGCTAGTTTCAGGAATACAATGCATAAGATAGCGTTTTTACATAGATAAATCTCTGATATAGTTTTCATTTGCATTCCTCTTTCTATTAACCATTCTGATGTTATTCTCCAGGGGACCCAGTTATATGATCCAAAGGCTGGTGGGTGGCGTGACCTAGGCATGCTTGATGTTATGCAGGTTAGACTCGGAGGAAATGTATCTAATTTCTTTCTTGCTTATTATCAGGGTGTTGTCTTTTTACAGCTCTCATGATTTCATTGTATACAGATCTTTGGAAGGGCTGGGAGACCTCAGTTTGACAAGAGTGGTGAAGGCATCATAATCACGTCCCATGAGAAACTGGCATACTATCTAAGGTTGCTGACATGTCAACTTCCTATAGAAAGTCAGGTAGTTATTTGTAGTTTGACTTCAGGATGTCCAAGCATAATATTAGACTCATATTATTGGTGTGCTAGAGTTTCTAAACATGATTTGGAGTTGGGTTACTATGGAGTAGGTAACTTGGGTATCATCTTCCCTTGTCAACTCTGGAAGACCATCTTTTCGTTTGAAGTTTGGATTTTTAACTTATGGCAAGGAACAACACAGATTATTGAACAGCTTAATACAAAATATGGACTATGTTTTACTTGTTTGGAGTCTATTCTCCCATGTCTGTTACAAGATTTTATGTGTAGCTTGTCTGCAAAATGAAGTTGTGTTCTGTATGCATCTACGCCATTTGATCTGATATTACGTTTGTTGAATTGTGATGAAGATTTTCATATCTCAGTTTCTAGTAGATTGTAGTGACTCTGTTAATGAATATGGTTTAGGTATTTAATACTAGATGATTGTTACACTAACAGTAAAGCCACTATATTTGCAATCATTACAAACGGTTCTAGTTGCAAACTTATCCACCTAAATAAATTAAACCTCTTAATCAATATGCTGGGTAAATCCTGGGTATGCATGAAGCATGCGGGAAAAAAGGTAACCTCATAATTTGGCAATTTGCATGGAAATATTATATCCTTAATTTGCTGCAGAGTTGGATGGTCTGGCCATCTGTTATTGAAGCCATGATGGAAATCTATTGAGTTCACAAGTTCTGTCTAGCAGGATAATGCAAATGGTTTATGTTGGGTTTTGCTATATGGTTTTCTGTGTGGTGATGGTTGCTTAAAATATCTTATATTCTGATTGTGCATTGAAATATATTCCATTTTTGCACTGATTCTATGTAGTTAAATGGCTGGTTCACATATTGGTTGTGATTTTTCCTTTGTGTTTGCAGTTTATTAGCTCTTTAAAAGATAATTTAAATGCTGAGGTGGCATTGGGTACTGTTACCAATGTCAAGGAAGCTTGTGCATGGCTTGGTTACACATATCTTTTTATCAGGATGAGGCAGAATCCTCTGGCATATGGTATCGGGTGGGATGAGGTATGTCATCTATTTTATTAAGTTCTACATCTACCCAACTGGCACCATCAGATCTTTACAAACAATGTTCACATGGTTCAACATGTTGAAATTGGGTTACTTTAATGATTTAGTTGATATTTTAGGATGCATTTTCATTGCCATTGAAGTAATTATCCATGCTGCAACTTGATTGTTTTGAGAGTACTTTCTCAAACTCACTTTTAAGGGTGGTCACTATTTGGGCTTCAATAGAATTTTTAATGAACAATTGTGATATTGGCCCATTATTGCCTTTAGGATAACCAATGAGACCTCCCAGGGGATGCAGGACATATTAATGGGCTGTTCTGGTACTGATTATAGGGTTAAGCTTGAACAGTGTTTTACACCAAAGAGAAGATTGCATCACACAATCAAAAGCGTATGGCTGGAAATCTTATTCATAAAAGCCTTTTCTGAAAACAAAGCATACAAGCGTTGGTATTTATAGACTCAACAACCTCTTAAAGCTTTATGTAGTTTGGATTCCTAATCCAACAAGAACTTAGACTCTTAAATAGGAAACATACTGGCTTGACTTCTTATAAGATCTTTTTCAGAACTACTATCGTGTTACATATTATTCCCAATAAAAATCTACATAATTAAGGATTAATAAGAGAAGAAAGCATAAAATAAAAGCCTAGGCCCCGAAAATTTCCACCTAATCTGGAATTTATAGATATTCCATTGTCTACATTAACCACACAGAAATACAAGAAATCAGCTTGTTTTCTTGTCTACATCACCAGGTCTGGCTCATGCGAAAGCATATTGGATATGCTAGCAAATTACTATCATAGACTTTTGTGGCCTAATAAGTTCTGTGCTTCTACAATAATCCTAATTCCCTTGATATGCTAAATGGGTTCCTGAAATTGGTCGCACCAGTCCTTAGTTGTAGTTCCCAATTGAATCATCAATGAGACTAACATAAATTATTTTACCTGCGTCTAAGAGTTTCTTTTGCATATCAGCACCACAGACAAAAACAAAACTCAAGCACTGGTGTTTCTTTTATTCACCATAATTTTTAGCTAATTATGAATCTTGAGCTACTGGTATAAATAAATTAAATCTGAAGAAGATAAGAGTTCCATAGACTTTGTATATAAGGTTAGCTAGATAATCAAGTTCCAAGGGCAGAAGTGAGGGAAGAAAGACTTATACGAAGGCCCCAAGTTCCCCTCTTGGATCGAGCTAGGGAGTTTCTTGAAAGGGACATTATGAGCCTCAAGATATGGCTGGAGACTTCACAAAGAAGGGTGAGACTTGAATTTTACAGATTTTGATGGTAGACTTGACACTACAACCTTCTCTAATTGGTTATCTGCAATTGAGGAGTATTTTGATTGGTATGAGATATCTGATGAGAGACGTGTTTAAGCTTTGCTAAAGATGAAGTTAGTAGGCTTAGCAAAAGTGTGGTGGACTGGTATTGAAGGTGATATCTAGGGCAGCCACCAATTGCACTTGGCAAGAAATGAAGGCAAAACTTCAAGAAAAGTACTTCCCTTCTGATTCCATGACAAGAATTGCAAACAACTTGTCAATTCAAAACAAGGCAGCATTTCAGTTGTAGTGTATATGCAGAAATTTGATGAACTGAAGACGCAGAGTCAAATTATTTAAGATTCTCGTCTCACATTGACAAGGTTGAAGGGCTGACTGGAGAAGAGAACTACTTCAACAACCACTATATGGCATAACATGCATTTCAAGTGGCACTAGACATGGAAGAATACTTGAAAGTGCTAATTACCAGGAAATTGCAGCCTTAACCAAGGGATTCAATAATGCCTAGGGTCAAAGATAATTGCAGAACTTTTCGAACAAATCCTACTACTTCTAATCAGCCTTATGATCCTAGAGGGAAGAGGCCATTGATAGAAGCACCTAAGAAGCCCAATGATCAAGACGCTTATTTCAAGTGTGGAGGTAAGGGCCATATGGGATATCAATGTTCCACTAAAGCCAACTTGCATATTGGAGGGGAGCATGAAGAGCTGAATCAAGATGTTGAGGGAGAAGAAAATAGAGAAGACTTGGTGTATAATGATGATGATTTAGCTGATTTGGATGTAGATACTTCTCTTACTATGGCAGTGAGATGTATACCAGCTACTCATAAACATGGAAAGGAAGATTGGAGAACAACTGCAATTTTTCAAATGTTAGGGAAAGAGTTACACAAGCTGGTCATTGATGGGGGAAGTTGTATGAATGTTGTTTCTGCCCCTACTGCGGGAAGAGCAAAACTTCCTGCAAAACCCCATCCACAACCATATCAAGTAGCATGGATTGATAACACCATTATACTAGTAACCGAGTGTTTGGTTTCTAAATCTTATGATTAGTATAAGGATTCTATTTGGTGTTATAGTTCCTATGAATGTCACACACATACTCTTGGGTAACCAATGACTTTATGATCGTTCTCTGTCTCACTGTGGAGGAGAGAACACTTACCATTTCAATTGCAATGGTAAGGAAAATCACTCTTCATCATATGAGCACTGAAATCAAGAGGGCCAAGCAAGCTAAATGAAGGCACCAATTCAATTTATGTATGTGTGTGGATGGTCATGCAATCAATAAGATAACTATCAAATACTGCTTTACAATCCCAAGGCTTGATGACATGATGAGTGGAGCTACCATATTTTCTAAGCTAGATCTTAACAGCGGTTATTGTCATATATATGTAAGCCCTTGGGATGAGTGGAAAACACTATTTAAGACAAAGGATGGCCTATATGATTGGTTGGTCATGCCTTTTAGCTCATGCAATGCACCAAGCACCTTTATATGAATGATGACAAAGGTAATTCACCCTTTTCTTAGCAAATTTCTAGTTGTTTACTTTGATGGTATATTGGTTTATAACAAGTCTAAAGAGGATCACCTTTTCCACCTCCAAAAAGTCATGAAAGTTTTACAACAAGAAATTTTTATCAACATGAAGAAGGGCTCCTTCATGAGCTCCCGAGAGCTGTATTTTTAGGTTTCATTGTGTCAACAAGCAAATCCAGAGGAGGTTAAAGCTATTTTTGACTATCCTATCCCTACTTTACATTAGGCGAGGAGTTTTCATGGGCTAACAACATTTTATGAGGGTTTGTTCAAAATCTCAGCACTATAATGGCTCCAATAACTGTTTGCATGAAGAAAGGAAACTTTGTTTTGATAAAACAACTTCAAAAACCTTTGAAGAAGTCAAAACAAAAATGATAAGGTTCTAGTTTTAAAGCTGCTTGATTTCTCTAAAGTATTTAAGGTTTCTTGTGATGCTTCCTATGGAATTGGTGGTGTACTTTCTCAAGAAGGTCATTCAATAAACTTAGTGAAAAGCTATATAATGTCAAACAAAAATACTCCACCTACGACAAAATTTGATGCAATGGTGCAAATGTTACCCTATTGGTCATATTATCTCATTCACAAGGAGTTTGTTCTCAATTTTGACCATAAGGCTCTCGAATACATCAATAACCAAAGAAAGTTGAACCCAAGACATGAAAAATGGGTTGAATTTCTACAAGCCTATACCTTCTTAATCAAATAGAAGGCTAGAATTGAAAATAAAAATGTTGATGCTCTTAATTGAGTGTTATTTTTGGCTACCATTATGGCAATGAAGGCTGTGGGCTTTGAGCATTTGAAGAATGAGTACTCTAGATGCAAGGATTTCAACACTATATATACTGAGACATGAGCAGGAATGCAAAGACTTCTCTCTCCAAGATGGACATTTTGTTAAGGTAGCGTTTGAGATAAAAAGAGACAGAGATGGAGACAGTGGGATAGATGAGACATGTCTCACTATATATACAAGTATATAAATTCACTCCAAAACTATCTATAGGCAGCCAAATGCTGGCTTTAGTAGTGGTATGGAAGCGGCACACCGCGCTATCCCGGGTTGTTCAGTGCGTGTCAGTTGAGGGTCTTTCACGATCTTGGTTTCTTCTTTTCCCTGTTCTCTCTCTTCTCGGGATTTGATTTAGGTCGCCAAAATTAAAAGGAGTCTTGTCATTTTGTTTTTGTATTAAATTTGGTCTTCAATATTTTTATTGTTATTTGTTTTCTTTTGAATTCTTTTTTTGATTGATTTGTTTTTCAATTTCAGCTCGCAGCATTTGGTTTTATTTATTTTTTTTTTATTGCTTTTTTTTTTATCTTTAATTGATTTTTTTTTCAATTTCAGCTCTTAACATTTGGTTTCTTTTTATTTTATCAAATTTGGTTATTTTTTAATTGATATTTGTTTTTTAGATTATTTTTTGATTTTTTTCCAGTTGATTGAGAATTTAGCTTTGTGATTTTTTTGGGTTGGACCTCTATGGAGTTAGTCACGACCTCATGATTGGGTCACGGGTTTCAATGATTAGCCCAAATTGATTTCGGTCCTTTTTAGCTCATTTTTTAAAGTTGACATTTTTTTTTTAAATTTCATCATTCAACATTTAGTTGGTTGAGGATTGAGCTTCGTAATTTTTTTCAGTTTTCTTTATATGGGATTATACTAATCTCCTTTCCTAGGTCATGAGTTTTGCGGGTTAATTCGGGTTGATTCAAGTATTTTTTTCATTGCTTTTTTCCTAAAATTGATTTTTTATTCCAATTTTGCCATTCAACATTGGATTGTTTGAGAATTAAGTTTCATAATTTTATTCAATTTGTTTTTTATCGAGATATCCAGGTCTCACGACCACGTCATGAATTTGGTAGCCTGACTTGCATGGACTTGGATCTGTTTTTTTTGTCCTTTTTTTAATTTGATTTTTTTATCAATTTTTTCCTCTAACATTCATTCTGCTCGAAGGTTAATGTCTATTTTATAATCATCTTTTCTTTTAATTTTTGCTTCTTTATCAAATGTGATCATCGAGGGACTATTTAAAAGTATTAAGGATATATTTTTGTAATATTGTCAAGTGTTATTTTTTTGAGTTGATATTTTTTTTTTAAAATTTCGGTTTATTTGCTGTGGTTGCCTTTTTATTTATTTATAATTATGTTATTAAATTAACTGAATTTATGGAATCCAATCAAGTTAATGGCCGAGTCTTGGATTTTTCTTGCTTCTTTAAAAATACTAGTGTTGCCGGGGCATTAATTGTTTTATGTTGAGAAAACATTTGCCTGACCTGGGATGTAGTGCGTGCCACCAATCTAGCATATTTATGTTTGAGAACAATAGAGAGTTTTTTTTTGGGAGTAACAAAACAATAACAATGGTTGAAGAGAGAGGTTTTGCGGACCAAGCTTAAAGCATGATGCTGCCAAGCTGGCAATCCAATGCCAAACTTGCCAATTGGCTAAAAGTAAGAGAAGAATATTGGTCTTTACATGCCTTTTTCTATTTCACATAAGCTTTAGGCAAGATCTAAGCATGGACTTTGTTCTTGGATTGCCAAGAACAATTCAAAGGCATGACTCTTATTTTGTACTCATCGATCACTTCTAAAAAATGACACATTTCATCTCTTATTCCAAGTGTATGTTTGGTAAAGCGGTGCAAAATGCTTTTCAATTGAAAATGTATGAAAATGAAATTATTTCATGTTTTTTAAATTTTTTTGATATTTTTTAATTTTTTTTGATATTGGCACATCAAAACACCAAAAAAAGTATCAATTTGATGTTTTTTCAGGTGAAAAACACTTTGAACAACAGGTTGAACCAAAAAAACAAACACATTCTTTAAACAACTGATGCGGTTCATGTTGCAAAATTGTTCTTCTAAGAAGTGGTCAGACTTCATGGGCTTTCTCTAACTATTGTCTCAGACAAAAAGTTTACAAGCTACTTTTGCAGAACCTTATGGCGATTAGTATAAACACAATTGAAATTCTTAGTTGCCTTTCTTCTTTAGATGGACAAACTAAGGTCACAGAATAACTATATGGGACGGACTTGATGCTACCTATTGCAAAATTCAAATACAATAGATTCATTAATCGCACTTTGGCTGTAGCACATTTGAAGTTGTATTGGGTTTACAGCCAAGAAAGCCAATTGACTTGGTACCATTACCTGTTTCAGCCGGTACTAGTGCTGAAGAAAATTCATTTGCGAAGCATATTCTTGGCATACATGCCGATGTACATTTAAAAATTGCTTCAAGCAATAAGGGGTACAATAACCGAGTGGATTTGCATTGTCGACATGCTAAATTTGAAGCTGGAGATCAAGTTATGGTGCACATTTGGCTAGGAGGCTTTCCAACTAGCAAATACAAGAAACTTCAATATAGGAATATGGGCCCTTATAAGATTTTACAAAAGATTAGCTCTAATACTTCTGTTTTGGACCTACCTGAAGATATTGGTACGAGTAACATCTTCAACATTGAAGACCTCACTCTTTGCCTAGGACATATAGATACTTCTTCCATAGATGCTCCAACACTCCAACCCCAGTTCCCATAATTCAAGAAGAAATTGAACACATTGTGGACAATAGTATTGTTTCAACTTGTATATGTTACGACAAAAAATATTTGGTGAAATGGAAGAACAAACTATTATTTGAATCTACTTGATTTCTAATGTGGAGTTTCAATGCCTAGACCATGATTTTATGGACGATACAAGTCATTTAACTCTCTAGATTCAAGTTTTCTCAAGATAGGGATAGATGGTGCAAATAACATCTAGAAAGTTTATAGAACAAGAGGGAAATTGAATCCTACAAGTTTTTCGATTTGCCTTCATCCTAATTGGAGCTAATCTAGACTCTTTAATAGATAACACAACATATTTTGGGTGTTCTAATTGCCAGGGGCAGCTTTTTAATTTTGTTTTTGTTAGGGGTAATCTTATAATTTTAGAAAGTAGATTAGTCAACTTCTTTAGCATTATGGAAGTGACCTGCCAACTAGCACTTGCTATTGTGCACCTTCATAGGCACCACTTTAGTAGCCAAATTATATTTTTTGTAATCCCACTTGAGAGGATGGTTTTTAGTGAAACTAAATTAAGATTTCAGCCGTTTAGATGTGTGATGCATCTTATCTTAGGTGTGATGTCTTAGAATTCTTAGGAGTGATTTTGACGTGGCGTATAACGTGGATAAACGTGGCGTATAACGAGGATAAAAGTTACAGTTTTCAATGTTACTGACCTAAGCTGTAAAGAAATCTAGAGAAAACTCTAGTATTTTATTAGAAATCTGAATAGTTTGAATCTCAAAATAAACTAAATATTTCTATTTATATTAATTAGACCTAAAATCCTTTATACGAAAGGATTCCTAGTTAAAACTAAAATTCTTTATAAAAAATAATTACTAATTAAAACTTACCTAACTAATAGAATCCATCTAGTATTAAGATTTCTAAATAGTAAAATAATAATTAAATTAAAATTAGAAAAAAAGAATACAATTACAACCAAGTAAATAAAGACAATCCTGCATAGTAAATTCCAAGCCTTATTTGAATGCTTTTCTGATCTCTGATCATTTTGAAATTCTAACACAATAGGAAAAAGATCCTTCAGAATTTTCTTTTAAAATTTTAGCTCGATCCAATGATCGGATTAAAAGTTATGCTTGATTTACCAAACTGCATTTTGAACTCTTCTTAAACCTCTCAAAATCTAAAAATCTTAACCATTAATAAAATAATGCAATAAACATTATTATGCCAAGAATATTGAAGAACTTTCCCCACTTCTGATTTGTAGGAGCCCTAGGGTGATGCTAGGTTTGTTTTCTCCCTTTTAGCTTACTTGATCCTTAGTTCATTGTTGTCACTCGCCCAAACCATAACTGTAAGCTAAAGACACCACAATACCCACCTAAAGCCAATTTTCCATTTCCTAACCTATCATTTCTTTTATTGCTTGTAAAACTTAGTAGTTAGGTGCTGTAATTGAAGATCTTGCATAAGATTGAATTGCACTTCAAACCACAGTCATGCACATTTTGATTAAAAAATCAAGATTCATCTCTTGATTTGAAGATATAAGGTTAAATTCTCAATGCTTTTACAAAATATTGTTTGGATCTTCAAGTTTATGTGGTACCAAAAACACTGTGATACTTGTTACAATTGTTTGAAATTATGATCCTTCTTAATTAGGTTGAGAGCATAAGCATCATCCCTTTCTACTGAAATGATTGAGAAATTTGGCATTAAAGACAATATTGCTAGAAATTGCTAATATTTCACACTCATGATAGCCACAAATATTATGAATTTGCTTGTGATAGTTCCCTAATGTTCAATCACTACTGTAACCTCATGATTTGATTCTCTTGTCTACTCCGAGACTTTGCTCAAACTGAACTTTTGCATTAATGTATGCATGGACTCATACATGCATGTAAGTTTATTTGTTTGTTTTACTTCCATGTCCTTGATAGAGCATGAACTTGAATGGTCTTGAATCTAAAAAGATGTCCTTGTTATACTTTGTTTTCCACATGATGCTTATGTGAAGAATCTTTATGTGCTTTTAGGTCATTGAAGACCCTTCATTGAGTTTAAAGCAGAGAGCTCTTGTAACAGATGCTGCACGTGCACTTGACAAAGCTAAAATGATGCGGTTTGATGAGAAAAGTGGCAATTTTTACTGCACAGAGCTTGGTCGCATTGCAAGCCACTTTTATATACAATATTCTAGCGTTGAAACTTACAATGAATTGTTGAGGCGCCACATGAATGATAGCGAGGTTATTTTTTACTATCCATGGTTTCACTATGTGTAACATCAGTTTACAAAATGTTATGGTTCTTTTTTATTTTCTCTTGTGTTTTGTGAAAAAAAGCTCTCAGAATTTTTGGTGCACAAGGTTTCCTAGTAATGAGTTATTTAGTGATTATATGTTAAGTCAGTATTTTCAGTTGCACTGGACTGTGATACCATATCTCTAATCTCTGATCTCTAATTACTATTTGCCTTTTCCTTTCCATCATCTTATTTAACAACCTTTATGTTGCTTTGCTCCTGTGGTAGGTTATTGACATGGTTGCCCATTCTTCTGAATTTGAGAATATTGTTGTTCGAGAAGAGGAGCAAAATGAGCTGGAGATGTTGTTGCGTTCATCATGCCCTTTAGAAGTTAGGGGCGGTCCTTCAAACAAGCATGGGAAAATTTCAATTCTTATTCAGGTTTTTAGCTTTTCTTGTGTAATTAATTGTCCCTACCATAGTTTAAGAAACTATTCTATCTGACTCTTGTTTTGTTTATGTCAACTTGCAGTTGTACATATCTCGTGGCTCGATTGATACCTTTTCACTGGTTTCTGATGCTTCGTATATCAGTGCAAGCTTGGCCCGTATCATGCGGGCATTGTTTGAGATTTGTTTGCGCAGAGGCTGGAGTGAGATGTCTTTATTCATGTTGGAATACTGCAAGGCTGTAGATCGCCAAATCTGGCCTTATCAACATCCACTTAGACAATTTGACAAGGATCTTTCAGCAGAAGTTTGCCTACTGAACTTTGATTTATGTTTTTTATCCCCAAAATGCACCTGTGGTGACCGTTGTTTGACATCACTTTGTACCTGGTCCAGATATTGCGGAAACTAGAAGAACGAGGATCTGACTTAGATCATCTGCAAGAGATGGAAGAAAAGGATATCGGAACACTTATTCGTTATGCTCCTGGAGGAAGGGTAATCTTTTTGTATGGAGTGATGTTCTATATTATTTTGTGTTGGCAGCAATAATACTGACTTTAAGTATATAATTTATTATTATTTTGTTATTTTTGGGGATTGGTGAACACTGGAAGTTGGTTAAGCAATATTTGGGATACTTCCCAAGGATCCAGTTATCAGCAACTGTAAGTCCAATCACCAGAACAGTATTGAAGGTAATTATAGTCAATTGCTTCCATATATCTCCAGGATTATAGATTCCATTCTATCAATATGGATACATTATTATGATGCTTAATTTCAATATGCAGCTGGATTTGCTCATAATTCCAGAATTCATATGGAAAGATCGTTTCCATGGTGCTGCTCAACGTTGGTGGATTCTTGTTGAGGTGTTGTTGTATATCTCCCAATGTGATTCCTATGTAGTTAGAGGATAAAATTTTGATGATTTGCTTCACTCTAAAACTGGAAGGGGCTTTAAGGATAAATTCTTGTCTACTAATATGCATTTTGAACTGGAAGTGTAAAACCTTTTTACTCTAAATTTCAGTAACTATGCCATCTCAAATATTTATTTGGCAACTTAGTTTCTAATCAATTTTTTTAAAAAATTAAAATTCTATCGGTAATTTCTCCATAGAGAAATATTACTTGGTGCGTTTTATTCTCTTGTAATTGCAAGATTGGGTGTAGAAAATGTTGGTAAACAGGCTTGTTATACTCACTTATTGAGCTCATGACTGCACTATCACATGATGATTGATTTAAATTTTGGACTTACAGAAGTTCTCCTTTACTGGGTATGCATTGCAATTTCCTGTGTTGAGAGGTCATGATTTGACTAGTCTTTTTTAACTTTGACATTGTTTCTAATGAGTGCAACTTTGACATTGTCTCTAATGAGATGCACAGTTTTTTTCATATGTAACCGAGGCCTAATTAACTATTCAAACAGGATTCTGAGAATGACCACATCTATCATTCTGAGCTTTTAACTCTGACAAAGCGGATGATTCGTGGGGAACCTCACAAGCTATCCTTCACTGTGCCAATTTTTGAACCACATCCCCCACAATATTACATTCGTGCTGTTTCTGATTCTTGGTTGCATGCTGAATCTTTCTACACTATATCTTTCCATAATCTCGCGCTACCAGAGGTACTCATTGTACATTAGATGATCGTTTGAACATTTCTTTATGGCAATTTTCTTCTCTTACCAAATTCTGTCTGTCCAGGCTCGTACTTCACATACAGAACTTCTAGATTTGAAACCGCTTCCTGTAACTTCACTTGGGAACAACACTTATGAAGCCTTGTACAGCTTTTCTCATTTCAATCCTATACAAACTCAGGTGTAGTCCATTATATATAGTTTTTGTTGGTTTATTTCATGGTTTTAGCTATTTTAAACTGTTCATCACTTTTGACCTTATGAAAAGTATTCTGCAGTTGTGATTTGATGCTTTTGTTTGTGAGTTGCAGATCTTTCATATTCTGTATCACTCTGACAATAATGTTCTGTTAGGAGCTCCCACTGGAAGTGGGAAAACAATAGCTGCTGAACTTGCTATGCTTCGCCTCTTTAGTACACAGCCTGACATGAAGGTACTATTTTTCACAATTTTTGCAATGCAAAAGACATTATGTGCAAACATAAGTTATTGAGAAAAATGCAAAACTAAGAGGACAAGGGCTGTTTCCAGCTAAATGTGCGTTGCTTTTTGGTATGTTCTGGAAGCGCAAACCACTATGACAAATATTTTGTTAAAGAACAAGAGAATAAGGTCCTTGTTGGATTTAATTATGCTCTGAAAATAACAATAGGTTTCTTGTTATACCAATTGATCCATTATTTGGAAGATTTTTTAAGTGTTTTTTACCCTGGAATGCAGTATGTTTAGTTATTTCTCTAAATGCAGGTTATTTACATAGCACCTCTGAAGGCTATTGTTCGAGAAAGAATGAATGATTGGAGAAAGCATCTTGTCTCTCAGCTTGGGAAACAGATGGTGAGAACATTTATTCACTTGCTTTATAAATATACTATATATCAAAGCATGAAGCCACAAAAATTCTTCACTCGCTACTATATTCAAAATAATTTGTCCTTGGGAAAAATATCCTTAGCGTAGGTGACTTAACAAGAGACATGTTAATATACTAATACTATGCACAAACTCAAATATTTTCCTAAATGATCTCTATAACATGTAATTATAAGTGACCTAATGGTGTATTGATACTATTAAGTTATTTAAAATATTAAAATTTTATTTTCTTCAAAATAAATTTTAAAGAAATTAAAGACAGTATTTTCTGGAGATGTGAATCAAAATAGTCTGTAAAAGGTTTCTATTTAAAGGAGAATAGAAATCAGAAATTAAATCAAATCATATATCCTTAATTTATAGGAGTTGACTAATACTACCAAATTTATAGACAACCTAATATAGAATTTTCTATTTTACAACACTCCCTTTCAAGCTAGCTTAAAGATATCTTCCATGGCCTGCTAGCTGATCAAGTAGTCAAATTGTAACATTTGTACCCTCTTTTGTTTGGGGCATATCCAATGAAAACACATTTTTCAATTCTAGGATTAAGTTTAGATTGGAATTTGTTTGTATGTGAACAAAGACTATGCAACAAAAAACTCTTATTCGCAAATCAAATTGTGTTCGTGTAGCATGAAAAGATAGTTTTACACTGAACATAATATTGTGTGATCATCTATGAATGTAAAACCATTTTTTTAAGATACAGTAGTGATCTTTGAAGGACCCCATGACTATGAATTAAATAAAATGGTTTTGAAGCACGATAGGATTTTGAAGGATATTTAGCATGATAACTTTTTGATAAATGACAACTTTCACATTGAAAAGATAAACAATTCAAATTTTAAAATATCTCAAAAAATAAATGTTTAAGATAGAGAAGACTAGGATGTCCAAGTCTAAGATGTCAAAGCATTATTTGTTCACTACCAGACATTGAACTTACACTAATAAAGCCTCCAATTTTTTTTTTTTTTTTTTTTTTTTTTTTTTTTTTTTATTGCCGAAGAAGTTGTCATTAAGGTAGTGAAGCCTATCATTCATCCTAGCCCTATCAATCATCTTCTCCGAGCTCCAGTCGTAAAATATACAGATAGAATAAAAAAAAATAACACGACGGTGACAATCTTTGGTTAATTTACTCATGGACATAAGATTGCAAGCAAGTTTAAGAACATGGAAGACAAATTTAAGATTTATACTCTTAGAAATTGTTATTAACCCTTTTCTTGCAATAGGTGAGAAACTACCATTTGTAATTTTTATTTTCTCATTAGGATGGGAATGACTAATCATATAATCGAATACACCTGAATCAATGATCTAAGAAGCAAAATTTGAACAAGAAGATAAGGCACAAGGATGACTATCTATTTGAGCCAAGGAAACACAAGGAATACCATTTGATGAACAACAAGATAGTCGGTGATCAAATCCTTGCTCTGATATTATGAAAACAAATTACTCTAGAAATCATTATTTTGACTAGAATCAAAATAGTTTGTACAAGGTTCCTATTTAAAGAATAATACAAGACATGAAATCAGGAGCCAAATCAAATCATATTTCCTAATTAGGAGTGACTTCTAATTTATAGGGGTTAACTAATACTATCAAATTTATAGAAAACCTAATATAAAATTTTCTATGAGTGACTTCTAATTTATAGGTGTTAACTAATACTATCAAATTTATAGAAAACCTAATATAAAATTTTCTATTTTACAACAACAATAATATAATATTTTATTTGTTTTGTGATCAAGTCTTATTTTAAAACAAGTATACGTGGAAGCTAGTAACTGCAAGTGTTTGTTTATTTGTGTGTGTGTAAGTGTCTGCTAGACATTAACTATACTTATGGAATTAAGATTATGTTTTTCATCAGGTTGAAATGACTGGAGATTATACTCCTGATTTGATGGCTCTCTTGTCAGCTGATATCATTATATCCACTCCTGAGAAGTGGGATGGCATCAGTCGTAATTGGCATAGTAGAAGCTATGTAACGAAGGTGCATTTCTGTTATATTTGGCTGCTACTTTTGAATGAAATTGTTGTTTCTCATTCAATTATTATTAACCTCATTAGACATTTGCTTCAATTTCATTGATAGGTTGGACTTGTGATCTTAGATGAGATTCATTTACTGGGAGCTGATCGTGGACCTATCCTTGAGGTATTAATGGCAAATTTCTGTTTCTTGTACCTGAGCATTTATTGTAATAGAACCTCAGAATTTGTCTTCTCATTTATTATTTCAGGGTTATCTATTGATGAATGAGATTAATTTTTTTTTTTTTGGATTTTATTCATATGTTTTATGTAGCATTTTATTTTATTTTTGCACTTGTCTCTGTTTTCTGTCAAGTTACTACTTTTTCAAAAAATTGTTCTAATTCTTCTTTTACTTGCAATTAATTCATATGTTAAGCGGTGGCTCAAACTGATAGCAGATAGTTTGGGTTTGGGTTCGAGTTCCAACAGAATTTTATAGGGGATGATAGATTTAGGCAACTTCTTTTTCTCATAATTGTACTTAAATCTTATCATGGGCTTGCATTCTAATCAGAAGGCCATTGATGATCAACTGAGTTGTTTTGACAATTCCTTGGTGTGACAGCTTTCAAAGTGGTTTCAAAGTGAAGTTTTTTTTGCCAAAATTTGTTAATTTATTCGGTTAGTTGAGGGGAGTATTGAAAAAAGAGGTCTTGGCATTGAATTGTTTAAATGCTTAGAGCCAACTCGATATTACATTTTATTTCATTGGTCTATAAATTGTTTGCTGTTCCTTTGACAACATTGAACTTTTTGCTTCCAGGTTATTGTTTCTAGGATGAGATACATATCATCACAAACAGAGCGCGCGGTGCGTTTTGTAGGTCTTTCAACTGCTTTGGCAAATGCAAGGTCTGTGCATCTGATTCAATCTCAAGCACCCAAGTCTTACCAATTGTTGCCAATGATTTATTCTTTGATAGATGCATGAGGTCTTATAAGAAAGACAACTATTTTTGTTTACTGTTAATGGTCCAAAATGTTGGGTTGATGTTTAAATATCTTACTTTCCCACTAATATCTTGTCTTTTTTCATCAATTCATTAAACCTCAACAATGATACCCTTTCATAATCCCTTACCTCCTTTTCTCAAAATCTTCAAAGAATTTATATGTTACATTAGAATTGATATTGAAATGTGATGAAATTCACCAGTTATGCCAATGGATATTACTAATGCCAAATATTATTCATGCAGTACCAAATTAAAATGAATACTCTTTCTCCACTCTTCATGTGTCTGCGTGGTTATTCCTTCATCTTACATGGTTTCTAATATCTCAAGTTTTTCTTCTAATTATTTTCTGCATCAAATGTTGTCAATTCTGAAATTTTCTTAAGGTTTTTAATCTTTTTAATATGTTTTAATCTTGTACTTATTATTTATTTATTTATTTATTTATTATCATCTCTACTTCTGCCAATGTCCTTTCATCTGTAATTGCTTTTACTCTTTTATTTGTAATCTATCTTTTAAATTTAATTCTTCAAGAACATTAAAAAAAATTAGGCCAAACGGCATGAGAAATTGACCATTTGACATCAAGAGATGTGTAGTCCTGCTTATACAATTTATAGAATAGTTTATTGTTGAGGCTTAACTGATTTGTGTTCCATGCTATTAATATCGCCTCTTTTAAGAAGTACAAGCCATTGTACATGTAATTTGATCAAAAGTCCATCCTATTGTTTCCTAATTTAATATAAAATTTCATTTCTTTTGGACTAAAGATGAAATAAATTTAAACTACTATAGCATAATATTTTATGTAATATAATTTCAAAAAACATTTCTCATGTGCATTGCTCATGGATAGACAATTTCTTTTTTCCTTTTTGACAGAAATATAGACTAAACTCACAATGCAAACGTGTCTTCCATGATACAATTGCAATTGAAGTTAACTGAGAATAAGAAAAAAAGTAAGATTTACAGTGCCATATACAGGAGGAAAGGGGATAAGAGGAGTTTTACATAATCTTATATTATTGTTTTGAAAGTGAATTGAGGATGGTTATGAAAACATTATGCTAGTCAAATCAATCTACTTTCGGAATAGGAAGGAACTAGTTTGAGAAGTTCCTGCATTGAAGTTTTGCTATTTTTTTTTTGTTACTAAAATTTCTGATACTTGTGTACTCAGCTGTATCACATTGATTATGTCATTAGTTGAGTTTTCCAAAGAAAAAAAGACCACATAGCTGTATTGCTCTATTGCTACTATGATGTCTATTCCACAAATGCTAATCGTCAGTGCTTTAGTAGCCTTTTCTTCCATGGTTTTGGTGCATTTAAGATGCTAATGACAACTTTTTTTTATTGTAATTCTTGTTTTATGATCTTTATTTATTTAGTGATTTGGCTGATTGGTTGGGTGTTGGTGAAATCGGGCTCTTCAATTTCAAGCCAAGTGTGAGACCTGTGCCTCTTGAAGTGCATATCCAGGCAAGTAGATGCTGTATTTTTCATGGAAATTTATCTTGCAACTGAAATAATGTCCTTTTCTTTTCTCTTTTGTTTAAAGAAGAGTGTTTCATTAGAAAGAGAAGATTATGCAAGAAATGGGCCTTTTCAATCTTCAGTCATCTTTCGATTGTATGGTAGCTAAAAATATTTTGTCATCAAAGCTTTTGATTATCATAGTCAGTTTTGTAATGAATTGGTTGTGATGCTTGAGATAGGAACTGTAGCCCTAATTTTTGTCCATAAACTGTAGTGTTGCTTCAATAGGAAATCATAAAATCCTATATTGATCTCCAACCCCAAGTGGCTCTAGAGTACATCTTAGCCAACAATCTAAACTATACAGCATATCAGGTGGTGTGCTTCTCCACATAACAAGATTGTTGCCTCTTCCTCAACTTTTCACACATTGTTTTAGGCACATCCTATTGGAAGCAAAACCACAGTTTACAGACAAAATGCTGTGTTAAAAGTTGGAAGGGGTGTCAGGAAGAGGCAACAATCATATTATGTGGGCAAGCACACAACCTGGTATGCTGTAAAGTTTAGATTGTTGGCTGAGATGTATTGTAGCCACTCGGTGTTGGAGATCAATATAAGGTTTAATAATCTTCTATGCCCGAGTTATTTTTTCTGGTAGATGCATTAGGTTTAGGTATTGGACCTTTGCCTGCTTATTTATTGTTCTTTGTATTTTTGTTTTTGTTGCTGCCCACTTTGTACACCCTGTGTTTTAGAGTTGGTCTGTGTATATATTACATATCTGAAAAATTGGTATTGCTTTCGTTGCACTTCTTAGATCAGGATGTTTTTGCTGAGATTACCTAAAATTTACGTACTAACATTTGGTCCATAAGACTTGTAATTGTAGAAATTATTGTTCAACCTTATGTAGATCTTTTTGTTGATATGGAAGTGATTTTGCATTTGACAAGTAGTTGCTTTTTATGGACAGGGATATCCTGGAAAATATTACTGCCCAAGGATGAATAGCATGAATAAACCTGCCTATGCAGCAATATGCACCCATTCACCGACAAAACCAGTTATCATATTTGTTTCATCTCGTCGCCAGACAAGGCTCACTGCTCTTGACCTTATCCAGGTGAAGTGCATCATCACATCATGGCATGTTGAGTAGTCCTATTACAATACATTTTAAACTTTGTGTTTTTATGTTATGTAGTTTGCAGCTTCAGATGAACATCCTAGGCAGTTCCTCAGTATGACAGAAGAAGTGCTGCAGATGGTTCTCTCTCAGGTCACTGATCAGAACCTCAGGCACACCTTACAGTTTGGGATTGGGCTGCACCATGCAGGTCTGAATGAAAGAGATAGATCTCTGGTTGAGGAACTTTTTGCAAATAACAAGATCCAGGTTTCTATCACCTGAATGATCTATTTTTTTTTTTCCATACCCAGTAAGCACATACTCCAAACAGAAAATGAGACTATTGATTCACAGGTATTGGTATGTACTAGTACACTGGCATGGGGTGTAAATCTTCCAGCCCATCTAGTTATTATCAAGGTGAGACATAAATATGCATATATACTCTTATGTTATATTATTACAGATTTCATTGGAACTTCACCACTAGTTTGTGAAGATTTTTTTACCATTTTCGTGCTCTTCACCATTACTGTACTTGGATTACTCATGCTGGCACAAATGTAAATTTGGCAAGATTTTATCTGGCCTTTGATTTATCTGTCATAATATTTCTTATGCTTCGGGGTCATTAACATTTCAAGCTCGTTTTGCTCTTCACCAGACACCACAACTCTACTAGTAGTTGTTAAGTGGCTTGAAATTAATACTTCCATACATGCCTCATTCATTATGTAAACCTGAAATAATACTTGTGGAGTTTGTTGTTCTGTTTGGTTTCTGAATCGATCATGTGATGGTGTAGAAATCTTTATAAGCTTGATTGTTAATGGTGTGCCATGTTCAAAAGCAAAGTTGAGGCATTTTGCCCTCTGTAGTGTATTGTGTAAACTTCAAAAAGATGCTGGCATCCAACATCCAAACTCAAACTGTAAAAAGTAGTTTTATGGAAAGTCATAGGAAAAGAAAAAGAAAAGGATGAGAAGAAATATGACAAAATAATAAACCTCTGACTGCTAATCAGTTTATTGTGATTCCCTGAATGCCTTTTAAATTATCAAATTCAGATATCTATATCTATATACTCTCCAGGGAAAGTTCCTTCTTTGCAAACTATGGATGTTTGTTTCAAAAAATGTGCATCTCTTTTCCAGGGAACAGAATATTATGATGGAAAAGCAAAGAGATATGTAGATTTTCCAATCACAGATATCTTGCAAATGATGGGTCGTGCTGGCCGTCCACAGTATGATCAACATGGCAAAGCTGTTATTCTTGTTCATGAACCCAAAAAGAGCTTCTATAAAAAGGTTAAGAGTACCATTAGTAATTTGTATGTGTTTTATGGTAATTTTAATTATACTCTTTTTGGAAGCTGGGCTTAACTCTGATGCTCTTTAATTTCAGTTTTTGTACGAACCGTTTCCAGTTGAGAGTAGTCTGAGGGAGCAATTGCACGAACACATCAATGCAGAGATAGTGACTGGCACAATTTGCCACAAAGAGGATGCAATGCATTATCTTACATGGACTTACTTGTTCCGTAGATTGGTATGATTTTGATGATTCTCAATATAAGGAAGAAATATTTACTCCGATAAGAGTTTGCCTTCCTAGATTATGATCTTTCAGCTCCAGCTCCAGCTCTTCATTTACGAGTCAGGTTATTAATAGTCCAAAAAGTATATATATATAAAAAACTTTAACTCAGTGGTCTTTCCTACCTGCAAAATTTCTGTGGAAGTCTCTCATCATGTAGAAATCTTATTATTAGCCTTTGGAAGTTAAATTTTACCAGTTTCTGTTATCTAGATTGCGATTAAAGTGTTAAAATTTTTCAATATCTTGTTTTGTAGCGTTTCTCGGAAAAGATTATTATTAGTATTAGATAGATGGAATATTGATATTACACGACCAAATGGTTGGCTTATTTAACAAGTTACGTGGTCAATATTCATTAAAATGAGTTTGAATTAAGCCTATTGTTCACCTGTGCTGTAAAAATTGGGTAAAATTATTTTAAGTCCGTGAGGTTTTAGTGAGGTTCAGCTTTAGTCTCTTAGCTTCTAAAACCTAGTTCTTGAGATTTTGTTCTTTGCTTGAATATAACTTTTTTTTTTACTCTAATTTTTCAAGTAAAAGAATACGCCACTTGAAATATAGTGTTGGTTTTAAAAATTACCCTGTTTTCACTAAAACTGTAAGACTTGAAAGTAATTTGCCCTATAAAAAATTTGAGCCTGTTTTCATGTTGTCTTTGTCATTTCAGGAGTCCTGGCATTGCTAGCATTGACAGATTTGCCTGAGACTCAAATAGCAACATGGCATTAATGGAAGGATAGAAACTGGTTTTAAATGTTGGAAATATATATAATAAATTTAGGAGTTAATAGAGACCACAAGGTTTGTGGTCAATCAAACTTCTAGGAATTAAATAGCGTTCATCAGGTGTTTAGTCACCACATAGGCTTGCCTGCACTGTCTCTATAACGTCATGAATCAAAGTTGTTTTTTTTTTCCTTATAAAACACCACTATTAATGTATAATGTGACATTATAAAACATTTAATGCATTAGTAGCACTATTAATATTGAGGTGTCCACAACTCCATTTCAAGTTCTAGTCAACTTATTAATATTAGTACCATGTTTAACTTTCAACCCGTGGCCTTGGAGAGTTTTATCCTCTGCAGTGAGCATAAAGGAGAGGATAGTGAATCAAATAGTGATGAAATCACAAAAAATACATCATAAATATAAGTAAAACAGAAGGTAAACTATGATTGATTTTCTTTTAATGTCATCAAATAAAAATATGTAAATAAGAATCTTCTTGTTTGTGCGTTTTGGGTATTTTATCTGTGCTCTGGCAAATATCGAGGGCACATAAATTGCCAGCTTTTGTTGGTGGCCATAATTAAAATAAGACCTGTTGAACTAAGATGTATACCTGATAAAAATGTGCTAAACTTGTAAAGAAATGAAAGGCTTTGGGTTTCTCTGTTTTTCTTTTCCATTGCTGAATGATGATGAATAAAATACTCTTTTACTTGACACTCTGGAATGATTAACTCTGTAGCATGACAATATTCCCTATGTAGAAGCCACAATATCAATTATATATCATATTTTGTTTTTAGTATCCGTGTATTATATTTTGAGCATTATTGTTGTTGTTATTATTATTATTATATTATTATTATTCACCTGCAAAAGATAAGTCATAAATCTCTCTTGCAGATGGTTAATCCAGCCTACTATGGGTTAGAGAATGCGGAGCCTGAAACTCTGAATTCTTATTTGTCTAGGTAATAAGGACCTAGTTGTTTCTTTTAAGAGTATTTCAGCTGATTAAATCACTAAATTGATTCAAGTTTTACTTTAAAATTCATGATCGGTTAGCTGACACAATTCCTATAATTCAAAAGATGTTCTACTCGAAAGGTATTTTGATTAATGACTTGTGCATTTCAAACAATAGCATATGCATTTCAAAAATTAGCATATTTTAGACGTCAATGCTAAACGATAAAGAATTGGTGTTTATGTAATAAGAATTATAAATGTGAATAATAGTTAGTCTATTTATTTTGTGCTTACTTTCTTCTCATTAATTTTTTTTTTTATAAAAGAGCTTATAATGTTGATTATAATAACATCAGCAGGCCTTTAAATGGACCACATCATTTCATGGGATCTGTTCTGTTACAATTTGTGATTTTCTTTCAGTGACATCAATAGGAATTTTTGGCAGATTAGTGCAAACTACATTTGAAGACCTGGAAGACAGTGGGTGTATAAAGATGGATGAGGAAAATGTTGAGTCCATGGTGCTGGGTATGATAGCATCACAATATTACCTTAGCTACATGACTGTATCAATGTTTGGGTCAAACATAGGGCCAGATACATCTCTTGAAGTAAGCACTTTAATAAACTGTTGATGTGATGTTCCTTTAATTTGGGTCCTTAATCTTAGAATTTTTCCTGTCATAGATGTTTTTGCATATCCTATCCGGTGCTTCAGAATATGATGAACTTCCTGTGCGGCATAACGAGGTACATGGCCCTTCAGAGATTGAAGCAAGATAATATTGTTATAATGACAACCATCTCTTCATTGATGTCCCATGATTTGTCATTTCCAGTTATCATTTGATAGTTAATGTTGTGCAACAACCTGTTCATAGGAAGTGTATCTGTTATGATTGTATATATGATACTTGCTATTGTTTGGTGAGAATAATTTTTTGTGGTAAACCGTAAATTATTCCTTTGTTACAGGAAAATTACAATGAAGCATTGTCTGGAAGAGTTCGATATATGGTGGATAAGAATGGCTTGGATGACCCACATGTGAAAGCAAATCTATTATTTCAGGTAAGACTTCCCATTGCATACTACCTCTGTTTTTGTAATGATTTTTTCTTTCTTAATAATCCACATTCCCATTAAAATAACACCTTGTTTCTGGCTTCCAGGCGCACTTTTCCCAGTTAGAGTTACCAATCAGTGACTATGTAACTGATTTAAAATCAGTGTTGGACCAAAGTATTCGCATCATCCAGGCCATGATAGATATATGTGCTAACAGTGGATGGCTTTCAGCCTCAGTTAATTGCATGCATCTTTTGCAAATGGTCATGCAGGTATTTCTCTCCTTTTTACCCAGTATCTTTACTAGATCCTAAATTTTTTTAAATCTAGGAAGTTTCAAGTATAAAAATAAAATATATTTTATTTAAGCTTATCAACTAAAAATTTATAGTATTTTGCATTTATGTAAAATTATTAAAGCTATGTGAATAAAAAGGATTAGCAAAGATTGTACAAGTGAAAAAAAAATAGCTGAAGAGTGAATATAAGAACAAGTAAAAAGAGTGTATCCTCTGTTGCTCTTTGGTGGAAGGGAAGATACGTTTTATTTTTTTGAGACGCCATGCACACAAAGGGAGAGCTAACCTAGTAAGCAACAGACATGGCTTGCATAAGGTCCTGCACATGGCAATTAGAGAGCAGAAAAAGTGCGAAGATGGATGGAAAGCAAAAATCATGGTTTCTGGAGATTCTCAGCGGCATTATTCTGCCAACAATTGTAGGAACAGATGTGCCATGTGGTAGATATATAGCAAAAATCACTTGTTTTCTTCATACATGCTGTTGCTGTTTATGATTCTTCTTAACACAATTGATGTGATGAATTGAAAACATTGCTTTCCTCATCCCCTTTTTGACACATGTGCTTTTCCCAGGGCTTATGGTTCGATAAGGATTCTTCGTTGTGGATGTTGCCATGCATGAATGAAGATCTTCAGCAATCACTAAGAAAAAGAGGAATATCTACAGTGCAACAACTATTGGATCTTCCCGGGGCAACTTTGCAGGCCATGATTGGAAATTTTCCTGCTTCAAGATTTTATCAGGTTAGCAACCATTTAGATGTTTGTGCAACCTTTTTATGCATGGAAAACACACAACTCGTACACAGGCCCTTTTGGGGATGGGATCCATTGCCAATCACATTTCTCTACATATCCTACTTATAGATTTATCAGTATGGCTGTACAGAAACCATCCAATCCACTCTGATTGCATCTCTGAGGATGTGACTGATCTCATCTAAGCAGAGGTTAAGTGGCTAACTTGGATGTCCACCAATCCACTACAAATTTTTTTATATGAGGATGATTTCTAGGGCTATTTTTGTGTGTTCATGATGACAAATGGGAAGATTACAGTTGCAGAGTCCGCTCATCTAAATTCTCTTCCCCTGCAACCATCACTGGCTCTCTTAAAGGGTTAAAATTGGTTTTGATTGATACGGTTTTTCATGCATGATGAGAAGTTCATATGCCTATTAATTTTTTTTTTCACTAGTAAAAAAAAAGAGAGAGACATCCATACATGGGCAGCATAAATTGGTTGCTGCTTATTTATCATAGACAATTAGGAACGGGCACATTGAGGTCAGATGAAGTTATTGAGCCAGGAACTTGGTGGACATTCCTTACAAGTGTCACCTGTTTTAGAAAGTTGTCCACGTGAGGAGTTCCATGTTGCAGATAGGAAGGCAGCCATATAACTTTAGTAATGGATATTGGAGAGAGAGACATGGCATAATGTGAGCAAATTAATGTTAAAAGTTACTCGGAGAAGTTAGACCTTAAATAAACACACATTCATATATGTCTTGAATTTCTTAATTATATACAACAGTCGAAACTTTTGTCTGACTGTTAACATTATGCATGCAACCATCCATTTTATTCAACCTTTATTTTCTTTTTTTTTTTAGGATCTGCAGAACTTCCCCTGCATTCGAATGAAGTTAAGAGTTGAGAAAAAGGACATTGATTGCAGAAAATCTCTCTCTCTGAAAATAAAATTGGAGAAGACCAATCGCAAGCAAAATAGATCAAGGGCTTTCACTCCCCGATTTCCTAAGGTACATGGTTTGCCTCTTTTCTGTTCATTAGTTGGTAAACAGACTAAGCTTGTTTTTATTTTTACAGCTGAAAGATGAAGCATGGTGGCTAGTTCTTGGTAACACATCCACTTCTGAACTATATGCTTTGAAGAGAGTTTCTTTCACAGATCACTTGGTGACCCATATGGAGTTGCCATCAACATTAACTTCTGTCCAGGTTAACTTGCCTTCCTTTAAAGTCATGTTAATTGGCATTCTTTTTGTATGTCGGGAGCCTTCCTTTAAAGTAATGGTTTTTACTCATCATGTATGTAATTGGCTTTTTTTATTGTTGGGATCTGTTTTTTTTTCCCTCTCGGGATCTTGTTTTTCAAAAAAAAAAAAATTGGATTTATACTGTTTTTTAAAAAACTCGATACTTAATCCATGCCCTTTCTCTGCAAATAAAAAGAATGAGGAGATCATGAAATATAAGGTGATTTGCACCATTCCTAGACCCTGATTGGCCAAGACCGGTTCCAAGTATCATTCTTTACGATATACCTCAATGATTATGCTGAAAATATTTCCGTAGTGAGTTTGTGTGTTGTTTGCAACACCCCCATGTGAGCATCTTGAAAGACTATTGCACTCTTCTGACTTCTGCCGCATATTCTTATATTTTTGTTTGTGAATTCACTGGATATGTTGGCTTTCTCAGGGGATGAAATTGATGCTGGTTTCAGATTGTTACATTGGTTTTGAGCAAGAACATTCAGTTGAAGAACTTATCAAATCTCAACAAACAGAAGCAGGTGATTGAATAAGAATTTTCTCAATCCAACACATTCGTGAATTTCCGACCAATATTTGTGGGAGTGCGTTATATAAACTGCATCCCTTCAAAGGCGGATACCATGGAGTTTTTCACAACTCGAGGATTTTATTTATAGATCTGGTGTGGTCAGAAAGTTGCTGTAGGCACTAGTTTTTTACCCTTACTTATGAAACAAGTTTCCAATTTTGATTTCTAAATACCCAAAAATCCACAAATATATATATATTAGGCATTTTCCATGTTTTTTTTGTATAATAAAAAGAGTGCTTTATTTTAGTTTTATTTGATTTTCAAATCAATTTTCATTTTATTTTTGGTATAATAAGGAAAGGTGGATATAAAAAAGGAGAAAAGAAAATGAAGAGAACAATTAAAAAGTAGGGAGAAAATAAGAGTTCAAGGGAAAAAAAATTGAGAGATGAACACATAAAATTGAAAGTAAAAGTAATCATGATAATCCTTTTCGTGCAGATAAACATATTGGCATGTAATGAAAGGCCAAAGCCCTTTTAAGTTCAAAAAGCTTGAATGACATAATCAATAGACATAACAAAAGGTAACCAAACTCTAACAAAAGTTAACCAAACTCAATCATAAGGATGATGGACGTGTGGTGTCAGTGGTTGATAGATTGTTTACCTAGTTGTTTGATTCAAAGTCGTTAAGAAATTTAAATGTATTGATTTTATTAGAGATTTAAGGGTAAAAGATTGATTGTGATTGATATTAGTATTCTTAGCGTATTTTATTTGAGGTCAATTGCATTGTATAGTTTTGAATGTAGTTTAAAGGTTTTAATAGGTTTCTAACCGGTAGTTTGTCTATGGCTTATGATAAAGATTTATTCGTGTAAATAAATTTGGTGTTTAGGATTTTATTATGGGATCGTGTGCTCAAACAAATTCTTATGGAAGAGATCTATGTAGAATTATAGATGTCCTGACAGGGTTTATCTATCTTGGAAAATATCTTGGAAAACAAATGAGTTTTTCCCAACACTTGTGTTGTAAATACTCAATGAAAATTAATAAATATTTAAAATAACTTTGAGAATTTTTTGACCAACTTCTAATATTTAAATATCAATTTTACTTGGAGGTTCAATATTTATGTTTAAATATTGACCATTAATTTTCATAAATTAAATTTTTAATGATTATGTATCTTTTGAACAGGATATGATTTATGTATTTTTGAGAGACATGAAAGGATGCAATTAAAGCGTTTAATTCTTTTTGTCTTTTATGTTTTTAAACATTAAAAAACATATAAGAAAATACAAATACGCAAACATTCCTTTTTTTATTATAGTTTTTTACTCACACATCCCACAATTATATGTTTACAAACAATAACAGTTCAAAATTTAAAAATACATAAAACACACATTAAACTTTTAAAATTTAAAAAAATAAACCACCTAAAATTCACAAAATAATATGGGAGAAGTCTTTGGAAACTCAAGGACAATGCCAAGAAGCTTCTAGAAGTGGTGGAATTGTGACGGCATGTTTGCTCCACGTGACACCACCTCTCATCGTGACTTGCAAAGGGAACAAAACGCAACAAACAATTGATTTTATTTTAACTTTACTTTTTTCACATATCTATTTCCTGAGTTCGTCTTCTCAATTTTTCTTTCTTGTTGCTTCAACCATAAACAGTGGGGGAGAGGTGTGGTAGATGCTAACATTATCAGTAGTAGGTGGTTGCTACGGTGGAAATGGTTAGTGGTGGTTGTGGAGGGAGCTGTCGGTGTGGGTTGTTAGTGGTACTTGCGATTATGGAGAGAATTCATGATGGTAGTGAGAAGACTAGAGAAAGAGAGGGGTTGTGCTTATATTTGTGTAGATCTTGATGGTGTCGCTGCTGTGTAGAGAGATAGGGAAATCGTGAAGCTAGAGTTGTCAGGTCTGCAACGAATTGGTAAAAAATTGAAGTGTGTTGTTAGCTGCTGGGTTAGGTTGAAAGTTTTTGTTAGCCAAATATGAGAGGGTTTGTTGTTGCAGCAAGGAAGATGGATTGTCATGATAGGGAAAAAGGAGCTAAAAAGGTGAAATAGATTTGGGTTTTATTGTCAAGGCTGGTTGATGGGTCTGTTAGTGTGGCTGTCTTGAGAAGTGAGCAGTTATCAGTGGGTGAGGAGGAAAAGGGTAAGAGGGAGTGTTGGCTCAAGGGTGTTTGGCTGGAGTTGATAGGGAGGACGAATGAGAGGGCAAAAGAGATGATATCCCCACTCTCCCGGCTAAATTTTTAGGTTTAGGTCTTGGGGATAAGTTTTTTTTTTGTGGGAAATTTAGAGAGAAAAGTGTGGGAATCTTTTTGTTTTTTGTTTTATTTTTTGGTTCCTTAAAATTTCATCTCTTTTTGTGTGTGGTATAACCATATATTTATAGGTAAATAAATTTCTTTGGCTTGAAGGCAAAGCAAACTAAGATCAACCATTGAATTTTAAGAATAAATCTCAACCATTCATTTGATAACTTGAAGACAAAGCAAAGAAAAATAACCCTTAGATTAAGAGAATGATTGTAGACCATTTGATTAAAAAAATAGGTTGCTTGGTGAGAAGGTTTCTAAATTTCAAATTGATCCTCTCATTTCCACAATTATAATTAGATCACTAAAAAATAAAGGCATTTTTCTTTTTCTATTTTCTTTCTCTCCTTTTTTATTATTTAAAATTCTTTGGAAAAGACACTGAAAACAATGCAAATGCGTTAAGAACATATTTTTTAGGTTTTTTGTTATTTTGTTTTTTACTATTTTTGGTTTTTCTAAAAACAATAATAAAAAATACGGTAAAAAATTAGATAGAAATAAGGATGATAAATTGGCTAATGATCATCAATAGATCATAAAATGATTTTATCATTTTGGATTAATTTTTCTTGTAGAATATACGGTTGTAATAATAGGCGTAGAAATACTAATAGAATCGGGGATAGATTTATTATTTATTATCAACCAATTATATGGAGAATATAAGTGTAAACACTCTCACTTAATTTTATACCATAATGTAGTCATAAACTTTATTAAAGTTTTAGTGGAAGGAAACAATATGTAAGCTGATGACTTAGCCCAACATGAATTAAGCTACAAGATACCTTAAATAGTCATGGCATTATTTCTGATAAAATCTTTGATTTATCATCCATAAGTGATATCCAATAGAATTGTAATGACAAATAAAGTAATGTAGATTCTATGGTAAAGAATGATAAAGATAATTACAATATAATTGTTGCTAAATTTCAAATAAGTATGAGCAAAGCATCTTAATGACACTAGTGCTCTTGATCCACGTAAGGATTAAAAAGATGATTTTATAACTTTTTTGCAAGATCAATCACATAAAATTTAGGGTCTTTCAAAATAAAAGTAGTTAATTATATATTTCTAATAGATATATCATACAAAAGATATAAAACTAAAATTTTGCTTATATGCTTAGGACTAAAAGAAGTTTTTTTAGTCATGTTTGAGGTTCGTGAAGGGCTTTATGGAGCTCACTATCCTGACAATAAAATGAGGTGGCTTATCATGAACCATGGCTTTCATTGGCCAAACATAACCAAGGATTGTGCTAGTTATGTAAAAGAATGCTAAGAATGTCAACGGTTTGATTCAATCCAACACATACCTTCTAATGAACTCAATGAAATGGTCAAACCATGATCATTTAAAGGTTGGACAATGGAAATTATTGGCAAGATACATTCTCCATCATCAAGTGGACATAACTACATCTTATTTTCCACCGATTACTTCAACAAATGAGTTGAAGCTTTCTTTATTAATTGATTAATTGAGAAATAGTTATCAAATTCATTAAAGAATAGATCATTCATAGATTTGAACTCTTAAAAACTACCACCATTAACCAAGAATCAATATTCTTTATAGAGGATACGAATCAATTCACATATGATTATTGCCAAAATTACTAGAATGCCATGCTATAAGATAGAGTTCTTAAAGGAACTAAGTGGAGTGTTTTATGGTTATGATGTCCAAGTCGACCATTCAATTCCTTCAAGAACACTATCTTTTAGCATGGTCTTAAGATTCTATGCTTGTACTTGATAGAAAATTTTAGCAACAATTTTGTTTAACTGTCTTTTTCATTTTCAATTATGAAATCTACATTGCTCTATTTGTTATGACATTCATGTTAGATATCAATTATGGTTGATTAATCGATGATTTTGATAGAGATAATTATTGAAGGTTGTCTTGTATCATGATCCATGTTGAGCCAAGTCATTAGTTTTTGTATTATTTCCTCTTATTGGAGAACAAAAACTAGAATATAAAAAAATTTTAATAAGGTTTTTGGCCATAGTATGGTATGGATTTTGGGTTGAGTGTTCATGTAAACCCTTGCGTTAACTTATAATTAAAGGTAATAAGACTTCGATGAGTAATGAAAACTCAGGATGAAAATAAATAAATAAATGGTGGAAATAAAAATACATGTGATGTGTAAATGGAGGGGATACCATTCATAAGTAAATTTAAAGGTATTGATGAAGTTAAAATGAGGACTAATAAATTTAGTTTAAAATCATAATGTTGGTAAATTTAGTTTACAATTCACAACGTTGATGAAATTGGAAATGAGGTTTCGACGAATAGAAGAATGAGAAAAATTTTAAATAAATATGTTTTGAGAATGAAGAATTATAATGAAAATGAGGAATAACAGTTAATAAAGAATTACATGAAAAAATATTGGTGTAAACCTTAGTTAAAAATCAGTAATGTTATCGTGAAACTGTAATAAGTCTGTAAAAGAAATAAACAATGAAAAGAAAAAATAAATATATTTTAGAATAAGGAGATCATCCCAAGGATTTAGTGTAACAACTTATATGATCCATGTAAGGATGGAACATGAAAATTTAGATTTTTTTTTATGTAAAATCAATTATTGATCAGTTTTACGCTATCAAGTATAACTCTGAATTTGACTGTCGGATCGAGCTAAACTTTTACGTGAAGTCTCCTGACATGTTGGTATAACATGGGTTAAAATTCCAGGCCAATCAGAGTTCAGAAAAGCCATACAAAATTACCAGTGGCTGAAAACAACATGTGGACAATACGTATGGGCAAAACTGTAATTGGCTAGGAAAGTCCAAATTCTTCTTTTTAAGAAGTTGGCATCGCTAAAGGAGAGAGAGCTTTATTTCTTCTTCTTTTTTTCAAATTATCCTTGAACATTCACAATAAATGGAGAGTTTTGGGGAGATAATGAAAGCAAAGAGGGAAAATAAGAGATTATTGACAAAAAAAAAATTATTAGATAAAGAGAGAAAAAGATTTGGATAGAGAGAGAAAATAAAAGATTAAAGAAGAAAAAGGAAAGGAGAAGCTTTGGACCATGGAAATTATCATCAATTTGAGTTTGAAAGGGTAATTAATTTTGAAATGGATTTGAAGGAGGGGCTAGGGTTTGTTGAATTATGGATGAAGAAATGCTATTTGTGTGAAAAATAAGTTGGATCATGTAATATAGTTGTTTAAGTGGAAACTTTGAGAAATTTTTTTGAAATAAACTAATGGGGTTTTCTAATCACAAGTGATCGGGGGGTAATTAGTAGAGATGAGAAAACAAAATTTGAAATAAACTAATGGATTTTGTGTACATGTCTTTTGATGTGTAAGGTTATGTGATTGAATTTAAAGTGAAAGTTATGATAGGAAGCATGAATTATATGTTGTGTGAATATTTTGGAAAGTATGAAATGACATTTATTGGAGTATAGATATGATAGCTTATGGATTTAATGGGTGTAATACATGTTAGTGTTAAGAAAATTAACATGATTAAGTAATGAATTTGAAAAGATGCAATGGATGAAGTGTTTGGTGTCAAAGTTGGCTAAATTCTAAGTTTAAGAGATTTTGAAAAGATGAAAAAGTTGACATAATTAATTGATAAAACTTGTATTGTTTTAAAAATTAGATGAGTAAGGGTGAGTTGAAGTGGAGAGAAGAAGTTAAGACAAGATTATGAACTTTGTTAGCAAAGACCAAGTTGTTAGTTTATAAACTGTGGAAAGCAAACTTGATTTTTGATAAATCTTATTGTTGTGATGTTTAATATTTGGAAGGTTTGTGGATAAAAATCAGGGTAGAAGAGTAATAAACAGAGTTTCAGATTAATTAAACTAAAAACTTTAAGAAGTTTAGTTTTGAAGAACAATTTATTTGTCTTTGCAAACTTATCATGCAAAGCACTTAATCAGTCCTTTTCCTTCATAAGTATTGTAAAAAAAGAACATCTATTATTACTCATTTTTTAGGGCCCCATATAAGCAAAAAGAAAAAAAATACAAAAAAATTAAAAAAAAATTGGAAGAAAATTAAAAAAAAAATATATCAGTAAGAAAAGTATACCAGAACGCCTAAGGAATCATTGAAGAATGGTTGAGAATCAAATATGTAAGATTGAAAAATTTGACAGTATATACTAGAATGCCCAAGAAATGCCCTATTGACAAAGAAAATTCAATTTGAGGAGAGAAATTTAAAATTAGATGTTTAAGGGCTCAATTAGAATTTTTCTAGGTTTAATTGAATTTATAGAGAGTTTAATTGCAAGAAAATTTTATTTTTTTAAGTTAATTTAGGCTTTAATTAAAAGAAGTTAAAATCTGGGGGTCGAATTGAAATTTTTAAGAGTTAATTTGGTTAAATCAATGGCTTAATTGCATTAATATAGAAGTTTGATGGATAATTAGGGACTTGATTGAAGAAATCCAAAACCAAGGACTAAATTGAAAAAGATGCATGAATATAGGGGCTGAATTGACCAAATCAAGGGCCAAATTAAAGAAATTGAAAGTTGTTTGGTCAATTCATGGTCAAAATACACAAATTGAGAACCAAGAACTAAAATGAAAAAGGCCATTAACTTAGGGGTTGTCAATTGAGTTTATCATGAGTGAAATTGTAAGAAATTAAAAGTTTAGAGATAATTAGAGGTGCAATTAAAAAAATTAGAAGAATAGGGATTCAATTAAAAATTTCAAATCCCAAATTAAAAACTTTAATCCCACACAGACGACGTGTCGTTCAAACTTAAAGAAGAGAAGGTGAGTGACACACCATTCGGTCAACTTGGCCTCTGTTTTTGACAATTTTGACTGATTAGGTTGACAACTTCAAACGAATGAATGTGGAGCTATAGGCTCCTAATTGAGCAAGGATGATTTCAAATGAAAGGTGTGCACCCCTCTACCAATTTCAGGTGATCACAAGCTACGATGACATTAGAATTACTCCCAAGAGGCCTTGAAAGTAGACAACCTATATAGCTCTGACAATTTTGGCTGGTCGAGTTAGCAACTTCAAACGAATGAATGTGGAGCTACAAACCTTCAAATTGAGTAATGTTGGATTCAAATGAAAGGTGTACACCCCCTCTACCAATTCCAGGTGGTCTTATGGGACGATGAATTACTCCAACAAAGCCTTGAAAGTAGGCAACTTAGTCATCCAGGGATGAAACCTAATTGTGTAAAAAAACTAGTTTTTTTTTTCATGTATTCACACTCAAAGGCTTTTCATAAGTTCTTATCAAAGGTTCAAAACCCTTCCCTTAAGATCAAGGATCAAGAATAAATTCAAAATCCTCCTAAAAACTTTATAAATACCCCCCTAAAATCAAAGGAAAAGGAGTGAAAAAAGAAGAAGAAGGGAGTAACTATCCTAGGTACCTTTCTAATCTAAAAGCAAGCCCTGGTGGTCTGCTTTAGTTGTTTTTTTTTTGTTCTATATTTATGTTTACAAGCATAGCAAAGAGTTTCGAAATGATTAATAAATGATGTTGCATTCATCTCTTTGATGATGTGTTTTCCATTTAGTGTTGTTATTTCTAAAGTTCTTTTTATGTTTTGAAACATATTTTTTGTTGTTTTAAGTTTATATATATATAATGTTGTTTTAGTTTGTATTTTGACCTAACTTATGCATGTTAATGCAAAGGTGTTTACGTTAGCTTTGCTATGCATGTTCTTGCATAAAATGGTTTAAAAAAGCCAATTTTGAATCCATGTTGCATGAACATTTAAGTTATGTTAAGTTGTTGTTCATGTTTTGATATTTTTTTGTTAGTGTTTTTTATTCAAATATGTTTGTATATGTTAGGGTGACCTGTTAGGATAAAGAAAACATGTTTTAGAAGCAAAAAATGTCAGTTTTGAAGGCTTGGTAGTGGCTGCATTCTAGGCATGTTGTTGGGTTTTGGTTGGGCAATGTTCTTCGCGTTCTTGCGAAGAACATTGCCGTAGCTACATGATTTGAATCAATTTTAGTCCATTTCTTTGCTCAAAACTATTCCCTGGACTTGATAAGTCAATAATTTATGGTTAATTCACATCAATAACATGTTTTAATGCGTTTAAATCCTACTGTTTGGTTTCAGTGTTGAAACCTATTTTTGGCCAAATCATGTGGATTCGTTGAAAATTGAAGTAAATGAATGCTAGATTGTTGATCCTTACATGATTCCCAACATGTCTATACCTTTGGTTTACCCATACTGGGCTTGATTTGAATATCATATTTGCCGGGTTTAGTTTTTTAGGTTTTTTCGTGTTCTTCATGTTCTTCCCAAGAACACTGTCTAAGCTACATGATTTGGATGAATTTTGATCAATTTCCTTGCCTAGAACACTTCAATGGGCATAATTAACAAGTAATCTAGTGTTTATTTGCACAAATAATATGTTTACAATAGATTTTAAGCCTTGGGTTTGGGTTTTAAATCGAGACCTATTTTAACAAAATCATGAATTTTTAGTGAAAATTGAAAAGATTAGATGCTAGATTTTTATTCCTCACATGATTTCCAACATGTATGTGCTTTTTATATTGACCACATTTGGTCTGAACTGAGCCCACGTTGCTGGGTTTATTCAAGTTCAAGCTTGGTATTCTTCGTGTTCTTTATTTTTGATGTGTTTGATCTTTTTGTTGAAGTTTTTATGAGTTTTTATGTTTTTGGCAAGTTTAATTTTTTTTCTGTCATTGTTTTCACTTCGTTTTTAGGTCAAACCAGAATTTTTGGTTCGGTTTATGGTTAAACCAAAGATTTCAAGTCAACCCGGTCGAGTAAAAAAAAAGGACTTATACCCTGTTTGGTTCAGCCACTTTTTTTTCAAGGGTCTTTTGATTTAAGAATGTATTTGGCAAATAACCTTTAGGCTTATTTTGGTTAGTTTTATTACAAAAAAAATAAGATTTTTACCAAATAAAGCCTAAAAAATATAAATATATATATTTTTGCATATGGCCAAAAATCCTAAATTTATTTTGAGTATATTTTTAAAGAAAATTTAAAACATTTTTGGCATTGTTTTAAAAAATATATTGCATTGGATTTTACAACAAGTTTGTAAAATTCCAAAGGATTTTAGCCAATATTTAAAAAATATTTTAAAATATTTTTTGGCAAGAAAATATTATTCACTTTTAATATAAGGATAAAAAAACATAAAAGAAATTAATATCTAAAATATTGTTATGAATAATACAACTCATTCACTTATAATATAATGATAAAATTTAAAAGAAATTTTATCTAAAATATTATTCGGAATGACGTCACAGCAAAAAAAAAAAAAAATCTAGTTTTCCCCCCAAAAAAGCCTCAACAATAATTACGGATATTTCACCTTTTTAGACCTAGTTCTTGACCTAGAAAATTAGAGTTTGTTCATCATAGCATACCCATCATAGTAAGTCGGTAAAGATAGATGTCATTAGACCAAAGCAAACAAAAAAAACAGTGCAACTTATCTTAAGTAAGGTATATTAAGGGTGCTAATACATTTTCTTTACGCAATAAGTCCCTTGCTTTGAGTCTCTAAAAAAATCAGTTAGTGTTCTTAATAGTTGTAATACTAGGTGACGACTTCCCAACCAAACCAAAGATCATTCCAAAAGACACCACTCGAGAATTGTCGCTACGATGTCATGCTCTCGCAAAGAGGGTATGCCAACTATAGTATAAAGGGTTCTATGTAAGCAATATTGTATATAAATGTGGTACAATGTAGACAATAAATAATAATGGATTGATGGTAAGCCTAAGGATACATGTGTGGTGATCGATGAATTGAGTAAAAGTTTAAGGATATATGTGATTATTGACTTGTTTAATCTAGTGGTAAGGAACTTGTTACCGCTTCATAGTAAAAAATAGCATTGTTGTTATTGACAATAATACCATCATGATAATATAATAATCCTATACTAAAAGACATATTATATGTAACAACATAGCAAAAATCCAATGCTAATATATTAATATTGCAAAGTCATCAAGTTACATAATTTCATCAAAACTTTAATCAACAAAACCCTAAATTAAAAAAAAAAAAACCCTAAACCATAACATAATCAATAGAACCACAATTCATAAAATTTCTCCCTAAATAATATAATTTATCAACTCAAATGGTGTGATTTTAAGCTAATTAACATAATTTATAGTTAATTTAACCAAAAAAATAAAATCCTAAACTAAAAAAAAACCCTAACTTTAACATAATCAACAAAAACTTAATTCATCAGCTTTTTCTATAAATAATGTAACTTATCAACTCAATTAATGTATTTTATAGCTAATAACATAATTTATATTTAATTTAACCAAAATTAGCAAAACCCTAAAATAAAAAAAAACTTAACCCTAACCCTAACATAATAATATAAAAAAAAACTAGTATAAAAAACATCAAATTAATAGAGGTGGAGGGTGGACTATACTTGAAATCATAGGGGGGGTGTTGTTAGTGGCGATGGTGTGTTAAAGTGACTATGATGGTGATGGTGACGGTGGTAGTCGTACTTTTTGTCACAACTAGAGAAAAAAAACACAATAACAAAAGAGAAAAATGTGTTATGTCATGATAAAGAGAGAGTTGTCGCAATGAAGAGAGATCAAGAAGGGGGGGTGGGAGGGGTAAGGGTGGTACATGAAAGGAAAATGAGGAAAAAACATGGAAAATGATTTATATGTCTTTTAATTTGATTGGTGGCACATGTGAGACCTGCATATCTCAATAAATCATGTTATTTTCACAAACAAGTTTCTAGTCGTGCTGTTTTGATGAATTTATTTAGTCAATGTGATTTTTTTAAAAAAAAAAACTATAAACATGTAAAACAAGAGAATTAATTTAATGCCAAGTATTCCTTTGAAAATAAACATATGGTAACTTAAGTAATTTACACTTAAGTTAGAGAATTCAAAGTGATAATAAATAACATGCTCTAAGATTTTATATAAATTAATAGAGCTTTTTAAGTGCTTCGGAGCTTTTGTCTTGTAATATAAACAAATTAGTAGCACTCTATGGGACAGTGTAGAAGGCTTCCGGAGAGTGGCTACCGAAGAATCAACTTCCAATACCCGCCGTTTGTATTCTCCAAAAAGCCACCAACAAACAGACAAAACACTGTAATGCTTTCAGGGAACCGTATAACAGCTGTACTGGACATTCTTCTTCCATCCATGTGCTCCTATTTCCCGATTCTAGTTATTTACAATTATTAAACTTGGCTGGCGTTTATTTGTTATCGTAGTCGAGTGTGCTTCGAGAATAATAAAAATATATTAAAATGATATTAATTTTATTTATAAAAAATATATTTATTATTAATAAATATATATATATTTAATTATATGTGATTAATGAATCTAATGTTTAATTAATAAATATAAAATAAACATAAAATTTATTATAACTAAAAAAAAAAAAAAAAGGGTAAAAGCTAGACAAAAACCTGCTTGCCCCGCTCCCTGGCTAACAATAATTTCCTGTTGTGTTGCTGCCACCACTCCACTAGTGTTTTTTTTTTTTTAAAAAAAAAAGCGAAAATCTACAGTGTTTGTTCCCATGCTCCTCCTAATAATTAATTGCATTATTATTATTATTATTATCCCGTCGTGTATAAAACAAAACAATGCTAAGAAGCTGAAGTGGCAGTACGCTCTGACCGTACTGCTGGCTGTGATAGAGAAGAAATCCAAGCCAACCATCTCGAAACAACCCCAGCTACCTGTCCCTCTTGATTGTTGTTATTACTGCTTCGGCTCGCAAACCTGTTCAAACCCGTGCATTCGGACATGCTTCTTGTATTTATTACACTTCTGCCACTGCCACCAGTCCCTTTCCGATGCCTCCCATCCCCTACCAAGTCCAACTGCAGATTCACTGATGCCGACGCTGACGATGTCGACAATCTACGGCTGTCACTTAATATCATTTCTGACCGTAGATAGAGTAGATCTGACGGCTGTACGTCGCTCCATCTCTGGTGGAACCCACCTGAGACGATTATCCTATGTTCTAATCTTGTTTTATCATCGATGGTCAAGAGAAGCCCATCCTTTCTATGGCCGCCGCGATCAAAACATCCGACGCTCAAAGACGCAGACTCGATATTCTTCTTTCTCGAACTCGAACTGTCCAAGGACCTTCTAAACGACGTCGCAGCAGGAACAACTCCTAACTTGTGCTGGAACCAACTACTCACCCTCTCACCAGCCGAAGAATGCCTGCCTGAAATTCGCCGGAATCCTGGAGACGCGGCGGTGGAACCGTCTCCTTGATTTCCGCTTTCAATGTCCAAGAATTCAGGATCTTGTTCTGCATTGTTGTAATTGATATTGTTAACATCATTTCCAATCAACAGAACATCCTCTGGATCCACTCGGTAGCGACAAAGAGGGCATGTTGAATGAGCGTCAAGCCAAGTATCCACGCATTCGACATGGAATGCATGTTTGCATTTGGGAAGTAATTTTAAAACTTCTGTAGGCTCGAATCTTGTTAAGCAAACAGCGCATTCTAGTCCCTCCTTTTGCCCTCTAAGTGAGCTGAACCGAAATATTGGTAGCGACTCGATTACCGCTCGGTCGATCCCTGAGTGTTTTCTTGCTGCTCTTACATTCGGATCGTTAATGTCGTAACCCGCAACGCTGATAGTGTTACCATTTCCACGCTTGCAGTGTTTGGCATAGAGAAGTAAGAGAAAGGTAACGGAAAATATGGTGGTTAAAACGGCTACAATTATGGCTATGCTTGTCCTGAATGGTGTCTCATTTGGTCTACTAATATTTGACTGCGAAAGGGGCGGAGGAGGTGTAGGTGGGTTTAATGGTGTGATAATGTCTCCATTAATGTCTGCAAATAAGGGTCTAAAACAAATAGAGAAAATCGAAGCAAGAAAAATGAACAAGATTGATGGCGCTTTGTTGAAAGCGCCCATGTGTCCTCCTGGAGATGGTGGGAAGCTTGAGACTCTTGGGCCGGAAAAGGAGGTTTTTTTTCCGGCGAGATTCTGTGGAATGGGCTTAGATAAGAACACGAAGAAGACGAGGCAAAGGCTTCTAACTCACCTGGTTGAGATATCGTTAAAATACTCACAGCTCCCTTCTCTTAAATTACCTTCAGAGATGGAGACAGACCCATCAGAAATAACAAATGAACCATATCAACAACCAAATAGCTTGAATTTAATTTGTAGTTTGTAACGGCCTATCGTCTCTAAAAAGAGTTAAAAGGGAGAGTTCTTAGAGAGAGAGAGAGAGAGAGATGAGACAAGTGAACACGCAGGAGAGAGGCAGCTAGCTTGCTGGTTGGAAAGAGATTTCAACCTCAAATCTCCGAAACATGGGTCTTAAAAGACAGGAGCCAAACACGTGACGCATGTTCGATGCTTCACCTCGACAGATCATGAAACACGGTTCCCTCATCCCACCTGAAAGTGTGAATGGCGGACTCATGTCTTGAAATTAACATAGTTATACTATATGGTTTCAACTTTTACCCCCTCTTTTGTTTTAGATGTTCTTTTTTTTCGTTGCTTTATAACAATTGAATCACAATTAAAATTTAAAAATAAATAATATCTTTTGTTGGAGAATTAGATAAATGAAATTCAACGAAAGTAGTATATACACATACATAAACATCAAATGATACTTAAAACTAATATATAGGTGCTTGTTAGATAACATCTATGATGAATTGGCCAGCATGAGGATTCTATATAAAAAGATCACTTGTGTTTATGAAAATACTCACATGATAGTTGTGTAAGTGATTTTTTATTCTTGATATCACCAAGTTATCTTGTAAAGAGAATGATATGCTTTGATTCTGATTATATATTGTGTTAATCAAAGGTAACAAACAGACAAATACTGAGTATAATATGAACTATATAAAGGTATTTGAATGATTAAAAGATGATTCATTACCCCATGTGAATTAGAAAAAATATTTCACGCATTCTCAAATAGTATTGATTGTGAAAACCTTATCCATAATGAAATGAGATTTAAAAAGAGTTTCAAATCTTATTCAAAAGATCAATGACTATATTATAGATAACAAGTATGATTTGACAGAGAAAATATATTTCATGCTATAATATCTAAATAAGAATATTTTTTTATGAAGATCTAATAATTACACTAAGAAACAAGTCACTAAAAGGTTAAGTCAAACCAGTATTTAGAAGATCATAACACGTTGCTAGATGGTGCACTTGATCTTCAAATATAGATAAATTAATTATTGAATTAAATTAAATTAAATTATTTAATTCTATTTTGTTTAGGATTGTAATTTGTATTTAAACCAACATATTAGAAACTTAACAAGTTACTCGCATTAAAAGTCATTGGTCAGAAATTAAAGTAGGATGAGTAATCAAGTGTGACTTGATTATAAATAAATTTTGGAGATTGAGAATTAGAATGTAATTAATACAATGAATTACAATTTTAAACCTAGAAAAATCAAGTGAGGCCTTAACTAAGTAAATTTCATAAACTATTATGAAATAATAAATATCATATTATTCGGGGTAAATTAATATTTTGTCATTTTTAGTTATTAGGTTTTTCCTATAAATAAATTGTTGTGCCTTATATTTTATATATAAAAGGTATTGTACACACTCCACCTATATAGATAGGCAGAGTATAGAAAAGAAAAGGCTAACACTCAAAGCATAATGATCCCTCTCTTAAAGGGGTTTTAAAATATTATAATTAGTGGTTCGTATGGATTACTATTAGAGTCTGAAACTTGGATGACTTACGATTTACGACAACCGAGCCTTGAAAAAGTTTGTCAAACCTTAGAAAAAAGATCTGATCTTTAGATAATATTTGCTTAAACTCTAAACAACCCTAAATTTTCTACAAGATCCTTTAGACTCTTGAAAAATATTAAATCATCATTTTTGTTACGTTTATATATTATGAGAAACCCAACATATATGCCCTTGCTATCAAATTGGTCGAACGCATATATGATGCATCAACTAGTAAACGATCCAAGATGTGCCTGTGAGCATATTAAGAGCATTTTTAATTAGAGTTTTAAAAATATATTTGAGAAGAGAGTAACATTTTCTTTTCAATTAGAGGTGGATGGATATGTGCAACCGCTTTATACTACCTTTAGGCGTACTCTCCAATAAATTTCATGGGTCTTTTTTTCATGTTTCTAAGTTGGAATGGCCTAGCTCTACGTCTTTATTGAACTTGTACTGCTTTATAAAAGTATCTGCCAAATCCCTCTACTTATAGATCTTGGTAATATCCAAATGCATGTTCTAACTCAACGCTACACCGTATAAGTTCTCATAGAAGAAGTGGATCGAAACCTTCTTATCATAGATTATCTCGACCATTTTGTTATAGTAAACTTATAGTTGTGTCATGGGATATTGTATGCCATTATACTAGATAAACTTTAGCACCTTGAAATTTTGAAGTATTACGATGTTAGGCATGAGACACATTGATGCAAATCTCATTGTCAAATCAACTCTTCTAAAAAGAAGAAGCTATAACCACGTTTGGAACTGAGCTTGAAACAATGATAACCTGTATTATGCTACCAAGATTATAAGTAATCAAACCTCCACCCAACACCTATAAAAAGACATGAATTTTTTTTTTTATAAAAGATGTCATTAAGCTTTGTCAATTCTTTAATAAGTCAAAGTAGTTTGATGAAGAATTAAATTAAAAGAATCATCTCATAATCACATAGTATATTATTCTAAAATCAAAGTGTGTCTTTAAAAAAATAATTACAAGATTAATAATCCTATTTATACTAGGTAAAAGTATTCTAAACAATGCTGAAAAATAACAAAAGAGTTCTAAATAAAATAGAAAAAAGAATCATAAATCAACTATAAAACTATGACAATTCTCATATAGTAGCTTTTAAACCTTATCGCAAGAACTTCTAGATATCTAATTGACTTGAGATTTTAACCCAATATAAAAAAAGGTCTTTGGAATCTTCTGGTAAACTTTTAGCAAAATCTAATTGTTGGATAAAAAAATATGTTCGTTAGAGTAAAATTATGCATTAAAAAAACAGGTCTCTATATGTCAAAATTAATTAGCCCATAAAGTACATGGATCATAGCCCTTTTATACATATATTAAATTAAATAAATTCTGATAATCACTTGTTAAATATGTAGCCTCCATGAAATTTATCTTGGCCTAAATACTCTGAATAAACCTATTGAATGCATATTTGAACTTCTTTGCTCTTATTCATGTAATTGACCCATCTGAAACTTCTAATGGATTATTTGGTGTAGTTTAGATTGTATCATCACTTCTTTTCTTAAAAAGATTGAACCTCGAATCATTAGCTATATTAACAAAGAGAGATCATATACATTGAAAGTAGCAATAACACCATACTCATTTGGTAAATCTATTTTGTAGGTATTGTCATTAATTCTTTCAAGGATTTGGAATGGACCATCTCTTTTCGGTATCAAATTAGTCTTCATAAATTAAGGAAACCTTTTCTTGTGTATATGCATTCAAACCTAATCACCTGGTTTAAAGGTAACCCCTTTTCTACCTTTATTAGCTTTGAATGCACATTGCTCATTTTATTTATTTATTTATTTGTTATCGTACACTCTCATGAAGAGCCTTCATTACCTATGTCTTTATATTGACATCAAGACTAACCCTTGCATCCACAAGTAAAGGAACCAAATGTAAAGGAGTTAAAGGATTAAAGCCATAAATAATTTCAAAAGAAGAACAATTAATAATAGAATGCACACTTTTATTATATGTAAATTTAATAAACGACAAATAATCTTCTCAATTCCTTAAATTTTTTTTAATGATAGTTCTTATAAATGTAGTTAGAGTCCTATTAACTATAGTTTGACCATCTGTTTATAGATGACAAGTATTAGAAAATAATAATTTTATTCTTAACTTACCCTATAAAACCTTTCAAAAGTAGCTAAGAAACTTAACATTATGATCATAAATAAGTCTTCTAGGAAACTTATGAAGTTGAACTATTTCCCTAAAAAATAAGTAGAACCTCATGAAGCTGAACTATTTCCCTAAAAAATAAGTTTGTTATATTAGTTGCATCATCAGTTTTATGACAAAATATGAAATATATCATCTTAGAAAACCTATCTACAACCATAAAAATAGAATCCCTACCCCTTTTTTATCTAGGCAAACCTAAAATAAAATTCATAAATATATCAACCCAAGATTTCTTAGGCATTAACAAATAAGTGTATAAACTACGAGGTAAACATTTAGACTTAGTTTGTCTACATGTTATGCATCTATCACAAATTCTTTGCACATCTCTTTTCATCTTAGGTTCATAAAAGTGCTCATACAAAATATATAAAGTCTTAACAACCCCAAAATATCTCGTTAATTTACCCCATGAGTTTCATGAACTAGCAATTCACATATAGAATAATTAGGCACGCACAATCTCTTTTCTTTAAATAAATATCCATTAGCCCTATAAAACGTATCAAAGGCCAAATGTTCACATGCAACATTTACTTGGTAGAAATCAACATCCTAAATATATAAATATTTCACATACTTAAATTTTAATAATTTATTATTTAGAGTTGAAAAAAGTACATACATTTATGATAGTGCATCAGTCACTATGTTTTCTTTATCTTGCTTATACTTGATCATGCATGGGAACATTTCAATGAACTCTACCCATTTGACATGCCAATAATTCAACTTTCTTTAGCTCTTAAGGTGTTTAAATGACTTATGACAGTATGGATCATAAACTCCTTAGATCACAAGTAATGTTGTCATGTTTTCAAAATTCTTGCCAAACTGTAAAGCTCTTAATCATAAGTAGAATAATTCAATGTATCACCATTAAGTGTTTTGCTAAAATAAGCTATGGACCTTCTTTTTTTTCTTGCATTAAAACAACTCTAATACATATTCTTAAGGCATCACATTCAATTTTAAAAGTTTTTGTCAAAATCAGGAAAATGATAATAATAGGGCCAAAATCAATTTCTCTTTCAAAAAGTTAAATGTATGCCTTTTTCTTTATCTCATTTAAATCCCAGTGACTTTTTAACAATCTCAATTAAAGGTGTGGTTAGAGTAGTGAAATCCTTAACAAATCTCTATAAAAACTAGCCAAACTATGAAAACGTTTTACCTCGGTGATTGACTTAGATGTAGGTCATCCTTGATTAACCCTAATATTTTTCTCATCCATTTTGAATACCTTTTTCATTAACAACATATCCAAGAAATACAATCTTCTCCATGCCAAAGTCACTTTTTTTTTTAGTATAGACATTTTTTTCCGCAAAATAACCAATACATTTCTTAAATGTTTAACATGCTCCTCTAAATTCTTGTTATAAATTATAAAATTATCAAAATAAACCATAATAAACTTACTTATAAAATGGCTCAAAACATGGTTCATTAATCTGATGAAAGTACTAGGAGCATTGGTAAATTCAGAAGGCATAACTTAACCACTCATAAAAACCATATTTAGTTTTAAAGGTAGTTTTCTATCCATTACCCTCTTTTATTCTTATTTGATGATATGTAGTTTTCAAATAAATCTTAGAAAACACATAAGACCCATGTAGTTTATCTAACATATCATCAATTTTAGGAATTAAGTGTCTATACTTTACCATAATATTATTGATGGCACGACAATCAATACACATCCTCAAATTCCCATACTTTTTTATACTAACAACACTGGAACTGCACATGAACTCAAGCTTTCTTTCATGTACCTCTTTGTTATCAATTCTTCCACTTGCCTTTGAAGTTTCTTTATCTCATCAGGACTATATCTATAGGCTAGTCGATTAGGTATAGATGCTTCATATACAAGATTAATTCGGTGTTTAGTTCCCCTAATAAGTGGCATCGTATTAGAAATCTCATCAGAAAAGATGTCCTCAAAACCCTATAACAAAGAAACATAAATACTAGGAAGATTATGATTAAGATCATTAATGTTAAAATATGTCTACTTATACACAAGTAAAATCTTACATATGTTAGAAAAATAAGCATTCTTAATCCCACTCCTCTTTGAATAAAAATTAACATGTTTCTTTATCTTTTCCACACTCTATTCTTTTCACATCTTTCCTTTCTTATCTTCTCTTTTCTTTTTCTTTTTCGGGCTGAATCCCCACTAATTCCTATTTTGACCAAATCCAACCTTCTTCTCTCCTGGCTCATTTTATTTTTACTCTTCCTCACATCCTTACATGGTTAATCTTTTTCTTTCGCTTCGCTTTCTCCTTTCAATTTTAATTGGTCTTTATACACTTTTCTAAAGGAGAATGATACAAGTGTGAATGTATTTCCATCCTTCTCAAGAGAATACATGTTCTTAAACCCATCATTCTCAAAAGAATAAATTTTTTAAAACCCATCATATTTGGTTTTTCTATCAAATTACCAAGGTCTCCCCAACAATAAATGAGTAACATGTATAGACACAAATATTACAAAACCTCATCCTTATATTTTCCAACCAAAAAAGAAGTCAAAACCTGCTTAATAACTCTTACTTCTCTACCATCATTCAACCATTAAAGCTTATAAGGCTTTTCATGTTTAATGGTGTTCAAATTCAATTTTCTAACAATTATAGTACTAGTAACATTAGCACAACTCTCACTATCAATATACTATATAACTTATTATTTATTTGACATCTACTATGGAATATATTATCTCTTTGTTACTCCATATTATTCTCTTTAATTTGAATATTAAGTGATATTCAAATCATCAAATCCTCTCCATCAACTGAATACTCAACATCATTACAATCCTTAAGTGGTGACATCTTATCCTTTTTGGATTTATCATTTTCAAATTCAATCTCCTCAGTTTCAAATTTTGACCCCCCAAATTTGTTTTATAAAAAAATTTTATTTTTATTTTTTAATAAAAAATCCAAATATATATATATTCGAGACACGAGGAGATAAGTCTTTGAGATGCAAAAGACCAAAATACTAGAAGAATAGCTAGATTGAGATATTTTGACAAGATGGGATGAAGAAAGGAAGCAAATTGAGGGTCAAATCCAAACTCGACCAAAATTGGAAGAATTAATTACATATAAGGACTTAATTAAACTTCTAACAAGTTTAATTGACTTATTTAAGGACTTAATTGAAGAAAAATTAAGTTTGAAAATCAATTTGGCCAAAGTTGGAAGACTTAATTAAGTTAAATGATTTAATTAAACTTGTAATGGGTTGGGAGGATTCAATCAAGGACTCAATTGAAAAAAAATCAAGTTTGAAGCCCTAATTCAGATAAATTTGCAAAGATTGAAATATTAGGGACACAATTGAAACTTTGAAAAGCTAAATTGGTGCAATTAGGGATTCAAATGCAAGAAATTTGAAGTTTGAAGGCTAATTAAGGGGTAAATTGAAGAATCCTAAAACCAGTGATCAAAATGAAAGAGGAGTGCACATTTAGGGACTAAAATTGATTAAAAAATTCAAGGGTAAATTTGAAATTATTTGAGGATGAAATTGAAAATATTCAAGAACAATGATCAAGTTAAAAAAGGCATCAAAAATTAAGGTCTAAATTGACATAACCAGAAACTTAATCAAAAGAAATCTTGAGAAATCAGCCTAAATTGGCTGAATTCACAAAATTGAAAGATCAAGGACCTCTTTATAAAATGAACAAAATGGTGCCGTTTTGGCACCATTGTTCATTTTCTTCTTCATTTATCTCGTGGGGAGCTGGCTGGGGTTTTGTTTTTTTTTAGAGCATTTAATGCTCTCTCACGTTTCAAGTAAGACAAAAGGACTCCTCTGGTAGCTCTGGCATCTTACTACCTATCAGCATGATTCTTGTCGAGTGGTACCACTAACTCAACTAGTTTTTGTTGACAGCATGGTTTGAGAGTATGAGGTTGTTGGCTTGGCATCAATGACTGGGATAATTCCAAGAGGGTTAGGAGCTGAGTAAGGAAGGATGATATACATCTCCATCACCTCCTATAAATAGGATCTTCAAAAAGGGAGGGATCTTGGTTTCCAACAGTAAAAACAAAAAAAAGGCACCATAGTTTTCCCCTATTTGAACCATCAACGCCATTCCTCCTCTTCCATAATCTTTAGCAACCGGATACCAGCCCTTAAAAAAAAAACACAAAACCACCACTCCTTCTCCTCTAGTTCCAAAAACACAGCAATCAAACAACCTCCCCTTGTTCAAACTGAAAGTTAAACTATCACCTAACAACACACCAGCATCCACACACTGTTTGCAAACCTTCAACCATGAAACATCAGTCAATCTGATCAGCTCTCACAACACCTTCTTCTCCAAATAAACACGCGCGAGCTACCTCCTGCACTTAGCCTACAAAATCTTCATTGCCGTTAAAAAGCTTATATACGATAGACTCTACCGCCACACCCTAATTGTTCAAAATCCTCCTACCAGAGATATATCAACCCTAACCTTTGAATCTTAACTTCTAAAATCGGTTAACCTCATAAAGTATTCGGTATCTCCATCCAAAAAAGCAGCTCTAGCTGGGGCAAAAGAAGTTAAAACCAAATTTATAACAACAACCTGGTTATTTTGTTGGTTTCAAACATCAGTTTTTGGGCCTCTAGCATCTCTAGCAGCGACATAGCATCTACCCAGGCACTATGGAATAGTCAGGGCACGAGAAATGTTCATAAACAAGAAGTCCAGGACTTCACGTCGTAACAAGTATGGGCTTCTCTCTCACTGCTCTTTCATGCCCACCATATCCAGTTTTATTTTTCTTAGTTTGAAGGCCGGTTATAATGTAGTATGGCCATTAGTTGTGTTTGCAAAAAAGCAAAGGTTCTTTTATAGAAGCATGGATTTGTTCTGAAATGGGTATCTCCCTTTATATAATAGAGAAATATGCTAGTATATTACCCATGGATTTTAGTCTAGAACGTTGCAGCTTTCTTTTGTTTTGTTTGGTTTCATGAAGCTTTGTCCCCTGGAATAATAAATGCATGAAGTTTTACAGTGTTTCCTCATGATGGTGTGTTTTTGTACCTGTCTTAGGTGGTGCAAGAACATGCTTGCAAGTTAGCTTTTACATGAATATAGTTCCCTGCCATTTTAATCTTAGCTTAACGTGTATATGGTTTCTGGGCAGAGGCTATACACAAGTTCATGAAATAATGTTGTTTTGATCTTTCAAAAAGAGAGGAGCATATTTAGTTATGTTCATGAGTTAGGCTTTTGAAATGGTTTTTTAAAAAAGCGGGTTGTTGTCTGTGGATGAGGCCATGTCTCTTTTTGTTGATAGCTGTGCAATGCCAGCCTTGTGTCAGGTTAGGAAACTCAGCGTTGGGTTGAGCATTTAATGTCTAATGCTGTGTCTGGTTGAGCACGATTTTACAAAGAAAAAAAATGATTTTTTTGTTCTTTAAGGTATATTTGCAAACACACTCTAATGGATATTTTGACTAAAAAAAATTATTGATTTTTTTATTTTGCCTAATAATTTTTAAAAATTCTAAAAAAATCCTGGACGATTCCAAAATTATTTCAAAATTATTTTTTAGTCTCTCTGCTATTTTTTTTAATGATTTCACTTAATATTAAGTTATAACCTTACACTTTAAAATACAGATCTAATATTAAAAAAAATTTCTTTCTCTGAAATTTTAAAAAAATCAAAAATTTAATTTTTTTATTTGAAAAATAAAAAAAAAGTATGTTTTTATTCATATGCATATGACAAAGTCTATCAAAAATAAAAATAAAAATCATATTTACATAAATATTAAAGATAAAAAAAATATAAGGCATGATTTAATATCTTTAAAAATTCAAAATAATATATTTTTGTTGATATTTTTACATGTATTTTTAGGTTTAATAACTAATTTATTAAAGTTATGAAAACTTGATCTACATTTTAAAAACACTAAAAAGTTTATGATGTTTTTCTTTTAATATATGGTCTTATGAATTTATATGTAAGATGTATTTCTAATATTAAATAAAAAAACACTTTCTTTTATTTATATGCTTTAATATTAGAACGATTAGATTTTAATCTGATAAGATAAGGATTTCCTTACCAAAAAAGAATTTTATTAAACTTTAGATAGACCAACAATTATAAAATATAACAAATATCTTAATTTATATCAGACAAAATAATATAATTTACCTTAGGTAAGGTGTACTAAGGATGATACGTCCTCCCTATTCACAATAAGTTCTTTTATCCAGACTTTGAAACCAGTTAAGTTTTTTTAATGACCAAAATACTAAGTGGTAACTCCATCTCTTTTTTACTAATAAAGGACAAGAACTCCTTGTCCTTTCCACCCTTCACATCCTGAATATCGCAGCGACGCTACACATGTGCGACACTCCCTCGTAACCATAATAATTTTGTTTAGACATTGTGAAGGTATATGTCCACTCCTCAAATAACTGAAACACCTAATATCACAATTATGATTAGATGAGATCTTGGCTTTACATTTTGTTTTAGTAGCTGAATCTTTCCTCTAAACCTTAAATGGTTTGGCTTTGTTGCCCATAATATTTGGCTTTGATGTGATAGCCTTCTCTCTCCTATAATTTAGCTTCCAAGAAAAAAAGGAACTTGAATTACCTTATTGACATGTATTGTTCTCTTTCTTCAACTACCTCTTTATTTTGGTAGCCATATGAATCATATCTTCAAGCTCAATATTGTTCTACAACTCAACCATATTTTCTAACTCTTTATTCAATACATTTAAGAACCTTGTCATTGTAGTTTCTTTATCCTCCACAATATTAGCTCTAATCATGGTAATTTCTGTTTTCTTGTGGTAATCCTCCACACTTCTAGAATCCTAAGACAAAATCTACAATATTTGATATAGTTCCCTATAATAATGACTAGGAACAAGCCTTTTCTCATGATTGTTTTCATTTTATCCCAAGTTTCTATATAACTCTCTTTTTTCCTCCTTTTAAAGACATGTTGATCCCACCAAATAATAGCATAATCAAGAAACTCAATAACAACAAGTTTTACTTTATTCATCTTAGGCTGTGTTTGTTTCCTGGTAAATGGTTTCCGGGAAACCATTTTCCAAACTTTCATGTGTTTGTTTGCCATTAGAAAAGTTGGTCAACGGAAAACACTTTCCGGTCAAAGGAAAATTTAGCTTGGTTTCCGGGAAAGTGTTTTCTTTTTATTTTGAGTGGAAAACACTTTCTGAAAGTTTTGAAAAATTTAGAAATATCATATTATTTGCTGATTATATCAAATTTAGTCCTCAAACTTTTGATTGCTATATATATTTTGTTTTGAATTTTTTTTTTCAATTTCATCCCTTAGAATTTTATTTTTAGATTAATTTTGGTCCTTATTTTTATAATTGTTATTTGTTTTTCCCTTATCATTTTTTTAATTGAAATTTTTTATCTATCAAATTTGGTCCTCATTCTTTTGATTGTTACTTATTTTATTTGAAATAATTTATGAAATGTTAATTATTATTATTTTAATTTCTTCATCTTTCAATTTTTTTATTTTTTAGATTTGATCTCTATTATTTTGATTATTATTTATTTTATTTGAGATAATTTATGAAATTATATTTTTTTCAATTTCATTCTCATTCAACTTTTTAATTTGTAAGATTTGTTTCTCATTATTTTCCATGACATAACCAAACACTGGAAAGTGTTTTCCAACTTATTTTTCATTACACTACCAAACATCGAAAAATAATTCACTTTCCTGGAATTCACTTTCTAAAAGGAAATTACTTCCCAGCAAACAAACGGGGAGCAATGGTGAAGGTAAAAAAATCAAACTTCATTTTTTTTCCACTCCAAATAATCTTCTGAGTTATTTTTACCTCGAAAAGCTAAAATCTTCATTTTAATACTATCCAAAAATTTATCCAAATCATCCTGAAATTCACCCTTCCTATCTAGTCTCCTATAGATGAGTTTGTCAATTTATCGAACTCTCTTAGGCCTTTTGTTTTTATGTTGCCAAAACCTACCACCATGGTTATCGTTAAAATCCTTAGCCTTCTTATCTATAAATTTAGTTATAGGTTCTTCTGAATATGAATTAGCTTGTCTTGTAGATCTTCGTCCATCCAAACCCCCATAGTTTGGCCCATTTCAAACACTAGCCAATTCCGTTCTCAAACCAACCATTCCATGCATTCCTACAACAAACCTTGTATTCATCAAATTTAATTGTTATTGCATGGCTAAATATCCTTATTCAGGATTATTCATATCTTTTGAAGGTGATGACTCACTTTTAGTTGACATCGTCAAGAGTTAAAAATTAAGTTAGTAGCACACTCTTAGTTGATATCGCACATTTTGCGTTTCACATAAAATTTTGACTTTTCACTTTAATATGTTCACCTTCTTCTTTTACTACCTAATTTTTAAGATTTCAGTTCTTTAAGGAACTAGTTCATAACAAATCAAAGATTGATATCTTAATGGTACAATCAAATAATATAAAGACTTAAGAAGTAATAAAGACTAAAAACTATCGATACAAAACTACAAATATAAAATCGTGAATATCAATATGAATTTGTTTGAAATATGAACAATATGAATATTAAAAAAAAAAGACTGCAAAAATAAAAAAGTAATGAAATAAGATTTAATCAACTTAAAATAACAATAGCACCTTCATTTTTTTATATATGGTGGCCAAAACTAATAAAAATAACAATGACACAAAAACTACATTTTTTAAAATAAATTTCAAGAAAATCCAACCGAGTAAATCTAAAATATCTCAAATCAAGATTTATCTCCATAAAACCCAAAGAATCAAGAATTTTTTTTAATATTTAAAGCAAGTGGCTGAACTCCATATTTTTATTAAATCAAGATTTGCAGCAAACCCTAAAAAAAATGTTTTTTTTATGATTTTCTTTGTTCGTTTTTTTATATGATTTTATTCAATCAAGATCACAAATAATTTTTTTAACTTGATACTGCAACTAGTTTTTAAAGAATAAAGAACTCGACAACAACTAAGTATATAAAAATTTAAAAATAAAGGGGATATAACCTCATTTGTAGCCTTACTTTGATACCAACTAATACAAACTCTATGGATATAAAGATCCAAAAACTCATTGTCAAATCGACTTTTCCTAAGAAAACTAAGATCAGGTTTGGAATTGAGTTTGACACAATGATAACCAGTACTAAGGCACTAAAACTATAAGTAACCAAACCCCTACCAACACCTATAATAAGACACGAATGATAAGTATAGAAGATACCATGAAGCATGGTCAATTCTTTGATAAGTTAGAGTAATTCCATTAAGAACTAAATTAAAAGAATCCTCTCATAATCAAACAATAAATTATTTTAAAATCAAAGTCTGTCTTAAAAAAAATCTAATTACTAGCTAAATAACTCTACTTATACTAGATAAAAACATTCTAAGTAATAATCGAAAAATAACAAAAGAGCTTTAAATAAAATAGTTAAAAGAATCTTAAATTAACTAAGAAACTAATTAATACAATTCTTGCATCGTAGCTTCTAGACCTTATCACAAGGCCTTATTGATGTCTGATTCACTTTAAATTTTAATCCAATATAAAATGAGGTCTCTAGAATCTTTTGGTAAACTTTTAGTCTAATCTAATGGTTGGATTAAAAAATATATTTATTAGCGTAAAATTATACATTAGAAAAAAAAAGGCTTTAACTATCGAGATTAATTAGCCTATGAAGTAGATGCATTAAGCCCCTTTTATACTTAGATTAAGTTGAATAATATTTGACCATCACTGATTGAATATGTAGCCTCCTTGAAACTCACCTTGGCTCAAATATTATTAATAAGCCTATTGAATGCATATTTGAGTTTGTTTGCTATTGATATTGTGATTGCCCCATCTAGAAGTCATAATGGATCATTTGGTGTAGTTTGGATCGTATCACACATCTTAACTACCTTTGCTGAATCATAAAGGTATACGTTTTTAATAGTTCAAAGTGATTCTTCTATTACATATAACTTTTTAGAATCAAGGACTTCAGTTTACTTGACCTTATAGTTTTCTTCAATAGTGAGGTAAATATTTAGGGTAGTTTGGTCCTATGGTGCTTGTTAGAAGCTTATAAATGGGAAATATGTTACAAATTAGGATTCAGAAGAAGCACTTGGTGCCTCCTTGTTTTGTAGTACAGAAACGGATAACTTTTACAACATTGACCGAGCATTAAAAAGAAATGGCATTGTTGTCTAAGTTTACACCCAGTTAGAAGTCCCTTCCCTAAATGATATAGCTTGCAATGCTCGTTAAAGCAAGCTAGTAAGCCTAATAACCTCTATTTTCAAACCATTTATCTTCATTTAGTTGCTTTAGTCTAACTGTGATCTTTCTTCGTTCTCCATTTGTCTTTACTTGAATCTATTGTTCTGGCTTATAGGGGGGAGCTAAACTTTCATAGGATGACCTATATTTATTCCTAGATATGGTGATATGTATATGCATAAAAATATAAATGAAATGCAAAGAACTGAATTGAGTATGAATGCTTATTATTGTTTGATTTTTTTATTATATCAGAACTGTGAGGATGGACTAAGTTGAATTTTCTTGAAAAAATATTAGTGAGGACACCAAACCCATAAGAATTTTTCTCAATTAAAGGGATTTTCACCAAGCACAAGAACTAAATCCTTAATGAATATTTCTCTCATATAAATTTATTAAAACATAAATCAAGCATCAATTTTGAAGCAAGTCATTAGATGTCTAAAAGTGGAACGAAACATCTTTTTTATTAATTCAAAACAACAATTTACAAAGCTTATCTAATACAATGCAAACTTTTTATGAAAATCAATGTCCTAAATGAAGTTACTTTGCTAATTATTTCCACACTTTTAAACCTAGATATGTTGCGAGTTTGTTCATGCCATCTCAAATCTAACCAAAATAACACATGATTTTCTCTTTTAGAGTGGGTCGACCCTCTGGTACATATTGACCTATGCCTTTTAATATTATGACATAATTATTAGTATCTTCATCTTGCATGTGATAACACATAATTTCATAAGCCTAGTGTTATGATTCCCTTCTTACAGCCTCTCTCTCATCTGTTAGAGTTTGCATGATCGAGTTAAATTCATCTTATTGCCTAACTAACTCCCTCAAATGGTTATCCAACAGTGTGACCAACCTTGTTTACTGCTAATACTATTTTTAAAACATCTCTTTCGTCTAATCCAATCCATTTATCTAGATTTAAGCATATTTGAGATTGAATTCTAGCTTTTATTTTTCTTCAACTCTTTCCTTAACTACCTATGTTATCTGCATAATTTCAGCTACCATATGGTCTTGCTCCCTCTTGGTTTTTATCATCATGTTAATTCTTAGTTGAAATTCCTCGAAAGCATGTTTTTGTAGCTGAGTCAGCAAGTCATTCTTCTCTTTTCATGGTGGCGAATGTATGCTTTCAAGCTTTAAGATTGGCCTCTAACTTCCTTTTTTTGGCACCAATATCCTCCAATTATAAATTTAGGCTCTAATTATAAGACTCATGTTATGCTTTGTTCTCCTTATGAACATCTTTTATGGTCTAAGCCATCAATCTCTATAGACCCTTAAAAGGCGGAACTCGAGACCCCTTTCCTCTAGTATTTTTCCATATCAGATACCTAGGACTAGCCATTCCATCATCTCTCATAGCAGCCTTGACCACACCAGAGTGCTTCCAAGCTCTTTTCACTAACTATAACAAATTCCTTAAAATCCTGAATTCTTTATAAAACTAAGTTAAATCGGTGGCTCTCAAAATAAACTGCTCAAATCCTAATTGTTATAGGAACATATTAAGGCAATAATTGATGCAACATCAAGCTTTCATGCACCAACATAACCTATAAGTAATCATATAGTATGCAATATAAGACTAGAAGTAGGCATATCATGTTCTCCAATAAAATGGAGATTTGCTCATGCTTAAAATCATTAGCTCCCACATAGTCTTTCTTAAATCTTCTAGTAGATGCTCAACAAACATATCTAAATTCAAGTATAAATGCCAGAGTGTTCCAAATAAACTCGATATCTTTTTTATTTATTTATCATGTGGCTTATTATCTTGATAAACAACCATTATAAGTAGCATCTCAAATGACCATTTCCTGTTGTTTTTTGTAATGATTTGAAGATGAAAAAGTCTTCATTAATGTTATAATTGTTGGATTACTTGTAAGAGCAACTATATTATTAAACACATTGATGACCTCGAAGTCAATCATTTCTTCTACTAGCTGGAAAAGGATTAGATCATAAATACCTAAAGCCAAAATCCTCAAACAAGTCTTATTTTCGTCATCATACAATCTCTTTTTGAATATGGGTTCCAATATGTTTCAGAACTAACCCTGGCTAAAACATTGCTTGGTCACCTGTTCATCCACTATCTTACAATCTACCTTGATAAACCAGACAATATTTGATGGAGCATACTAATACGAACCAAGTCATGTCTGAATTTAGCCTAAAAATGTCTACTGACCAATTTTGCGAGATTAACCATATCTCTCAAATTGTACATCGAATTGAGATGCAATTTCATAGGGGATACTAGATACATCGAAATATATTATAGTATATTTTCAGGTCAAATGGAGTTTAGGAACATATTATTTCAGAGGATCAAAGTTACTAGATGAATCTTGTCAAATGTGTCAAACTAGACTTTTGTGTACTGTTTGGAACATATCTAGAGCTATAGGTGGAATTTTACTGCGATTCAGGTTGGGATAGAAACTAGACATCTCAAGCTTTCCAACTTTATATGGTAGGGCTAGTAATTCATCTACATGAGAGAGAACAACATGTTTGAAGTCATGACCAAAATCTATCAAGAATGTACGAAAATTTGAGATTCAGGCTATATGAAGGAATTTTAGCATGAAGACTTTATTTTTATTATCCTATTTTCTTTATTTCTTTAATGTTGAATATTTTTTTTATTTGGGTTTGTTCTGGTATATTAGACATTATTAGGGGTTTATTTCATTATTTAATTTTATGTTAGTTGATTCCTAGTTTAAGCCTTTTAGCTTGCAACCAGACTATATTATATTTTTTTAGCTGCAAATTTTGGCAACAAATTGAAGAATAAACATGATTTTTCCTTCTTTTTTTTGTGACAAAACAACCTTTCGTGGAAATGACAAAAATCATACACTAACTTATCAAAGATTAACTGGCTTTGTGGCATCATTCGTATATTTAGGGTTCTTAGATACAAAGTTATCTCTAGGTCCAAGTCTTTTTTCAATACCTTTGATTTTTAGGTACAGGGTTACCTCTGATTCAAGGTTCTATCAAACCTAATTTTTAACTTTCTGGGTTGTTATCTACTTTATTAGGGGTTACTTGACCATGTAATCAAGAGGTCTGCATCAGTTGGTATTAAAGCTAGGTTCTAAAATCAGGTTATATCCTTTATTTTCTTCTTGTTAGTTTCAATTTCCTTGGCTTTAGTTGTCTTTGATTTGGTTTTTTTTATTATTTCATGTCTAAATTTTAGTATTTTGCCTCTAAGGTTTTTTTTTTTTTAATGAAAATCGTGGCCAAATAAGGAACTTTTGGGGAAAGAATTACAAAGGTGTGAAAACTTGTTAAAAATATGATTTTGTATAATTTTGCAATGACATGGAATGAAGTTTAATGAAGAATCAAAAGTTAGTGTTACTAATATAATTAATGTCTGCCACTAAGGAAAAAAAGTTGTAAATTTAGAGATTTTATGAATTCCTTGTTTAATTAATTATAAGTAAGTAGTATGTGTGGAAGTATTAATGATGATTTGGAATTGAAAAAAACTTTGACACCTTAGGATTAGAGTCAAAGTTTGGAGAGAAATTGTGTTCTTTTTTATAAATAAGTGTGTGATATATGTTTATGAATTAATTCAATAAAGATTTAGAAAGATGAAATAAAAAAAAAGAACTTTGGGTCGGCATGCATAAATCTTTAGAAAGTTAGATGATTGATGATAAATGCGTAGTTTTTACTAAGACATGAATTTCAAAGTATAAGAGTAACTCTTGAATGGGAAATTTGGAAGAAATGCCATAAAAGAATTAAACGGATGATTTGGGGTTAAGAATAAATAAATGAGTTTAAACTAGTGTGGGATGTTTTGTTTATATGTCTGGGTTATGCTTGTGTTTGTATTAGACAAAAACAATTTGAAAATCTTGTTAACACATGATAGATCGTTATAGTTGGATAAGAAGTAGGAGGCGCTGAGCACACTCAGGTTATAGGTAGGTGTTCAACATCTTAACTCTATTCACATTATTCTTACAGTTCTATTAATGTAAAATTATCAATTGTGGATTAAAGAGTTCTATATAATGAAAGTACTAAGAACAAGATTATAGATTATTAGAAACCAAAAGGATTAGCCGGATTGTTGGCAATAAAAAAATGCCAGCTAAATTGTTGGCAATCGTAAGGGTTAACTGGATATGTTGGCAACCATAAAGGTTAACTGGATATGTTGGCAACCGAAAGGGTTAATTGGATTGTTGGTAAACAAAAGGGTTTGCTGGATTATTAGTAACCAAAAAGGTTAGCTAAATGTGTTGACAACCATAAGGGTTAGCTGAATATGTTGGTAATCGAAAAGGTTAGCCAGATTGTTGGTAACCAAAAGGGTTAGCCGGATTATTGGTAACCATAAGGGTTAGCTAGATGTATTGACAGTCATAAGGGTTAGTTGGAATGTTAGCAATCGTATAAGGGGTTAGCCAGAGTATGGTAAATCATGATGGTCAACAAGGACTTAATGATACCATGAAGTGATGATCAGGGAGTATATGTTATGTGAACTTGGTTATAATTATTTAGTCAAATACGAATTGTTGGGTTAAATTGTCTTAAGAGAAATAAAGAAAAAATAAGAACTGATTCTCTGATACAAGAATGAAAAATCAATGTTTGTGTATAGTGTACATTTCATAATATTTTTCTTATGATGTAAATATTATGTTTCCATGTTTTTCTCAGTCCAGACATGAATGGTAGGGTCCTATAGGTTATCTTTTCATAGTTCTAGGTAATGGTTGTAAGAAAAGGCATGTTAAATAATATCTTTTGAGATAGTATATATAAGTCTTTTAACTTTCATGAATTGTATCTTAATATTTACATTTGAAGATGTACTTAAATTTATCTCAAGTATTAAGTTAGTAGCTTAAATTCATGGTTTTGCTTATTAATTGTTAGTTATATTTAATGTTGATATGAAATGAATTTAACATATGTATAATTGGAATGTTGGATGGCAATGATAAAGGGTAAAAATATGGATGTTAATGTGAGATTGAGATCCAAGATGATTGGATCAAATTAATGTGTTGTCATTGTGTGCTTATTTTCAAGAATATAAAGTTTGGGATTGTTCCACTTTATAGGGAAACTCTACTGAAATTTTGGTAGAAATAAGAGACAATATTCAAAAATAAAAATAAACTAGAAATGATTATGAAGAAATTTTTTTTTACTGTAAGGACTTGATGTAAAAAGAAATTAGTTTAAAAGTCGAATCTAAAATAATAGGGATATTACTTTTGGCATTAGAGCTAGGGGTTTATGATTGAGGAATGTTGATTATTTTAAAGGTTGGTTTGCACCCAATAGGGATCTAAGATGAATCCATTTCCAGTTGGGTGAGGGAGTCCAAGTATGGAAAGGAGTGGGGATCGAAAGGGAGGTTCTCTTACTGATATTGCATCGTATGTGCCTATAATGTCTATATCGTCTAAGAGAGTAAAGTTAACTGGACTTGTAGGTGAATCCTCTTCATAAAGAGCTAGAAATGTACAACCTGAAATGTTAAGTAGAGATGAGCAAACAAAAGGACCTCTATTGGCAGTGCATGCATCAACACCTGCATCATATCATGATCCTTCATATCTGACATAGGTTGTCTAAACAGTGATGGCAAAAATGGCAAGAACAACAGATGCATCTCATATATATAATATAGTTCCTCTAGTGCGTTAGTTAAAGAATATGAGAGAAATGGGTTGTGAACCTTTTTTAGGGGAAGAGGATGCAGACATAGCCGAACGATGAATTAGAAAAGTAGAGAAGACCATAAATTAGGATTTTATGCTAAAGGGTTTTAGGGTAGATTGTGTTACCCAGCTACTCTTTGATAGTGCCCAAACATGGTGGGATAGAATACAAGAGAGGAGGACTACTGAAATATTGTTGTGGGTAGACTTCAAAGTAAAGTTGAGAATATATACTACTCCTGACAACACCATAAGAGTAAAGTTTCTGGCATTGAAGCAAAGAGATATGATTGTGCTGGAGTATGAGAGATGATTTTAGGATCTCTCCATGTTTGCTTCGGTCTACCTACCTACTAGGCAACACAAGATAAAAAGATTACTTGATGGCTTTTGACAAGATTTAAATATAGGATTGATTACCTTACAGTTTCAAATTGTGAGAGCACTTATTGAGGCTACACAGTCCCTCAAGATCGTGATGAATGAGGGAGAACAAGTAAATATTGAGCAAGGATTGACAAGGTTGGGAAAAAGAAATGAACATATATTCTTCTAGAAGACTTGTTCTCCTGAAGAAGGGTAAAAGAGATTTAGTTTAAGTAAATTAAGAAAAAAAAAAGACATTCTAGACCAGAAGGCACATCAAGACAGTCTCTATAAGGTACTCAAAGAGGACAAACACATCCTAAAACTAGTATGTCAGGAAGGTCTAATGAGGGATTGGGGACAAGTACCTATCCGTTGTGTTTGTAGTGTGAGAAAAGGCATCCTAGAGATTCTTTGGCTACTATAGGTAGATGTCACATCTGCAAATAAGATAGGCATAGGTAGAGGGGCTGCTTATATCTGAATGCTGTATATTTTAACTATGGAAAGACAAGACACCAAAAAATAGAATATCCTTACAGAACTACAGAGTAGACTTAGGGTTAAAGACTTCCCTCTCAAAGTCAACATCAGTCTATGACCATAAACAAACCATGTAGACTTGCTCATTCTAGAGCAAGTGATAACAGAGGTAGACCCCAAGGATTGGGTGAGAAGACTCAGGGGAGAGTTTTTCATATGACTCAAGAGGTCAGAGCTGCTCAGGATGTTATAGTATGTACACCAATGTTATATTCTCAATAAGTTTATACTTTAATTGATCCTGGTGCTACTCATTCATTTATAGAAAGAAAACTTGAAAGTAAACTAAATATGCAACCTAATAAGATTAAAAAAAAAAAAGATTTATAATTAGTACACCATTGAGGTATTACCTGGAAACTACGCTTATAGATTAAACATCTTATAAAATGGCACTTATAGAGTTGGCAAAGGTAAAGATTCAATTACAAGAGTTGAGCAATGCTTATATGGCTAAATATGGGGTGTGTTAACATGTGAAAATGGAGCATCAAAAGTCAACAGGGCTGTTACAACCATTCTTGATACTTAAGTGGGAATTAAAGAACATTTTCATGGATTTTATTTTTGGACTACCTAGAAGAAAGAAGGGAAATGATGGTATATGGGTTATAGTGGATCGACTAACTAAGTCCATCTTATTCCTTCTTATGAAGATGAAAAATTAATTGTTAAACTGACAAGATTATATGTGAACGAAGTAGTCAGATTACATGGGGTACCAGTATCCATAGTATCTAACCGAGACCCCAAGTTTACATCCCGTCATGGCCAAGTATTTAGCGTTCTCTCAGAACAAAATTAAATCTGAGTACAACTTTACATCCTCGAACAGATGGGCAATCAGAAAGAATAATTCAGACCTTGGAAGATCTATTAAGGTCATTTGTGTTGGATTTTGATGGTAATTGGGAAGATCACCTACCACTAGTAGATTTTACCTACAATAACAACTATCAAGCTATTATAGGAATGGCTCCCTATGAAGCCTTGTATGAAAGGAGGTGTTGTACTCCTGTATGTTGAGAAGAAGTAGGGGATAAAAGAATATTAATCCAAATTTGGTACAGATTACCACTGAAAGGTGAAGATTATAAAGGAAAGAATAAAGAGAACTTAGAAAAAAGAAAGAAGTTATGCAAATAACATGAGGATACCCCTTGAATTTGAGATAAGGATCAAATATTCCTCTAGGTTGTGCCTTGGAAGAAAATTATGCAGTTTAGATTGAAAAGAAAGCTGACTCCAAGGTATATTGGGCATTTTGAGATCAAAACAAAGATAAAATCAATTGCCTACAAGCTAACACTCCCCTGAAATTTGGTAAAGATACATGATGTGTTCCATGTATCCTTCCTACAAAAGACTAAGGTAGATCATACCAGAGTTCTACCACAAAATCCTTTAGAAATAAAAGAAGACTTGACTTTGTAAATGAAACCAATAAGGATTTTGGATCATGACGAAAAGGAACTTGGGAACAAGCAAATTTCAATAGTCAAAGTATTATAAAGAAACTCTAAAAAAAATAAATTTAGAAGATGGAATATGAAATGAGAAAAGGATACCCAAAACTATTCTTGAACTCAGGTTTGAAACAAAATTTCAGGGATGAAATTTTTATTGGAAGGGGAAAATGTAAACCCCCAGGTTTATAAAAAATATTGGTGTAAATCTCGATTGAAAATCAGTAACATTACTGTGAAACGATAATAAGACTGTAAATGAACTAAATGATGAAAAGGTAAAATAACTATATTTTGGAATAACTTATTCAATCCATGCAAGTATGGCACAAGAAAATTCAGATTTTTAGTGTAAAGTCATCGACCAACTAGTTTTATACTATTGAGCATAACTCTTAATCCGACAGTCGGATCGAGATAATATTTTACGAGGAGTTGCCTGACACTATATTATATCATATGTTAGAATTTTAGAGCAATAAGAATTCATGAAGGTCATACAATAATGTCAACAGTCAAACAAAAAATAGAATATAGACTTATTAGTGACATTTTCATAAATAAATGGATAAAATTGAAATTTCAGCTCCTTCCTCTCCTTAAACAACCGATTCTACTAAAAAGAAAAAAAAAATGTTTCTTGCTTCCTTGTAATTTTTACACCAAAAACTTGAGAGAATTCAAGGTTCAAAGCTAAAATAATAGAGAGATGAGTGGTTCAACCTATCAACCACAAGAATCAAGAGAAACTCAACTAAGAGAAACAAAGTCCTAGAGAGAGAGGCATGATAAATTAGAGGGAGAAGGAAGAGGAGTGGAAACATTTTTTACTGGTTAGCATTCAAAGTTCATTTTATTGTCAGTAAGGAGTTTTAAACCTAAATATACAAGCTTAAATGAAGATAAATAGAATTGATGCTAAAATTCTTGAATTTTGAGTAAGGGTTCTTGAGGAAATTTAAGGGAAATGCAAATTGAATGTTATTTAGAGAATTGAAATAAAACTTCAAATAAAAAAGATACTAAGAACCAACAACAATGGTGGAAATTAAGAGAATTGTGGATTTTCATATGTGTATGTTTAATTGTGTTAAATTAATGCATGATGATTTATTAATGATGATTTGAAAGAAAAAGCATATCACTCTTGTTGTGTGTGTTTCGGCCAACATTTCGAATATTCTTTCTATGATGAAAATATTATGTTTTCAGGTTCTTCTCAGTTCATACAGAAGTAGTAGGGCCTGATAGGTTATCTATTAATAGTTCTAGGTAATGGTTGAAAGAAAAAGCATGTTAAGTAGTATATTTTGAGATAGTATATACAAGTCTTTTAAATTTCATGAATTTATCTTAATATTTACATTTGGAGATGCACTTAAATTTATCTCCAGTATCAAGTTAGTAACTTAAATTCATGGTTTTGCTTATTAATTGTTACCTATATTTAATGGTGATATGAGATGAATTTAAAAAGATGTATAATTGGAATTGTTGGATAGCAATGATGTAAGGTGAAAAATATGGGTGTTGATGTCAAATTGAGATCCAAGATGATTGGATCAAGTTAATATATTGTCATTGTTTGCTTATTTTCTAGAACATCAAGATTAGGATTATTTTGATTTATAGAAAAACTCTGCCGAAACTCTAGTAAAAATAAGAGACAATATTCAAAGATGAGAATAAATTAGAAATGGTTATGAAGAAGAAGAAAAATTTACAATAATCATTTGATCCAGAAAGAAATTAGTTTGAAAGTTGAATCTATAATAATGAGGGTGTTATAACATGTCTCAACATCTTACACTTCATGTAAGGATCGGTAGAGAAATAGCAATGTTAACATAAACACTATAAAGATGAGATGTCTTGATATGATTTATGCCTTATCAAATGTCAACCCTAGTGGATAGAATCTATCTCATAAAAGTTTTGGCTCAGCTGGTCTATCATTAAAGATTTTTTAGGTTCTTAGATTGTCTGAATTACTAATAGAGTAACCTAACCTTTTAACCTTATGTTTTTTTCATGCATAAAGTGAGTTCCAATCTTAGTAAAAGTCCAAGTGAGCATCAGTGGATATAAGTCATACTCGCCACTTAAGTCTCCCTAACTAATCTTAAAAAATACGAGCTCATGTCCATAGCTTTTATTGTTTTTTGTAGTGCATGAAAACTTAAAAAATAATATATATGCACATTCAATCCAACATATTTAAAAAACATTGGACAACATAAATAAAATAAATGCTAAAAAAATAAATGACAATAAAGGAAGTGAAAAAAAAACACAGGCATAGGCTTAATCCTAGGGTCCTTAATAGAGTTGTCATATTGTCGCTACCCGACATAATTTAGACCTTTAAATTTAAAGGGAAATATGGAAAATGGAGTCTCCACCTATGTTTTAAGAAAGTTAAGAATCCTAAAATATGCACTGGTTCCAAATATTTAAGTATAGAGTTAATAATGCTTAAGAGAAGATAAACACCACCCTTACAACATCATTTCTGGAGAAAGGTTATCTTCATTATGTTTTTTCCCCACAAATTTGTTTTATGCATGCCATCTATTGTCCAAATTATGTCTAAGCTTATTTTTGATTAATTTATTATTGATTGACATTTGTTTGAGTTAGCGTCAGACCCTAAATCAAGAATCTTGAAACTTGACAATTGTTTTATTTAATTTTTATATTTTTAGTAAAGAAATACATCTCACTAAACCTACATCGGTCTCCAAAATTAGAAGACTTGTCGACTTAACCATTTGAAAAAGGCTTAAATGAAACTTGATGATAACTTAACAAAAACTTGTCAAAAATTCTTCAGTGTAATTTTGAATGCATTTTAAGTTTAAATCATGTGTTAGGTCCAGGTTGGACCCTAAAACTAGCAAACTCAATGACCTAACCATTTAAAAAGCTTAAACAAAACTTGGAAAAATCTTGATGAAAAATTGTTAACATAATTTTGAGCTCATTTTAAGTTCAAAAACCAAGGGTTAAGCCTATGTAGATATTTAAAATTAGGAGACTCGTTGACCTAACTGTTAAAAATCTTTAAAAACAAAACTTGATGAAAACTCATCAACGTATTTTTTTAGCTCATTTAAGTTTAGAAACTATGTGCGAGGTCCACGTTAATCCCTAAAACTAGGAGATTCATCAACCTAACTTTTTTAAAAGCATAAATAAAACTTGATGAAATCTTAAAGAAAACTCATCAAAAACTCGTCGACGCATTTCTGATCTCACTTGAGTTTAAAAATCAAATATTACATCCACGTTGATCTGTAAAACTAGAAGACATATAGACCTAACCAATTAAAAAAAATCAAAACTTCATCAATATAACAAAAAATCATTGATTTATTTTTCATTTCTAATATGCATATATAAATGTAAGGAAGATAGGACAATAACAAATCAACAGAGAGTTTGAGTTCATTAAACATGGGATTAGCTTAATATAGAAATACAAAAATGACACTCTTGTCATATACGATCGAACTAGGCATGAGTTATGACCTCAAAAGCTATTACTCTTCTTATAAAACAAGACTAAGATCCAAAGCACATCAAAAACCATGTGATGACACAAAATCTAAAAGATTTCTCACACTCAAGGGTTGAACTTATTAAAAAAAAAAGATCATGTTTAGACCACATGTTTGACACCATATACTCCAAAGAAAAGTTTCATTCTTTGTTATTCTTAACTTCTAATATTTAAAATTGAGGTGCATTCAAACATTTATCATTCAAGAGAGACATAAACAAAGATATTTATCTCAAAGAGGATGTGAACTCATACCTGGATGAAGTTGTTATCGCTATTGTGAAAGTATTGTTATTGTTTTTGTCATGAGGATGAAAAATTGTTACTTTAAAACCTGGCAAGAATGTTTCTATTATTGTAATGTATGTATATTCTTGTTTCCTTTCTTCTTTTTTGCAGGCCTTCTTGACAGCAGCCCCTACAAGCTTTTTTATGTTGAATCTCCATAACTTCTGTAACGAGAAGAACATATACTGATGTCTTCTTGTTTTTTTCTTTTTTTTAATCCCCTCTCTTTTAATTGATATCTATCTACCCTCATTTTATGTATATCCTATTTTTCCTTTTCTTATCATTTTGTTTTTACTTATTTTTTTTTAGTGTTTCTATTTTAGCCTCTCCCCTTTCTTTTCTAACTATTTTAGCTTGCTTCTTTTTTCTTCTTTTCCCACTATTTACTCTTATTTTATAGTCCTCAAAGAAATACCTAAAGACTCCTTCAATACTTAATGTTGGTCTTTGATTCCTCCATAAGAATCTTGCATGTCCATCTCTTTATACAACAATATGAGCCAAGCTTTTTTGCCACATCTTTGCATAATGGTTCATGGCTTTGAAAGGAGTTTTTTGGGATTTTGTCGGATCTGGTTACAAGCAAGGTTTTTTATTGCTTGGTTTGATAGCTATAAAATAGGATAAAAGGGTTGTGTTGTTGCATCTGTAAAATGATTGTGATGGTTGGGTTTTTAGATGTTTTGTTAGTGTATTTTTTATTGTTGTTTTGTCTTCAATCAAAGGTGTGAGGAGTGTGTTTTACAATAGTAAACATAGTGTAAAGATAGTACATTTGGTATGGCAAAATGTACAAAATTTGCAGCATGAAATGGAGCCTTTAGTAGGGTTTTTTTCCAGCTTAAATGAAGAACAAAATGGTGTTTTGTCTTCAATCAAAGGTGTGAGGAGTGTGTTTTGCAATAGTAAACATAGTGTAAAGATAGTACATTTGGTATGGCAAAATGTACAAAATTTGCAGCATGAAATGGAGCCTTTAGTAGAGTTTTTTTCCAGCTTAAATGAAGAACAAAATGGTGTTGTTTTGGCTTGATCTTGTAGTTGTAAAATAGGATGAAAATGTTATGATTTTATGGATTGTTTTTTCAATAAAACATAGACTGTAAGGTCACATTTCTTAGCATGATGTGTGAAAAAAAAAAGGTGTAAGGATGTTTTTTTTTTTTACATGTTCGTACCCAGTTTACAAGCACAAAAAACAAGTACAAGGGTTTAGTCTAGGAATTTTATGTGATGTTGGTAGCAAAAAATTGAGGCTAAAAGGTATCCTTTTTTACTCCTTTTGTAGGCGAAAACTTGGAAGTCAATGAGTGTTTTTATAGCTTGTTTGGTCGAGACAACATAATGTGAGGGAATGAAGGGAAGAGTTTATCGTTTTCGTCACAGACATGAGAAAGAAAATTGTTGTTTTTTTTTTATCTTTATAATATCCCAACTTTTGCAAACTCATTAGCCTGAAAATGATAAACAAAAACGTTAAAAATAGTGAAATGCCACAGAAGTCAAAATGCGTCAAGAATGTATTTTTCTTTGAATTTTTAAAATAATAAACAAAAAGGTTAAAAATCACAAAATAACAATGAGTTTACCAAATTGAGTTGAGAACACATTTTTCTTAGAGATTTTTCATATTCTTGCATTTTTTATATTTAAAAAATAAAAAAATGGGATCAAAATGGAGTTACTAGTAGGACGAAAACTAGTTGTTTTAAAGTGATTTTAGAGGCTATCTCGTGTTTCAATAACAAGGTTGATCTATTCTAAATGATATCATATTTGTTGGCTGTCTAGTGGTGGATAATAGAAAGAATAGCTTTTTCTTCAATATCTTGGATTTAAGAAAAAATAATGAAGACATTTTTAAATTAAAAAAAAAACTAAGAAAAGACAAGTGAGATGAACTCTTAAACATACATGCCAACACAAAGGGGAAAAGAATAATCAATCCAAAAAGATGAAAATGATGGATCTCTCTCAATCTAGTATGGACCATCTGGTTTGATAATAATAATGCTGACATCTTAATTTTTTAATCGGCCTTTATAATACAACTCATAAAGAATATTAAAGCTAATCAACAATCAAGAAATTATCATACTGAAAAAACCTTTTAAAAAAACATATTGTAAGCATAATAAAAGCTTGATTTATGATCAATTGAACACTTTAAATGCTCTGACTTCTTAAACTATATAAATACCATAAAAAAAATTCCACAACAAAGATATTCATTAAAGTGAGAACTTATCATACTGAAAAACCCTTTTAAAAAAACATATTGTAAGCATAGTAAAAGCTTGATTTATGATCAATTGAACACTTTAAATGCTCTGACTTCTTAAACTATATAAATACCATAAAAAAAATTCCACAACAAAGATATTCATTAAAGTGAGAACTTATCATACTGAAAAATCCTTTTAAAAAAACATATTGTAAGCATAGTAAAAACTTGATTTATGATCAATTGAACACTTTAAATGCTCTGACTTCTTAAACTATATAAATACCATAAAAAAATTCCACAACAAAGATATTCATTAAAGTGAGAACTTTCTAATCACACGTAAGTAGCTCTCATCTATACAATATCACCACATAAAACCATAAATAAGAGCTTTTTTTCTAAAATTAAAAAACAAATGACGAGAAGGGAGCTAGAAATTGTTGCGTGCTGAAGATGTAATTAATAATATCTTATAATAAGAGAGGGGATCATTTATTAGGTAAAATGAAAAGAAAGAAAAAAAATTTGAATTAAATTCAATTATAGCTCTAATAAATTCGATTATCTTGATTTTATTCAAGCTTCTAGGTGGTTTGACTAATCACTCTTGCCATTATAAGTGTTGGGATAAAAGAAAAAAGGTGGAAAGAGAGTAATGAAAATCAAGACAAACAAAGCACAAAGCCCTAGTAAATACTTACTTAAAAATACATTTATGTTGAAAAAATATCTACACACCAAATTCCCAAGTAACAAAAGTGATGTTTAAATTCTGAAGCGCAGAGGCTTCAGAAAATTAAGACATTCGAAAACACTACGGAGGTAGCACTCTTGATTACATACTATAACTTGAACTCCATGTTCAAGCAAACAAGTTATTTAAGAGCCTTGAAACATGGGAAGGTAGGGAAAAAAACATAGAGCCGACTTCAGAAACCACTAGCAATTCACTCAACCATCTCGTCGTCGTCGTCGTTATCGACGATCTCTTGAATTTTCATCTTTTTCACTTTCTGGGCAGCATCATCCCTTGGGGCTTTTGGAATTTGAATCAAAACATCGGTCTTCTGCCCAGTGGTTGCATTAACGAGCCCACCATTCTTCTCCACACGATAAACCAAGTCCTGTCCATCTGGGCCTGCATCTATGTACACAGTAGAGTTCTCATCAATCTCTTCTCTCACGAGCATTCTCGATAGCTCTGTAACCACCTTCCTCTCGAGCCATCTCCTTATGGGTCGTGCACCATAGACCTAAAACAAGAGATAGACGACGTGAGTTCCTTCATCAAAACAGAGCACATAACAAGTGACAGAATATGGTGTAAGAACACTCACGGGATCATAGCTTTCTGCCAAAATATAATCCAGGGCAGCATCTGTAACTGCCAAAGCAATACCCCTCTCAGCAAGCCGGCTAGCAACGTCCTTCATTTGTAACCTTGCAACCTTTCTCAGTTGGTCGTGAGAGAGTGGATCAAAAACCACTATCTCATCAAGCCGATTTAGTAACTCAGGCCTGAACTGCTTTCTCACCTGTCAGAAAAATCAACAATGACAGCAAGTTATTATCTCAACTTCCTTCAAGCAACAAGCCTGCGACAAAACCCATCAAGACTGCATGACCGAATTTATAGAGCATTAAGCTTACATCTTGCATCACTCTGTCTCGAGCAACTTGCATGGAACACTTGCCCAGCAGTCCAGACAGAAGGTGCTCCGCTCCAAGGTTGGAAGTCATGATAATCACTGTGTTTCTGAAATCTACAGTGCGGCCTTGACCATCTGTTAATCTTCCATCATCAAGAACTTGAAGAAGAGTATTAAAGACAGAAATGTGAGCTTTCTCCACTTCATCAAACAGCACAACGCTATAAGGCCTCCGCCTCACGGCCTCTGTCAGCTGCCCACCTTCCTCATGTCCCACATACCTGAAATACAAACACACGGGTGAGATATTTTATTCATGCAACCTTATAGAATAGAGAAAAAGAAATAGATGAAAAGTAAGTACTTACCCAGGAGGAGCACCAATAAGTCGAGCTACTGAGTGTTGCTCCATGTACTCTGACATATCGATCCTCACTAGTTGGTTTTCATTATCAAAGAGCTGTTCAGCAAGAGCCTTGGCAAGCTCAGTCTTGCCAACACCAGTTGGACCCAAGAATAGGAATGAGCCAGTCGGCTGTTGAGGCCTGCCTAAACCAGCCCTTGACCTCAGCACAGCCTCTGCAACAGCATTGACCGCTTGGTCCTGTCCTACCACTCTATGATGCAACCTGTCTGCAAGCCCGAGTAGCCTCTCCTTCTCATTCTGGCCAAGCCTTGTGACAGGAATGCCAGTCCACCGACTCACTACTTCTGCAATGTGTTCTGGTCCAACAGTTTCTGTCAGCATCAAGTTCTCGTCAGTGGTTGATCCTTCAAGACGTGCTATGGCAGCTTCCACTTCCTCCAGCGCCCCATAGCGCAAATCAGCAACTCTGGCTAAATCATATCTTCTTTCAGCCTCTTGTATGGAGAAATGTATCTCCTCTCTCTTCTGCTTGAGCCGCCTGATCTCATCAATCCTTTCTTTCTCCTTTTTGTATTTCATCAACAAGGGCTGAAGCTTGTCTCTCAAGTCGTCAAGTTCTTTTACAACCTGAAACAGTATCAATATTGTCAGATTTACCATGAGAGAGATATAAAGCTGCACATGATCTCCTTTTAAGGTGCGATTCTTACTTCAGCCAGTCGAGCTTTGCTAGCTTTATCCTTCTCCTTCTCAAGAGCATGGAGTTCAACTTCTAGTTGCATTCTCTTCCTTTCAAGGCTATCAATTTCTTCAGGCTGACTATCAAGTTGGACTCTCACATTTGCACAAGCTTCATCGACTAAATCAATTGCCTTATCAGGCAGATGACGACCTGAACACATCGACCGAAAAGACCAGCATTTATTATCCCGCCAAATGATCCCAATATATCAATCAATTATGCATGAAAATATACTACCCTTCAATAAAATCACCAATTCCAAAATTACTGGTCCATGTTAAAACCTGAAAGTAGAATTGAACTGTTAAAACGTACCTGTAATGTATCGACTTGATAATTGAGCTGCAACCACAAGGGCTCTGTCCTGAATACGAACACCATGATGACCCTCATACTTCTCTTTCAATCCTCGAAGAATGCTTATTGTGTCTGGAACACTAGGCTCCGCTACATAGACTTGTTGGAACCTCCTCTCAAACGCAGCATCTTTCTCCACATACTTCCTGTACTCTTCCAGGGTTGTAGCACCAATGCACCTGAGCTGACCTCTTGCAAGCATTGGCTTAAAAAGGTTAGCAGCATCCATGGACCCCTCTGTTCGACCCGCGCCTAGAACAAGATGAATTTCATCAATGAACAGAATCACCTTCCCCTCAGCTTCCTCCACTTCTTTCAACACGGCCTTTAACCTCTCCTCAAATTCCCCTCTATATTTTGCGCCGGCAACAAGGGCACCCATATCCAAGGCAATGAGCCTGACATCAGCAAGATTACTAGGAACATCCCCTCTCACAATCCTTTGGGCCAAACCTTCAGCAACTGCGGTTTTGCCAACTCCTGGCTCTCCAATAAGGACAGGGTTGTTCTTAGTTCTCCGTGACAGAATCCTGACAACCCTCCTGATCTCCTCATCTCTTCCAATAACGGGGTCAAGCTTTCCCGCACCTTCCACAAGATCTCTCCCATAAGTCTTCAATGCCTGAAAATTAGTATCCCCGGAAGCATTCTCCACCTTCTTCCCTTCCTTTCCTCGGAGTTTCTCTACCTCCGATTTCACTGTGGAAGCGGAAATTCCGACTTCTTTCAACAAATCTCTTATTTGGGAGTCCTCGAGAAGGCCCAAGATCATCTGATCAACAGCTAAATAGGAGTCCCCGCGTGATTTTTGTAACGCTTGAGAACGCCTTATCACCTTAATTAGACTAGTGCTGGGCGGAACTTCATCAGGAGGTGGAGACTGAGATGGGAGTTTCTTGAGGACTTGATTGAAAACTCTTTCTGCTGCCTGAGCAGTATTCTCACCATCACCAGCATTGGCGACCGCTTGTCTCAAGATTCCACTAGGGTCTGAAATTAGGGCCACAGCAAGATGTAATGGGGTTATCTGGGCATGACCAGCACCCACTGCCAATTCGTGAGCTGTTGCAAGAGCCTCATTGGTCTTGTGTGTGAACTTTCCAGGATCCATTGATTCTTTAACTTCAACGTCCTTTCTTCAAGCGAAGGAAACCAACGACAACGGTTTTGGAACTGATCATAAGAGGTAAACAAAACAATCATGTAAGATTTTTCCAAGAATATACAATATAGTTGTAGTACAACTACTACCCACTAGCAGGTATACTTGCAATAAGAATAAAATAAAATAAAATCAACGTTGCTGTCGCCGTTCGGAATACGAAAAGCACAGAACAGAAAAGCGCTAAAACTAGAAAATGAGATTGAAGGAGAAGGAAAGTGTAATTCTAATTTCTGCGTACCTGATCAGTTAACGAAACGGATGTCTTTCTTTCAGCTAGCTCCTTGCCCTAAAACTAAAGCTGAATCTTCGATTGTTGAATCTGTTTCCGAATTGAGTTTGATCTTCTCTCTTTTTTTTTCTGCTTGGAGTGAAGCAAAAACGAAGGGATGGAGGTGTGTTTTGAAGAGACGAGAGAGACATCTGGAAACGAGTAGATACGAGGCACTAGAAACTACTGGAAAGATATGGAAAAACCTCTCCCCTCCCGTCTTGTCCCTGCAGTAATAACTAGTTGTAAATTTATCTTTTTTAAAAATAAAAAATAAAAAACCTCTGGCTCGGTTATTTTAAAAAAAAATAAAAATATAAAGTAAAAATATATTTAATTAAATAAATTAATAATTTATGTAATTAAAAAAATTAACAATAAAATTAAAAAATTAAAAAAATTAAGAGAGGGATGTTGGCCAATATATTTACAGCATATCCAGGAATGTAGTTCCGGTTACTTTTCAAAATATTTTTCACTTAAAAATTTATTAAAATAATATTTTTTATTTTTTAAAATTTATTTTTGATATCAATGCATCTAAATAATATAAAAATATCAAAAACATATTAATTTGAAGTAAAGAAAAAAATAAAAAAATTAATTTTTTTCAAAAGTGCTTTTGAAACACAAAAACAAATAAGGCTTAAAATATCGCAATATAGGTCATTTGATTCGAGTCATTTACTCGATTGTGTTTAGTGAATTTATTTATGAAAATTAATCTGTAATAAAAATCAACACATATATAAAATTTATTGAATAAAAAAATTATGCAAGGTTTTACATATTAAAAATATTGCAAAAAAATATATGTTTTTAATTTTAAATATAAATTTAATCTATATAAAAAAATTATAGACGAATCATACTAACCTCATAAAAAATTAAACACGTTTAATATAATAAAATAATAATTTTTATTTTAAAAAAGTATAAATAAGTCTAAAAAATCACATAAAAGAGATATTAATTAACAATATCTAAATAGTGTAGAGGAATCAATGTTCCCCAATACCTAAATCACTGTGGATTATAACAGTAATCCATAGTGATTCTTTCTCTTCCTTTTTTTTTGTTGCTGCTAACTTTTTTCTTTTTCTTTTTCTTTTTTTTAAATTTTTTTTTTTCAACTTTCCTAATTTTTCTATTTTTTTCATTTATTTTTTTTCCAAAATTATTTTTTTTTATTTTACTTTTTAAATATTGACCTGGTTAAAATTTTTGCTTTATAATTTTTTTCTTTAAAATACTATGGATTGCTGTGATGTTTTTTCACATAGTTTTTCTATTTTTTCACATAATTTTTTTCAACTTTCCTAATTTTTCTATTTTTTTCATTTATTTTTTTTCCAAAATTATTTTTGTTGATTTTACTTTTTAAATATTGACCTGGTTAAGATTTTTGCTTTGTAATTTTTTTCTTTAAAATATTGTGGATTGCTGTGATGTTTTTTCACATAATTTTTCTATTTTATTTATTTATTTTTTAAAATTATATTTGTTGATTTTTTTTAATATGAAGCTGATTAAGAATTTAGTTTTGTATTTTTTTTCTTTAAAATATTGTTGATTGCTACAGTGTTTCTCCGCATTGTTTTTTTATGATTTTCTCTGAAATTATCTTTTTTTATTTTATTTTTTAATATTGAGCTGGTTAAAAATTACAATTACAATATATGAGGAAAGCACTATAACTTTCCTTGAAAATTATTGTTGATTGTTACAATGTTTTTTCCCACATGGTTTTTTTTCTGTTTTTGTTATATTCTTCCCTAAAATTATCTTCATCAATTTTATTTTTTAAATATTAAGCTGGTTAAGAATTGCAATTATAAGTAAATACAAGTTTTTCCTCACAAAACACTATGGATTGATACAGTTTTTCCTCACATGGTTTTTTTCTAGTTTCTTTTGTGTTTTCTTTTTTTATAATATTTTTTTCCAAAATTATCTTCGTCGATTTTTTTTTTTAATATTGAGTTGGTTAAAACTTAACTTTGTAATAAAGTTTAATTATGTGAGGAAAGTATTGTAGCTTTGCTCATAAAACATTGTGGATTGCTACAGTGTTTCTCCGCATGATTTTTTTTGTTATAATTTTTTCAAATTATCTTTTTCAATTTTATTTTTTTAATATTGAGTTGTTTGTGAATTACAATTACAAGTCATTACAAATAAGGCTAAATCATATAGGAAAAACCTGTAGCTTTGATCACAAAACACTATGAATTGCTACAGTATTTCCAACATGATTTGTTTTTCTTTTTTTGGTGTTTGTTTTGTTTTTTTTTCCTAAAATTATCTATGTCGATTTTTTTTAATAATGAGCTGATTAAGAATTTAGATTTGTTATTTTTTTTTCTTTAAAACATTGTGAATTATTGCAGTGTTTTCCCATGTGATTTTTTTATGATTTTTTCCAAAATTATCTTTGTTGAATTTTTTTTTTTAATATTGAGGTGGTTAAGAATTATAATTACAATAAAGCTAAATCATATAAGGAAAGTATTGTAGTTTTTATCACAAAACATTATGGATTGCTACAATATTTCTCTAAATGGTTTTTTAGTTTATTTTATTGGGAAAAATGATATAGTTTTCCCTACAAAACATTGTCAATTGCAACAACGTTTTTTCTCATGGGTTTTTTTTCTTCCAAAACTATCTTTGTTGGTTTTTTTTTTAATATTAAGTTAGTAGAGAATTTAGCATTGGAATTTTTTTGCTTTTTATTAACTGAAAAGCTAAATCATGTTGCGAAAGCACTGTATCTTTCCTTACAAAACACTATAGATTGCTACAAATCATTTTGCTCAGTCTCTAAGTTTTTGATCACCAACACAACTTTTTTTTCCGTCATGAAATATTTGCTCCATCATATCTTTAATTTCTATTACTTATCTAGCGCTGATTCACAATTATAACACTATCAAGTGCATTTGTTTTATAAGCCCGCGACAGCGCGCGGGAATGGCATCTCATCAAAATATAAATTAGAACATTATTTTTAAATATACATATAAAAAGTTGTAATTTATATATATATAAAAAGAATAAGACCAAGCACTATAGGCCTGGTAAGCAACACCTGGCCCACGAAGAAAGTTCTCTCTCACGTGATCCTTGACTCTTTTTTTTCTAAAATTAATAAGGATAACACATTGTCAGCTCTATTTTTTGGCAAAAAATAGATGACGCTTCATATGAAATCTTTAAATTTTGATTATTGTGGTGGCTAGAAAAATAGAATTGCCTCATTTTCAACATATTTTTAACCTAAAACACTCTATAAACCTTGTTAAACAAATTCATGATCTCAAAAAACAAAACAAACCACTTTAAACCCAAAAAAAATATTATTGAGCTCATATCACCTTTTTCATGTACTTTCATGGTCTAAAGACATCTAATTAAAACTCCTCTCATCATATAGACAGTAATAAAAGTATGAATAAATAATTAAATCGGTGAGTAGAAAAAAGTCAAAGAATAGAATCTCCTCGATTCACCTAGAACAAAATACTCTTTCAAGTTTCATGATGTGCCATATATTAAATTAAAATAATAAATTTCTTTTAAAAAAATTAAATAAGATAAATAGATAAAAATATAATCTAGAAAAATAATCCATCAACAATCTAACTTATTTTACATATGATATAATGAGAGTGATATATATTTTTTTTATATATTTAATTTTTATACTTGAATTCCCACATACTATTTATTTTTATAATAATCATAATATTATATGATGATTAAATCTAAAATTTCTTCTTTAATTTCAATGTAGTGCATGTCATGATATCAGATGAAGGATATTTTAAGAGAAAAGATTATTTGTAATGAAAAACAAACAAAAATATCAAGTTAATTTACAATCATATATGATTATATTGGAACTTAATGTTAGATTCTTAAAAAGAACGGTTAACTAATTATTTCATAGATTAAATATTAATTTACTCTTCTAAAATCAATTGGAACTAATATTTTTAAACAAATGGAATTACATAGAAAATTTACCAGTTTCTTTTAACATTTTAAAAATATTTTTAAAAGAAATTTAATTTTTTTTTAAAATTAATATTATTTTAATATTACCCGATCAATTTAATATACTAATATCAAAAATAATTTTTTAAAAATAAAAAAATATTATTTTAATATTTTTTAAATAAAAAACAATTTAAAAAATAATCAAAATCTCCATCCAAAATGCATCATAATTGCACGTAAATAATACAATGGTTCACATTAAACTTCTTTTGGCTTCATCGGATGTTCTCATGTTATTCACAGACACCATGTTGTCAACCAAAGTAAAAACGCTTTCGTTTTGGAGTACAAAAGCCACGGCGGCTTCGGGCTCCAAAACTTTCTAACATCTCTCTCTCTTTCGATTCAAAGCCCTAAATAATCAGAAGAAGAAGAAGAAGAGAAAAGATGGAGATGGCTTCAAAGTGAATCGGAAACTGTGTGTCCGAATTGAGATTAATTTCGACTTTTTCTTGGAAATCTAATAAAAATTGATAGAGGTTGGTGTGTTCGTTCATCCCTTCCGTTTTTTCAATTTCTTTTTATGATTTCCGTTATAATAATACATATTATATGTTTTCTTCTCTTCTCAGCCAAAATGTCTATGGCTACTCGTATTCACTTAATCTCTCTCTCTCTCTATCTCTTGTGTAGCTCCCTCCACCAGTGGAAGGAAGGTTGGTCTCTGTGAAGGTGTGATAGAAATATTCTTACGCAGAATCATTTCCAACCACCTTTACTGTTGCGCCACTTGTTAGTGTTCCCGGCAATTGTAATTTTTTTGCTGAAAAATCTTGCATGAGAGAAAAATGGATGGAAAGTTGGAAATGTCCCTCGATAAGCTACCTGTCAAGCGCTTGGAATCCATCGAAGAAAATGGCTTCGAACGTTTTCCTACGTATGCTATTTCTTATCGCCTTCATACCTACCAGTTGTGCTTTCTTAGCTATCTGTTTTGTGATTGTGTATGTAAATGAAAAGTAGTTAGGTCCGATTAACTCCATTGACCATAGTAAGAGCTGTTAAACTTGAGCGTCAATTAACAAACATGGAGTTCGAAATCCTCTATGTTAAGGTTAACTCTGTTGTTCTCTTCATTTACTCCGTAGTCAATTAGGTTCCAGGAAGATATAGGGAACTAGAGAGAAATAGATTTTATGGTTTAGTGATGATTAATGTTTCTTCGATTGTTTTTTCCGGGGTTACAGTGATATTGGATATGATGAGAAGCAAGTGGCGCTAATTCGACGAATAGATTTTGCTTGGGCGGTGGAGAAAGAAGACAAGGAGAAGAAACAGAAGAAAAAGCAGAAGAAGAGCTCCAGAGAGAGCTCATCTACAACAACACCATGGCCTTGGCAAAACATGGTGGAGAACTTGCACTTAGCTCATCAAGAACTCTCTGTCATTATTGATCTTATCAATACGGTGAGAGTCATCATCATTTCATCTGCAACTCATTGTTCCTGTATCCTCTTTCTATTTACTTTGTGATTTTTGTACAAAGTTCCTGAATTGCTGTTTATTAGCCATTCTCTTTTGATGAAATTGCACTTCAAGGAAGATATTTCTGACTGCATTATGAACCATTACATCAGTGTAACGTGACTTGTATATTTCTGTGACTAAATATGAGCCTTTTGGATTGGCATTTTGTGCTAGTAGAATTTGGGTTGTTCAGGAAGTCTGGGAAAGCTAAGAAATTGATTGGACACAAATTGTACTTTTTTTTACTACGAGTTAGGATAAAAAATGTTAACAACTCTACTGAAACTTTTATTTGGAGTACGTGTGGATGCTATTTTTCAGAAGAGTTGAAAATGTGCTGCTTGTTATCAACCTGTCATGTAGCATGAAAGTTTTTGAATATTTTGCACTTTACTTATAAAAGCATAAAGAGTTTTGATTATCTTCATTGCTTGGTATTGGTTTGTTTTTGTTTGACATACTCTCTTCTCAAGCTTTTTGGAAAAGCATGATGATGCCTTACATGCGTGTATGAATTAGTTTGCTCTGTGTTTTTTATTTTATTTTAAATAATGTATAGGTTGAAGCTAATGATGCTGTAACAGTAGCTGGGATGACCAGGCCAAAGCCATTACCCAATGAGATTCTGGCTGACCTTGCTGTATCAACAGCAACCAAGCTACAGTGCTACCGGGTATGTTTTTCCTCTTTTCTTTTCCTTTTGGGGCAGTATGGAAGGAAGATGGTACGTAGTAGCTTTATTGCACCTTCTCCTTCCAATTCCATGTGATTTACAAATCGGGCCTAGTGTTTTGTCTCTAGAGCTGCTAACAATGATGACTTGTTGTTTTGAATGATTTCTTTAAAGCTGTCTTTTATTTCCTGACATTCTGATTACATCTTTTAGTTGTTGACTTGTTCCATTTATTTCTTTGAAAGAATCTTGGTAAATATTTTAAGCAGTCCGCCAAAGCTTTGGAACAGCAAGTTGCCAGGGAAGCAAGATTTTATGGTGCTTTAATCAGGTGCGTTTGCTTTGTTAATCTCTAAATGTTTGAATTCATCACTCGGTTATAATTATTGTACTGGAAAGAAATGGTGGATGTATAAGAAGTTTCTTTTGCTTCTCTCCATGCAAACACTATATTCTGAGGCTGTGTTTGAGGAGTACCATGTGAGCTTATCAGATCTTTCTGTCTCTTTCTTCTGATATCGGATAGATTACAGCAGAACTGGAAAGTCAAACGGCAGCGTGTGGCAGCAATTGCTCCTGGAAATGAAGGCTTCATGATTGATCTTTTTGATAATTCATTATATGATTCAGTTGCAGTATTCCAGCCATCTTCTCTGTCCACAATTCGCATTGATCATGACTCAGACGGCATGCTAGCCATAAATTTACCTTCAAAATCCTGTCATTCTCTTGTTTTTGGTTTTCTTAGTGGGCATTCTAATGTTCCAAAGAAATCCAATAAGATTAAAACCCATGGCTCACTCAAGAATCCATCTAAAAAACCTGAGAAAGAATCTTTAAGTGATAACGAATGTGTGAAGGATACACACTTACTGCTTCGTAAGGTTCATCGAACCATTTTTGATGAACAGGTAGCTTCTCTCTTTTTATCTTTCTGATGTTGCTTATCGATTTCAATTTTATAAACCTTCAGTTCTTATGGTTCCAGGTGTTTGATATGGTGAACCGTGGTGCAGTTAACCAATCATCTGGACTCAATGTTACTGGAATACAAGAAAATTATCTACAATTGTGCATAGGTCCTGGCATTTCTATATTTATATCCGTTGTTCCATCTGATCAGGGTGATCAAGCAATTGATAGTGAAGGCCCGGAGAACTTAGAATCTGCAGTTGTACCTTTAGACTCGTTTGACGGAGTGAAGTTAGCTGAAGGAAAGCACAACAGTCTTACTAAAAAGCCTAGATTTCCTAACTGCATTACTTATGAAATATATCTCAAACAGATATTTCATGAGTATGTATTTGTAGAAGCAAAGGGTAGACCTTCTTTCAATGGTACTCGCATGCCTGGTCAACCAGCAAACGATGGATCTGGTCTTCTCAGTCATTTCTGTTTGTCTCTCTCTCATAGAATAATTTCAAACAAAGTTCTTATGGAGTTGGAAAATGTGGTATGTCCAGATTACTTGTTAGACATGGATTAATCCAAAGTTTTTTGGCAGTGATGCATTGTTGAACTTCTCCTTGGTTTCTATAGGTTTGCAGAGTGCCATATCTTCATTTGATATCTCACCCCACTTGGCATTCTCGGTCATCTGCATGGACAATCTTTATGAAGATTCCTCCATCCATTCTCCATGCAAGCTCTCAAACCCGGACGCCGGACATCCAAAACATGAATGTTGTTAAATCAGAGTTTTGGACTAAGGTTGTGGTACATGATGATTGCATTAACATTGAAGCAGAAGGAGCTCCTAATGTTGTCGGACTATTTAAAGACAGTTCTGATGATAAATGTTCTACCAACAAATATGACTGCAACTTGGATGATCTTCCTGTGATAATCCTGCAGCAGGTTTGTTGCCACATCCAATATTTCTGATTGTGTCTCCCGCTTTTATGATGTTAGGAATAAATGTAGGAGTCAAGGTAGACTCTGCCCTGCATTTATATTGATCTGAGCTTCCCCAGGTAAAAGAAGATTCAGACTTAGAATAATAAGAAAAAGCAGTTGATGTGGAAGTTCTTTACAGCTTTTCTGATACTAAGAAGCTGGAATGAAACACTGGTGGCAATTAGTAGACCTTATTGATAACTTTAGTACATGTCTTACAAGGTGGTTATCAAGCTTGTAATGCCATATTTCCAACCTTGGAATAAAAAATTACCATAGAGGAGTCCGGGTCTCAATTAATTCTCCCTATAAAAGAACACATCGGGTCATCTTTGTATGATTTTTGCTGTTGGATCATGTTTGGCATTTTTGTTGTTCTATTATTTTATTTTATTTTATATTTCTGTGGTTTCCTGTTTCTTGTCTTGTATCAAAATAAATGTGGTGCAATTCATACATCTCAGTTACTTGAAGAAGCATTTGTATAGAAGAACCCTAGGCAAATGGACATTAGAAGATGTAGCGTTGTTTTGACAGCCAGGGATTCTGTTTGCAATTGATACATCATGTATTGTTGTCCTTCACTCTTTATGTTTTTTTTCTGTTCCTGAAGAATGACTGGCAATGAAGATACACATACACAGATTTACTGATTCTCAATTTGTTAATTTCTTGTCCTGGGTTTGTGATAGGTTGCAAGCCAGGTTATTCGCTGGCTTCATGAGGAAGCACTTGCAGTGGGAATAAAAGCAAACCGTGACTTTTTGTGTTTGTCCTTTGAGTTGGAGCAGGGTGAAATTCTTAACCTCGTGGCACACGTGGACCCAGAAGATACTCAAGGATGCATCTCCTGGTGGTTGACAATGGAAGACGGTTTTGCAGAGGAGAAGAAACTTCATATGAACATTGCAGACGGTGCATCCGAATACAGGAAGTTCTTGGGATATTTACCGTTGGATGTGCTATACTCAACACTGATGGATTTAGTTAGTTTGTGTGGTGGTGGGAGCCATTGAGAAAGCACGTCTTTCTTGACTGATTAATTGAAGAGACTTCAGAGACCACACTATTGTGCATAATTTTGCTGCGGAATGTAATTTTGGACGCATAACCATGAACTGGTCATTTTGAAGTTCATACTTCATGGTGGTAATTATTATTGTTTTTGGTGAAATAGATAAATCTGAATGGTAGAGATGGTCATCTCCATGGTCTAACGGAGTGAAAATATAACCTTCCATGATTCCCTTCAAGCAGCCACGAAGTCCAATTCATGTTTGTTGCTAGATTTCGTAGAATAATCTTATCGACCTGTCTTTGCCCTGTATAATTTGAGCTTACAAGTTTCTGGAAAGATTTTAGCTTACTAGTTCTTTCTTGTGTTGTGTATTTATTTATCTATCTTTCCAAATGAGAAAACTAACAAGCATGCTACCCAAGTGATTAATCCCACAAGTAATACTGCAACGGAGAAGAAGATCCATGTGGAGAGCGGGAAATAGGAGACAGATTGACACCAATGGTCTCTGAGCATTGAAGCTGAATTCTGGCAATCTCTTGATAAAGAGTTCCTTGGAGAGAATTGAAGTTATAATTCAACATGACATTTTTGTATTTAAAAAAATAAAGTAAAATTGTTATGTTCAACATTGAGGGCGGTTAAATTTTTATTTAACGTCTAGATAAGACTTTATTGAAAGGAAAAAAAAAACCAAATAATTGTTCCCCCGTGTTTCTTTATAAGGTTCAAGGTTTCATGTAAATTTGTTAATCAATTAGATATTTGTTGATTAATTAAGTTATATGTTTTTTTGTTCTAACTACAACTAGAAAAAACTTAATATGCCTCTTTAGGATAAAGGTTTCCTTGTATGATTAGAATTATATGTTTTGATGAAATTCAAATATTATATCGATATAAATAAATTATCTAGTTATAGTTTTTAAATTCAATCCGGAATAAGTTTTAGGGTTTAGGTTAGGTAAATTAACCGGAATTACATGTCAACCCATCATGTTGGGTTGAGTTTTAGGAGTACATCCAGTTCTTTACTTGGAAAACATGGTTAGCTACACCTATGCAATTTTATTTCATTTATTCAATTCAATTTATCTTTTCCAAGTAATTTACAGCTTTTATTTACTTGCCTTTTGCTTTATGTACTTTCTTGTTTTCAGTTTCTTCTTCTTGTTTTTCTTTTTTTAACTATTCTTCTTTCTAGCGTGGTGCTGCTTGGAATAAACATATTTAAAGTTTGAAATCCAAGAACATCCATACTTTGCTTGATTATATGAAGATGATACTTGCCTTTGCTTAAATAATCTTTTTTTTTTAGATAATCCTTGAAATATTTGGTTAAATATTAGCTACGTTGAACCAATCGAAGTTTCTTAATACTTATTCTAATCTGTATTTCAATTTTATTGTAGTTTATATGGAACTTGAACATATTAAATTATAATATATTGACACGATTAAAAGATTGATATCTTCTCTTAAGTGCAAGAGTGTCGAAGTAATAAATAATCCGATAAGACCGGGGTCGAACCACAGGGAGGTTAATTGTATAAATTATAAACAACAACAACAACAACAACAATAATAATAAAAAGAGCTTTGAGATGTGATATTGATATAAGGATTAAACAATGATAAAAACAATTGTCAAGGTTAGAGAATCCACTAAAGGTATTTCAAATAAGTATAGTATAAACTCTTATTACTCAACTGGAAACCACACACAAAAGAGGTTCCAATCGAATTATAAATTGTTAATATGATTACATTAGTTATCTTATTCAAATAATGCTAATACTTGTAAATGTTGTCATATATTCATGATTATAACTTATGTTAATAGCAAATCAAGTTCCTTTCATAACACAAGTGTCAGTTATACCATATAGTTTGGGCTATGAAATTGCCAAGTATTTGTTGTACTAAGGGTTATACAACATAAATCTAGATTAACCATTTAACAAGCAAAGTATTAAAAGTGAACAAGATAACAAATACAAAACATGTTAGTATCAAATACTAAGGTTCATGTTGAGTTTATACTATACTTATTCTTACACCATTAGTGTAACATTTCACCTTGACATAATAAACTTAGCTAAACATAATGAAAGAGAGAAACATAAATAAACAAGATAATAATATAAATAAGATATAAGTTAACTAAGTAAAGGAAATGAAACGAAAAGCATAAATAAGATATTAATATAAACAAAACTTAAGCATTACAAAATATAAAGAGAGGAAGAAAGAGCATGATCTTGATCTGAAAACCAAGATACCTAAATGCATGGCAAATGCCTCCTTTTATAGGCCAAAATTTGGAACTATTGATTTGATGACTAATTGTTGAGTGGGTGGCCACATCTTGATTTGGTGACAATCCTTATCTTCTTGTCTAAACAAAATGTCATTGATAATGTCATAACTCAATTCTGGGTTTTTCCCCAAAATTCATTTCTTTTTCGAAATAAAAATAAAAAATAATAATAAAGGCTAGCAACGTGAAGGAAGTAAGCCGGGAAATCAAGTTGTAATTTTTGGAGGAAATTCAAGACCTAATTGTGTCCCATTATGCCCAAAAATGGAGAAACAATGCAAGTTCAAAGTTAAATTAAATGATTATTGGACGAATTTCCATAAAAATTAAGTCCAATGACATAATTAAATTTTTAATAGGCCAATTTGATTTAATCATGGGCCAAATTAAATTTTAATTATGTTTAAGAATTAATTTGGGTCCAATTGAAGGATTTAATTAAGTGCAAGGACTTAATTATACTTTAAATTGGTCAAATTAATTTTATTTGGGGCTTAATTGGTGAAAACTTAAGTTTGGGAGCCTAATTTGGGCTTAATTGAGAAGATTGAAATTTTAAGAGACCAAATTTAATTTTTACCAAGTTAATTGATTGAAATTAGGGGCCAAATTGCAAGAAAATTGAAGTTTTGGAGTCAATTAGGAGTTAAATTGAAGAAATTGACAGCAAATGATGTTTTTGTAAAAGGCACCAAAAATTAAGGGGCTTAATTGACAAAATCCGGGGGTCAAATTGAAGAAATTGAAAGTTTAATGGTCAATTAGGGATGAAATTGCATAAATCCGAGACCGAGGATCATATTGCAAAGGCGTGTAAATCCGGGGCTGAAATTGAGGTTATGCCGGGACCAAATTGCATTAAATCAAAAGTTTAGGGTCAATTAGGGATTATATTGAAAGCAATTGAAAGATGGATGACTAAATTGAAAATCGGCAAAGATCCCTAATTTTAAACCAAAACGGCGCCGTTTTTGAGTTAAAAAAAGAGAGAAGAAGAGATCAGGCGACATGTCGCCTAGTCACTGGTCATCATCTTCCCCGTGAAGCTGTTAGGGAAGCAGTTTTGCAGGTGCATTTAATGCCTCGTATGGCCCCCAAATTTGACAACACATGCACCAAAATGGCCACCTAAAATCCCTCTATCCCCGGGTATTATCCATTTAGGCCTATTAACATGAAAACTGCTCTGGTGATTGGCCTGAAATAGGCAACTCGGGCAGCCTTGGACTATCAGATTTGGTAGTTCAAGGTGCACACGTTGAACCAACGGTTGGGATGTTTACCAACCAAACCAAAGGCCACGATTTGGCACCATTAAAGAAAAAATTCTCCTCTTCCACCTCCTATAAATAGGGTCGCATTTCATTACCTGAGGGAGGAGAAAATCGGGTCCAAAGTTGGCCAAAAACCAGCCCATCTGCCCACATTTCTGCAGTTTTTCTTTCCCTCTCTCTCCCTGCCATTTTAGCCACCAACTAGAGCCACCACCGGCTTCTCCTCCACCAACAGAAGGCGTCTCAGCCTCCCCACGAACCCAAATCCTCACCAGTGATAGGGGCAGCCACCGTGAGGTCTTCCTTCTCCCCTCTGCAGATTTTCTTCTTCTACTTCTTCTTCTTTCTTCCTCCGCCACAGGCAACCAACACCGCCACCATTTCTTCCACCAGCACCTCCGCCAACTTCACGTCAGGCTAGTGACAGCAGCTCCTTCTCCCCTGCAAGGTTGCCTCCCATTTCACTCCGCCGTCTGCAACTGCAAAGTTGCCTGCAAAACATGAACTTTCTGTTCACGTTCTGCAAATAATTCATTTGCAATTGGGCCGGGCCAATTCTGGCCCAGCCCAATTGGTTGGGTCTGGCCTGGCCCAAAAAAAAAGAAAAAAAAATATTATGGGCTGAGATTGACCCAACTGTTTTGGGCCAATATCGGCCCACTGTTTTCTAGGTTTATGCCTGGCCCAGTTATCTGGGCCGGACCGGCTCACATGTTTTTAATAATATTTAATTAATATATATAATATTATATTGTATATTTCTTTTTTTTAAAAAAAAAATTCCAAAAAATCCTTAAAAACAATTATGATTTTCTCAAATATTTTTCTACCAATTTTATATAATATCGGGTTTTATATTTATACTGTAAAATACCAATCCGGTATTAAAATACTCAGTTTTCTCTAAGATATTTCAAAAAAAAAACAAATTTCAAAACATTTTCAAAAAGAAAAAAATATATTTTCATGCATACGACTAAATCCTAAAAATTTTCCAATCATGTTTTCATTAAAAAAAAAAAAATTTGCATCTTTCTCATGTTTTGAAAACCCAAAAATTGGATCTCGTAACCAGTTTATGATTATCCATTAGGATTTGACCAACATATCAAAACCTCTTTTTTTTTTTTTTTCTCTAGGGTCCAAATATAGACTTTAATATATATGGGGTGTAAAATTACACGATAAGATACATCCTCAGGTATTAAAGATATAAGGTGTAAAAATACGATGCTAAAGTTCAGACTTTACAACAGTTAGGATTTAACCCAATAAGATAGAGACTCTCTCATGAAGAGAGATCTGCCTTGAACCTTAGAAAAGACCTACGAATAGAAACCCGACTTAGAAAAAAACAATCAAACAACAATGCAGCTTACCTTAGGTAAGGTGCACTGGGGGTGATGCGTCTTCCCCTTGCACAAGGCCGGACCGGCTCACATGTTTTTAATAATATTTAATTAATATATATAATATTATATTGTATATTTCTTTTTTTTAAAAAAAAAATTCCAAAAAATCCTTAAAAACAATTATGATTTTCTCAAATATTTTTCTACCAATTTTATATAATATCGGGTTTTATATTTATACTGTAAAATACCAATCCGGTATTAAAATACTCAGTTTTCTCTAAGATATTTCAAAAAAAAAACAAATTTCAAAACATTTTCAAAAAGAAAAAAATATATTTTCATGCATACGACTAAATCCTAAAAATTTTCCAATCATGTTTTCATTAAAAAAAAAAAAATTTGCATCTTTCTCATGTTTTGAAAACCCAAAAATTGGATCTCGTAACCAGTTTATGATTATCCATTAGGATTTGACCAACATATCAAAACCTCTTTTTTTTTTTTTTTCTCTAGGGTCCAAATATAGACTTTAATATATATGGGGTGTAAAATTACACGATAAGATACATCCTCAGGTATTAAAGATATAAGGTGTAAAAATACGATGCTAAAGTTCAGACTTTACAACAGTTAGGATTTAACCCAATAAGATAGAGACTCTCTCATGAAGAGAGATCTGCCTTGAACCTTAGAAAAGACCTACGAATAGAAACCCGACTTAGAAAAAAACAATCAAACAACAATGCAGCTTACCTTAGGTAAGGTGCACTGGGGGTGATGCGTCTTCCCCTTGCACAACCAGTCCGTTACTCAGACTTTTGCAGAACATAAGTTCCTAATAACCATAATACTAGGTGGCAACTCCTAAAAATTAATCATAATTCTATGATTAAATCCAAAAACCCTTCCTAACACACAACACCTCACACAGGAGGCACAACAACAGCCTTCGCCGTCGCCAGACGACATCGCGTCGCTCGCGCCGTCGCGACAAATAACATCAGAATTTGAACAAACTTTAGGAAATTGTCTCAGCTTTCCAACAAAAGAAAAATTAAGGTCATTTGGACTTCTAGAACTCGAGATATGGGCTGAACACTGAATAGTGTCTGGGCTGTAGGACAAATTCGGATTTCTCTGTTGTTGCTACAATTTGGACTTGAAAACGACCTTTTTAAATCTTGGACTCCTCATGAAAGTTTTAGGCCTATGTCTTAGATTTCCATCCATATAGAGCAAACCTAAGTACAAGATCTACAGCTCCAGATATGACCCAATGACCGAACAGTGTTCCAGTTTGGACTGAAGCCCTCTCTTTGTCCTTTCAATTTCAGTACTTATTTATATGATAGGCCTACATTTAAGATGAACATTTACCATAAATGAAAGGTATCTTATGGTATCAGACTTGTTATTATAAAACATGATTTAGTTAAGGAGCTATTGATACTTTAAGTGCAAAATGATGATATAAAACCTTGATAAAAATGCACTTTTAACTACTAATCACACCCCCCAACTAGCTTATTACTAGTCCCTAGTAATCAAAGCGTTAAAATAGAAAAAAAATTTGCAAATTCCACAAAGCAAGGCATTCATCATTCAACTTCCATTAATTTATCCAGATAAACAAACTCTCATTAAAATTATATATCTGCTCAATACCTCTTAAATAAGATATTAATAAACCTTTCTTTTATGCTCAATATATCAACACATAGTTATGGGGCTTTATTTGGAAGAAAACAAAATTTTTGTTCTAATGTTTAAGGTTAACTTCCTTGGATTGGGATTATTATCTTTTTTCTCCTTTTTTTTGAATATATATACATATAACTTAAAACACAATGCATCTTTAACCCATGTAACGAGCTTTCGGCTAATGACTCCCAGACCAGTTGATCTTAGGGCATTAGGTGTTGAGATACCCCTACGAGCTTAATAACTCGGGTTGCAGATATTAATACGTAGATAGTGCAATGTTTGATTCCCTTAAGCTTTTCTCCTCAACCCATGTAACAAGCATTGAGCCAATAGCTCCCAAGTCAGTTGACTTTAAGATAGATGTTAAAACACCCCTTCGGGCTTAATTGCTTAGGTTAGGGAGGCTACGAAACCAAACTTATCTATGTTTTTATTGTCATCAATTTTTATTTATTTATTTATTTATTATTATTATTATTATTATTGCAAATTATATACTATCCCTTTCCCTTAGTTATTACCTTTAACAAAAGAACATAAATAATGTAATAATCCAATATGCAGCCCACACTCATATTTTAAAGTGTGTGTGTGTGTGTGTGAAAATAAAGGTTTAAGAATACTTGGTAAATGAGTATATGAGCAGAATCAAGTGATAACAATGCGAGAGTTTGTAAACCTGAATATTTTAAGAAGTACTCTGATAGACCTTGATAAGAATATTTACTAAGATGCGTCTCAAGAGTCAATAAAATTCCTCCTTACTCTGCCATCCTAATAACAGTTTTGTCAAACGGTAAAAACAAAAGTAGTTAGGTGGTTAGTTTTTTTTTTTTTAATGTCAATTACTACCCTCTTCCCCCAACCAAAACGAGACATTGTCTTCAATGTCCTAAGGTAGAAAGATATAGTATAGAAAAAATTACCTGAAGCAGCGAACACTGACAATCCTGAAACACACTTAAACAAAAATATTATGCTATTAATAAAACCAAAAGACACAAATTTTTACGAAGTAAGACTCCAATCATAGTTGTATTGTGGTTCACATCTTCCCTTGGTTTTACGTCCAAGAACGACTTAAATGCCCTCTATGGGTCCAGGATAGGCTTCCCATCCAGTTTTCTTAAAAGCTGGCAAACATGGTCTTTTTTAGTCAGATTCCCAAGACTATGTCGAGCATGTTCTTTATGGAAATGAGGTTATAAATCATGAATTGCAAGATGCATATCTCCACTAGGATGCGTCTCAAGCGTTAATGGAAGATTATCTAAAGACTCCTTACTTAGGCCATCCTTAATGAATTGTATTTTATCTTCACAGTTTATAGATACCATTCGTAAAGAACGACATTGTGCATTACAAGTCCATCTGGCACATCGATGACAAACTTTCAGTCATTTTGCACGACGTTTCTTTGCAAAAGTGCTCTTACCTGTCCCAGGCATGTATGAAATAAAAGAATTAGAAGACTCACCTGATAATCAGACCTTTGCTTCAATCAGCCAGCGAATATCTTCAGGAATTCCATGATTCATTAACAACCTCAATCTTGCACATCTAGCACGGTAAATTTTTGTAATCGCATTCTGAGGCAGATCGGGAAAACACTTTTTTAATTTTTCAAGAGTGATGTCCATTTTCAAATGAGAATTGGAGGAAAGATTCAAAGAAAGGAGAAAGACCAAAGAATTGCACAAATATATACACATATATTAGTTATTATGGGAAACTGAAAGAAACAACTTAAGTCACGGAATACCATTATCCGCCATTTGACCGGGTTGAGAGAGGCTAGCAAAATAAGAGTCACAAAAAAAAAACACAAAAATAATGTGAGAAAAAAAAATAATCAATCTTTATCTGCATGATCATTCAAACCAATTGATTCATTTTTACTAGGAAAATTATCAAAGTAAGCTTTCAAACGATGTCCATTTACCTTAAAAACATTGTCATTCTTTGGATTCTCAGTATCAAAAGCCCCATAAGGATACACATGTTTCACAATAAATGAATCACTCCATCTTGATCTTAGCTTTCCAGGAAATAAATGCAGTCGAGAATTATAAAGCAAAATTTTTTGACCAGTATCAACTTTTTGATAATTTTCACAAGTTTTGCAGAATGCACGCATGTCCTTGAATATGGTGAGCCAGTAAAATCCACTTTGTAAGATTTTTACAGTTGTCTTTCTTGATGAGAAATGACCCCCACATGCTTCAGAATGACAAAATTTAATGACACTACTTACCTCATTGTTAGGAATGCATCTTAAAAATATTTCATCAGGACAATATTTGAATAAGTAGGGGTCTTCCCAATAAATGTTCTTCACTTCGTTCAAAAACTTTCTTTTGTCTTGGGTACTCCAATGAGCTGGCAAATCTCTTGAAGCAAGAAAATTGATATTGTTAGCAAACCAAGGCATTGAACTAAGAGAAAGTAAGGATTCTGATTAATACTTAAAAGTGCATTTTTATTAAGATTTTATATCATTATTTTGCACTTGAAGTATCAATAACTCCTTAACTAAAGTATGTTTTATAATAACATATCTAATAATATAAGATACCTTTAATTTATGATAAATATTCATCTTAAATACAGGCCTATCACATAAATGAAAGAATTGATTGATGAGTTGAAGTACTGAAATTGAAAGGACAAAGAGATGGCCAAACTTAGAAAAGAGATGTTGGTGCAATCCAAACTGGAACGATGTTCGGTAATCGGGTCATATCTGGAGCTGATTTAGGTCTACTTTATATGGATGGAAAGGTAAGACATAGGCCTACAACTTTCATGGGAGTCCAAGATTTAACAAGGCCATTTTCAAGTCCAAATTGTAGCAATAACCAAAAAGTCTGAATATGTCCTGCAGCCCAGACACTGTTCAATGTTTAGCCCTTATCTCGAGTTCTAGAAGTCCAAATGATCTTTATTTTTTACCTTGGAAAACTGAGACAATTTCCTAGAACTTTCATGATTTAAGTCTGTTCAAATTATGACATTATCAATGATATTTTTGGCAGACAAGAAGATAAGAATTGTTACCAAGTCAAGATGTGGCCACCCACTCATCAATTAGTCAACAAATCAATAGTTCCAAATTTTAGCCTATAAAAGGAGGCATTTGCTATGTATTTAGGCATCTTGGTGTTCAGATCAAGATCATGCTTTTGCTCTCTCTTTATATTTTGTAATGCTTAAGTTTTGCTTATATTAATCTCTTGCTTATACTTTTCTTTTCCTTTCCTTGTTTATCTATGTTTCTCTCTTTCATTATGTTTAGCTAAGTTTATCATGTCAAGGTGAAAAGGTTACACTAATGGTGTAAGAATAAGTATAATATAAACTCAACATGGACCTTAATGTTTGATATAACATGTTTTATATTTGTTATCTTGTTCACCTTTAATACTTTGCTTGTTAAATGGTTAATCTAGATTTATGTTGTATAACCCTTGGTACAACAAATACTTGGCACTTTCATAAACCAACCGTATGGTATAACCGACACCTGTGCTATGAAAGGAACTTGATTTGTTGTTAACATAAGTTATAATCATTAATGCCTGACAACATTTACAAGTATTAGCATTATTCGAATAAGATAACTAATGTAATCATGTTAACAATTTATAATTCGATTGGAACCCCCTTTGTGTGTGGTTTTCAATTAAGTAATAAAAAGAGTTTATACTATACTTGTTTGAAATATCATTAGTGGATCCTCTAATTTTGACAATTATTTTATCATTGTTTAATCCTTACATCAATATTACATCTCAAAGCTCTCTTTAACTTATTATTATTGTTGTTATTGTTGTTGTTCTTATTTATAATTTATACAATTAACCTCCCTGTGGTTCAACACTGGTCTTGCCGGGTTATTTATTACTTCGACACTCCTGCACTTGGGAGAAGACATCAATCTTTTGGTCGTGTCAAGTTTTTGGCGCCGTTGCCGGGGAGGTAAATTCTTATACAAATTATAGTATCTATTTTATTTTCTCTTTTCACTTTTCTTGTATCTAACTTTGTTTATTTTTTGTTTTGTTTTCTTCTTCTTTTTATTCTCTTTTTACACGTGCATAAGAGTTTGGTCACGTACATTAAGTGGTAGACTTTGTAGGGTATCCTCATCATTTTCAGAAAATATGGCCGAAGAAGATAACCAATCGCTTCATAATGAGAATATTCGGATTAGAACACTTAGAGACCACATGAATCCCACAAGAACAAGTGCACCCTCATGCATAGTTTTCCCCCGTGATGCATCTCATTTTAATTTTAAGCCAGGCATTATTCAACTTTTATCTTCTTTTCATGGCTTAGATTTAGAAAATCCATACTTGCATTTAAGAGAATTTGAGGAAGTCTGTAACACCTATAATGACTCAAATTGTAGCATGAACACCATTAGATTAAAGCTTTTTCCTTTTTCTTTAAAAGATAAAGCTAAAACATGGCTACAAAATTTAAGACCTGGATCTATTCGTGCTTGGGATGAAATACAACAATAATTTTGAAAGAAGTTTTTTCTATCCCACAGATCAAACTCTTTCAAAAGACAAATCGTCACTTTCACTCAAAAACCAAGAGAAACATTTTACCAATGTTGGGATAGATATCGAAACTTACTTAATACTTGCCCTCATCATGGTTTTGAAATATAGAGATTGGTTTCATATTTTTATGAAGGGTTAACTCCTAGAGATAGGCAAATGGTTGAATTGATGTGCAATGGAACTTTTGAGGATAAAGACCCTAATGAAGCAATGGAGTACCTAGACTTGCTAGCTGAAAATGCGCAAAATTGGGACACTACAGGAACTTATGAGGCACCAAGTAAAACCCAACCTCATACATCTAGTGGAGGTATGTACAACCTTAGGGAAGATCATGACCTCCAAGCCAAGTTTGCATCTTTAGCTAAAAAAGTCGAGGCATTAGAATTAAAAAAGAGTGGTCAACTAAAATCTGTTCAAGACATTGTGTGTCAAATCTGTGAAACCAATGAACATTCAACCCATGACTGTCCAACTTTGCCCTCTTTTAGGGAATGTCTCCATGAACAAGCCCATGCATTAAACAGTTTCCAAAGGCCCAATCATAACCCATACTCGCAAACATACAACCCTGGTTGGAGAAATCACCCAAATTTCAATTGGAAGAGTGATAACAATAATGCACAAACTTCACAACCACCGTTTCAAGCACACCATAACTTCCAAAATTCTCATGGATATGCACCTCCTTATGCTCCACCTCCTAGAAGAAATCTTGAGGAAACATTGCATGCATTCATGGAAAAGCAAGAGGTAATTAACACTCAACTTGCTCAAAGCATGACAGATTTTAAAGATACTCTTGCAAAATTGACATCTGCTCTCAGTTTCCAAGAGAAAGGTAAGTTTCCATCTCAACCACAGCAAAATCCAAAGGGGCAATACAATGTGAATGCAAGTAGTTCTGGAATCCAACACATGGATCAAGCCAAATCAGTCATCACTCTTCGCAGTGGTAAGGTTATTGAAAAACCCATTCTTGAACCTTGTGAGAATGATGATGAGTCAATCTCTAAGGGTAAGGAAGGGGTTGAATCTGAACATTGTAAAGAAAAGATTGATTCTTCGCCAGCACTTCCATTTCCTCATGCCATGACCAAACAAAGGAAAGTTAATCACAACTCTGAAATTTTTGAAACTTTCAAACAGGTAAGGATCAATATACCTTTGTTGGATGCTATTAAACAAGTTCCTTCTTACGCTAAATTTTTGAAAGATCTGTGCACTGTGAAGAGAAAACTGAATGTGAAAAAGAAAGCCTTTTTAGCCGAACAAGTAAGTGCTATTCTTCAAAACAATAATGCTTTGAAATATAAAGACCCTGGTTGTCCTACAATTTCATGCTTTATTGGAGAACATAAAATTGAAAAAGCTTTACTTGATCTTGGAGCTAGTGTGAATTTACTTCCATATTCAGTTTTTCAAAGTCTCAATCTAGGTGAGTTAAAACCAACTTCTGTAACTCTCTTACTTGCCGATAGATTTGTAAAAGTGCCTAGAGGAATAATTGAAGATGTATTAGTACAAGTTGATAAATTCATTTACCCTGTGGATTTTATTGTCTTGGATACACAACCTGTTGAAGAATGTAATTCATTTCCTGTTATTTTAGGACGTTTATTTTTTGCAACTTCTAATGCATTAATTAATTGTAGGAATGGACTGATGAAGCTATCATTTGGAAACATGACATTGAAAATGAATATTTTCAACATTTGAAGCAACCTGGAGATAATGATTTATAGGAAGTGGACTTCACTGAAAAATTATTTCATGATTAATTTCAAACCACTTCCAGTGAAATTGAGATTGATGGATCTGATGATTTGCAAATGGTTTATTTTCAAAAAGAATCAAAGGCAAATAGTTGGAGACCGAAAATTGAGGAATTGCCACCATGATCAATTGAGTCCATACTTTCAAGTGTTCAACCACCAAAACCGGATTTGAAGCCGTTACCATTCAATCTCAAATACTTATTTTTGGGAGAAAATAAAACTTTTCCGGGAATAATCTCTTCCAAACTTAATGCACATCAAGAAGGTAAGTTATTATAAACTCTGAAAATGCACAAAAATGCATTAGGATGGACCATAGCTGACATAAAAGGAATTAGTTCTTTGATTTGCACACACAAGATTTATTTAGAGGAAAATGCTAAACCCTCTAGAGAAATGCAACGAAGGCTTAATCCTAATATGAAAGAAGTAGTGAGGAATGAAGTCATTAAGCTTCTAGATAATGGAATCATTTATCCTATTTTTGACAGCAAATGGGTATGTCCTACTGAAGTTGTACCCAAGAAGTCTGGAGTCACTGTGATAACAAATGAGAAAAATGAGTTAATTCCAACTAGGACTATTACTGGTTGACGCATGTGCATTGACTATAGGAAACTTAATTCAATGACTAGAAAAGATCATTTTCCTTTACCTTTCATGGATCAAATCCTAGAAAGAGTTGCAGGTTATGAATTTTATTGTTTTCTAGATGGCTATTCAGGTTACAACCAAATTGAAATTGCATTGAAAGATCAAGAGAAGACTACTTTCACATGTCCATTTGGTACTTTTGCATATCAAAGGATACCTTTTGGATTATGTAATGCACCAGCCACATTTCAAAGATGCATGCTCAGTATATTTAGTGATATGGTTGAACGTTTTCTTGAAATATTTATGGATGATTTTTCTGTTTTTGGTGATTCATTTGATGATTGTTTGACTAACTTAGAAAAGGTTTTGAGCAGGTGTGAAGAGAAGAATCTTGTGCTGAATTGGGAAAAATGTCACTTTATGGTAACAAACAGCATTGTACTTGGTCACATTGTTTCATCAAAAGGAATTGAGGTTAACAAATCTAAAATCGAGTTAATTGCTAACTTGCCAACACCAAAATCTGTTAAAGATGTTAGATCATTCTTAGGACATATTGGTTTTCATAGAAGGTCCATCAAAGATTTTAGTGTAATATCTAAGCAGTTGAGTAACCTTCTAATAAAGGATAATATTTTTGAATGGACTAAACATTGTGAAGAAACCTTTGTTAAACTTAAAAACTTGCTTACTTCTGCTCCTATCATTCAACCTCCTGATTGGTCATTACTATTTGAAATAATGTGTGACGCTAGTGATTATGTCGTGGGTGTTGTTTTAGGACAAAAAAAAGATAAGAAACCTTATGTGATTTACTATGCAAGTAAAACATTAAATAGTGCTCAAATGAATTACACCACCACTAAAAAAGAATTACTTGCAGTAGTATTTGCATGTGAAAAATTCAGGTCTTATCTTGTTGGCTCACTTGTTGTTGTTTTTAGTGATCATGCAGCATTGAAATATCTTCTTTCTAAGAAAGATTCTAAGGCTAGATTGGTGCGGTGGATTTTGTTACTTTAAGAATTTGATATCACAATCAAAGACAAGAAAGGCATTGAAAATGTTGTCGCAGAAAATTTGTCAAGATTGACAACAGATTCGAGATTTGACATCACACCAATCGACGACTACTTTCCTGATGAATCTTTATTTTCTATCTCTACAATGCCTTGGTTTCCTAAAATTGTTAATTTTCTAGTTTCAGGACAATTGCCAGCTCATTGGAGTCCCCAAGACAAAAGAAAGTTCTTGAACAAAGTGAAAAACTTTTATTAGGATAACCCTTATTTATTCAAATATTGTCCTGATCAAATATTTCAAAGATGCATTCCTGACAATGAGGTAAGTAGTGTTATTAAATTTTGTCATTTTGAGGCATGTGGAGGCCATTTCTAATCAAGAAAGACAATTGCAAAATTCTTACAAAGTAGATTTTAGTGGCCCACCATGTTCAAGGACTCACATGCATTCTGCAAGACTTATGAAAATTATCAAAAGTTGGGATCTATTTCAAAACGTCACATGATGCCTTTAAATCCTATTCTTGTCATTGAGATCTTTGACTATTAGGGTATAGATTTCATGGGTCCATTTCCTCCATCATTTGGTTTCTTGTACATATTAGTCGCAGTAGATTATGTTTCAAAATAGATAGAGGCAATTCCAATTCTAAACAATGACCACAAAACAGTGATACAGTTCTTGAAAAAAAATATTTTGAGTCGATTTGGAATCCCTCGAGCCATGATAAGTGATGGTGGAACACATTTCTGTAACAAGTCATTTGAGTCTTTAATGACGAAATATGGAATCACACACAAAGTTTCCACCCCTTATCACCCTCAGACAAGTGGACAAGTAGAGCTTGCTAATAGGGAGATCAAATAGATCTTGGAGAAAACAGTGAACCCTAATAGGAAAGACTGGTCTTTAAGACTTAATGATGCACTTTGAGCTTATCGAACTGCTTATAAAACATCATTAGGTATGTCACCTTATAGACTAGTCTATGGAAAACCTTGTCACTTACCTGTGGAACTTGAACATAAAGCTTATTGGGCTATTAAAGCTTTCAATTCAAACCTTGATGATGCTAGCCAGCTGCATAAGTTACAAATAAATGAGCTTGAGGAAATAAGAAATGATGCATATGAGAATTCAAAAATTCATAAAGCTAGAATCAAAGAATTTCATGACAAGAGAATCTTGAGAAAACCATTTGATGTTGGTCAAAAAGTTTTGCTTTATAATTCTCGAATCCATTTATTTCCTGGAAAGCAAAGATCAAGATGGAGCGGTCCTTTTATTGTGAAACATGTATATCCATATGGGGCCTGTGATATCGAGAATCCAAAGAATGGCAATGTTTTCAAGGTAAATGGACATCGTTTGAAAGTTTAGTTTGATAATTTTTCAGTTGAAAATGACTCTATTGAATTGAGTGATCCTATATATAAAGAATGATTCTTTTTCTCACATTGTTTTGTGTTTCATTTTGGTGTGAATTTTGTTTTACTAGTCTCTCTCACCCCAGTTAAATGGCGGATAACGGTACTCCGTGACTGCAGTCGGTTCTTTTAGTTTCTCATAATAACTGATATCTGTATATATTTGTGCAATTCTTTGCTCTTTCTCCCTTCTTTGAATCTCTTCTCAATTCTTATTTGAAAATGGACACCACTCATGAAAAATTGAAAAAGTACTTTCCCGCTCTGCCTCAGAATACGATTACAAATATTTACCGTGCTAGTTGTGCAAGATTGAGGTTGTTAATGAATCATGGAATTCCTGAAGATATTTGTTGGCTGATTGAAGTAAAGGTCCGATTATCAGGTGAGTCCTCCAATTCTTTCATCTCATACATGCCTGGAACAGGTATAAGCACTTTTGCAAAGAAACGTTGTGTAAAACGACTGAAAGTCTGTCATAGATGTGCCAGATGGACTTGTAATGCAACATGTCGTTCTTTAAGAATGGTATCTGTGAACCGTGAAGATAAAATACAATTCATTAAGGATGGCTTGAGTAAGGGGTCTTTAGATAATCTTTTATTAACCCTTGAGACGCATCCTAGTGGAGATGTGCATCGTGCAATTCATGATTTATGACCATAATTCCATAAAGAACATGATCGACATAGTCTTGGGAATCTGACTATAAAAGACCCTGTTTGCCAGTTTTTAAAAAAACTGGATGGGAAGCCTCTCCCCAACCCATAGAGGGCGTTTAAGCCGTTCTTGGATGTAAAACTAAGGGAAAATGTGAGCCACAATCACAACTACTTGTACATACACATGTTTTTTCAAAATAAATAAATAAATAAAGAGAGAGAGTGTGTGTGTAAGACTCCAGCTGGCCTACATAGAGGTGGTGTGATTGCATCTTCAATTTCTCGTCTATAAAATCTTCTCTTCCTTCCCTTCATTTCTACTCAACCCATACATTTAACAAATATAGAAGTGTGTAGAAATGGCAGGTTCCTCAAGTCATCACATCAGAAATATTTGTGTTTTTGGTGGATCCAGTCCTGGAAAAGAAAATGAGTTTTTAGAATCAGCAAATCATCTTGGTCAGGTATTAGCTGAGAGAAAGATTCATTTAATGTATGGAGGAGGCAGCCTTGGGTTAATGGGGGATGTGTCAATAGCTGCATTTTTAGGAGGTAGTCAAGTTTTTGGGGTCGTCCCCAAAGCTTTAACAAAAGGAGACATCATTGGAAAAATAATTGGAGGGGAACTACATGTCTCCACAATGTCTGATCGATTGAATGCAATGTTTAACCATGCTGACGCCTTCATTGCCTTACCAGGTGGTCTGGGCACATTAGAAGAGATCTTTCATATTTCCTCTTGAGCCTAACTGCATATTCACCATAAACCTATAGGTTTGTTAAATGTTAATGGTTTTTATGATAATTTGTTGTCTTTTCTTGATCAAGCTGTAGAACAGGAATTTCTAACATCTTCGACACGACAAATCATAATCTCTGCTGCTACTGCTGAACAATTGATTGACCAACTACAATCTTTCATCCCTATAATTGATCCCTTCATTAGTCGCATAAATTGGTCAACTAAGGAAAGCCGTAAAAAGCTTAGATTGGATTTTAGCCTTCATTTATGAAACCTTATGTCTTTTGGTTTTATTAATAGCATATTATTTTGTGTTGTTATTTCTTATATTTGTTTAAGTGTGTTTCAAGTTTGTCAGTGTTCGCTATTTGAAGTGATGTCTTCTATACTCTATCTTTCTACCTTATGACATTGAGGACAATGTCTCGTTCTGGTTGGAGGGAGAGGGTAGTAGTTGGCATTAAAAAAAAACTAACTTACTAACTATTTTTGTTATTATTAAAACCATTTGACAAAACTGTTATTAGGATGGCAAAGGAGAAATTTTATTGACTCTTGAGACACATCTTAGTAAATAGTCTTATCAAGGTCTATCAGAATACTTCTTGAAATATTCAGGTTTACAAGCTCTCGCATTGTTATCACTTGATTCTGCTCATATGCTCATTTAACAAATATTTTTAAACCTTCATTTTCACACACACACTTTAACATACGATTGTGGGTTGCATATTGGATTATTACATTATTTATGTTTTTTTTGTTAAAGGTAACAACTAAGGTGAAGGGATAATATATATTTAAAAAAAACAAATTGATAATATTGATGATAATAAAAACGTAGATAAGTTTAGTTTTGTAGCCTCCCTAACCTAAGCAATTAAGCCCGAATGGGTGTTTTAACACCTAATACCCTAAAGTCAACTGACTTGGGAACTATTGACCCAAAGCTTGTTACATGGATTAAGGAGAAAAGCTTAAGGGAATCAAACATTGCATTATCTACGTATCAGTATCTACAACCCGAGTTACTAAGCTCGTAGGGGTGTCTCAACACCTAATGCCCTAAGACCAATTGGTCTGAAAGTCATTAGCTGAAAGCTCGTTAAATGGGTTAAAGATGCATTGTGTTTTAAGTTATATGTATATATATTGAAAAAAAAAGAAAAAAAGAAAAAAAAGAAGATAATAATCTCAACCCAAGGAAGTTAACCTTAAACATTAGAACAGAATATTGTTTTCTTCCAATAAAACCCTCATCATCTATGTTTTCATACATTAAGCACATAAAAAGGAAGGTTTATTAATATTTTGTTTAAGAGGTATTGAGCAGATAAATAAATTTAATGAGAGTTTGTTTATCTGGATAGATTAATGGAAGTTAAATGATGAATACCTTGCTTTGTGGAATTTGCAAATTGTTTTTCTATTTTAACGTTTTGATTACTAGGGACTAGTAATAAGCTGGTTGGGGTGTGTGATTAGTACTTAAAAGTGTATTTTTATTAAGATTTTATATTATCATTTTGCACTTGAAATATCAATAACTCCTTAACTAAAGCATATTTTATAATAACATATCTAATAATATAAGATACATTTAATTTATGGTAAATATTCATCTTAAATACAGGCCTATCACAAAAATGAAAGAATTGATTGATGAGTTAAAGTGCTGAAATTAAAAGGACAAAGAGATGACCAAACTTAGAAAAGAGATGTTGGTGCAGTCCAAACTGGAACATTGTTCGGTAATCGGGTCATATCTGGAGCTGTAGATCTTGGATTTAGGTCTATTTTATATGGATGGAAAGATAAAACATAGGCCTACAACTTTCATAAGAGTCCAAGATTTAACAAGGCCGTTTTCAAGTCCAAATTGTAGCAACAACGAAGAAGTCTGAATCTGTCCTGCAGCCCAGACACTGTTCAGTGTTCAGCCCATATCTCGAGTTCTAGAAGTCCAAATGATCTCAATGTTTTACCCTGGAAAGCTGAGACAATTTCCTAGAACTTTCATGATTTAAGTCTGTTCAAATTATGACGTTATCAATGACATTTTTGGCAGACAAAAAGATAAGAATTGTCACCAAGTCAAGATGTGGCCACCCAATCATCAATTAGTCAACAAATCAATAGTTCCAAATTTTGGCCTATAAAAGGAGGCATTTGCCATGTATTTAGGCATCTTGGTGTTCAGATCAATATCATGCTTTTTCTCTCTCTTTATATTTTGTAATGCTTAAGTTTTGCTTATATTAATCTCTTACTTATGCTTTTCATTTCCTTTCCTTGTTTATCTATGTTTCTCTCTTATATTATGTTTAGCTAAGTTTATCATGTCAAGGTGAAAAGGTTACATTAATGGTGTAAGAATAAGTATAATATAAACTCAACATGGACCTTAATGTTTGATACTAACATGTTTTATATTTGTTATCTTGTTTACCTTCAATACTTTGCTTGTTAAATGGTTAATCTAGATTTATGTTGTATAACCCTTGGTACAACAAATACTTGGTACTTTCATGGCCCAACCATATGGTATAACCGACACCTCTGCTATGAAAGTAACTTGATTTGTTGTTAACATAAGTTATAATCATGAATGCCTGACAACATTTGCAAGTATTAGCATTATTCGAATAAGATAACTAATGTAATCATGTTAACAATTTATAATTCGATTGGAACCTTCTTTGTGTGTGGTTTCCAATTGAGTAATAAAAACAGTTTATACTATACTTATTTGAAATACCATTAGTGGATCCTCTAACCTTGATAATTATTTTATCCTTATTTAATCCTTACATCAATATCACATCTCAAAGCTCTCTTTAACTTATTATTATTGTTGTTGTTACTGTTGTTGTTGTTAATGTTGTTGTTGTTATTTATAATTTATACAATTAACCTCCCTGTGGTTCGACCCCGGTCTTGCCGGGTTATTTATTACTTCGACCCTCTTGCACTTGGGAGAAGACATCAATCTTTTGGTCGTGTCAGATTCGTTAGGAAAGTAAGCATCGATTAGTGTGATCTCAGATGTTAAATCTATTGTCAATCTTGACAAATGATCCGTATCAACATTTTCAGTGCCTTTCTTGTCCTTGATTTCTTCCTGAGAATAAATCATTTGCAATTCTTCAGATTCATCAAACTCAGTTTTACTCAAGGTAGATTCAAATTGATCATAAACTAATTCTTCAATAAAATCTACTTCTTGTAAATCATTATCATCTCCAGGTTGCTTGCAAATGTTAAAAATATTCATCTCCAATGTGATGTTTCCAAATAATAGCTTTATCAGTCCATTCCTACAATTAATCAATGCATTAGAAGTTGCAAGAAACAGACGTCCTAAAATAACAGGAAATGAATTACATGTTTCAACAGGTTGTGTGTCCAAGATAATAAAATCCACAGGATAAATGAATTTATCGACTTGTACTAATACATCTTTAACTATTCCTCTAGGCATTTTTACAGATCTATCAGCAAGTAAAAGAGTTACAGAAGTTGGTTTTAACTCATCTAGATTGAGACTTTGAAAAACTGAATATGGAAGTAGATTCACACTAGCTCCAAGATCAAGTAAAGCTCTTTCAATTTTATATTTTCCAATAAAGCAAAAAATTATAGGACAACCAGGGTCTTTATATTTCAAAGCATTATTATTGTGAAGAATGACACTTACTTGTTCGGCTAAAAAGGCTTTGTTTTTCACATTCAGTTTTCTCTTCACAATACATAGATCTTTCAAAAATTTAGCATAGGAAGGTACTTGTTTAATAGCATCCAGCAAAGGTATATTGATCCTTACATGGTTGAAAGTTTCAAAGATTTCAGAGTTGTGATTGACTTTCCTTTATTTGGTTATGGCATGAGAAAATGGAAGTGTTGGCGAGGAATCAGTCTTTTCTTTGCAATGTTCAAATTCAACCCTTTCCATACCCTTAGAGATTGACTCGTCATCTTTCTCAAAAGGTTCAAGAGTGGGTTTTTTAATAACCTTACCATTGCGAAGAGTGATGACTGATTTAACTTGATCCAAGTGTTGGCTTCCAGAACTACTTGCATTTGCATTGTATTGCCCCTTGGGATTTTATTGTGGTTGAGATGGAAACTTACCTTTCTCTTGGAAACTGAGAGCAGATGTGAAATTTGCAAGAGTATCTTTAAGATCTGCCATGATTTGAGCATTTTGAGTGTTGATTGTCTCCTACTTTTCAATGGATGTTTGCAATGTTTCCTTAAGATTTCTTCTAGGAGGTGGAGCATAAGGAGGTGCATATCCATAAGAATTTTGGAAATTATGGTGTGCTTGAAACGGTGGTTGTGAAGTTTGTGTATTATTATTATCGTTGTTCCAACTGAAATTTGGGTGATTTCTCCAACCAGGGTTATATGTTTGCGAGTATGGGTTATGATTGGGCATTTGGAAACTATTTAAAGCATGAGCTTGTTCATGGAGACATTCCTTAAAAGAAGGCAAAGTTGGACAGTCATTGGTTGAATGTCCATTGGTTTCACAGATTTGACACACAATGTCTTGAACAGATTTTAATTGACCACTCTTTTTCAATTCTAATGCCTCGACTTTTCTAGCTAAAGATGCAAACTTGGCTTGGAGGTCATGATCTTCCCTAAGGTTGTACATACCTCCACTAGATGTATGAGATTGGGTTTTACTTAGTGCCTCATAAGTGCCTGTAGTGTCCTAATTTTGAGCATTTTTAGTTGGTAAGTCTAGGTACTCCATTACTTCATTAGGGTCTTTATCTTTAAAAGTTCCATTGCACATCAATTCAACCATTTGTCGATCTCTAGGTGTTAACCCTTCATAAAAATATGAAACCAATCTTCATGTTTCAAAACCATGATGAGGGTAAGTATTAAACAAATCTCGATACCTATCCCAACATTGGTAAAATGTTTCTCCTGGTTTTTGAGTGAAAGTGGTGATTTATCTTTTGAAAGCGTTTGTTCTGTGAGATGGAAAAAACTTCTTTAAAAATTATTGTTGCATTTCATCCCAAGCACGAATGGATCCTGGTCTCAAATTTTGTAGCCATGTTTTAGCTTTATTTTTTAATGGAAAATGAAAAAGCTTTAATCTAATGGTGTTCATGCTACAATCTGAGTCATTATAGGTGTTACAGACCTCTTCAAATTCCTTAAATGCAAGTATGGATTTTCTAAATCTAAGCCATTAAAAGAAGGTAAAAGTTGAATAATGCCTGGCTTAAAATTAAAATGAGATGCATCAAGAGGAAAAATTATGCATGAGGGTGCATTTGTTCTTGTGGGATTCATGTGGTCTCTAAGTGTTCTAACTCGGTTATTCTCATTATGAAGCGACTGATTATCTTCTTTGGCCATATTTTCTGAAAATGATGAGGATACCCTACAAAGTCTACCATTTAATGTACGTGACCAAACTCTCATGCACGTGTAGGAAGAGAATAAAAGCAATAAAAGAAAAAGAAACAAAATTTAGATAAAATGAAAAGTGAAAAGAGAAAATAAAATAAATACTATAATTTAGACAAGAATTTATCTCCCCGGCAACGGCGCCAAAAACTTGACACGACCAAAAAATTGATGTCTTCTCCCAAGTGCAAGAGTGTTGAAGTAATAAATAACCCACCAAGACCGGGGTCGAACCACATGGAGGATAATTGTATAAATTATAAACAACAACAACAACAACAACAACAAGAGTAATAATAATAATAATAATAATAATAATAATAATAATAATAATAATAAAGAGAGCTTTGAGATGTGATATTGATATAAGAATTAAACAATGATAAAAACAATTGTCAAGGTTAGAGGATCCACTAATGATATTTCAAATAAGTATAGTATAAACTCTTATTACTCAACTGGAAACCACACACAAAAGAGGTTCCAATCGAATTATAAATTGTTAACATGATTACATTAGTTATCTTATTCGAATAATGCTAATACTTGTAAATGTTGTCAGGTATATATGATTATAGCTTATGTTAACAGCAAATCAAGTTCCTTTCATAGCACAAGTGTCAGTTATACCATATAGTTTGGGCTATGAAAGTGCCAAGTATTTATTGTACCAAAGGTTATACAACATAAATCTAGATTAACCATTTAACAAGAAAAGTATTAAAAGTGAACAAGATAACAAATACAAAACATGTTAGTATCAAATATTAAGGTCCATGTTGAGTTTATACTTTACTTATTCTTACACCATTAGTGTAACCTTTTCACCTTGACATAATAAACTTAGCTAAACATAATGAAAGAGAGAAACATAAATAAACAAGATAAAAATATAAATAAGATATAAGTTAACTAAGTAAAGGAAATGAAATGAAAAGCATAAATAAGATATTAATATAAACAAAACTTAAGCATTACAAAATATAAAGAGAGGAAGCAAGAGCATGATCTTAATCTGAAAACCAAGATGCCTAAATACATGGCAAATGCCTCCTTTTATAGGCCAAAATTTAAAACTATTGATTTGATGACTAATTGTTGAGTGGGTGGCCACATCTTGACTTGGTGACAATCCTTATCTTCTTATCTGAATAAAACATCATTGATAACGTTAGAATTTGAGTAGACTTTCCCATGAAAGTTCTAGGAAATTGTCTCAGCTTTCCAACAAAAAAAAATTGAGGTCATTTGGACTTCTAGAACTCGAGATAGGGGCTGAACACTGAACATTATCTGGGCCGCAGAGATTCGGACTTCTCCGTTGTTACTACAGTTTGGACTTGAAAATGGCCTTTTTAAATCTTGGACTCCTCATGAAAGTTTTAGGCCTATGTCTGAGATTTCCATCCATATATAGCAGACCTAAATCCAAGATCTACAGCTCCAGATATGACCCAATGACCGAACAGTGTTCTAGTTTGGACTGAACCAGCATCTCTTTTCTAAGTTTGGCCTTCTTTTTGTCCTTTCAATTTCAGTTCTTAAACTCATCAATCAATTCTTTTATTTATGTGATAGGCCTGCATTTAATATGAACATTTACCATAAATTAAAGGTATCTTATAATATCAGACTTGTTATTATAAAACATGCTTTAGTTAAAGAGTTATTGATACTTTAAGTGCAAAATGATCATATAAAACCTTGATAAAAATGCACTTTTAAGTACTAATCATATATACAAATCATTTGTATAATTACTAGATCCATAAAAACAACATTATTATAAAAGAACAATATTTGTTTTGAATAATGAATTTAAGTACATTTAATACTAAATAAAAGGGAAATAATGTCTTAAAAATACTAGAACAAAATAAAAATTATAAAGTTCTAGTACCAGCCCATTTAGTAAAACAAAATAACTGGTTCCTACAGCTAATACATCAACGTTTGCTTCATTACTATGTTGTAGGTCCACTTTACCTTCAACTAATCTTCCACTTTTCTTTAGTTTCTATATGCAATTGTAAATGTGAAAACCACATTCGATATCCAATACCCAAGAACTACAATACAAAGTAGTAAGATCATTTATTTATAAATATACTTGAAGTAGAAGTTTCATTAAGCTTCTTTGCCTTCACAATTGCAAGATATTCCTTGCAATTCCTCCTTCAATATAGTTCCATGTCATAATGATGACAAGTGCCCTTTTTTCTTGATGCCTCCAGTAGGCTTGTTTGCTTTAAAGGCAACACTTTTATTCTTTTTATCCTTCTTCTTAGACATTCTAGAAGAGTGAACTAGAAGAATTGGCCTCTTTAATAGTCATATTAAATAATTCTAGCAATGTACTATCCAACTTATTCATGTGATAGTTCATAAAGACATGCAAAAAGCTTTGGGGTAATGACTACAAGACCAGGTCAACACATGACTAATGGTCACTAACAAAAGCCAATTAGCTCAATTTCTCAATATAGCCAATCATTTTCAAAATATGGTTGTTCACTGAAGAACTCTCTATCATCTTGCAGTGGAACAATTCCTTAGATATCTCATACCTATCAGTCTTATAGGTCTCATCAAACAATTCTTTGAGATGTATAATCATAATATGGGCATCCATGTACTTATGTTGCCTTTGAAGTTTAGGTGATATACTAGTTAACATCACACATGCAACTTATTCATCATCATTAACATGACGCTGATGTTCATTCCTAACTTCTTTTTCAACATTCTTAATAGGAGCATTTGGATTTGGGTTTTCTAGAATATATAACCTTTTTTCTTGCTTGAAAACAATTCTCACATTTCGATGTCAATTCAAGAAATTTGATCCAGTTAATTTGTTAGCATTAAGTATACTTCGTAGGGATATATTATTACTCATTCTTATCTACCAACATACCTAATTTTATAGTATTAAATGTATTCAATTAACGGTAACCTTGAGTAACTCAACAAGTTATCCATGAATAAAACTTTGATTTTATACATATAAAAATGGAAGTAAATTATTCATGTTCTCAACATGTACTTAATATATTAATAAGGGATTTATTATCAATTAATTAGGTCTCATACATAACATGGCATAACAGATATACATTTTATACATAATAATTTATATATAAACATACACACCTAGCACGCCATTCTAATTGGATGATTATGAACATATCTAAGTTGATTCCCTCAAGCCATTGAAGGGAATTAGATGGTCAAATCCTAGGTAGCTGTGACAAGTATTCATAAGTCCATTACAAACACCTTGGTTGTAGCCTCCATCGTCATTTCTTTCTTTATCTTGGATTACATAATAATTTCATATCTAAATTTCTACATTTTTAAATTACATATCATTTACATAATTATTCAAGAAATCTCAAGTTACATTCACAGAGAATTAGATGAGAAAATAATTACAACCTAGAAGAAAAAATAGAGATATGGTAGGACATGGAGACACTATTTAATAAAAAATATAATCATTCAACCATTAATAAAAGTACAATCACATTGGTTTTTAATGTTCATAATCACCCATCATGCATAAAACATTTTACTATACATAATTAAAAATATATAGTGCATGTTATTCGAATTATTGGCTTTATATGCAATTTAAAATAATATTTCTAACACTTAGAAATATTCAATCAAATCCAATTAGGTATTTTCCCAAACAATTTTTTTTTTGCTTCAAAAACTCTCATTAAATTAGAAAAACTATTTTTCTAAAATTTAATTAAACCATATAATTAAATAAATCCTAATCCCATTAGGATATTATAAAACTAAAAAAAATGAATTAAACAATTTAATTCATTTCTAATCCTATTAGAAAAGTTAATTCTATAATTAATTTAATTTCTAGTTTCAATTTTAATATAAAATCATTATTTATATATGAAAGACTAAAATCATAAATTTAGCCCCAAATATAACTAAAAGTAATTACATATAAGTTACTGGGGTAGATATGTAATTCTACCCCCAAAAAATCCTAATATAAGCAGTAGGGTAGAATCATAATTCTTCTTTGTCATCTTTTTCTTGCTACAGCAGCTATTATTGCCGGTGTGGTCTGCCCACGCCGATGGCAGCCATCAGCAGTTGTAGCAGTACTACCGCTACACCTACTGGTAGCGTCTGACACTGTTTGTGGCCTTCTGCTAGCAGCGACTAGCTGTGGACATAGCACAGCCAAGCATCACTGGTGGTTGATGCAGCCAACTAAAACCATTTTTTCTTAAATTGGTGGTGAATTCTAGCCAGATCTAGTTGGAACAGTAACTAGAAAGAATAATAAGAGAAAAAAAATACTTTGGGAAAAAATAAATTTGCATTTAACTCCAATAACAATTAAACCGCTACACCTATTGGCAGCGCCTGTCACTGTTTGTGGCCTATTGCTAGCGGTGACTAGCTGTGGGCGTACCACAGCCAGGCATCCCTAGTGGTTATTGCAGCCATCTAAAACCATTTTTTTCTTAAATTGGTAGTGAATTCCAGCCAGATCTAGTCGGAACAATAACAAGAAAGAATAATAAGAGAAAACAATACTTTTGGGAAAAATAAATTTGCATTGAACTCCAATAACAATTAAAACATGCAATCAACAAATCTAATTGTCTAATAAAGGCTCAAACTTATAAACCGGGTAACTCAGGCTAGCATATCAAACCTATGAACCAAGTTATAGACTCTGGTGGGATTATAATTTGTTTTTTTTTCAAAATTATTTTTTACTTAACTATATGATAACAAAAATAGATGATCATAAAATCAAACACCAACTCAATACTGAAATATTGATTAAAATAATTTTTTTAAAAAAAGTTAAACTCGCCAGATCTGAGAACCAGGTCAACCAACCAAACTTGTGAACATGTCCATGGATTTTATAAAGTTTAATAAATGGCTTTTCTTTGAAACTATTTTTTTTACAATATGAGAAAAAATAAATGGAAAAAAAAAGTCAAATTCAATAAAAAAACAGAGAGAGAAAAGATACCCCGACAAACCCAGTTTGGCTTCATAATTTTTTTCTTAAAAAAAACAAAATTAGAAAAAATAAGAAACAAAAGTGAATCAAAATATTTAAAAAAATAATAATTACTATTTAAAAAGGATAAATAAGCCAAAAAAATCTCAAAGACGTAAAATACAAACTTAAAAATTATTTTACAAAATATAAAAAAGCTTTAAATTTTAAAAAATCAAAACCATATTAGAGAGAGAAAGAGAAAGAACAAGGCTAGGCCAGTGCTTGGCCCATGAATAAAGAGTCCGCGCGCATGCCTTAATGTTATTTGAAAAAAAAACAAGCGATGCGTCGTCTAGAATTTTTAGATTATGGTGGTTGGTTTTTTTCTTCTAAAACTCATTTTCAACCCTTCAACTTATTTTCAACCTAAAACATCTGAAAACACTTTAACAATCTTATTAAACCAACTTTTAACCTTTAAAAATGCGAAAATTTGTTTCAAACCCCAAAATCAATCCGAAATCTAATTTTTTTCTTGAGCTCATATATGTTTTTTTCGTCACTTTAAGGTAAAAAAACACTTAATTCAAACTCCCTTAATTATATGCAACTATTTGGAATAAAAATCTATCGTTTTGGCGATTGGAATAATAGAAATAACGTCTTTCTCTCTCTAGGTCAGAATCTAGCGATTCCCTCTCTCTGCATTCACCCAATAAGGATTGAAAAATTATAAAAATAAAGTTTAGTTCTAAAACTTATTTTTTAACAATTAGGGAGACCGGTCACCTGATAACTAAAATAGATGAGGGATTCAAATGTACTTTTCAAATAAAATTAAAAAGACACCTTCTATTTTACTTGTGTTTTTCACTTTATTCCTCTATCTTTCTATTCAATCCTCTCTTTAAAAAAATGTATTTGGGTGCTAATTTAGGCTAATAAGGGCACAATTGTGTAAAAAAAAAGTTTGAGGATCAAATTGAAATTTTTAACAAAAACATTCACTGCTCTAATCCCCAATGATACGTGAGATGGTGAACAGTGATTTTGAATATAAAAAACACCATACCATTTAGCTTTTATTATATTATGGAAAGAGAAACAATTTAATATAGTTGTAAAGATTTTTTCTAAGGTTACATGACATCGATACAATAATGAAGGTATGTGTTGATCAGATAGTTGGTATAGAAAATTGTGAAATTTAAAATGGATGGAAATATTAATTGAAGAGATAGTTTCAAAAAAAAATTGATAAATGGATTGATGATGGTAACTCTTTTTTACCAGGAGAGACACTAGTGACAAGACGCTTGGCATGAGGAGCTAGATTGATAAAGGAAGCAAGTAGGTGTTCTTCATCTTCGCTAATCATAAGAAAATTATAAAATTATAAAAGTCATAATTTCTTTAAATGCATATTGTTCAATTATTAATTGCGAGATGGATATAGATAGAAATGAATGAATTTATTAGACTAGCTATCCAAAGAAGGGCTAGTGATATTTGTGTTTAGATGACCGAGATAATTTGTAAGACTAGCCAACCAAAGAGAAGCTAGTGGAATCTGTGTTCAAATTACTGGGATAATTTATTGGACTAGCTAACCAAAGATGGACTAATGGCATCTATGTTTAAATGACCAAGAAACTTTTATTAGACTAACTAATCAAAGAATAGTTAGTGGCATCTGTGTTTAGATGACCGAGAATATTCTATTAGTACTAGTTAACCGAGAAGGGCTAGTGGTAACAATACATCTAATTGTGAGGACATTAAATCTGTTCATAGTTGAAATATACATATGATTTGTATGTCTATTGTAAATGGTGGAGTTAATATTATTTTGTAATGTTAATTTAATGAAACACACACACACACAGTGTGTGTGTGTGTGTGTGTGTTTTATTCATAAGACTATTGTATTATAATCTAATATTATAAAATGTTGTAAATGTTGTAATTGTCAGGTTCCTCCCATTCCAAAGCCAACCAGTAGATTCCTATAGTTAAAATGATATGTATTATAATTTGGGTAATATTGCATTTTGGATCTATAATCATGTTTTAAAATTATGCACATTAATATCTTGCCATTTGTTGTAATTTTTTTAATCAATATCAAAATTTATATTAATTATGATGAAATCATAAAGATGATTACATTCTAAATATCAATGTCCTTTATTCATTTAATGAAATAAGCTACATAAAATTTTGTGTTAATTATTTGTTGATTATATTATTATATTTGATGAAAACTAGATGTAGGTTATCTTTGAGTTGCGTTGATACACTATCATAAAGGTATGTACTTCTTTCAACTATAAACATAGAATTATTAGGATTTAAGTATGCAAAAGATTTATATATTAAGGATGTTGATTTCGGCCAAGTATATATTGCATGTGAACATTCTACTTTTGATAAGTTTTATAGGTTTAATGGATATTTATTTAAAGAAAATAGATTATTTATGCCTAATTGTTCTATGCGTGATTTGCTAGTTAGTTAAGCGTATGAGGTGGAATAATGAGATATTTTAGGGTTGCTAAAACTTTAAATGTTTTACATGATCATCTTTATTGGCCTAAGATAAAAAGAGATACACAAAGAATTTATGATAGACTCATAGCATATAGACAAGTTAAGTCTAAAGTTTTACCTCATGATTTATATATTTCTTTGTTAGTGCATAAGAAACCTGGGGTTGATATATCTATGAATTTTATGATAGGTTTGTCTAGGTCAAAAAGGGATAGGGATTATATTTTTATTGTTATGGATAGGTTTTCTAAGATGATACATTTCATGTCTTGTTATAAAACTAATGATCCAACTAACATAGCAGATTCATTCTTCAGGGAGATAGTTTGGCTCCATAAAGCATCTAGGAGCATGGTATTAGAACATGATGTTAAATTTATTAGCTACTTTTGGAAGGCTTTGTGATAGATTACAAACAAAATTATTATTTTCTACTACTTATCATCCATAAACAAATGATCAAACTAAAGTAGTTGATAAGACTTTAACTATATTATTAAGAACTATCATTCAAAAGAGTTTGAAAAATTAGGAAAATTGTCTATTATTTATTGAATTTTCTTAAAATAAAAGTGTGCATTCTACTACTAATTATTCTCCTTTTGAAATTGTCTATAGCTTTAATCCTTTGACTCATTTGGATCTATTTTCTTTACCTATTAATGAAATGGTTAGTTTCGATGGCAATAGAAAAACACAAGTAATAAAGGTTCTCTACAAGAATGTGAGGTGGAGAATATATATATAGGGTTGTTTTTTAACCAGATGATTGGGTTTGAGTATATATATGAAAAAAAAAAGATTTCCTTAACAAATAAGATCTAAGTTGATGTTGAGAGGAGATGGATCATTCTAAATCCTTGAAACAATTAATGATAATTCTTATAAAGTGGATCTACCAGGTGAGTATGATGTTATTGTTTACTTTTAATGTTTGTGATCTCTCTTTATTTGATGTAGATGATGAGTTATAGATGAATCCTTTTGAGGAGAGAATAGATGCTACAATTAAGACTACATCAAAATATCAATTGCAAGTCCCAATTAGGCTGATTACAAAATCAAGGGTAAAGAAGATCAAAGATATATTCAATGGGCTTATTCAGAGTATTTAGAACAAGATAAATTTCTAGAATGCTACATCTTCAACAAGTGATGATCAGAACTTAATTATTTAATCATACGTAAGAGGGGCCTGATCCATCTACTTAATAGGATAATTAGTTTCGATAGTTAGAGACTTATTTCTTCTAGTGCACAATTATATTCTAACAAATATGAATCTTGATTTGTGACACGATCAAATAATTGATGTCTTATCCCAAGTGCAGGAGTGTCGAAATAATAAATAACTCGGCAAGACCGAGATCGATCTATATGGAGGTTAACTATATAAAATCACAAATAATAAAAGACAAGGAGTTAAAGAGAACTTTGAGATGTGATAATGATGTAAGGATTTAAACAAAGATAAAACAGTTGTCAAGGTTAGAGAGTCCACTAATGGTATTTCAAATAGGTATAGTATAAACTCTTTTTATTACTCATCTAGAATAAATAACTCGGCAAGACCGGGATCGATCCATATGGAGGTTAACTATATAAAATCACAAATAATAAAAGACAAGGAGTTAAAGAGAACTTTGAGATGTGATAATGATGTAAGGATTTAAACAAAGATAAAATAGTTGTCAAGGTTAGAGGGTCCTCTAATGGTATTTCAATTAGGTATAGTATAAACTCTTTTTATTACTCAACTGAAAGCCATACACAAAGGAGGTTTCAATCGAAGATTTATCATTAATGGCTCATTATAAATTATTAACGGCTCATTATAAATTATTAACATGATCATATTAATTATCTTGTTTGAGTAACATCAATACTTGTAAATATTGTCAAGTATTCATTGTGTTAACTTATGTCAACAACAAATTAAGTTCTTTTCGTAGCACAGGTGTCTGTTATCCATATAGTAGGCTATGAAAGAATCAAGTATTTGTTGTACCAAGAGTTGTACAACACAAATTTAGATTAACCATTTAACAAGCAATGTATTAAGAATGAGTAAGATAATAATTATAAAATATGTTAATAACAAACTTTCTTGAATATAAATAGTAAAGTCCATGTTGAGTTTATACTATACTTATTCTAACACCATTAGTGTAACCTTTTCACCTTAACAAAATAAACTTAGCTAAACATAATGAAGAAGACAAACATAAATAAACAAGATAAGAACATAGTTATGATACAAGTTAACCAAGTATAGTAAAGGAAATGAAAAGCATAAACAAAAGATCAATGAAAATCTAACATAAATAAAACTTGAACATTACAAAAACATAAAGAAAGAAAGCAAGAGCAAGATCTTGATCTGAAAATCAAGATGCCTAAATGTATGGCAAATGTCTCCTTTTATAGGCTAAAATTCAGAACTATTGATTTGATAACTAATTATTAAGTTGGTGGCTAACTCTTGACTTGGTGGTTAGCTATTGGCTTATTGGTTGGACAAAACATCATTGCTAACATCAGAATTTGAATAGATAGTCTTCTTGAAAGTTGTGGGCATTTGTCTTTGCTTTCCAACAAAAAAAAAAGAATGAGCTTATTTGGACTTCTAGAACTCGAGATATGGGTTAAACATTGAATAGTGTCTGAGCTGCAGAACAGATTCAGACTTCTCTTTTGTTGCTAATATTTGAACTTGAAAATGACAGTTTTGAATCTTGGACTCTTCATGAATGTTTTAGGCCTATGTCTTAACTTTTCATCAAGATAAGTTAGACCTAAATCCAAGGTCTACAACTCTAGTTATGACCTAATAATCGAATGGTGTTCTAGTTTGAATTGAACCAACATCTCTTCTCTAAGCTTAACCCTTTATTTGTCTTTTCAATTTCAATAGTTAAACGCATTAATCAATCCTTTGAATTGTGAGATATGTCTGCGTTTAAAACAAGTATTTACCATAAATTAAAGATATATTATGTTATCAAACTTGTTATTATAAAACATGCTTAAGTTATGTAATTTAATGATACTTTAAGCGCAATATGATGATATAAAGTCTTAATGAAAATTCACTTTTAAGTACTAATCAATTTGATCATTGGATTGAACTAAAATTTTATCAAAAGTTATTGTTCTATATTGGATTAAAATTAGGACTACTTTCTAGTTTTCTTAGTAAATTAGGACTCTTCAAACTTGATCAATTATTATACATTATCCATTTCAGTCTTTCTTTTTCCTATTTAAATATGAACAATTACTATTCTTATCTTGTTGACACATGAATATTTATTTTTAGTGCAAACAAAATATACATTAAGAAAAGTAGGAAATTTGCATCCATGTAAAAACATGTTTAACATGTTAAAATATACCAGAACCAAATCCCAATTTCAAACCCAATACAAACTCATCACCCGTAAATGTCATGTCACTCCCCAAAGAGAAAGGAAAGCTCATATAAAACTTTAATAGTAAATTCACTCGCCAACTCGGAGGACAATTTGGTTATGCTGGAAGTAAGACCAACATGATCCTTATTATTTGCTCCCTTATCACTTTTTTAGAACTCCAGTCCCAGCTAAGTTAAAAACCTCAAAAATTGATTGAGAGAGCCATGTTGTTTGAGATCCAACCTTAGCTTTTAATAGAGTTTTAAAATTAATTTTGAATTTTACATTGAAAATATCCTTTTAGTTATTCTAGTTACATGTATATAGGATATTAATGATGTGATTATCTAAATATCTAGAATTATCTATTAACTATTATAAATGTATGTGTCATGATAGTGTTGTAATCTAAGTCTAAGTTAATGGGACTTTATCTCTTATGAGAGTAAATATGAAATGAATGAGATATGTTCCCTTCATACCTTTATACATTTAATTGTTTTCTAACATGGGTTTGATTTAATTGAGTGTTTAAGATATTTGAGCATGAGTGTTTAGTAAGGGAGAAGTTCCAAGATTAAGTGTATGACTAAGTAGCATCCAAAGAATAAAAAAAATAGAGGTATAAGATAATGGAGTCCAACAAGAGAATTATAACTTTGCATCAAGAGAGTGAGAAAAGGCCAATAAAGGCTAAATGAAAGCTAACAAGTCCTTGCACAAGATGAGGTGTGGTACAAAGAAGATCACATATGAAAAAGAGAAATGGTAGCTCTTCTTAAAAAAGAAAATGAAAAATAGCAAATCAACCACGACAAGAGAAAAAAAATAACATAATAAAGAGTAATCCAAAATATAATGGTCACTTAAAAAACTAAATCTTAAAAAAAGATGTTTGGCTAAAAGAATGACTAAGACAGTTGCAAGAAAAATCTTCTTAAGATGAAGATGGAAGATCATAAAATAATAGCAACAATGTGGTTGTCCAAAAAAATAAAACAAGATATTGAGTTTTTGTTTTTATTTTTTGTCATCAATAAGAGATGAAAAAAGTGCAACAATATGATCTTCCAACACAATCCAAATTTTAAGAGTTATGAGATTTTTAAAACTAAAAGGAAGTGTTAAGATTAATTTCAAAGTATATTTAAAGTGTCTTCATAGTTATCATAGATATATGTATGGAGTACATTAATGATGTGATTATTTAAAAATCTAGAATTATCTATAATCTATTATAAATATACGTGTTCAAAGTATTGTAATTCAAGTTCAAGCCATGTCACCATACACGTTGTGTGTGGTCATGTTTATTTTTTTTTATTAATATGAATATTTAAACTAGTTTATATATACTTCAATTCAACTAATTTAATGTATCCTAAAGTTAATATCTTAACTGCAATTCTATTGTGCTAAAAAGTTAATTTTTTGCGTTTTCACAAACTTCATCAAATAGACACAATTCTCATTGCTAAATAAAAATAATAAAAGAAGAATGGTTTTTTGGATTATTAGATGGCGAAATCACAGGTTACATTAATGTTAATAGCCAATTCTCATGTCAGAGTACCTTACGAAAAAAGGATGGATGATTATTAGTCTTGGAATACATATGGCGCGAATAAAAAGAGTCGGTTACTTTGTTCAAAAAAAGAAGAAGAAGAAAGAGATAGAGGTGCCTAAAACCATGCAACACCAAAAAAATCCTTTCACCTCTTTTTGTCTCTCTCGATCTTTGCTCTCCTTCCGTCCACTCGCTTCTCTCTCTCTCTCTCTCTCTCTCTCTCTCTCTCTCTCTCTCTCTCTGTTGTTTTTTGCTTTGTGGGTCTCTCTGCTCATTTTGCTTCCTGGGGTTTCTTTTCTTTTCTTTTCTTTGGGTTGCCAGCCTCTCTAGCACCTTTTGGCTGTGCATTTGCTTTCTTAATTTCCTGTGTAAGTACTTTGTAAATTCTCGTGATTGTTTAGCACTTTTTTTTTTGCTCTCTCTAATCTGCCACCACCTAACATTAAGGCATGATTTACATCTTACTTAATAAATCCATTAGGTGGAAATACTCATCCTCTTTTCTGTTTTACAGTATGATCTCCTGTGATGGGACCGTCAGAACCTGAAGCAAGACAGATGTTTCCAGATAACAAATCTGAACATGGGAGTGAAACTAGTAATGGTTTGAGGACGTGCCCTGCAACTACTCTCGGAGAAGATGATCATTTTACCAATAACAGAATGTTAAACTCCCCGTCCTCCTCGTGTTCTTCTTCATCTGGAGACCGTTTTGAGTTGGATACAGATGAAATCAGCAAGTCCTATACAGATGATGTTGGGGTTCCTAAGCATGGCAAAAACACTCGATATGACCATGACAACGGCATTCCGATAACCTACATGCCCTGGCAAGAACAACAACCCAATCATGCTCCTACAATATTGAGCTCAGACAATGGTTCCACAGCACAGTTCCCTCCAACGCAGGTGATGGAGCGACCTGCTGAATCAAACTCCTCTGCTTCTTATAGGATTCCATCTTCTGTATTTGCTAGAACTCAATCTAATGCTCAAATGGAATGGAGTGTTGCTTCCAATGGGTCATTGTTCAGTATTTATACAGGGAATATGAGCTTCACAACAGACGACCAAAACTCGGTGGGTAAATCTGGAGAGATAGGGTTTCCCAGTGATTCTACCTTGCCTAACCCGTTGGTTGATTTCTCAAGTAATCAGCATCCAATCAATAAATCAACGGACGTTGGACCAAAGAATGAAAATGTCGACGAGTACCTTGGTGTAACTGAATCAAAAGCTCCTGAAACAATGAGCGGGGTGGTAAAAGAGGATGGAGTAGATGACAATAAAGAGCGGTCTCTTGCCAAAGGATCACTTCATTCAGCTAGGCTTTCTCATCGTTCAGATGCAAGTGGAGAAAGCATCCAATCTTTTGCATTTCCAATATTGTAAGCCCTATTATTATGAGTTTTAGAATAAAACAATCACCAAGAAATCTGCGCATTATGCATGAATGTTTTGCTCATCTTAAGAAATCGTTTTGAAGCTTCAAGTCTTGTCCTTGGGGAGATTGTAGCCAAAATATTAGCATTCATGAATAAGTAGGGAGTTAATTAAAAGGGTTCATCAGAATTATATATGAATAGGGTAGAATATATAAGAAATGACGGGATTATTGTGTTTATGTGAAGATTGACAGGAGATGATAAGAGTTATTCACTATCTCAGAAGCACTATCCATCATCACGGCACCGGTCGCAGCCGCCGACTCCTAGATCAGCTCAATCACCTCGGGCACGGCTAGAGTCACAACCGCTGTCAGAGCCAGTGACGGTGCCGAAAGCGAATATAAACGAGGCTCGGGGCAGATGGTTCTCCTGTATTCCGTGTTGCTCATTCTGTTCCTGATGGGCAGTGGTTTTCAGTTGCCTTAGGTTTGAGAAATGATGTTGCAGAATGGTAGATCCTGTTTAGCTGTTGGCATCAATCATTACAGGATGCATTGGAAGAAATCTTATTCTTGTTTTTACCTTTGCAGTTTCAGTTTTTCTTTGGTTGGAGATGTTACCTTAAAAATCTTATGTTGGGATTCAGATGAAACGCCTTCAATAATTTGTTTGCTCCTCTTGTTGTTTTTAACTGCCATATTAATCACAAAATACAGCAGGAAGTTTTGGGAGATTGGTTCGAAATAAGACCGGCAAGAGACTGTTCTATCAAATCTCATGATAATCAATAGATAGATACTATGGATGCAAAATCAATCACGTCGCTGATAACTCTACAGCCAAAGCTTTTGTATTTACACAACACACACACTATTATGACTGAGGTTCACTTCAAATGTGTGGCTTGTAGTTGTTCAGACATGTTGATCAAAGAGTGCCTCTTTTTTTCCTTTCCAAGGAAATTGAGCCCGGCTAAACACGAAGGCTTGAATTCTTGTCTAATAGGAGTAGACTTGAATTATATTATAGAAAACACTATCAAGAGATAGCTCTTTTTTTCCCTTAAATTTCTTTCTTTCTTTCTTTTTAATTTGCCCTTGTAGGACCAAATTGATGAGCAATTTAAATCGATTTGTTAAGGAATGACTAGATTCAAAGATAAAGAATCAAAATAAAATAAAAAAACAAATAAGATGAGTAATAATTTCAAAATCGGTGCAAAAAGGTCACCTTGACCCACCTACTTTCCAGTTGATACATTTTTGGTCCTTTAGGTTTCCTAAACTTCAGTTTTTATATAAAACTTTATCTTCTTTTTTTTTTTTCAATCTCTAGTTCAAGAACAAAGAGAGAGGCTTGTTAATTCTAGTGGTAGAGATAAAGTCTCAATTGACATCAATTTCTACAGCAAAAAAGATCGATATTGATGTCAATTGATTCCATTTCATTGGGTTTTTATTGGTGTTTTTTCCCTTTAATATTGTCAGATCAGATCAAGCTTGAGAGAGCATTCTGATTTTGGTTTGAATTTGTGTCTTTTTGAAAAGTTTTAGGGTTTTTCATTGATTTATTAGTTTATTTGCATCATTTTTTAGGTGCTTGGTATGAAAAATTGTTGAAAATGTATTTTTAAGTTAAAAAACATCATACCTAGCTTTCCAACCACCTCTCTAATAGTCTCTCTAATAGTCTTCCTTCATTTTTTTTCAAAAACAATTGGGACAAGTAACATATTTGCAAATAAAAAAAAAAAGAATAAGAGCCCTCGCATGAGTGGTCTTTTTAAAATAGGCTGAGCATTAGAACCAACAGCACCTGATTTTTTTTTATTTTTTTTCTATCTTTAATTGATACCTTACTCTTTTTCATATGTATTTTTTTTTTTTGCATTTTTTTTATCTATAGTTAAATTAAAACTCTCTCTGACTTTTTTAATTTTTTATTCATGTTTTTTAAATAGTATTTTTTAATTATTTTTTATGTGTTTAATATTTCAAAGAAATTATTCTAATTTATCGATAGTTTTTTTCCTTTTATATTTTATATAAATAAACTTTATTTTAATGATGTGTTTATAAAAATCAAAATTATTTGTTATCAGAAGGAAAAGGTAACCTTTAAGATTAGAAAACATGTAAATTCACAACATATTTAGAACACTCTTAATTGAATTCAATTCAGAGGTTTTAATATAATTTCATGTTTGAAACCATTTTAAGTTTCAATAATTGAATTTCAAAAGGAATTCAATCTCTAAAAATAATATAAAAGTAAATCATATGTCAACCCTTTTAATTTACTATACTAAAAAAAAAGATTAATGTTAAAACTAGTTTTTTAAAAAATATTCATCTACCTATCTTTTTTTTTCACTCTTCTCCCTCTTGTCAATAATGAATATTCACCACCATTAAAACCTCAATCACACCATCATCAAAACACACTTCTATTGTCTTCTCAACCCATCATAGGTCATATTGTTCGTCCTCAATTTTGTAGCTTTCGTAGTCTTAAGAAAATAAGATCTTAGGGAAAGATATTTGGATTTGATTTTTTGGGTTATTTGTTGTGATGGTAAAGGTGGAGAATTGAAATAAAATGAAGATGAATATGATAATATAGAAAACAAAATGAATTGAATTCAGTTATAGAATATCTCTTCCAAACATATGAATTCAACTTATTTATCAATTGAATTCAAATTTACCACTATAATTAAATTCAATTACAATGAAGAATTGATTCCAAACAACTTGTAAAGAAAAAGGTTGGGGTTAAATATCATATTTATCTATCTTTTACTTTTATGGGAATGATTATCTTTTTATTTTAGCATTTGATTAGCATTAGCAGCTCTTTCTCAGTTTATTGGTTCATACATTTTAAAATTTATTTTGTTCAACTTTAACAATGTTTTTTACATTTTTCAATTAAGAAAATCATGATACAACGAGACACACTCGTAACATTGTCACATTTCTCTACTACATTAAAAACTAACTTGTTAACAACTCTTTTTGGTTTTGTAAATGCATGTGATTCTCGTTCTATTTTATAATATATATGCATCAGTTTTTTATTCACAATTATTATTTTTTTCTCAGTGTAAAAAAACAAGTTAACAATGTTGCACATTCAAATTTTTTTTTTGTGTTAAAACAAAATTATTCGACTTGCAACGAAGTGCGAGTTAATTAGCTAGTTATAGTCTAAAAAATCTCTCTTTTATTTTTAAGGAAAATAAATCTGTCATTTTCCACCAAATAAAAAAACACCCTTTTCACAATAATCTTTATGATACAACTATTGTAATTATCGATAATCACAATAAAAAAAGATAAAAAGATAAAAAATAACATCTTATTCTAACAAAAATTAGAATGATATTATCAATTGAACTTGGATAAGAGTATAGGTGAACCCAAATGTTATTTTCCCTTTTCTATTTGTCTCCTTATCTCTCATTTTATGCCAGCCCAATTAACAAAAGCAAAAATCCCTTTGAAAAAACACGGTCCATGTAAACTCATGATTACTATTAACTGGAACAGTGTAATGATGGTTTTGTCCTTCCTATTAAAAAACATTAAACTGGCTATTGGGGGCATTAAGGTCTTTCATAAAATCTATTAGTCGTTACCAAATTGATCGGGGATAAATAAATATTCTTGCATTTTAAAAGCACAATGAAATGACCAAAATACAATTGAAAGCAAAAAATTATAAACTGGTATTCAAGGTTTTTTTTTTTTTGTATTTTCACACTAATTTTTTTTGTTATTATTAGGTTAGCTAAAGGTCATTTTGATATTTTAATAAATATAAAATATTATTAAAAAAATAAAAAGTAATTGATGCGTGCAACACATGATCCAGCATGAGATCAACACATGTGGCACCTCTCGTCAACCAAACATTATATATCATTGGAAGCATTGCGACATCCTCTTCATTTAGGGATGGAGTGTGGTAGAATGTGGGTGGTAGTGCAACACTGATGGCTTTTTTTCTTCTCCTCCCACTTTTCTCTCTCATCCCCTAAAAGATTGCATTAGCCATGCAAAATTTCAAAGTTGTTCTGTGATTTATTGAAATGTAAAATTTGATCCTTATTATTTTGATTTCTAATTTTTGTTCTTGTCTCTGTGTAAAATTTTGATTTGCTTTCAATTTCATCATTCAATCTTAGTTTATAATAAGTGATTTATTTCAATTTAGTCCTAATTCTTTTGATTATTTTATTTTTAGTCCATTTGTTAAATTAATTTTTCCTTTTGTATAATTGAAATTTTTTTCCCAATTTCAACTGTAAACATTTGATTGGTTAATTAGGATTTGAGGTTATTCTCATTAGGTGCTTCCGATCTAAAAACTCATATTACGAGTTTGAAAAGTCATCACTGGTTGACATCATCTTTTTTGTTTCTTTATATATTTTCTTTTCAGCTTTTATTATTCAACATTGATTTTTTTTTAAAAAAATAGGCTTTATGATTTTCTTCATTTTTTTTTGTATTGGGTTATTTCAATCTCATGATCTGAGTTGTGGATTTAGCGGGTTAACTCAGCTCTTATTACAGAGTTACAAGTTTGTCTTTCTAACTTGAATTGACTTTGGCTTTTTTTTTTGGTCCTTTGTTAATCCAATTCTGAACTGCCATAATTAATGGGTTGGGAATTAAGCTACGTCGTTTGTTCGTTTTTGAAAAAATATTTTTTTTCTAAGTTATCGTGATCATTTTTTTTTAATTTGGTTTATCTACTATCATTGTTAATTTTTTGTTATCTAATTGAGATAAAATCAACTTATCTGATCCAGTTGGGTTTATAATCTGAAACACAAATTTTTCTGTTTATTTTAACATGCATTTATAACACTTGAATATTATTTTTTTATAAAAAATAAAATTTGACCTCTTAATGTAGCGCAGGTCCACGACTTGTTATAATTATTTGCAATTACAACGGCTACATCACAAAAAAATTCGTGAGGTAGTAAACTAAAAACTTTTTTTTTTGTTAAATTAATTACAAGTTTCAATTTTGTATTTCACATAAAGGGACCGTAAACTACATTTTTCTTTTACTTTTATATATATAAGGTGCTAATAACGTACATAAATTTGGATTTTATACACGGTATGTAATAATAATAGTATATATTATACTAGATAATTGGCTTCTGCTTTGACGTAGGTTAGGTCAAAAAAATTTAAATGTAAAATAAAAATGCAGATGATGTTAATGTATTTTTTAGTGGCAAAACAATTTCTGATTATGAACTTAAAATTCAATGCAAACATTTAATAAAATATATTGGGGATTAAAAGGGTATTTGAGATTGTGGTAAAAGTTGAATTTTAAAATATTTTTCATCTAGAAATAAATAAAAATAATGTTTTTTTATTTTTTAAAAAATTAATTTTTAATATTAGTGTATTAAAACAATCTAAAAATATCATAAAGTTAATTTTTTTAAAAAATTAAAAATATGACTGGACCACAAAAACAAAGATATCATATGTGTCCTAGTAAATATTAAAAAGAGATATTAACGTAGAGTAAAAGACTAAGTCGTTAAGCCCAAAAACATTTGCATATTAAAATATATATGAACTTTTGTTGTGGGGAGATTCTACTGGAACAAACTAATTTGCTAGTATAAGTTTTCCTTTTTTTTATTAACATCTTTAATTTTAAAAAAATCTAATCTTTTTCTCAACATTATTTACTTGTTAGAAAAAAAAAAAAACAATTAGAATACCAAAAAAAAAAGAGGAATGATCATACATAAGGATAAAAACAATATCTCTCTAACAAAAACCAATTTGTCTCATTAATATTGTTTTTAGACAACATTCTATCATTATTTCAAAAACAAGTTTTAACCATAAAAAAAAATAACATTATGGTGATTTTAATGTGAGTTTATTAAAAAATATAAGAGTAATATAGAGCTCATGCATTACCTCAATAAGATCTTTAGCAATGTCATTAAACTCAACCTAGTGATATCTTAAATCCTATTGACTCAGCTCCTTGTATGTCCTATATATAATATAAAATCATGTGTGGGTTAACCCGATGTAACCTAGTCTACTAGGCGAGTTTAAAAACAATTCAGAAGACCGATAAAAGCCCAATATGACTTAAAAATCTAAAAATAACATAATATTTTAAAAAATATATTGAGATGAAGACATCTTAGATCTACCTAGATTAACCGGGGTTAATTAGTTAAATCTGTGATCTAGGTTATAGATCTAAATGGGTTTAATAACTTCATCTTCCAAAGCTATTTTTTATTTAAATACATGACAACAAAAATAAACACTCACATGAAAAAAACTGAATAAAATTTAAAAATAGAAAGATAGCGATGGGTTGCACAAAAAGAATGCTTGTTAGTATTATAAAAAGCATTGTTTTAATTTTTTTCAAGAACAAAGTAAAAATTGTATGGTGCTTAATAATATAGTATATAAAATACATTATTGATTAATCTAATAAAATAATATATGTAATATAATTCAAATCACATTAAAAAACAAAACAAAGAAAAACCAACCAGATTAGGTGTGCTGGTTTGGATGGCCTAACATGCCTGATCCATACAAATAAACTCAGGCACATGGACCTACCATATACCATACTTGTGCAAGTAAAACATTTTTAATTTATTTTTTAAATTAGCAAACTTAATTTTTTTTTTTAAATAAACTATGCTTATATGTTTACTTAGTTTTCGGTTACAGGAGAAGTGATCAAAAATATAATATGGGGTTTTTAGGTTCAAAAAATCAAAATTTAAACCATTTTCACCTCAAAACAACTCTTATAACTTTGATAAATTAATTCTTTAATTAAAAAAAACCAAATCAGTTAAAACCATAAAAAAATTTAAATTAAAAAAATAAAATTTTTTTCAACCCTAATCTACTTTTTTCGATAACATGAAATACCAAAAGCTCTTCAATATCAATCCTCTGGCCAAGACGAACACTTTGACATGAAAATTGGCTCTTTTTTGTTAATAGAATCTTCTCGATGACATTTTCTTCTTTCTCTATTATTTTTTTAATACTCGTATGTTTTCTCTCAAACTCGAAGATTAATACATGAACAAAATAAATATTTGAACTAAAAAATATAATTTTCAAACAAAAAAGACTGTAAAAGAATTTGAAGGTAAAAAAATTGAAAATGTGTGTGTTTAAATAGTAAAAAAAGGCCTTTGTTTTAGCCACAATGTTAAATTGTGCCTCTTCATTTTAAATTTTTTCAATCGATATAACCAAATTTATTTTTGTAAATTTAAACATCAATTAATATGTTTTTTTTTCTTACACCTCAGGAATCTCGTAGCAAACAAATGAAAATAAATTCTTAGACTAAAATCCAAGATAACAAAATATGTAGTGATGAAATTGATATAAAAAGCTTGGTGACTAAATTAAAAAAAACTTCAAGAAATGAAAAAAATTAGAAAAAAACAAATTGATTCAATTTGAATTCACATGTTAAACCTTCAACCTGAATTATAAAATCATAATAAATCCATACAAAAATTAAAAAAAAATTATAAAACCCTACTTCTATCATATTAAATGCTGAAAATTGAAATCAAAAAAGAAAAAATTAAACTAATGAGATTAGGATATTAATCAACATAAAAAATAAAATAAAAATTATAATTAAAAGATAAAATTAAAAAAATAAATTAAAAGTCAAACTTAAAAAAAAAAACTAAACTTGGATGAAACTTTTTTGTTTTTTTTTTTGAAAAGTCTGAGATGTAATTAAAATTGAAAACTTAAAGGAGATAGAATATATAAATATAGAACTAAATGGAGGTTTCTCTCTTCTTGGCGCGATCCAGATGTTAAAACGTAAAAAGAACTCCCGCCTTCCAAGTAAAAACTAAAAAGAGCTCATAAGTTTCGAGGCGCTAAAAAACCCTTCAAGTTTGGAACATGGCGCCAATATCTCCCTCCCTCTCCTGCTTACAAAATAAAATCCCCCTCCTTGCCTTGCTCACAGAATACAAAGCAAGAGCTCCAACCCCATCTCCACCAACCCTATTCTCTCAAAACAAAAAATCTTTTATTTTATTTCAAGACAGAGAGAGATGAATGCAGCGATAGAAAAATCAGTGAGCCCAGATGGAATATCAAAAATGCTTTCAATTCCTAAACCAGATTCATTTACTCATCTTCCTGAAATCATCCTTCAAGTCACAAATCTTGAGCCTAAAGGCAAATCTTATGGGTATCTATCTATCTATCTATCTTTTTTTTTTTTTTTTTTGTATTTCCTTTCCTCTTCTTCTTGTTTTTCTTTCTACATGTATTTGATATGTCTATGGTTTTGCAGGTTTGATGCTAGTGATGGAAAGGTGAAGATCAAAGCGATCTTCAGTTCACGTTTGTCATCTGAGATCCTCTCTGGGAATATTCAAAATCTTTGTCTCATCCGAGTTCTTGATTATACAGTCAATGAGATCCCTAGTAAATCTGAGAAGTAAGCCCACTTCTCTTTTATTTTTCTGTTCTTTTTAGTTTTATTTTTCTCTGAGTGTTAGTTTGATGCGGGTTCTTTTTCATTTTGGATAACAACAATAATAATCAGGTTTTTGATCATAACAAAGTGTGAGGTTGTTTCACCTGCACTTGAAAAGGAGATCAAGGAAGTGGTCGAACAGGAAGAATCAGACATGGGTATGCCGTTGAAGAAGCCAAAGCTAGAAAATGAAGTAAAGAGTGAAAATATCAAGGAAGCGAAGGGGCTTATTTTGAAGCCAAAGCAAGAGATTGTTGCTAAATCTGCTGCTCAAATTGTACACGAACAGCACGGAAAGTGAGTACTCTTTTTTTATTGTCCATGTAGGTTTTGCTTTATAAATCTTCTATGTGAACTGGAATGTTTGGTTTCGCATCGTGTGACCCCTTCGTTAAAATTGTCAGTATGGCCCCGGCTGCGCGAATGGCCATGACACGGAGAGTTCACCCTCTTGTTTCATTAAATCCTTACCAAGGCAACTGGACCATAAAAGTCAGGGTTACAAGCAAAGGAAATATGCGTACCTATAGGAACGCGAGAGGAGAAGGGTGTGTTTTCAATGTGGAATTAACAGATGGAGATGTGAGTTTTCAACTTTTCGAATTGTTTGTTTAATGCGCCTTCTTTTTTACTATTATTAATGAACTGAATTAACATATGATGGTGTGCAGGGCACACAAATACAAGCAACAATGTTCAATGAGGCTGCAAAGAAATTCTATGATAGGTTTGAGCTGGGGAAGGTTTACTACATATCGAAAGGGACCCTCAGGGTTGCTAACAAGCAGTTTAAGACAGTGCAAAATGATTATGAGATGACCTTGAATGAAAACTCTGAAGTGGAAGAGGCTAGCGATGAAGCAGCTTGTATTCCCGAAACTAAATTCAAGTTTGTCCCAATTGATCAGTTGGGTCCCTATGTCAATTCAAAAGATCTTGTTGGTGAGAACCGTCTCCTATAAATCAATTGTAGATGAACATCTTGTGTTTGCTCGTCATTTTTGTTTTTAATTATGTCTGTCAAACAATTTTCAGATGTTATTGGAATTGTTCAAAGTGTTTCACCGACAACGAGTATCCGGAGGAAGAGCAACAATGAGACTGTTCCAAAGCGTGATATTGTTGTAGCTGATGAGACGTAAGTGTAAAATTTTGTGCAGTTGGTTTTATCATTTGCTACTTCTGTTGTACTGAAGCTCTGGATGTTTGGAATTCAGGAAGAAGACTGTTGTGGTGTCATTGTGGAATGAGCTTGCAACAAGTGTGGGACAGGAATTGCAGGATATTGCTGATAAATCTCCTGTAGTTGCGATCAAATCCCTTAAAGTTGGAGATTTTCAAGGTAATCTAATGTCAACTCATGTCTTCCAAAAACATTTCTCGGATTTTATACATTCCTGGGTTGTGGTTTCTTTGTTGTATGAGAAAAAATTCATTTTGTGAAGTGTTCCTTTACATGTAATTTCAGGTATATCTTTGTCCACCCTGGGCAAGAGCATAGTGCAAGTCAACCCAGTTATTGCTGAATCAGAGAAGCTGAGAAACTGGTAAGCTTTTCTCTTCAAGCAAGTGATTGGTTTTGATAGTTTTGTTTTCATTACTGATTATAAAGCTCTACTTTTTGGTAGGTATGATTCTGAAGGTAAAGAGACTTCAATGGCCTCTGTTGGCTCTGGTTTGAGCCCTTCGACCAAGAGTGGGGCAAGGTCCATGTACTCTGATCGAGTATCTCTATCTCATATAACAAGCAACCCATCCTTGGGGGAGGACAAGGTATATAAATCATTGGCGTTATATAAAATACTATGGTATGTAGTAAGATCAGCTCCTGAGTATATATGTTGGAGAAGCATTTGATATAGAAAGGACTGCCAATTCTGTTAGCTAAGAACTAGTGCAATAGGGTTGAAATTTCTGTTACCTTTCTTTCACGACATGTTGTGTAGGGAGCATTTGTGTTTGATTCATTGCATAGCTACTTTTAGATGATTTCAATTGGTTGATATGATTAATCAATTGTCTCTTGTGCAGCCTGCATTTTTCAGCATTAGAGCATACATAAGCTTCATCAAACCTGACCAGACAATGTGGTATCGGGCTTGCAAGACGTGCAATAAGAAAGTGACTGATGCCCTGGGGGGTGGATATTGGTGTGAAGGATGCCAGAAGAATGATGCAGAGTGCAGCTTAAGGTGAGGGGCAGGGACAAGGGAAAAATAGTTGTGCCTAAAATGAAAGTTAACTTGTTGTTTCACATCTATTCTGTTTCGTCTTTCAGGTACATTATGGTGGTAAAAGTTTCTGATGGGAGTGGTGAAGGTTGGGTTTCTGCATTCAATGAAGAAGCTGAAAAGATCATTGGTTGCTCTGCTGATGAACTTGACCTACTCAAATCACAGGTAACTGCCAAAGTAGAATAAAACATTATGTAATTGACTGTTAAAATAGGAAAGAAATGAGAATTAGTGCCCAACTCCTTTCATTTGCTGACATTTTCAGATAGGAGAAGAGAACACCTACCAACAAAGATTGAAAGAAGCCACTTGGAATCCTCATCTTTTGAGAATCAGTGTCTCCCAGAACGAGTACAATAACGAGAAGAGGCAAAGGATGACAGTTAGGGCTGTTGCTCCAGTTGATTTTGCTGCTGAGTCCAGATTTTTGCTTGAAGAGATTTCAAAGATGAAAGGTTCTCAATAGGATGGATGGATGTGGCTTGGTTTGATTTGTTCACAGAAGTGGTGTTTTGGGCAATATTTTGCAACTCTTTAAGATTTATTTCTGTATGGGAAAGAGGGTATATTTAGTTAGACGTGTTGCTAGTTCCTAAAACTAATGCCTGTAATATATGCATCTAGGTGATCGGTTCAACTCACTCTCTCTCAACTGATTTTTCATTTTTTGTATCACAGTGATGCGATAACTCCTTTCCTCTGCAACTCTTTTATTTTACGTTTTCCCTATCTTCCCCCTCTCTCGTCAATTTCTCTCTCTCTCTCTCTCTCTCTCTCTCTCTCTCTATCCTCCATAATCCAACGACATCGAAAGAGCAAACATCTAGCCAATTTGTTGGATTCCATGGCAGAAAAAAATCTCTTTGAGAGCAGCGGGAAGGAACAAATGCACAACACACATGTATATCAAGTCTATTTGCATGGAAAAAGCAACACTTGATATATCAACCAATGCATGTTGATTCTCCAAATAGAATCTCGTCCCTTGTATTTCACCTAGTTTTTCAGGCTTTTCTCAATTGAAAGATCAAAACAAAGACATCATCATACGCCAACATGTTTTTTTTTCCAGCAACAAGATTTGGTAACTCCACCTCTATGGATTCCACTTGGATATGAAGATTTGTACTCCTCATCATGGATCTTTGAAAAAATCTTCAAAAAATCCAACTGATGAACATAAACAAAGATCCTTCCATCGAGGGATCAAAACCGCTGAGAAAACTCTAGATCTAGGATGATAAAAGATTTTAATGATCGATTCTCACAAGACAATGCCCCATGGCTTTTCCAAATCCAAAAGGCGATTGCTTCCCAAGCGAAAGGCTTAACAACGGTTTCCAACTATCATACGAGGCTCAAAGGGTTGCGGCATGAACTCGCATCTTATAATGCTCTGCCTTCTCGTTTTTGTGGCAGGATGGAGATAAATAACAAGCAGAAAGACCAAGATCACACTATATATACAAGCAGAAACCCATTTGCATCATAACCACAAGCCCATAGAATGCTGCAAATGGGTTTCCAAAATCAAGAACGATTCTAATGGCACTATAGAGCGCTGCAAAGCTTGCCTTGTTACCAAGAGAAATAGTCATGTTAAGGGTACCGACACTCAAGAGATCTTCTCCCCCGCAGCCCAGATTACTACTCTCTATTGCCTCTCGTATGTACAGAATGCCTTTTTTTCATGACGACGTAGATGAAAAGGTGTATATGGATCCTCCTTCGTGACTTTACGACGAGGAGAAAACTTAGTGTGTTAGCTCAATAAATCTTTGTATGGATTATAACAAACCTCACGTAATTAGTTTTCTCAATTCGTCAAGCTATCCAAAAGGTCAGTTTTCAACAAACCAAAAAAGATTATTCTCTTTCAACCCAAGTTCAAGGCAAGTTTTTTTTTCATGTACGCATTGATGATATGCTCGTGAGAGACATGGAACTTTTCAAGGATTACTTTCTTAAACAATTCCATATCTTTGGTAATTTGAAATATTTCCTGGAATTGAAGTCTCATGCTATAACATTTGAGGATGGAGGACTTATGGGAGCGTGACTTGATAAAATTCCCCATGGAGCAACATTTGAAGCTCACTCCTAGTGATATTGTATCTTCTTGAAAACTCTTTTAATTCATGGAAATCAAATAAACAATTGAATGTAGTAAGAGCCATGGCTACAACATGTCAAGGCCAATATAATTTAAAGTAAGGGACTTAATATTAAAAAAAATAAAGATAAAAAGTAATGTATAAATAAGAGGCAAACTGATCCTGAAATGAGATTATTCATACAAAGTTGTAAGAATAATCAAGACCGACATCTCTCATCTTCAAAACATGGAAAGAAAAAATCTTTTTAATGCATGACGTTAAGATTACTTGAATCTATATTGTTAATAAATAATATTTGTACTTGAATACTTCTCCATAAATAAAAAGAGTAGTTATTTCTCTATATACAATCATCATTACATTCTCTTTATAGAATTACATTTATATCTTTATTGTTTATAAACAATCTCCATAAATATCTATAAGTCTATGAAAAATATCTTTATAAAAAATCTTCATATCCTCATTCAATTTCCAATCATCGAGAAAAACCACTTAGCATAAACAAAATACAATCTAAATCATGGCAAAGAGCATGTTTGCCCAAATACAATCCTACCCCGAACATAAGACATCATTGATTCTCCATGAATACATTAAGTGTTATTTTTCTCAAGTAATATAAACTTAGAGAAATTTCAAAGAACTAAAGAATAACTCCATTTAGGTACAAACAAAAACAATATGTTAAAGTTTTATTTTTTTTCCATTTATATACTTTTCCAATTTATTTTCTAAAAAATAAAAAACAAATAGAGGTAAGTGAGACATGAAAATCTAATCTGACTAGGGAAATAAAGCTTTTCTAAAACAAAAAACATTATCAAAACGAGGATGATCAACCTTAGTCAAACAACTATTTTTTAAACCACTAGAAATAAAAATACACAGGTGGCACGTCACTTGCCAAAATAGATGACGTGTTATTTGTGAGCTCAAATTTAGGTCATCCAATAATAGTTGGAAAATTAAGACAGTGTTTTTTTTTGTCCAAAAAACCTAATTTTAAGTCATTTCATCCCAAAAACACCTTTTCAACACTCTTGGAGCATCCATAAACCAATACTTCAACTCAAAATACCCAAAAAAGGATCCAAAAACATGAAATCAAATCGTGTTAGATTTATCTTCCTTGGCTTATACCTTTTTTTAGGAAACATTGAGGTTTTAAACAATCACCATTAAGCTCTTCTCATCTCATGGGACCTGTGGAAACAAAAAATCCATTTTGGTAGTCGAAAACAGTTTGAACGACAATCTTTTCTCTTATCGTTGAAATCAAGTAACTCCTCTCTCCTTTCTCTAACTAGACTGAAAAATACTATAAATAAACTTTTGTACCAAAACTAATTTTCTTGAATTCTAAAGGAACCTAAATTGTCTAATTTATATTATTTTTAAAGTTTGAGGATTTAAGTGTATTTTTAAAATATTTTTTGGCACATCATCCATGTTTGATGCTTTTTTTCATTACGGTCCCTCTCATTTTAATTACACTATTGCCTAAAAAATCAAAAGTAATTGGTCTTCAATTAGGATTAAACCTAAAATAAAACTTCGAGGACCAAAATGAATTATTGAAAAATGCAAAGTATATCTATATCCACAATGTTTTGTAAGTGTGCAAATAATGTCGACTCAACAGTATTTAGTCCACGCATTTTAGCTTTTTAATTAATTATTACTTGGATAAACACAAGATTGTAAGTTATATTAAGAGTGTTTGAGAATAAGTGTTAACATGTTTTTCATTAAAAAAAATTTTAAAAATTTTCAAATGATTTTTTTAGTGTTTTTAATTATTTAACGTGTTAATATCAAAAATAAATTTTAAAAATAAAAAAATATTATTTTAATATTTTTTAAATAATAACTATTACCGCAGCAGCATGAAGCACCTTCGGTCGAACACCAATTTTAACTTGAAAGGGCATGTATAATCGATAGTAACGATATTTTGCATCTCCGACCCTGAAAAATAGAAATCTTCAGTCAAAGCTAAGTGGCCTGTCACATATAAGAAAATACAACCCACTCGTCGAGGAACACGTGGAAAGCCTGAATCCAGAACCGCACCGTCACGCTTCTAATCCAACGGTGAAGATCTCTTCTCTCGCTTACTATAACCCTCCACCATTTACCTACATAAACCCCACTTCCCAATATAGGGTTTTAGTCGAATCCTTCAAAAACCAGAGGGAGTGAAGCCAAACATAAGAAGGTAATCCCTAGTTATTTGTTTTCTTACTGTGATCGGACTTGTTTCTGATTGATTGAGACTGAAGTATGCTGTTAACCTCGTCTGTTGATTTGATTTGTGTTAAGTGTGAATGAGAAAAAAAAAGAGAAGATTGTAACTTTATGAGTTTTATCTTTTCATGTTTAGATGTATTGGATCTTCTTCGTCTTTTCCTTTTCTCCGCGGTCTTAATCAGGATTGAAGGAGAGACCGAGACTGAAATTGTTTTGTTCGTATTGTTGTTACTGGACCTAGGTTTCTCTGGTTCAAATTAAGTACTTCTGAAGCAACTGATTTTTTTTTTTAATTTAAAAAAATCTCTGGCTGATTTTGCTTTGTCGCTTCTTGTTGGGCAATCAATCATTCACACACATATGTAAAGCTCCTGTTCTCATTATTCAACGGGGTTAGTTTATTTTGGTTCCTGACTAAGGTTTTGTTTCACTTAGGTTGTACGATGGCGTTTCTTACTAAAGTGGGAAATATGTTACGGCAGACTGCTAACAGGCAGATCATTTCTGAGATCTCTGCATCAAGACCATCCATCTATCAAGCAATAAGATGCATGTCATCCTCAAAAATTTTCATTGGAGGTTCTTCTTTTCTTTTATTATTTTTTCACTTCTTGTTCTGGTGACCTGCTGTTTAATGGCTGGTGCTGAAACTTGTCACATCTCATTGTAGGTATTTCTTTCCAGACAGATGACAACGGTCTGAAAGAGGCCTTTGATAAATATGGCAATGTTGTTGAAGGTATGTAATTTGGTTTTCCAAATACTTTTCCCAGTTTTAGAGGAAAAAATGATGTGGTGTCTGCCTGTGGGTGTGTGTACCCGTGTCTGTGCAGTTTGTGCGAGTGTGTTTATTTCCTTGATTTCCTTCCTCACATGTGTGCTGGCATTTCAAATTTCAGTTCAGGTTTATTGCTGATTTGTTTTATTTTTGTTGCAGCAAGAATCATTATGGATCGTGATACTGGCAGATCCAGAGGATTTGGATTCATTACTTACACCTCCAGTGAGGAGGCCTCTAGTGCCATCCAGGCCATGGATGGACAGGTAATTTGCTACTTTATTGTTTTTCTTTTTTCTGTGGCTGGAAGTGGAGATGAGAAGTGCAGAACTATTTTAGCATTTCCTCTAAATTAATTTTCAACTGAGAGAAGTGCAGAATCTCTTACATTTTAATTTTTCTCTGATCATCAAATTCTCAATGCCTCTCACCCTGTCATTTAACTTAGTTGAGAGAGCTTACATTTTTCACTTGTATCACCTACCCCCCTCATTGTAGTGTTCATATCATTTTGTTTTGAATTTTGCTTCTCACAGGATCTTCATGGTCGCCGCGTTAGGGTGAATTATGCAACTGAAAGGCCTCAGCGTACCTTTAACAATAATTATGGCAACTATGGCGGTGGAGGATATGGCGGTGGAGGATACGGCGGTGGTGGAGGATACGGTGGTGGTGGAGGATACGGCACTGGTGGAGGATATGGCTCTAATTATGCTGGTCAAAACACTTATGACGGTGGTGCTGGGAATTATGGTGCTGCTGCTGGCGGTGGCAGCAGCGATGGCTATACCAACACCAGTGTTGATGGTGGATATGATGGAAATGCTGGATTGGGTTATGGCGGCGGCAATCAGTTTGGTGCCAATGAGAGTAATGGTGATGGTTTGAACCTAGATGATGCTTTGGACAAAAACTCCAAGGAAGATGATGATGCTGGTGATTTTGCCAAAAGGGTATGACATAATGCTGTTTCTGGAGGAAGCTGTTGAAGTTGCTTATTACAGTAAATTTTTTTTTCCTCTTCCCTACCCTTCCTTGAACTTTGTTATATCACTTATTTCGGACTTGGTTATGTGAAGAGCATCACTTTGAAGTATTTTCTTTAAGAAACAGAATTGATTAGAAAATAATTTCAGTTTCTCTCTCGGGCTGTTCATCATTATTTGGCAACTTCATAAGCAGTATTGGTGAGTGGTGACTGAAAAATTATTTCTGCTTCAAGTTGGTTCTGTTTGCTACTGGTTTTTCAGAGGAATGGGTAAAACTAATATTAGATTAGGTTTTGCTTGAAAGATATCGCTTTTTTTCTAATCATAGAGAATAACCACAAAAAAAAAAACAAGGTCTTGTACATACGTTTTTTAAATTTTAGTTTTGAAAAAACTAAAATAACTTGATTTTTATTTATTTTTTTATGTAAAAATCCATCCCAGAGTAGTTTTAGCCACATATAACTTTTTAAATTTATTTTTAAAAAACCATCTCAAAATGATTTCTCGAACTTACTTTTTTTGAACTATAGCTATAAAAACTATTAAAATGCTAAACACGGTTTAAGAAAAGTTATAAAATGTAGTTTTTTTTTAATTAATGTTTCCAGAAAGAGTTTTCGGTAGGATTTATATAAAATTATTATATGTGCTGATATATATATAATGTGATTAGAAGAAAATATAAGTCATAGTATATTGAGCTAAAAAAATGGAGCCCAAAATTATTGAGAGCATGGAACACATTTTAGGTCTGGTAGTGTTTGGTAGAATGGTAGTTTTTGTTTATTGTTTAACCGTAAAAAAATTGTTTGGTTTGTCAATTGCCATATAGTTTTTGTTTTTTTGTATTCGACTTCACATATAATAACATTTAAAATCTCAGTTTTTTAAAGCTAAAATAATTTTGAGAGGGTTTAAGGGCTTATGTTGTCTGTATCAACCTAGCTGGGCTGTTCAGCCCTTGCATGTTGTTGCTTTCGCTTTGTCTTTCCTAAATTTGATTGTTTCCCGCTGCTGCTTCTTATATTTTTTAAAAGTTCTTCCTGAGGCTTGCTATATCATTTTCAGATCGTATTTCTTCAGATGAAGCTGGTTTTCTTTAGCTATGTTTGCTTTCTTTTATGCATGTTTCATGTTTGATTCTACCTTCTTCCATTAACCAAGCCAATGGCCTTTTGAACCGAGCTGCTTTCCCACGGATATTTCTTGGTTTGTGCAAGGTTGCTAGCTTTTCGTATTTGCTTCCTTGGTGTTTGACGTGAATGTTGTAGTGCTTAAAACAACAACGGCCTTTTAATCACGCAAGCATGGTTTTTGAATTTCAGTCCACCTTAGCTGTCTTGCTGTGCTTTTTGGTGGCACTTGATGCTTAAAATTCCATTTAAATGTCGATATACATGCAAATTATCACTCTTATTTCACTAGCCTTTATTGTTGTTTGCCTTCATTTGCTTTAAGACAACACAGGC